>Ga0209517_10000133_pt1 | contig 127164 bp, 103 predicted proteins | sample PeaSoiMetSII2010_FD_187695 | JGI IMG/M metagenome (GOLD analysis project Ga0209517, IMG submission 187695) | Peat soil microbial communities from Weissenstadt, Germany - SII-2010 (SPAdes) (version 2) | ecosystem: Environmental > Terrestrial > Soil > Wetlands > Peat | place: Germany...
CGTGCAGGAAGATCTCCAGCCGCACATGCTCGAAGGCATCCAGATTCATTTCGTGCGCACGGTCGAAGAGGCGCTCGAAATCGCACTGGGTAAATTCGAGAAGCCGGTCCAGCCTGTAACGGCTGGCCCGCGGGGTGAGGATCGTCCAGCCGCGGGTCCCGTGCACTAACCGATCAGAAGACTCAAAATGAGAAGGCCCGGGCAGAAATGTCCGGGCCTTTTCTTTTGTGCGCATGAAAAAACCTTTCCTATTGCGACGCGCCGCGCAATCGCGTACGTAGTGGATAGCCACGGCGAGCGCCGTTCTCGTCGCGGGACACCTCATGCCCTATCGCCCCCGAGAACTTGTGGTGCGTGCGCGCGAAGCCGCCGCAATGTTGCTCGCCACGCTGGATCATAACGAGATGGTGCCGCGCTTTCTCGATCTCTACGCCGCCGAGAACCGCCGCCCCGGCCGCGCCGACCAGCCAGCCTTCTATCGCGAGCAGCTCCAGATGATTCGCCGGGAATCGATTTTGGCGACCGTGTTGCGGATCGAAGCGGCGCTGCCCGCCCGGCTGAAGGTCAGCGTCACGGTGCGCGGCGCGAAGCGGCCGCAAACGAAAAAGAAGAAAAAGAGAGGCGCCAAAGCGCCGTCCAAGAGGAAAGAATCAGGTCTGGAACTCGCGATTCCGTTTCTCGACCTGTTTCGTGAAGAGTTCTTCGTGGCGCTGGGCCAGGCCCTTGATTGGAGCGACGAGGAAGCCCGTGAATTCTGGCACGATCTGGAGTTGTACGAGAAACTCACGTCTCGTGAATCCGGGCGATCGGCCCGGCGCGTGCCGCGCCCGCCGGCTTCAGGCCCGTTCGTGGATCGTGTCGCATTGTTGCTCGATCCTTCGCTGATGGAGCAGGCTCGACGCGCGGCTGGAAAATACCAGGTCGAGCTCAACGCCGCCGCGGATCGCGTCTTGCGAAAGGTATTTTCGCGCCGGCGTGCAAACTGAGTGATATTTCCCCTCTTAACTCTCACGAATGATCACAAACCCACGCGAGATTCCTGCAGCTCCAACCACAGCGGAACACTCCGCGGATCGGCTAGCTATTAGACTCTCCGAGGTAGGCTTCAATCCAAAACTCAAGCGTCGCGTCGTTTTGGCCTAGAACGGCACGTCTAGAAGAGAATCAAGCACCTCTAAGAATTCTCGCCACGGGGATGCGAGTTCAGTCGACATAACGAAGCGTGTCCGGCCGCAAATCACTCAGCAGATGCCATTGTCTTGCTTCTCCCGAACTGTGTTCGCGAAGCCATCGGCGCTCTGGCTCATTCAATTCTTTGCAGAAGGAATCTTCCTTCTCAAGCTTGCTTTCAGCAAGTGTTTGCTCTAAAGGTTGAAGATCATCCCTTCCTGCTGCCCGTCTTCCCAAGGTCACAACGAAACCTAGACGGTTCTGAAGGGTGTTCGCCCGTGCTTCTCGAACCAGCCAATCAAGGGGCATATCCGGGTATCGCAAAACCAGCCAAGGAAGTCCCTCAGCCACGCGAGCTTCCAGGTTGCGTTGAGCCAAAGCCGTAAGCAAGAATTCGGCCGGATTTGCTCTCTTGGTTCCTCCGCGGGGGAGATAAGCAAAACCGGGGTATCCCAACACAGTAAGCTCACGGGCCAAAGAATCAGGAGTCACATCTTGTCGGACATCGTGAACCGGAAGCACAGTAGGCGACAGGTCGTAAACTTGCATCAATTTACGTGCAAGATGGGACGGATTTCTTCGTCCATTCTCTAGCATCGAGAGATAGGCTTGAGTGACACCCAGGCGTTTCGCAGCTTCCTGTTGACTCCAGCCCCGCTCTAGTCTGATGTTTTTAAGTTGTTTGTAATCCATAACCTCTTATAACAGCTATTATAAGAGTCAACCGGAGGTAGTGGGCCACTTCGAAATTGATTTGACCTTACGATTGTTGAGATTCCAGTTGGCGGCGCGATTCAGCTTTGCTCACTTCCCTCTGAAGAAAGTAATTGAGCACCGTCCGGAGAACGACGATGGCCGCCAATTGGCCGATGTCATTCCAGGTGGGCGTTACGGCGGTTCTCAGGATATCTGCGGCAAGTTCGAACTCGATAGCCAGCGTTAACCAGCGTCCGAGGCTCAGTCGAATCATTTCTACTTCATCACCCAATGGGGTTCTGCGCGGAATAAGCAGGGGAAAGGCCCGTAAGGTGGCTTGGATGGCTGCAAAGCCGACAATGATTGCAGCAGCGACCTCGATACCGCCTGCAAGAAAGACTGTTAGCTGCTTGAGTGCGGTGACCATCTTAGTCGATTCTAGCTTACGCCCTTCTTTCTAACCCCCTATCTTCGGCTTTGGGCAGCGCAACCAAGTGAGACACTTCCCACAGCCGGCCGCTTCTACGTTTTTTCTTTGCCGCCCCTGAACGATGACACGCCTGCTTAGGCGGTTCAAGCTAAAGGATTTTCAAAGGAGCCCACTACCCAACCGGACTGTGACTGACCCTATTTCTTGCTCTTCTCCCTTGCTATCTGACAAGCGTAATGTCTTGCGCATCCTAAATCTTCGCTAGGGAGCGTCGCGCGTAACAACACCCATTCGCCGACCCGCGGGATATGAACACCGAATAGAACCCCGGGAATTGACCAGCGTTCCACATTTGCACATGCAGCAAGTCAACCGCCGCAGAAGCCCCGTTCGCGCGCAGATTTTGCTATTCTCGCGCCAGTGTTGGACCTCTTCTACATTCTGGTCGTGCTCCAGATCGCGCTAGGCTGCTATTCGCTCTGGGACGGCTTCGAATGGTTCCGCATGGTACGGCGGCGCCTCTCGACGCATGCGGGATTCTACGCTCCGGTGGCGGCGGTGATCTGCCCTTGCAAAGGCAGCGAGCCGGGGTTGGAGGAGAATCTCACCGCGCTGACCCGGTTCGACTACCCCAATTACGAGTTGTACTTTTCGCTCGCCACCAGCCTTGATCCAGCACTCAAAATCATCGAGCGCGTGAAAGCGGCCAGCCAACGGCCCGTACACATCGTCATTGCCGGACCGCCAGAGGATTGCGGCGAGAAGGTGCAAAATCTTCGCAAGGCGGTCGAATCGCTCCAGGATAAATTCGAAATTGTCGTTTTCACTGACTCGGATGTGCGCCTGCCGCGCAATTGGCTCACCAAGCTAGCCGCACCTTTGCAAGACCCGCGCATCGGCGCGACGACTGCGTATCGCTGGATCATCCCAAGCCGAGCGATCGGGTCGGGTGGATTCGCGAGCGCTCTCGCGTCGGCATGGAACGGCTCGGTGGCCACGCTACTTGGCCGCGCGAGGGAGAATTTCTGCTGGGGCGGCGGCACGGCGATCCGCCGCAAGACGTTCACCGACGCGGGTGTGCTCGAAGCCTGGAATGGCGTGGTGAGCGATGATTTCGCCCTCACGAACGCGCTCGAAGCAGCCGGTAAGCAGATCGTCTTCTGCCCGGAATGTTTGGCCGCGACGCTGCATCCTTGGACATGGGCGAGCCTCCTTGAGTTCACGAACCGCCAAATACTGATCGCGCGCGTCTATTCGCAGCGCCGGTGGCTGATGGGCGGAACGTCGCATTTGATTTATGCGTTCACGCTGATCTACGCCGCGATCGTCATCCCGGTCGAGATGTTCGGCGGCGATCCGTGGGTGCACCTGGCCCTGATGGCGTTTGTGATTGTTCTCCTCGCTGCGATGAAAGGTGCGCTCCGGACCATCGCTGTGAGCGAGATGCTTCCTGAATGGAAAGCCCAGCTCGACCAATGGAGCTGGGTGTGGATCGTGCTGGCTCCGGTTGTCCCCTTTCTTTTCGCATGGAATTTCATCGCCTCGCTCTTGACGAAGACCATCCGCTGGCGCAACATCCGCTACGAGCTTGTTTCACCAACTGTGACGCGCGTCTTGAAACGGTAGCCGCGGCACTCTTCGGTATAATCTTTTCCGGCCTGCTGCGTACACAAGGGAAGAAGCGCCCCCAACTGCTCGTAGAGGAGAATGCGAATGACCAGTGCGACAGTCCAGCCCGCCGAAACTCCTGAACCGGTTAACGCGATCGGCCGCATCTTTGGCGCGCTCTTCAGCCCCAAGGAAACTTTTGAATCAATCGCGCGGCGGCCCACGTGGCTGCTGCCATTACTTTTGATCTGCGCCATTACGCTCGGCGTCATCGGGCTCTTCGGCCATCGCGTCGGCTGGCGCGGCTTTTTCGAAAAACAGGACGCAAACTCGAGCCGTTTTGAGGAGTCATCCGCGCAACAGCAGCAGCAAGCTTTAGAATTGCAGGTCAAGTATGGACCTCCATTCATCTATGCGATCGGCGCGGTGTCCCCAATAATCGTCGAGCTTGTAATCGCCGGCGTACTTCTGGGAGTGTTCAATGGCTTGGCCGGCGCTCAGCTTAATTTCAAGACATCGCTTGGAATCGTCGCGCACAGCTGGATGCCCGGCCTGATCTCCGGACTTCTTGGTGTGCTCGTACTGTTTCTCAAGGATCCTTCCACGATCGATCTCCAGAATCTGGTTGCGTCAAATGCGGGCGCGTTCGTGTCGAGCGGTTCGCCAAGATGGCTCGTGGTGCTTCTCACTTCGATCGACCTTTTTGCGTTCTGGATGCTGATCTTAATGGCGATCGGCTTCAGCGTGGCGGCTCCGAAGAAGCTCTCGTTCGGCAAAGCGTTCGGCACGATACTCTTTATCTGGCTGATCGTAGTTCTCGCGCGGGTTGGCGCGGCCGCCGCTTTCTCCTGATACACTCGATTGGATGGGTTTTCGCTTCGAAATTCTCGCAACCGATCCAACGGGCGCGCGGCTCGGGCGTCTCACGACGCCACACGGCGTAATCGAAACGCCGGCATTCATGCCCGTGGGCACGGCCGCAACGGTAAAGGGCCAAACGCAGCAGGATCTCGAAGACCTCGGCGTCCAAATTCTCCTCGCCAACACGTATCATTTATTCCTGCGTCCCGGCCATGAGCTGATCCGCGGGATGGGCGGCTTGCACCAATTCATGTCCTGGCCGCGCCCGATCCTTACGGATTCCGGTGGCTTTCAGGTGTTCAGCCTGAGTGAACTCCGCAAGGTGAGTGACGACGGCGTCCGGTTTCGCTCCCATCTCGACGGCTCCGAACACTTTCTTTCGCCGGAGAAGGCGCTCGAAATCCAGATTGCGCTCGGCTCGGATATCGTCATGGTGCTCGACGAGTGCATCGAAGCTCCGGCGGCGGAATCGCGCGCGAGCGAGGCGGCCGCGCGCACGCTCAACTGGGCGCGTCGCTCGCGCGAATACTTTGAGCGCCACGGCGATCCGGCGCGCCAGATGGTTTTTGGAATCGTCCAGGGCGGCACCTACGCTACGCTGCGCCGCGAAAATGCGGACCAACTCGTGGAGCTCGATTTTCCGGGATATGCGATCGGCGGTCTCGCCGTCGGCGAATCACACGGCGTCACTTGCGAGATGACGCACATTGCCGCCGCGCGTCTTCCGGCGGCTCGTCCGCGCTACCTGATGGGCGTCGGGAAGCCCGAGCAGATACTGGACTACGTCGCGCTCGGAATCGACATGATGGACTGCGTGCTCCCCACGCGCAGCGCGCGGCACGGCTGCCTCTTCACCACGCAGGGACGCCTGCTGATCCGCAACGCGCAGTATGCAAACGACCCGCGCCCGATCGACGAGAATTGTCACTGCGCCGTCTGCCGGCGGTATTCGCGTGCGTATTTGCGGCATCTTTATTCCACCGGGGAGTTTCTCGCCATCATCCTGAACACCCACCATAACCTCTACTTTTACCTTGACATGATGCGGGAAATTCGCGAGGCTATCCGTTTTGGGAACCTAGAAAAGTTCCGCTCTGACCTTCAGGCACGCCTCAAATAGGCAAACCCAAGCGGCGTTGGGTGGGGCATCGGGCGGGGCAGCGTCTCTGGGGGGATGGTTTTCGTGGCCTGCCGGCCTCGGCGGGCTCTTCCGTTTCGGCGAAGAAGGTACAATGATCGTAGCATCCAACATCGCGGTTCCAATAGGGTTGGCGCTCCAGGCGCAGACATCGTCCCCATTCGGGTCTGCTTTTAGCTTTCTCCCCATCCTGCTGATCGTAGTGGTCTTCTACTTCCTGATGATCATGCCGGCGCAGCGCCGCCAGAAAAAGGTCGCTGAAATGCTTAAGAATCTGAAGAACGGCGACAAGGTAGTCACCAACGGCGGCATCTACGGCACGATCGTAGGGTTGGAGGACGACTCCATCCAGCTTCGCATCGCGGAACAAGTGAAGATCAAAATCGCGCGCAGCGCCATCGCCGGCCTCCAGGCTGAAAGCAAGGAGAGCTAGCCAGCCCGCATGAATTCCCAGCTCAAGTGGAAGTTCGTTTTGATCCTGATCGTCCTCGTTGTTTGTATTTATGGAGTGATCGGACAGCCGGCTTTCCCGACGTCTTTGGCGCAGGTGAAGGACAACATTGCGAAACGCATCCAGCTTGGCCTTGATCTGAAAGGCGGCAGCCACCTCGTCCTGCAAGTGCAGCTCGAGGAAGCGATCGGACAACGGTGCGATGAGGCGATTGACGACCTGACCAAGCAGCTTCACGACAAGAACATGGGCTTCGGCGAAATCCGCCGCATCGACGACACCAACATTCTTGTGCGCGACCTGGATACGAACTCTTCGGGCGCGTTTCGCGATCTCGTCACCAACCAATTCCCGGATTGGAGCATGGCTCCCGCGGCTGGAGAAACGAACGGCTACCAGCTCACTTTGAAGCCTTCGGTCATTGCCGACCTCCGTCAGGCGGCCATGAACCAAACTCTTGAGACGATTACGCGCCGCATCAACGGTCTCGGGTTGACCGAACCGACGATCGCCTTCACTGGCCGCGGCGACGATGAAATTCTGATCCAGCTCCCGGGCGTGGGCGATCCCGCCGCGGCGAAGGAAGTAATTCAAGCGGGCGGCCAACTTCAGCTGGTTCGGGTCGCCGAAGGCCCCTTCCGCTCTGCGGCCGAGGCGCTGGCGCAGCACGGGGGGATTTTGCCGGCGGGAACGGTTATTGTTCCGGGAAAGAGCGACTCTGCCGGACCCAGTAAGGATTCCGGACAACTCTTCTACATTTTGGATCGAATACCGATCGTGACCGGCCAGGATTTGCGCAGCGCAGACGCAAATCCCAGCACCGAAATGCCGGGCCAATATGAAGTGGATTTCAAGCTTTCGACGACCGCAGCGGCTCGCTTCGGACCGTTCACTGAGGCCCAGGCCGCGATCGGCGGGCGCATGGCGGTCGTCCTCGATCATCAAGTCTACGAAGCGGCGACCATCCAATCGCGAATCGAAGACTCCGGCCGAATCACGGGAAGCTTCAGCCAGGAATCGGCGCAGAATTTGGCGCTGGTGCTGCGCGCCGGAGCTTTGCCGGCTTCGATCAAATATCTTGAGGAGCGGACGGTCGGCCCGTCTCTCGGTGCGGACTCGATTCGCGAGGGCGTCCGGGCATCCCTTGGAAGCATTATCGTCGTGATGATCTTCCTCGTGATCTATTACCGGCTGAGCGGTGTCAATGCTGTTGTGGCGCTCGCGTTGAACCTGGTGATCCTGGTTGCGTTCATGGCTTATGTGGGAGCCGTGCTCACGCTTCCGGGCATTGCGGGCGTAATTCTGACGATCGGCATGGGCGTCGATTCCAACGTTTTGGTCTTCGAGCGCATCAGAGAGGAATTGCGCAACGGCAAGGTCCCGGCCAATGCCGTCAGCACCGGCTTCGACCGCGCCTTTCTGACTATCATCGATACGCACGTCACGACCGTCGTATCTGCCGTGTTTCTATTTCTTTTCGGCACAGGCCCGGTAAAGGGTTTCGCGGTCACCCTGGTGATTGGTTTGATCGCGAACGTGTTTACATCGATTTACGTTTCACGAGCGATCTTTGATTTCCACCTGTCGCGCATGGACCGGCAGGCTCAACTAAGTATTTAACGCTTGTCGGGAACAAACCCGCGAGCGACGGTGTCAAATTAAGACGGATAGGACCCGGCATGGAATTCTTCCACGGCGTAAACGTTAACTGGATGGGGAAAGCGAAGTACTTCGTGATTCTTTCCCTGCTTCTCTTGGCCGTTGGCTGGATTTCCATCTTTCGGACCGTTTTTGTGAAGCACGGCACGCTCTACGGAATTGATTTCCGCGGGGGTACGCTTGTGTATGTGCGGTTTGCCGGTCCCGCGCCGATCGATCAGATCCGCAAGGGCCTGCAGCAAGCGGGCTTGTCCAACAGCACGATTCAGGGCATTAGCGATACGCGAAGCGTTGGATCGCAGAACGACGTCGTGATCGGTCTCGAGCAGGGCCAGAGTAATGAGTCGCTGGATGCGGGCAAGCAACGAATCCTGGATGTTCTCCAGAAAACATTCGGCGCGGCCGGTTCCGGCAAACCCGATTTCAACTCGGTTTCGGCTCCGGCCATTGCTGCCGACCTGACGCGGAAAGATCCGCTTTCGCTTGGGGCTGCTGCCGGGGATCGCTACACGCAGCTCGCGGCACGGCTCCTCTCCGCGCGCGACACGGATCACGGTGGTATCGTCACGAGCTTCGATCAGATCAAGAGCGTCGAGGGCGCTACGCCGACGGTGGTCAATTCTCTCGCGAGCGATTTCTCGCTCAGCAGCTTCGCCATCCGCGATGCCGAGATTGTGGGACCTAAGGTGGGCTCGCAATTGCGCCGCCAAGCCATCCTGGCAACCCTCTATGCTCTGGGGGGCATGCTGGTGTATATTGCGTTCCGTTTCGAGTGGGTGTATGGGGCCGCGGCCGTCATCGCCGTCTTCCACGACGTGCTGATAACGCTCGGGTTCTTCTCGCTCTTCCATTTCGAGATTTCGCTGACGGTGATTGCGGCGCTGCTGACTCTGGTCGGCTACTCGATGAACGATACGATTGTCATCTTCGACCGCGTGCGAGAGAATCTTCGGCTCATGCGGCGCGAGTCATTCCCGGATGTCGTGAACAAGTCGATCAATCAGACGCTCTCTCGCACGATTCTGACGAGCGGATTGACGTTCCTCACCGTTTTGGTACTGTTCCTGATGGGCGGCGAGGTGCTCCGCGGTTTCTCTTTTGCCATGGTGGTGGGAGTTGTGGTAGGAACGTACTCCAGTTTTGGTATTGCAGCACCGATCGTCGTGGTTTGGAACAAATATTACGGTGGGCAGGGAAATCCCATCCGCGCCGGATCCGCAGCCGAGAAGCGCGCGGTGGTAGCAGCCGCGAGGAGATAGCACCATGTTTGACCAACTAGTCGTATCGAGCGTGCACACGACCAAGACGAACAAGTCTTGGACCGTCTTGACGTCCGCAATTGTTCAGGGCGTGATCGTGGGCGTGATGATTTTGATTCCGCTGATCTACACGGAAGCTCTGCCCAAGGGCATGCTCAACACGTTTCTCGTTGCGCCCGCTCCGCCTCCTCCGCCTCCACCGCCGGCCGCGCCTGTGAAGGCCATTGTCAGGCCGCGAATCATTACGCCTCAAAGAATGGTCGCGCCCACCGTGATTCCCAAGACGGTTCAGGTGATCAAGGACGAGGCGCCGGATGTGAGCGCCGGAGTCGAAGGCGGATTCGGAGTTCCAGGTGGCACGGGCAGCGTTCTTGGAGGAATTATCGGCGCGGCCGCCCCGCCTCCGCCGAAGGTTGCAGCCCCCACCCGCATTAAAGTCGGTGGCCAGGTGGCTGCGTCGAAGATCCTTCGTCAGACACAGCCGATCTATCCGCAAATTGCGAAGACGGCTCACGTGTCCGGCACCGTAGTTTTGCACGCAATCATTGCCAAGGACGGGACGATTCAGGAACTCACCTACGTCTCCGGACCTGCGTTGCTAATGAAGGCGGCGATGGATGCGGTCAAGGACTGGCGTTACACGCCCACGATGCTCAATGGAGATCCCGTGGAAGTAGATACGACGGTTCAGGTTGTATTTACCCTCGGCGGCTAGGCAGGGCCGGGCCCGCTTGCGGGCCCGGATAGATGGGGATGGAAATTCCGACCGGCAGAATACTCCTGCCGCGATCGATAGGCATGGACGGAGGAGGATCGAACGCTATGGTTGCGAACTTAATGTTGGCGGCTTTCGTGGCAATATTTCAGGATCAGGCCCCTGAGGTCGGCTGGGATCTGGTTACGATGTGGCACAACATGGGTATACCGGCCAAAATTGTAGTCGCACTCCTGTTCGTTATGTCGGCTTGGTCGGTCGGCATCATGATCGACCGCGCGCTCATGTACAGTGCCGCCCGGAAACAGTCCCGCGTTTTCGTTCAGCAGGTGGCGGGCGCGCTCAAGGACAACAAGCTCGACGAAGCGATTTCGATCGCCGAGCGCAACAAGAAGAGCCATATCGCCAAGGTTGTGGCGACGGGCCTTTCCGAATTTCAAGCGGCTTCCGCTCAAGTGAGCGACGAAGAAGTGATCGAAGCGGCCAAGCGCGGCCTCGAGCGCTCGGTGGCCATCGTCCACGCCGAAATGAAGCGCGGCCTTTCCGGCCTCGCGACGATCGGCTCGACGGCTCCTTTCGTCGGCCTCTTCGGCACGGTCATGGGCATCATCAACGCGTTCAAGGGCATTTCGAGCTCGAAAGTGACGGGCTTGTCGGCGGTCGCCGGCGGTATCGCGGAAGCCTTGGTCACGACGGCGCTTGGTTTGCTCGTCGCGGTTCCCGCCGTGTGGACCTTCAACTATTTCACCAATAGGGTCGAAGCCTTCGACGTCGAGATGGACAACTCCTCGATGGAGCTGATCAACTACTTCATCACTCGGCGGGGCGGAAAGAAGTAACCAGCGATGGCATACAAACCCAAAGCACCTCCGGTGATGGCCGCGCCGAACGTCATTCCGATGGCGGACATCATGCTGGTGTTGCTCATCATCTTTATGGTGATTACGCCCATGTTGCAGCACGGCGCTCCCGTGGACATGGCGAAAGCGGAAAACGCCGATAAGATGCCCAATGCCGATCGGGACGATGCCATCATTGTGGCGGTCACGCGCGATGGCAGGCTCTACCTCAGCCCCGGCAACAGGGAAATCGGCTTGGACCAAATCACCGACAACGTGAAGGACCTTCTCACCGGCCGCCTGGATAAGACGGTCTACGTGCGCTCCGATGCTCGCGCAAAGTACGGCGACGTCGTCAAGGCCGTTGACGAAGTCCGCGCTGCTGGTGTTGAGAACCTCGGCCTCTTGACCGAAAAGGTCCAGCCGAACAAGGCTACGCCGCCACCTCCGCCAGGTGGCTCGGACTAGCACGGCGACGCATTAGATTTAGATAAGGAGTCCTCATCATGGGAATGGCAGTTGGTGGAAGTAAGGACGGGCCGGTTTCGGAACCCAATATTGTTCCGTTGATTGACGTGCTGTTGGTGCTGATCATCATCTTCATGGTGATCACGCCGAGGGTGCCTACTGGCTTGCCGACTCTGGTTCCCCAGCCTCCTCCGCCGGATCAGAAAGCGCAACCACCGGACAACCGTACGATCGTGGTCCAGGTGATGCAAGGCGGGAAGCTCATGATTAACCAGGACCAGAGCGACTGGAATGCGCTCGGCCCACGCCTCTTTGACATTTTCAAGGAACGCGCCGACAAGGTGGCTTTCGTGAAGGGCGACGAAAATGTCCCGTTCGCAGAGGTGGCGCGTGCGATCGATATCATGCGGGGTTCGGGCATCGATCACGTAGGCCTTATTACCGCCAAGATTGAGGCGGGGCAGTAGTCAGGGGAACTGAGATTTTGTTCGTTTGACTGGTCCGCCCGTGAATCGTAAACAGGCGCAGCCACCGATCTGATCTTCCGATCTAAGGAGAGCAGGGATGCAGCGGAATTCTCACATTCTGTTTCTTGTGGCCGTGATCTTGGCCGGATTGGCTGCGGGAGCCGGCTGCGACAAGCTCAGCGCGCGCGACAAGCTCAATAAGGGCGTCCAGGCCTACAAGAACGCCCAGTTCGACGTGGCGATCGAAGATTTCAAAGAAGCGAAGACGCTCGATCCCTCGCTCACCAACGCACAGCTTTATCTTGCCACGGCCTACGCCAGCCAGTACATTCCCGGCGCCCCGTCTCCGGATAATCTCCGCAACGGGGAACAGGCGGTGGCGGAATTCAAGAACATTCTGGATGGCGATCCGAACAACCTTTCGGCGATCGATGGCATTGGATCGATCCTCTACAATATGGGCGGGACGCCTTTTGATGCGTCGAAGCTGGCTGATTCAAAGTCCTACCACGAAAAGCACATCCAGATTAAGCCGGATGATCCCGAACCTTACTACTGGGTCGGTGTAATCGATTGGTCGCTCGCCTACCGTGCCAATAAAGACATGCGCGAGGCTTACAACAAGACTGCGAAGAAGCCGATCAAAGAAAGCGACCCGATGCCCCCGGCGCTCGCTTCGCAGTTCGCCGACAAATACGGTTCGACTGTGGACGACGGGATCACCAGTTTGCAGAAAGCCATTACTCTGCGCTCGGATTATGACGACGCGATGGCTTACCTGAACCTCGTGTATCGCCAAAAGGCCGACATGGAATCCTCAGCATCGGCTCGCGACGCCGATTTGAAAGAGGCGGACGACCTCGTGGACAGGGTCAAGGCCATCAAGCAGAAGAAAGCCAACCTTACGCCATCTTCCTGATGTCGCTGGGTTTCTTTCGAGACAACTTTTTCAATCGGCGGGCCATCGAGGCCCGCCGATTTTTTTAGGGAGACCTGTCTCGCCGCGGTTACTTCGCTTGGATGGATTTGAGGTAGGTGATGAGATTTGCGATCCGAGCCTCTACGCGCTTGTCGTCAGCTTTCGTGATCGATTTGAACATTACTCCCCACACGGGCATTTCCGCCGGACCGTGGTCCTCCCCTCTTACGCCGCCGCGTAGAACGAGCTTGATGTACTCGTCCGGAAACTCGCCCTTGTTGCGCTGGGCTAGAGTCGTGAGATCGGGAACCGGCTCTTTGAACGGCGAGTTGGCGGGTGGGGGACCATTGCCCTTCCCATCGTTTCCGTGGCAGACGGCGCAATTCTGCTTGTAGAGCTCCGCCCCTGACTTAGGAGCGGGAGCTGCCTTCTTTGGCTTTGCCTGCGCGTCTTGAGCCGCACTGACTCGCGCCACGAGTCCTAGCAGCACGCACGCCATAATAACAACGCGAACGACCTGCATCATCATCAACTCCCCGCGAAGATTCGAGGTTTCTTACAGCGATCGTCAACCCTCGTCAATCAGTCACGAACCACCGAGCAAGCTCTCTAGATTCCTTATACAACCACATCCTTTCACTCTGCGCTGCCTTACGCCAGCCTAGATTTTGATGTGTGCGATGCGCAATTGATGGATGGCATTGTCGTTCTTTGCGGCCTTCGATACAAATGCCTCCCGTGGAGCGAGAGCGGAGTTAAAATAGAGTATCCATGGACACGGCTGGCAAACCTACGATCAGTCTCGCGGCACGGCGCACGGTTGATCTGCGCTTTGCCGAGTTGATGGACAAGGTGCGCCGCAACCGCCCGGGCGATGATGTAGATCTGCTTCGCCGGGCGTACGATTTCGCCGCCGAAAACCACAAGGCTCAGACGCGGCTCTCCGGTGAGCCGTACCTTTCTCATCCAGTTGAAGTGGCGCATTTGCTGGCGGACATGAAGCTCGATGTGACCTCGTTGTGCGCCGCCCTTCTTCACGACATTGTCGAAGATACGAAGATTCCCGTCGAGAAGATCTCGGAACAGTTTGGCCCGGATGTCGCTCGGATCGTGGAGGGCGTGACGAAAATCAGTCGGCTGGACCTATTGGCGCCGGAAGACCGCCAGGCCGAGAACGTGCGCAAGATGCTGCTGGCCATGGTGAACGACGTACGCGTCGTGATGGTGAAGCTCGGCGATCGCCTGCACAACATGCGCACGCTCGAGTTCCTGGGCACCGAACGCCAGCAGCGGATCGCGCGTGAGACGCTCGACATTTACGCTCCGGTTGCCAACCGGCTCGGAATGGGCTTGATACGTGACGAACTGGAGGATCTCGCCTTCCGGTATCTGGAACCCGAAGCCTTTCTCGAGTTGCAGAATAAGCTCGCTTCCAAGCAGAAGGTCTTCGACAAATTCCTCGCGGACGTACAAGGGGCGATTCGCGAAAAGATGGTTGAGAGCGGCATCCCCGCCGAGGTTCAAGCCCGCATCAAGCGGCTGTATTCCTTGCACCTAAAGATCCAGAAGCAGCAGCGGATGCTGGACCAGGTTTATGACCTGCTGGCCGTTCGCGTGATCACAGATACGGTCAAGAACTGCTACGCGGCGCTCGGCGTCATCCACCAGATTTGGCGGCCCGTGCCGGGGCGCTTCAAGGACTACATCGCCATGCCGCGGCCGAATCTCTATCAGTCGCTGCACACGGCCGTCATCCATTCCGGACAGCCGTTCGAGGTGCAAATCCGAACCCAGGAGATGCACCGCATCGCCGAGCAGGGTGTCGCCGCGCACTGGAAATACAAGGGCGGTCACGAAGCGGCATCTTCGGCGGACGATCAGCGCATCGTCTGGATGCGCCACTTGATTGAGTGGGTGCAGGAGATGCAGGAGCCGAGCGAGTTTCTCTCCACGCTTCGCGTGGACCTGTATCCCGAAGAGGTATACACGTTTACGCCGAAGGGGCGCGTGGTCGTATTGCCGCGCGGGGCGACGCCGGTCGATTTTGCCTACGCCGTGCACACCGAGGTCGGGCATCAGTGCGCTGGCGCCAAGGTGAACGGCGAGATGGTACCGCTGCGCCATGCGCTGGCAAACGGAGACGTGGTCGAAATCACCACGCAGAAGGGCCATGCGCCCTCGCGCGACTGGCTCTCCTTCATTCATACTTCGCGCGCGCGCAGCAAGATTCGGCAGTGGATCAATCTGCACGAGCGCGAGGAAGCGACCGATGTCGGACGGCGGCTGCTCGAAAAAGAGGCGCGTCAGGCGGGCGTGAGCCTGAAGAAAATCTCCGAGGCGGATTTTCAGCGAGTCGCCACCGAATACGGCTGTGCGCGAGTCGATGATCTTTACGCCGACCTCGGTTACGGCAAGTGGTCCGCGCGCCAGGTGCTGGCGAAGGCGACCGGCCAGCCCATCGGTGAGGCGCCGGAGGACAAGCACCCGAAGCTCGCCTCGAGCGTCAAGCGCATGCTCGGCATGGACGATGCGGCGATCGTCGTGCGCGGTCACGATGACTTGATGGTCTATCGCTCGAAATGCTGCAATCCCATTCCCGGTGACGACATCATCGGTTATGTCACGCGCGGCCGCGGCATTGCCGTACACGGCAAGAATTGTCCCAACGTCGAGAATTTGCTCTATGAAGCCGACCGGCGCATCGCAGTCGAATGGGCTGATTCGACGCAGGCGGAATTCCCGGTTCGCCTGCGCATCATTACCGAAGACCGTCCCGGAATGATTGCCGGAATATCCAGCATCATCAGCGATACGGGCGCGAATATTCGGAGTTTCGAGAGCGGCGGGGATGACAGCACCCGGGCTCGTATCGAGGTCGCGCTGGATGTCCGTGACCGCAAGCAGCTTGAGCACATCGTCGCGGGAATCCGGCGCATTCCGGGCGTCTTCGATATTGAGCGCGTGTACAACGTCTGATTGAGTCCCCAGGCGTTGCGGGCCCAGTAATCCTTCCGCGACAAGGCGCATTGCCTCTCCTTTCGGCGCGTACAATGAATGCATGTGGGGCATCCTGGCAAACAGTTGCGTCCGCGAATGCGGCCGAAATCAGTGTTGGTACAGGACCGGTGCGCCGTACGCGGTGCTCGTTGCGCTGGCATTCTCCGTTGCTGGTTGCCACAGCATCCCGCCGGTAGACACGAGGCCACTCGACACCGCGGGCATGAGCTATGACGCGATTCAGGAGTTGAAGGCGCTCCAAATCTCCACACCGGAAGTTGCCGAAATCGCCCGCGCGCGGCAAGGCGGATTCTCGGACGCAAATTGCGTCGACATTCTCAAGCTCTTCCGTGATCGCAAACAGCCCTTCAATGACGGCGACGCAATCGCGGGTTTGGTTCGGGCGCAAGTAGGCGAAGACACGATTCTCGAGCTGGCAAAGCTCAATCAGTTAGATCTGGGCTCGGGAGACTTTCAGGCAATGAGGCTCGCGGGCCTGTCGGACGCAATCATTCTCGAAGTTGCGCGCCATCGCGCCGCGGGCAAGCCGGTGCTTGCGGGGGCTTCGCTGGCCGGCCTCAAGAATGTCGGCGTGCGCGAATCGACCCTTCTCGAGCTCGCCCGGCGCGGTATTCCCGATTCGCAGGCAAATGCCATCATCGCGTTTCGCCGTCATGGCGCAAGCGACGCCGAGATCCTGAGCCATTTCACCGGCTCGTAGCGTCACCGCTGGAGCATTTCCCTGCTGGCGGTATGTGCACATTTATTTTCCAGCTTTTCCGCGCCGCCGCAGCCCGGTAGAATCTTGACATCTTGAATCGCACCTTACCGCGCTCACTTGCGCTTGCCTTGGTCCCCATCGCGCTGCTCCTGTGTGGATTTTCCTGCGGCGTTCCGCTCGCGCCCGGCTATCGAATTGTCCGGGAATCGACCGAGATCCGATTCGTGCCCGGCCAGGCCCCTGAGCTGCAAATTCGCGCCCGCTACGCGATGCAGAATTCGGGCAACAGCGATCTGCGATTCGTAGATGTGAGTTTTCCGGAAGAGAAGGCATTCGGTCGAAAAAATCTTCGAGTCGAAGTGGATGGCCGCGAGACGACGCTCGGGAGCGTCTCAGCGGAGAACCAAGAGGCGGAGCCGGATGCTCTTCGCATCGCGTTCGATCCACCGTGGGCGCGCAAGCAAACGCGCGAATTCTCCATCGAATATGTGTTCAGCTCACCCGAGGGCACGGGCGCGCGAATCGCGCTCACTGACAACGCATTCCATCTCGGGGCGCGTGGCTGGTTGCCCGAGTTCTTGCCTCCGAAGCACCTGCTTGCACCCAATCCGATGCGCCCGGCCCTGACGAGTTACACGGTTCGCGTGCCCGCCGATTTCTTCATCGCGGCGAGAGGATCTCGCAAGGGCCAGAAGAAAGAGGGCGACGAAACTGAATATCGCTTTCAATTGACCAGAGACGACCTGGCGCCATTCGTGGTTGCAGGCCAATATGTCACATGGCCATCGGACCGGCGCGCGCACTCACCGATTTTCTGGACGACTGCTCCGTTAAAGGGCGACGCCAGCCCAGCGGCCGAACGGATCATGGCGGCATGGAGCGCCCTGGTCACGGCTTTCGGCCCGCTCGACAAGCACATTACCGTGCCGCAAATCGTCGAATCGCCCGGATTGCGCGGGCGTAACGCGGGAGGCATAGGGCCAGCGGCAGTGGCGTTTCCGGGAGGTGCGATCGTCAATCCGGCGGCGCTGGCATTGGGGCCGAGCAGCGACCAATTTTTCGACATTGTCGTTCATGCGCTAGCGCACGACTGGTTCGGCGAGGAGTTGTACGCAGCTCCCAATGCGGCAGTGGGCATGGGCGAAGGCCTGCCGGAATATGCCACGATCGTCGTGGACGAAGCCCAAGGCGGATCCGCCGTGCGCAATCGACGCGTCGTCGAGTATTTGCAACGGTACGATGAAGCCCGAAAGGAAGCGTCCGAAATGCCCGTTGCTGCGTTAATGATGACGGACCCGATTGGGCCGCGCCGCATCGCTCTCGCCAAAGCGCCGCTATTCTACGTGGCGCTCGAGGATGCATGCGGAGAAGCACCTGTGCGGTCCGGTCTCGCGCATTTGGCAGCCCTGCAACGTGGGCAGGCGGCCAGTTATCCAGAGCTGCGATCGGCGCTCGAGCAATCCACGAACAGGGATCTCGCCAAACTGTTTCGGTTGTGGCTCAACGAGAAAGGAATTCCGGACGATTTTCGAAGCCGCTACCAGGGGTCGGCAGCGGGCGAGGTCGCCGAGAAATGAAGCGCGTGTGCCGCGGCGGGTTGAAAGTCTCGATTCGAGCATGGCCGAAGGCCACACTTCGAAATGTGTTTCTCTTCTTCAATCGCGCACTTGTAAATTGTGGATTCTGAGGAGGCTTTGTGAAGGAAATCATCTCGACCGAAAAGGGGCCGAAGGCCATCGGCCCATATTCGCAAGCCATTAAGGTAAACGGATTCATATTCACGGCCGGCCAGATTGCGCTAGACCCCGCGACCGGGCAGGTTGTTGAGGGGGACGTCGCGCGACAGACGGTTCGCGTGTTCGAGAACTTGAAAGCGATCGTGGAAGCGGCGGGATCCTCGCTCGATCACGCGGTGAAGGCTACAGTCTATCTGAGCGACATGGGTGATTTCGCGGCGATGAACGAAGTTTACGGCCGGTACTTTTCGCAGAACCCGCCGGCGCGTTCGACTGTGGAAGCGGCGCGCTTGCCCCGAGACGTCCGGGTTGAGATCGACTTAATCGTGGCGGTTTAGCTCTTCCGCCAAGGCATCTTGGTCCGCGTGCCTTCCAGGAAGAGTACGCAGATGTGGTCCAGTGCATCGGTCAGTTGATATCGCGCCGGTGTACATATTCCTGTAACATTTACACCGGAAATTTGATGCGGAGAATTGCTGTCAGCGCTGGGGATGGAAGGATCGAATCGCTCCCTCGTGAACAATAACAACAATTACGACCTGATCGTTATCGGCAGCGGCCCGGCCGGTCAAAAGGGGGCCATCTGCGCCGCAAAGCTGCGTAAGCGTGTTGCGGTGATCGACCGCCGGCTCATGATCGGCGGCGTTTGCGTCCATACGGGGACGATCCCGAGCAAAAGTATTCGCGAGGCCATCTTTCAGTTGACTGGAACCGCCGTGAAGACTTTTTACGGCAGTAGCTACCGCGGCAACGGTGACATATCGCTACAGGATCTCTCGTTTCGCGTGACGAGCGTCGTTTCCCGCGAGACGGAAGTGATTCGCGCACAGCTCAAGCGCAACGGGATCGCGATCTACCAAGGAACCGCGGAATTCCTCGATCCGCACACCGTGCAAGTCCAGGGCGAAGACGACAAAATCACACTTCACGGTGAGAATATTCTGATTGCCTGTGGGACGCGCCCCGCACGCAGCCCCGATATTCCATTCGACGGAAAGCGCATTCTCGACACGGACGAGTTTACGTTCGCCTCTAGCCTACCGCGCGAGGTGATCGTGGTGGGCGCGGGAGTGGTCGGGCTCGAATACGCGTCGTTTATGGCCGCAATCGGGGCAGAAGTGACACTGATCGATCAGCGGCCGCTGATTCTCGATTTCGTCGATCGCGAAATCGTCGAGGCTCTTGCTTACCATCTGCGCCAGATGGGGACGACATTTCGACTAGGCGAGAAAGTCACACGAGTAGGAATCGATGCGCAGCGCAACCTCGTATTCGCGGAACTTGAGAGCGGCAAGAAGGTTCAGGGTGACATGCTTCTTTACGCGGTCGGCCGGCAGGCGAACGGCGACCAGCTTCGACTCGAGGCTGGCGGTTTGCAGACCGACTCTCGCGGCAAGATCAAGGTCAACGAAGACTATCAGACGGACGTACCGCACATTTATGCCGCGGGCGACGTGATCGGGTTTCCCGCGCTGGCGAGCACGTCGATGGAACAGGGACGGTTGGCGAGTTGCCGGATGTTCGGCACGCCCTCCCAACACATGCCGGAATTGTTTCCTTATGGCATCTACACGATTCCTGAAATCTCCATGGTGGGTCAGACGGAAGAGAAGCTGACAGCGGGCAAGGTTCCCTACGAAGTGGGCATTTCAAAATATGCGGAGCTTGCAAAGAGCATGATGTTGGGCGACGAGACGGGAATGCTCAAGCTGCTCTTCGACCGCAACACGAGAAAACTGCTTGGCGTGCACATCATCGGACAGCGCGCGACCGAGATCGTGCACATTGGCCAGGCCGTGCTTGCCCATGGAGGCTCGATCGAGTACTTTCGCGACACCGTCTTCAACTATCCGACTCTCGCCGAAGCATACAAAGTCGCCGCGCTCGACGGCCTCAATAAACTCTGAGTGTCAGCGCTTTCGTTCTTTGCCCAGCGATAGCTGAAGATAGTCGGCTGAATTCTGTTAAGTTGACAAGTCCCTTCCGTCAGATGAACAATTCCAGCGAGTCACAGTGAGAATCTCTCGCGAAAATGCGGTCAAATCACTCCCGACTACCAAGGATCGCTTAAGTGCAGGCAAAAAGTTTCGTGAGAGAGCGCCGCGATCGTCGCATTCTCAATGGACTGCGCCGGGGAATCGTGCCGATCCCACCAGTATCCTGAAAGAATCGGACCGCGGAAGATTACCCGCCCTTCTCCCGATTCGCTACGCCAGGATGCGCGAATCGCCCTTCGCCTTTTTCCGCGGTGCTGCCGCCTTAATGGCTGCCGATCTCGCCTCAACGCCAACTACCGGAATCCGCGTGCAGGCCTGCGGCGACTGCCACGTCGCCAATTTTGGCGGCTTCGGTACCCCGGAGCGCCAGCTTGTCTTCGATATCAATGATTTTGACGAGACGCTTCCTGCGCCATGGGAATGGGACGTCAAGCGTTTGGCGGCGAGTATCGTGCTTGCGATCCGCCAAGCAGGCATTGGCGAACGCCACTGCTCGGACGCGGCGCGCGCGTCGGTTGAGTCCTACCGGAAACACATGCGCGAATATGCTGAGATGACTGCGCTAGAGGTCTGGTACTCGCATTTGAACGCAGAACTGTTCGTCCAAAGCGCGGAAACGCCCGGAGCCAGGAAGCGATGGCGGAAGCTGGAAGCCAAAGCCATGCTTAACACGCCTGGGCGCGAATTTCCAAAAATCACCGCCATGAACAATGGCCGCCCTCGAATTATCGATCACCTTCCTCTCATCTATCATCCCAGCGAAATGACGGCCATCGGGAAACATGCGCGGCAAATGCTGCATCGGTATCGCGCGACCTTACCTGAAGAACGCCGCATCGTTCTTGATCGCTACGAACTTGTTGACATCGCCCGAAAGGTCGTTGGAGTGGGCAGCGTCGGGACGCGCTGTGCAGTGGCGTTGCTGATGGCAGGACCGCACGATCCCCTGATATTGCAGTTCAAAGAGGCGCACGCATCGGTGCTCGAGCCGTATGCGGGCAAAAGCAGATATGCGAATCAAGGGGAGCGGGTTGTCACCGGCCAGCGAATGCTTCAATCCGCAAGCGACGTATTTCTCGGCTGGACGAGCGACGATCAAGGCCATCACTTTTATTTTCGCCAGCTTCGCGACATGCGCATGAAGATTGATCTCGAAGGAATGTCCAAACAGGATTGGTTCGAGTATGTGGAGCTTTGCGGATGGGTCCTTGCCCGCGCGCACGCTCGTACGGGCGATCCGGCGCGGATTGCCGGCTACCTTGGAAAGACCGAAGCGTTCGATGAAGCGATCGCAAAATTTGCCGTCGCATATGCAGACCAGACGGAGCGCGATTACGCCTCGTTTCTTAAGGCCATCCGAGCGGGGCGAATTCGAGCACGCTCCGGAGCCGAAGCTTGATTGACAGATTCAAGACCCGATCTTGGACTGTAATCAACCGCACCGAGCGATTGACGCCCCCAAATTCGTACGAGCGTGGCCTGCGCTGCCGATAGCGCTGACGGGAACCGGGTTGACAGAAGTTACATTCCGGCCCTAACATCCCCGGCATCACAAAAGCTGCCGTTGGGTGGGGACAGCTTCCGGTTGCCGTCGACGTTTACCTGCCCTGAAGCTTTGAAGTGCTCTGGCATGCGAACCGAAACGTTCAACGCCATAAGGTCCATGGCCGGGATCATCTTAGAGAAACCGATTTAGGTTGCAGTTTCTTGGATCCGACGAGGGGAGGGCCATGTGCGTCTCCTGTTGGTGGAAGACGAGAGGAAAGTCGCAAGTTTCATTGCACGCGCGCTGCGTGAGGATTTGTATGCGGTCGACGTTGTAGAAACTGGCGAGAAGGCCTTGGATTTAGTTAGCCGCGCGGCCTACGATCTCATCTTGCTCGATCTCAGGTTGCCGCGTTTGAGTGGCGTCGAGGTGTGCCGGGAAATAAGGGATGCTGGCATCGAAACGCCCGTCCTGATGCTGACCGCCCGGAGCTTGGTCGAGCAGCGAGTGGAGGGTCTTGACGCTGGCGCGGATGACTATCTCACTAAGCCCTTCGCGCTGGCGGAGCTCCACGCTCGCGTCCGAGCGCTCACCCGCCGAGGATTCCACAAAGGAGGTCCAAAACTCCACGCCGGGGATCTTGAGCTAGATCGCCCGCGCCGAACCGTGAAACGGGGCGGAAAACAAGTTCAGCTTACCCTGAAGGAGTTCGCGCTCTTGGAGCTTCTGATGCTGCGCTCACCCGATCCGGTTCTCAGATCCGAGATCGTAGAGCACGTGTGGTCGTTCGGTTTTGACACGGATACGAATATTGTGGAGGTCTACATCAATCGACTGCGCCAGAAGATCGATCTGGAGTGGGCGGTCAAATTAATTCACACAGTTCGCGGTACGGGTTACCGCATCGGCGTGATGGAGCAGCGATGAAGGGAGGGTCTCTTCGATTTCGAATGATGATCCTTTTCTGCGTGGTGGTGGGGAGCTTTCTCCTTAGCACCTACGCGATCATCTATTCGATCTTTGCCCGCGAACTTCGGCATCAACTGGATCGTCGGCTCAGCGAAGCGGCTACGCCGATGGTCGAAGACCTTGCGCAAAACACAAGTGAGCAAGACGTTTTTCGACTGGATTTGCCGGACGAGTATCTCGAATTGCTTGATGCGTCCGGAAAACCCTTGAACATGTCTCAGAACTGGCGCGAACATCCCATCGACGTGGGCACTCTGAGTTTTTCCAATGGACAGCCGGTATTTCGCACCGTGCACGGTGCGGGCGGGCAGATGCGGATGGAGTTGATCCCGTTCCGACTGTTGGAACGGCCTGTGGTTTTCGCAATCGCTGGACCTACGCGGGATGTCGATATTGTCCTCGACAACTTTCGCAAGGGTTTGGCGGTTCTTTTCCCAATCAGCCTCCTACTAATGGGTGCAGTTTCGGCATGGTACGTGGGCCGTGGCCTTTCACCCATCACCGAATTGACGGAGCAAGCGGCACGCCTAACGCAACTCATCTCGGAGCCGGGCCAAGTGGACTTGAAGCCGCCCAGACTTGTGTCCAACTCTCGCGACGAACTCGGGCATCTTGCATCGACGTTCAACGAGCTCTTCGCCCGTGTAATCGCTGCGTTCCAACAGCTGAGGCAATTTGTATCGAATGCGTCGCACGAACTGCGCACCCCTCTCTCTGTCCTTCAGGGAGAGACGGAGTTGCTGCTGTCAGAGCGCCGAGATCCAAAGGAGTACCGCAAGGCTCTGGAAGTGATTCATGATGAGCTGAGGCATCTGAGCCGCATTGTGGAAGGGCTATTCACGCTGTCGATGGCGGATGCGGGCCAGCTGCGAGTTGCGAACGACGCGCTTTACATCAACGAGGTTTTGGAGGAGGCGTGTGAGATTGCTGTGCCCCTTGCGCGCGGTAAGGGCATATCCATTGAACAGAATCTGCAATCGGAGATCGCATCCACCGGAGACGAATCGTTCCTGCGGGATCTCTTCCTCATCTTTCTTGAGAACGCAGTCAAGTATTCGCCGCCACAAACGCGGATCAGAGTCAGTCTCGGCCGTGTGAATGGTTCCGCCCAAATCCAATTCGAGGACCAGGGGATGGGCATTTCCTCAGAGCACCTCCCCCACATCTTTGAGCGCTTCTACCGGGCCGCCAGCACGGACTCCGTCGAAGCTCGCAGTGGCGGCGGCCTGGGATTGGCAATCGCACAGGCGATTGCGAACGCTCATGGCGGCAAGATCGACTGCCAAACCACGCTCGGCCAAGGCTCGGTTTTCACGGTGATTCTGCCGCTGCCCGCGCGCGATACATCGTCTCCCATTTCGCAGGCGACTCGGATCGCCGCGCAGTAAGCGGAAAGGCGGTTGTCCGCTTCAAGCGCAAGTTCACTCCTGCCTGAAATAACTCTCGCGTCCCATTATTAATAAGAATTAATGATGGATTCAGCATCGCCTCGTTCCGTTTTGGGTATGCTTGCGCCACGCCTTCGGGGCAGGAAAGTACGGGTGATCCCCAACTGTTGGACGCTTGAGCGATATACATTTCGCGCTGAACTGTACGTATTGGAACGAAGCCCCGGGACGAGTCTCCTGGGCGTAGAGCGCGTTTCAGAACCGGAACATCAAACTTGCTCTGAAGAACAACGAGGGGGAACGATGTACACGAACCGTCTGCGCAAAAGCCAAAATCGAGGCCAGTTGGAAATGCCAGTGCAGCTGCGATCCGCTAGGATCGTGCTGTTGGCTGTAATGTTGACCACGCTGCTGGTCTGCTCTCCGGCATTTTCGCAAGTCAATTTCGGGCGCATTTTGGGAAGCGTCACGGACCCATCGGGCGCCGCGGTCGCGGGAGCAACCGTTACGGTTACGAACGTAGGGACCAACGTGTCCCGAACGCTGACGGCCGATAGCGCGGGAGCGTACGTCGCCGCGGCTTTAGTTCCCGGCACGTATACGGTGAGAGCCGAAGCGAAGGGTTTCAGAACCGTCGAGCACCAAGGCGTTCTCGTCGAGGTTGGCACGGATGTCCGAGTGGACGTGGCCTTGGCAATTGGAGCGACCACGCAAACGGTGACTGTTACCGAAGCTGTCCCGCTCGTTGACCTCAATAGCGCTACCCTCGGTGGAACATTGAGCAACGAGGCGATCAATGATCTTCCGCTGAACGGCCGGAACTTTCAGAACCTGATCACGCTTCGTCCGGGTGTAATCATTCAGCCCGGCGGCGGGGCGTGGACGCAGAGCACAAACGGCCTTCGGGCCGGCGCCACGATCTACTATGTGGACGGCTTGATGGACAATGATTACAACGTCGGCTGGACCGTCGTGAATGCGCCGACGCCAATCACCGAGGCGGGGTCGGTTCTGCCGATCGACGCAATCCAAGAGTTCAACCTGGAGCAGAATCCGAAAGCGGAATTCGGCTGGAAGCCGGGTGAGGTCGTGAACGTCGGCATCAAGTCGGGCACGAACTCGCTGCATGGCACCGCCTATGCATTTGGCCGTGACAGCTCGTGGGACGCCCGCAACTTCTTCAACCCGATTGGGCAGAACAAATTGCCCCTCACGTTGGAAAACTTCGGCGCCACCGTCGGAGGCCCCATCTTTAGGGACAAGCTCTTCTTTTTTGCCGCATACGAAGGACGCAGGGATCTGATCGGGAACATTTTTGGTGTGAGCATTCCGGAAACGACCTCGCAGCCAGGGGCGCCAACCACAGCCTGCGCGACCGGCGGCGATTGCGCCAACAGTATTCCAGATGCCTCGAAGGCGCTCATCGCCGCAGGCATTACGCCCAGCACAGTCAGCACAAAATTGCTGAACCTGTTTCCCGCAAATTCCTCAAGTACGATTAGCGAGACCTTGGGATTCCCGAATACGGATCAAACCGACAACGGAATCGCGAAAATTGACTATCACATCAACGATCGTAATACCCTGACCGGCATGCTTTTCGTAAGCGAGTACACGGGCGTCGGCGAAGACCGCGCGTATGCCAATGCGGCCTTTCTGAGTGTGATCCCCATGAAGGATTGGGCGAACAACTACAGCTGGATATGGACTCCCAATTCGCAATGGGTGAACGAGGTGCGGTTCGGCTTTAACCGCATGACGCAGGACATCATCAACGCCGACAGCGCAGTGCCCGCCACCACCTACGGCATTAATACGGGCATTATCAAACCCGGCGGATTGCCTACGATTCAGATTGGCCCATTCACCGAGTTGGGAACCAGCTTCACACGTCCCGCCCTCAACGGCCCATCGCCGCTTTACGACGGTTTGGACAACGTCTCCTATGTGCGTGGCAAACATACATTTAAGTTTGGGTTTGAACTCGCGAGCATCCACGCCGACGCAGCTGGGTTTGCGTTCGGACGAGGCAATATTAGCTTCAACGGTGGCGGCATCCCCGCCGCTGCAGCCAACTCCAACGGCGGACCGTTCTATCCTCAATTCCTTTGCCCTCCGCCTAATCTGAACGGTGCGAGTTGCTCCACAGCATTGGAGGATTTTCTCGCGGGATACGCTGCTTTCCCCGCGCTTGTGCTGCAGGGTAATCCGGCGCGTCACCTGCATCAATGGTCGTACGCCGGCTTCTTTCAGGATGATTGGCGTCTAACCCCTAGGTTGACGGTGAATCTGGGTCTGCGCTATGAGTATTTCGCGCCGCCGACAGAGCGCAACGGCTTGATCGGCAACTTCAGCCCCGCCGTCGGACTCGAACAAGTCGGCAAACAAATCAGCCAAGTATTCCAACCGGATCGCAGGAACTTCTCACCGCGCATCGGCATTGCTTGGGACCCAACCGGCAACGGGAGGACCGCCATCCGAGCCGGGGGCGCTGTCATCTACGACCATCCGTTCTTGGGCGAGTTCTTCGGCCAGTTGGCCACGCAGGACGGCGCAGCTACTGGTATCGGCACGATCCCCACGGGATTTACGCTCGATGGCAATCCCGGCCCCGGCACGATTTCCAGCGGCGTAATTGCTTCTTCCGTGGGTCCCGCCCAATGGAACGGCCAGGTATTTTCAAGCGCTACCCCAGGATGCGCTTCCTTTGCGCCATGTGGAGTTCTCGGAGTCGTTCCGAACTACAAATACCCCTATATCGCCAACTGGACCGTGAGCGTCCAGCACAGCTTCACGAGCACACTGGGCCTGGATGTTGCGTACGTTGGCAACCACGGGGAAAGACTGTCCACGATTACCAATATCAATCAGCCGACGCCTTCGGCCGCTGGCAACCCGGCCCCGTTTGCCACGAAGTTTGACTATCTAGGGTTCATCAACGAACTATCAAACATTGGCTGGTCGAACTACAACGGTCTGCAAGTCACGCTGACCCAGCACACATATCATGGTTTGTCTTTCATCGCGGGCTACACCTACTCGCACGCGCTGGACACAAGTTCCCTCGATGCGTTCGCGATCATGCCACAGGATAGCCAGCATCCGGGGCGGGACTATGCCAGCAGCGATTTTGACATTCGGCACCACTTCACGCTGACAACCACGTATGCCATTCCCGGGCGGAAATCGCCCGGCCAGATGTTGGAAGGCTGGCAGATCAATTCACTCGTCACTCTCGAGAGCGGCCAACCGTGGACCGTGGATGACACACAAGACAACTTTAGCAACACCGGTGATTTCACGGATCGCTGGGATTTCTTTGGGCGCCCTTCCGACTTCACTTCCGGGCCGGTTGGGATACCCTATTGCAGCGGGACATTTGAAACCGCGGATGCGGTTACTTGCACGAATCTTACAGCGGCAGAATCAGAGCCCTTTCGCACGGCTTGTCTCGGAGATGCTCCCTCGACCTTGACACTCGACAAGGCCGGCTGCTACGTGAAGGGCAAATCGGTTTTGGTTCCACCGGCGCTTGGCACCTTCGGCAGCATGCCCCGTAACCTTTTCCGAGATTCGGGCTTCCGCGACTGGGACGTTTCTCTTTTCAAGGTTTGGAGATTCGGGGAACGGTTCAGTGGCCAGTTTCGCGCCGAGTTTTTCAACGTCCTCAACCATCCGAATTTTGCCAATCCGTACGGAGGGCCGAACGGGTTCGGCACGGCCGGCCCTTGGAATCCCAGGGCACCCGGCCTGTTCGGCTGCGGGTGCGCCACTCCGGACGTAGCGGCTGGCAACCCCGTCGTTGGGTCGGGCGACGCCCGAGCGATTCAATTGGGATTCAAGTTGCTATTCTAGCGGGTTGAACAGGTGGAAGATAAACCGCCAGAAGCTCGCGACAAATTCGATTCGAATCTTCACGGCCCCCCATTGTCCGGACCGCGGTGCTGTACGACGGCGATCGAGATAGTTAACGTTGTGTAGGCATAACAGCATAATCATGACGGCCCGCTATGCTCATTCCCTAGCCGATGATAAAATGGGTTTCGTTAGGCGTTTGGATTTCGCAAGTGTTTGCAGATTTGAATCCGCGCCGGACGGTAAACGGACACTTAGCATTATTTGACGAAGGCGGCCAATCGCGTAAGATATTATCTGCCAGTAAGTTGGGCCTGTAGCTCAGGTGGCTAGAGCGCACCCCTGATAAGGGTGAGGTCGGTAGTTCAAGTCTACCCAGGCCCACCAATCCCATCGATCCCTTCCGAACCGACGAAGCGCGAGATCCACAATCGTGCTGCGCGACCCCAGCGTCGATATTACGTGCCCAACGATCAGCCCGCTTGGAGCGACATCGAGACAGGAAATACGTAGTAGAACAACAGCGCGATCAAGATTAGATATGCGAGGACGATCAGCGTCCATCCCATATTGTGGCGGATGACTTGGCCTTCACTGCGCACGAATCGGCTCGTTGACACGCCGACACTCGCTGTCTGCGGCGCAATCGGCTTGCCGACCTCGGCTCCCACGGAATTGAGCGTGGGGAGCAAGAGCACCGGGAGATTCAGAAGACGCCCGGTTGCGGCTTGCACCGGACCGAACATCGCGTTCGTGGACGTGTTGCTCCCGGAGAGCGCAACACCAACCCAGCCAAGAATCGGGGCCAAAACGACAAAGAAGACGCCGATCTTAGACAGTCCGTAAGCCAATGAATTCGCCATTCCGGTGTAAACGAAAATGTAGGCGAGCGCGAAGATAAAGAATGCGACGAGTAAGGCGCCCCACATCTGCTTGAATGTCCGCGCAAAGACCTGTTTGAGAATTTGGCCGCGCGGCCGCAGGATCATCAAAATGACCAGCCAGGAGGCCAGAATTGACGTGCCGCCGCTCAGTGGCGTGAAGTTGAACACTGAGGTCAGCGTTTTTTGCGTGACCGAAGACTTTGCCGCGATCGTCAGTTTAAGCCAGCTAATCGCCGGGAGGTGCGACCAAGGACCGGTCCACGCGACTACGACGAGTATGAGCACGAGATAAGGAACCCAGGCAAAAAATGCGGAGCGCGGCGACGTGAATTCGGATGAATCTATAGCTGTCGAGGCCACAGGTTTCAGCACGGCCCCGCCGAATCCGCGAATGTTCTTGGGACGCCATATCTTCACGAACAGAAATAAAATCCAGAAGGAAACCAGCGCACCGCTCAAATCGGGCAGATAGGGTCCTAAGAAGCGCGCGACCGGCCATTGTCCCAAGATGTAGGAAAGCGATCCGACAATGGCCAACGGCCACGCCTCGACGAGGCCGTCCCAGCCGCTCACGAGGAAGATCAAGACCCATGGCGGCAGCAGCGCCAAAATGGCGACGACATTCCCGATGGAGCCCGAAAGCGCGAGTAGCGGCAGTCCTGTGACGCTCGCGAGCCCGATAATGGGCGCACCGAGCGCCCCGTAAGAAACAGGCGCGTTGTTCGCGAGCGCGGCGACGCGTATCGCCTCAAGGTCGGCAATCCCCAGCCCAACCAAAATCGGCACGACAACGGCCCACGGGTAGCCAAAACCTACGAGCCCTTCCAAAAGCGCTCCAAAAGCCCAGGCGAGCATGATCGTTTGAATTCGAATGTCGGCGGTGGCGTGATGAACCATCCAGTTTTTGAAGCGTTCGAAATTTCCGGTGAGTACGAGCGTGTTGAAAATGATCAAGCCCCAGAAGGTGATCCAGTCGATCGACCAGATGCCCGTCAGGCCGCCGTACGCGTAGGAAGTCATCGTGTTTGCGAGCGGCGCGTGCCATACGATCACACCCAGTGGCACTGTAATGATCCCGGCGATGATCGTGGCCAGCCAGGCCGTGATTCGAAACACGGCGAGCATCAGAATTAATGCCACGAGCGGGACCAAGGCAGCCGCGACGGTTAACCAGAGGTGGCCTGTCGGATTGAGAGTTTGCTCAAACATGGCGCACGCGGTATATCACATTCGGGCCGATGCGCGCGAGTTGATAAGGGGCGATTCTCAACATACAATACGCGCCATTGGCAGCGAGTTTGGAGGATCCATGCCGGCAACATCTCAGAGGGCTTACGTCGGCGCGAGCGAGCGTGTGCCGGAAGGCGGCCGTTTGGTAGTCGACGTAGGCGACGCCACGATCGGTATCTTCCGCGTAGACGGGAAACTCTACGCGTATTTGAACACCTGCGCGCATCAGGGCGGACCCGTCTGCCAGGGGAAGATCATCCCGCGCGTGACGGAAGTGATCGACGAGGGTGGAGAAAGCCGCGGTTTTGCGTTCGACGAATCGAGGCTGCACATCGTTTGCCCATGGCACGGCTTCGAATATGACATCAAAACCGGCGAGCATCCCGGCCGGCGGACAGCTCAATTGATTCGCGTCACCGTGGAAGAGTCAGCCGATGGAATTTATGTCACCGTCTGAGGAAGCCGCGAGACTCTCGGCACTTCTCGTTGGATTGCGGGGGCAGATCGAGCGGACGATCGGCGCTGGGGAAGTTGATCGCGTGCCACGGGATGACGTGACGAATCTCGTCAGTGGAGCTGTGAAGCTTTACGCGGCAGCTGTCGAAGAGACGGAATCGGAAGTTCCCGTGATCGACGACACGGTTTCAACCACCGAAGCGATGGTGGTCGCGTGCGCGCTACTCCGTGCGCAACATTTGAATCCGTTCGATCTGGCTCTCTGGTTTTCACGGACGGCGCGGCGCGGCGACACATCGGGAGCGTGAGAGGCTTCCAAGGTGAGGACAGGGCTATGAGCAAAACCGAAGTGGTCAATGGCGCGAACGTCGCCACCGAACATAAGGTGCAGCAGATTACGACGCGCACCGATTCGAGGGAGATCCTCGCGAATGCACGGCGCGATATCGCTCGCTATCATCTCGACGATTATTTCATTGTAGATGTCGATGCGCACCACGTGGAATTCGACTCGTGGGCCGAAATCCTGGACCATCTTGAGAATCCCGTCCTTCGCCACAATGCAAAAACGATGACGCAGATCTGGCCGAACGCAAAACAATTGGCTTTCAGCAATCACCCTGTCGGGCTCACTTTTCAGGATGTGTTTGGGCGAATCCCCCACCAAGCGGAACTCGGGGAATATGTGGAGAAGACGGACGAGCACCGCGACCTGACTCTCGTGCGCCGCGCGATGGATTCCATGGGGATCAAGATGCAGGTCGTATTCCCGCAGCCCATGCTGGAAATGGGTCTCCATCCCGAGCCGGACATCGTGACGGCGATGACGTTTGCGTACAATCGCTGGTTCACCCAGACGATTCTGCCGCGCGAAAAGCGCGTGAAGACGCTGCTTTGCTTGCCGTTCCACGATCCCGATGCGTGCATAAAGATGATTCGTGAATTCGGCGAAACGCCCGGCGTGGTCGGGTTCATGATCACGAGTCAGCGCCATACGGGCGTTCACAAGAACATGTACATGCGGATCTACAAGGAAATCGAGGAACGTGGGTTGCCGCTGGCGTTCCACGCCGGTCCGACTTGGGGCGATACGATGACGACCACGATGAACCGGTTCCTCTCGGTGCACTCGATGTCGTTCGTCACATGCAACATGACGCACTTGACGAACTGGGTCGTCAATGGATTGCCGGAGCGCTTTCCGAAGTTGAAAGTGATTTGGATCGAGAGCGGCCTGGCGTGGGTTCCGTTCATGATGCAACGGCTCGATCACGAGTATCTGATGCGGCAGTCGGACGCTCCACTTTTGAAGCGGCTCCCGAGCGAGTACATCCGGGAGATGTATTTTACGTCGCAGCCGCTCGAAGTGACGATTCCGCACATGCTGGAAGCGACCTTCAAAGCAATCAATGCCGATACGCAGTTGATGTACTCATCCGATTGGCCGCACTGGGATTTCGACGTTCCTGCACGCATTGCAGGACTGCCGTTTCTGAGCGAGCAAGCGAAGCGCAACATTCTTGGCGAGACGGCACGCAAGCTGTTTCGTCTTTAGTAGAAGCGTTCCAGTGTCAAGAATCGTCTAGGGAGAAACCACAGCCATGCACAAAGTGATCGCCCTCTATCCGCCGCCCAAAGATCCGACGCATTTCAAGCGCTACTATGAAGGAACACATCTGCCTCTCGCCGCGCAGCTTCCCGGACTCTTGTCGAGCCGGCACAGCTTTTCGCTCGAGGGCGTCGGCAGCCCGTCGCCTTACTTCTGCATATGGGAAGGCGAGTTTGCGAGCGAGGCGGCGATGGGAGCTGCGATGCAGTCTCCCATCGGCCAGAAGGTCGCGGCGGACGTGGCGAACTACGCGACGGGCGGTGTCACACTGTTCCACTACGAAGTGGCGGCGCCAGCGCAGAGCCAGTCCGCCGGAAACAAGGACACCTTTTCGGCGGGCCTGGCGGTGCGGCGCGACATGTTCGGCCCGGCGCTTTCCGACCAGGTGCTTGAGTCGGCCACGGATTTCACGCGGCCGCTTCAAGAGATCGTGACGCGCTACTGCTTCGGAGAAGTCTGGACCCGGCAACTGCTTGACCGCAAGACCCGCAGCATGCTGACGATGGCGCTTCTTGTCGCTCTCAACAGGCCGAATCAGTTGAAGGGGCACGTTCGCGGCGCAGTGAAAAACGGAGTGAGCAAGGATGAGATCCGCGAAGTCCTGCTGCACAGCATGATCTATGCAGGGGTCCCCGCAGGTGTCGACAGTTTCAATCATGCAACGGATGTGCTGAAAGAATTGGGGCTCGAGTAGAGGAGCGAGTATCGCCATGCGCGTCGGGTTTATCGGCATCGGAAACATGGGCTGGCCCATGGCCAGCAATATTGCCAAGGCCGGGCATCAGCTCATGGTGTTCGATCTCGATTCGGAAAAGAGTTCTCGCTTTGCGCGGGAACACAATTGTCAGGCGGCTGCCAGCCTTGGAAAGATTGCCGAGAACGAAGTAACGGTCACGATGCTCCCCACGGGGCAGATCGTGCGGGACGTAATTCTCGAAGCTCAGGGCGGCGCGTTCGCGAAGGCGTTGAGGCCGGGCGCGCTCGTGATCGATATGAGCTCTTCCGAGCCAGTGGGTACGCGCGAGCTTGGAAAGGCTCTTGAGCGCGCAGGGGTCATCCTGATCGATGCTCCAGTGTCCGGCGCCGTTCCACGCGCCAAGACAGGCACGCTCGCCATCATGATCGGTGGAAATGACAAGGGCGCGATCGAGCGCGCGAAGCCTTTGCTTCTGGCCATGGGCAAGCAATTGTTTGAAACCGGCCCTCTCGGAACCGGTCACGCCATGAAGGCTTTGAACAATTACATCGCGGCAGCCGGATATACCGCGGTGGTCGAGGCGCTCTTGATCGGCGAACGCTTCGGCCTGGATCAGGGGACGATGGTCGATATTCTGAACGTTTCGACGGGCCGCAACTTCACGACCGAGTTCATGGTGAAGGAACACGTGCTGGGCGGCAAGTTCGCGACCGGTTTTGCGCTGGGTCTGATGGCCAAGGATGTGAGAATCGCGGCGGATCTCGGCGAGGCGGTGCGGCTCGATGCGCCCCTCTCGCGACTGATTCGAGAGCGCTGGGCGTTCGCGCGCGACCGGCTGGGGGCGACGCGCGATACTTCCGAGGCGATTCTGGGATGGAAGGACGATCTGCCCGAAGGCAGCCGGTAGAATTTTTAGTGGAAGTCGTGCGATGTGGTTTCCGCGCGGGTGATCGCCAGAGGCCGGACGCGTTTAACCTTCACCGCAACCACGTTTTCCTGATTCTGAAGCGTGCCTTCGATCATCAAAAAAGGGTGATGGACCACCACGGTGTGGTCCCGCTCGAATAGCTGCGGCGTGATGATCGCGTTCGCGATTCCGGTTTCATCTTCCAGGCTGAGAAAGACGAAGCCTTTGGCCGTGCCGGGGCGCTGGCGGGCAATCACTGCTCCGGCGACTCGCACGTGCGCGCCATCCGGAAGTTTCGCAAGCTCGATGGCCGCAAGGATTCCACGTTTTTTCATCTCCGCGCGGCGGTACGCCATCGGGTGCGGCCCGATCGTCATCCCCGTGCCGCGGAAGTCCGCGACCAATCTTTCTTCGTTGGTCATGGGCGCCAACGGCGAATCCCATGCAAGGGCAGGCTCGCTCTCAGGCGTTTCCTGTGTCTCGAGAAGCGGCCCGGGCCGGCGTGCAGCGCGCTCGATCTGCCAGAGGGCGTCGCGACGATGGAAGCCGCGCCGGGCGGCCATGAAATTCATGGCGCCGACTTCGGCGAGCGCCGCAAGCTCGGTCTTTTGTATTTCCGGAATGCGCTGCTTCAAATCGTCGATCGAAGCGAACGCGCTAACGTTGCGCTGGCGCACGATTTCGAGCGCGATCTCTTTGCGCAAGCCCCTGACGTAGCGCATCCCCAGACGCACGGCGAACCCTTCGGGAATCTTTTCGAGCGTGCATTGCCAATCGGATCGCGTCAGATCGATAGGCTTGCATTTCAGCCCGTGCCGCTGAGCGTCTTTCACGAGCGTGTCCGGCTGATAAAAACCCATCGGCTGATTGTTCAGCATTGCCGCAGTGAACGCCGCGAGATAGTGGCACTTCAACCAGGCGCTGGAATACGCAATCAACGCGAAACTCGCGGCGTGCGATTCGGGAAACCCATAGAGGGCAAAGGAAGTGATCGACTGAACGATCTTGTCCTGTGTTTCTCCAATGATTCCTTTCGTTTCCATCCCGCGCCGGAGCTTGACCTCTATTTCTTTCATTCGCGCTTCGGAACGCTTGAATCCCATGGCCCGGCGCAACTCCTCGGCTTCACCGCCCGTGAATCCTGCGGCGATCATCGCCATGCGCAGTAACTGCTCCTGGAAAAGTGGCACGCCGAGCGTGCGCTCCAAAGCGGGCTGGAGATCTGGATGAAGGTAATCGGGCAGTTCCAGCCCCTGGCGGCGCCGTAAATATGGGTGAACCATTTTCCCGACGATGGGTCCCGGGCGAATAATCGCGACCTGCACCACGATGTCATAGAAGCGTTTCGGATGGAGGCGAGGCAGGCACGACATCTGGGCGCGACTTTCGACTTGAAACATCCCGACCGTGTCTGCCTTTTGCAACGCTGAATAGACGGCCGGATCATCTGCCGGCAAATGGCCGAGATCGATCTCTTCTCCATGATGCTCGCGAATGATTTGGAGCGATTCCTCGAGCACAGCCATCATTCCCAGGCCGAGGAGGTCCACTTTCACGATGCCCATGTCGGCGCAATCTTCCTTGTCCCATTGCACGACCACGCGGCCGGGCATCGTGGCCGGTTCGAGCGGGACGACGGAATCCAATTGCCCCTGGCAGACCACCATCCCGCCGGAATGCTGCCCAAGATGGCGCGGCAAATCCTGCACGGCCTGGCAAAGCTCGAAGAATTTGCGGATTCGCCGATGCCGGAGATCAAGACCGGCGTCGCGAAATTGACGGTTGAGCGAATCGCCGGGATCCTTGTATTCCCACGCTCCGACGAGGCTGGCCAAGCGATCGAGCGTTTCCGGATCGAACGACAAAGCCTTGCCGATTTCCCGGGCGGCCGAGCGGCCGCGGTAGGTGATGACATTCGCCGTCATGGCAGCGCCCAATTGTCCGTAGCGCTCGTACACATACTGAATGGCGCGCTCCCGCTGATCTCCGCTTGGGAGATCGAGATCGATGTCCGGCCACTCGCCGCGCTCCTCGGACAAAAAGCGCTCGAAGAGAAGGTCCATCCCGACCGGATCAACCGCGGTAATGCCGAGTGCGTAGCAGACGGCGCTATTGGCCGCGGAGCCGCGTCCCTGCACGAGAATGTTTTTTTCACGGCAGAAGCGGACGATGTCCCAGACGATCAGGAAGTAGCCAGCCAGAGCGAGCTTTTCAATTAGCGCGAGTTCGCGATCGATTTGGCGCCGCGCCCGTTCGTCGTCCGGGCCGTAGCGGAAAAGCATACCTTCGTCTGCCCGACGCCGAAGAAATTGCATCTCCGATTCGCCATCAGGGACTGGATACACGGGGAATTTGTATCCGAGGTCATTTAGAGTGAATTGGAGGCGCGAGGAAAGAACCTGTGTATTGGCAATAACCTCGGGAAGATCGGAGAAAAGAAGCGCCATTTCCGCGGGCGTTTTGAAACTGCGCTCGGAATTGCGGACGAGCAGCCGGCCGGCTGTCGCGAGTGTTCGGTGATGGCGGATACAGGTGAAAACATCGAGTACCTCGCGCTGCTGCGGCTGCGCGTATGAGACGCCATTGGTCGCAAGCAAGGGCAGCTTCAGTTTTCGTGCGATGGCGACGGCAGCCTGATTACGCGCTTCTTCTTCGCGGGAAAAATGGCGCTGGAGTTCGACGTACACATTGTGCCGGCTGAACGCACGGCAAAGCTCCTCCACGCATTTCGCCGCGGATTCGATGCCGCCTTGCGCCAAAGCGTGCGCCAGAGGGCCTTCTGCGCCGCCCGTCAGGCAAATCAGGCCGCCGCTCATCGCTGCGATTTCATCAGGCTGAGCGCAGCCTTCTCCCTTTCTCGCGCGGAGCTTCATGCGGGTGACGAGACGGCATAGATTTTGGTAACCCTCGCGCGATTCGACGAGCACGGGATAGCGCCAGCCTGCAGCGGATGTGACTTCCGCGCCGATGTGCGCCCGGATGGAAAGTTTCTTTGCAGCCAAATGGAAACGTGGAGAGCCGTACACGCCGTCGCGATCGAGCAAAGCCATCGCGGGCATGCCGTGTTCGGCGCAGGCACGGACCAGTTCCTCGGGCGAGGAAGCGCCTTCGAGAAAGCTGAATGCGGAACGCGCGTGAAGTTCGATGTACATCAGTCGTAGAGTCCGCGCACAAACCAGCCTGCGCGCAGCGAGTCGTAATAGAGACGGTAGAGGCCACAATCGGGATGAATGTGCGCGGACGCATCGCGGTGTTCCGAAGGCGGGTGGAAATGAATTTCCAAGTCCCATTCATCGTCCTGCCAGGGATCCTCCCGCCACCAGTCACCGGATGTGCGCCACGGACCGGAAGCGGAAAACACCTCCCCGCTCATACCCTGGAAAATGACGCGAGTGGGGCGTCCTGCATGCAGTTCGAGTCTTGCGGGAACAGGCGGGCGGAAAGCTCGAAAGCTTGCCGGGACTTTGGAACTTTTGCATTCTTTCCTTGGGTCGAGAGCATTTGTGCGGCTGCGATTTGTGTCCGCGATTTCGAGCGGCGTCAGAAACTTGCGCATCTGAAATTCTCCGGGGCGGTGGGTATCCACTAAGGATGGTGAACCGACGTTGGCCTCGCCCACCACGTGTGCGATTCGCGCGATCGTGAGCTCCAGCTTTTCGGGATCGGGGAAGCTGGGGAGAAACAAGCCGCCCTGCGTCGCGCGCGGCCGGGCGGAGTCCGCTGCAAGCGTGATTTTGTGAATGGGCGCAGCGGGCGGATTCGCTTGCAAGCGCAGTCGCAGTAATGTCAAAAGCATTTTCGAATCGCGCGCCGGGATGGGGAGTTGGATGACCCTTTCATACACGCCCGGTGGATTTTTCCGGCGAATCGTCTCCTGGCGAGTGTCCAACGCGGCTTCAAAAGATGGTTGCAGCTCGAAACGCACCCGAATCGCAACGGCCGCCAGAGAACGCGCCGCCAAACGCGCGCAGAGTTGGTCGAGCAGCCGGCCCAGAAGGAACGACAGGGGATCGAGTTCCTCGACGGCATCGTCCAGCTCCATCTCTTCTTTGAAGGAATGGTCCGGTTCCGCAATAACGAGCGAGCGCGAATGTGCTCCGCGCGCTAGCGCATGCAGGCGAACTCCTTCCTGACCGAGACGTTCGGAGAGCTGCAAAATTGGCAGGTCAGCAAAAGCAGCGCAGATATGTACGCCCCAGCGGCGCAGTGTTTCGGCGGTTTCCACGGAAGACGAAAGAACGCTGACGGGCAAATCGCCCAGATGCTTCGATTCCTCTCCGGACGGAATTACCGTGATCCCGGGGAAACCTCGTGCAGCGATCAGCGCCGTATCAACATTCGAGGCAATGGCAATATTCGAATGCAAGCCGCATTCCGATGAACGCTCGGCAAGGTGCGCGCCGATGTCTTTTTCTGTGCCGAATAGAGAGGTGAGGCCGGACAAATCCAGAATGATCGCGTCCTGCGCAGTGTCTTCGATGCGAGGGGAAACCGACCAGCCGATATCGAGCAGTGCCGCATGGGCTATGGTTTCCTGCGATGACGAACGAGGACGAATTTCGAGTCCGGCAAATTGCGCGGCGTTGGTTTTCGCCATTCCGCATTCGATTCCCATGCGCGCAGCTTTTTCGTTGATCGCAACCACACTGCATAACGGCGGAGTTCCCTCGATCAAAGCCAGAGCGCATTCGCGCAGGCCGGGGTCGGCGCGCACAACCGCCTGCACCATAAAATTGGGAACGAAAATGGAAGCGAATGCCATAAGAGTCCAGAGAAGAGGCAAAGGGATTGGGTGAAATGTTCACCTTTGACCAGTGCCTCCTCCCAAGCTGAGTTTGCCGGGCAATGTGAGGGAATCGCCCCGTATGGCTTGCGTTTCGAAATCGGCGCCGGTGCAGCGCGCGTCCATAGAGATGTCGTCCGGATCGATCCATCCCGGGTTTTCACGCTTCGCATGAGAACGGATGATCTCCGCGTGGCTCTTCCAGCCGTCGAGCAGGCATCCCGGTGAATGCGGCGAGAGAATTTCCTCAAGCGCTTCGGATGTTTGCGACCACCGTGTCTCTTGAGCGCGAAGCCCGAGGACCAGAGAAGCACAGGTTTTCGCGTTCGACTCCTGCTCCAGAACGACGAAAACAGTCGGCGTATGTTCCACGGCCCGGCGAAAACGAAACCATACTTGGAGGGGAACGTAGCGGACCATGTGCGGCGGAGTGTCACTCAGATCGAGGGCGATCAAACCGAAGCCTCCGCCCTGGATGAGCAGATCGGTGGCGCGGATAGCCTGGTCAACATTCCGGCAGCGCACCCAGAGCAGTTGTTTCAATCTCACCCCGGCTGCCTCCGCGGAGTAGGGATCGAAAGCGTCGCGCGCGTCGACGAGCGCGCACACCTCCAAAGCCGCAGTTCGCGACGCAAGGGCGGAAATCAACAAACTGGTCCTGCCGGAGCAGGGAGGGCCATAGATTTCCGTCAAACTGCCGCGGGGAAGCCCTCCGGTAAGAAGATCCACCGGGGGGATGCCGGCAGGAACGGTTTCCACGATCTGGCGGTCGCGGTATTGAAACGGGCTCGCGACGCGGGTCGCCAATGCGGATTCGACGTGCAAACGCAAAGCGGTAAATTTTGAGCTCATGGTGAAAGCGAAGGGCGAAAGAGAGGGGTTTTAATATTCGCTTTTTCTTCGCCTATGGATTTTAGATTTCAGAACGAGGGGTTGTCAAGCGTGTGAGCACAACCGGTGTGAAACTAACGTGCAGGTGCCGGCGGATCGTTCGTGACGCTGTAAGGTTTGCCGTCCCGCAGATATAACTGCTCGGCTTCCGTGCGATTGAAGGGCCGCGCCCCGCGGCGTCCAAATACGGCGATCTGGTTCCCGCTCTCATCGACGGCGCGGTCGCGATCGACTCCTTTGGAGATCGTCAGAGCAGGTCCGTTGGTGCGATAGGTGGCGATGAGTTTCGGCGTCGGCCGCGGGCTGAAGCCGTACGCGTTCGGGGAATCCTCGGGAGACAAGAGCTGCAGAACGCGAAGCCCGTTGCGGCCGTCGGCGACAAACGCGAAGGCGCTGGCGTCCACCATCCCGATTTTGACGTCGCGCACGTCATTCAACTTCCCGTCGCTCGAAAAAATCTGGTCGAGCTTCGGCTGCTCCGGTTTCTCGACATCCACGATGGCAAGGCCTTGCTTGCCGCCCGCGACATAGGCGTAGGTGCGCGCGACGTATACATTGCGGGCATCTTCCAAGTGCACCGCGGCATTCGGCACGACGCGAGGATGATCGAGCGAGGTAACGTCCAGCACCTTGAGCCCATCTCGATCGACGACGAACGCATAGCGGAATTGAATGGCGATCCCTTGCGGATCGTTCAACTCGGGTGCTCCGATTTCCGCCACGACGCGCGGCTGGAGCGGCTTATCCAGATCGACGACGACGAGGCCGCGGTCGCACAGCATGTAAGCGTACGTGCCGACAATCGTGATGCGGCGGGCGCCGTTGAGAATTCCATTCGGATTGAACGCCAGCGCACGCTTTAGAAAGTTGTTTCGCGGATCGCCGTCGAGCAATGTGCTGACACCCGGAGTTTTACTTTTCGGATTCGGATCTCCGACGACTACGAGGCCTTCGTATTTGTCCGCGACGTAGAGAAATGCATAGATCGCGTGGATCGGCTGTTCTTCATTTTCCGGGCGCCGCGTGCGAATCGGGTCGACCGCTTGTGTGGAGGGGCTGGCGATGGCCATCGCGTATTTTGTTTTCACGTAAAGGCGCTGGCCCATTGGGGAAACGGGGGCTGTTACCGCTCGCTCGGAAAAGCCTTTATTGTCGATGTTGGCGACGTCGTATGCGCGGAACCCGCCTTTGCCGAGCGCGGCATATAAATATTCGCCGCGAAGTTGCACATCGAGCACGTTGCCGGGATGATGATAGGCCTCCTTGAGTTCGCGACCACGCCCGACATGCTCGCGGTAATCGTCGGGATAGGCCAGCCGCTGAAGATAACTGCCAATGATGGCCGGCGGCTCATCGTGTTCCGCGACAGCCACGGCATCGAACCCCTTTGCACCGTCCGCAACGTAAATATAGCGCCCCATGAAATTCAAGAGGTTGGTGCCTTGGAGGAGAACTTGCGCCATCCATGCGTTGTTGTCGTTGTGCTGGGAAACGTGGCAGTCATCGCAGGCTTTTGTTTCTTTTGATCGCACCGTGTGAGGAACGAAGGTGCTGAACGCAGTCCCGCTAAATCCCTCGGCTGAAACCGTCTGCTGCATGTAATAGAGCCATTCGCGATTCTGATTTTGGGAGCTGACCACAATCGCGCAGGAGGAGCGCGCCGGGGCGACGCGGTGGCCCGTAACTGTGCCGTCAACGCCCAGCATAAAGCCGTCATCGCGCAAGACCTGAAAGTTGTAGGCGGTCCAGTTGCGCGTGGTGAGGCCTTCGTTGTGAAGCATGGGTTTGCGCTGGTTGGCCGTCATGGAGAGATGGCAACCAAAGCAGTTGGGCGTCCAGGAAGTGTGGCACGCGTAGCAGGTCATACGGCTGTTAGGGTGAGCGAGCTGCGACTCGTCCGCGGGCAGCGCGCCCCACGTCGTGCCATCGGTGCGCACCGTCTTGGCCCATCGCGATTTTTCGCTGTAGTGAAGATTCCCGGGCGTGATGGTGTCCAGCGTCTGCACGACTTCCCACTCTTGATCGGGCTCAACCATCGACCGCTGATACAGCTTGCCGTCTCTCCATTCGAAACGGCGGCTGTTCCAGGGAGTGCGGAGCGCGTCGAGGTGCGTTCCGCCATCCGGGGCTGCGGCGCCTGAGGTAATCAACGTCGCGTGCTTCTCCACCGTGCCGTGGCAATCGATGCAATCAAGTTCGATCGCAGCGCGAGGCTCGGCGTAAAGCTTGCCGTTGCCGTGAGCGTCCTGTTCGAAGTGGCAATCCACGCACTGCATCCCCTTTTCCAGGTGAATGTCTTTCAGATGCACGGCCTTCCCGAACTTCTCCGGATCATCCGGGGAGACGATTTTGTTGTCCGCATCGAGCAGGTTGCCTTTTCTGTCTCGCTTATAGACGGCGCGGAAAATCCAGCCGTGGCTATGAAAATCGGCAAATTGGGTTTGTTTGAGCTGCGCGTTGAATTGTGCGCTGCCTACCTGTTCGAGAAACTTAGGATCGGACCACAATCCGCGCGGCGCAGCGCCTTCCGGATTCCTCAGAGAAGTTTGATATTTTTCTTCTGCGGTCGGATTACGCTGCTGGGCCGGGTACATGAGCTCGCCGTCCGCCTCGTTGTCCCACCATGTATAGCCAAAGTAGGTGGTTTCCATATTCGTCCCGGGGTGGACGTGGCAGACCATGCATTGGCTGGATGGAATTGAACGAGTGAATGAATGGCGGATCGGATGGCCCGGCTCATTTTTCGCGATCGTTGGATCGGACGAAGCGCTCTCGCCCAGATGGCCAAAGGGCGCGTAGGGGCCGGAGTGCTCGGGCGAACGATCGTTCGCATAAACCACATGGCAAGCCGTGCAACCGCTGCCACGATAGTCGCCGGGCTGATCGTTTGTGCCGGGCAAGGAAAGCAGAGGATCAAGCAGGCGCGTTTTCTGCAAACCAAGAAATACGGGATCGGTTCGCAAAAGAGTGCCGAAGCCGCGCTCTCCGAGTTTGTCGTCCGGACGCCCGGGATCTGCATCCGGGTTGGGATTGCCGATCTCGCCTTTCTTGGAGCCGCCACGCTCGAACACGCGGAGGACGTTTCCTGGTTGCGAGATTTCCCAGCGTTCGAGGGGAGTTAGCTCAGGCACCACGCCTTTTGTCCGGGTTTCCTCGGGGGTTGGAGGAGGTACCGTCCGAATCGTTTGCGGCAGGCCGTCCGCCGAATAGCTTTCACCGAATCGCGCGTTCTTGAGTGGAAATGACCCGTTGTTGTAGAGGGCAGCGCCCCAGAGGAAGCCGCCGTGGGTCATCATGCTGGTGCTCACGTTGCGGACTTCCGTCGCGTGGCATCCTGCCGAGCCGCAGGTTTGCGGGGCGACGCGCAGATCGCCCGGATTCGCAAACCGCACATAGTCGTAGCTCTCACGCAGCCACTTTGTGTAAGCGCGTTCGGCGTTCGCCAGACCGTGGGCGAATTCGGGATCGCGCGGCTGCACGTGAGCTTTCAGCTTTGCTTGTTCGTAGGCTGCGGAATCTTTTGCTGTTCCGGGCGGAATGCTCGCCGTCGGGTCGCCGCCGTGACAATCCACGCAACCCAGCCGAACCGTGCGGGTCGGATGCATTGTCGGTTCATCGATGCCGTCATGACACGTGATGCAACCAGTGCTTTTCTGGTCAGCCTCAGCCTGGGTTTGAGTGATGAGGCTTGGCTGCGACGTCTGCGGGTGGGCGCTCGAGCCGTGCTCCAGGGCAAACAGAAGAACGAGAGTGGCGAGAAGTCCGGAGGCAGCGGCGTGTCGATAACCGATGCGTCGAAGGGATTCGCCCCGCCACCCGGTCAAATTCTCAGTCAACGGTCCTCGTTCCGGCACTTGGTTCTTGCTCCTGGTATGGCGTCAGAACTGAAATCGCACATTCGTGAAAAGTGAAAACATCATCTTGCCGGTGTAGATGTCGCGCAGCCCTTGGCCGGGCACCAGTGTTGCGGCGCCAGCGGTGATCGAAATATTTTCCGTCAGCGGTGGCCGATAGCGGACACCGATGCTGGAATCGACTCCGATTGTATGGTGAATGGGCGCCTGGAACAGCAGCAGCTCGAGCGGCTCGGTGCGCTCGAATCGAAGATAGTTGACGTTGACGAACCCTTTCAACTTCGGTGTGAGATCGAAGTCCGAACCCAGGTTCGCGAGGAAAATTCCGGGGTTGACGAAATTTGCCTGCCCTTCATCTTTGCTCGAGCGCAAGCTCGGCAGCAAACTATCCGGTGAGGTCAGGTTCACGCCGGAACCGGTCAGACGGATGCCCTCGCGATTCCACAAACTGAAAATTCCGCCAGCAAACTCAGGGAAATCTTCGATGGCGTCGAAACCACGTGCGTGATCGCTGCGCGGATTTGCAGAGCCGGATGCGTAGAACACCGAACCCTTGAATCGCGCCCAGTCTTTGTCGACAGATAGCTCGAGTGCAGCCATCTGCGCGTTGATAGTGACGGGGCGCCCGGCAATTGCATTGAAACTATCTCTCCCCAGAGCCTGGTAGAAAGCGTGGCTCAGATTCACGCGCCCGATGTGGCCATCGCCGTTCCAACCCAGATAGGCTGCGTGAACGCTATGGGTTTGAATGGCGCCATTGGAAACGACGGCGCCGACCGGCGCGGGCCGCACCAGGAATCCGTTGTCGTCGTAATGGATGGTGGGAGCGTCGTCGTCGTAATCCAGGCTGAATTGCGCCGTGTAGCCCTGAAAGAGAAAGTCCTGTCTGTACACGTTGGCAACAAACACTTGCTGTTTTCTGAGAGCAAACGAATTCAGCCCGCTGTTTGTGTTCTTCTCGAGAAGATTGAAGTAAGCGAGGTTATATTGCCAGCGGTTCGACGCCAGATTGCCGAAAAAGCGGACGCCTGGCTGTTCGTCTACAAACAGGAATCCCCTGAAATCGGCGTTGAACTGCTGAATACCGGCGCGCACCGAAATGAAATCGTAATTGGGGCTCAGGTCATGAAGCTTTACCTCCGCAAACGCCTCCTGAAAACCGAAATGGGAATCCATGCGCGTCGTGCCTTTGCGGACGTCAATATTGACGATCCCAAGCTCCCGCACGTCGAGATAATTCAGGCTGATCGCCGGCGTCACTCGGATACGCCAGTCCACGGGTCGGAAGGAAGTGTCCCCGTGAAATAGGTCGAACGAGAATAGAAAGACCTGGTCGAGAAACGCCTGCTCACCCTTCCCGAAGAAATCGCTGCTTCCGGGACGCGCACTACTCACGTCGCTCGGCACTGGCAGACGCCGGCCATCAAAGAGAGTGTCGCTGATTCCCGTGAAGTTGAAGAAGGTTTGCTGGCCGAAGATCGGAACGTCGCCTTTCAATTTGTTGCGGTCGAATGGGTCCCACCGTCGCCCTTTGACATACGGGTGCTCGCCTCCCGCGCCATACCGATCCCACTCTGGCATGGCTACCAGCCAGCGATCGGACTGAGCCTGGAAGACATCACCGGCAGGCGGCAGAGATTGCTGCGCAGGCTGTTGGCCTGTGGGCTGGAGATTGGGGCTCTGTTGCGCTGATGTGTAACCCGGAGATTCCGGTGTTACCGGAGCCGCTGGCGTTGTCATTTGCGGGATTTGGGGGAGATTCGTCGATGGAGCAACCACGGTAGGAAGCGCGGTGAGCTTGATTTCGCGCGTCAAAGCTTGGCCGGCCACGAACGTCACGCTCGCTTCCGTGAAGCCGTCGTAACCATCACAGGCGACCTTTAGCTCGTAGCTTCCCGGAGGCAGGCCGGTCAATCGGAACACGCCTTCCGCATTGCTAGTGGTCTTTCGACTCTCGCCTGTGGCAAGGTTTCGCACGGTAATGGTAGCGCCACCGACGGGTTTGGCGCCTGAGTCGCGAACGACGCCCTCCAGCGCGCCGGTTTTTTGCGATGACTGCCCGGGAATGCGTTGCTGCTGCCGATGGGCTGGAGAAGCGTTTTTGGCTCCGGCGAGACTTACATTCGCGCCGAGCGACAAAAACACGAGCAGAGACAGCAATGCGAATCCTGAGAGGATTTTGGATGCGATCAGCACCCTCTGTATCCTGAAATGCCTCAGCAGTTTCCCACCTTTGCAACTTGCTCGGTCTAGGTAACACGGTTATTTCCGGGCGAGCAAGCCTTTTTGACGAATTCGCAAAGAATGTTGCCGGCTTCGCATGACGCAAGGAGGGTCACTACCCGCGTTTCGCGTCACGCGGGGCCCGTTGGAGATTGAGAACTGTTGCCAGCTATGGTACGAATACCTGCCACAGTATGGCTCGACCTAGTCATCGTAACTTGAGCCTGTCCGCGCTCCTAACTTTGGGGCTTGCAGCGGCTCTGACCACATGTCTCTGTGCCTGTGGAGGGGGCAGTGGAGTTGTTAGCGATCCCGCGCCTCCGCCCCCGCCAACGCCTCAGTTCCTCTCTCAGAGCGACGTCACGGCGGTGGTGCAAGCCGCGGCTACGGCAGCGGAATCCGACACGATGGCGATTGCCGTGGTGGACCGTATGGGAGTGATTCTAGCCGTCTACAAAGGATCCTCGGCCCCGGCCTTGGTAACTGGCAACTTCGGTGCGATGGTGCCGCCGGACGAGCTGGCAGTCTCGCTCGCGCGCACCGGCGCATTCTTCAGCAACGATCAGGCGCCTCTTTCGTCGCGAACAGTCCGCTACATCAGCGGCGTCCACTTTCCGCCGGGCGTCACGAACGCGCCCAATGCCGCCCTTTACGGCATTGAGAATACGAATCGTGGTTGCACTCTATCGAGCAGTCTGGCTACAACCGTGCCACCTGCTACCACGATCAACGGGACGAGCCCTGGGTATGGCATCGCAACCGGAAAGGCAGACCTCGCCGATAGCGATCCCAATGCCGTGAATCCGGGAGGCGTGCCCATTTTCAAGAATGGCCAGGTGGTGGGAGGAGTCGGCATCACGGGAGTTTCCTCTGATGTCGCGGAGTATGTCGCCTACACGGCCGTCAGAGTGAATACCGACGGGATATTCCTTGATCCGAGCGCGCTGCCGCCGCCCGGCGAAGTCGTGATCGACGGGGTCGCGCTGCCTTTTGTAGATCAGACGACCGCTCCAGCGGGGGTCACGCCGGGGACTTTCAACTCGACCCTGTTTACCGTGGGCCCCTTGGCAAGCGCGGGCCCGCCACCGGAGGAGTATCTAATCCCGGCGATGGATGGGCCGCTCGGCGGCCTTACTGCCGCGCAGGTGACTTCGATCATCGCCAATGCGGTCGATACCGCGAACCAGACGCGCGCGCTCATTCGGCTACCTCCCGGTGTAAAAGCAAAAATGACAATCGCCGTGAGCGATCTGGATGGCACGATCGTCGGGCTTTACCGGATGACCGATGGAACTGTGTTCAGTATTGATGTTGCAGCCACGAAAGCCCGCAACGTGATCTATTTCAGCGGAGCGTCTCGCCAAACAATCGACCTCAACGACGTGCCTATCGGCACCGCCGTGACCAATCGCACGATCGGATTCGGGGCACAGCCGTTTTTCCCTCCCGGGATCGACGGTTCGTCACCCGGCCCGTTCTACAATTTGTACACGCAAGACACAAACAACCCCTGCACGCAGGGTTATCAGACGCCCGGACCTTCTTGGCCGAAGGTGAATCAAAGCGGAGTCGTGTTTTTCCCCGGGTCAGAGCCGCTTTACGTAAATGGCGTTCTCGTCGGCGGGTTAGGAGTCAGCGGGGATGGCGTCGATCAAGATGACTACGTGACGGCCGGCGGCGCGGTCGGATTTGAGGCGCCGGCGTCGATCCGCGCAGATCAAATAATGGTTGATGGAGTGCGCTTGCCCTATCTGAAGTTTCCCCGTAATCCCACGCAGTGACACCTCTCAAGGCGTTACGGTTGGCTGATTTCGATCCGAGCGAAGATTAGCCTTGACGAAGTTTGTGGCCGGCAAGGTTGCCGAGGCCGTCGTACGCCGCGTACTTATACATTTCGGAGAGCGTCGGATAGTTGAAGACGAAATCGATGAACAGATCCACCGTCCCGCCGGACTCGAGCACCATCATTCCGAGGTGAATCAGCTCAGTCGCGGTCTCGCCGATGATGTGCACTCCAAGTAGCTGCTTGTTGTCGCGCCGAAATAACAGCTTCAGCAGACCCGTCGAATCTCCGGTGATCATGCCGCGGGCATTATTTGAGTAGTGGGCGCGTCCGACCTCATACGCGATGCCCTTTTCCTTACAGCTCTCTTCGGTCTCTCCGGCAGCCGAGATCTCGGGAATCGTGTACACGCCCATGGGGAGCATGGAGGCCAGCCTTTGCTTGTATTGGAATCCGAACGCGTGGCACACAGCTACTCGGCCCTGCTCCATCGAGGTCGAGGCCAGCGCGGGGAAGCCTATAACGTCCCCAGCGGCGTATATCGAGGGAACGGATGTCTGGTACGACGCATTCACTTCGATATAGCCGCGTTTGTTCACTGCCAAGCCGGCCTTCTCAAGCTGCAAATCGTCCACGGCGCCGCGGCGACCTGCGGCAAACAGCGCGGATTCCGCCTCGATTACTTTGCCGGACGGCATCTGGATGCGCACTCCCTGTTTCATGCGCTCGATCGGGCCCATCCGCTCACCCAGGAAAAACTTGACCCCCAGGGCGGCCAGCCGGTTGCGGAGCGAATCGGACAATTCGGCGTCAAGGAATGGAAGGACGCGATCCCGGCCGTCCACGAGCGCGACTTCCACTCCCAGCGCCGTGAAGATCGAAGCGTATTCGCATCCGATCACGCCACCGCCAACCACGGCAAGGCTCTTCGGGATTCGATTCATTTTGAGTATCGAGTCGGAATCAAAAACTACCTGGTCATCGAACGGGATCTCCGCAGGCCGGTGGGGACGTGAGCCGGTGGCGATCAAAACGGCAGTCCCGCGGAGATGAACGATCCCGCTCTCGGATGACTTAACGGCGATTGTGTGCGCGTCTTCGAAGGCGCCCGTTCCACGAATCAAATCGATCCCGTGTGCGGCCAGATTCGCGCGGATTTTCTCGCGCTCCATTTCGACTAGCACATCCTTGCGGTGCGTGAAATTCTGCACCGTCAAACCCTCTCGCAAGGAATAGTCGATTCCATAGAGTCCCCGCTGTCTCAGGCCCGAGAAATACAGCGCCGATTCGCGCAGGATCTTGCTTGGAAGCGTGCCGGTATTAATGCAAGCCCCTCCCAAGTCGGAGCCGCATTCGACCACCGCAACGCGCTTACCGAAATAGGCGGCCTGCGCAGCGCCTTTCTCTCCCGCAGGACCGGAACCGATCACCACCAGGTCATACTGCTGCACTCATCGCCTCCCGTATTGCCGTGGTTCCATGAAGAGCAAGCCTGTGTCGCCTTCCATTCGAACTCGCCCGGTGTCTTTGGCTCTGTCACGCTATTCATCCGCCAGAGCGTCGCGGCGTCAGCGTAAGAGCGCATTCACTTGTTGCATCTGTCGGGCGAATCGAGCCGGATCGTAGGCCGATGGGTTCTCGAGCTGTTGAAACAGACCGCTGATCGCTGCTCGCAGCTCGGTGGAGTTCTGCAACTTCGCACTTCGGTCGCACGCAACAAACAGCGATTGGATTGCCATGGCTGCTTGCGCCGCAGACTGCTCGCCCTGGCCGGATATGTCGTCCGCGTCGGCCGAGATCTTTTCAAGCAAGCGCAGCGCCAGCTCCCGATCGTAAGCGGCACCATTTATTTTCGGTACCAGCGCATCGGCCAAGTGCGCGGAGCTCGTGGCTGCACTTGCGACGGCATCGCGGTCGGGATTGAGCTGGCTCATTAGCTGCGCCACCTGCGTCAGCCCGGTGTCGAGCTGTTCCGCATCCTGGGCATCAAGTTGGTGTACGACGTCGCGAAACACTGCGTAGCGGGACGCATTCCACGGCGGGTCACCGGGGCGATGACCAGTGTAGCCGCGCGCCTGCCGCCAGCTCTGATCAGGCGGAGTGAGACTATGGTGGCACGCGTAACATTGGAGTTCGGAAAATTCAGGCCAGTACTTGCCGCGCGTGCGCGAGGCCAGCCGCATCAGAGACGCGCGAAGCTGAACGGCTTGCCCGATGGTGAACTCCCGGACATCGTATAGCGGGTCGCTGTTCGCTGTCTCGCCCGGTTCTCCGGGCTCCTTCCAGTGCCGCGGCATGACTGCGGAAAAAGAGTCCAGCTCAAAATAGAGGTCCGGGTGGCCCGCCGCGATCATTTCGTGGTCGACGAATTTGTTTTCGTCGCCCAGGTGGCAGCTCAGGCATTTTTCAGTACGCTTGACCAGATTGCGCGTGTCGAACATTCCGAGCGCCACGGACTTTTCATGAGTCCAATCGCGTTCAGTGTGAGGGCCGAGCCACCCTGCCGCCGGTCCGTGGCAGCTTTCGCAGCTCACCCCCTCCGTTACATCAAACGTCCGGGAGCGCTCGGATGCTGCCACGTCGAGCGCGTGGCACGCGAGGCACCGCGGGGCAGTCTCTGCTTTGCCCAGCCCCAGAATCCCGGCCATGCGCTCGCCGACGTTTCCGGTTAACGCCTTGTACGATTGTGAGTGCTTATCCTTGACGATCCACGTGCTGTATTCATTCTGAAGAACGTCATTGTCCGTCCGAGGCAGAATGCTCCCGTGGCAACTCGTGGAGGCACACGAACCCGGCCCCGTATACTTCCCAACGCCCTCTGTGGCAGTAGCGCGGTCTTGCGACAACGTCGTGGACGGGAAAATGCAGCCCAGCAGGAAGGCAGCGCCCAGCAGCAGGAAGATTCCCAAGGACTTCGCTTCGAGCTTTGTGTTCATGTCCTGTTTGGCAAGAGTACTCTACCGCAAAATCTAACGACATATAGCTGAGAAGTCCAAACTTTTCATTCTATCCGTCACTGCGGGTACTACCGAAATCCCTCTTAGCGCGATGAAGGCAGCCTCAGGAAACCCCGAATCACAATTCCCGGCCGATAATGTGGACTTGCCAGCACGGATTTGCTATATCACTGATACGCGGCTGCTCATCGTTGCCGCGTTTGTTTTCCACGCTAGGAATCATTGACCTCCCGGTGCGGGGAGAGTGACGTTGATTTTCGATGAGTTGAGGGGAATTCAGCGTCAGTTCGGTTATCTGCCTGCCGAGCAATTGAAAGCCTTGGCGACGAGAATTGACGTACCTCTTTATCGCCTCCACGGAGTAGCCAGCTTCTATCCGCATCTGCGCCTGACGCCACCTCCCAAAGCGGACCTGTGCATCTGCCAGGACATGTCCTGCCACCTTCGTGGCGCCGATGGTTTGCGCGCCCGCCTGGAAGAAAATCTTCAAAATCTGGGCAGCTCGGATGTGACTATTCGAGGTGTTTCGTGTTTGGGCCGGTGCGATCAAGCTCCCGCGATTTCCCTGAATGACCAAATTTACTCGCGAACGGCCGAGACGCAGATCGAAGAAATGGTCCGGGACGTGGTCACCCGGGGAGAATTGCCGGAGCACCCCGCATTGCAACGGCGCGTCGAATGCGCCTCGGATCCGTACGCTGCGGGAGGCGAGCACTATGGCATCGTCCGGAGCTTGGTCCAATCGCGTGACTGGAATTCCGCCTTCGAGCTATTGAAGTCCTCCGGTCTACGCGGTTTAGGTGGCGCCGGCTTTCCGACCGAGTCCAAGTGGCAGTTGGTCCGCCAAGCGCCGGGGCCTGAGAAGTACATCGTCTGCAACGCCGATGAGAGCGAACCGGGCACCTTCAAAGACCGCTTCATTCTTACCCATGTGCCTCACCTGGTCATCGAGGCGATGATTTTGGCCGGCCTGCTGACCGGCGCGCGACAGGGCATCCTTTACATCCGCCACGAGTACGAGGAGCAGGAAAAGATTCTGGAAAAGGAAATCCTCCGGTGCAAGCGGGAAGGCCTGTTAGGCCCCAGCGTTCTCGGAAGCGAACTCGCATTCGATCTCGAACTATTCGTGAGTCCCGGCGGCTACATCTGCGGCGAAGAGAGCGCTTTGCTTGAAGCCATCGAGGGCAAGCGCGCCGAGCCGCGGAACAAGCCGCCCTTTCCGGTCACGCAGGGTCTCTGGAATAAGCCGACCGTGATCAATAACGTGGAGACCTTCGCCAACGTCCCGTCCATCTTGATTCGCGGCGTCGATTGGTACAAAGCGCAAGGCGTGGGAGGCAGCGCGGGGCTGAAATTCATCGGCGTGAGCGGTGACGTGGTGCGGCCCGGCGTGTACGAAGTGCCGATGGGAACGCCTGTTTCGCAGCTCATTTTTCGTGAAGCTGGGGGCATCCTGGGAGGCAAAAGCCTGAAAGCGTTTGCTCCCTCAGGGCCTTCTTCCGGCTATTTGCCCGCGTCAATGGCGGACGTCCGGCTCGATTTCAAGGCTCTCGCGGAGGCTGGTTCGATGCTCGGCTCCGGCGCGCTGGTGGTCTGTGCCGAAGGCACCTGCATGTTGGACATGGCGCTCAACTCCACACAGTTCTTCCGAAACGAATCCTGTGGCAAGTGCGTTCCGTGCCGCGTCGGCTCGCAAAAAATGGTCGATATCCTTTCCGGCTGGACGCGAGGCGGAGGCTCTTCAGCTGATTTGGCACTGATCGATGAATTGTCCGATGCGCTGCGGCTGACGTCCATCTGCGGGCTGGGACAGGTGGTGCCCGCGCCCATTTCTTCCGTGCTGAAGCATTTCCGCGAAGAGGTCGAGGCGCACGTCTTGCGCCACGAATGTCCGTCGGGAGTCTGCTTCTCAGGTGCCAAGTCTCCGGCGGAATCTCACGCCGCCACGAGGCACGCATGAGCGCGAGCGGGCTCATCGAACTGACTATCGACGGCAAGAAGGTTGCCGTACCGGCGGGAACGACCGTGTTCGATGCCGCTCGAATGAACGACATCGCGATTCCTACCCTTTGCCACCAGCAAAACGAAACGCCCGTAGGCGTCTGCCGCTTGTGCGTGGTCGATGTCGGCGCGCGCGTGTTTACCGCATCGTGCGTTCGGCCGGCCGAGCCGGGCATGGTTGTGAACACGGCATCGGAAAAGGTTCGCCGTGCGCGGCGCACTCTCGTTGAGCTGCTGATGTCCGATCATCCGACTCCGTGCACGCGGCAGCAGCATTCGGGCGATTGCGAGCTCGAAACGCTGGCGAAGCAGGAGAATCTCCTGCACCCGCGTTTTGCACATCGGACGACGGGACGGAGCAAAGACAATTCTTCGGTCAGCATCGCGGTCGATTTCGATGCTTGTATTTTGTGCGACCGCTGCATCCGCGGATGCAGCGAGATTCGCGAGAACTTCGTGCTCGGACGCATGGGAAAGGGCGCGCAGGCAGGAATCGCCTTCGATGACAATCAACCGATGGGCGAATCCTCCTGTGTTTCCTGCGGAGAGTGCATGGTCTCCTGCCCTACGGGCGCGCTCACGAACCGCGGAGTGACGCAAACGGCGCTCGGTTCAGGGCCGGATTTCCAGAAGGTTTCGCCCGACGAGTTACAGCGCCTCCCCGTGTTTCGAGGAGTCTCGGGAACCTTTCTGAGCTTGAACCAGGGTGCCGTGGTAAAGCGGCGCTTCCGCGCTGGCGAGATCATTTGCCGCGAAGGCGAATATGGATCGACTGCTTTCTACATGCTTGAGGGTACCGCGCGAGTCTCAATTTCGACGCCGATGGCGCACGTGAAGACGCAGGGTGGCCTGAAGAAATTCATCGGCAAACTCTCCAGCGGGCTCGCGCAGCGCAAACAAGATCATCGGGATGAGGAAGCCGATCAGCGCTGGATTCCTATCGATGCTCCCGTGGACTTGAACTACGACAACCCCGTGGCTGAGCTAGGTCCGGGCGATCTGTTTGGTGAGATGACGTGCATGAGCCTGTACCCGCGCTCGGCGACTGTCCGGGCTGAGACCGATTGTACTGTGCTCGAAATGCTGCGAAACGTGCTGGACATCATGCAGCGCAACAAGAATTTTCGCGCGCAGCTCGACAAGTCGTACCGACGGCGCGCGCTCGACAGCCATCTGCGCTCCGTCCCGGTGTTCGCCGAATTGACGGACGATTTCATTAGCAGCCTGCGCGAAACCGTCGAGCTTATTCGTTATTCTCCGGGCCAGGTGATTTGCCGGCAGGGCGATCCCGCCGACAGCTTCTATCTCGTGCGCATCGGATTCGTCAAAGTGACGCAGGCACATCCGGGCGGCGAAATGGTGTTGGCGTATCTTTCGCGCGGCGACTATTTCGGAGAAACCGGCCTGCTCCTCGGCGACGTTCGCACGGCCACGTGCACGGCGCTCGACCACGTTGAATTGGTGCGAATCGGAGCGGAGGACTTCAGCCGCATGATGGAGCAGTTTCCGGAAGTGCGGCGCAAGCTCGAAGCCGTCGAACAGGAACGCTCGCAAATGAACCGCCAGCGGCTTTCGGTGGTGCAGAGCGTTCCTCTGGATAGTTTCCTTGCTCAGGGTCTGATGGAGGCGCAAAGCCTGTTGCTCCTCGATCTCAACAGTTGCACGCGGTGTGACGCGTGCGTGCGGGCGTGCGCCGATGCGCATGACGGCATCACGCGTCTGGTCCGCGAGGGGCTGCGCTTCGATCATTATCTCGTTGCGACTTCGTGCCGGCAGTGTCTCGATCCGCTGTGCATGGTCGGTTGCCCCGTCGGATCGATACGCCGGCGCAACTCGCTCGAGGTGATTATTGAGGACTGGTGCATTGGCTGCGGCCTGTGCGCTGAAAACTGTCCCTATGGCAATATCAACCTGCATCCTTTCAACGTGATGGCCGACGACCCGGAGCGGCCCGGACGAAAGAAGGCCGTGGTAAAGAGCAAAGCCACGTCCTGCGACCTGTGTACCGACTACGCGGAACCGAGTTGCGTGTACGCATGCCCTCATGACGCGGCGCACCGGGTCGATCCGCGAAAGTTCTTTGCAAATCTGTTGGGACAGATTCCGGGCCAGACGCAGAAACTCTAAACGTGCGCATCGACCACACACATAAGAAATGGCTTGTCGCCTCGATCTTCATTCTGGGAGCGGCGACGGCTGTCTATTTCCCCTATGCCCTGAAATCGCCCGGCGGACCGAGGGGAGGCAGCGCGATCGGACTCACCTTCGGAATCATCGGCTCCGCGTTCATGGTTTTTTCGGGATTGCTCGCGGGGCGGAAGAAACTTCCGGTATGGAGACTCGGCCGCGCGCAGACGTGGATGCGAGGTCATTTGTGGCTTGGACTGCTGAGCCTACCCATCATTTTATTTCATGGCGGATTCCGATTCGGCGGTCCACTAACGAGCGCGCTCATGGTGCTGCTGATTGTGGTTGTCGCGAGCGGCTTCTTCGGTGCGGCATTGCAGCATTACATGCCGCACATGATGACTGTCCAGGTTCCGGCGGAAACCATTTTTGAGCAGATCGATCATGTGCGGGAGCAGCTTGTCGCTGAAGCGGACGAGTTGGTGGCGTCGGCGACGGGCACTCTGGAGTCGGTCGCAACCGCGCCCCGCGAAGGCTTTGCCCCAAGGACCCAATCGGTCGTCGCGGTGGACGAGGGGATGGAGCCCTTGCGGAGCTTTTACCAGCGCGAAATGCGCCCTTTCTTGCAAAGTCACGGAGCGCGCCACCAGTTGCTTTCCGACCCGGACCGGGCGCATCCGGCCTTCGAAGGATTGCGTATGCTGCTGCCGGCGGATGCCCATGAAGCGACAAAGCGCTTGGAAGCAATCTGCGAGGAGGAGCGCCAGATGCGCCGGCAAGCGCTCCTCCATCACTGGCTTCACGGCTGGTTGATGTTGCACATCCCGTTGTCGCTTGCATTGCTGCTGCTTGGTTGCGCGCACGCGATTGTTGCGTTGCGTTACTGAAGAGAGAAAAAGCGAGGATTCGTGCCTGGCGCAGGTCGGACAACAAAGAAATTAGCGCAGCGCATTGATCTGAATTACTTCAAGCGTCCCCATCCGTTTCGACGCTGGCGCTTTCTGCTCTCGCTCGGCTTGCCGCTCCTCGCACTTTTGTCGCTCGCCTGGTACGGGTTGAGTGGGAACGACCGCGTTTATAGCAGCGGCCAAATGTCACCTGCGCATGCTTTCCTCACCGCGAAATGCACTGCATGTCACGTCCAGACCGCGGGTTTCTTTAGCGCGAAGGCTAGCGATCAGGCTTGCCTCGCCTGCCATGATGGGCCAATTCATCATGCCAGCCAGACTTTTACGCCCAATTGTGCGTCCTGCCATCAGGAGCATCGAGGGCACATGCAGCTCGCGGAAACCGCAGATACCGATTGCACGCAGTGCCATGCCAGCTTGAGTACCACTGGCGCCCAGACCAAATTTGTGCGCGACATCGAGAATTTCGGCTCCGGCCATCCTGAATTCGCCGCCCTGCGCGCGGGAAGTGTTGATCCCGGAACGATCAAGCTCAATCACGCGGTGCACATGAAACACAATTTAATGGGGCCAAATGGCCCGGTGCAGCTCGATTGCGACGATTGTCACCGTCCTCCGACATCCACGGCGCAATGGCGATTCGGCACCGCCCAGTCCAGCGCCATCTTGCCGGCACAGAAATCCGATATGCCGATTGCGGCGAAATCCGACCTCCCGGTCATGGTGTCGGCGCGCGCATATATGGCGCCCGTCACCTATGCAAAACACTGTATTGCCTGCCATGGGCTGCAATTCGACAAGCGCTTCACCGAGAGTGTTCCACATGACACGCCTGAGGTCATTCACGCATTTCTAGTCCAGAAATTCCAACAATACATTCCGAGTCACCCCGCCGAATTGCGGGAAATGGTGCCCGACCGCGACTTGCCGCAGAAGCCTTTGCCCCCCGCGGTGCGCGTCCTGACTCCTCAACAATGGGTTGCGGAACGCGTCGCGGAGTCGGAGCAGCTGCTCTGGAGAAAAACGTGCAAGCAGTGTCATTCCTTGGGTTCTTCCGGGAACGGCGAGCTTCCGACAGTGGCCAGGTCAAACATTACGGCCCGGTGGTTTCCGCACGCCGATTTCAATCATGACCGCCACAAGATGGTCAAATGCGCAGAATGTCACGCTGGCGCGCTGACGAGCCACGAAACGGCGGACATTTTATTGCCAGGTATCCAGACGTGTGAAAAGTGCCATCATCCCGGCACCGAAGCGGCCGAGTCGCGTTGCTTTGAATGCCACACGTATCACGACTGGACCAAACAGAAGGAAGTCAAAGGGAGGCTCACTCTTTCAGGGTTTGGACGCGGGAACTGAAACTGCTCAATCGGTTGGTGGCTATGCGGAAAAGCTGCCGCACCGAATTGTCCGGCATTCATTTCGACTTCATCACGTAGACTCCATCCCAATCCGGCTCGGGCGCACTTTCCATGAATTCCAACGCGCGCTGAAGAAAGACCCTCGTGGGGCCATCGTCGGGATAGATTCCGAGGAGTTGCCCGAATCGCGCCGCTGCCTCTCGCCATTCCTGGGCACGATATGCGGTCATGGCGTGCTCAAATGGAGTAAGCAACGACTCGTATTTTTGCTTCTCTGCGATCACGTCCAGCAGTTCGTAGATGTTGACCGGCTGGTTCTTGCCCTTCACCTTTATCTTGTCTAGTTCGCGGCACACGAACTGCTGCGCAATCTGGATGTACGTTGCTTCGCTGATTACAATCTGGGTTTGGTACTGCTTGGTTATTCCCTCAAGACGAGATGCGAGATTGACGTTGTCGCCCATTACCGTCCAGGCGAGCCGTTTGTCGGATCCCATGTTTCCCACGTTCACCGGTCCCGTGTTCAAGCCAACTCCGATGGCGATCGGCGGGCGACCTTCCCCCCTCCATTTGTCGTTGAGTTTCGCAAGAGCACGCACCATCTGGAGGGCGCAGGTACAGCCGCGGAAGGCGTGATCTTCCTGCGGATAGGGTGAGCCCCAGAATGCCATGATCGCATCGCCGATATACTTATCGAGCGTTCCGTTCGTTGCAAAAAGTACGTCGGTCATTGTTCCCAGGTATTCGTTCAGCAGGCGCACGAGATCGTCCGGCGTAAGCCCTTCGGAGATCGTCGTAAAACCGCGAATGTCGCTGAACATCACGGTCAGATCCTTCATCTCTCCGCCGGGGCGGATGTATTTCTGCGGATCCTTCTCGATGAGTCCGATCACGCCAGGCGATAAATACTGCGAGAAGGACTTGCGAATTCTGCGTTTTTCCTGCTCCTCGAATATCATCCGATAGCTCGTAATGGCCGCATAGTTTGCGACCAGCGTGCCCGCAGGAATCACAAAGCTGAGCCATCGCCCGTGCTGCGCAAAGCTGTAATAGACGAACCACGCGAATGTGGCCAGCGCCACCAAGAGCGTGATCGTGGAATAAAGAGGTTGGACTCGGCTGAACAAGAATCCGAAAATGAGTCCGAATAGCAGGATGAAGCCAATATCGATCATTTCTTCATCGAAGCCGCGCGTCAGGAACCCCCGGCCCTTCTCATTGCTGTGCAGAATGTTATCGATGATATTGGCGTGCACCTCCACGCCCATGTAAGCCTCGCCGCCCTCGAATGGAGTATTGCGGAGGTCCCCAATTGCCGTGGCCGTCGGACCGACAAGTACGATCTTGTCCTTGAACGTTTGGGGCGGAAGCGCGCCACTCATCACATCCCACATGGAATAATGTGAGTAGGTCTCATACGGGCCGGCATAGTTGATGATCGCCGTGCCATTCCTCGAGGGCCGCAGCACTCGCTGGCCGAATTGAATACTTTCTAAACCGTTTTCGGCGATATATAGCGCGATTTCTTGATCGGGAATTTTCTCGTATTCACGGATCACCTGCAAAGCCAACGGTGGAAAGAAATCAAGGTTGCGGTAACGAATCGCGAGCAAGGCATGGCGCAACGTCCCATCGGGATCGGGGCTGATGTTAATGAAGCCGTAGGAGGCGGCTGCTTCCGCCAACTCAGAGATGTTGGCTTCCGCCCCTGCTGCGACGTTGCCGCCATTCTCGCTCCACGCTTTCCCCATGTCGAACGTGTGTCCGTCCTGGGGCTTCGCTGGAATGACCTGCGGATAGTCCTTAGCCCAAACGATATTGAAATACTCTTCTTCCAATTTTGGATCGGCAGTCTTGGCAAGCTCGGAATCGAGGAAGACATGTGCTAGCACGACGCGGCCGGACTGCATCAGAGCGGCGGCAAACTGTTTATCGTGGTCGCTGGCCGTCTTGAGCTCCTTGATCTTCCCGGTTACAGTTGCGGGCGCAGAAGGGCCGAGTTCGTTCTGAAGGCGGTCAAGGGCCTGACTGGCTGAATTGCTCTCTGGCGTAGGAAATGTGACGTCGATGGCGATTACGCGGGCGCCATCAGCATTCAGCCGATTGACAAGCAACGCATAGCTGTCCCTGGGAAACGGGAAGGAGCCGATTTTTTGTAGGGTCCTTTCATCGATGCCGACGATCACGATGCGATCGTCGTGTGGACGCGTGCCACGCATTCCAAATCGCATGTCCAGCGAGCGCTGCTCGATATTTTGGAGGAAGGCAAAACCTGCGCGAGAGTCAGGATTGAATCCGGAGTATGCAAACAGCGTCAGTCCCGCCAGCGTGACCAGGACGCCCAGCCAGACGTCGACTTGAGGAAACGAGAAGCGGCCCAACCATGTCCGGGACTGGGACCGCTTCTCCTCCTGCACCATCGTCAGTCTCTTGATTTCGGCTCAGGCGCTCAAAACAGAGTTGCTCCAGTGCGCGTCTGCGGAATTGCAGTCCACGGAGCTAATCGCATGCATTACGATAGGGGTTCTGTTTGCAACTCGGGCCCGACCTGGACGCGGTTACGCCAATCGCCACTCCCACCGCAATGGCTGATCCGATGAAAATGAGACCCGACCCGTGACCCGCTGCGCCAGGACGAACCGTGGCAGGGGGATTCTCAGGTATGTCCGTGGCCAACAGGCCGCCTTGTTGCACGGCAGGCGGAGTGTCCAAGGTCTGGTAACCGCCGGGAGGGGGCACGGATGTAATCACCACCATCTGTCCCGCGTTCACGGTTATGGAATTGTTTGTCGACTGGCCCGAGTTCTGCGCCACTTGCGCGTTGCCAAGCGGAGTCACGGAGACACGCCCCTCGATACACATGACCGTTGTCTTGTTTTTTTCCACCAACGCAATAAAGTGGGTGCCAATCACGCCAATGACGGCGTTGGGCGTCTTTACTTCGAATTTGCCGCCGGGCTTCGTAATCTTGACGACTTGGCTGCGCATCTTGCCGAAATTCATCTCCAGCGAAGTCTGCTGTGAAGCGGCGTCATGTTGCACGATCCGAAGCTCGCTGTCCGACCCCAGGCTCAGTATCGAGCCATCCGCAAGATTTGCACGCAGCCGTCCATTGTGAGCCGTTTTGAGCAGGTCGTTCCAATCCAGCTCTTCGTTCACCTTGGCGGTTTGGGTATTGCGCGTTGCTGCGGGAATTAAGGCGCCAATCTGTCCAGCTTGCTGCGCGGCGGACTGAGGCTCTCCAAGCATCGGCAGAGCAGTGATCGAGAAACAGAGTGCAACGGCGACAAAATGTCTAAGAGGGTTCAAGTCATTTTCTCCATGTTCCAAACGGTGGTTGCTGGGTCGATTTTGCCAAAGGCTCCGACATTGTCAACGCCGTGGAACTGGTGAGTTTCCAATCCTGCTACAGGAATTCTTACCGCCAGCAGCTGAGGCATTCTGGACCATTGCCTAGTGTCGATTTCTGACAGACCTCTAGCCCTATGGCAGGACGGCTGCGCGCTGGGAGAGAAGACATTCCGTCTGCTCATTCGGAGCGAGGCCGTCCCGAGCAGACAATCCCTATAGGGGCGCGCCTCCGTATCGTTGGGATGAATTCAAGAGAGGGTGGCGTCTTGCTATACGACCGCAAGCTTGCCGAAACCAGCGCTGCATTACAGACCCAGATCGCTGAGTCCCGGATGGTCCTTTGGGCGTGGTCCCAGCGGCCAGTGAAAGAGACGCTCGGACGCGGGAATTGGTAGATCGTTGATGCTCGCATACCGATGATGCATGATGCCCTCAGTGTCGAACTCCCAGTTTTCGTTGCCATAGGAGCGATACCATTGGCCTGAGTCGTCGTGCCATTCGTAAGCAAAGCGCACCGCGATCCTGGCGCCGTCAAATGCCCAGAGTTCCTTGATGAGGCGGTATTCGAGTTCCCGATTCCATTTGCGCGTCAGAAATTGAATAATCTGCTCCCGGCCATTGATGAATTCCGCCCGGTTGCGCCATCGGCTGTCGACCGTGTAGGCAAGCGCAACGCGTTGCGGATTGCGCGAGTTCCAGCCATCTTCGGCTTTACGCACTTTTTGAATGGCTGTCTCGCGCGTGAAGGGTGGCACCAGACTGACTTGCGGTTGAGTCGTCATATGGCTGCTCCTTTTCTCCATCACCGGATTAGAGATTCGTCCGAGGAATGAGGATGCATTATCGTGTGTTCCTAATGCAAATTCGCTAGATTCGGGTAAACGAATGTGGTCGTGCGACCCGCTCTCCGCGCCCTCCAACTTTGGGAATCATCGGAAAGACAAATCCATTGATCGCGTGAGGCCTTTTTATGTGCGAGAACCTGCTCGCCATCGAATAACGTTTTGCGTTCGGCTTCCAGCCTGCCATTGATTTCAGCGCGTTGAACACAGGTTGGAACGGAGCTACTGTAGAGCGTCAAAGGTAGTGTTCCGCAGTTTGCGAACATCTGCAAACTGCCTTAGGATTAATAGAAGTTCGCGCTGTGGGCGTGTAGCTCAGCTGGGAGAGCACCTGCTTTGCAAAAAAGCAGGCTCAATCACACAAGTGCCGCATCTGGTGTCGCTTACGCGGATACATGCGGTGCAATGGACCCCTTGAATTGGACCGGCGTTGGACCGAAATTGACCGGTCGACTGAGCTTGTTGCGCTGGGCCCGTCATCGCTACGTTCTGCGCGAGTTTTTCGGAGACCCACCGGTTCAGAGTAATGTATTCGCCCGGCGATCCCCAGAACCCCGTTTATCGGGAGCTGGCTTCTTTGCTGATTGTTTCCGGCGCGAGCGAGATCGGTGAGGTGTACGCGCACAAGACACTGTTTGAGAAATTCGTCGTCGTGCAGGACACGTCGGGGTGCGAAGCGGAACCAGCGCGGTTGTGCCACACTACGTTTCTGATCTACCCACGGATAGAGGCTCAGGCGAACGGTCGTTGCGAAGTTAAAAAGCGCTATCGAGGACCCTGATGGTCTTATCCATTCTGGTACTCGACCGAAAGTTTCGAAGTCACTCGGTGACTTCAGCGACTAAGACCTTGGCAAGATCAAAGGGCGCGCAATCCGGCCCGCGCGAACCAAGAAAAGCAAGCCCTTCGGTTTTGCCGATCCAAACAACAGGAACGGGGATTAGTGCCAAGCCGATAGCTCTCTTCTTCCGACGGGCTCAGGCAAGGTCGAAGCGATCAAGGTTCATCACCTTGTTCCACGCGGCCACGAAGTCTTTCACAAACTTCTCCTTAGAGTCCGCGCACGCATAGACCTCCGCGAGAGCGCGCAGCTCGGAGTTCGACCCAAAGATCAGGTCGACACGTGTACCGGTCCACTTGACCTCGTTTGTCTTCCGGTCGCGCCCCTCGTACACGTCTTCCGAGCCAACGGACGGCTGCCATTGCGTGCCCATGTCGAGCACGTTGACGAAGAAGTCGTTCGTCAACGTCTCAGGCCGCTTGGTGAAGACGCCGTGTTTGGACTTCCCTGCATTCGCGCCTAGGACGCGCAGGCCACCGACGAGAACCGTCATCTCAGGCGCTGTCAGCGTCAACAGTTGCGCCTTGTCGATCAGCAGCTCCTCCGCTGATACGCTGAACTTGGCCTTGAGGTAGTTGCGGAACCCGTCCGCGACCGGCTCCAGCACGGCGAAGGACTCCACATCGGTTCGTTCCGGCGACGCATCGGCGCGACCGGGCGCGAAGGGAACTGTCACGTTGTGCCCCGCCTTCTTTGCCGCCTGCTCGACAGCAGCTGAGCCGCCGAGGACGATCAGGTCCGCAAGCGAAACCTTCTTTGCCTTCTTGCCCTTCTTCCCGTTGGACGGCGAGCCGTTGAACTTCTTTTGGATCGCTTCGAGGGTCCGCAACACCTTCGCCAGTTGCGCCGGCTGGTTAACCTCCCAGTTTTTCTGGGGTTCAAGACGGATGCGCGCGCCGTTCGCTCCGCCGCGCTTGTCGGAGCCGCGGAAGCTTGCCGCCGAGGCCCAGGCGGTCCCGACCAGCTCCGAGATGGAATGTCCCGATGCAAGAATCTTGGCCTTGAGACCGGCGATGTCCTTCGCGTCGATCAGCTTGTGATCGACCGCCGGAACAGGGTCTTGCCAGATCAGTTCCTCTTTCGGGACCTCCGGGCCGAGATAGCGCGAACGCGGGCCCATGTCGCGGTGGGTGAGCTTAAACCACGCGCGGGCAAACGCGTCCGCGAATTGATCCGGATGCTCCAGGAAGCGCCGGGAGATCTTCTCGTAGGCCGGATCGATCCGCAAAGAGAGGTCCGTGACCAGCATGGTTGGCGCGTGGCGCTTCGACGGGTCGAAGGCATCCGGAATTGGCGTGGCGCCGCCTTTCGCTTCCCACTGATAGGCGCCAGCCGGGCTCTTGGTCAGTTCCCATTCGTTGCCGAACAAGTTCTCGAAGAAGTAGTTGCTCCACTTCGTTGGCGTCTGAGTCCAGGTGACTTCCGGGCCGCCGGTGATCGCGTCTTTGCCTTTGCCCGTGCCGTAACGGCTCTTCCAACCGAGGCCCATCTGCTCAATGGGCGCTGCCTCGGGCTCGGGGCCAACAAGCTTCGCATCGCCGGCGCCGTGGGTTTTGCCAAAGGTGTGCCCGCCGGCAATCAGCGCAACCGTCTCCTCATCGTTCATGGCCATGCGCGCGAAGGTCTCTCTGATGTCCTTCGCAGCAGCAAGCGGATCCGGCTTGCCGTTCGGCCCTTCCGGATTCACATAGATAAGACCCATCTGCACGGCGGCGAGCGGATTCTCGAGCTCCCGGTCGCCCGTGTAGCGCTTGTCGCCAAGCCAGGTGTTCTCCTTGCCCCAGTACACGGCTTCGTCGGGCTCCCACACATCGGGGCGCCCGCCGCCGAAGCCGAACGGCTTGAAGCCCATCGACTCGAGCGCGACATTGCCGGCGAGGATCATCAGGTCGGCCCAGGAGATTTTCCGGCCGTATTTCTGCTTGATCGGCCAAAGCAGCCGGCGCGCCTTGTCGAGGTTCGCGTTGTCCGGCCAAGAGTTGAGCGGCGCGAAGCGCTGTTGGCCGGCGCCCGCGCCGCCGCGTCCATCGCCGATGCGGTACGTGCCCGCACTGTGCCACGCCATGCGAATGAAGAGCCCCCCGTAGTGGCCGAAATCCGCCGGCCACCAGTCTTGGCTGTGGGTCATCAGCGCGTGGAGGTCCTTCTTCAGTGCTTTGAAGTCGAGCTTCTTGAACTCTTCGGCGTAGTTGAAGGCCTCGCCCATCGGATCGGACTGGGGAGAGTTCTGGCGGAGAATCCTGAGGTTCAGCTGGTTCGGCCACCAGTCGCTGTTCGACCTCATTCCAACATTCGTGGTCCCGTGCATGACCGGGCACTTAGCTTCGGTTGACATGGTTTGTTCCTTTCCTCCGATTAGTCAAAATTTAGTCGATAGAACTGTGACGAGCTGCGAACCCATCCCGGCTTTCCCATTCGCGCAATCGCCGCCGCGCTTGCTCACGCGCCTTCGAAAACTAACGGGAAGTGCGCCGCGGAGCGCACTTCGTGCAGAGCCCCCGGAAAATGAGTTCGGATTCGCGAAGAATCCGCTTGCCGAAAGAGCGCGAGGCAGGCTTGGGCACGTCGTACCACTCGATGTCCTCAACATTGCCGCAGCGGTCGCAGATGAAGTGGTGGTGCCGCATGCCTTTCGCATCGAATCGCGCGGCGCGGCCCTCGACGGCCACTTCACGCACCAAACCCGCCTGCACCAAGTCCCTCAGATTGTTATAAGTCGTGGCCCTTGAAGAGCGCGGATCCACGCGATTCACGGCTTCGAAGATTTCCGCAGCCGTGGGATGCCTGTTGTGTTCCATCAAGAATGCCATCACGGCATAGCGCTGCGGAGTGCACCGCAACCCACTGTCTTCCAAGGACCGTTTAATCGCCTCGGCGTTCATGAAAAACGTAGATTATATCTAACCTGAGATTTTGTCAAAACTTATACTTTTGGTTGCTGCTGCGAGCAGAAAGACTGGCGGATGCCGTATCGAGTATCCGCATCGAGTGGCCGCCCTGTTACTCTTCCCACGTCGAACGGTCCCGACGTTGCGCTCGCGGGGCTTCGAAGCGACCAGGGCAGTGGGCGACAGATTGGTGCGGAATCATGAGGCGCGATTTCCCTGAATAGCACCACGTTCGGAGCGACCGCCCGCCGCCTCGCGCAATTGTGTCCAGATGGTCGGCTAACCGGAGGCGATCCCGGTTCCACTGCGGCATTAGTCCTGAGAAGTCGGCTTACAGGAAGCGATCATCGCAGTTTACAACGACTTGGGGCATCTGTTTTTGGCTCGAAAGCCAACCCCAATATCGAAAATAGATAGGGTTTTGACACAGTTCTGACACAGCGCAAACTGAAAACTGACACGATGAACTCTTCTGCGTTGACCGCTGTCAACTCCGCGACTTTTCAAGCTACCAGCAGCAAAGTCATTCCGAAGTCGCGCGCAATCAAACACGAGTCCCTATCAAAGTTGAGGCTTTGCTTCTTCTACGTTGACCACAAGCGCGGCACGCGCCCATTTAAACTTGGCTTTGATGGCATCGAAATACGGGCCCGCCGTCTGGAACTCTGCCTTGCCAACGATGCCGCACCCCTTGCCCGGACCGTGAGTCCCTTGCACCTGACGCGTGGCGCATAGCAATTCGACGCGGTTATCACGCCTTACATTTGCCTCGGTCTTATGCATGTGGCCGACGGGGATGAGGAGCGTGCCGTCCTCGATGGTGAGCGCACGCAGATAATCGCCCCAGGTTGCCACGAGGTGCGGGCCATCGGGACCAGTCGTAGCGATAGCGATCCACTCCGATTTGTCCAGCACTTCCTTACAGACAGCATCGATCTTTGCCATTACGAATCTCCCCGCTAACCCTATGAACTTGCCTGGTCTATTCCCACGACCAGTGGTTGCTTCTGTACGTGGCTCGGCTCGAGCATGAACGTGCCAAAAATATTCATAGCAAAGGCCGTGATCCCCGCCAATTCGAGCACGGCCGAGACCGGCAGCACATCCCATGCCCAGCTCGCGTACCCCTGGTACGCTAGAATTTCACAGGAAACGCGAAGCGTGCATCCAATCGTGAGGAGTGCGAGACCGGCGAACATCAGCCCCGTGCTCCACAACAGACGCATCCCCGCGAACGCCGGCAGAATACGTTGGCCCACGGACAGCACCATCACGGCAATGAATCCGACGGTCAGCGCATGTCGCGACGCGCCCCAAATCCCGCCGGAAGAATCCCACCGCGCTGCCCCGATTCCGAGCAAGCCGGCCACCAGCAGCCAGCCGTATGCCATGCGAACGAAGAACGGAAAACTCCGGTGCACGCCACGGGTTTTCGGCTCCTGTTGCGATGATTCGAACATCCGCAATGCCGCAATTGCCAGCGCCGCGCCCGCGACAAACAGCGGCGTCGCCTGAGTTCCCCATCCCGCGAGCGTCAAGACAATACCTACAAAGTTCACCACGAGCGCGGTCACGAGCAGCTTGGGACGAAGCGGCTTCAGCCCCAGAAAGACCGCCATCCACTTGGTGCTGAATCCCCAGACAAACGGCACCAGAAATCCCCAGGCGACCAGCACGAGATAGCGCTGGTCAAGAGCGTGCGGCAGGGCAGGGCCTGCGCCCCGTACCGCCATGTAAATGGTTCCAGCTAAATTCGCGACGAGCGTCAGCATTAAACCGATGCTCGCGCTGATAACAACCCATACCCATGCGTCTGACCAGTTCTTCCCAGAATCTTCAGGCCGGTGCTGCGAGACCGCGCGAAAGAAAATCACGAATGCCGCAAATTCGAGGAGGGCCGAAACCGGAAGGAGCAAACGCCACTGCCAGCCGTATACATTCGCCGCCCAGCGCATCGCCACTCCGATCGTCCACATGATCCAGCATGCCCACGCGGCGCCGAAGGCTGGCTTCGTCGCGCCGCGCAGCTTCGGAATCGAGTAGAAGCCGATGCCGAAAATGAAGCTCCCAATCCAGCCGAACACCTGCGCGTGGCCATGCGCCTGCAACCATGCCGCCGAGACGGACCCTGCGCTCTCGCGCCCGCTGATTTGGAGAAGATTCCAGACGCCGAGGAATGTGCCCGGGAGGAGCATGAATACAAGTCCCGAACTGATGTAAGCGATCAGCAGGCGGGAAAGTGAACTCTCGCGCGCACGGGCAATCTCCATGACTTCGGCCGGTGAGCGCCTGGGGCGACGCTCACTGGCGGACACCGTGACGGCCTGTTCGAGCGGGATCAACATGCTGCCCCTCCGTCACACGATCGCTGCTTCCATTTCCACCGCCCGCGGAAAGAGAATGTTGTTTTCGAGGTGCACGTGCTCGTGAAGATCCGCCTCGAACTCCTGCAAATCACGATACAGCACCTGATAGCTCGTGCACGCGTCCGGAGGGGGCGTGTACGCCGAACTGGCTGAGCGAATCTGGTTGACCAAGGCCGCGGCAGCATCGTGCTCCTCCATCATGGCTTGAACCGGATTTCGCACGGTCTGAAAGAAGGGAGGTTCAAACGTTGCCACTCCATTGGCCGCGCGTTCTAGCGCCTCGATGTACGGGAACAGAATTTGCTCTTCCGTCTGCATATGCATGGTCATTTCCCGGCCCACTTGAACGAAGAGTTTTTCGATGTCCAGGAGTTCGGCGTGATTCCCTGCGTGTTTTGCTGTCACTTTCTCCAACAAAGCGAGGACGCGCCGTATTGCCTCGCGGACGTACTGGTGGTGCTTCTCGCGGATGTGCTCCGTGAGATCGCTGAGTGGGGCCGACGCCCAGTTCACATCAACTGGTCCCACTTCAGCTTTCTTCTCCTCTAGCCGGGCCATGATCTCTTGCACAGATATGCCGGCATGTGCGCATGCGTCGTGCAGGGACTTATTACCCCCGCAGCAATAGTCCACTCCGGCCTGCTCCAGAATCCGTGTCGCCCTCGGGTTCGCTACTGCAATTTCTTTCACTTTGGTTTCACCGGTGATGTTCATGATCGCCTCCCCTATCTATCACCAACCAGTTTGGACGAAGCTCAGCTTTGGGGGCAGTGACCAAAGTCACTACCCTGCGGCGGGATATCAAATTTCTCAGGGGGGACGTTACTCGGAGGAGTTTTGCTCGTTCTTCAGGCCGGCCAGGTCTTTCACCACGATCTTGCGGCCGTCCACTTCCAGAAATCCTTCGGCTTGGAGCCGGCTCAGATTCCGGGAAACGAGTTCCCGGACCGTGCCCAATTCTGACGCCAAATCCTGATGGCTCATCGTCAATTCCAGGTGCACCCCCTCTTTTGAAGGTTTGCCATTCGCTTCCGCAAGGCGCAGGACTACAGCAATCAGCCGCTGGCGAACCGTCGTGAACGACAGCTCTTCGATGATTCCGACCAGACGTCGCAATCGCGACCCGACCACGGCAATCACTTTGAGCGCTACATCCGGATGCTCGCGGCAAAAATTCTGGAAATCCTTGCGCGAGATGAAGAGGACGTTCGCATCCTCCAAAGCCGATGCCGCGGCCGGATAGTTGCCTCCATCGAACACGGGAAGCTCTGCAAACGAGCTGCCAGGCCCTTCCACAGCTAAAACTTGCTCGCGGCCCGCGGCCGAAAGCTTGAAAATGCGAATCTTGCCCGAAGCTACTAGAAAGAGTCCGGTGCAAGGATCCCCTTCTCCAAACAGCAGTTCGCCTCGTTGAAAGTGCCTCTTGCTTACTCGCGCAGCCAATGCGCGCATCTCTGCTTCCGTGAGACTCGCGAAGAGCGGCGTTTTTCGCAGAACTATTTCCACGTCTTCAGCCATAGTAGCTATCCGCTTCTGTTGTTCCTACCAGAACTGAGAATCCCCAGTTGAACGACGTGAACTTCAGACGCGCCCCATAACAAGCTTACACCACAGCCGTGGGCCATGAGATTGGTTTGGCGCAATCGAGAGGATACAGCGCGTGCTCCGGCGATAGGAAAGGCCGGAGGAACGAAGGGCAAAGTAATCAGCATTTCGTGTAGGCGCGCAAATGATGTAGTTTGCTCGCGAGCCGTATTGATATCCAGAAAGGAGATTTCAAGTGCAAACACGATTCCCTCAGTGGACGAGACGATTCCAAAAGAATCACGGAAAGGTCTGGCGGGCGTTTCAAAAACTCGGGGAAGAATGTCACCGCGCCGGTCCGCTGGACGCTCGGTCTCGGCGCCTGGTCAAGATCGGGATTGCCGCAGGTTCCGGCTCCGAAGGTGCGATGCATTCCGCCGTACGAAACGCCTTGGCCGAGGGCGTCTCGCCGGACGAGATTCGCCACGCCATATTGCTATCCATCACCACAATCGGATTTCCGAACGGTCAAGCGGCGCTTAGCTGGGCGGAAGACATCATGCGCAGAAAATGAAGGGTGTCCCAATACAGGTGCAGTTTGCCGAATGGCTGTGCGTCATTTGCCGCGAGCTTGTGTCGGGTGATGCAGGAGTTTCTTCTTCCTCGTCACCGTGGCAGCCATGTCGGCCAGCGTGGTGACCTCGAGATTATTCATCAGCTGCTTGCGAAGACCTTTCCAGGTGTCGTGCAGCGGGCACGGGGAGTCATCCGAACAGCCTTCCAGACCCACTGCGCATTCAGCGAACTGATCCAAGCCGTCAATCGCCGCCACGACATCGCGCAATGTAATCAGTTGAGGATTTCGCGCCAATCGAAACCCGCCGCCGGGTCCCCGGCGCGACTCCAGCAGTCCCTTCCGAACCAACTCCTGTAACACCTTGCCTAGAACAGGCGCCGGGAGGCCCTCTGCCTTGGCGATTTCCGTTCCTTGCGCCGTGCCATTGTCGGGGGATCGAGCTAGGAACACGAGGGCGCGGATTGCGTATTCACAGGGCTTTGAATAGATCATAAAGGAATACGGATTCTATTTTCCTCAGTTCGTTGATTAGCGTCAAGTACCCATGTACGGCCCTTATTAGATGGCCATTCTGGTGTGAACTACCGACCAGCTTAAAAAAAGCTTGACAAATAGAGCTATTCAGGAATACAAGGTCTTAATATCGTCTATTGGGTGATGCGATGCTTTACGGACATGCTGCCGAGGTTGCGATTCGCGCGGCTCTTTACTTGGCCGGCCGGCCACCAGGGGAACTTTCCCCAGTCCACGAAGTTGCCAAAGCGACCAGGCTCCCCAGTGCATACCTCTCCAAGGTCATTCAGCGACTGGCGCAGGCCGGTCTTGTTCGGACATTTCGCGGACCGGGCGGTGGAATCGAGCTGGGCAAATCCCCGGAAGCGATCACCTTGTGGTCTCTGGTGCGTGCAACCGATGGTCCCTCAGACGTTGACCGGTGCGCCCTCGGAATAGGGAACTGTTCACCAAGCAACCCGTGCCCCCTCCACGGAAGATGGGCGCCTCTTCGGGAGGATTTTCAGAAGCTGTTGGAAGGGACGACCCTCGCTGCGTTGTTGCGTGAGCTGGAACAAGCTCCGGCCAAGGAACAGTCCAGCCATCAACATCACACCCGTAGGACCGATGCCTTTTCCAACAGTGAAGTCACTCGTGAAAGGCAGGATCGGCCATGAGATCAACTTGGATCGCAAGAATCGGCCTCTTGGCGATCAGCGCATGCGCATGCCTGGGCACCCCGGCTGTGATGCACGCCCAGGTGCCAGCGGATTATTTTCGACAGAACTGCACGGTGTGCCACACGGTAGGCAAAGGCCGCCTCATCGGGCCCGATTTGGAAGGCGTCACGAAGCGAAAGGATCGAGCCTGGCTGATCAAATTTCTCCAGAGCCCGCAGGCCATGATCGATAGCGGTGACCCGTATGCCGCACAACTCCTGAAGGATGCCCACGGTATAGCGATGCCTAATGTCGCGGGCATGACGCCAGATCTGGCGAGTGCTCTGCTCGACCTGATTGAAGGAGCACCAAGTCCTGCGAAATCTGAGTTAGCCGGCGTCGCCATTAGCGACCGGCCATTTACCGCAAACGACGTTGTGACCGGAGAGGAATTCTTTCTTGGCGAGCGGCCGCTCGCCAAGGGCGGTCCCGCATGCGTCTCTTGCCACACGCTCGGCACGATTGGTGGCCTGGGCGGCGGGCGGCTCGGCCCGGATCTAACGCAAGTATTCGACCGGCTCGGCGGGCGCAAAGGCCTCGGCGCATGGCTATCCGCTCCGCCGACTCAGACCATGCAGTCCATTTTCCGCAACCATGCGCTACAGCCTGAAGAGATTCTTCCTCTGCTCGCAGTGATTGATGATGCGAGCAACCGCAGTCGGCCTGCGGATATGTCCTCGATGGCGAAATTTGTCCTCTTCGGTTTCAGCGGAATGCTAGTTGGCCTCGCTCTGCTTCAACTTGCCTGGCGAGGACGATTCCGGTCCGTCCGGCGAACAATTGTCCGGGCACAAGTGCGAGGTGAGCAATGAAGCACAAAGACGCTCTTTCGTGGATTCGCGATGAATCGAATCCCCAACTGCGAGGATGGGAAGAGTTCTATCGCAATCGCTGGCAGCACGACAAAATTGTACGCAGCACGCATGGCGTGAACTGCACCGGCGGATGCACCTGGCAGATCTATGTGAAAGACGGAATCGTCACATGGGAAATGCAGGGCCTCGACTATCCTTCGCTGGAAGCCGGCTTGCCTCCGTACGAACCGCGTGGTTGCCAGCGCGGGATTTCCTACTCCTGGTATCTCTACAGCCCACTGCGCGTGAAACACCCCTATACGCGCGGAGTACTGCTCGACCTCTGGAAGGAAGCGCGCGCCACGCACGAAGATCCAGTTGAGGCTTGGAAGTCGCTCGTGGAAAATCCCGAGGCTCGACAGCGTTGGCAGCAGGCGCGGGGCAAGGGAGGTTTCCGGCGCGCAGAATGGGATACGGCTCTCGAAATGATCGCCGCATCCTGCATTTACACGGCCAAGAAGCACGGCCCCGACCGCATCGCCGGCTTTTCACCGATCCCGGCGATGTCCATGATCAGCTACGCGGCAGGTTCGCGGCTGTTGCAACTGATGGGCGGTGTTTCGCTTTCCTTCTACGACTGGTACTGCGATCTGCCGAGCGCTTCGCCTGAAACCTGGGGCGAGCAGACGGACGTCCACGAATCTGCGGACTGGTACAACGCGAAGCTGCTCGCCGTGATGGGCTCGAACTTGAACATGACGCGCACTCCCGACTGCCACTTTGCCGCCGAGGCGCGCCACAACGGCACCAAGATGTGGGTGTTCTCGCCGGATTTCAGCCAAGTGTCGAAATACGCTGACGAGTGGGTGGAAATCAACGCAGGCCAGGATGGCGCGTGGTGGATGGCCGTCAACCACGTCCTTCTCAAGGAAGCACACCACGACAAACAGACGCCGTATTTCCTCGACTACACGAAGAAGTATACCGACGCCCCGTACCTTGTCGAGCTGCATGAAAAAGACGGCTTCTTCCAGCCGGGCCAGATGCTTCGCGCCAACCGGCTCGAAGGATATTCAAGCGTTGAGAACGGCGACTGGAAATTCCTGATGTGGGATGCAAAGGATTTGCGCCCGAAGATGCCCATGGGCAGCTCGGGGTTCCGCTGGGGCAAGGAGAAGGGCAAGTGGAACCTGATTTTGAAAGACGGCGTGGATGGGAGCGAGATCGATCCCACGCTCACGTTCCTTCCGGCAAATGACGGAGTGGTCCAGGCGCGGTTCGACGATTTCGGCGAAGGCCGCACCATATTGCGCGGCATTCCGGTCAAGAAGATCCGTACGGCCGATGGCAAGACCGCAACGGTGGCGACCGTATACGACCTGCTGATGGCGCAGTACGGCGTTTCGCGCGGCCTGCCCGGCAATTACCCGAAGGATTATGACGACGATTCGCAGCCCTATACCCCGGCCTGGGCGGAGAAATATACCGGCATGGGCCGCGAGATGGTGATTCGCTTCGCGCGCGAATGGGCCACGACGGCCGAACTTACAAAGGGCCGGTGCATGGTCATCATCGGGGCAGGCGTAAATCACTGGTACCACGGGAACTTGATGTATCGCGCCGCGATTCACGCTCTGATGTTTTCGGGCTGCGTGGGCGTGAATGGCGGAGGCCTGGCGCATTACGTGGGCCAGGAGAAGCTCGCGCCAATGGAGCCGTGGTCGGCGATCGCGTTTGGGCGAGATTGGTTCCCAGCCTCTCGCTTGCAGAACGCACCGAGCTGGCACTACATCCACACGGACCAGTGGCGCTACGAGAAGAGCTTCACCGATTACCATACAGTGCCGGCCGATCAACAGCCGGGTTCGCTTGCGGCGGGACACACTGCCGATACGCAAGTGCGCGCCGTGCGCAATGGCTGGTTGCCGTTTTATCCGCAATTCAACGTGAATCCGCTGGAGCTTGTAAAGCAGGCCGAAGCGGCAGGCGCGAAGAGTCAGGATGAAGTCAACGCCTACGTCGTGCGGAAGCTTTCCGAAAACAAGCTGAAGTTTTCCGTTGAGGATCCCGACGCGCCGGAGAATTGGCCGCGGGTGTGGTTCATATGGCGCGGCAACGCGCTAATGGCGAGCGCAAAGGGTCATGAGTTCTTCCTGAAGCACTACCTGGGCACCCACAACAACGCCATCGCGCCAGACATGGCCAAGGACTCCGTTCAGGAGATCGCCTGGCACGAGACGGCACCCGTTGGAAAGATGGACCTGATCGTGGATCTGAATTTCCGCATGGACACGTCGGCCCTCTACTCGGACATCGTCTTGCCGGCCGCAACCTGGTACGAAAAGGCCGACCTGAATTCGACGGACATGCACAGCTTCATTCATCCCCTGTCGGCTGCCGTGCCGCCGTGCTGGGAATCGAAGAGCGACTGGCAGATTTTCGAAGCCGTCGCGAAGAAGTTTTCTGAGCTCGCGGAGCGGCACTTTCCGGCGCCCGTTTGGGACTTGGTGGCTTCTCCACTGGCGCACGATACGCCCGCGGAGATCGCCCAGCCGTCGATCGCAGACTGGAAATACGGAGAGATCGAACCGATTCCGGGTAAGACGATGCCGGGATTCAAGCTCGTCGCCCGAGACTATCGCAATCTTTACAACCAGTTTATTTCCTTCGGGCCGCTCGTTCGCGAAAACGGTCTCGGCGCGCATGGCACGAGTTACCCGGTGGACGATCTGTACGACGAATGCGTTCGGACGCTGCCGACAAGTTCCTGGGGGGGGAAGAAGTATCCGTCACTCGCCGATGATGAAGACACCTGCAACCTGATCCTGAAATTCGCGACCGTGACGAACGGAGAGCTGGCCTACCGCTCCTACAAGAACATGGAAGAAAAGGTCGGGCTCCCGCTGGTGCAACTGGCCGAAAAGAACCGCGGCGTCCGAGTTGACTACAAGGGGCTGCAAGGTCTGCCGCAGCGTCTCATCAACAGCCCGATGTGGTCCGGCTTAACCGAAAACGGGCGCGCGTACTCCCCATTTACCTACAACGTGGAATGCGGCGTGCCCTGGCGCACGCTGACGGGACGTCAGCATTTCTACCTTGACCACGAAGGCTACCTGGAGTTCGGGGAGCACTTGCCCACTTACAAGCCAAAGCCATCACCCGCCCAGTACGCAGATCTGCGCGTGAGCCAGGAGGTCGGACCTACAAAGATGCTGAGCTATCTGACGCCGCACGGGAAGTGGCACATCCATTCGACCTACGGCGACAACCACCGCATGACCACCCTTTCGCGCGGCGTCGAGCCCCTATGGATGAACGACAAGGACGCAACCGACATCGGCGTCGTGGATAACGACTGGGTCGAGGTGCACAACGACAACGGCGTGGTTGTGACTCGCGCCGCCGTCAGCGCGCGCATTCCGCGCGGCATGTGCATTCAATACCACTCGCCGGAGCGCACGCTTTCCGTGCCGAAGTCACCGATGCGGAAGGGTCGCCGCGCCGGAGGCCACAACAGCCTGACCCGCACGCGACTCAAGCCGAACTTGATGGTCGGCGGCTACGGGCAGTTTACGTACCACTTCAACTATTGGGGCCCGACCGGAAGCAACCGCGATACGCACGCCTTCGTGCGCAAGCTGCCCGAACTGAAATGGTAGGGAGAGGAGCGCCGCAATGAATGTTCGCTCGCAGATTTCGATGGTTTTTCACCTAGACAAATGCATCGGGTGCCACACGTGCAGCATTGCCTGCAAGAACATCTGGACCGATCGCAGGGGCACCGAATACATGTGGTGGAATAATGTCGAGACGAAACCCGGCACCGGCTTTCCCACCGATTGGGAGGACCAAGAGAAATACCATGGCGGCTGGGAGATGCATAACGGCAAGCTTCGGCTGAAATCCACCGGCAAGGCAAAGACGCTCTTCAATATCTATCACAACCCGTCGATGCCCACGATGGACGACTATTACGAACCGTGGACATACGATTACCAGCACTTATTCACGGCTCCGGCAGGAGATGACCAACCGACTGCCCGGCCGAAATCGATGGTGACGGGTGAACTGATCAATATCGAAGCTGGGCCGAACTGGGACGACGACCTCGGTGGCTCTCCGATCTACGCGGCGAACGACCCCAACCTAAAAGGACTCAGCCACGACACGCAGCAACAGCTCATGGCTGTGGAACGGCTTGTGTTTTTTTACTTTCCGCGCATCTGCAATCATTGTTTGAATCCTTCCTGCGTTGCGTCATGTCCGTCGGGGGCGCTGTACAAACGCGGTGAAGACGGCATCGTGCTCGTCGATCAGACGCGCTGCCGCGGCTGGCGAGCGTGCGTTGCAGCATGCCCTTACAAGAAAATGTTTTTTAATTGGGACACCGGCAAGTCCGAGAAGTGCATTCTCTGCTTCCCACGACTCGAAACCGGCCAGGCGCCCGCTTGCTTTCATTCGTGCGTCGGCCGTATCCGCTATCTCGGAGTGCTGCTCTACGACGCGTCGCGGATCGAGGAAGTGGCCAGCCTGCCAAACGATAAACTGATCGAGGGCCATCGCTCGCTGATCCTTGATCCGAACGACCCCGAAGTGATCGCCGCAGCGCGCGCGAACGGCGTACATGACTCGGTCATCGAGTCGGCGCAAAAGTCGCCCGTCTACCGTTTCGTCAAGGAATGGAAGCTGGCTCTTCCGCCGCACCTGGAATATCGCACGATGCCAATGCTGTTTTACGTGCCGCCGATGTCCCCGGTGATGTCGAACCAGACGAACGGCGCGATCGACCACGTTTCGGATGATCTCTTCCACGACATCGAAGACGCTCGCGTGCCCATGAAGTTCCTGGCGAATCTTTTCGGCGCGGGCGAAGAAGGCCCCTTGCGCTACGCGCTGCGCAAGCAGAAGGCGGTCCGCTGGTACCGCCGCTTCAAGACGGTCGGCGACGTGGATGAGAAGACCGCTATGCGCATGCTGAGTGAGGCAGATTGCTCGCCGGCGGAGGCCGAGGCGATCTACGAGCTTACTTCGCTCTGCACGTTTGACGACCGCTTCGTCATTCCGCCGATGCACCGGGAAGAAGCGATCCAGATGATGGAAGACCCGCTCGAGCACAAGCAAAGCGTGGGATTCGGATTCCTTTCCGGCCCGAAGAGAGGAATGTGATGACGGGAGCGAATGAATTCGAATTGCTCGCTTCGCTGCTTGGTTATCCGGGAGAGCAATACCTGAGCAAAGCAGTGTTTTGCCTCGAGGCACTAGCTGAAAGCGATCCGGAAGCAGCCGTCCCGCTTGGCGAATTCCTCGAACAGACGCGGAGTTTTTCTGTCGAAGGGCTTCAGGAGCTTTACGCGGCCACGTTTGATCTCGATCCGGCTTGCTCGCTTGAGGTCGGCTGGCATCTGTTTGGCGAAAATTACGAGCGCGGCGAGTTCCTGGTGAAAATGCGCGGAGAATTGCGCCGGCTCGGCGTTGCCGAATCCACTGAGTTGCCAGATCACCTCACGCATGCTCTCGCGGCGCTCGGCCATATGGAACTGCAGGAAGCTGCCGATTTTGCGACGGCATGCCTGTTTCCAGCGCTGGACAAGATGCGCGCGGGACTCAAGGGGAAGTCGAACCCCTTCGAGAACGCCCTGCTGGCTGCCGGACGCGTGCTCGAGCACCGGTATCCACGGCCCGATCCCGAAGCAGTTCCGGCGGAACCCGCATTTCGCATTCTGAACTCAGGAGGATGGTGATGACTCCCGCTCTGCCTTTCGCCGACGGCTTGTGCTTTATCGTTTTCCCATACCTTGCGATGTTCGTTTTCTTCCTGGGGACCATCATGCGATACCGCAAGGCTCCGTTCACCTATTCGAGTTTTTCCTCGCAGTTTCTTGAGAATAAGCAGCACTTCTGGGGACTCGTGCCGTTCCACTATGGCATTGTCGCCGTTCTTCTGGGGCACATCGTCGCCTTCCTGATCCCGCGCGAGATTCTTGCATGGAACAGCCGGCCGCTGCGACTCTACGTGCTGGAAATCTCCGCTCTGATCTTTGGCCTGCTGACCCTAGTCGGTCTTGTGGGTGCGATTCACCGGCGTCTGACATTCCCGAAAGTCCGTGCGGTCACGACCAGTATGGACTGGGTTGTCTTCGTGCTCCTGCTCGCGCAAGTAGTGAGCGGTGTGTACGTCGCCGTCTTCCATCCGTGGGGTTCATCGTGGTTCGCGGCAGCGGTGGCGCCATATCTCTGGTCGCTCGTCAGATTCAACCCGGATCTGGGCTTTATCGCGATGATGCCACTGATCGTGAAATTCCACATCGTGATGGCTTATACGCTGATCGCAGTCGCGCCGTTCACTCGGCTGGTACACATCCTCGTGACGCCGAACCCCTACTTCTGGCGCAAAAACCAAGTTGTGCGCTGGTATCGCGCCCCTGGCGAATCCCTGTGAACAGGGGGCTCCATTTGTCGAAAGAGACTCGGAACAATTGCGTCCGGCCCTGCTGGGTCGCCCGCGCCGCCACAGCGACGGCTTTGTCTGGCCTCGCATTTCTCTGCCCGGTTCCTGGGTGGGGGCAGTCCCAGTTGACATCGGAATCGATTTCGCAGTCTCAGGAGCAATCGGGATCACAGCTGGCCAAGCCCGACTCCACGCAAACAAGCAACCACAAGCTCGGGCCGCTCGAAATCTCCGGCAATTGGCGTGTGCGCGTGGAAGGTTGGGATTGGTTCGAAGGCAGTTCAGGCCAGAACTCATACGCCTTTCCTCATTCGCTTCTGCGAGTCGCGATTGGACAAGAGAGTGACGATTTCGACTGGCAGGTGCAGGCAGCCCAGGACTCGATTTTCATGCTCCCGAGGGACGCCGTCGCCGCGGCGCCGCCGGGGCAGCTCGGATTGGGCGGCACGTACTACGCCGCGAACGGAAACGGCCGCAACAACGCAAACGCGTTCGTGAAGCAGGCATATATTCGAATCAATCACCTTGGGCACGGTAAGCTGCGGCTGGGGCGCTTCGGATACCTCGACGGCACCGAGGTGACGCCGAGAGACCCTACTCTTGCCACACTCGTGCAGACTCGTATCGCTCAGCGGCTGATCGGCGACTTTGGCTGGTCGGCAGTCGGGCGCAGCTACGATGGCGCGCAATTCGACTACAACTGGGGCAAGGCTGATTTCACTCTGATGGGCGCCCGGCCGACACGCGGCGTTTATCAGATTGACGGGATGGGCGAGCTGGATGTGGACCTTTACTACGGGGCCTTCACCGTCCCCATCGAAGCCAAGCACGGCGCTGGCGAACTGCGTCTATTCGGCGTGGGCTACGTCGATCACCGCACAACCGTTCTAAAGACTGACAACCGCTCTCAGGCGGTCCGCGCGGCAGACCACGGGGAAATTCAGATTGGAACCTACGGCGCGGACTATCTCCACGTTTTCAACACCGCCGCAGCAGGCAAATTTGACTTCCTGCTCTGGGGTGCAATCCAGACGGGCTCTTGGGGGCAACTCACGCAGCGTGCTGGCGCGTTCGTCGGCGAATTCGGCTGGCAGCCCCCGGTGAAGACCCTGAGGCCCTGGCTCAGTGCGGGTTATTCCTACGGCAGCGGCGACGGGAATTCCAAAGATTCCGTCCACGGGACTTTTTTTCAGGTGCTGCCGACTCCGCGGCCCTACGCGCGGTTTCCTTTTTACGACATGGAGAACAACGAAGACTTTTACGGGTCGCTCAATTTCCGCCCGCACTCAAGACTCTCGCTTCGCAGCGAGCTGCATGCGCTCCGCTTGGCTAAAGCAAGCGACCTTTGGTACCTGGGCGGCGGCGCTTTCCAGCCGAAGACGTTCGGCTACACGGGCCGCCCCAGCAACGGCAACCGTAGCCTCGCCAACGTTTGGGACCTCAGCGCCGACTATCAGGCAACGCGGGCTTTCTCCGTCGGGCTTTATTACGGACACGCTTGGGGTAAGGCCGTGATCGCCAGCATCTATCCCAAAGATCGCGACGGTCAATTGGCTTACGTTGAAACGAATCTTCGCTTCTGAAGCAGGCGCAGAAGGAGGAACACCATGAACGACATCGTGGGAACACCCAGGCGAGCCCTGTGGAGCGCGACGCTGGGCTTCTTTGTTGGCTTTGCCGCAGTCGCTCTTTTTGGGCCCTCCGCGAACCGCTTCCAGCAGGTCATGGGACTGGGTCCATTGGCTCTTGGCTTTCTCGTTGCCACGCCCTCGCTTTCGGGCTCGCTGCTGCGGATTCCGTTTTCGGCATGGGTGGACACCAGCGGGGGACGCAAACCGTTTCTCTGGCTGCTGAGTCTTTCCGTGGTTGGCATGGTCGGCCTGTCGCTGGTCGCACGCTTTCTCTATCCCGCGTATCTTTCCTACACAAGCTATCCGCTGCTGATGGTCCTCGGTGTATTAAGCGGCTGCGGAATCGCAACGTTTTCCGTCGGTATCAGCCAGGTTTCGTATTGGTTCCAACAACAGAAACAGGGACGCGCGCTGGCCATCTTCGCCGGAGTTGGCAACGTTGCACCGGGCATTTTCCTGCTGCTTGTGCCGTTCGCGCTGAGCCAATTTGGTCTTGCGTGGTCCTACATTCTCTGGCTGTGCATCCTCGCCGTTGGGACAATGTTCTATGCATTCCTTGGAAGGAATAGCCCCTATTTTCAGCTGCTAAAGAAGGGCCTGGCACCCGCGGATGCGCGGGTCCGCGCACACGAACTCGGCCAGGATCTATTCCCGGCCGGAAACCTGAAGGACAGTCTGCGATCGTCTGCTCGAGTGTGGCGGACTTGGGCGCTCGTCTGGATCTACTTCACAACCTTCGGTGGTTTCATGGCCCTGACCGCTTGGTTGCCCATCTACTGGCGTTCTTTCTTCGGCGTAAGCGTGGGGCATGCCCTGATGTTGACCGCGGTCTTCTCGATTGTCGCCTCGTTGATTCGCGTCGCGGGCGGCGTGCTTTCCGATCGGCTGCAAGAAGGCGGGGAAAACACAGCGATTCTGGCGCTGCTGATCACGCTCGTCGGTGCGTTGGTAATGACGAGTTCGCGCCAGTTTGAACTTGCCGTTCCTGGAGAGATCTTGATGGCGTTTGGCATGGGAATATGTAATGCCGCGGTTTTCAAGATTGTGCCGCAGGCGGTCCCCCAAGCCGTGGGAGGCGCCGCCGGATGGGTGGGTGGACTCGGCGCATTCGGGGGATTCGTGATTCCACCGGTGATGGCTTTTGCTGTGCGCAATCTCGGCCAGCCCGGCTATGCAATCGGTTTCATCACGTTCATCTTCCTCGCGCTGTTTTCGCTTTCGATGGCTTGGATTCTCAAATACGCGCGCGAGGAGACCTCGCCGCAAGCTTCCCCCGCGCAAGGCAACGAGGCACCGGCATCTGCGCGAATGGGCCGCTAAGGAGCCTCGCGAATGACTGCAGTGGGACACCTCCCCGAACCAATGGCGATGACTCGCGTCGCGACTTGGCCGCTGGTGCGGGAGCAGGTACGTACGCTAAGCCCCGCGTACTTTGCGATGGTTATGGCGACCGGAATCGTGGCCATCGCCGCGCACCTCACCGGAATGTTTCTGGTGGGTCGCGTGCTCGCGGTAATCAGTCTGATCGCCTATGTGGTCCTGGTGGCCATGACCCTGACCCGAATTGCATTATTCCCGCGGGCGGTCTTCCAAGACTTGATCGATCACCAGGTGGGTGTCGGGTTCTTCACGCTGGTCGCCGGGACAGCAGTTCTGGGAAGCCAGAACGTGATCTTGTTCGGCATGTACCGTCTCGGCGCAGGGCTGTGGATCGTTTCCTGCGCAATGTTATTCGTGATCGTCTACGCGGTGTTCGCGGCCTTCACCGTTAAGCAAGAGAAGCCAACCCTGGCGGAGGGCATTCACAGCGGGTGGCTCGTCGCCGTGGTCGCCACGCAAGCTGTCGCCACGCTTGGTGCCCAGATCATGCAGGCGTTCCCTGGCCAGATCGACAAGATTGCTTTTGTTTCTGTCGCGCTTTGGTCAAGCGGAGGAATGCTCTATATTTGGATGATCTCTCTGATTTTTTACCGCTATACCTTCTTCCCGCTCCAGCCACGCGATCTGAAAGCGCACTATTGGATCAACATGGGCGCGATGGCCGTTTCGGCGTTAGGCGGCGCCATGCTCCTGCGTTTTTCCGCCGGCGTGGACCTCTTGCAGCAGATCGCTCCATTTGTGAAGGGTTTCACACTGTTTTACTGGTCGACGGCAACTTGGTGGTTTCCGATGTTGGTGATCCTGGCCGTTTGGCGTCACGCCTACAAGCGGCTGCCGTTGGTCTACGACCCGCTCTACTGGGGCATGGTTTTTCCGCTTGGCATGTACACGACCTGTACGTACCGCTTGGCTGAAGTGACCGGACTGACCTTCCTGCGACCGATTCCGCAGTACTTCGTCTTTGTCGCGTTGTTCGTCTGGCTCATCGTTTTCCTGGGCTTGGTTCATACGATCATAGCCCGCCTGAGTGGGAAGACGCTCCGCGAGGAAAGCGCCGCATGAGCGAGAAAATCTTCACTTCATCGGAGATTTGACGGGTTGTGCATACTGCCGAGTCCGAGATGGAGTTAGTGGGACAGGAGAAGGTTCGATGTTCGCAGACTCAAGATCAAGATGGGCCCTGCGTGAGTATTTCTTAATGGACCGGCGGGTCTGGGCGGCGATCATCCTGTCTACTGTGTTTTTCGGATGTGAGAAATCAAAGGAACAAAGTGCCCCGCAATATACAGTGCAGGAACTACCGGGAAGCGTGGTGGAGGGCAGAGTTCAATGGCAGGGAGTGCCACCGCCACCCAAGAGGATTCAAGTCGCCCAGGATGTCGACGTCTGCGGGAAGACCCGCGAAGTCTATCCGGTTCGAGTGGAGAACGGCGGTGTAGATGACACTGTTGTCTGGATCGACGATATCCAGCGCGGGAAGGCGTTTTCCTTCCCACCGGCTCACATTGACCAGAAGAATTGCACATATCTTCCTCATGTGGTCCTCATGCAGGTAGGCGACGTGAGCATCACCAGTCAAGATCCAATCCCCCATAGCGTACACACTCACGGGCAGCACAATCGAGACTATAACGAGTCGATGAGTTCGTTGCAGCACGACATCTCCCTCAGCTTCCTCCGGCCTGACGTGATCAGCGTTCGCTGCGACTTGCACGGATGGATGCAAGCCTACGTGGTAGTTGCCAAAAATCCGTACTACGCAATCAGTGTGAACGGCGGGAAGTTCAAGCTGGACGGAGTCCCGAAGGGTCATTACCACTTGAAGGTCTGGAGCGAGAGCCTTGACGAACGCGAGCAGGAAATCGTTGTGGAAGCGGGCAAGCCAACAAGAACTGATTTCACCTTGAAGAGCCAAACTGCGCTGGCCTCCGGAGCAGACTAGCCATGGCCGTCACGAAGGCAGGCCCAATTCGAAAAAGCCGCATCGCCAAAGTAGTTTGGTTAATAACAACTGTCATTCTACTCGGCGCTGCTGAGGGACTCCAGAAGTCCGCCAATCAACAGGCAGGCCCAGCCGAGGTAGCCTTTGCGCCGCAAGTTCCACCTCCCATCACCAGATCGCAGCCAGCAAGGGTGGTCGTCAATCTGGAGGTCACGGAGCAGAACGGCGAATTAGCCCACGGCATCATCTACAACTTTTGGATGTACAACGGACATGTACCTGGCCCCTTCATTCGAGTCCGCGTGGGAGATACCGTCGAAGTGCACCTGAAGAATCGATCAAGCGACAAGACACACACGGTTGATTTTCATTTTGTCAGCGGTCCGGGCGGTGGCGCCCCGGTGCTGATGGCCGATCCGGGGCAGGAATCGGTTGGAGAATTCAAAGCGCTCAAGCCGGGCCTATTCATCTACCACTGCGCGGCCAATCCCATGCCCGCGCACATGGCCAATGGGCTCTATGGTCTCGTGTTGGTCGAACCGGAGGGCGGCTTACCAAAAGTCGATCGAGAGTTCTACGTGATGCAGAGCGAGTTCTACACCGAAGGCACCGTGGGCAAACCTGGCCTCCAGGCGTATTCTTCGCGCAAGGCCGCTGCGGAAACTCCGGAATATATTGTGTTCAACGGCAATGTTTCGTCCTTGATGGGCCATCGAGCGCTCAAGGCTCGGGTCGGCGAGACGGTGCGAATCTACTTCGGCAATCTTGGGCCGAACAAGATCTCTTCATTTCACATCATCGGGGTAATCTTTGATCGAGTCTACCGCGAAGGAGGTCTCACCGATCCGGCGCGTAACATCCAGACCACGCTGGTGCCGCCTGGCGGAGCTTCCGTACTCGATTTTCAGCCACAAGTGCCCGGCGATTATACGCTTCTGGACCATGCTATCTTCCGGGTTGACCGCGGGGCCATGGGCCTCCTCAGCGTCGAGGGGCCGGCCGCTCCCGATATTTATAGGAAAGTGAAATAAGATAATCGGGAAAGAGACGGCCAACCTGCAGCTAAAGAGTTCGCGAACCGCCGAGTGAACCGGTGCCCCTGCTCACGAGGTAGGTGCTCACCCGACAGTAAGACTTCTAGCTGAATCCTTCGGCAGAGAACGGAAGGTGACCAGGGTGATCCAAATTGCCCCTTTCCCGCTCGATGTTCTATAGCCTCGGTACTCATTCGCATCTACCGAGCATTTGGCACACTGACTTCTTGCCAAAACAGAAGATTAAGTGCGCTCTTGGACCGAACGGGACCGAGAACCAAGGTTGACGCTGTTCAGGGGATCCTTGTAAATATCTCACACAGTGACGGCTGCACACGCTGCGTTCGCAGCTCAGTCTGCGAGAGCACCTGCTTCGATGGTAGGCACTCAGTAGCTGGTCATTCCCTGCTAAAATCTATTAGAATCATATCGTTATCGTGGGCGTGTAGCTCAGCTGGGAGAGCACCTGCTTTGCAAGACGCAGGGCCAATCACACAAGTGCCGCATCTGGTGTCGCTTACGCGGAAAACGCACGGTGCAACCAACCTCTTAAACTGGACTGTAAGCGGACCGAAAGCCAACGTAAATTCCAACTACTGGCCTTCTGGGGACTTCTGCTCGACGATCTTCTTTAACCTGTAGGAAGTGCTTCTCCCTCCAGCCTCCTCTTGTTCAATGATTCCTGAGGCAATCAGGTCTTCGATGTCTCGAAGGGCCGTGCGAGAGGAAGCTTTCGTCAGTTTCATCCATTTCTCTCTGGTCAGTTTTCCTTCGAACCCACTGAACAGCTTGTTCAGGACCTTTGTCTGCCGATCATTCAGTGAGACCTTCCTCTGTTTTAAGCCCTTCCAGAAAAGTTCCTTCTCCAGAGCACTGCTTGTGATCTGATTCGATTGCTCAATGGCTCTACCCAGGCATTCAAGAAACCACGTCAGCCATTCCGTGATATCCAGCGATCCAGCCTGAGTCTTTTCCAGAACCTCGTAATAGCCCTTCCGTTCTTCGAGAATTTGCGAGGACATGCTGTAGAAACGCTGAGCGCTCCCATCCGATCTGGCCAAGCACAGCTCAGCGATTGCTCTTCCGATTCTCCCGTTGCCATCTTCAAAGGGATGAATTGTAACGAACCACAAATGCGCGAGTGCGGCCTTCAAGAGCGGGTCTTCCTGTCCGTTGCCATCGAACCACGCGAGAAACTTCCCCATCTCGCTCTCGACGCGATCAGCAGTAGGCGCTTCGTAATGAACCTTGTGGCGACCGAGCGGCCCAGACACAACTTGCATTGGCCCTTGGCTGTCATCACGCCATGCGCCAACTCGGAATTTATCGCGGGTCGTGCGGACGCCCGGAAAAAGATCGGCGTGCCAATCGAACAACCGTTCCCTTGTCAGCGGCTCGCTGAATTCCTGCGTCGCGTCCAGCATCATTTCAACGACGCCATCGACGTTCCGATCCTTGTGCGCTATGAGCCCACCGACATCCAGTCCCAGCCTCCGAGCGAGGGAAGAACGCACGTTTTCTGGATCAAGCTTCACGCCTTCGATTGCGCTGGATTTGATCGTTTCTTCGGTGAGAACTTTTAAGGTTGCGGTCCATCGGGAAGCGAGGCCATAGCCACGCATTTTCCCGACCAATAGTCCCTGACGCAACCGGACTTCGGAAAGCAAAGGGGCAAGCGCCTTTGAATCCCATGTAAATCCGGGCCAGTCACGCAGTTCGTGGATATATTTCTTCGCCATAATCTCGCCTCTAATCTCGCCACAATTCTACCATATTCTCGCCATAATCTCGCCACTCAGTTAAAGGATGTTCGCCCGAACAGAACCGATTTAATGGCCACACATTGAAGAGTCTGAACCTCGATGAGGCGGGAAGAGTGGGCTACCCGATTAGCTTCGCGCCGAGCTTGCTGGAGATAGCTGCTAGCTCCCGTTCCGCTCCAGCAGGGAGTAGCCGACGACGTACACAGGCAAGTGCGGCAGGATTTGCTCGCGTTTCCGTTGTATCTAATAGCACGTCAAATAAGGGGCCTTCTGGAATGCCAATCTCTATCACTCCTATATAGCGAGACAAGGCCATTCCGAAGAGCAACTCGTATAGACCGTCGTTAGACAGTCCAAAGCCGAGAGAAAGTTTTCTATATTCCGTTCCTTTCAGGTATCGAGTGTTCAAGCCCACGTTACGACCGAATTGCACAAATAGCTGTCCCGCCGTCTCCGCCAGCGCAAGCCCAAGTTCTCTCATACGGGTGACCGTTAACCGAAGCTTGGCTGGAACGGGCACAATAATCGCGTCTAGGATGGCATGTTCCATCTCGTTCTCCGTCCTCGGCCAACGGATTCGAAGTGCCGTCCTTATTTTATCGTGTGCTTGTGTATAACCATAGAGATCAGCCGACGCATACGGACCCAGGCGATCATCGTGGATGTAAACTACGGAGACCGCTGAAGCATTGTCGCGAAAATGCAAATTCGGGTCTGATTGCGGTTGGATCTTTCCCAGTTTGACGCCCACGGCGCACACAGCGTGCCCAATGCCTTGCATCGTCTGGATGGCTAGAACGGGTGCAAATCCAGACGAAATATATCCGAGTAGCTGGGCGCGATCTTGCTCTAGAGACAGCGAGCGCATGACCAATGGTTCTAGACCGGCAGCTCGTGTTGCCTCACAGATTTGTTGAATATTGAGTCCTTCAGAAGGTAACGAACGCCCGGACGCAAGAACGTAGCGAGATGCCGCCTGTGTTATATCGGCTGGTGTGGGTATCGCCAAAGCCTCTTTGCGCGCGACCGCATGCATTGCTGTCCAGAGAGCTGTCGTCGCGCAGGCACTGACCCCCTGGTCCTGCTGCTGAAACGCCAATCCCTCCACATTGAGTTCAAAGCCGCCCAGGTGAACCAGATATTCGCGGACAGCACCAAATTCACGAGTATCACCGCTTTGGGTCATTTTCTCCGCAGTCACCAGTACCGTGCGTCCAATCGGAGAACCGGGCAATGGCCGTATGACGCTAAATCCCAAGTAGGCACGTTGCAGAAATTCTTCGCCCGTCTTATTTAGTCCACCGTTCGACTCGGCCACGAGTTCCTGCCAACGGGCTTGGTCAATTGTTTCTCGGAAAAAATGTAGTCTTTGGCAAAAGTTAGGATAGGCACGCAGGCTTCGTGAATAGAAAAGCGCAACGTCTGAAATATAGTCGCGGTCTACGTAGTGGTTTTCAACTACGATGGATTTACATGCGAGTTGTGTCAAATATGCACTGAGATACGTAACCTGCGTGGGTGGCCAGTCGCTTTCTACCAGTCCGCGTGGAGTTTGAAAGATTTGCGACAAGTCGGTTGGAAACGGGACAACCTGGATTTCTTGGGAAGGATAGTCGTGACCACGTGGCGAAAGCACAATCAGTGTGCCTTTAACCGCAGATTCAAGAGTTCGCCGGTGAGAATTTCTGCTTCCTTCTCTTTCTTTACAATTGGCTTTACCTTCTGGCGAGCTTGCTCCAAGATTTCCCAAATTTTAGCTTCTTCCGGAGATTGTGCGTGTCGTTTGTCGCTCTCGTTGGGAACAGCTTGAGCCTTTTCGCCAGCGGCATTCTGCCGTTCTGTCATGGTCACTCCTTTCCAGAGTTGTGGCAGGCTCGCCCTGCCATGATTGGAATTAGCGGGGTTCTGCGTCGCTCAGTAGCGCGGCTGTAACTCGGCGAACGGTTTCGAGTGTTTGAGCATTAGCGCGCGATGCTCGTAAGAAGATTGGATCGAGCTGCGCACCTGCTTCTACCGGCGCACGCCCGAGAAGTGTATCAACAGATACGTCCAGAGCGTCAGCAAGTTTTACAAGAGAGTCTAGCGAGGGGGTCCGTTGACCTGTCTCGAAGTGCGAGATTGAAGCGGCCCCCATGGCAGCGCGATTGCCCAATTCGGCTTGGGTCAGTTTTCTAAGCTCTCGAAGGGTTTTCAGGTTAGCCGCGAGGGCTTCGCCGACGGCGGGTTTCATTTGGCTTGACATCTATATCGTTCCGTATACAATAAGACTACGCTGTAGTATAGAGCACTACTACAGACTAGCATTTCGCCGCAGACGGCGCAAGGAGAAAACAGAGATGGAGACGCAAGAGCGTAAGGAGCATCTCCACATCTTCGTAGATGGTAGGAAGTTCGAAGAGGGAGACGGAGTCCGCCCCGAGATGACGGGCGGGCAAATCGCTGCACTTGTCGGAGTTCCCGCAGACAACGCTGTCATCCGCGAGGAATCCCCAGAAAAGCGCGAAATCGGAGTGAACGAAGTCGTCCACATCAAAAACGGTGAACACTTTCTCGTCACTCGAAAAGAGCATCTTCACATCTTCGTTAATCGTAGGAAGTTCGAAGAGGGAGACGGAGTCCGCCCCGAGATGACGGGCGGGCAAATCGCTGCACTTGTCGGAGTTCCCGCAGACAACGCTGTCATCCGCGAGGAATCCCCGGAAAAGCGCGAAATCGGAGTGAACGAAGTCGTCCACATCAAAAATGGTGAACACTTTCTCGTCACTCGTAAGATTGTGGAAGGCGGATATGTCGTTTGAACGAATTGAGCGCGAACTCGCGATTCTGGGCGAGGGTTGCCAAATCGCACAGCTGATTACCTCTAGCGGTAGAACACTGGTTCTCTATAGAAATGTTCCGACCAGTGGCCCAAGGTTCAGCTTGCCGGAAGTGACGGATGTAATCGTTCCTGTCCCTCCTGGTTATCCAGCCGCATTGATCGACCTTGCAGGCCTGCCCGTTGGATCTCCGTTCTTGCCGCGCGTCAAGGGAGGTCAGAACAACCAGGGCACACTCGAAGCTGACGGCCGGCTTTGGCAGCTTGCTAGCTACCATCCGCACAATGGAGGTGGCGGTCCGCCTTGGGACCAAACGCGTTATGGTTTTCACACTTATATCGATCACCTAATCGCATGGTTAGACAGACTCACATAGTTTCGACTTCCAGAGTTCCCGTAACCGTTCGGATGGCATCACCCGAATTCGATGATTTATGTGCGCTCGTCTTTCGCCGATACCCTGATCTGGAGTGGGCTTCATTCGCTCGCTTTGGCTGGCGGGAGACTTCAAAAGGCCTCGTTATTACGCTCGCTGGGCTTGATGCGCCCGCGCAAGGTGATCTCGATGAATTGGTCGGGCATGTCAAAATTGCTGAACCTTACACCCTAAGAACGGCGCTTGCCGCCGAGGGTCATCCGCTGGCGGTTGGTATCATCCATTCACACCCTGAGGGATGCCGCCCTCAGCCCAGCTCTATTGACGATGACATGGACGGGTATTACGGTTCTTACTTCGAAGATTTCGCTCCGGGCCGTCCTTATGTCAGTTTGATCTTTTCAAAGATTGATGACGAGTTAGCGCTTTCTGGTCGAGTTCGCTGGCATGGGAAATGGCTACAAGTTGGGCGTTTTGCAATTGAACGGACACCGACACGGACCTGGGTCGGCGGGTGCAGGCCTGCAGATGGTGAAAATGCGCGCGAACGCACGGCACGATTAAACGCCGCATTCGGTGATCAAGCTGCTTCAAGGCTTCGCCGATCAACTGTAGCCGTGATCGGCGCGGGTGGTACTGGTTCGGCTGCGATTGAGATATTGGCCCGTGCGGGCGTTGGACGAATCATTATCGTCGATCCTGATCATTTGGATGAATCAAACCTAGAGCGAGTTCACGGAAGTACTCCCGAGCACGTAATCCGAAGAGAGTCCAAGGCTTCGTTGGCTCGTGCGCATGTGATGTCCATCGACCCCACGTGCCATGTGGATGCATACGTGGGCGCATTACCTCAACGCGAAATCATGGATGCGGTAGTCACTGCTGATGTGGCGCTCGGTTGTACCGACCAACAGCACAGTCGGCTCGCCCTGAGCGATATCGCTCTTCGATATTTAGTTCCATCCCTAGACTGTGGCGTAATGCTAGAAGGCCGTGAAGGCAAGGTCTCCGGTCAAATCCTCCAAATTATCCGCTTTCTCTCAGCAGATGCTTGCGCCCTCTGCCGCAGTTTGGTTTTTCCCGTGCGGCTCGCACAGGAATTGATGTCCGACGAAGAGCGCACCCAGCGTCGCATTGCCGCCGCTGCGGCTCGTGAACGCGGGGACGATCCACACCCTTATTGGCATGAGGAAGCACAACTCAATACAGTTGGCTACTTGACGACAACCGCCGGGGCAATGGCTGCAGGTTACGTCATCGGATGGCTGAGCGGACGATTCGATCCACCATTCGAACGGCTACAGTTGAATCTAGCGGGCAAGTTTCTCGACGTCACGGATTTTGAAGTCATCCCACGCGCTGACTGTATTTGTAGGCGCGTCCGCGGATGGGCTGATCAAGCAAGTGCAGACGCACTGATTTCGCCTCCCCTTCATTGGGCCCCTCCTCAGGCTCTATAATTCGTGCCCTCCGAGCGCTCCCCGGTCCGTGGCTTTGGCCACGATTGTTCTCGGCAATCAATTCGCGTCCGGTTTGAGGTGCTTTGCTTCCACTAGCACACGGTCGCGCCAGGTAGACACCGTCTAGCCCTTCTCTATGTCTTGTTTGAAGGAAGCACGGAATGTTCCAAGATCTGATCTGAGAAAGCGGATATTTCGGCCCATTACGCGCAAATGGGGAATTTGCTTGCGCTCCACCCATAAATATACGGTTTGTGGACTCACACCAAGGAATTGAGCGGCTTGGTGAACTGTCCATGGACGTTCGTCGCCGGACGAAACAATGGGACCTGCTGCCTCTATGCGATTCGCCTTGCTCATCTTTCCTCCCGGCATAGAATATTCATTTCTTGTACCTTATTGGAGAAAAGAGCTGTGCTCAACATTTGGTTCACCGCCGACTTTCATTTGGGGCACAAGAACATCATTCGATATTGCAATCGCCCGTTCCAAACTGTCGAGGAAATGAATCAGGAGATTTTGGAACGTCTGAACTCGCGTGTAAAAGCGAACGATATTCTGTACTTCCTCGGAGATTTCTGTATCGGCCCAAAGGCGCGTGCTGCGGAGTTTCGTCAAAAGATTCGCTGCAAGAAGATATTTGCACTCGCCGGAAACCATGACAAGGAGACTCGCAAGCTTACTCAGGAATTTACGTGGCTCAATGATCTAGCGGAGGTCTCGCTCAACGGACAACGAATCGTGCTCTGCCACTATGCGATGAGAGTCTGGAATCAGTCATCGCGGGGAGCCTGGCATTTGTATGGGCACTCCCACGGAAAACTTCTGGCCCCCGATACTTCACTTTCAATGGATGTTGGGGTGGACACTCACGATTTTCGGCCTTGGCACTTCGACGAAATCCAAGATCGAATGAAGGCCAAGTCCGCACCGGCCGTGGATTGAGGATTCGCGAAAGAATCCAAAACCTCTCAATGTTTCATTACAATAATGTGAACTTGGGGCATCTGCTTTTCGCTCAAAAGTTGACCCCCAGCGACCAAACATAGTTCCTTGCACGGCGTAGAGCACCTGTTTTCACGGACGGGTGCTCTACGTGCTTTGCCCTCCTCCATTTACTCAAAGAGCCGCACCCCTTAACGGCCTCCGCTAGCACACAGTCGCGCCAGGTGCACACCGACCTGTCACGCCCGTTGCCATCCGCTCCAGCCGCAACTGCCAAGCCCCGCTTCGCTTTCTGTCCTTTCAGTGAGTCCGTTGCGATTTGGTTCCCCTCCCTGGTTGAGGGAACCAACTCTCAACTCACCGAAAGGACAAAGAAAATGAATTCAGAAAACATCAAGAAAATTACAAATCAAGCCATCGAGCAACTTATTACGGCGCTGAACGAGGGTCGTAGCGAGACGTTGACGCAGTATCTTGCGGCGATTGGCCGATTCCATCGCTACAGTCTGCGAAACGTGATGCTTATCGCATCACAGAAGCCGACTGCATCGCATGTAGCGGGCTTTCACGCTTGGCACAAGCTTGGGCGCTTCGTGAAGAAAGGCGAGAAAGGCATCATGATTCTCGCCCCGATTGTTCGGCGGAAGAATGAAATCGCCAAACAAGAAGAAACCGACGAATCATCAACGGCTGTCGGTTTCCGCGCGGCCTACGTCTTTGACATCAGCCAGACGGACGGCCAAGAACTTCCGACAATAGGCAGCGTCAACGGCGAGCCTCGCGAGTACCGTGAGCGCATTGCGAAGTTTGTCGCCGAACAAGGCATCGCTCTTGAGTATTCGGAGGACATCGCTCCGGCGCGAGGCACATCCGCAGGAGGCAAAATCACTCTACTACCCGGACAGTCTCCGGCTGAAGAATTCGCGACGTTGGCGCATGAACTCGCACACGAAATGATGCACCGCGACGAGCGTCGCAGCAGCACCTCAAAGCGCAGCCGCGAGACCGAAGCCGAGGCTGTTGCGTTCGTGATCTGCCACGCCATCGGCCTAGAGACGGGCTCAGCCTCTCAAGATTACATTCAGATCTACGATGGCGACGCGAAGCTCTTGACGGAGAGTCTTGAACATATCCAGAAAGCAGCAAGCCAGATTATTAATGCAATCGGCGCGGAGGTTTCCTCCGCGCCGCCCGCCTAGAGCGGGCTTCTCACAGATGCAGAAACGCCGCCCCCGGATCAGAGGGGGACACCGCCAATCGCCAAGGGGCACACGCTGCCATGGAAAGCGAATAGGACACCCCCGCCACTCCTGATGGTAATCCGGGCTGGAAGGTTCCCGTCGTCAACTTTGGGAATGATTCATCAACACGAAACAACTCTTCGCTGAGTACACGTAATGGGCGTGCGTAGCGAGTTGAGTCAGCAGGGTTGTATCCTGACTTCGCCAATCGTTCAGAAAATAGGCCCAGTGCGTCAGTGTCATGTTTCAACGCAGCAATGATTTGCTCGGCCAAGACAGGGAGTGAGTTCGCGGCAAGCGAGTCATCCGCGACATGTAAGCTGAACATGTATAGTTGGCCGATCTCTGGAGCATCTAATTGATCCAAACTACCAATGAAATGGACTGGAACTGTTCCCGAACCAGAAGCAGCGGTTTTTACTTCCACTGATCCTGCCGGCCACTGAAAATCGTGGCGCGCTCCGAGCGGCCCCTGCCATCGAGCTATGCTGGCCACAGACAAAGGTCCCATCCATCGAAGGAGAAACCAAAGTTCCCCGAACAGGCCCAGCGCCTGCTCGCGCGACAAACCGGATTGGTCAACAGCCCAGAATGAACGCCAACGGTCCAGGCATCTTGCTAGGGCAGCCTTAGGGTCAGACGGGTCAGAAGCAACTGCGGCAACGATATTTGCACCCAGCGCCGCGAAAGTCGAATAGTGAGCAGGGTGAAGACAAACCAGTTGAATGTAAGTCCGGGCAGAGGAGCCTCCGACGCGCAATTCGTCAGTCCTGACTTCAAGACCGCGCGTAACGGTCAGCTTGAGTGGTTCTGACTCGGCTGGTAAAGACACCAAGAGCTGCCGCCTTCGCTCGGGATCAACTGCAATGTAAATCGGAGCGTGAGGAGGAAGACCGGGCGCGCGAATACCGCTTAGCTGGCCAAGAGCCGCAATGGGGAGCTCAGACCATGCTTTCTCCAGTTCTGCTGGCGTCATTGGTCAGACGCTCCGCGATCTCCAACGGAACCCACGATATACTCGATGGTCGCGGCGCTGTCAGACTGAGGGAAGACGAGAGCTACCCCGACTACTGTACATCCATCACGTTCTGGATTCTCGAACAAGGCAATGCGCTGTGTGGAATTCTGGCGCGGGCTCGACCTTTTGCTGATCGGATATACAAGGAGCAGCCCTTCACCCCGATCCCGTTCCGCGCGTAGAGCGGTTCCCAGATCTCCGTATCGGCCACTCGTGGCGTTGGCACGCGCCCGCAAAATCTGGGTATCGGAGAGCCCGATTTCTTCGTCTCCCGAACCAGGGGCATTATTAGCCGTCGCTGGGTTGGTCAAGACACCTATAGAATGGGGCCTGTCTCTGAGCCTCGTGCGACTGATCGTGTTCACCGACGGATGACCAACAATCTGTAGGTTCTCAGTGCCCACACTGGCTGTCGATTGACCAACAACCGCCACCGTCCAATTGACAAGCTCGTTTTGCCTGGCCTGCTCGCCGATATATTGTCGGATCGATGCGACATCCATGAAACTGGAGCGAGGATCTACAGAATACTGAGACAGAAACTCGTCAGTTGCCCTCCAATTCACTCTTCGCCAAATGAACCGACCTCTATCGGCCTCGGCAGGATTTCCTAGCGTATGCAAGAACGCACGCGTGACTTCTAGGTTTCGACGCAGCCATTCCAAATCTTCGAGGCGAAACGTTGTCGTTTGAAGAAGGCGACCCGAGTAGTTTTGAGAAATACGCCGGGCGGCCCCCATTTTGTTCTCGGCTGTTACTAGCATGACTGGATGAGCGCGAATCTTCAGGCCAAAATCCGTGGGAGTGAGGTGCTCGCGCTCGTAACGTTCTGCTTCACGCCGCAGCTCTTCTTCAGCCAATGCGACATCGCTGAAAAGTTCGGACAGCTCAGACGTTGTCCACAACCGTGTGAGATCGACATAGCTCTCACGATAACCAAACCAACGCCCCATCTGCAGAAGCGTATCAAACGCTCCGACCTTCCTAACATAATAGCTCACCAAAAGGCCCTCTATCGTGAGACCGCGCGACAACCGGTTGCCTCCAATGAGCACTGCCTTGAGGTTCGGCTCTGCCTCATAATCCAAAACGTCAGAAGAAGCGGAATTGAGCACAATAACGCGAATTGGATCTCTGAAAAGGTGGTCTATTTGTGATTCTATGGCTTGGAATGGAACGTCCCGCGTAACATCAGTTGCCGCAATGACTGGCCGAAATTGTGTTTCCCATCGGTTCCGCAATATAGGCTGAATCGTTTCACGATCATATCGCCACTGTTGCCTCAACACTGACACGTGCTCCCGCGCAAGGTCACCCATTCGGTTTTGGACTAACGTCCGATGATGAGTGTGAATCAGCATCGACGCTGGATGGTCTGCGCCAGTCCGATGAGCACGCGCTGCGATTGCCAAAACAAAATCCAAAAAAGCATCCCGCAGCGAATCACAGAGCTGGGGCTGAAATACGTCTACTTGTCCGGCGCCGGGAACAACTGATGCCATGTCGGGTTCGGAAACAAGCCTTACTACATCCACGCCCTCTATGTCCCCGCCTTCATCGCCAGGTAGTCCCACTCTTCCAAACAATCTTTCCGCACCTACATAACCTGGTAGACGAGGAAGGTTAACGATGAAGTCTTTTGGATAGAGATCCTCCCAAACTTCGCGATCAATGGCTTCATGGTTGATCAGAATATTTGCAAAGGGAGTCGCAGTGTAGGAAACATACGCGACACGCCGGAACGATCTGAGCAGTGACCGAATCAGACCATTTATTACGGAAGGATCGATCTCCTCTTCAGGAGGTTCGCCCTCGTCGCGCGGCGGTCTGTTCCCACCCGTGTTAATTGATGCTTGGTCGGCTTCGTCGTCGATTACAAGGACTGGCAAACCTGGTGGAACGCCCTGATCCATCCATTGAACAAGTCGCCGAAGCACCGTCGCATTCTTCTTCACCACAGCTAAGACGTGTTCATTGCCTTGAAGCACGTTGTGGCTGACTGTGCCCGGTCGGAAGTCTCCGCTTAAGTCAGATGTTGTAAGGGGAATCCATCGCATACCGGGCTCAGGCTCGCCAACTCCCTGACTCCCACTTAGTCCAAGCTCTTTGTCGAGCCTCCGCTGCGTTTGCTGTCTCAAACCATTGTCAATCCCAGAAAGAACGATAACGAGTTTATAGCCAAGGTCCGCAGCTTTAGCTGTGAGAGCTGAGAAGTTCGCGGTTTTCCCACTCTGGACGTATCCGAGGACAAGCCCACGGGTCTGAAAATCTGCTGGACCAGACGGACGGGGGTCCTCCAAGTGAGAGAGGATAGTATCTGTCGAATCGTCCAAAGACTCCACTTCACTGGCCGAGCGCCCAACCCGATCCAGAAGATATGTGCGCAGTCGCCGCCAATAGTAACCTGCAGAAGGGTCCCAATGCTGAAACCACTCTTTTGGCCCGCCCGCGCCGGAAAGAATATTGGCTCGTCGAATCGGCTGGGCAACCTCTTCCTCAAATCGCGAACGCACAGCATCGCGATCCTCAGCAGGGACGACGGCCAGAGCATCGTCCAACGTTTGACCAAGCGCGTCCATGTGGACACGCAATACCCGAAGGTAGTTTTCAATTGCGTCAGAGCCCGAATTCATTTGCTAGCTCCGGGAATCGCTTAACCAACGCACGTATGATTTTCTTGAGCGCATGCAGTTCACCGGCATCAGCAGCGGCCTGCTCGAAGGCGTGTTTCAGATCAGTTCTCGTAGGTGACATTGCGACCGTGTTCTTACCGCCACTACCGCGTGTCGGGCCTCCCGCACGAGCTGCTCCAAACGCACTGCTAGAACCGGACGACTTGAACCCGCCCTTTTCTCCGCTGTAAACGGTCTTGGCTCGCTTCACGAGTCGTTCAACTGGTTCCTCCAGCAGGTCTTTCAATTCAGGAGGTAGCACAACGCGAAACTTTGCGACATTAACCTCAAACGCAGGGTCAAGGTCAGGGTAAAAATCGATAGCAGCCCTGGCAAGTTTCGTGTGTTCGTCGGCAGTGCGCATCCTCGACCATCCGCCGCTCTGGATCATCCGGTCTGCTCGATAGATGTAAAATCCCTGCTGCCGGTTCCATTTCTCTGGTCCGCTCATCCGTTCGAAAGCTTGACGGCTCGAAAACTTATCCTGAGGCGGGAGCACGTAGGGTTGATAGCGTACAATACCCTTTCCATCGTCAGTTTGAAGTTCGAATTCCTTAGGAGGGAACACCTCCCGAGCCTTTTCATCTCGCGCGTATGGGTCCCAAGGTTCAACAAAAGTTCCATTTACTGTGATTGTCAGTTTCTTGCGTCGTCGCGCTTCTCCACTAAGGAAACGATGGAACACCATTCCTAAATGCTGATCAAGTTGTTCTGCGAGCTTGTACAGCGCATTCTTTGAACTTTCTCCCCACGCAACCTTGTATTTAAGAACCCGTTCCAGAGATTCCCACAACACCACAGTCCCGGTTTGCTCCTGCAATGGTTCTACAAGATTGTCCTGCCTCTCGTCCGACCCGAGGATTTCGATTTCCCATCTGTTTGATTTTTCTACTAGGTCTAAATCCCATCTGCGCACCTCAATTCGTCGCGAATTCCGGTCGACACGACTCGCGACAGTCAATCTTCTGCATTGCGAAAGCGACGCTGTTTTCAGCCCGAGTCCGAATTTTCCAAGATCGTCTACGTCATAGTCTCGTTCGGAACCGAATCTCATGGCCTCAGTAATGGTTGTCCCGGACATTCCCGTACCGTTGTCCGTCACCCGAACCCACGAATCAGGTCCCGCCCATTTCAAATCAATTGCTACGCGGCTGGCTCCCGCAGCTACACTGTTATCGACGAGGTCGGCTATGGCATGTACGAAATCGTAGCCAAGATCACGGAGCGACCTGACCAGTCGGCGCGCAGAAGGAATTACTTCAACTGTAACGCGGGTCGAAGTTGACGAGGATGCCATCCGGGTTTCCCTTCCTTAGGGCCTTCCAAAACGTTCTTGGATTATCAGGCTGTTTAACTGCGACGGGAAGTAACTATTTCCCGAAAGTAACGGACCTCGCCCTTATCAATGAAGTTATAGAGCACGCTTGCCATCGCGCCTCTTTATCAAGAGAAGGCGCTTTCGCAATTCTTCGCGGCGTGCCAATTCGCATTCCCACACGATCTCGACTGTCCATCCTAATGACACCAAAGCTTCAGTTTTTGTCGCATCCCTTTTAACATTTGCCAAGAATTTCTTTCGCCAAAAGACCTTTCTGGTTTTCGGGGTATATGCGTATATACATCCCTTATGCCTGTGCCAAAAGCATCCATTAACAAACACAACCGTCTTCAGTTTTGGCAGCACAATGTCAGGATGGCCGGGAAGATCTCGAACATGTAACCGAAAACGATATCCTTCCAGATGCAGGAGCGAACGCACCAGCAACTCCGGTTTCGTATTCTTTGACCGGATTCTGCCCATGTTCCAACTCCGGCGCTCTTTAGAGATTGTATCCATCAACCTAAACTGACTCCTTGGCGGCCTACGTCAGCAACTTATACACGACCCTTGCGAGTTTTCGCGCCAATAACGGGGGAACTGCGTTTCCCACCTGTTTGTACTGTTCGGTACGAGGACCCACAAAGAAATAATTGTCAGGAAAAGTCTGGAGTCTCGCCGCTTCGCGCACGGTAAGACTCCGACATTGCAGAGGATCGGGATGGATAAAGTAATGACCATCTTTAGCTATGTGAGCTGTTACTGTCGTAGAAGGACGCTTCTTGACTTGGACTCGAAACCGATCAGCAAAATCAACGTCGTCCTCTTCCGGCGAACGCGTAGCGTTCTTGTGCTTGGGTAAGAGAGACCTCGGAAAATCTGTCAGGAGCGGCGATTTCCCTCGCACCTTGGCAAAACATGCCGCAAAGAAGTATCGCCACAAGTCTGGTTCGATATGTGCCCGTGTCGAATGATTACACGCACCTCCCAGTTTGGAATCGTAGAACCACGAACATTGCCATCTCGGTATTGAGTCGGATGGCACAAATTCCGACCCGGTCTTGAGTGAGGCTGTAAGCTCCCTACTGGTTGTTCGAATTTCGCGCCACACGTCCAAGTCGATGCCATCCCCCCGGAGAATGTTTGAGCATGTCACTTCTTTTATGGCGTTCATCCATGCTTCGCCTGAATCATCCACACGAGATAATTTGCTCCTAAGCCGTGGAAGATTGCTGATGACCTTCCACATCGCAACCTCTTTGCTCGAATTAGGGACTGAGATGGGTGCCACTTCCAAATCACTGCGAACTCCAACTAGGATTAGGCGATGGCGAGCCTGTGGGATGCCATGACGTTCAGCTCGAATGATGTAGCTGGAAGGATCAGAATCAAGCTCGTCAAAAAGTGATTGACCCCCTCCATAATCGGCAAACGGATAGAGCTTATATGTGACACTCTTTTTGGCTCCCAGACCTTTGCTCTCCCCGTTCATTTCGCAGGGGCGTTTCAGGTCCGCAAGAATTCGATTGATGATCAGACTTCCCTCAACCTTGCTTGACAGAATCCCTTTGACATTTTCCATCACGAACACCGGAGGGCGATGATTGGCAATGATCCTGAGATATTCTTGATAAAGAAAGTGCCGATGATCTTTTTGGTATTTCTCAGGTTCCTGCGCCATCCTAGATCGGCCCACCAAAGAATATGCTTGGCAAGGCGGGCCGCCGATTAGAACCCAATCCTCAACTCCGCCCAATGCCTTCTCGATACGCTCATCAATTTGAGATGTAGGGTATTTCTCAGGCTTGCCGAGTTCTGCGAGCCACGCCTCTCCATCTGCCCTCGCAACCTGTTCGGGAAATCGGAGGTACAACTCCTCAATGCTTAGATCACCTCGCAGAAACTGATAATAGTCATCTGGAGGACCATCAGGGAATTGTCTGAAAAAACTGCGGAGGCGGAGCGTCTCGCGAGCTGTCTTGTCCTTCTCAATTGATAGCGCGATCTTGAAGGCCTTTTCTCGACCAGAGCGAAATGCACTGAAGCCTTCGCCCAGTCCTCCAGGCCCTGCGAAAAGATCGATAACGGGAATCATCGGGCGGAACTGCGTCAAGACTGCACAAAACGACGATGGTCTCGAATCTGGTCGTAGCTGACAGCTAATTCCTGACCCACCTTGAGGTCGGTATGTACGACTGGTTGACTGTCGAGCCTGCCAAAAACGATCCTAGTCTCATCGTCGCAGTGATCGACTTCGAGCCACATCCACTCGCTCTCGCCGGAGAGCTCATCCGCAAATTCGACCTTCACATGATCGCCAAACTTATATGTAGACATAGTTCGAATGGTAAGCATGGATTATATCACCCTCTTTGAATGTCCAAATCCGTTGACGACGTTAATCACTTCTTTCTGAACGAGACTGTTATTGTATCGCGCTTGGCGAAGGGTCGTAGGACCCTTCGCTCGCCGCTATGAGCCGTTTGCGTTAGCAATTCCCAGCCATCGTTCAACATTTTCGCGATGTGAGAGTCCATTTTCTGGGAGTTGAACAATCCCTGCTTGTAGTAGGTTCCGAACAGGCTCTTCCTGTACGTAAACGATTTCACTTCCATTGGCTTCCTCCAAAATCAGAAGGCCGCGGCCATAGGCCCAATTGTGGCGCATCTTGACCGGGCTTGACTTTCGCTTTATCTTCGCCTATCATACCACAATCGGCGTTCGCAGAAAGAAGGAGCCGCCGTAACACGGATATGACTTGCCACCCATTCTTCGCAGGCACCTTTCTTCAATCCCCCAACAAAGAATCGCTCTGGGCAATGTGCCTTCCACATCCGAGCCATCGCCGCGTCAAGAAACGCGACTTTCCTTCAGCAAGTAAACAAGAGCGAGTTAGGCACGCTCAATTCGAGTCGTCCTGAACCAGAACATCCGGCGCTTTTCCGCAGACTCGTCAGCCGATCCTTTCGGCTCGATTTCAGGAGTTGATATCATGCGAGAAAATCTTCAGTGCAATTGCCATATTTGCAAGATCGAGAGACATCTCGTCATTTCGTTGAGTGAACCGCCTTTCTCAAACGACTTCTTGAGGCTCGCGAGCGCCGCACTACCCCTGGAAGGATTTTCAAACGCTCTCGCGTTAGTCGAGCACTTGCATTCCCATAGGGACGGAGAGAAGAGTGCGCCTTCAGCTAGCGAAGTTGTTGGCTCCTTAATGCGATCCAGTTCTCTCGTCTCCGAAACTCAACTCAGGAATTCCGTCTTGGTCCTTTCTTTCGTTCCGATGATTCACCGAACCTATCGCGAGGTTCGCGCGTGGTTCCGTGAGATCGAGGCAGAAGACATCGCTCAACAGATTCTCACTTTATTCTTAGAACTGGTGGATTCGGCTGGTCCGATGACAATAAGCAATCATCTGCCCATCGCTCTGACACGCACACTTCGGAAGAATGCGTTTCGTTGGGCGGAAAAAGAAAAGCGCCTCACGATTCAGAGAGAATTCGACACATCGCAGACGAGTGACGAGCCCGGCGCAAACGACACATTCGAGACGGTCTCCGTCTTGAATGATTTCCTCGACCACTGTCACCGAATCGGAATCCTTTCTTTTTTCGAGCGCGAACTGCTCATCAAATTGAAAGTGGAAGGCTTTTTCGCGAAGGAAATAATTCACACACATACGGCGCTCTCAGAAAAGGCAGTCCACTGGCGCGTTGAGAGAATTCTCCAACGCCTTCAAAAAGCAGCTGGTGAACTCGGCATCAAGAGCGTTTCTTTTTCGTTTGGCACCTCTTCACAAAATCCACCGAAGAGAAAAAACAATTCGCAGAGGACGGGGAGTTTTTCTTCGGGGAATCAAAGTGAAGTTTTGCCCATTAGTAAAAGTAGAAGGCAACTCTCGCTGGACTCCTCACCGAAACAGAGCGAATCCAAACAGCAACAGTTCGCTGCAACTCAGCGTGATCTGTCGCCAATCACTGCAACTCTGTCATCGGCTAGTGGGCGCGCACGTGTGATTTCGGGAGCAGCTCCGCAGCGGCGCGCTGCAATTCGATCTTCAGTCCTCCCACCAACACTAGCCCGCCACACAAAGTTCGGCGAGAGATTGTCTTCGAATCCCGATGCGGGCCTGACCCGCATTATCCGAAAGGAACTCGCCGGCAATGAAGAAATTCCTACGCAGCAAGTTCGTCTCCCGCTGGCTCCGGCCCGCGTCTATCGCATTTTCCTTGTCCCTAATTTTCGCAACGGCTGCATTCGCCCAAGCAACAGGTGCGTCCCCATGGGAGAACGCCGTCAACGTCTTGATGCAAGCGTTCACGACCACTATCGCGCGTGGTCTCTCACTCGTTTCTATTGTGGTCGCGGGCTTGACCTTCGCGTTTGGTGAGGGCGGCTCGAAACGAGTTCTTGCTGGCGTGCTTTTTGGCGTCGGTATGGCCATCGCCGCCGTCAACTTTCTCGCTTGGCTCTTTCCCGCTTCGTAACCAACGTATCTCTCACTCCGAACGGAGAAATGCATGGACCAAGCAAGAAGAATCAATGCGGTCTACCGAACCCTTCATCGCCCACTCACCGTTCTTGGCGTAGAGAGAAAACTTTTCTTCTTCGCCATGTGCATGGGCGCAGCGACATTCAACATGCTTTCGAGCTTGCTGGGCGGCATCCTAATGTTCTTTCTTCTGTATCTTGCCGCCCGGTGGGCCACGAATACCGATCCACAGATCCTTCGTTTTCTTTTGTCAGCAGCCAAATTCAAGACGCAGTACGACCCATCCAAGCTGACTCCCAGCACGATCCGCAGGGCCTCGAATGCTTAATCTGAAAAAAGTCCTCAAGTCCTATAGCGAAACCGGCTCCCTCAACGAACAAGTGAATCTCTACGGTTTCGTTGATCCGCACGCCTTCCTAACCAAGTCTGGCGACGTGGGCGTGATCCTTCAGGTTCAAGGCGTAGATTACGAGTGCCTTGATCCCAATTCACTCGACACGCTAACAAAACGCCTGGAATCGGCACTGAAGCTCTTCGACGAGAACTTTCGCATCTACCAGTACCTCTTCAAGCGAAACAGCGAGCCGATCCCTTACAAGAAGTATGCGAACCCCATCGTCAACACGGCTATCGAGAATCGCATTCGACATTTCGCGGAGAAGTCCGACAAGCTGTATTCGATTCAAATGTTCTACGTCGTCGTCTTCGAGGGCTTCCGTTACAAGCGGGCACTGTTAAAGTCGCTCACCGAGTTTCACAAGAATCCAAAGAAGGCACTCGACGACCTGAGCGCTGCCTTCTCATCGCGCAGTCAAGTCGTTCTCCTCGACCGGGAGATCACAAAGGCACTTACTGCTCTCCACCAAAAGGTGAAGAGCTTCATCCTTCAAGTCAGCGATTTCGTCCGGGTCGAACTCCTCGGCAAACAGGAGACTTTCCGAGTGCTAAAGCGGGTGTTGAATTTCGCGCCCCAGAAGGTCCAGCTCGCTCGGCTCAAACATGACACGTTTTTGGACTACTACCTTTGCGAATCACATCTGGAATGTCATCGCGGACATTTGAAGCTCGACGACTATTACGTCAAGGTCTTGACACTCAAAGAGCCCTCGGCCCAGAGCTTTCCACTCATCTTCAAAAACCTCCTCGAAGTGCAGGCTAACTTTCACATCGTCACGGAGTGGAAGAAAGAGGATTCCGGCAAGGCACGGAAGGCGATCCAATCGAAGCGCCGCCACTTCCACAACACGAAGCGCTCCCTAGCAAGTCATCTCAATGTCTCGGATGCTCCACCAACGGACGTTCTGGTGGACGACTCAAAGGAAGCCCAGGTCCGCGAACTTGGCGCGAGCATCAAGGAACTCGAAATCGAAGGCAATTATTTCGGGCACTTTTCACTGAGCGTCGTTATCTATGACCTCGACCCCGCGAAGGTGGAGACCGCCGCTGCCGACTTTTACAAAGTGTTCAGCGTTCACGATGCGCAGCTTTATGAGGAAAAGTACAACCTCTTGAATGCATTTCTGGCGACTGTGCCAGGCGGCTCGCCCTTCAATCTTCGTTCCATGTATTTGCTCAATACGAACTACGCCGACTTCTCATTTCTCTTCACGCTTCACTGTGGCGAGCCTGAGAACCGCCATCTCAAACAAGAATATCTCGCAGTTCTGGAAACCAATCACAACACACCCTACTTCCTGAACCTTCATCACCGTGACGTAGCCCACACGATGATTCTGGGCCGTACGGGCTCTGGAAAATCTTTCCTCTTGAATTTCCTCATCACGAACATGCAGAAGTACGAGCCCTATACCTTCATCTTTGATTTGGGCGGCAGCTTCGAAAGCTTAACTCGACTGTTTGGCGGCTCTTATTCCCGCGTGGGATTGAACTCGCCAGGCTTCAAGATCAACCCTTTCTCGGTTCCGCCGACCAAGGAGAACCTCGACTTCCTCGCGCTGTTTGTAAAAGTCCTCATCCAGGGAGCGTCGCCCTTGGAAATGACGCCCACGGAGGAACGCGATCTTTACCACCAGATTGAGAATCTGTACGAAATCGAGCCAACACTTCGCACGCTGAGCGTTCTATCGAATACGCTCGACCGCCGTCTCTCTGACCGCTTGGCAAAATGGACCACAGGTGGTCAATTCGATTTCGTCTTCGACAACGCTGAAGACACGACCACGTTCTCTCGTTTCCAGTGTTTCGATTTTCAGGGGATGAATCAATATCCCGAAGTGCTAGAGCCGCTGCTCTTCTATATCCTGCATCGGGCAAACACCGCGATCTGTGATCCGAAGATCAGCAACGTCTTCAAGGCATTTTTCATTGACGAGGCTTGGCTGTTTCTGAAGAACCCAAGCATCAAGAGCTACATCATCGAAGCGCTCAAGACCTGGCGAAAGCAAAATGCCGCAATGATCCTCTCGACGCAATCGCTCGACGAGCTTCGGAAGTCAGAAATCCTCGACATCATTATCGAAAGCTGCCCGACCAAGATTTTCCTGGCCAACCCGGACATGGACCGGGACCTTTACCGTCGCCAGTTCAACTTGAACGAGAGCGAGGTCGAACTCATCTCGACTCTCCGACCGAAGCAACAGCTACTCATTAAGACGCCGGAACTGGCCAAGGTTGCCAATCTCGACGTGGACGCGAAGAGCTATTGGCTGTACACAAACGACCCTTTCGACAACCGGAAGCGCCGGGAAGCGTTTGAAACCTACGGCTTCGAGAAAGGCTTGGAAAGGCTGGCGGGAGGCCAACCGTGAACATCTTTGGCCCTGATGTTCGTTTTTGCGCTCGTACCTTCACCCCGTTTTTGACCTATTGCATAGGCGAATGCCTGCTGGGTTGGCCGCACGCCAATTGTGTCTGGTACGATTTCTGATTCCCGGTCGTAGTAGATTTTGTCGCGGTTCTCACAACATTTGCGGTACCGCGAATTGTCAGTTTGTGTTCAGTCTGTGACACAAAAACTGTGGTTAGATTTTCACTTACCAAACCATTGAAGCCGTGGGCCCGCGCGTAACAGCTTTCGTTCTTCGCGCTTCATCTCCTGAATGCCCGGTCTATCTGGAGAAAACACGATAAAATTGACTTCCTCCATGGTGGGGATGTCTAGATCATGATGCATCCCCGGCATTCCAGGATTTGTCGGCATTGACCAAGGTTCATTAAGGAGGACCCACTTCCCTGTCTCAAACCAGTCCACGCCACCGTAAGACCTAACCTTAACCTCTCCGGGGTGCGCAGCTTCATGGGCCGCAAACCAATCGTCGATGCGATCATCAATCCAACCATGTAACCGCCAAAACACGGGGTTAACGAGCGACGAATACGGTTCACTCAAGGAGTCGTATTTGCTGTCGTCCCATTTAGGATCGATGTCTAGAGCATCGCGCCCATCTGGTACAGCCACATTTGTTTTGGGGTCACGCGGTTCGGAAGTCCATCTCATGTGCATATCGTTGTGGATCGTCCACTCCACAAGGCCTCCCAGCGCCCCAAGGCTCAAGGTAGACAAGTATCCAGGGTCTTGGAATTTCTGAGAAGCCGGGAACATGTGTGACCAGTAGTATGCGTCACTTTTCAGCGCGCCTTGTCGGCGCGCATCATCTTCCTCGCCGGGCTCGGCCCAGTTTGGCATCACGGCAAAACCATCCGGGTTACCAGGAGGTGGAAGCTTGGCGGGATTTTGGGAGTAGTCGGGCTCGACGCTAATAGGGCCGGGAGGTGGAATCATCTTCCAACTCTCCACTGGTTGGAACCCAAGCACCTTCATTTTGTCCCGCACCATCTTTATCATCTGTCGGTGCATGAATAGGAAGTCTTCTCCAGACCCATTGTTAACGAAAGGTACTCTGTTTTGGGCGGCTGGACGTTCCTTGCCTCTCGTGCCAGGCTGCCAATCTAGTTTTCTAATAGCGTCTTTCTTTTTATCAGACAGACTCAGCCATTGGTTACGAACCGCATGCCAGACAGCGTGATGCAAACGGTGCATTCTCGCCGAGAGCATCGTAATGATTTGAGGCGGGAGTGGAATGACATCTCTCGGCTCGGGAACGTCTCTCTTGACTGCGATGAACGAACCGACAAAGCCGGCAGGGCGTGTACCTCCGTGACCGTCGCTGTGGGGAACCCTTCTCGTAACCATGCCTACGATTGCAGGCCGCTGATCAATTCCAGCAGGCCACTTTGGGACGCAATATCCGACTTGCTCATACTGCCAGCCATCAGCGCCGGTTCCGGGAACTCCGGTCCCTAGTAAATGGATCACACATGGGCTTCCGGTTTCGACCGAACCGACGATCATCAAGCGCTCGTCCGAGGCAACCGGAGGATTTGATCGAAAGGCCATCTGACCCCTGATCTCACCTGGCTCCGAGTACGCCTCAAACGTTAATTCCGCCTCCGCTAGCCGGATAGTATTAAAGTCAGGCGCATAATCAGGATTGTTGTAAAAACTTCTATAGACCCACACGCCGGTCAGAAATTCGTGGTTCATACATCCTCCATGCAGCCAGACGGGAGGAAGTATATGGTCAAACTAGTATCTAGATCAACGAATATGCCGTTCTCCTTCCTGCGATGAACTCAAGGAAGGCGATGCAGCGCCCTGGGTGTGTTGGTCAACTTTCCGCCTGACCAGGAGCTGCACAGAGCTGTCCGCCAATCCTGAACTCGATTCTCACCACGTTTGTCTGCGGTTGATTGCCTTTTCGGCATCGAAAGTACCCGCTGCCAAAGATCAAAATCTCTGACAAGGAGCAAACGAATGAAAGGCAAATCTGTCTCTACGAAGCGTAGTTTCCTCACGTTTGTGGCGGTAGCCCTCCTCGGCATCTTGGTCCTCGACCAGATTCCGGCACATGCGGCAACTGACTCCGCTCGCATCGTGAAATACGCGCAGAACGACATCGTTCCGATAAAAGCCAAACTGCGCTACTCAACGCTCATCATCCTGCCCGAAAAAGAAGAGATTCTCGACTTCACGACCGGCGACAAGGAATTCTGGATCATTAACGGCGCACACAATCTCTGCTACATCCATCCGGCACAGGCCGGGATTCGCAGCAATCTGAATTTAATCACGGCGAGCGGTCACGTTTATTCGTTCCTGCTCTCCGAGATCAGCAGCGACCCGAACGCCGACCCGGACTTGAAAGTCGTCATTGAGCCGAAGGAAGAATCCGGCATCGGAACCGGCGCTTTCGCACAAGGCTATGTCCCCGCGACGGAGGCGGAAGCCTACAAGCGGGAGATTCAGACGATCCGCGAACAAGCCAATGCACAGGTTCAAACCGCTCAGGCGAGCGCCCAACAGCAGATGCAGAAATTCCGTTCCGAGTATTCGACAAAGCTCCAATTCGATTACCAGTTCGACTCGAAGGGTGCAGGAAAACCGTTCCTAGTCTCCGCGATTTATCACGACGACACATTCACCTACATCAAGTGCGCGGCTTCCGAAAAACCGGCCATTTACGAAATCAAAGATGGCAAACCGAATCTCATCAACTTCGAACTCCAGAACGGCGTCTACGTCGTCCCGAAGATCGTGGACACTGGCTATCTCGCAATCGGTAAGAAGAAACTCGCCTTTTCCCGCCACCAGTAAGAAGCAGACCCGCAGAACACTTTCCGCCGAATGAGAGGAGCCCATGACAGACTCAGTTAATTCCCCGGCCACTCAGCCTATCCAAGACAAAGCACCAAAGCCGCCCGGCCTCATGCCGAAGAACGTACAGACGTGGGCCATGCTTGGTCTGGCCGTATTGATGGTCAGCATCATGTGGCTCACGGGCGGAAAGAAACCCCAGACGTTGCCCAGGTCTGGTGCGTCTGCCGTTCAAACTCCAGCCCCACTCGAAGTCAACGAGGGCAAGATTGCTGAGCTACAGACCCGGATTCAGGAGCTTCAGCGCGAACAACAGGTCGCACTAAATCAACAGAACAAGTTCTTTGGCGCAATACAGTCCGAGAGCCAGACCGCCACGCCCGCTCAAGTTGCGGGCACGACGCAGCCGCCACCAGCCACCGCTTCCGATCCGATTCAGGACGAACGGAAGAAAAGAGCATACGTCTCACTGTTTTCTTCGAACGTCGCTTTGAGCTACAGGAAGGACCTAGCGCAGCCGGAATTGTCTCCGGGCACGGCCTCGCCCACGAACAATCCGTTTGGCTTGCCGGGTCTGCCATCACAAGAACCAACCTTCAACCAGCAGCTCGCTCAGATCCTTCAAGGGCTACCGCCAGCATCTCAGCTAATTCCCCCAGCACCGCCTGGCCCTACTGGCGCGCCCCAGGCAGGGACGATCACAGCCGAAGATGCAGAAAGGAAAGCCGCCGAGAGTTCCTCGAAGCAACCTTCGCCAAGTCCATCCGCTCTCAACGCTGCCGAGGGGAAAAACTATGTCATCTTTGAAGGAACGATCCTCGAAACCGTACTGCTAAACCGGCTCGACGGGCAGTTCATTGGCCCTGTCGAATGCCTCGTCACCAGTGACATCTACTCCCATGACCGCCAGCACATTCTTATCCCGTCAGGCACGAAGGTTCTGGGAGAAGCAAAGCGCGTGGATACGTTCGGTCAAACGCGACTCGCCGTCGCGTTCCACCGGCTCATCATGCCTGACGGTTATTCCGTCAGCCTCGACCAGTTCAAGGGAATGAATCAGATCGGAGACACCGGCCTCCGCGACCAGGTTAACAACCACTACCTCAAAATCTTTGGCGCTTCCCTAGCGGTTGGCGCAATCGGCGGGATTGCCGAAGCAGGTTCGGGAGGTGTTCTTACACAATCCGGGACCCAAACCATTCAACAAGGAGTTGGCGAGAGTCTCGGCCAAACGTCACAGCGCATTCTCGACAAATTCCTGAACATTCTGCCCACTGTAACAATTCGCGAAGGCCACCGAGTGAAGATTTATCTCTCAGGCGATCTCGCGCTTCCCGATTATGCAAACCACAAAATGCCCTCGGACCTGTAGCGCATAGCGGCAACCGAAGTGATTTACAAACTCTTGAAAGGAGAACTCACGATGAAAAGGAAAGTTCTTGCAGTCTTGCTCGTCATGGGCTTGTGCGTCGGCACTGCCTCCGCGCAGTTCGGTTTCGGGATTGTCTACGACCCGACCAACTACGCCAATGCCGTGCTTCGTTACAGCCAACTCGTACAACAACTCAACCAACTCCGGCAAACCTACACGCAAATCGTGCAGCAGTACAACCTGGCCGTACAAATGGCCCGAAACCTTCAGAACATGCCCGCACGTTACCAGGCGCAGTTCTCGCAGTGGCGGAATGTCGTCGCGCCCAACACCTACGGCAACACAGGAACTTGGGTCAACGGGATGAATACGGGCCTTCTGAGCGCCGTCAACACCGGCTATCAACTGGCCACCACACCACTGCTCCAGTACAACGGGCAAGTGCTTTCTGGCATGACTCCCGACGACCTTAACCGCGTAAAATCTCAATACGCATCGGTTGAACTGTCCGACGGCGCTAATGTGACAGCAATGGCCGCAATCGGCGCGATCCGCGACAACGCCCAGACGATCCAGAACCAGATCAACAACCTCGAACAGGATTCGCTGTCCAGCGATCCGAACCTCAACACCGAAGTCTCCGTCCTCAACAAGATCAATGCAGCGAACGTCCTCACCCTTCGCACGCTGCAAGACTCGAACAAGCTCCTGCTCTCGTTGCTTGAACAGAACGTAATCGCCGCCAAGCAGCAGCGGGAAACAACCGCCAACTCCATAAACACCGACATCGCCCGACAAACGACGTTGGCAGGCAATCTGGCACAGGTCACAAGCACGCTGAACAACTCGCTCCAGAACTTCCGCATGCCGTAATCAGACGTAACCTTATCCCCGCGCGTCGAAGGAGACCCAATGCAGACCGACTATCTGCAATTCATTTTTCAGGCCATCAACAATCTGCTCACGCAGAACCTCGGCTTCTTCGACGCGATGGGCCAGAATTTGTTCAGGATGTTCGCGACCATTCTCGTCGCTTGGTTTGGCATCAAGTCCGCGCTATCCGCCTCCAGTGGCAGAGGCGGCTTCCACTTTGAGAACTTCGCCAGTCTTTTGCTCACCATCAGCTTTGGATTTGCGATGGTCAATTACTACAGCAATCCGATCCCCGGAATGGGGACGAGCTTTCACAATCTCATCACGGATGAATCGCAGTTCCTGGCCAACAGGATCACGCAAACGCAGTTGCAGGTTGTGATAGAGCGAGTCGCTGACTTTGAATCCCGCATGGATTCACCGGGATTCGGCGACTTCCTCGGCACGCTGATCTACACGGCTGTCACTATTCTTCTCGCCGCTGCTCAGGCCATCGCTATCGTTGTCATCGCCTATGGGTTTATCGCCACAGCGGTGTGCGTCCTAGTCGGCCCGATCTTCATACCATTCTTCATCGTTCCACAACTCGAATGGATCTTCTGGGGATGGTTCAAGGCGTTCATCCAATACGCCTTCTACCAGGTGATCGCCGCAGCCGTTGTGTTCATCATCGCGAACCTGATTCTCGGCACGATGAATCTCCAGCCGAACGGAACAATTTCGACGACACAACTCCTAGAATTCTTTCCCGTCCTCTTCATTACGTTCTTGGCGTCTATTTATGCCCTCTTGAAAATTCCCGCGCTTACCAACCACATCTTCAGCGGCAGCTCCGGCGGGTCTTCCGCCGGCATATTGGGGGCATGAAGCCATGAGCAACGATTCTAGCTTTCACGACGCGAAGCGACTCTACCTGGAGCAATACGGCGATCCTATGGTCACCAACACCTATCTCAAAATTGCGCTCGTCCTTCTTGCCTTCGTTGCGGTCGCCCTCGGACTGATCGACATGAGAACGATTCGCACGTTTCAAAACTTCCGCCCACTTGTGATTCGCATAGACCAACTTGGCCGGGCGGAAGCGCTCAGCTATGCCAATTTCGAGTACAAGCCCCAGGACGCAGAGGCGAAATACTTTCTGTCGCAGTTCTGCGCGCTCTACTACCGTCGCAACCGCTACACCATGAATGACGATTTCTCGAAGTCCCTGTACTTCCTCGACGGTAAGCTGGCCAGCGACATCATTGATGCCTACAAAAAGAACGGTGTCATCAAGAGCTTCCTGACCGACCCTTCACAACCTGAGATCGACATCGAAGTGAAGAACGTAGCGCTCGAAGGGATGCAAACATCCCCTTTCAAAGCTCGTGTGGACTTCGACATGGTCTACTACTCGGCAGCGGACCACAGCGAACTCAAGCGGACGCTCTACACGGCAAATTTCGTGTTTGTCTTCAAGACCAACGTCCCGAACGAACTCATCCCCATCAATCCGCTTGGTCTGGCAATAACTTATTTCCGCGAGGATGAAGCCTTCAAATAGCGCTTCCATGCCTCACCATCGCAAGCCCGTTTCTGGGTGGGTTTGGTGACTGAGTTGTATTAGTAGACGCCAACTCGTAGGGTTCCTCGTTTGCGCATTAGGTATTCTTTCTGATTTGCCACCTGAGGATCATCAGGGTGCTCTTTTTCCCAGCGCTCAAGCCAGTGATTTCGATCTTCCAAGAGGTTGAGCATGTCCAAGCAGACCACGATGGAATAGTACAAGGACGAGTTTAATCCGCGCGCGCCTGAAGGAAGAGTCTCCGGAGGCTTAATTCGTCGCTTTACTTCCTCGACAGCTTCGGTCCACATCTTGACTGCTTTTTCGAAGTGCATTCCTCGATGCAGATCAAAGCCCGCCTGTCGAAGGGTGTGAACCTTTCGTTCGATAATTTCGTAGGCGTCCGGAAGGATTTTTAACGCTCTGTCAGCGACCACAAGGGCCTTAGACCATTCTTTTTCTGCGATCTCTAGCTTTAGCCAGTGCAGATACATCTCGGGGTTGTTAGATTTGAATTTGAAGGCTGCCTCAAACTGAGTACGGGCATCTGCGATGCGACCCATACGTCTGTAGACGTAACCAAGAACGCCGTGCAAGTCCGGTGCGTTGGGGTATTTCTCGATGGCTCCCAGGAGAATGGTCTCGGCCTCCGCATGTTGTTGCGCGCTGAGGCGTAGGATAGCCTGTCTGATCAGCGAACTCACGATCCCGTGCCCGATAGCAGGAAGCTTGCCAGCTAGTGCCTTGCTGCGATTGTCGATGCGTGCATAAAATTCGGTGGAGCCCTCGACGAGCCGAACGAGCTTCTTCGTATTCAGATTGATTTGGTAGCGCTGCTCACCTTCGACGGCAGGTGCCTTTGGAAAAAGGAAGAGAGTCTGGAGTTCGGTCAGGGCTGACAAAAGCCGATCCTCAGATAACTCCAAAATGCTCTCCAATTCCGCAAAGGAAATCGGATCATCCGATACTGCGGCTGCAACAAGGATTTTTTTGGCGTCACTAGAAAGCTTTTCGATTTCTCGCTGTAGCGCATACTTACGGGCCTCATCGCCCCCTTTCTCTGTCCACATTTTTATAGCTTTGTGGACATCTAAGATCTTCGCAAGGCGCATGAGATCATCCATATAAAGGGGCGAACTATCTGTTGCTCTTGCTATTTCTTTAATGATTGCCGGCGTGAACGCTGCCGTATTGAGGCCATACAGCCGAATCCTGGACTTGATAAACTCTTCAGCTTCGACGGCGTCGAACCCCTGGACAATGAAGTTGCGTATTCCGGGGATGGCCCGTCTGGATGTAACTAGGACACAAGACTTCGTCTGCGGAATTTCGTGCGTAAAAAGGCTCACGACTTCGTCGTCTTCTAGCACCGTATCAATGTCGTCCGCGACGATAAAGGCTGAAAATTCATTTAGGTATTCAAAAAGGAGGCGCTTCTTGTCAGCGAGGCTTTTGTCCATGTCCTGTTTAATTGCGCCGTACTCGGTTAGCAACCGGTCAATCGCCTCTTCGGCAGTAGTGAAGTCGGGCGATTCAACAGTGGTAGGAGACCCTTCGCGGAACCTGCGCTTCTTCGCGCTCAGCCAAACGATCAGCTGAAAGCGCCCAGCCGAAGCCGACATGCTCTGCACGAAACGGTAAGCAGCGGCAGATTTTCCTTTCCCACCGTCGCCGGCCAAGAGGCACCGTTTGTTGTCAGGATTGGCAAAACAGTTGGCCAGGTCTTTCAGTAGAATGTTGCGGCCAACAAAGTCTAAGTAGACACTGTCTTCGCTCGGAAGACGGCGTAGGAGCGACACTGCCTCCAGTTCATCTCTGTCTAGCTGTGCTGCTAACTTAGAGAGTTCCACCGCTTGGGCGTCGCAACCCAGCCATTTCAAAATCTCCTGGCTAGAGTAAAGGAGATGACGTGCTTCCTCAGATGAGATCTCTTCCTCGACGGGATGTGACAGTGGGTCTCTACCGTCCTTAATGGCTTTCAGGTTGCCGAGAAATCTAGGCCTTACCGGTTTTGGAAGATTTGATGGTTGCCCAGCTTCAGTGGTGAAAATCTTGTCATAAAAACGTTCGAAGATACTGAAAAAGTGGTTCGTCCCAAGAAGATCGTATTCGTCACGCACAACAGTCGTCGTGCCTAGAATTTGTCTCGACTGGTTTGCATTCTGTGCGGCTTTCTCCCACTCTTCGCCGAAAGTCTTCTTCAGCCGCTGGATATGATCCTCGGGATAAAGACGGGCCAATCGGTCACGAAGAAAAGTCACGACAGCATTTCGAAAGGTCCTCTGAATTCCTTGATAACAGATCGCGTTATTTCCTAGCGTGTCAATAGTTCGCTTGTCTAGTTCCGGTGGCAATGGCACGGTCATTGGTCCAGGCATTGGAGAGTTGGCATGTGCTTTGGGCTGCGCAGTCGGAGCCATAGTCGTTTCTGGCATTCTCTTATCTTTTTCCGCCAGAATCCGCTCCTCGGTTTGTTCCAATTCTGCCGCGAGTTCTGCTATACACTTTAAATGTTGCGCAAGAGTTTGGTTAATGTCGGAGCGTCGGCTCTCGAAGCTGGTCAGATTTCTCGACAATTCCGCGCGATGGTGTTTGATCGACTTGGACAGCTTCTGCGTTTCGGCTTCCGTACTTATTCGTGCCTGCTGGCGGTCGCGTAGTCTCGCCTTAATCTCTTCGAGCTGATCAGTTAGGCCTTGGATTACTGTTCCTTCCTGAGTGAGACGTGTCTCAAGTTCATGATGCTCCCGCTGCATTACGTCCAGCGACTCTCGCGCTTTAGTTGACTCGCTTTGTTGCTGGCTCTCAAGTTCGTTGTTCAACTGTTCTAAATCCTTAACCTTCGCATTCGCTGCTTCCAAATCGCCTTTGACCCGTTCTTTCACCATCTGAGGGTCGTTGGTCACCATTAACACTTCCTGCTCGACGAGTTTCCGTAAGGCCGCTTGATCCTTGTCGTAGGAAATAATCGAAACGAAGATGTGCACATCCTCCCGGGAAAACTGCACGGCCAGTGTGCGGACTAGCCCTCGAATGCCATGCTCGTCCTGCTCCAGTGCGAGCTTCTCGTGAACGTCGTTGATCCACGAATGTGCATCAGCGGGGTGTTCAGAAGGAATGTTGAGAGACTGCAATGCAGCGCTTGCGAGCATTGGATGCTGGCGCACCCAATCAGCACACAGCGACGATGCGAGTTTCCCGTTGTTGCGATCGACAATCTCTCTTTTATAAGCGGTCACAATCTGCTTGTTGGATGGGACGGTGCTTGAGATGCGAAATCCTCTGAAATATCTGTTCCGTAGAGCCTCGTCGTTACGCAGATATTCAACAAGCTGAGCATGAGGAATCGTCGCAATAAAGTTCTCAAGCAGATGATCGTCAAGAAAATGGTAGACCGCACGATAAGGTTGCGATGTGTCTTCCATAAATTAGGCTCGATTCACTAAATTCGCTGGATTCTAACACTCAAACTGAGCCCTCGCTAGCGCGTCGAGTTAATCGACCGCACATCCTATGCAGAGAGCTATTTACTGACTAATTGAGGAGGTTCCCAATGGTCGCCAACGCACTTCTTCTGTCACTTGCACTCCTGCTCGCCATCGCCTTCTATCTCATGGGCGAGCTGAAGTTCCTGATCCCTTATCGTACATTCCTTTTCCACGAGTACGGCTTGGCACTCGCCGTCTTTTTCGGGGTACTCTTTCTCAACATCTTCGCGGGCGCGTTCGTCCTCATTCGCAAATCCTTCCTCAAAGACACTGGCCGGAAGCTGTCACACATCGACAAGCAGTTTCAAGTTGGAAACGTGCATCTGCCCGCAGACTCAGATTACGACGAGAGAACCTGAACAATGTCCCGCTACGACTTCGATCCAGAAGACTACCGCGCTCCCGATTCACCGGCGAAACAAGATTTTGAACGCAAGCCCGAAGACGCTAAGCAGGAGCCGGGCAGAGGCAGTGCTAGTGGCGGTGAACAACCGGAATCGAGAAACCGCGCCGAACGCCCTAGAAACATCGAGCGCGGAAATCGTCGCCCGCATCAGGATCGAGACAGGGATTATAACTTGCGTGATTCGGAGGTCGCTGCCCTTATTGAGATTGCTAAGTTTCGTAGCGTGAAGACAGACGACCTCGTAGACATCCAATACCAAGGCAACGCGGACCGGGCCACACAAGACCTCAGAAACCTCACGGCCCAGGGACTCATCCAGCGAAGAACCTTATCGGGGACGGAGAAAGAACAGATTCTTACAGTCACCCGATCAGCGCATGCATTCCTGAACCGCAACCGGCCCAAAGCGCTCGCCGCGAATCAATCCCTGCATCACGGCTTCGTCAAGCCCCGTGAAGCCCGCCACGATGCCATGCTCTATCGTTTGTATGAGAAAGCATCAGAGAAGATTGAAAAAGAAGGCGGCACGAATCTCAGGGTTGTCCTCGACTATGAACTTAAACGCGACATCTATCGGGAGATGGCAAAGATCAAGTCATTGCCACAGTCGGAACAAGACGCAAGGCGGGAACAAATCGCCCAGGAGCACGGACTGAAAGTTGTAGACGGCAAGATTCCGCTGCCCGATCTGAGGATCGAATACGAGACGCGAGACCACGAGCAGTCCCGCGTCGATTTGGAACTTGCCACGCGAGACTATCGCGGGCATCACCTCGCAGAAAAGGGTAAGGCAGGCTTTTCGATTTATGCACCGGCAGACGACGCCTCTCGCGTGCGCGCTGCCGTGCAAGACCCACACCTCATTTCGGAGATCCTCTCGCTATGAAAATCCAACAAGAACATCTCACCGCCATCAGGAGCTTCGGATACACGGAGCGCGAAGCCCGATTCCTATATATCGTGGCCGTACATTCGGGCTATTTCACGCAGGCACATTTGCGGCAGTTCAGCGGCAATAGGTCAGGACGCACTGTTCGGGCGTTCATCAAGAGGGCTCTCGAAGAGGAGCACGCTAAAGAGAGCAAGCATCAGAACAACGCTCGCGTCTATCAACTGACCTACAAGCCGATGTACGCGGCCATTGGCCGGGCGAACATTCGGAATCGCCGCGAGCACTCATTTGATTTCATCAAGACCAAGCTCGCTTGTCTGGATTTCATCATTGCCAATCCTCACCATGATTACTTTGAGGGTGAAGCCGATAAGGTCCAGTATTTTCAAAATCACTTTCAAATTCGTCCTCAAGAGATGCCCGGAAAGACGTATGCCGGGGCGAATCGTGTCCCAGATACGATTCGATACTTCGTGGACAAGTTCCCAATGTTCCTCGACGAGGCTCGCACCGGAGAGGTTGTGCCCACGCTGACCTACGTTGACCCAGGCATTGGCCATCTTTCAGATTTCAATACGCACCTTGAAACCTACTCGGGCTTCCTGAAGCGATTGCCACTCTTTGCATTCGTTTATGCGGGACCACGCACGGCATTCTTTCCAAAGGCAGAGGCTCTCTTCAGGGGAACGCTCGACCCTCAGACCGGGAAGCTTTCCTCGCAGCTTGCCCGTTACTTCGCTCTACGCGCCGCTTGGGAAGCGAAACGATACGAAACGCTGACTAACAGCGATCTCGAATTTCTGAATCACGCGAAGCAATGCTTTCCAGGTGAGCCGTTTGAGTCGGCTTACAAGAAGTGGCAGACGGGCCAGATAAACGAAAAGCAACTGGTTGCGGAAGTCGAGAGCCGTCCGATTCACAGGCAGGAGGTGCAATTCAAAACCTGCCTACTTCCTCGTGACTATTCTTCGTTCGGGCAGAACTCGAAAGTCACCGGAAAACCGTGCTGAAAACGGTTTTCCTCACGGTTTTCCTTTCGGTTTTCCGCACCCGCCAATTCTAAGCCTCGAACAACCAGCGAGATACGAAGTCCCAGACGCAAAACGGGACGCGGGTAAAATCGCGGAAAGGGCGGGAGCGACCCCACCTGACGGACCGCTTCGCGGCCCTGGTCCCTTCGGGCTTCGGGGGTCGCTCCCGCCCTTTCTCCATTTCGCTCAAAGCTTTTGCCCGCGTCCCTCGAATCGTTCGGAAACAATCCAGCAAAGGAGATCAAAGATGTCCATCATCAAAAAGCCAGCCGAGCCACCCAAAATTGTCTCGCTCGAAGTCCAGATCGAACAACCAATTCTCGACACACTCGACCGCTATGCGGAATTCATCGGGACGAGTCGAGAGCACATCGTCGCGTCCGCTCTCCGCCTCGTCTTCAAGAAGGATTACGACTTCAAGCGTTGGCTCCGTTCACAAAACTCATCTGACTCCCCAGCCACGCCTCGTACAGCGAAGAAGTCATGATTCAACGCGTCCTCAATTCGAAGAACTTCATTGCCTTCGTTCTCGCTTCGGCAACAGGGATGACTCTCTACTTCCTGTTGCCATTCCCGGAGGGGAACCTCTTCTTGCGGCTAATCGCGGTCAAGGCTCCGCTGGTCTATTCGGGCGCGAAATACAGCTACACCGCGATGCTCTTCACGACGCCCTACATCATCCTTTCGATTCTGCTTTCCGGCTTGTACATCTTCACCCTGAAGATTCGTAAGCGAGTTTCTCCCGCACGATTGCCTGCGTATCCTGACGCGCAACACCGGGACAAGCTCTTCCTCGTCGTGGGCGAGGTTCACGACCCGCGCAAGCCGGTCCCGGCTGAGAACCCACACTGGCTTACGATCCCGGAGCGTGGCCTCTACACCGGCGTCGCGATCTTGGGAGCAGTTGGCACCGGCAAGACGAGTTGCTGCATGTACCCCTTCGCCGAGCAGCTCATCGCCTACAAAGCCGACGACGAAGCGAAGCGTATAGGCGGCCTCGTCCTTGAAGTCAAAGGGGACTTCTGCCACAAGGTCAGGGGGATTTTGGAAAGGTATGAGAGGGCTGACGACTACATCGAAGTCAGCCTGCACTCGGAGTACCGCTACAACCCCCTGCACAATGATTTGGATGCGTACGCCCTGGCATACAGCATCGCGGCGCTTCTGAACAATCTTTTCGGTAAGGGCAAAGAACCATTCTGGCAGCAGGCTTACACGAACCTCATCAAATTCATCATCCTGCTTCACAAGGTCGCATACGACTACGTAACGCTCTTCGATGTGTACGAATGCGCGATCTCGCCCGAAGTTCTGGAAAAGCGAATCGAGGAAGCCGAGAAGAAGCTGTCGAAGTTCTTCATCGAAGTGACGCCGGAGACCTACACGGCATGGGTGAGCGACCTAAAGGCATTCTCGTTCGAACTCGACAAACCGAAGAATGTTTATCGGGCCAAGGCCATCACCGAACTGTGCGACATTCTGCGAAACAAGAAGATTCCATTTCAGTTCAATGCAGATTCATCCAGGGATCGAGACTTTCGCAAATGGGAGCAGCTCGAAGCCGTGAAGCGCTGGTTTCATTATGACTGGAAACGTATCGAGCCCAAGCTGCGCACCTCGATTGTGGAAGGCATCTCCGTTTTTCTTTCCCTGTTCGATGACAACCCCGACGTGAAGAGGACGTTCTGTCCCCCTGTCGAGTGCTATGACCCGATTGCCAATGTCGATCACCGATACGGGAAGCCGCTTCCTTCGTTCACATGGCTTATTGAGACTGGCAAAGTCTGTGCCCTCAACTTTCCCATCGGCCTGAACGCCGGTCTCGCCAAGGCTCTAGGCGTGATGATGAAATTGGATTTTCAAAGGGCTGTCCTCAATCGCGTTCCAGAGATGGAAACGCACCGAGAGCGCTACTTCCGCCAAGTGTTCTTCATCTGCGATGAATACCAACACTTTGCCACTGTCGGAGAGAACGAGCCCACGGGCGATGAAAAGTTCTTCAGCCTCTCACGACAACCGAGGTGCATTCCCATCGTGGCCACGCAGAGCATCAGCTCGCTCAAGTCCTCGTTGCCCGGAGACACCTGGCGCTCGTTGCTACAGACGTTCCGAACCAAGATATTTCTAGCGCTGTCGGATGATTTCTCCGCTCAAACGGCAAGCGAGTTGTGCGGGAAGGAAGACCGCCTCAAAGTCAGCTACAACTTCTCCGAAAGCGGCCACGATGCTCGTGTGAGCTTTCTCTCAGGTAGGGCTATTTCGAATCGTGCCAACGTAACGGCCTCGAAGAGCTACAACACCCGCACGGACTATCGATTTGACACGAAGACTTTCACGGAACTCAAGAACGCGCAGGCAATCGCCATTGCGTATGACGGCCTGAATCCAATGCCCCCTATGTTCTGCTATCTGAAACCCTACTACAACGACGTGAACCGCTCGTATTTCGAGCAGCTCGCCAGCGGAGAAATCTAATGCTCGGATTTGAAACCATCCTTCCATTCTTGCGACCCATCGAGCACCTGATCCGCGATGACTCCATAAGCGAAATCATGGTCAATGGTTCGACTCACGTCTTTATTGAGCGGGCGGGCGTACTTCAAGAAGTGCCCGACCTCACCTTGAGCGAGAAATCTTTGATGGTCGCCGTCAAGAACATCGCACGGCGGCTTGGCGACGACATCTCTGAACAGAAGCCTATCCTCGACTCCCGACTGCCAGACGGTAGCCGCGTCGCAGCCGTGATCCCGCCGTGCAGCATTCACGGCGTGACGCTCACAATCCGTAAGTTCAACGGTCGCCACTTCACGATTGAAGACTTGGTGAAATGTGGAAGCCTTGATCCAAGTCTTGTTGAACGACTAAAAAGCTACGTTGAGAGACGACAGAACATTCTCATCAGCGGTGGGACCGGCACCGGCAAGACAACGCTCTTGAACGCCTTGGGAAAGCTCATTTCGGATACCGACCGGATCCTCCTCATCGAAGACACGTCGGAAATTCAGCTCGAAAAGCCAAACCTCGTCCGTTTTGAAGCTCGTCAGGCACAGGCAGTCCTTCCGGCTGTCGCGATCCGCGACTTATTGAAGGCATCGCTTCGGCATCGGCCCGACCGAATCATTCTCGGCGAAATACGCGGCGGTGAAGCCTTCGATCTACTCCAACTGCTCAATACTGGACACTCCGGGACGCTATCAACCGTTCACGCTAGTTCCGCTCAACAGGCGATCTCAAGATTCACGAGTTGCGTTCTCCAAAGCGGCGTCGAATTGCCCTATCGCGCTATCAAGACAAACATCGGCGACTCGCTCAACGTCATCATCCAGCTCGAACGCCGACCCGGCATTCGATTCGTGTCCGAAGTTCTTGAAATAAAGGGATACGACGCAGAGAGTGACCGCTACGATCTAGCTCCCGTCTTCTCTCCGCAAGTCTAGAACACGCTCGTTAAGCCAACATCACCCCCATTTCTATTTGTCGGTTAGAACCAATGGAAACCAAACCACAGTTGCCGTCTGTCGAAGCCGCTGTTACAGTCGCACAAGCGACGCCAGAAAAGCGGACAGGGAGAAAATCCATGTCACGTCGATCTGGTCAGAATGGTTGTATTCAGGAGGATGGCAATTGGTATGTCGTTCGATTCTGGAAGGATGTCGAGGGCCAAGAAAAGAGGCAGCGTGTACGTGAGAAAATCTGCCCCATCTCCGGTCCCGGCAAACTCTCGGCGTCTGGACGGAAACACAAGGCCAAGGAAATAATCGCGGCCAGCGGGGCCGATACCGTGGAGCATTTCGAAAGAGTCGTTCGTTCGAACCACGGCATCACGTTTCGCAAACAGGCCGAGATTTGGTTGAAACAGATGAAGAATCGCAAGCGAAAGCCGGTGGCCCCGTCTACGCTTGACAATTGGGAACGCTGCTTGAGGAACTGGCTCAATCCGAATATCGGTGATATGCCTCTCAGCTCCGTCGGTAATCTCGCGTTGAGGAATCTCGGCGAGACGATGGTGAAGGGCGGCTTAGGTGCTTCCGCGATAAGGTCATACGCAAACGTGGTCAAGATGGTTGTGGCTTCAGCGGTCAATGAAGAAGGGGACGCGCTCTATCCTCGAACTTGGAATCACGACTTCATCGATCTGCCCGAAGATAGAAATCCGAAGCAACCTATCCTGGCCAGTAGTGTAGTGACCGCCATTGTCGGTGCACCAAAAGAGAAATATTACCGTATGTTCTACGCGCTCTGCGCATCTGCAGGGTTGCGATTTGGTGAGGCCCTGGGGATAGACATAAGCAATATTTCCCCGGACTGCACCACGATCAAAATCTGTCAGAAGGCGTGGAGGGGTCAGATTCACGATTACCTGAAGTCCGAAAGCGGCAAGCGTGAGGTCGATCTGCACCCAACGGTGGCGGAGATGCTCAAGGATTTCATTGGCGAGAGAAAGTCTGGCCTGCTCTTCTGCAATCGGAGAGGTCGGCAGCTCGCACAGTCGAACATCCTGCGCCGCTCTCTTCATCCGATTTTAACTGGCCTCGAACAGCCGAAAACTGGATGTCACGCATTTCGTCGTTTCCGTATCACTTGGCTTCGCAGGAACTTGGTTCCCGATGAACTCATCAGGTTCTGGCATGGCCATGCGGGAAGGACAATGACCGACGGTTATTCCAAGTTGAAATACGATGTGGAATTTCGCAAGCAAGTAGTTGAGAAAGTGGGCTTGGGTTTCGAACTCCCGTTCGAGAAAGCCGCTGTTGGACCGAATGGACCGAAACTCGACGTTGGACCCGTTGAAGAACTCGCTGTAAACTATTGAGAGTAATATTGGTTGCACCGTGTGGGCGTGTAGCTCAGCTGGGAGAGCACCTGCTTTGCAAGCAGGGGGTCGCCGGTTCGATCCCGGCCACGTCCACCAAACCCTTTAACTGTGAATGATTTACTGGATTCGTCTCCGCGTCGCATTCCCGCTTCTGGTCTGGACTGTGCAAGAAAGAGCCGAATCGAGCCGCTGTGCGCAATCACGAAGGAACGTAAGTCGCTGAAATTGAGGAACGAGCTTGGGCAATTAGAAACGGAGGAAGGGGACGACCCTGCTTAGAAGGCAGGTGCGCTCTGTCTACCAAGTGTTTCAAGAGTTCCGACTTCCCGGGTGACTCTTGGTGGTTCCGGGCTGCCGATGGCGATTCGAGTGCGCGATGAGATGTTCCTGCAACTTCGCCGCCTGATCTCTCAACACTCCTCGAAGCCAAATGTACGCCGGGTCCTTATCGTGGTATTTGTGCCATTGAAGCACTTCAATCATGGGCGGAACATCGACGGGTAGAGGGCTCAGTTTTAGCGGCAGAAATTTGGCATATTTTCTTGCCAGGCGCGTGGCGACGGTGGCGATTCTCTTCGTGCCCACGACCAGGTGCGGGACGACATCGAAGCTGTGCGCCACCACTTCGGCTCTCCTCCTGTACTTCAGGCGTCGGAGGAACAGCTCGTCGAAGTTTGGCGCCGCGCCCTCACCTACGTGGATGGCGACGTGACCAAGGCTGAGGTACTGCTCGAGAGAAATTTGGCGGCCCATGTTTCGGTTGCGTGTCCAGGCGATCACTGTGTGCGTGTCCTCAAACAGGGGCACTTTCGGGTGCCCCTTGGATACGAATACCTCGGGGGCGATCAGGAAGTCGAGGGTGCCGGCCTCCAGGGCCTCCACTGCCCGCTCACTCGTCGGCACGAGCTCGAAGGCGATGTGCGGCGCCAGGCGCTGCACAATCCTCAGAGCATCCGCCATGAATACGGTGATCGCATAGTCGGAGACAGCAACCGAGAAACGCCGGCGCGAGGTTGCCGGATCAAACCGACTCTGCGTCGCGATGGTAGCTTGCGCCTGAAGCAAGAGATTGCGCACCGGCTTGATGAGCCCCTGGGCCACCGGCGTCAAAGCCATCCGGCCCCCGACGGGAACCAGGAGTTGATCCTGAAAGAAACTCCGCAGCCGGGCCAGCGCGGCGCTGGTGGCGGATTGACTCAAGTGAATGCGCATGCCGGCCCGAGTCACGTTCTTCTCAGTCAGCAGAGCGTCCAATGCAATCAGCAGATTGAGGTCGAATTCAGAGAGCTTCATCGGTGTTCCCCGGTATCTGTTCAATGGATACAGCGTATGCACTAAAACGATTTGGTGAATACTGAATCATCCGTCTATCGTGGCCGCGTACGCAAGTCTTACTGATCGAAACGAGGCCCGTATGCCCAGACGTATCCTGTCCCATCTCGCACACGTGGAACTCTTGACGCCGAGGCTGGAAGACTCAGTCGCCTTTTTCACGAACGCCCTCGGGCTGGTTGAAAGCGCCCGCTCCGGCAAGTCCGTCTATCTTCGGTGTTGGGGCGAGCACTACCATCACAGCATCGTGCTTACCGCGGCGGAACAGCCCGGGCTTGGCCACGCGGCATGGCGCACGGAAGGCCCGGACGAACTCAACGAGGCGGCCGCAAGGATTGAAGCAAGCGGTATCCGCGGCGAATGGCGCGAGAAATCGGTCGGGCATGGCCGCGCGTACCGATTTCGCGGCCCCGGAGGGCACTTCCACGAAGTCTTCTGGGAGGTCGAGCGTTTCGATGCACCTGCCGAGCTGAAGTCAACGTATCCCGATCGCCCGCAGCGATTCGTCGGCCGGGCCGTCGCCCCGCGGCAGATCGACCACGTTACCTTAAACACGCAAGACGTCATGAAAACGTGCGAATGGTATCGCGACGCTCTGGGCTTTCGCTTCATGGGCTACACGGTTCTCGACTACGACCCAAAGGTCACGGTATTCGGCGTCCTCACCACGAACGAAAAGTCGCACGATCTGGGCTTTGGGGGCGACTTCTCGAAGGTGCCCGGACGATTCCATCACGTGGCCTTCTGGATCCCATCCTACGAGGAGCTCTTGCGCGCGGCCGACCTGCTGCTCGAGTCAGGTACGCCGATCGAATTCGGCCCGGGCAAACACGGAATCGGCGAACAGGGTTACCTGTATTTTCGAGACCCGGTCGGTTTACGCGTGGAGCTCAATACCGGCGGATACCGCAACTACATACCCGATTGGCAGCCCACCGTCTGGAAACCCTCGCAAGGATCCCACGTGATGTTCCGCAATCTCGATTACGGCCCCAAGTCTTTCATGGAAGCGATGCCTCCGGCGCCCGAGCCTGCGATTCCGGAGCCCGATATCGCACAGGTTCCGGCAGGAGTTCTTAATCGAGGTCCAAGGCAGGAATAATCCCAATGTCTGCTCGAGGCCACCTCTCATGACACCGCCAGGGCCGCGTCTTGCGCTTGCGACCGTCTCGGCGGGCGGCGGAGCGCCGGTCTCGGCGCTGGTGCTGGGCGACCGAGTGGCGCCGGTTCACGCGTTGAAGCCGGTGTTCGAGCAGATCGGATGCGCGCCGCCGGAGTCCTCTTCCGTCCTCGCGCTCCTGGAAAAGTGGGAGACTAGCTTCGAGGCATTGCTGCGGGCGGCAGAATTCCTTCAAGCCACCGGAGCCGAGAGCGATGCATGGCGAAACGTCTTTGTGCCGCGCGAGCAGCTGACGTTCCGACCGCCGGTTGATTTGCCGCGGCAGGTTTTCTGCGCCGGCGCGAACTATCGAAAACATGTGATCGACCTCATCGTCGATCAAGCCTCGGGCGCATCCCGCGATCAAAGCCCGGAAGAGCGCAGAGCGCAAGCCGCAAAGATGATGGACGATCGCGCCGCGCACGGAGCGCCCTTCGTGTTCACGAAGCCGGTTTCCGCTGTCACGGGACCCTACGATCCAGTGATTCTGCCTCGTCACGCCGCGCAGCCGGACTGGGAACTCGAGCTCGCGGTGATCATCGGCAAGCCAGGGCGTCACGTGAGTCGAGACGAAGCGCTCAACTATGTTGCGGGCTATACGATCGTCAATGACATCACAAATCGCGACCTCGTTTTCCGCAAGGACATCGGTGCGATGGGAGCGGACTGGATTGCGGCCAAAGGCTCCCCCGGTTATCTGCCGATGGGTCCTTACCTCGTGCCCGCTGGCTTCGTTCCCGATCCGCAGAACCTACAAATCACTCTGAAACTCAACGGCCAAGTGATGCAGGACGAAAGCACTGCCGACATGATATTCGGGGTAGCGCGCATCATCGAGTTCCTTTCAAAGCACGTGCAGCTCTGGCCCGGCGATCTGATCGCGACCGGGTCGCCTGCCGGAAACGGCACGCACTACAACCGCTTCCTAAAGCCCGGAGACGTCATGGAAGGCTCGATCACGGGCCTTGGCACGCAGCGTAATTCGTGCATCGCGGAGGAGGGCGACGCTCATGCCGCCCGCTGAAATGTCCGCTCGCGTAGTTCGATCCGAGAGCGGCCGCAGGTCTCTCACCGTGGACATTCATTGCCACGTTCTGACGGTGCAAGTCGAGCGCCTCGTCGCAGACCGGCCGGAAAAACAGGCCGAACCCGCGGCACAGCTGCGAATGTATGGAGCCGAATCGGTCGAATATAACCGCAAGCTTTTCGCCGACCTGATGCCTCAGCTTACGGACATCGGCGAGCGCCTGCGACGGATGGACGCGATGGGCGTGGATGTGCAGGTGATCAGCCCTTCGCCGAACCAGTATTACTATTGGGCCGATGCCGATCTGGCGAAGCAGATCGTGGCTACGCAGAACGAACAGATTGCATCGCTGTGCGCCGCCCATTCGGACCGTCTGCGCGGGCTCGGCAACGTAGCGCTTCAGCATCCGGAGCTATCGGTCGAGCAATTGAAAGACTGCATGGGGAAGTACGGGTTGCACGGCGTCGAAATCTCATCCGCCTGCAACGGGCAAGAATTCTCGGACAGCTGCTACGACCGCTTTTGGTCGAAAGCCGAGGAGCTCGGCTGCCTTGTCTTCATTCATCCGCTCGGCACATCACTGGCCGAACGCGTGAACTGCCATTACCTCGGCAACATCATCGGCCAGCCGATTGAGACCACGATTGCGCTCTCGCATCTGATCTTCGGCGGCGTCCTGGACCGCCATCCGGGGCTGAAGATCTGCGCGGCTCATGGCGGCGGATACTTGCCTTCCTACGTGGGCCGATCGGACCACGGGTTCGCCGTGCGCCCGGAAGCGGCGAAGATCAAGCACAAGCCGAGCGAGTATTTGAAGCGCATCTATTTCGACAGTCTGGTTTACACACCCGAAGGGTTGCGGCATTTGATCGAAGAAGTCGGGGCAGCGCACATTCTGCTCGGCACGGACTACCCCTTCGACATGGGCGCGTACGAGCCCCACAAATTCCTCGCGGCGGTGCCGGGTTTGACGGAACAGCAGCGCGAGCAAATCCTCGGAGGAAACGCGGCGCGCCTGCTGGGTATCGACGCAGGCGCAACTTCGAGAGTGTGAGGTTTGGGGAGAACGGAATGCCGAAAGTCAGCAAAGTGCTCATCGTAGGCGGCGGGATCGGCGGTCTGGCCCTGTCCATCGGGTTGCGCAGAGCCGGAATCGAAGTTGAGATCGCCGAGATCAAACAGCAATGGACCGTCTACCACGTGGGCATCATCGCGCAGAGCAACCTGGTCCGGGCGATGGTCGGTCTCGGCATCGCGGACGATTGTGTGGCCGCCGGGTTTCCCTACCAGGGCCTCCGCTTTTGCGACGCCAACGGCAACGTGATGAACGAAACCCCCGGCGTGAAGTTGGCCGGACCCAACTATCCCGCATTTCTCGGATTGACCCGTCCTGCCTTGCATGACGTGCTGTTTGCCGCATCGAAGAAGGCCGGCGCCCAGATTCATCTCGGTGTGAGTGTCGCAGAGCTCCGGCAATCCGAGAGCAAAGTCGCGGTGAGATTCACCGATGGCAGCACGCGAGAGTACGACTTCGTCGTTGGCGGGGACGGCGTACATTCCCAGCTTCGCACGATGCTGTTCGGGGATCATCTTCAGCCTCGATTTACCGGAGAGGGCGTCTGGCGCTACAACGTTCCTCGCCCGCCGGAAATCGATTACGGCTCGATCTATACCACGAGTGAAGGACCGAAGGCGGGGCTGATCCCTCTTACGCGCGAAACGGCTTACATATTCCAGATCGGCCCGGAACCGGGCAATCCCCGCTTCCCGAAAAATGAATTGGCCGATATCATGCGCGAGCGATTGAAGCCGTTCGGCGGCACGATCGGCGAGTTGGCTCGCGGCATCACAGATCCGGCGTTGGTCGTCTACCGCCCTCTCGAGTCGGTTCTGGTGCCTTCGCCCTGGTATCGCGGGCGCGTGGCGTTGATCGGCGACGCAGCCCATTCGATTACGCCGCACCTAGGGCAGGGAGCGGCACAGGCCGTCGAAGACGCGGTCGTGCTGGCGGAGGAGTTGCAAAACAACGGGCCGCTGCAGGATTCGCTGCAATCCTTCATGCGCCGCCGCTTCGAGCGCTGCAAATTCATCCTGGAAGCCTCGCTCCAGATCGGTGAATGGGAGATGCATCCGGATCCCAAAGCAGATGTGGGGAGCCTGATGGGCCGCGTTGCTCAGACG
>Ga0209517_10000134_pt1 | contig 127100 bp, 92 predicted proteins | sample PeaSoiMetSII2010_FD_187695 | JGI IMG/M metagenome (GOLD analysis project Ga0209517, IMG submission 187695) | Peat soil microbial communities from Weissenstadt, Germany - SII-2010 (SPAdes) (version 2) | ecosystem: Environmental > Terrestrial > Soil > Wetlands > Peat | place: Germany...
CCCCGGGTAATCCGCGCCCAGAATCTCGCTCAGCACCGGCCATGCAATCCGCGAATTCCGCTGCGGCAATTCGGGATGCGTCATGATGTAGGCGATGCTGCGCTCGGCCTCGCGGCTTACCGGGATTCCCGTTCGCGACGCCTCGGCCAGCAGGGCATAGGTCACGTTGCGATCGGCATACGCCTGCTCGTTCGTCAGTTCCAGCAATCCATCGCGCACCATGAAGGGTTTTCCATTCGTGCCTTCCTGCCGCGCTCCCATCGTCGCGTTCACCAGCCGTTGCCGCAGCGTCATCGTGGTTTGCGGCCGCTGCTCCATGTAGCGCAGCAATTGCCGGTTCAGCGTGCGCGCGTGCCGGAAATACAGGCGCATCCATTCGGCGGCATTGCGTCGCAGATTGTCGTCAATGCCCAGCGAGCGCTCCGCCGCCCCCGCTTGCAATTCGTACGTCAGCGTGTTGTCGTTTCGCGCGTTGCTGTAATGCAGAAAGCAACGGATGGCGCTCAGAAACTCCACCGCATTGCGCGTCAGCTCGTCTTCGTTCACCGGGCTGATGCGCGGATCGCGGCGGTCGCCAGCAAGTTGCCGCATCCACAGAGTCGCGTGGTGGTCGCGCAGACCCCCGGGCGCTTCCTTGACATTCGGCTCCAAGTGAAAAATGGTGTTTCCGTAGCGGTTCAGCCGGTCTCGGGCCAGCCGCTGTAATTCGTTCAGCAGAAACGGCCGCGCCTGCTTTTCCGGGCCAGACATCACTTTCGCGTCGAGTTTTTCAAAGAGTGAAGCGTCGCCATCCAGGAAACGCCGGTCCAGCATGGCCAGGTGGAATTCCGCGTTGTCTTCCTCGATTCGCCGGCACTCGTCGAGTATGCGCCCCGCCGAACTCACGCGAAATCCCAGGTCCCACAGCGTCCGCGAAAACTCCGCGATCAGCGGTCGAAACTCTTCCTCCGATTTATCGCTCCCAAAGAGAAACAGCAGGTCGAGGTCCGAGTAGGGAAACAACATCTCGCGGCCGTAGCCGCCAAGCGCTAGCAGGCAGAACCCCTGCGCCGGCGTTTGGCGAGCCCGCAAGAGTTCCGCAAAAACCTGTTGGATCGTGCGGTCCGCCAGCTCACACAACTGCCGCAGCGTGTCTTGCGCGCTGGCACCGTTATCAAACAGCTTGCGAATCCGCTCGCGCTGGGCGTCGCACTGCGGCCCCAGCCCCGGGGACGAGCTTAGCGGTTCTGGCATCTTCTTGTTCGGTCGAAAGCCGGCTTCTAGACCTGAGCGAGGGGTAGCCATCGTCATGCCTAGAGCACGCCCTCGCCGCGTTCCTCATTCCGAATCCGGATCGCTTCCTCGACCCGCGATAGAAATATTTTACCGTCTCCGATTTTGCCTGTCTTGGCGCTTTTCAGAATTGCTTCCACCGCGCGATTCACCAGCCCATCCGCCAGCACCATTTCCAACTTGATCTTCGGCAACAGATCCACGGTGTATTCCCGGCCGCGATACACCTCCGTGTGGCCCTTTTGGCGGCCGTGGCCCCGCACCTCGGTCACCGTTATCCCCTCGATGCCCATTTCCAGCAAGGCCTCTTTCACCGATTCCAACTTCGACGGCTGAATGATCGCTTCGATTTTCATCATACGAGTTTCCGCTCCCACCACTTCTCCGGAAGGCTTTCACCCTCCCCTTCAGCTTTCCAGGTTATATCCTTCTTCGCCGTGCAACGTGATGTCCAGACCGGCAACCTCGTCCTCTTCGTGAACGCGCAAGCCCGTCAGCAGATCCACCAATTTCAGGAGGACACTCGTGCCAACCAGCGCAATACCCCATGCTATCAATACACCCACCAGCTGATTGCCCACCTGCGCCCACCGCCCATCCAAACCGCCCACGGGTTTCCCGGCACCGAAAATCGGGTTGATCGCCGCTTGTGCGAACACGCCTGTCAGCAGCGCCCCAATCGTTCCTCCCGCCCCGTGCACCCCAAATGCATCCAGCGCGTCATCATAGCGTAGCTTTCCTTTGATCCGCGTCACCATCCAGTAGCAAAACACGCCGGCCGTAAACCCGATCGCTAAAGCTGGCATTGGTCCCACGAAGCCCGCCGCTGGCGTGATCGCCACCAGCCCAGCCACCGCTCCGGAAATCGCTCCAAGCGCACTGGCCCTTCCATTCCTCAACCACTCCGCCAAGCTCCATCCCATTGCCGCCGCCGCCGCTCCGAAATGCGTGGCCACGAAGGCGCTTGATGCCAACCCGTTCGACCCCAGTGCGCTCCCGGCGTTGAATCCAAACCACCCGACCCAAAGCAGGCATGCCCCGGTAAAGCTAAGCACCAGGCTGTGCGGCGGCATCGGCTGCCTCGGATACCCCGCGCGTTTTCCCAGATACAATGCGCATACCAGCGCGGAAACCCCCGACGTGACATGCACCACTGTGCCGCCTGCAAAATCCAGCGTCGGGAACCGCCCCCCGGTGGCGTTCAAGAACCCGCCTTTGCCCCACACCATGTGCGCCATCGGCGCGTACACCACCAGAAACCACAGCGTCATGAACAGCACTGTGCCGGAAAATTTCATGCGTTCCGCCGTCGCTCCCGTGATCAAGGCCGGCGTGATGATCGCAAACATCAACTGGTAAATCATGAAAGTCGTCTGCGGGATCGTGCCGGCATAATCCGCGTTCGGCGCTGCTCCCACCCCCCGCAGAAACGCATGCTCGAAATTACCGATCAGCGGCCCGCTGCCGCCGAAGCACAAGCTGTAACCCACCAGCGCCCATAGCACCGTGATCAGCGCCATCAGCGCGAAACTCTGCATCATTATCGCCAACACGTTCTTCTGGCGCACTAGCCCGCCGTAAAACAGCGCCAGCCCTGGCCCGGTCATCAGCAGCACCAGCGCCGCGCTCACCAGCATCCACGCGTTGTCCGCCGACGACTGCGCCGCCGTCACCTTCTCCTGCAATTGATTCAGCTTTTCGGTGACGGCTTTGGAAACCTCCGGGGTGGCGGCGCTTGCGGTGGGGGTGGGGGATGTTGCGGGGACTTGCGATTGCTGGGCCAGAAGAGGAAACGCGGTCAGCACCAGGACTGCCAGACAGCAACACACCACGACTGACCACTTCATCGGACTCTCCGTCGCGAAAAGATTGAGGACTGGCTGCTCAGGGTCGCTCACTTCTTGTCTTGGGGACTTACCAGAATATAGCGCCGATTATACCCACCCGGCCACCGCTGGGGGGTGCGAAATTTTGCTGGTCCCAATTCGTTTTTCTCATGCATGCGCCCGCAAGAACCTTTGTTTTCTTTCGCTCGCGAATGCGTCCGCTTCGCGTGTCGGCCTCGGAATGCGCACACCGTCGGCCACCTGCAATGTCAATCGGATGGCCGTCTCCAGGCTGACCCGGTGGCCTTGCGACACATATATCGGCCGCACTCCCTTTCGTGTCCGCACAACGGCTCCAATTCTCTCTCCCTCTGCCTTTTCGTCCACCAATGGCGTCCAGCTACCCGCCTCATCTCCCAGATCTCCGTGCGTCCCCAGCAGCAGGCTCTTCGCGCAACCGATTGTCGGCCGGTCTAGCAGCACTCCCAAATGGCATGCCAGTCCAAATCGCCGTGGGTGCGCGTATCCTTGCCCGTCGCAAAACAACATGTCCGGCAGTTCCCGGAGCTTTCGCAAAGCCGCCAGCAGCGCCGGAATTTCACGGAAACTCAGCAGCCCCGGAATATACGGAAAGTGCAATGGCACCACCGCGCTCGCCCGCTCGATTTCTTCCATTTCCGGAAAACGATACATCACCACGCAACCAATCGCCCGGTTGGCCTCTCGCAACGCATTCCATCGGCCCGTGCGATTCTTCAGCGCCTGCGAGCCCGTCAGCACAAACGCTGCGTCAAGTCCCGCCACCGTCCGAAGCTCCGGCAAGCGGTCTGCCCCTTCCCACTCTTTTCGCAACTCTTCCTGGATCGCCCGGGCCTGCTCCGGCGCAACTCTCCAGGCATGCCTCTTGGCCCACTGCCTTGACTTGTACTCCATGCCTATCATCGTATAATGCAACAGCCGCTATTGACGTCACTCCCTTGCGGCGAGCCGGCGTCTCTTGAAATTCACTGAGGGGAACTTCGCATGACCCTGCATCCACCCTTGGAAGTCTCCGCGCGTGAAGCCGCCGGAATCCACTATGTCGGCGTGCATGGCCGCCTCACCATCGGCGATCCCAGCGAGCGTTTGCTCGAATTCGTGCAAAATCTGGTCCAGCAGGGCGCGCGCAAAATCGTCATCAACCTCGACGACATTCCCCAGATTGACAGTTCCGGCATCTCCGTCCTCGTGAAACTCTCGATCTCCCTGGCGCGCCTCGGCGGCTGCTTGCACCTGGTCATCCGCCAGGGTCGCGTCCGTGACGCCCTCACGGTCACCCGCCTCGTCGAAGCCATCCCCACTTTTGAATCCGAAGACCAGGCGCAAGCCTTCTAACCCGCTTAGGGCAAGAGAGAACTCGTACCGTTCCAAAAAGAATTGGCGGCAACATCGCGTTCTGTTATACGTACGACGAGAAGCTCCTGCCCGCGGCACACCTTCCAAATCGCCCCATTGCGCGCCCGGGTTCGCACCAGAACGGAGGCATCCATGGAAATGACCGTGGAACACCTGGGCTCAGTGCAATTCGAGATCAAGACGCGAGGCCACGCGATCGTGAGCGATCAGCCGCTGGAAAGCGGCGGCTTCGACGAAGGCATGACGCCGCCGGAATTGCTGCTGGCGTCGCTGGGTTCGTGCGCCGGTTATTATGCGGCGCAATATCTGCGCAAGAACAAGCTGGCGACGGAAGGCACGCGAGTCCGGGTGGCCTGCGAAAAAGTGAAAGACCCGGTGGCGCGAATGACCAATTTCGTGGTCGAAGTGGACGCACCAGTCGAATTGACGAAGAAACATCGCCAAGGACTGGAAGAGGCGGTGGAGCATTGCCTGGTGCACAACACGCTGTTGCATCCGCCCAAAATCACCCTGAAGGTGGAAGGGGCCGTTGCGGCGCAAAAGTGAAGTTCAACGAGCTGGCATCCCGAGCTGCAAACTCATTGAATAATTAAACGTGTCATTCCGAGCGAAGCGAGGAATCTGCTTTTTCTGCCAAGTCGAAACAAAAGCAGATTCCTCGGGACCCGCGCAGCGCGGCACCCGCGGAATGACATGATGGGCTGCGATATTCAGCAACCTGTCGAGAAGTTCACTCACTATTGTCGCGACGACCTTGTCGGCCGGCCGCACGGATTCATGGGCGCGTGATGAGGATGTCGCCGAGGACGAGTGCGTCCATCTGCGTTCGCACGAAACAATCCAGCGCTTCTTCGGGTCGGCAGACGATGGGCTCGTTGTCGTTGAAAGAGGTGTTTAAAACCACGGGCACGCCGGTTTGCCGCTCGAATTCGCTGATTAAGGCGTGATAGCGCGGATTTGCTTCACGGGTGACGGTTTGCAGGCGCCCCGTGCCGTCAACGTGAGTGGGCGCAGGGATTTTGTCGCGTTTCTCGGCGCGCACAGAATACGCCAGATTCATGAACGGGGAAGGGTGGGACTTGGTGAACCATTCGCCGGTTTTTTCCGCAAGGATGGAGGGAGCGAAGGGGCGGAAGATTTCGCGGTGCTTGATCCGGCGATTCAGAGTTTCCTTCATTTCCGGGCGGCGCGGATCGGCGACAATGCTGCGGTTGCCGAGCGCCCGCGGACCCCATTCGGCGCGCCCCTGATACCAGCCGAGAATTTTCCCTTCCGCGATGATGCCCGCTGTGCGGCGCACTAGTTCCGCCTCTGCAAGTTCCGAGATGGTGTAGCCGCCCTGAGAAACCGGGCTGGCCTGAATTGCCGCGCGAATCTCCGCGGACGTGTAGGCCGGGCCCCAATAGGCATGGTCCATCACGAACGAGCGAGGTTTGCCTAAGAGTTGGTGCCAGACGTAGTAGGCAGCCCCGACAGCAAGCCCGCCATCGCCCGCGGCGGGCTGAACGTAGACTTCCTCGAAAGGTGTCGTGTCAAAAATCTTTCCGTTGGCGACGCAGTTGAAGGCCACCCCGCCCGCAAGACACACAGCCTTCGCGCCCGTTTGCACCGCCAGCTTTTTCAGCATGCCCAGATAGACTTCTTCGAGCCGCGCCTGCAGCGAGGCCGCGAGATCGCGGTGGCGCTGCTCCAGAGGTTGTTCCGGAAGGCGCGCGGCTCCGCCAAGCTTTGTGGACATGGCATCGGAGAACATTTTGCCGAGGACCGGCGTTTTGTCCGATTCGGCCCAGGACATTTCCGGGCCGGTCTTGTGATGGGTGAAATAGTCCAGGCCCAAGCGAAAACCGAACTCGCCGCCGTTGGAGTTGAAGCGCACGATATCGCTAAAGGCGTCGAGATATTGCGGCTGGCCGTAAGCCGCGAGACCCATCACTTTGTATTCGTCCCCGAATTTCAAGAAGCCGAGATATTGGGTCACCGCGCTGTAATACAGGCCGAGGGAGTGGGGAAAAGCGATGGCGTCGTCGATGTGCATACGATTGCCCTGGCCGGTGCCCCACATGGAACTGGCGAAATCACCGAGGCCGTCGGCGGAAAGCAGCGCGGCATGTTCGAACGGAGAAACGAAGTATGTGCTGGCGAGGTGAGCCTGGTGGTGCTCGACGCGATGATAGGTGGCTTTTATTTTCGCGGGGTCGCTGTCGAAGGCCCAAGCGAGTGCCGCGGGAATGCCCGTGAATTTCGAGATGACCCTGATGCGCTCGCGGGCAAAGGAGGGCATACGCAGGGCATAGAAGAGCTTGGTGGCCAGCCGCGCGTAGGGATTTCGCGGGACGGCTACGTGATCGATGTCCGCGAGGGTGAGGCCGGCTTCCTTCAGGCAATAGCGAATCGCCGCCACGGGAAACCCCGCTGCGTATTTAACGCGATTGAAGCGCTCTTCTTCGACGGCGGCAATGAGCCGGCCGTCACAAACCAACGCCGCGGAAGCGTTGCCGTGGTACGCATTGATCCCGAGAATATTCATGAGCAGAGTTGCCAGTTTACCTCGATTGGTGGCGTGTTTCCGAGGGTGGAGTCAGGGAGCAGAAGTCCACGGCTAGCACAAATGCCGGCGGCACCATTCATTCAGCACATACAGCGACCACGGGCGGGACCACGTTGTCTGGCCATGCAGAAAATTATCCCATACCATGCGGACGCCCGCTGTATGCAAATGGGGCGCGAGACCGGGCGCCAGGCTCGCGAAACTCGCTTCGATGCGCGGCCGTAGGGCGCCGCGCAGCCATTCTTCCCACGGCAGGGTAAAGGTGCGCTTCTTCTGTTGCAGGATGCCCTGAGGGAGGAGGTCCTGCACGGCAGCGACGAGCAGCGCTTTGTGGCGGCCCGGCTGCACGCGCGCTTCGTCGGGAAGGGCGCACATGAATTCGACGAGCGCGGTATCCAGCAAAGGCACGCGCACTTCCAGCGAACGGTCCATGCTGACGGAATCGGTGTCGCGCAGTAGAGTGTTGGCCATATATGTGCGCAATTCCAGCCAGGAGATGCCGGCGATGGGTTCGAAGAGATGAGCCTGGTCCGCCACGCGTTCGAGCCAGGCAAGCCAGGTGGGGTCGAGGGTGACGCCATCGGCAGAAACGGTGCTGCTGCGGAAGAGCGGAACCGTGAGCCGCGACAATTCGGACGGCGGAAACAGGAGCCGCGTGAAGAAATAAGGATGAGGAAGCGCATCCGGCATGAGCCAGGCGTTGGTGGCCTTGCGAACGGCATCGGCTGAACCGCGATGTCCGAGCAAAGTGCCGACCAGGGGAGAGCTGATCCGACGGAAGGCGCCCGGAACAAACCGAGCAATGGCGTCCATGCGCGCAAGCTTGGGAGTGTCCGCAAAGCTCTGATAACCGGCGAACAGTTCGTCGCCGCCGAGGCCGGAGAGCGCCACTTTCAACCCCACCTGGCGCGCCGCCCAGGAAACAAAATAGGTGTTGATGCCGTCCATGGAGGGCTGATCGAGGGCCGCAACGGCTTCCTCCAAGCGTACGAGCATGTCGGCGCCCTGCAAAGGCACATCCGTGTGCTGTGTGCCTGTGTGTTTGGCCACCGCCCAGGCAAGCAACCCTTCATCGTAGGCGGTATCGGGAAAGGAGAGCGTGAAGCTGCGAATCCCAGGCTGTTGATGCGCAGCGATGGCCGCGATGGCGCTGGAGTCCAAGCCGCTGGATAGAAAAAGTCCTACGGGGACGTCGGCAAGGAGATGCCCGCGGATGGACTCCTCCAGAAGCGCGCGCACCCGGGGAACGGCAGAAGAGAAATCGCGCGGGCGCTTGGGGTCGCGTGCCGCGGAACTCTGGAGAGAATCCCACCACGGACGCGCCCGAGGTACTCTGCGGCGGTCCGGGAGATGAAGAAGCAGGCGATAGCCCGGCGGGAGCGAGAAGGCGTTTTCGATCAGCGTGACGGGTTCGCAGACGCTTCCGAACAAAAGATAAGAGGTGAGGGCGTCGGAGGAAATCCGGCGTGGCAGGGTGCCGGCTGCCAGCAGGGCGCGCAATTCCGAGGCGAACACAAATCCTTCGGATGTTTGCGCGTAATAGAGCGGCTTAATACCCAACGGGTCGCGAGCCAGGAAAAGAACCGGGACGGTGGCGTAATGTTTGCGCAGATCCAGGAGAGCGAAGGCAAACATGCCCCGCAGTTCTCCGAGGAGGTCTTCGCCCCACTCTTCCCAACCGTGAACGAGAATCTCCGTGTCAGACTGCGTCGCGAAATGATGCCCGGCGAGGAGGAGGCGTTCGCGCAATTCGCGGTAGTTGTACAACTCGCCGTTGAAGATGACGGCTACGTTGGCGGATTCGTTCCAGACGGGCTGGTGACCACCGGCAATGTCGATGATGCTAAGGCGGCGCATGCCGAGGGCGAGGCCCGGCGCGCGCGGGTCGTTGACAAGGAACCCGTCATCATCGGGACCACGATGGCGCATGGCCGCAGCCATGCTCCTTACGCGAGACTCGGCTTCTTTATTGTTGGAAGCGTAGGTGAAGCCGCAGATTCCGCACACGCGGCTATTTTATCTCCGGACTGGTGAAAAATGCTGCTGTTGCGCGGGTGAGGTTCGCACGCAGACGGAAACGCGGCACCTGCAGGCGACTATCGGCCAGCCAGGCGAGAAACACCCGCAGGAGCAGGAGAAAGATTAGGGCGTTGACGGAGAGAAACAAATACATGAAAGAGCGGCGCTCGAGCAGAAGGCTCCAGTCCACGTACTCGTCCCAAGTCGGAAAAACACGATCAAGAACCTGGCGGATGTGAAATCCATGAAGCGGTAGCGCCGACAGTCGCACATGCGCATAGCTTTCGTAAGAGTAATCGGGTATGTAGCGTGGGATCAAGCCGGTGGCCTCGCGAAAAATTGCGGGATTCTGGAGGTCCCGGCGCGTAAGCAAATTGCCGCGAGCATCCTTCATAAACGTGCGGTAGGTTGCGTCAACAATCACCCAGCGCCCATCGATATAGACTTCGGCGACCACATGTTTGGCGGTGCGCTGCGGGGTGAGCAGCAGGAGGCGGCGCGATTCGACGCCCGCGCTCCGGGTCAGATTGAGGAAGGCGTTCGTGGCGCTGCCACACACTGCCAGGAGCTGGCGATAATTCAGTGTGTCTTCCGGATCGCGGGGAGAAACCTGCAAGGCCGGAGTAGCCTCAAGCCGCGGCGGGCCGTTGAGCATCCAGCTGAGAATGGCTTGCGCTTTCTGCTGAGGGGAAGCGGCTTCCGGGATGATCGCGTCGGAGAAGCCTTTCAAGTACTGACGGACGGAGTATTCCCACACCCCGGTGCACAGGGTGGCAAGGATTGCTGCGGCGAGCAATAGATTGCACATCCACCAGCACGAGCGGAAGATTCGGTGGCTGTTCACTCATCGTCCTTTTGGACTGAGGGGGAAATTGTCCTACGAGTCGGAGTGTCCCGCAAGAGCCGCATAAACATTAACCATTTGTCCAATTGGCTGATCCCAATTAAGGGCGTCGAGGACCGTTGCACAGCCCGCCTGGAGTCTGGCGTAGAGAGTTTCATCGTGAAGGAGCTCCTGAATGCCAATCGTGAGAGCGGACTCGTCGTGCTTTACGACGAGTCCGGCAACGCCGCCAAGCAGAGGCGCGATTCCGCATTGATCGGTGACAACCACGGGCGTCCCCGCGGCTACCGCTTCGGCCGCGGTATTGCCGAAATTCTCGTTTTGGGAAGGCAGAACGAAAATGTCTGCGTCGCGATAGGCTTGCCATTTCGCCGTGTCGGCAAGCGCCGGGGAAAAGTGGACGTGACCTGGAGGGGCCATGGAGGTCGCCATCTTTTTCAACTTGGCGAGCATTCCGGCCTCATCCGGCCCGACAAAGACAAGATGCACCGGAGGTTGCCCGCGAGTTTCCGCTGCGGCGATCTTCGCAAAGGCTTGCAAAAGGAGATAGGGGCTCTTCTTTTCCGAGAGGCGGCCGAGGAAGAGAAGAAGTTTCGCCTCTCGCGGGATGCCCATGGCTTCACGAAAGCGGCCGTGTTCCGGAAGGACGGGTGGGCCTTCGACACCATTGCGCCGCAGCACAATTTTCTCTTTGGGAATGCCACCGGCGATGAGTTCGGACTTTTCCTGTTCGGCTGTGGCGACTATCGCGCTTGCCCCGGCGAGCATTTCACGGCCGAGGAAGCGATGGTACACGCGCTTCAGCCAAAGGTTGCGCACACGCGGCACAAACATGCCGATGGGTTCTACCACATAGGGGATTTTCTTCTCGCGGCAGGCGGCGGCCACGCGCGGGCCGAGCATATCGTACAGCCCAAAGATGTGCACGACTTCAAATTCCTGCAATTGTGCGCGCAGGAAGCGGGGCAGGGCGGGATTCCAACTTGCCGTGCGATAGTGGAGCCAGTTGCCAAGATAAATCGCCGTTACGCCGGCGATTTTGCGCTCGCGGCCAACGGGATCGTGCTCGGCGTGCGGTTCGTTTGGGAGTTGCTGCAGCCGCCGGTCCAGTCCCCAGTCAGCGGTGAGCACGGTTACGACATGGCCACGAGCGGCGAGTCCTTCAGAAAGAGCGCGCACTTTTACGGGCGGACCGCCAAATTCGAAGAACGGCGCATAACTCTGGGTGACATTCAGGATTCGCATAGTTCGCGGAGAATCTTCTTGAAAGCTTTCGCGAAAACGCTAAAGCGGAATTCGTTGTGCACGCGTTCGCGGCCCCGCGCGCCCATCTCCCGCGCCAGTTCGGGGTTGGAAAGCAAGGCGTCAATCGAGGTGGCCAATTGCACGGGATCGCCGTGCTGCACGACGTAGCCCGTGACGCCATCCTGGATGACTTCGGGAGCGCCGCCATGCGCGCCCCCGATGACCGGCTTGCCGCGGGCCATGGCTTCGAGATAGACGAAGCCGAAACCTTCGCCACGGCTCGGCAACGCAAAGATTTCGCAGGCGTCATAGCAGGCGGAGAGTTCTCCATGGGTCAAGCCGGTGAGGAAATGGACGTGTCGGCGCACACCGCTGTCCCGCGCGATGCCCTCCAGCCACGGGCGGTCATCGCCCGCGCCGATGAAGACAAGTTGCAGTTCCGGCCAGAGCAGCAACAATCGCGGGAGGGCGGTCATCAGGGTGTCCATGCCCTTGTAGCGCTCGGTCGCCAGCCATCTCCCTACGGTCAGCACCACGCGGCCTGCGGGAAATTCCGGCGGCAAAGTTGCTGCGGGCTCGCCGGTGATTTTCGATTCAAACTCCGGATCAAGCCCCCAGGGAAGAACGCGGACCCGTTCACGTGCCACGCCCTGGAGAGAGACGACATAATCCGCGGTGGCGTGGCTGGGAGCGAGGACCAAAGAGGCGTGGCGTAAGGCGCGGCGGCGGAGCGAAGGGAGCGGCTCCCAGACTTCGATGCCGTGGGTGCAGATGATGCTCTTCATGCGCGGCCTGGCCATCTGCATGGCGCGCACAATCGGCGCCAGATTCACATGAGCCGCCAGCACGAGTTTGGGACGCCGTCTGGTCGCGCGCAAAGCGGTTGCGGCAAATCGCACCCTTCCGCGCGCGGCGCCCGTGAAGACAAATTCGCGCTCGCCGACATGCAGGCGGTGCAGTTCCTGCGTGTCGTTCAAGCTGAGCATGCGGTATTCCATCTGCCGGGAGGCGGCAAATTCGCTGAGAACCGAGGCCATGTGGCGCCCCGCTCGCTGGATACCGCCGGGTGCGTCGAGTTCAGGAAACAGTCCGATGAGCACGCGGTGAGTCTGACAAACCCGCGTGGGCGAATGCAAGTGCTCGGGTGAAGAAAAGTTCGTGCGGGAGATTTCCTTGAGGTTCGCTCAAAATCTGAATTAGGCCAATGGCAGGCGAGCGCGCTTGGCGTCCCGAGTTGCAAATTCATTGAATAATTAGAAGTGTCATTCCGAGCGAAGCGAGGAATCCCTCTTTGATCTAAATGCCAAGAAAAGAGAGATACCTCACTTCGCAGACTCCGTTCGGAATGACGAATTCGGGGTTTTTCAGCAAGCTTCTAGGAGCGCTGATTGCGAATCAGGCCGACGAGATCGCTAAGGCTGTCCAGATAAACGTCGGCGGGGTGGGCGGCGCGATCGTGCACGCCGAATCCGTAGTTGACGGCCACAGCAAGCGTGCCGGCATTGCGGGCGGTCTGCACGTCCACTTCGGAATCGCCTACCAGGGCGGCCTGTGCGGGGGAAACGCCAAGCACCTGAAGAATCTTGAGAGCCCCCGTGGGATCCGGCTTCTTTTTCTCGAACCTGTCTCCGCCATAGATGGAGCGAAAGTATTTGGCCAGGCCAAGCCCATGCAGAATGTCAACGCTCATGTTCGTGGGTTTATTGGTCAAGACCGACATGGGATAGGTGGCAAGTGCATCGAGGGCTTCGACGACGCCGGGATACGGCCGCGTGGCATCCAATTTGTGCAGTTGATAGTGGGTGAGAAAGAGGGAGAGTCCTGTGCGGCGTTGCTCGTCCGTGGCCTCGGGCCCAAGGGCGCTGGCGATGAGTTGCGGCGCGCCGTGGCCAATGTAAGTAGCGACGAGGTCGGTGGGGAGTTCCGCGCGGCCCATCTGCCGCAGCATGGCGTTGACGGAGGTCACCAGGTCCAGCTTGGAATCAATCAGCGTGCCATCCAGATCGAACACGAACGCGCGAACCACAGGGAAAGTTTGGCTCATAAGCGAACGTTTATTGTAATACGAGGATGAATCTTGGCTCATCCCTGATGAAGTATTGCCAGTAACGGAGCAACATCACGTAAACTAAAAGGTTGCCCGCACGGCAAGAAACCTCTTGGGAGTGCTCATGGCTACGGTCTATCCGTTTCGCGCGTATCGCTACAATCCGAGTGTCGCCGCGTTCGACCGTGTGCTGACGCAGCCCTACGACAAGATTACCCCCGCGATGCAGGAGAAGTATTACGCCACCGATCCTCACAATCTCATCGGCATCGAAAAAGGGCGCACGCTGGAGGGCGATACACGGGAACACAATGTCTACACGCGCGCCGCGGTCACGCTGAAGAAGTGGATCGCCGAAAAAGCCGTAATCCAGGACGACGCCCCGGCGTTTTACGCGTATACGCAGGAGTACGATGTGCCGGGCACTTCGCTGCGGCGCACCCGGCGCGGCTTCATCGGCGCTGGAAAGTTGGAAGACTATTCCGCCGGGGTGATTTTCCGGCACGAGCACACGCTCTCCGGGCCGAAAGCGGACCGGCTGGAGCTGCTGCGGCACACGCGCACGCACACGGGACAGTTGTTCATGCTCTACGCCGATCCACGCAGGCAGGTGGATACAATTCTGGGCGAGGTCGAAAGCGCGCAACCCCCGGGCACGCAACTGACCGATGAGTACGGCGTGCTCCACCGCTTGTGGCCGGTTGCCGAGCCAGAGCGGATTGCCGCGATTCAGCAAGCAATGGCCGATCAAAAGTTGGTCATCGCCGACGGCCATCACCGCTACGAAACCTCGCTAAATTTCCGCAACGAGTCGCGAACGCGCGCCGGCAAGATGATCCCCGATGCACCCTATGAATCCTCGATGATGACGTTCATCAACACCCACAGCGAAGGCCTGACGATTCTGCCGACACACCGGGTGGTTTCCCGCCTGCCGGACTTTTCCTGGAGCGCGGTGCGCCGCTTTCTGGAGCCCTGGTTTGCCACGGAAGTGTTTTCGTTTGCGAAGGACGCGCAGCGCCATGAAGCGGAGCACAAGTTCCTGGCGCGCCTCGCAGCCGCCAAGCAGCAGCATGCGATTGGCGTCTACCCCGCGGCCGATGCGGCAAGCCGCGCCTTCTACGTACTCACGCTGCGGCCGGAGGCGGACATAACGCAATTTCTACCGGGAATGTCGTCGTTGCAGCGGCAACTGGATGTGGTTCTGCTGCACCAAGGGATTTTGGAGCCGGCGCTGGGGATCACGCCGCGCGCCGTGGCCTCGGAATCCAACTTAACCTACGAACGTGAAGCCACGACGGCTCTAGCAGCGGTGGACCGCGGTGACGCGCAAGCGGCTTTTCTGCTGAATCCTGTGGATGTGGATCTAGTGATGCGGGTGGCGACTGCCGGCGAAGTGATGCCGCAGAAGTCCACGGACTTCTATCCCAAGCTCCTAAGCGGCATCACCATGTACCGCGTTGCGGAATAGAATCGGCACACAAACAAAAAGGACAGGCGTGAGCCTGCCCTTTTGAGAATTCCCAGCAAGTCGAGAAGTCTATGGAAACTTACTTGGAGAAGCTGGCGACCGCTTCGGCTTCGGTGTTGGAGACATCGAAGATAGTCATCAGCTTGGTGATCTGCAGGACTTCCGTAAATTTGGCGCCCAGGTGGCAAAGACGGAGCGATGCGCCCTGGTTTTTTGCGCTGTGATGCGAGGCCACGAGTGTTCCAAGGCCGGCGCTGTCAATGAACGTGACATTGTCCATGTTCAGCACGATCTTCTTTTTCCCTTCGGCCACCAGAGATTTCACCTTTTCGCGCAGGGCGCTACTCTCTTCGCCCAGAACGATCCGGCCATCCAGCGCCACAACTGTTACGCCGTCCACTTCGCGAGTCGTCAACTTTAGGGCCACTTTACTTTCCTCCTCATCCGTCAACGGATCCGGCGGCAACCCGGGCCGGAACCGCAAAGCATATCCGCTTTCGTGTTTTTCGCAAAGCGGTCTTTTACCGGCTAAACCGCTTGGCGATCAATAGTAGTCCGCGCAGGACATATAGTAACCGCAGACGTTGCAAACAAGCTTGCAACGCCGCGATTCCAGCCGCTGCGAGCAAATCGGGCAAAACCGTGAGGCATCTTCCCAGGAGGTCCCGGATGCTTCGGCCGCATGATCGCCATTGCCTGCGGACGCCACAACCGCTTCGCCCCGCACATCAGCCGGAGCTGGTACTTGCTTCCCGGTATTCATCACGGCCTTTTGGTTATAGCACAACACCAGTTCGGGGGAAAGCGCAGACGGCCCCGGAGGCCAGCGCCGGCAATCTCCGGTAACATTGTAAAGCGCGCGTGCGTCTAATAGGGTGTAGGGTAAGGCAGCGGGAATTCAGGGTAACCCCATGCGTAAATCACTTCCCTTGGTACTGATTTTTCTCTTCGCTCCATTTGCGGCAAATGCACAACACGCGGCTGGGCCGGCGGTGGCCCCAGCGGGACTGGCCATGCGTCCCATGGTGGCCGCTCCTCCGGCTCACGCCTTTCACATGGCGCCGGCAGCGGGCCTGGCGATCACGCATCCCAATTCGCGTCCCATGACGGGTGTCCACTCAGGATCCTCTCCTCGCGGCACGATGCGCCCGGCATCTTCGCCGAAGCCACCTGTGCATCCTCAGAATGTCCTGTCAAATCCAGCATTTGTGGGAGCGCCCCTTGCCCAGAATGACCTCGGCGTGCCTGGACTGGGGTTTGACTACGTCCATTATGCCGCGACCCACCCGAATGCCGGACGGCATCACTTCGAGGGAGGGGTTGTGCCCTTCGTGGGCGGCGGCATTTATGTTCCTTACCCCGTCTACATGGAGGGTGGAGCGCCTGCGGATTCCGTTGCGGAAAACAGCCCGGTGGATGCCGAGCAACCGGCACCGGCGGAAGAAGCTGCGGCACGGCCGGCAGATGTTGCTGCGCGATCCCATGCAAATTCACGCGCGCCCGCGGAGCCGGATTCTGAATATGTTTTTGTGCGGCGGGACGGCACGGTTTTCTTCGCCGTGGCCTTCACTTTCGATAGCGCGAATCTTCGCTACGTAACCCAGGATGGCCTTCGCAAGAGCGCGCCTCTGGTGAGCCTCGACCTTGCGGCCACTCAACAGTTCAACGAACAGCGTGGTTTGTCGCCGCGCCTTCCTTCCTGACGGCGATTTTCCCAGGGTTCCAGCTCTGGCTGGCATGCCTCAGCCCCTGCGCAGGGGTTGCGGCATAACGTATCCCGAAACGGCTGGCAATCCCGCGCGTTCGAGTTGCACCGTGGTGTGTTCGATCCCGAACTCTTCCGCGACTTTTTTCTGGATGGCGGCGAGTATTTTCTCGCATTCGTCCATGTGCATGTCCGGGATGCGCGCATGGCAGCTCATGGCGTTGTGGCCGCCGCCGAGCGACCAGATGTGCACGTCGTGGACTTCCTGTACAAATTCGACGGCGAGTATGGCGCGAGCGACCTCCTCGATCCGCGTTCCGCGCGGTCGGCCTTCCAGAAGGATGTGCGTGGACTCGCGCAGAATACCGGACGAGGAATACAGGACGAGCAGGCCAATGGCAAGCCCGAGCAGGGGATCGATCCAATGCGCGTTGGTGTAACGCATGATGACCGCGCCGGCGATGATGGCAACATTGGAGAGGGCATCGCCAAAGTTGTGCACCAGGATGCTGCGAAGATTCAGGTCGGCATGCCCGCGAACCAGGGCCAGCGTGATGCCGCCGTTCACAAGCAGGGCTGTCAGAGAGGTCCAGATCATCCAGCTCTCGACGACTTCCACCGGGGCGCGCAAACGCTGGATGGCTTCGTAGCCCAGCCACAAGGAGAGCAGGACAAGAAGGACCGCATTGGTGAACGCCGCCAGGGTGCCGGCGCGGTGATACCCGTAGGTTCTCTCCGAATCGGCCGGGCGCTGCGCCCAGCGCATGGCCAGCCAGGAAATCCCCAGCGCGGGAACATCGGAGAGGTTGTGGACCGCATCGTTCAGCAGCGCGACGGAATGACCAAGGACGCCGCCGAAGACCTCCGCGACGACCAGGCCCAAAGTCGCCACCATGGCCCAGGCCAAGACGGATGGCCGCATAGTCGGGTGCGCATGACCATGGCTGTCAGCATGGCCGTGTTCGTGGCCATGTTCCTGCCCGTGATGCGGTTCGTGGATGTGCATCTTTTTCATTCTACGAGCTTCCAGAACGAAACGCAGCCCTTGGCAATAGCCCCGTTATTGGAAAGTATGACAACACTGGCCCGCGATTTCGTTGACGCCCCTAGCCATGACTGCCACTATCAGAAATGGCAAGGAACCATCGGCAACAAGCAGTTCACGACAGGGGTACCGGGTCGCAGCACCGGCGGAAATGACCATTCCTATCGCCAAACTCAGTTTTTGGGGCGTGCGCGGTTCCACGCCCACCGTTGATCCCGCGACTTGGCGCTACGGCGGAAATACGCCATGCCTGGAACTGCTTGCGCCGGATGGCACTCAGTTTATTCTCGATTGCGGGACCGGACTGCGCATGCTCGGGAACCGCTGGGCCGAAGGAAAAAACGAAGCGTCGGCGGAAACACACATTCTGGTCACCCACTACCATTGGGATCACATTCAGGGCTTGCCCTTTTTTGCGCCGCTCTATGTCGAGAAGAATCAGTTCCAATTCTATAGTTTCCGCTCGAAATATCTTGGCCGCGATTCCCTCCGGCAGGTTTTTGAAGCGCAGATGGCTTTGCCGTATTTCCCCGTGGATTTTTCGGCCATGAGCGCGCGCAGGAAATTCCGCGAAGTGGACGGCGGAGAGAGTTTCCAGGTTGGCAAAAACAAGGTGAGCGCGCGCTGGCTGAACCACCCTCAAGGCTGCCTGGGATTTCGGATTGAAACTCCCGCCGGAGTCGTGGCGTATGCCACGGACAACGAACCCGGCGACCCGGCATTGGAGAAAAGCCTGCATGAACTAGCCACTGGTGCGGACATCTTCATTAATGATGCGCAATTCACTCCTGCGCAGTTGGACAGCAGGCGTAAGGGCTGGGGACATTCTTCCTGGCGCGAGGGTGTGAAGGTGGCGCGCGAGGTTAATGCCAAGACGCTGGTGCTGTTTCACCACGACCCGGATTCCACCGACCGCATCGTCGACGAGATTCTTCACGATGCACGAGAGAAATTCGACTCCGTGTTCGCGGCGAGCGAGGGCATGGTGATTACGCTGGGCGGGGCCCGCGAGCCGGTGCAGGTGCACATGCCCGGTTCGCGCACGGCGTTGCGGCGGGAAGCGCAATTCCGCGCTTGCGTGAGCGGCGTGACCGCGGATGGCCAGAAATTCGAGGAAGAAACCGTGGTACGGGACCTCTCTCTGCAGGGCGCGCTGATCTCCCTGAAGCACAGCCCGCGCATCCAGTCCGAACTTCAAGTCACCATGGAAACGCCGGGGGCCGAGGGGGTGCAGGAAATGCGGTTGCGAGGCTACGTGGTGCGTCTGGAAGAGGGCGTGGAACGAGGTACGACGGCGGTCGGGGTAGTCTTTACAGACTGAGGTTTCCCGCAGCGTCAGGCGCGGGAATGTGGGCTGCTTTCCAAGAAGAATCTAGCTGAATTCGGCGATCTTCTTGTCGAGGTGCGCCAGAGCGGCTTCCAGAGACTTGCGGTGATTCGGGTTTGTAGCATTCTGGAGATCGTTCATGATGCGGATACGCGAGAGCTGCAAACCGCGGCGTTCCTGCTCCCGTAGGACTTGCTCGGCGGTCTTGGGGCCTTTTCCTTGGGATTCGGTCACTGATGTTTTCGCTTCCACCTGGGATTCCACATCTTTGCTTTCCCAACCACGTGCCATACCCCTATTTTGACACACATTTCGCGGCACCAAGGAGATTGCTGGAAAAAAATTCCTGGATTCATCCGGCGCTGACTGCGCGGCGTCTCGGGGTAGGGGGCAACACCTGGGGCAAGGCAGCGCGGATGGACTCTTCGGCGAGACGCGCGAATCGTTCGGCGAAGAAACCGCTAAACGCGAATTCCGCCTTGTAACCGGCCCAGCCGATTTGCAGCAGCCAGCGCTGCTCTTTCTCTTCCACGCGAAGACTCGAGATATCCGGCACGGGCATCTGCAGAAGCGTGTCGAAATGACCGTCCAAGGCCCATATTAGAGTGGGGGAAATGAACAGGCGCACTTCCACGGCCGGTGCGTTTCCGGGTTGATACTCGCCGCCACTGACAACAGTCTGAGCGCCGAGTTCACGCGCCTTGCGGTCGGTGGCAGATTCCAGTTCGGCGGGCGGCAGCAAGATGGCCACGACAAACAGAAGCAAACCGAAACTCGCGGTGATCCAGCCGTTCCACAAGCTCAGCGGAAGAACGACAATCGCCGCCCCAAGACACGCCAGGGCGATGCGAAACAGCGTCCACGACTTTTCGTTGCGGTGCAGTTGCAGCAGCTTGGGGAAGCGGTGAATCGCCAGGAAGAGCGCCGCACCAAAGAACGCCTTTGCCCTCTGAAAAAGGTTCTCGTCGCTGCTAGAAGCAATGGCCGTAGGGGTCGTACTCATAGGCTGGTCAGCTAACCATTCTACCTCACGCGGTGCGCTTAGCACGTATGTTTCCATGGGTGGCTGGCGCAGCCTTGGCGCAATGAGCCGTCTTCGGGTGGCCTACCCTTTGCGCCTTTTGCAAAGGGTGGGCTCTGAGTCTTCCCTCTCCACGGCCACTTTTTCTTTTCCTCTCCTCCGAAGCCTAAAACTGATAACTGCGCACTTATGACCGACTTCAGGCCCATCACGTTCCTACCTCAGCAACAATTCACTTGACATTACCTTCCACTGAATCCAAAATCGCGTTCCATAATGGAACTGCGACCGCGAGTCCTGTTCGCTCCCGAGCCTCCCCTCCTTTCCGCGCACGACATTCCCGTTCCACGCCGCGCTCGTACCGCCCGTGGACCTGAGTCTTGGAGGTCTCATGCGCCCCTCTCGCTTTTGGTCCGCCGTAGTTCTGTTCTTATGTTTCGCAGCAACCCTGATAGCCCAGAACCCAAGTGTTTCTACGCCCCACGCCCTATCGGTCTTGCACAGCTCATTTCAGGCGCTCACCGGAAATGCGACTGTCAACGATGCCACGTTGACGGGGTCCGCTGAATGGATCGCCGGTTCCGATGACGAAACCGGAACGGTAGTTCTCAAGACGACAAGTAGCGCAAATCGTCTAGATTTGAGCCTATCCGCAGGCACGCGGAGTGAGATTCGAAGCAGTACGGACAACGGCCCTGTTGGGAGTTGGATTGGCCCCGATGGCGTTTCGCACCCCGTGGCGAACCACAATTTGATGACGGATGCGGGCTGGTTTCCCGCATTCACGCTCGCGAACTTGATTTCGTCTTCGAACACCATTCTGCTTACGTCGGGCAGGAGACCAGGGACGGAGCCTCCGTCATACATGTCAGCGCGTCCCAGCCGTTCCCGAACCTCTCTGGTGAAATTGCGTCTCTGACGCAGCATTTGACGCAAGTTGATCTCTACCTTGACCCAACGACCTCCCTCCCGGTTTCTTACGTTTTCAACTCACACCCGGACAACAATGCTGGGCTGGATATCCCCACTGAGATTCGCTACTCGGACTACAAAAATGTTGGCGGGGTGCAGATTCCATTTCATGTGCAGAAGTTCATCAACAACACCCTCACCCTCGATCTTCAATTCCAAAACGCTTCTCTGAACACTGGCATTACAGCCGCGCAAATCAGCGCGCAATAAATCGAGCTCAGGAGACACTCTCATGATCCGCTTAACTCGTATCCTCTCCCTGCTTTCTTTCTTGGCTCTCGCGGCTGTTCAACTTCACGCCCAAGTCACGACTGGGACCCCACCCTTTAGCTCCTCCGCTGGCGGTCCGGACGTCATTGACCTCGCCAATCTGAACGCACATGTCACCATCCCGGTCCTGCATAAGGCGGGCCGCGGCACCAACTTCACCTACGACCTGAGTTATGACAGTTCCGTCTGGTATCCAATTACTTCGGGAAGCACTACAAGTTGGCAGCCACTCACGAACTGGGGCTGGCGTGGCCAGACCGAGGCTGCCACGGGTTACGTCTCGTTCAACGCAACTGTTACGTTTTGCTATACAGGCCGTATACCCACCGGATCAAGAGCTACCACGACTGGTTGGGTTTTCCATGATGCTTGGGGCGTGCCGCACAGTTTCTCTGGATCTACCTACTCGAGTGGTGGGACCTGCGGCACTAATACAAGAAATTTTACATCGACAACGGCGGACGGGTCCGGGTACGTACTCGTCACCAATGTTCCCAACGTTCCATCCGCGACAGTTTACACGTCTAAGGGCATGGCCGCACTCCCACCAGCTAACGCAACTTCCGGCTCCGCCTCAGGCACGGACCGCAATGGAAATCAGATCACGGTGAACAGCAGCGGACAATTCTTCGACACGCTCAGCGCGGCTGCACCAGTTCTGACCGTCGCTGGGACAGCGCCTTCCAATACGACCTTTACTTACACCGCACCCTCCGGCGCCAACGCTCCCTACACAATGAAGTACACAACCTACACGGTTCAGACGAAATTCGGCTGCAGCGAAATTTCCGATTATGGTCCCACAAGTAATTCTCTAGTGAGCGAAATTGACCTTCCAGATATTGCTGTCAATCCAAACGACAAATACACTTTTACTTACGAACAAACCCCAGGCGTGCCAGGCAACTACACCGGACGGCTAGCCTCCGTAACGCTCCCCACGGGAGGCACCATCACTTACAAATACACGGGGGGAAGCAGCGGCAACATTACCTGTGCGGATGGGAGCGCCCCCGGTCTCGAACGCTACACTCCGGATACCGGTTCCAGTTACTGGAATTACGCTCGCACCCCAGGCACGGGTGCCGCGTACACAACCACGGTCACCGACCCTGCTGGCAACAACTCCGTCATTCAATTTCAAGGCATCTACGAAACCGAGCGCCAACTTTATCAAGGCTCCATTTCATCGGCCAATCTTTTACAAACCATCACAACCTGTTACAACGCCAACACATCGAATTGCACGAGCACGGCCATCACGCTGCCCATTACCCAGAGAAACATCACAACTCTCCTGTCTGGCGGCCTTCAAAGCGAGCATGACGACCTTTGGAATACGTACGGCGGCCCGACAGAGACGGATGACTATGATTATGGTGCCCCACCGCATGGTCCGCTGCTGAAAAAGATTCTCGCCACCTACGCGACACTCGGTAACATCCACGCCTTTCGTCAATCTGTGATCACTCAGAACGGCAGCGGGAACACGGTCTCCCAAATAAATTACAACTACGATGAAACCTCGCCGGCCACAACGTCAGGAACTCCGCAGCACGTCAGTGTCCCCGCACCTTGGGGCAATTTAACAAGCACCAACGTGTATACGAGCGCCACAAATTATCTGACCACATCTTCGACTTACTGGGACACCGGTAACCTGAATACCACCACCGACGTCAATGGTGGACTTACGACTTACAACTACGCTTCTGGCTTACCTTCCTGCTACAACTCGTTCGCCACATCGATCACCGAAGCCGTCAGCGGCCTCTCAAAGTCGGCGACTTGGAATTGCACCGGCGGTGTCCAGCTTACTTCCGTGGATGAAAACTCTCAAACCACGACCACCACCTACAGCGATCCCTATTACTGGCGACCAGCATCCGTCACTGACCCAACTCTCGCGGTCACAAGCTACTGCTACGGGAGTTTGTCAACATCCGGCGCCTGCACCTTGAACCCAAGTCAAGCCGAATCAACGCTGACCTTTAATTCCGGCAATTCCACGGTTGACAGTCTCACCACCCTGGACGGGCTTGGTCGCACGATCCTCCAGCAAACGAGACAAGCACCTGGTTCTTCCAATTTCGACACCGTGGAAACCACCTATGACTCTCTTGGCCACGCACGCTGCGTGACTCTTCCTTACTCCAGCACGGCAGGGCAAATCGGCTCGCCCGCCCCGAGCACATGCACCACGTACGACGCGATGAGCCGTCCCCTCACCGTCATCGATGGCGGCAATCCCACCCCGGGTTCTACAATTTATTTTTACGGCAACCCAGGGAGCCAAAACAACGATGTCTTGATCACACGCAGCCCCGCACCTTCTGGCGACGGCGAAAACACGAAGCGTCGGCAATTCGAATATGACGCTCTCGGCAGGCTCACGTCTGTCTGCGAGGTTACGGGTGTCACTACCGCCTGGCCCGGAGGGAATTGTGCCCAGAATACGGCCACGACCGGTTACTGGACAAAATATAGCTACGACCCGATGGGCAACCTTCTGACCCTGACGCAGAACGCCCAGGCGACACCAGCTCTGCAACAATCCAGAGTCTTCGTCTATGACTGGAAAAGCCGCGTGACCTCCGAGACGGTCCCCGAAATTGGTGCAAGCGGGAACGGCACTGCCACTTATAGCTACGATTCCGACTCGACTTGCGGAACCTACACAGGTGATCTCGTCAAAACCGTAGATGCGGCTGGAGACACCATTTGTTCCACATATGACAAGCTTCATCGTAAGCTGACCACAACCTATCCGTCGGGGACCTATGCCTCCGTAACTCCGCAAAAATACTTTGTTTACGATGCCGCCACCGTGAACGGCCAAACGATGGCGTATCCAATAGCCCGCCTTGCAGAAGCGTATACGTGCTTCTCTCCCTGCTCTTCAAAATTGACCGACATCGGGCTCAGCTACACCGTTCGGGGCGAAACCTCGGACGTCTACGAATCCACTCCGAATTCGGGTGCTTTTTACTATCACGCTACTCAAACGTACTGGGCAAATCGAGGCCTGAACCAGTTGACCGGAAATCTCGGCCTGCCAACGATCACCTATGGCCCCGACGGCGAAGGTCGAATCAATACAGTGAGCGCGTCTTCGGGACAAAATCCGGTATCTGGCACCACTTATAACAATGCCGGGTTGCCGACCGCCATAAACCTAGGTTCCGGTTCTGGCGATGCTGACTCTTACCAGTACGACCCCTACACCAACCGCATGAAGCAATACCAGTTCACGGTAAATGGTACGTCTCTGACCGCAAACCTGGGTTGGAATGCCAACGCCACACTGCAATCACAGAACATCACCGACGGTTTCAATAGTGCAGACACCCAGAATTGTTCCTACGTCTATGACGACATCACCCGCCTCGCGAACGCGAACTGCGGCAGCGCAGCAGCGCAAACGTTCAGCTACGACCCGTTCAGCAATATCGACAAGTCTGGCAGCCCGTATAGCTTCCAGCCCACGTATTCCCCCACCACAAACCGGATGACCTGCTTCGGCGGTTCGGGCCAGAACTGCACAGGAGGCTTTGTTCCGACCTACGATAGCAACGGCAACGTGACGAATGATAGCTTCCACGCTTACACCTGGGACGCCGACGGCCATCCCATCACGGTTGATGCCGGGCAGTCCGACGCCGTCAGCCTCACCTACGACGCCCTTGGCCGCATGGTCGAGCAGAGCCGTGGCAGCGCTTATACCCAAATCGCATATTCTCCGGTTGGACAGAAGCTGGCTCTGATGAGCCTCCAAACGCTTCAGAAGGCCATGGTGCCGCTCACCGGCAAATCTCTTGCTCTCTACAATTCCAGCGGAATTTTGTACTATGCTCATTCGGATATGTTGGGAAGCATCCGCCTCGGCACTACTCCCGCTCGTTCCATGTATTTCGATACCGCCTACGCGCCTTTTGGCGAGCCCTATGCGTCGATCGGCACTCTCGATCTTTCCTACACCGGGCAAACAAACGATACGTCTTCCTATCGACAGGACACCGCGGGTGGCCTCTACGACTTTCCTCTGCGGGAATACAGCACGCAAGGACGCTGGCCGAACCCAGACCCGTTGGGAAGAAGTTCCACCTGTCCAAAAGACCCGCAAACACAAAACCGTTACGCTTACGTTCGCAACAATCCCATGACGTACACCGATCCGACGGGAGGAGTGACCATTCCAGATCCGCCGTGGGGCGGCGGTGGGGGCGGAGGGGGCTGTGACTTCGAGGACCCCATCTGCGACCTGTGCGATATCGCCCCTTGGCTCTGCTACCCTGTAGGCTCAGGAGGCGCTGGCGGCGGCTTCATCGCGGTCGGTGGCGGATCGGGAACACCGCCCCCGTTCCCTTGGCCAGTAATGATAGCTATGCTTGACTTAATAATTCAAAATGCCGAGATGCAAACCCTAAAACTTAAGAAATGCACATGCACAGAGGAAGTAGATCGCAACGGCGCAGAAAGCACCCTATATGGCCTTTGGACCAATTCTACGACCGGGTGCGGTGCTTCATATTACTCGACTACAGGTGCGGGCTGTCTGAACGACCATGTACAGCTCATAAGAAATACAAATGGTAGTGTAACGATGTGGACATGCGCCCAGTCACTTCAGATAAACAACGATTGCGATCCATGGTCCGTGGTGGGACCGTACTTCGAAATTGTGGACATCACTATAAAGTGACCGGGGGTTTTTGTACCAGCGGGAGGTCTCTCAGTTTCCTCGACTGCAAGTAGGGGCTGTCTAAACGACCATACACAGTGCATAAGAAATCCGAATGGTACCGTCACGATGTGGACATGCGCCCAGTCAGTTCGGATAAAAAATGATTGCGATCCATTTTCTGCGGTGAAATCGTTCTTCGAAATTGTGGACATCGAAGGACCGTGAGGTGTGCGAATGATCCGATTTCTGACTTGCCTGTTAATTTCTGGATTTCTGCTCCAAGGGAATCACGCGGGTTCTGTAAGTAGCACCAGCGTTACTCTCGTGAATAAGGGTCCGGCTAACACGCCTTTACGTGGAGACGGGCGAGTTACTTATTCCACCAAAATTGCTGAGAACAACGTCGAAACAGAATATGAGGTTGATGCAAAGCTCAGCAACATATCCCCCAAGCCCGTTGTCGCTTTTGAGGCGATTGTAGACATGGACCTCGGATACAGCGTGGGGACACACGCGGAGTACCATTTTGATTCCTTCTTCGACGCAGACCCTTTAATGCCTGGTTCCTCCTGGGATATTTCAGCGGCTCCGCGCAGAGACTCGATGCCTTTCATCGGCGGCCGTGGGCAGGCACCAAATCGAGAAATTGTCCCCGCCATGCGAGAACCGGTTTTCGAGGTGAGGATCTCATTCGTTCAGTTCGCCGACGGCTCGGAATTTGGGGCCAGCAAATGGGGGAACGCCCTCCCACAACAGAGAAGAGACCTAACAGCCCTGATACGCCATCTCTTAGACGAGTTTGACAAGAACAAAGAGGACGGACTCTCGTCCGCGATCGACACGAAACTGTCTGACCAGGACAACTCTATGAACGATACCTCATCATTTCTCCTAGCTCTGAGGTTTAAGCTACATGAGAAGGGAGCAGCGGCGACTGTGGATTACCTCAGGAAGTGTCTTCAAAATGCCCGACAACACGAGAGCTGGCGCTGATGAGCGACCAGACGCTGCAGAAGGCCATTGTGCCGCTTGCGGGCAAATCTCTTGCTCTCTACAATTCCAGCGGAATTTTGTACTATGCTCATTCGGATATGTTGGGAAGCATCCGCCTCGGCACTACTCCCGCTCGTTCCATGTATTTCGATACCGCCTACGCGCCCTTTGGCGAACCCTACGCATCGGCTGGCACGCTCGACCCATCCTATACGGGGCAAACAAACGACACGTCTTCCTATCGACAGGACACCGCGGGCGGGCTCTACGACTTCCCGCTGCGAGAATATAGCACGCAGGGCCGCTGGCCCAACCCGGACCCGCTGGGAAGAAGTTCGACCTGTCCAAAAGACCCGCAAACCCAAAATCGCTATGCGTACGTCCGAAATAACCCCATGACCTACACCGATCCGACTGGAGGAGTGACGATCCCAGATCCGCCGTGGGGAGGCGGCGGGGGCGGAGGGGGCTGTGACGTCGAGGACCCAATCTGCGACCTGTGCGATATCGCTCCCTGGCTCTGCTACCCTATAGGCTCAGGAGGTGCCGGCGGCGGCTTCGTTGGCAGCAGCAACCCAGAGCAGCCGCGCCCGTTCCCCTGGCCTGCGCTGCCGGTCGGCTTCTTCGGACTGCTCAGCAGCAATACAGACACTCCTCCGTCGAAAGAACCTCAAGATTGCCGTCAGCAATATGAAGCTTGCAAGGCGAAAGCCCTTACGACGTATGGCGCTTGCACGGAGTTTGCAGCCAAAACCTGGAGTGATTGCTATGCGGGATGTTACGAACAGTGCCCTGGTTCTGAAGATCCACTTTCAGCATCCGGACACCATTGCTTCCGCCAATGCCTAGCCACGAGCCCGACATGCACTGCCGCTCAAGGCCAGTCGGCAGGATGCGATAAACAACGCATTAGCCAAAACAGAACATGCGGCTGGGTGTATTTCGCGTGCTCAGTATTGAAGCAGATTTTTTAGTTTGGCCCACGTTATTGCTGGTAGAGGGAGGCAGCGTGCGACAAAGTGTTGCAAAGGTTACCCTGAGGCTGGTTGCATTGTGCAACCTCCTCTTCGCCGCGTTGGGTGTTTTCGACATAAACGGCGCCATTTCGGCGTTTCCGATCGCCCGAAAGAGCGCACTAGCAGTGAAGTCCCCCGTCCCTTGGATTGACAATCCTGTCCCACATCTGGACGCAGTGTTTTACACTCTCACGGCCATCAACCTTGCCTTTCTCATTTTTTTGGCGTTGAGCAGTTTTTTCCTGTGGCGCTTGACCATGCGGGGTCGCCTCATGCTCAACCTTGTGTTCGGACTGGAATTGCTCTATTGGCTGGGCCTTCCGCTGTTTAACATGTTCCTCAGCCGCTGGGCTGGAGACAGTGGAGCCTTGTTAAGAGTGACTATCTCTTTTATTGGCACGCTCGGAAATTCGGGGATATCGTCCCAGTTGGATATCGCCTACCCAATAATTGCGCTGATCGCGGGGAATATCGGTTACTGGATGTTGTCTCGCAGCTGAGTAAAGGACTGGGGCTGACTAGATGACGGCGTCGGCTCCCCCGGCCGAATAAACTTGGTTGCGCTAACGACCAGGGCTCGGAAGAAAGGAGCCGAGCGATGACCATTATAGGTTGCGATTTTCACACCCGGCGGGTGGCCCGTACGCTGAAAGGGAAGTAGAATCTGGGTGCGCCACTCTCGTTTTCCAGAGGGTGGGTCTTGGGGTTCGCTTCCTTCTCTCTCCTCGTACCAATTTCGAAAGTAGTACCTCATGAATACCTATTGACAATTGATAAATAATGTGCTATGGTGCGTTGTGAAATGTCGGCACCAACTCGTCTGTGTCCCCCAGCAAAACCCTCCCCGGTCTGGCCTCTGGACCACTTCCCCGTCTCTCTTTGTTTTTTCTTCGCTTTTTCTCGCGCTAAGTCCTTTGTTTCCCCTTGATGCAAGCCATTCTCCCGTAACCCCTTTGTTTCCCCTACATCCGCAAAAACACGGGGTATACCCCCCTCCTCTGGTATGACCAATCGTTCCATTTCGGGAGTTCTCCCTGCCGGATCTTTCTCCGACATTCTCTCTCCCGCCGGACATTGGAACCGGCACAAGGAGGACTCTGGGACTGTGAACTGTCAACTGACAACTGTGAACTGCCTTTCTCCCCTAATTCCAACCATTCCCGCGCCATTGGCAACCGCTGCCCTACGAATCGTACCCGCTCCAATATTTACCACTACATCAAGTACCCATGTCGGCGCGCCGACATTTTTGCTTCGCGAACGGACCACTGCAACTCAGCAAATCCCGGATCGCCGCGTACTGCTTTTCTCCAACTGTGCACTGTTAACTTTCGACTGTGAACTGCTTTCCTCCCCTAAGTCCAATCATTCCCGCACATACACAAAAACAGGGGGGGTGGGGTCTGTTATCCGCATGGTAACGTCTCTAAAATATGTCGGCGCGCCGACATTTTCATCCAATGGCGGATGGCCTGCGCACTAGGCCCCGAGGACGAATTGGCACAACTGCAAATTACTCGGAGTCGGCTTCATAGACGATTTTGCCTCCGACGATTGTGGTGGTGACTTTCGTATCGCCGATTCTGTGCGGATCGATCTCAAAAATGTTTTTGCTCACGATGATGACGTCCGCAACTTTGCCCACTTCAATCGAACCCTCAGTCTTCTCGCGATGCCCAGCATAAGCGGCACCAAGCGTGTAACCGTTCACGGCTTGCGCAACGCTAATCCGTTGTGAAGGAACAAAACCGCCAACGGGCTTTCCTTCGCTAGTTTGCCGCGTCACCGCCGTTTGCACGCCTTCCCAAGGGTTCAGCGTGACTACCGGCCAATCGCTGCCGAAACAATAGCGCCCGCCATCTTCAGCGATGCTCTTCCAGACCCACGCGCGCGTAGCCCGCTCGGGGCCGACGTTGCGCGCCCAAACGTCCAGAGTATCCGCGTCTGGATAAGCATGAAGCGGCTGCATGCTGGCAATCACGCCGAGCTTGCCGAAGCGCGGAATGTCTGCGGCGCTGATGTCTTCGATGTGTTCGACTCGAGGGCGGCGATCCTTGGTGTGGTTCTGGGTTTTAGCGAGTTCGTAGGCGTCGAGAGCCGTGCAGATGGCATAGTCGCCGATAGCGTGAGTGAAAAGTTGCAACCCGCGCTTGTCCAGCGCGGCGACGGCGGCTTTGTATTTCTCCGAATCCCAGAAAAGCGCGCCTCTTATGGAAGGATCGTCCGAGTAGGGTTCCAGGAAAGCAGCGGTGTGGGATTCGACGACGCCATCCAACATGAATTTCACCGCATTCGTGTCGATCCAATCGTCGTGGTATTTTTTGCGGGCCTGTTCGATAGCCTCGAGGTCATGCGACCGAAGCTCCGGCGGGTTCAGGAAATAGGCAATGTAGAACCGCACGGAAAGCTGGCCCTCGGAGCGCAGTTCGTTGAAGAGATCGAGTTCCTCGAAATCGCCGCCGGCGCTGTGGACGCGAGTGATGCCATTCTGATTGGCCCACTTCATGCCGGCACGTAACGCGCTGAGCTTCTCGACTTCCGTGAGTTTTGGAATAACCTTGTCGACAAGCGTTTGCGCGGCTTCCTCCAGCGCGCCCGTTGCTTCGCCGGACTTTGCGTCGCGGACGATGATGCCGTTTGGCGGATTGGGCGTATCTTTGGTGATGCCTGCCAGCGCGAGGGCTTTGGAGTTTGCCCAATAGGTGTGCCCGTCATAGCCCTCAAGGAATACTGGGCGGTCGGGAAAGAGTTCATCGAGATATTCCTTGTGCGGGAGTCCGTCCGCACCGAACATCGCATAGTTCCATCCACGGCCAAGGATCCAGTCCTCGCCGGGGTGTTGAGCGGCATAGGCACGGAGACGATTTTGGATGTCGGCAGGATCGGTGGCACCTTCGAGATTGACTCGGCTCAGACTAATGGATCCATCCAGAAAATGAATGTGGCAGTCGGTGAAGCCGGGAAGAACGAGTTTGCCGCCTGCGTCGATCAGTTTTGTGCCGATGCCGCGATAACGCGCAACTTCCTCATCGGCGCCGACAGCAACGATCTTGCCTCTGCGAATAGCGATGCTCTGCGCCCAAGGCTTGTTTGCGTCCAGCGTGTACACCTTTGCGTGCACGATCAGGATGTCCGCGGGAGCGATGCGCGCGGATTGCTGCGCGAGGACGCACGAAGAAAGCCCCAGAGCAAAGAAAAGAAGAGAGACTGCGCGGTATATGCGGCCGAATTGCATCTGCACCTCAACGCGCGGGCGGCAAGAGTACAGCCGCCTCGCGAAAACAGCAAAACTTAGAACGTCGGTGGCGTATTCACCCACAAGACCCAGGTTTCGGAGCGTCCCGAGTTTCTCCAACGATGGGGCGTGGAACTCTGGAAATAGAGGCTGTCGCCGGATTTGAGAACGTAGTGTTCCTGCTTGTTCAGCCAGATCTCGAATTCCCCGCGCAGGACGTGTAGAAATTCCTCGCCCTCGTGAGCGTAGGATTCACCGCTGCCTCCGCCAGGTTTGATGCGGAAGAGGTGGGGCTCCATGGCGGTATTGCCCCAAGCGAGAAGTTCCATGCGGACGCCGGGAGAGGTTTCGAGGATTTTACGGTGCTCGGGGCGAACGAGGTGCTGGGTCTCGCCGTTAGTATCAACTAACGACATGATACTGGTTTTGTAAAAGCGCGCGATGCGCCGCAGCGTGGCTACCGAGCAGTGCATCTGGCCTCGTTCGAGCGCGCTGAGAAAGCCAACCGAGACGCCGGTGGAGCGGGCCACTTGTGCGAGCGATAGCCCGCGATGCACGCGCAAACGCCTGAATCGGTGGCCGGGCAGTTGTGGCGCGTCGACAGGGCCGCCGACCAGGCCCTGTTTTTTGAGGACGTGGACGATGGCGGGAGGATTGAGGCCGCGAGCCCGGCGCAGGAAGATGGCGCGCTGCAACAAGCGCACGTCGGATTCCGTGTACATGCGATAGCGGCTCTTGGTGCGCCGTGGGGTAATAAGCCCCAGCGCTTCCCAGGAGCGCAACGCCGAAGAAGAAATTCGCAACCGGCGCGCGACGTCCGAGATGCGCAGGAGGCTTGGCCCGCCCAAAGAATCCGATGGCTTGGAGAAATTCTTTCTGCTTGACACAGGTCTCAGCTTTCTCTAAGTTTGCGGGATTATAGTAAGGTTCCCGGGCCGCTAGCAACCACGAAGAATCGCAAAAAATGGATTGCGGTTATCGTGAAATTAGGAGTGATTTTAGATGAATCAAGCATCGCGCCTTGCGCAAGTGAAGTCCGTCTGTTGCCGGAGTATTTGTTTCGCGTACTTCTTTTCGATGATCTTCCTGCTGGCAGCACCGCATGCGAACGCGCAGAGCACGGGCGGCCGCATCCGCGGGACGGTGACGGACTCGAGCGGAGCTGCGGTCGTGGGTGCCACGGTCGTGCTCGTGAATACAGCCACGAACGTAACGCGTGAATCCACCTCAAATGCAACCGGAGAGTATCTGTTCCTCGAGGTGCCCGTCGGCCCTTACGAGATAGACGTAAATCAGGCTGGCTTCAAGAAGTTTGTCAGGAAGAACATTGTGGTGGACTTGAACTCCGTCGTCAGCGTCGACTTGATCCTGCAAGTAGGGGGAACCACGGAAACCGTGGAAGTCACAGCCGCGCCGCCGGTCGTCGATACCAGTTCCACGCAACTTGGGGCGATCGTCAGCGAACGCGCCTCGACACAATTGCCGCTAAACCAACGCGATGCGTACCAGCTATTGCAGCTTCAGCCGGGTGTGCAGTCACAGTTGGGGAACGACGAGTTCTACGGCAGCGACCGGGCTGGAGTGGTGACGGTGAATGGTGGACGGGGCCGGGCCAACAACTATTCGGTGAATGGGGGCGAAGCCAACGACCTGTTCGCGAACCTGCCGGCTGTGGAACCTTCTCCGGATAGTATCGAAGAGTTCCGGGTAATCACGAATTCGTTTGACGCCGAATACGGGCGGAATTCCGGCGCGGTGGTCAATGTGGTGACAAAATCGGGCACCAATGCCTTTCACGGCAGCACCTACGAATTTTTCCGGAACACGGTACTGAATGCACATCCTTTCACCTTCACGCCAGCCCCAAAACCAGCCTTCAATCAGAATCAGTTCGGGGCAACGCTAGGCGGCCCGATTAAAAAGGACAAGACATTTTTCTTTGCGTCGTATGAAGGGAGACGGATTGTTCAGGGGATTGTCTCGCAGCCGGTTATTGTTCCAACGGCGAGCAACGTGAGTGGGCAGTTTGCCACCGCCGCCGAGCCGGCTTTTACGGGAAGCCTCACCGATGCCACGGTGGCCAATATATTGCAGAGTAGATGCGGCACCGGAAGCGCTAATCCGAGCCTTAGCACCAATCAGGAAGCCCTGTTGCAGACTGTGATCGGCGGCACTCCGCAGCCTTGGGACACGGTTTTTCCGAACGCCGCAATTCCCGCGGGGTGCTTTGATCCCGTTGCGCTCAGTCTACTGAAGTATGTGCCGGGGGCGGGCGGCAGCAGTTCGACGGTTCTAACGGTTCCGAAAAAGACGGACTTCGGAAATCAATTTCAATTGCGCTTCGATCACACGCTGACGCTCAATCAAAAGCTTTCCATCTATTATTACTTCGATGACGATGACACGCTGGATCCGTTCGCGAAGTTCCAGGCGGCGGGCGCGACGCTGGGCAACTTCCCGGGAGAATTTGCGACCCGGACGCAGCAGTTGAATGCTTCCCACACGTGGACGATCGGGGCGGCGGCGGTTAATGAATTTCGCTTCGCCTACTTGCGCGAAGGGCAAATGAAATTCAATGCCCCAACCGTGAATGGCCTCGTCAACGCATCGTGCGGCAGCGGGAGCGCGTCGCAATTCTGCTTTACGGGGACTTCGGACACCAGTCTGATCAACGATGCGGGAACGCCGCTCGGCACGAGCCCTGATTACGGCATCCATCCGAATCTGCCAGCGACCAAGGAAGGAGTTCCGTATATTCAAGTCAGCGGTGGCTTCACGATAGGAAACAACTGGGAGGGACAACTCCCGCAGGTCGGCAACACGTTACAGTGGAGCGACAACTACAGCAGGATTAGCGGAAATCACAGCTTCAAATTTGGCGGGGATCTCCGCTACCAGCGATTCGATCAGACGCTCTACTACAACGTGAACGGCTGGTTAACTTTCGGCGCGTTTAACGGCAACAACGATCTCGGGATCAGCAATCCGTACGCAGATTACCTGCTGGGCTTGCCGTACAGCTATTCGCAAGGCTCGGCGCAGAAAGAGCTGGTTCGCAGCACCTCGGTGTACCTGTTCGCGCAGGATAGCTGGAAAATTAAGCCGAATCTCACCTTGAATTATGGCGTGCGCTGGGAAATGAATACGCCGCTGACAGACATAGGGCATAAAGTGCAGACTTTCCGCCCCGGTGAAAACTCGACAATTTACCCCTGCCAGCTTTCGGCGGCGAGCATTGCGAACTTTCAGACGAACTACGGCATTGCCAACCCCGATTGCAACAACACGGGCGTGCAGCCGACGGGACTCGTGTTCCCCGGGGATAAGGGCGTGCCGAACGGGCTAACGAACACCTATTACAAAGCGTTCGCGCCCCGGCTAGGCCTGAACTGGAGCCCCGGCTGGAAAGACGGATTCCTGGGAAAGATTTCAGGCGGACCGAACAGGATGACGGTCAGCATGGGCTACGGCATGTTTTATAACCCCATTGAACAACTAGTACTCGAACAATTCAGCGCGGAACCTCCTTTCGGGGGGAGCAACAGCATCACAAATCCGCTGCTGCAGACACCGTTTGTGGATCAGTCCGGCAACACCTACCCGAATCCGTTCAACGGAGTTTTGAGTCCGCCGCGCGGAAGCAATATTGACTGGTCAATTTACCGGCCCGGTCTATACTACGGGCAATTCCCGGCCAATCTTCGGCCGCAATATTCCGATCAGTACAACCTGACGATCAAGCGGGAATTGCCGCACGATATTCTTTTCCAGATAGGATACGTGGGCTCGCAAGGGCATCGTTTGCTGGCCGATTATGAGTTGAACCCTGCCATGCCGGCAACTTGCTTGCAATTGAATACGATTCTTGGATCGGGGACTTGCGGGCCTTACGGCGAGGACTCTTCCTATACAATTCCTGCAGGCACGATCATTCCTGCGGGTGGATTGTATCTCCCTTACGGGGCCGGGGGGGCGACGAATGGACCGGTGACATTGCCCGCCGGTTATGTGGTGGGCTCGAACACCGGTGGCCTGCCGATTACGCTGGTCGGGTTGAGGAGATACTCTTCACCGAATTGCAATCCCCTGACAGGCGCAGGCTGCCCCGTGGATGGAACGCCCGTCTTCTCCGGAATTTTCACGGAAAATACGGTGGCGAAGTCCAATTATAACTCGCTGCAAGTGATGGTGGAAAAGCGCTTCTCGCACGGATTGCAGTTCCAAGCGGCGTACACTTACGGAAAATCGCTGGATAATGCTTCCAGTTTCGAGAACACGCTGAATCCCTTTAACTTCAATGCGACTTATGGACCTTCGCTCTTCGATACCCGTCATATTCTCTCATTCAACTACGTCTGGGATATTCCGGTGCCTAAGATGGAAGGGTTTAAAGGCAAGATGCTCGACGGCTGGCAACTTTCGGGAATCATCCGCGTGCAGAGCGGTTTTCCGATCCGAATCACTTCGCAAGCGGACAACGAACTCTACGACGCCTCTTATCTGTTCGAGTTTGCGGGCGAGCCGAACCTGACTGCGCCCTTTAAGGCGACCGACCCCAGGAAGACGGTGTGCGCGTTCGGCACCGGCCCGCTTGCCCCAGGTGCACCAGCCTGTTCTCCCGTATCGGGATATGCGTTCGACCCCAACTTGTTCGACAATTCGCCTTATGACCCAAGCAGCGGACCGAAAACGGATCCCACTGCCGTTACTCTCGGGACGATCGGGAACGCACCAAGGACAATCTGCTGCAGCCCGCTGCTGCAAAACTGGGACATGAGCTTTCTTAAAGAAACCCAGCTGAACGAGCGATTCCAGTTGGAATTCCGCGGCGACGTGTTCAACATCTGGAACCACGCTCAGTTCTACACGATTGACGGAAATGCATCCGACCAAGGAACAACTTTCGGACAGGTCCAGCATGTGCACGATCCGCGACTGGTGCAACTGGCACTGAAGCTCCGGTTCTAACGGCGTCGATGGCCAATTGCTCTCCGGGGCGCGCGGGTCGCAAGGGCCGCGTTTTCCCGTGAACGAGGAAAGGGCTGTTCACGATCTCATTGAAGAGGACGGGGTGCCCGGCAACAAGAGATGGCGTAAAATGGGTTCGCAGCGCGTCCCACGAACCTCGTAGTTTACCTCGCTGAAACTGACCGCAGGGAACAGACCTGCCACAGGTGACCCCTAGGAAGGCCAGCCTGCATGGAGTACGCAAATGCAAGAAGCACTACAGAAGGAACTCGCTCTATACGAGAAGCGCACGCCCAAATCTGCGGAAGCTCACAAAAGGGCTGAGAAGCGCATTCCCCTGGGCGTGGCGAGCAACTACCGCGCCTACGATCCTTACCCGATCTTCGTGGCCGAAGGTCACGGCAGCAAGATCGTGGACATTGACGGAAACGAATATCTCGACCACAACCTGTGCTTCGGCACCCTGATGGCAGGGCACGGGCATCCGGCGGTGGTCAAGGCTATCCAGTGGGCGCTGCAGAACGGCACCACCTTCGGCATGCCCCACGGCATGGAAGCCGAACTGGCCGAGGAAATTTGCGCGCGCTATCCCGTCGAGATGGTGCGCTTCGGCTCCAGCGGCACGGAAGCAACGATGCATGCTTGCCGCATCGCCCGCGCCGCTACGAACCGCAACATAATCCTGCGGTTTGAGGGCGGCTACCACGGCCTGCACGACACCGCGCTCGTTAGCGTGAAGCCGAAGGAAGAAGACTACGGCGACATCAATGCGCCGAATTCCGTCCCCGGCGGGTTGGGCGTAATCAAGCCGGTTCTCGACAACGTGGCGGTTGCCACGTTCAACAATCAGCCCAGCGTAGAAAACCGCTTCAAGCAGTTTCCCGGCCAGATTGCAGCCATCATTTTAGAGCCGATCATGATGAACGTCGGCATATGCATGCCGCAGCCTGGCTTCCTGGAAGGACTGCGTGAAATCTGCAACAAAAATGGCGCGCTGCTGATCTTCGATGAAGTGAAGACCGGCGCGAAGCTCTGTTGGGGCGGTGCCAGCGAGTACTTCGGGGTGAAGCCCGACATCATCGCGCTGGCGAAGTCGATTGGCGGCGGCGTTCCGCTGGCGGCGTTTGGCGCGGGCCGCCAGGTGATGGACCTGATCGTCCAGCACAAGGTTTTCCACGGCGGCACGTTCAACACGAACCGCTTCGCGATGGCCGCGGGTCTGGCGACCTTCCGCGAAGTTCTCACCCGCGAAAACTATGCCCACGTGAATAAACTCAGCAAGAAACTGGCGGAGGGCTACCGGGCCATTCTAAAGAAAACCGGCCTGAAGGCGTATGTGGCTCAGGCAGGGGTCAACGGCGCGCTGATGCTGTACCCGCAGGAAATCCGCAACTACCGCGATTGGATGAAGATTGATGTGGACCTGTGGAGGCAATTCTGGTTTGGCATGGTCAATCGCGGCGTCCTGGCGATGCCGTACTGGTGGGACGAACAGTGGACCGTCTCCGTGCAGCACACCGAAGCGGACATCGACAAGCACCTTGCAGTGTTCGATGAGGTCGCGCCCGCGCTGGCCAAGACCCAGCAGGAACGCGGCGCCAAATTTGTCGGCGCGGCAGGCGACTAAGGAGCTACAGGATTGCGCGACGAGGTCACCACAGCGCCAGCCGCTTCGCCCGCTTCCGAACCTGAGCGCCTGCATTTAAAGCGGGTGCTTGGGCGGCGTGACCTCGTGCTGCTCTTTGTTGTTGCCGTTTTTAATCTCAACGTATTGCCTTCCATTGCCGCCAATGGCGGCGTCACCGTCTGGCTCTGGCTGATCTCTCTTTTGCTGTTCTTTTGGCCGCAGGGAATTGCCGTAATCGAACTGGCCCACCGCTATCCTGGCGAGGGCGGCGTCTACCTGTGGGCCAAGGAAGTGTTCGGCGATTTCCATGGCTTTCTGTCCGGCTGGTGTTACTGGACGAACAACATGATGTACGTGCCGACGGTGATGCTGTATTTTGTCGGCGTGTCGGTTTTTGTGCTGGGCCCGAGCCACGCGGGGCTTGCCGACAACCGCACGTTCGCCCTCGTTGCTTCCGTCGTGCTCCTCAGCCTTCTGGTGATCCTGAACGTCGTGGGCCTGGGCGTGGGCAAGTGGATCAACAATCTTGGCGGGATCGGCACATTCATCGCGGCTTTTTTGTTGATGGGCCTCGGCGTCATCGTCTGCCTAAAGTTTGGCACCAACATCCACTGGGCGGATTTTCAGGTTCCCGCTAATCCGCGATTCGTTTTGAATTCGTTCGGGGTCATCTGCTTTGGCCTGGTGGGATTGGAGCTTGCTTCCATCATGGGCGATGAAATCGAGAACCCGCGCAAGACCTTGCCGGGCGCGGTCGCGTGGGGAGGCGTGCTGTCCGGTTTCCTTTATATCGGCGCAACACTGACGCTGCTGGTGGCTGTGGACAAGAACAGCATCAGCGTGCTTCAGGGCATCGTGCAGGCCGTCAGCCACATGGCTTCGCGAGTCGGCGTGGCCTGGATCGTGGCGCCGTTCGCGTTTCTGCTCAGCTTATCCATCGCGGGGATTGGCTCGGCGTGGCTGGGCGGCTCCGCACGCATTCCATTTGTGGCGGGTCTGGACTCCTACATGCCCTCGTGGCTCGGAAAGATTCATCCGAAATACGCCACGCCCTACGCCGCGTTGATTGTGCATGCGAGCGTTTCGCTAATCCTGGTGATTGCCAACTTCCTGGCCACGGGCGGCGTGCAAGAATCATTCCAGCGCCTGCTTTCCCTCGCCGTAGTCCTGCAGTTGATTCCATTTCTCTATATATTTGGCGCGCTGCTGAGAATCGCAATGGATGCGAAATTCGTCCGCGGCCACTACGGCAAAGGGACGCTCATTTTCGCGGGCGTCAGCGGGTTCATCACAACCATACTCGGCATTGCCCTGGCCTATTTCCCGGCGCAGCAGATCACTTCGCTGCTGTCGTACGAAATCTGGATGATTGGCGGAACTCTGCTATTCATCGGGCTGGCGGCATTTTTCTTTTATGTATATGGAAGCCGCAAAGTGGCACGTAAGATGGCGGTGAATTCCCCGGTGGTATAAGAAAAGGAATTTGGGAGGCGGTTCATGTCCACGACGGCAAAACCAACGGTGAAAACCTACCAGAACTACATCAACGGGCAATGGGTTGCCAGTTCGTCCGGCGAGACCTTTCCGGTCTTTGACCCCTCGACCGAAGAGGTGATTGCCCACGTGGCCTCGGCAACCGCCGCGGATGTGGACAAAGCAGTGAAAGCAGCGCGCGCGGCGTTTGACTCCGGGCCGTGGGCGCAAACCTCGGCGCAGGATCGCGGGCGCGTACTTTTTAAGATTGCCGACAAGATCCGGCAGAATGCCGGGATGCTGGCGGAGCTTGAATCGCGCAACTCCGGCAAGCCCATCGTGGAAGCCGAATATGACCTGGCCGATGTGGCGACCTGCTTTGAGTATTACGGTGGCCTGGCCAATAAGGTGACGGGCCACGTCAATCCGGTGCCTGCGAACGCGCTGAGCTTCACATTGCGTGAGCCAGTGGGAGTCGCCGCCCAGATTATTCCGTGGAATTTTCCGCTGCTGATGGCGGCGTGGAAGCTGGCCCCGGCGATCGCAGCCGGTTGTACCTGCGTGCTCAAGCCGGCGGAGCAAACTCCCCTGACGGCGATGGAACTGGCGAATTGGTTTGAGGAAGCAGGGTTGCCGCCGGGCGTGGTCAACGTCGTGAACGGCGTGGGCGAAGTTACGGGCGCGGCCCTGGTCGCGCATCCGGGCGTGGATAAGGTGGCGTTCACTGGGAGTGCGGCGGTCGGAAAGATCATTGTAAAAAGCGCCGCCGATACCTTGAAGCGCGTGACCCTGGAATTGGGCGGCAAATCGCCCAACGTCTTTTTTGCCGACGCGGATTGGGAAGCGGCGGTGGATGGCGCACTTTTTGGCGTGTTCATCAATCAGGGCGAAGTATGCTCGGCGGGCAGCCGCGTGCTGGTCGAGAAAAAGATCTACACGAAGTTTGTGGAGGCCATGACGGAAAAAGCCAAGCGCATCAAGCTGGGGCCGCCGCTGGATCGCGACACGAAAATGGGGCCGCTGGTCAGCAAGGAGCAGTACGACCGTGTAACTTCGTATCTCGAAATCGGCAAGAAGGAGGCCAAGACCGCGATTGGCGGGGGAAGGGCGAAGGCGTTCGGCAAGGGCTACTACGTCGAGCCGACGATTTTTTATGACGTGCAAAACTCCGCGCGAATCGCCCGCGAAGAGATCTTCGGCCCGGTGGCCAGCGTGATTTCCTTTGAAAACGAAGCGGAGGCCATCCGCATCTCCAACGACACTCCGTATGGATTGGCGGCGGCGGTATGGACGCGCGATATTTACAAAGCGTTTCGCGTGGTGAAGTCGATTCGCGCGGGAATCGTGTGGGTCAATCACATGCAGCCCACCTACGTGGAAGCGCCGTGGGGCGGATACAAACAATCTGGGTTCGGAAGAGAACTCGGACCGTGGGGCCTCGAGGAATATCTGGAAACCAAGCAAGTTTTCGTCAATCTCGATGAAGCGCCGATTGGTTGGTACTGAGCATTAAGAAGAGATCGCCTGAAATTCGGACAAAGGAACAAGGAACCATGAAAACGATTCAAATTCGCACAGAAATTCCCGGCCCCAAATCCAAAGCGTTGCTGGCTCGGCGCGAAGCCGCCATTCCGCGGGGGCCGTCTCTGGTGACGCCCATCTTCGCGGCGAAAGCGGAAGGCGCGTGGATTGAGGACGTCGACGGGAATCGCTACATTGATTTTGCCGGCGGCATCGGCTGCCTGAATGTGGGGCACCGCGCGCCCAAGGTGGAAGCGGCGGTGCGCGATCAGGCTGGAAAATTCCTGCATCTCTGCTTTGGCGTAACTCCCTACGAATCCTACATTGCTCTCGCGGAAAAATTGAACGCGCTGGCTCCGGGCAAGTCTGCAAAGAAAACGTTTTTTGTGAATACGGGTGCCGAAGCGGTGGAAAACGCCGTCAAGATTGCGCGCTCGTACACGAAGCGGCCCGCGGTGATTTGTTTCGAGGACGCGTTTCACGGCCGGACAATGCTGACACTGTCGCTGACCAGCAAAACCAATCCGTACAAGGCGGGGTTTGCGCCGTTCGCGAGCGACATTTACCGCATTCCTTATGCCTATTGCTACCGCTGCTCGTATGGCTTGACCTACCCGTCCTGCAACACGGCTTGCGCGCATCACCTCGAAGACACATTCAAGCGCGTGGTGTCGGCGGACTCGGTGGCCGCGGTGATTGCGGAACCCGTCCTGGGCGAAGGCGGATTCATCGCGCCGCCGAAGGAGTTCTTCCCCATTCTTAAAGACATCTGTAAGAAGTACGGCATTGTGTTCATCGCGGACGAGGTGCAATCCGGGATCGGCCGCACGGGCAAATATTTTGCGATTGAGCATTATGGCGTCGAGCCGGACCTGATCACTTCGGCGAAATCCCTTGGCGGGGGTTTGCCGATCGCGGCTGTGACAGGGCGGGCCGAAATCATGGACGCACCGCAGCCCGGCGGCCTGGGCAGCACGTTCGCCGGCAATCCGGCATCCTGCGCGGCGGCGCTGGCGGCATTGAAGACCATCGAAACGGAAGGATTGCTTGCGCGATCCACGGTCATCGGCAAACGCTTTGCAGACCGCGCCAACGGCTGGCAGAAGAAGTGGCAACTGGTCGGCGACGTGCGCGGGCTTGGCGGTATGTGCGCCATCGAGCTGGTGCGCGAGCGCGAAACGCGGGACCCTGCCGGTACCGAGACGAAGGAACTCGCTCGCTACTGCTATGAGCACGGCCTCCTCACGATCACCGCCGGAACGCTGAACAACATCATGCGCATCCTGATGCCGCTCGTAATCAGCGACGCCCAGCTCGATGAAGGGCTGGATGTGCTGGAAGCGGGACTGGCACACGTGGTAGAGAAAAAGGAGGCGGTGACTTCCCACGCCTGACACTGGCAATTTCCAAATCGAGGCGCCCCCCGGGCCGCCTTTTTTTTGTCGCGGCAATCATCACAGGTCCGTCCCGCCCGAGACGGTGTGACGAGAAACCTTTCGGTTCCGGGAACGGATGTGGCACTATCAAGGACGATTGAGCATCCGCTCGTAAAGGAATAGAAGGGATACTTAGACGATGGCGAACGTAATCGTGGAGAGCCCGAAGGCAACAGGAGAATCACCGAAAAGCTACCTAGGTCCGCTGGCCATTCTGACCACGCTGTTCTTCATGTGGGGTTCGCTCACCTCGCTGAATGACGTCTTGATTCCATATGTTCAGCATGTATTCAAGATAAGACTCGCCGCCAGCATGCTTATCCAAACCGCATTTTTTTCTGCTTATTTTATTTTTTCAATTCCGGCGTCCAAGATCATCGATTGGATCGGTTACAAGAAAGCAATCGTGGTGGGTTTGTTCACCATGGTGGTTGCCTGCCTCGCTTTCTATCCTGCGGCCAGAATTCCTTCGTTCCCATTTTTGCTCGCAGCTCTAATCATTTTGGCGACGGGAATTACGATTCTCCAAGTCGCGGCAAATCCCTACGTGGCGATATTGGGGAAGCCGAAAACCGCCTCCAGCCGGTTGAATCTTACGCAAGCTTTTAACTCTCTCGGTACCGCCGTATTCCCTTGGATCGGTGCGAGACTGATTCTCGGGACTACGGCTGCTGCTGTAAATCTGAACGCATCAGCGGAAGCCAATGCAGTGGTTAAGCTTTATGTTTATTTCTTTGCGACAGCCCTTACGCTGCTTGCGATAGGCATCGGGTTATCCAAACTCCCCACAATATCGACCGCTCAACACCACCTGGGTGAAAGGGTCGATGATTCTGTTTGGAAGCACCCAAATCTTGTTTTTGGTGCAATCGGAATTTTCGTGTATGTGGGCGGTGAAGTTGCCATAGGAAGTTCCATCGCCAATTATCTTGCGCTGGACAATATCGGTGGCTTTATCTCCTCAGCCAACATTCCGGACGCAGCAATGCGATACCGCGCAGCTATCGCAGTGGCCGCGAAGTATATCTCGTTGTACTGGATGGGGGCGATGGTCGGGCGTTTCATTGGCTCCGCTCTCCTTCAAAAAATAAAACCTGGGAAATTGTTGGCGCTCGCTGCAATAATGGCTGGCCTCCTGGTCACAATTTCGGTGACGGCAAGCGGCCATACAGCTATGTGGTCGATCTTGGCTGTTGGACTCTTCAACTCGATCATGTTCCCCTGCATATTTACAATGGGGATCGCGGAATTGGGTCCGCTTACTGGCGACGGCTCGGGCATCCTGAATATGGCCATAGTTGGCGGAGCAATCGTTCCCTGGATCGTCGGCAAAGCCGCGGATCTAATCAACCGTAGTTATTACCCGACGATGAGCCAGGGAGAAACCAGTTGGGGGCAAGGGATTCACTATGCCCTCATTGCGGCTACCTTCTGCTATTTGTACATTCTCTTCTTCGCAGTGAGCGGATCGAAGACTCGTAGCGAGCGTTCCGCGAACACTTAACGGAATCAGATCAGGCATGCTGATCATGGCGATCCTGGGTGGAGCCATTACCCCGGCAGCGCAAGGCGCCATCGCGGACCGCATCGGTGTGCATCACGCGTTTGTGCTGCCAGTAATTTGCTACCTTTACATTGCCTATTATGCGTTGCGAGGCTCGCATCCGGTTGGAGTCGGATAGGCACACCCAAACGACTGACGGGAGAACTTCAGAAAAGCCGATGCGCGGCTGAAGTTACCCGCGCGGCGGTCCGCTGGAGGCGCGGGTAACCAGTTCCGGCTCGACGGCAATTTCCGGAACGAATGGGGCACGGTCGTCGATGCGGTCGAGCAACGTCTGCGCGGCAATCCGTCCCATTTTCAGAAGTGGCTGCCGCACCGTGGTGATCGGCGGAATGGAATAGGCCGCTACCGTGATATCGTCGAAACCCACGACCGAAACATCTTGCGGAACACGCAGCCCCGCTTCTTGAAAATCCCGCATGGCCCCGATCGCGGAAATATCGTTGTAGGCGAAAAGCGCGGTGAACGGCGCATTCCGCGCCAAAAGCATCTTGCCTGACGGATATCCCAGCTTCGATGCTGATTCCTTTCCCTCCAACTGGACGATAAGTTCGGGCCGGATGCGAATATCGAATTCGCGCGCAACTTCTTGAATGGCATCCCAACGCGAAACGGCGTCCGAGCTGTCCGGATTGCCGCGCAAAAAAGCAATGTCCCGATGGCCCAGTTGTTTCAAGTGGCCGAGGGCCAGCTCGGCGGCGCGTCGGTGATCCAGAATAATGTTGGTGACGTTTTCCACTTTCTGATGCCCAGCCACCGCGACGGTGGGCAGCAACGGCTGTTCATCAATCGACGTGTCAATCGTGATGATTCCCTCGACGCCGCGAGACTGCAACATCTCCGAGTACGTCCGCAGGAGCTTCGGGTCGTGGCGATGGGCGACGGTCAGGAAGAAGTAATTGTTCTCCCGGAGACAAGCTTCGATACCACTGCAGACCAGGCTGCCGTAAACGTCCCCAATCTCCTCGGCGATCACACCTACGGTCAGGCTGCGCTTTACACGCAGCGAACGTGCGAAGAAATTGGGGCGGTAGTTCAGCTCGCGTGCGGCATCCAGAACGCGCGCCCGGGTACGTGCCGGAATGGAACGCGCCGCCGGTGAATCGTTCAATACAGCGGAAACCGTGCCGGCTGTCAGTCCCAGGTGTTCCGCAACCGCTCGGAGAGTAACAGCACCAGATTTTCGGATGCGGGATGATTTCGTCGCTTTCATTATTTGGTTCAGACTCCACTTAAGGAGTCTCCTCGAAGAATCAGGACACATCACAAACGGTACGGCCTCGCCACGCCAACGGGCCACGGCATTAATGTCCCTGTATTGTAGTCCAATCCTGATGAATAAGGATGTGATGGGAGGCACGCAAGATAAGGTTACTGGAGGTTGTTTCAAAAGACCTCACCTACTAAACAGAACGCAACATCGATTTACCCGAAGCCACGCACTCCCCCGCAATGTGACAGAACTTCACACCGCGTCGCCGAGCGTCTCTTTCGACTGGCCAGACCCGCCCGAACGACAATCGATATTTTAGATGATTCACAGCATGTGTGGAATATAATCGCGGCGGGCAGCCATGAACCGGCGAAACCTCCAGCAAAATTTGGACGTGGTGTGTGCCAACGGCACTTCTGGAGCACACCGGCTAAGCGGAAATACGGCAGACCATGAAATCGTGGAGTGGAGGCTAAAATGTCGCGATTACTTTTCTTGATGGTGAGCGTGCTGATCGTTTTGGGCGTGAGGGCAGAACTCGACGCAAGACCGGGAGCAGAGGCAATAGGAATATTCGAAGGACACGGAGATGTAGGCACAGTCCTCCATGCGGGCTCAGTGGATTACGACGCCGGAAAGCAGAGCTATACCATTGCCGGCAGCGGGGAAAACATGTGGTTTGCCGCTGATGCTTTCCATTTCGTGTGGAAGAAGGTCTCCGGGGATGTTTCGCTTGTGGCAGACGTGAACTTCCTGGGTCAGGGCAAGAATCCCCATCGAAAGGCCGTGCTGATGATTCGGCAGACCCTCGACGCCGATTCGGCATATGCCGACGTGGCCCTGCACGGTGAAGGTCTAACCTCATTGCAGTATCGGGATGAAAAGGGAGCCACCACTCACGAAATTCAGGCGAATGTTCCCGCCCCACGGCGGCTGCAACTGGAAAAGCATGGCGACTACGTTTACATGCTGCTCGGAAAAGGTGGCGACCCTGTGCAGGTTGCCGGTGGATCGATCCGCGTGCCAATTCACGGCACGTACTACGTGGGCATAGGCGTGTGCTCGCATGAAAAGGACCTCGTGGAAAAGGCCGTCTTTACGAATGTTTCGTTGCAGGCGCCGGCGGTGATATCCGGCCAGCCCGCACTTTACAGTTCCCTGGAGACCATCGCGATTGATTCGACGGATCGCCGCATCGTTTACGTTGCCCCGGGACGTTTTGAGGCGCCGAACTGGTCGCGGGACGGCGCTTCGTTGCTCTTTAACAGCAATGGGCACATCGAGAAAATTGCCGTCGCTGGCGGCACGCCCGAAACGATCGACACCGGCTTTGCGAACCGCTGCAACAACGACCATGGCATTTCTCCGGACGGCCGTTTGTTGGCCGTCAGCGATCAATCGCAGGAAGAGCACCGCTCGTTGGTCTATGTCCTGCCGATCGGTGGTGGCGCGCCGAAGCGGTTGACGCAAAATTCTCCCTCCTACTGGCACGGATGGTCGCCCGATGGCCAGACCCTGGCATTCGTTGGCGAGCGCAACGATAATTTTGACATTTATACAATTCCCGTGACTGGCGGCCAGGAAAAGCGGCTGACCACGGCGCCGGGTCTCGACGACGGGCCGGATTACTCTCCCGACGGGAAGTACATCTACTTCAATTCCGAGCGCACTGGGAAGATGCAGATCTGGCGAATGCATGCCGACGGCTCCGAACAGGAACAGGTTACATCGGACGAATACAACAATTGGTTCCCGCACATTTCGCCGGACGGAAAATGGATGGTGATTCTCTCCTACGAGGCCAACGTGAAAGGCCACCCGGAAGACAAGGACGTGATGTTGCGGCTGATGTCCCTGCCGGACAGAAAGATCAGCGTGCTGGCGAAACTTTTTGGAGGGCAGGGAACGATCAATGTGCCTTCGTGGTCGCCAGACAGCAAAAGGCTGGCCTTTGTAAGTTACCAATGGCTAGCGCATTGAAAGATTGCCTCAACGAGAGGCGCCGGAAGGGCGTTCCGGGAGCCACTCAGACCTGAGTCCCGAAAATTGCCATTTGCGGCATACTCGCTGCCTCTGCCGATTCCTTGGCGTGTGGACACAAACCCGCGTCACACTTATCATTGAGACACGCTCCCGGGTCTCTTGTTTGCGCGCACTGCGCGGCCCGAATGGGGAGGAGAGACAGAGTTCTCTTCCGCTGCACATCATCTACAGTCCAAGTCTTTGTCGAATTCGTCTGGAATACGCATGTCCCCGCAGCTCATTCCCGGACGACGCGAGGCCTTCATGCAGGATGAACTCTTCCACGAAATGAAGCAGGCCATCATCGATGGCGATCCTGACCGCGCCAGGGAACTCAGCCTTAAGGCAATCGCCCAGGGCATTCCTCCGCTCGATGCCATTCATCACGGCTTCGTTCTCGGATTGAACGCCGTAGGCCAGCAGTTCGAAGCAGGCGAGATGTTTCTTCCCGACCTGGTACTCGCCGGGGAAGCCATGAAAGCTGCAACTTCCGCCCTGGAGCCGGAGATTCAGAAGGCGGGTGCGGCGCGCGAATCGCTGGGAAAAGTTGTGCTGGGAACGGTGAAGGGAGATATTCACGAAATTGGGAAAACCCTCGTCGGAACGATGCTTTCGGCGAATGGATTTGAAGTGTTCGACCTTGGCGTCGACGTTCCGTTTGAATCGTTTGCCCTCAAGGCCGAGGAATTGAACGCTGACCTTATCGGCGTCTCCGCTCTGTTGACCACAACGATGACGGGTCAGAAGGAAGTCGTCGAGGCTCTGGAGCGGCACGGTCTTCGCCCACGCGTGAAGATCATTGTGGGCGGCGCTCCGGTCACACAGAGTTGGGCCGACGAGATCGGCGCGGATGGCTATGGAAAAGATGCGTTCACGTCCGTGGCCCTGGCCAAGAGCCTGCTCAAAAAGCAGGAGAAATTGCCTGTCAGTTAAAAATCAAACGGGCCGATTGCAAATGCAGCCAAACCTACGATTACTGGATGCGGAACTTCTTGAGCGAATCCTGTCAGAAGCCTTCGCTCTCATCTTTCAACGCGGCGTGACCGTGCAGGGCCCTGAGGCGAGCGATCTGCTGGCCTCTGCCGGAGCGCGGCTGGAAAATGGGATCGCCCACATTCCGGAATCATTGGCCCGCGGGGCTATCGAGAGCGTTCCGCGAGAATTCCACCTGCACAATCGCGCTGGCGAACCCGTCGTGAAATACGGCGGCGATAACGTGCAATTCGACCCAGGCTCTTCTTGCGTGCACATCCTGGACCCGGAAACTCTCGAACACCGCCTGACCCAGTCCGCCGATTTGGTGCGCTTGGTACAGGTCGCGGAAATGTTGCCGCAGTACGCCGCGCAATCCACCGCCGTGGTTTGCAACGATGCCGCCAAAGAAATCGGCGACTTGTACCGGCTGTTCGTGGTGCTCTGGTATTCGAACAAGCCCATCGTGACTGGAGCGTTTTCTCCGCATACCGCGCCCGCCATGATCGACCTGCTTGTGGCGGACAGCGGCAGCCCCGCCGCTCTCCGGGAGAAGCCCCGCGCGATTTTTGACGTGTGCCCTTCGCCGCCGCTGCACATGTCGGAATTTGCGGCCCAGAATCTGATGGATCTCGCGCGTGCCTGGGTTCCCGCGGAGATCGTCGCGATGCCGCTGTCTGGCGCCGCTGCTCCCGCAACCCTCGCTGGTACCATCGTCCAGCATGCCGCCGAATGCATCAGCGGCATCACCATTCATCAGTTGGCGCAGCCTGGCGCGCCCGTGGTTTGGGGCGGTGCGCCCGCCATCTTTGACATGCGCAGCGGCATCACCCCGATGGGAGCGGTCGAAACTGCCATGTTGAATATTGCCTCCGCGCAAGTGGCGAAGTCGTTCGGATTACCAACGCACGGCTACTTGATTGGCAGCGATGCAAAATGGCTGGATGCGCAGGCGGGCCAGGAAAGTGGCGTTGCGGCGATCCTGGGCGCGCTCGGGGGGATTAATATGATTTCTGGGGCTGGCATGCTGGATTCGCTGGCATGCCACAGTGCGGAGAAGCTTGTGTTGGATGCGGAGTCCATTGCCATGGCGCAGCGCCTTCTGCGAGGTGTCCAACCACGAACGGAATCGCTGGCCCTCGAAATGTTCGCGAAAGCCGGCGCGCAAGGTGATTTCCTGAAGATTCCGGAAACGCGTAAGTATTTTCGGATGGAGCAGCATCTTCCCTCGAAAGTGATTGACCGCGGTTCGCTTCATTCCTGGGAACAATCAGGAAAAACAGATGCTTTTGCGCGTGCCCGCGATCGGGTGAAAGAGCTCCTGGCGGCCTACAAACGGCCTGCCATTTCGCTCCGAGTTGAAAACGATTTACGTTCCATCGTTACCGAACATGCAAAACGCGCCGGCATGGCGCATCTGCCAGGAATCTGATGACGAAGAGATGAATCGAGCGGTTGCCGCATGACCCAGAATCTCATTTCGGGCGAGCCCACGCAGATTCGCAGCGCTTGGCAACTTGCCATCACCGTGGACATGGTATTGCGCGGCCAGGGCGCCGAGCCGCAGAAAATTCGCGTCCGCCAGCCTCAACTTATTAACCTGGCGGAACGCGCGATTGCCGAAGGCAAGGGTTTGATTCAACCAAAGGTGGCTTTTCGCCGTCTGGACATTTGTGGAGTCTCACGGTCCTGCGTGACTCTGAGAGGTGGAAGTGAGTTGAATGGGTTTGGAGTTGCGCGGAAGCTCGCCGGATGTCAGGGAGTTTTTCTCGCCGTGGCTACTCTGGGGAAGAAACTGGAAGAGGAAATGGACAAGGCGTCGCAAGCCGATTTGCCCTGGCAATTCGCTCTGGACGGTTTTGGCACCGCCGCGATTGGCGCTCTCTCCAATGCGGCTTGCCGTTTTTTTGCTGAACTGGCTGCGAGAGAGGGTCTGCGCGCGACAAGTCAGTTCTATCCCGGCATGCGCGGATGGCCTCTCGCGGAGGGCCAGACGCAGATCTTCTCTCTTGTGGATGCGCATTCGATGGGGGTGGCTCTCAATCCCTCATTTCTGATGGTGCCGCGCAAATCGCTTTCCTTGGCCGTGGGGTTTGGCACCCACGCGCAGCCTGCCGGCCATATTTGCGACGAATGCAGTGTCTCCGCGAAATGCCGCCACAAACCGATTGACCGCTGAATTGCTCAATGGCGAACCGAGAACAAAACTTTATCGTCGAACTGCAACCCATTGGACGACGCGCGGAAATCTCGCCGGGAGAGACACTGCTGTCGGCCGCGCAATCCGTCGGCGTGGAGCTGCAGGCGGTTTGCGGCGGCGTTGGCACCTGCGGCCAATGCAAGGTGCGCCTCACAACAGGTTTACTCTCCGCACCCACTTCGCTAGAAAAGGAGAAACTCGGGCAGGAACTCCTCGAAGGGAGCTGCCGTCTTGCATGCCAGGCCATCCCAACTAGTCACGTTACCCTGGAAATTCCGCCGGAGTCGCTTACTTCCTCGCAACGCGTTCAACTCGATGGCCGTGATCTCGGCGTTTCGTTGGACCCGCTGGTCGTGCCTTTTGACCTCTCAGTAGACGCATCGCTCCCCGGCAAGCTTCGGGAAACCATCAATGAAGCCGCGGGCCAGGATGTAGAGCCGGGTGCGGAGAGCTTCGAACAGTTGGCGGAAACCGCGAAGCAGTTCACGGGACACGTGCGCGCCGCGGTGAGCAAGGAGTCTTCACCTCTCACGATCGTCGGCATACTCCCAGAGAAGACCCGCATCTTCGGGCTTGCGGTTGATCTGGGAACGACGAAACTCGCATCGTACCTCGTGAATTTGGAAACAGGCAAAACAGTCGCCCAACGCGGATTGATGAACCCTCAGATTGCCTATGGCGAGGACGTTATCAGCCGCATTTCTCATGCGAGCCATTCGGGCGGAGCCGCGCAGCAGTTGCAACGCAGAGTCATCGAGACGCTGAACCAGATCGTGCGGGAGTTTTGCAGCGATCTCGCCATCTCGCCGGAACAAATCGTGGAGATAGTCGTCGCCGGAAACACCGCGATGCACCATTTCTTTGCAGGTCTCCCTGTTCAGCAGTTGGGCATGGCACCCTACCTGCCTGCAACGACTGAGCCACTTCACCTGGCCGCGCGCGATCTCGGAATCGCGATTGCGCCCGGTGCATCAATTTACACTCCGCCAAACATCGCCGGTTATGTGGGCGGCGATCACGTGGCCATGCTTATTGGCATTGGCGCCGGCGCCCGCAAATCGGGTCCTCCCTTTCTGGCGATCGACATCGGCACCAACACCGAACTCACTCTGAGCGTGCACGGCCGCTTGTTGACTTGCTCGTGTGCTTCCGGGCCGGCCTTTGAAGGAGCGCACATTCGGCACGGCATGCGCGCCGCTCCGGGCGCCATTGAACGCGTGCTTTTCGAGCGCGGCGCCTTCCAGATCTACACAATTGAACGGCGCCTTCCCATCGGAATCTGTGGCTCCGGAATTCTCGACGCGATTGCAGCCCTGCTCGATGCCGGTGTACTGGAGTCGCGCGGGAATTTTCGCAAAGGGGCGGAACGCGTGCACCAAAACGGTGGCGGCGGTGAGTATCTTCTGGTCAGTGCGGAGAACTCCGGCAGCGGAGGCGAAATCGTTCTGACGCGGCAGGATATCAGCGAGATTCAGTTTGCCAAGGCCGCGATTCGCGCAGGCATTGAGGTTCTTCTCGAAGTCAGTGGAGTGGACGCGTCGATGCTGGAAGAGTTTATCATTGCTGGCGCGTTTGGCAGCTATCTTGATGTGCAGAGTGCGTTGCGCATCGGGCTATTTCCACAAATTCCTCTTGGCAGATTCCGACAGGTCGGCAATGCCGCGGGGATTGGCGCCAGGCAAATGCTCATTTCCGGCTCTCAGCGCCGCTTGGGCGAGTCGCTTGCCAAACAGGTTGAATACGTCGAACTGGCCACCCACCCTCATTTTCAGGACAAGTTCGCGCAGAGTCTATTCTTCTGAGGCCTTGGGCAAACCGCTTCCCGCCCGAAACGCCGGATCTCGGGCCAGCACACGAATAAAGTCCGGGCTCGTTCCGCAACAACCTCCAACGAAGGTCGCTCCTGCGTCCGCGAGTTCTCTTGCCGACTCGGCGAATTCCTCCGGCGTCGTCTTGTATTTCGCTACGCCGCCCACTATTTCCGGCAAGCCTGCATTCGGCTTGATCCAGATTGGCAGGCGGCACGCCGCCACCAGACGCTTGCAGATCGCAACATACTCCCGCGCGCCGACCCCGCAATTCGCTCCAATGCCGTGGATACCTTCGCTCACCAGAGCGGTGGCCACTTGTTCCGGCGTCGCGCCCATGATGGTCCGGTCGTGATTCTTGCCGGAATCGTAGACAAATGAAACAATGACAGGCAAGCCTGTCTTCAGAGCTGCAGCCGCCGCAATCTTGGCCTCGGTCAAATCAATCATCGTTTCGATCAGAAGCGCGTCGGGATTTTGCTCTGCCAGCGCCCGGGCCTGCGCGAGAAATGCGTCGCGGAGTTGTTCCGGCGTAACTTCCTTCGTTACAAGCATCTTTCCGCTCGGGCCCATCGAGGCAAATACCAGCACCTCGCGTCCCGCTGCCTCTTGCGAAATCTTCACGCCGGCCCGATTGATCGCTGCGCATTGGCCGTCCAGCCCATGCGGCCCAAGACTAATCGGATTCGCGCGAAAGGTGTTGGTCAGAATCACCTTGCTCCCGGCTTGGATGTAGCTCTCCGCGACCTGACGAACCAACTCAGGTTTTATGAGATTCCATTCGTCCAGACAAGATCCCAAGGGTGCACCGAGCTTCTGCAATTCGGTGCCCCAGGCGCCATCGGCCAGGGTCAACGTTCCGCGAACGCAATCCGTAAAGTTCATAGAGTCTCTTCGACGTGGAATTTAATCTCCCAGTATACTCCCGCCGACAGCGAGAGTTTCCTCCTAAGCGGAGAGGAAGTGCATCCGGGAAAGCGTCCACAAAATCCTTTTTCTAAAGGTTGTTTGCGCTTCTCCAGCGTCATAAGATGATAGCCACATGGACGCGGTTTTCGTCCGCAAGGCAATCCAAACCGAATGGCAGGCGCTACGAAAATGAAACTCCTAGGGATCGATGTCGGAACAAGCGGAACTCGTGCGGTATTGATTGATCAATCGGGGCGCGTCGTCTGCAGCGCAACTGCAGAACATGCTCCGATGAGCTCCCCGCAAATTGGCTGGGCGGAGCAAGACCCGCAGGACTGGTGGAGGGCGGCATGCCTCGCCATCGCCGAATGTCTCGGGAAAAGCGGAGTGCAGCCCAGCGAGATTGACTCCATCGGACTGACCGGGCAGATGCATGGCCTCGTACTTCTGGATGGACACGACAACGTGCTTCGCCCATCGATCATCTGGTGCGATCAACGCACCGGCGAAGAATGCCGCGAAATCACGGAGCAGGTGGGCGCTCGGCGGCTGATTGAGCTCACTGCCAACCCGGCGTTGACGGGTTTCACTCTTCCGAAGATTTGGTGGGTGCGAAAGCACGAACCGCAAATCTGGGCGCGCGTTCGCTCCATCCTCTTGCCCAAGGACTACGTGCGGTTCCGTTTGACCGGTGCGCGCGCCATTGATGTCGCCGATGCTTCCGGAACGCTGATGCTGGACGTCGTCAACCGCCGCTGGTCTCAGCCCATCCTCAAGATTTCGCAGTTGGACGAGCAACTGCTTCCAAAAGTTTACGAATCGCCCGAAATCACTGGGCGGACTTCCGAAGAGGGTGCTCGCGCCACCGGACTTCGTGCAGGCATTCCCGTGGTTGCGGGCGCCGGTGATCAAGCGGCCGGTGCGGTCGGCATGGGCATCGTCAAGGCCGGCGCGGTCAGTGCGACCATCGGCACATCCGGCGTCGTTTTCGCGGCCACGAGCAAGCCGGTGCTGGAGCCAGGGGGACGTATTCACACGTTTTGCCACGCCATTCCCGATCGCTGGCATGTGATGGGAGTGACGCAGGGCGCAGGGCTCTCTCTGCGATGGTTCCGCGATCAATTTGGCGCCGGGAAGGATGATGGCCGCGATCCCTACGACCGGCTAGCGGATGAGGCGGCGAAAACTCCGCCGGGAGCGGAAGGCCTCCTCTGGGCGCCTTATCTAATGGGTGAACGCACTCCCCATCTCGATCCGGATGCGCGCGGCGCGCTCGTCGGGATCACCGCGCAACATTCCCGCGCGCACGTGATTCGCGCCATTCTGGAAGGTGTGGCATTCAGTCTTCGCGATTCCTTGACGCTCTTCAAGCAAATCGGCGTGCCGATCGAATCCATCCGTTTGGGTGGCGGAGGCGCGCGCTCCGCCTTGTGGCAGAAGATCCAATCCGATGTTTATGGCATGCCTGTGGAATTGATTGAAGCGGAAGAAGGCGGCGCCTACGGAGCCGCCCTGCTTGCGGGCGTTGGTGTTGGCGCTTGGCCCTCTGTCGAAAAGGCTTGCGAGACCGTCGTCCGCGTCGCCAAAACCGTTCGGCCCGACGCAAAGACTGTTTCGCTCATGAACCTGCAATATGCGGAGTACCGCAAGCTGTATCCAGCCCTAAAGGGGATTCGATACAAATTCTAGCAAGAATTCCGAGGGGGCGCGCTTTGCCAGTTGGCACCCACTCACGGAGTCGGGTTTCGCTCTTGAAAAGTGGCTTTGGAACTGCCGGTGCGACCACACGAATCGGCAACTTTGGAACAGCCAGCATGACTCGATCAGGAATCAGCGGAGTATCTCGTCTGAACATTCAAAATGAGCTCTTCGCGACATTGCTCCGTGGGGCAACCGCGCATTTGGCTTCTCCTCCGAAAGACTCACTGTACAGCCCAATCCGTTCATAATGGACCCACTTTCTCCACTTATTTCCTTGACTTGTACCACCGCACAAGCCAGAATGACGCTTGTTTTGCCCGGTTCGGTTGCGTGCCCCTGTCCCCAAACCTAGTGTCATTCACGTTAGTGCGGTGAATGGTCGACCATTCTCTGATGAGAACTGTCTATCTGGAGAGGATCTAATGAAGACGTTGTACAGCCCAAGTCAGGTTTTTGCTCCTCCTCTGTGTCTATCGCGCGTCATAAAGGCGGCGATGGATGTATTCCGAGTCAATCTGCGTCTCCTAGCGCTCGTGACTCTCGTGTTTTGTTCTGGTTTAAGTGCGTACGCTCAAAGTGTAACGGTGTCGCCGAGCAATCTGTCGTTCGGCGTGCCAACAGGAAGCACGGTGAGCGCCGCACAGGCCGTAAACATCAGTGTCAACGGGACTGGGAACACCCTGACAGTTATGAACGTTGGCATTACTGTGAATAATGAGGCGACCGGGACGGCCGACTTCACGCAGACGAACACCTGCTCGGGAACGGTCTCGGCGCCGGGGTCCTGCACGGTCAGCGTGACCTTCACGCCTTCGGCTCCGGCTGGGGTTTTGGAAAGCGCCACGCTGAATGTCACTTACACGCTAGGAATTGGCGGAGGGGAGGGGAGCACCACGGCCAACGTGCCACTAACTGGCGCATTGGGGGCGATAAGGCTTTTCGACCCAGTGAATGTAGCTAATTCAAACGGCAACGCGACACTAACCTCCTTGGTCACTTTCGACAGCACAACGCTCACGCTAAGTTGCCCTGCGTCTCCTACGGCAGTGATCTCCTCTTCGCCGGACGGCAGCGGCAACGTGCTGGTCGACAACTTCCTGACACTGTTTGTCGGTCCCAATCCCATTACGCAAACCACTGCGTCTGGGCTCATCGGCAACGTGTGTCCCGGGAATCTTGGGAATCCGTCAGACGCCGGACAGCCGGACTGCTTCACGTCTGCCTATCAGCAACCCGCCAGCGCCAACAGCCTTGACGGCCAGAATCCCGACACTTTTACAAATTCCGGCAATTCCAATCCATTCTTGGATGGCGCGGCCGGCGGAACTTCTCCCATTGACGTCAGTGCACTTCTCCTCGCTCTCGGAGGAACCCAGGGGCAAGCCACCTTCAGCCTGCTGGATGGTGGCGGCAAGGTTACAAGCACTACGCTGTTCCTGGTGACGAGTTGCTCTCTGACGAATGCCAGCACAGGCACGGAGACGGGAAACCCGCTGAACCAGCAACCCAGTCAAACGCTGAACTTTGACACCGTGGCTGGCAATACGGACGAATACTCTTTCGACTACTCGCTTGTTCCTCCCGGCTCTATAACCAACCTGGATTCCACTCCCGTCGTCACCAACAATTCGATCTCGCCAGCAGCTTACTTGGCGTCGGTGGCTAACACGCCTTTCGCAAATACGTCTTGCATTCCGCTCGCGAGCCTGGGCGGCAACTGCGCCTTGAAAACACAGGTCTGCGCACCCCCGCCCCCTAGCACCCAAGCTGCGGCCGGCAGCTTCTGCCCGCAGACCAGCGCGCCGGACTTCCTGTTTACGTCTGCGTTCGATCCGTTCCCTGGTTTCACTCCTCTTAGCACCCCGACCACTGTCTTCGGCTTCCTTGAATTCAACGACGCGGGTGGGTGCCCGCTGGAGGGTCCGGAAACCGGAAGCTCCTGCCCACAGAACGGGCTCGTGAGTTTCAGCGGACCCGGATTAAACAACACCAGGACCGGAGCGGGATCCACCAACTCCTCACGCATCGCGGTTGTAGGTGTAACTCCGCCGACGACGACAGTTGTTGTGTCACCGTTTTACAGCACCGGCCCCACGAGCGGTTGGACGAACGGGAGTCCCACGGCCACTTTTGTAGGCAACCCCGCCGCGCTCACGGGCGCCTTTGCGGCTCCGATCAACTTCATCGACTATGGGATCAATCCCACCAGCCAGGGAGAGCCACCTACCTTCCCGATTCCATTTTCGGGGAATGCCTCGTTTAGTGCGGACAACATTTTGCAGAATACGGCGGCTTGCCCAGTTTCATACACGTCGTCGGCGCCGCCGTTTACGCCCGCACAGGTTTCCCTCGGAACGTTCGCTGACGGTTCGTCGAATCTGCTCCATTACTCGTCAACCGACTGCGCCGGAACCCATGAACTGCAATTCACGCTCGCCAACGGTTCCTGGGCCACGAGCTTGAAATCCCTTACCTTGCAAACAGACACCCAGCCGCCGACGATCAACATCACGACGCCGGCTCACACGACATATTCCGCCTACCAGAAAGTGAAGGCCGCATATAGCTGCATCGACACGGAATCGTTGGTGGCGAGCTGCACCGGAACAGTTCCGCTGAGCGGCTACATTGACACCACTCCTACCAGCGGCCTGTCGACCCCGAAATCCTTCACGGTCAACGCCGTGGACAACGTGGGCAATGCGGCATTTCCTCTGACCGTGAATTATTCCGTATCGTGCAATTACGCCGCAGTTGGGATCAGTCCCTCGACGGTCAACCGCCCTGCATTTGTTTTTATCACGGCGAGTGTGATCGACTGCATGAGCGCTCCTCAGAATGTGAAGGTCCAGTTTTCGGTTTCCGGGCCAATAGGGAGGAACTGCAGCAACGCCAGCTCGGTCCTATGGACGACACCGACGTTCACGATCAAGTCCGGGGCGTCGAACTCCCTCACTTTCCCGTTCCCGATTGCGAAGAACGCGTGCCCCGGCACGTACACTGTCACCACAACCACTCTGCAAGGCGCCACAACGATTGACTCCGTCAACTCGACACTTACGGTGCATTAAGCACCCCATATGCGTCCCTCGCCCTGCCTTCTTCCTCTTAGGAGGAGGAGCGGCGGGGTGTGTGAACGCTTTGGGTTTGGCTGGCAGTTCGGAGTGAAAGATAGCTTGAGGGACCCGCCGATCGCCGGACTCAGTTCGATTTCTATTGCGACCCGCGCTTAGCACCCTCGTAAATGGGTTTCAGGTCGGCGCGCTCCAACACATGTTCCGCGCCGGGATCTTTCTTTATCTCATCGAGCAGGGTCAGTGCCTGACGGTACTGACTGGGGGCGTCCGCTGCCTCACCGTGGAGGCGCATGGTTTCCCCAAGAAGATAGTGAATCCGCGCCGTCTGCAGGCGCAGGCCGAGCTTTTCGCTGGCGCCTAGCGCACGGTCCAATTCCTGGCGAGCTGGGGAATAATCCTTGCTGTTTATCATCGCCGCGGCCATTTCCACCGAGCTCTCCAGCGCCAGGTATTTGATGCCCTGCTTGTTCGCTTCCTGGGACACGGATCGCAGGTCGCCCATAACGGATTGAGAGCGTCCCTCGGCATTCGCTACACGCGCAAGATTCAGCTTGGAGATGAGTACCTTGTTGTGTTCCGTCCCGCGCGAGGCCGCGCGCAGGGCTTGATCGTAGAGCTCCTTGGCAGGTTTCAAGTTGCCCGCGTAGAACTGTACGTCGCCCTGGGAATTCAAGATGGCGGCCTGAAGACTGTCGTTCTTCAGTTCGCGAGCCACCACCTGCGATTCTGCGAGCACCTTCTCAGCTTCGGCACCGCGGCCCGCTTTGGCCAAGGTATCGCCAAAATCATTGAGGACGTCGGCCATGTCGCGAGTGCGCTCGTTTAGATCGTGGAGAGGCTTGACTGCGTCCTGCATGGCGCTTAAGGCGGCGCCCAGTCGCCCCTGGTATTGAAATACCAACCCCAGTTGGTACGAGCCCAGGGCGGCGCCGCGAGCGTCTCCCCCCTTCCGCCACAGATCAATGGCCTTAAGGATCGTGGACACCGCTTGATCATACTGCCCGGTCGCCTGATAGGCTGCACCCAATCCCGCAAGACTGTCGGCGATATCGCCGGGAACATTGAGCTTTTCCCGGAGCTGCAAAGACTGTTGGTAGTAACTGAAGGCGTTGTCGCTGTCGCCCCTGGCAAGATAGATGCCGCCGATCATATCGAGACACAGCGCCAGGTAGTTCTCGTCGCCGGTATCGCGCTGAATTTGCAGCGATTCCTTGAGAACCTGCAGCGCCCGGTCGTATTGGGCGCGGTCCTGGTAGACGGTAGCCATGTCGATCAGGGTGTCACCCACTTCCTTTTTGATGCCGATTTCCTTCTGAATTTTCAGAGCCTGCTCGAAGCTCGAGAGCGCTTCATCCGGCTTGCCCTGCGAACTCTGGACCAAACCCATCTCGACCAGGTTCACCGCCAGCAGACGTTTCAGGCCAAGGCGCCGATTGATTTCCATCGACTCTTTGTAGTTGCGCATGGCCTCGTCGGGCTTGTTCATGAACCGGTAAGCCACCCCTGCGGCCTGTAGCAAGAGAGCCTTTTGTTCCTGGTTGTCCACTTCGATGGCCAGGCTGAGACCTTTATTCAAAGGTTCGAGCGCGGCTTGCGGATTATTCCTGCGAATTTCAACCACACCCAGCTGCCAGAGGGCTTTGATGTTCTTTGGATCGGACTGCAAAACTCTGGCAAACTGCTCGCGAGCCTTGTCGTAGTCGCCGGTCTCCACGTAGAGACTTCCCAACGCGTACTCGACGTCCGTGTTATCCGGAAAGGTCTTGGCCAGGTTTTCGTAGGCTCCGACGGCTTTCTTGTTGTCCTTCATCACCCGGGCGTGATTCGCTTCGATGAGGTATTTCTCCGCGACTGGCAATTGTTGGCTCAAGTCCAGCGCTCTGCGCGAATTTCCCTCCGCCTCCGTGTCGTACCCCAGCGCTGCGTCGGTTTCCGCAAGCCGCGAGTATGCCAGGGCAAACTGCGGGTCCTCTTTGATCGCGGCTTTCAGCGTCGCAATAGCTTCGAGGTTCTTGCCGTCGCGCAGCAATTGCACGCTCTGGTTGTAGTCGCGCAGCGCGGGCACCGATTTCGAACTCGGCTGGAATGCACTTGCCTTCAATTCCTTCAGTACGTCCGAAGATAGCGAAAGATTCTTCCGAATCAGTTCGGCCAGGCCGTCCACCGTCGTTGGGATTTCCTTCTCGCTGGCCGCGCGCATTTTCAGTGGTTCGCGATGGTTATGTTTCAGATCCTCCAGCATCGCGTCAATCTGAATCTGGTCGCCAAATTTCGCGTATTGGCCCGATACCACCGTATCCGCATTGCTGAGTTCGGCGATCCGACGCAGCATGTCCGGGTCGATACTTGCATTCGGCGGTATTCGCAAGTCCTTCAGAATCTGCCGCACCCGGTCCGGCGTCACAATGCGCATGTGCGACGATTGGCCCACATCCGTGCTCAACATGTCCGCCAGGCTCGCTCCGATCCAGTCGATCGACTGGTCGGTTGTGGCGTTGTGGAATGGCAGTATCGCCAGTGATATCTCCGGGCCGGCCGCCACCTTGGCCGGCGGCGTGGAACCTAGTCTCCCGCGGAACACCCAGCCTCCAACAACAACCAATAGCGCGAGCACGCCGGGGGCTATCCATTTCCACGGGAGCGCGCGCTGGCCCGCGACCACCACACTGGGCGCAGGGACAATCATCGACGCGGAAACCGGCCGTTTTCCCTGCCAGGCATCCAGGTCGGCCAGAATCTCCGAAGCAGTTTGGTACCGCAGCGTCAAATCGCGCTCCAGGCACTTGCTCACGATATCGCTCAAGCTCGGCGGTATCGATTCCTCCAACTCACGCACCGGCACAGCTCGCTCCTGGTTCCGTAACAGCAGACTGGCCATCGCGGTTTCTGCTTTGAACGGCGTCTTCCCGCTCAGCAACTCATAAAAAATCAATCCCACCGCAAACAGGTCGGAACGCTGATCCAGTTTTTTGCCCATCGACTGCTCGGGAGACATGTATTCGATTGTCCCCAGCAATGCCCCCGTCTGCGTCATTCCTCCCGAATCCACCGAACGTGCCAAACCAAAATCCATCACCAGGATTCGACCATTCTTGTCCTGCATGATGTTTTGTGGCTTCAAATCGCGGTGAATAATTCCCACAGCATGGGCGGCGTCCAACGCCAAGCAAACTTGCCGGATGATCTCGACGGCCTCCTCGGGCGGTAGCTTCCCGCGGTCCAGAAGCACACGTCGCAGGTCATCGCCCTCGACAAACTCCATGGTGATGAACTTGACGCCTTCCGCTTCCGCCAGGTCGTATATCCGGATGACGTTCTTGTGCGTAACTTGATGAGCCGTAAGGAGTTCTTGCTTGAACCGCGCGAGGATAGCCGGATTGCTTGCAAGGTCTGGCCGGATCAGTTTCAGCGCCACCGTTCGCTCGACTTCGCGGTCGGCGGCCTTGTACACAGACCCCATGCCTCCCTCACCCAGAAGTTGCAGGATTTCATAGCGACCACCGAAGAGGTCGCCCGGTTGCAGCACCACATCCCGGTAGGTGCCACCGTAGGTTTGCGGTCCTGTCGAGAGGCGGGAGGAGACACTGCCATCAAAAGAACGGTTCACCACGGCCGTCGCACCTGGATCCACCGGCGGCTTCTTGGGGGCCTCGATGAAGGTTGCTCCGTCCAATGGCACTTCGCTCGGAGCGCTGTCGCCCTTTGCAGGCGCACGAAGTCCTCCAGGTCCTCCGGGACCCGAGTCCTGGCTACGACTCGGCTTGGGTTTCTGATCGTCCATTAGACAAAGTGGGTCCAGCCACACCCATATCCCTTTACCCTCTCACCATGAAGGACCCACAGGCCGTCAGTATATAACGCCCTTGCTCCTCCCGCTGCAAGCCCATTCCACTATTCGTTTTTCTGATAAACCTTTGCTAAATCGCCACTTGCCCCCGGTGCTGATCCAGGGGCATTCCAGCCTGTATTCGGTTTCACAGGCAAATGAGCCCGACTGGTCCCCTTTACGCGATGCCCAGTTGCTTCTGGATCTGTTCCAGCGGAACACCCTTCGTTTCCGGAACCATCGTCTTCACCCAAATGAGCTGGAGAACCATCATGCAGGCGAAGAACAAGAAAACGTATCCGGGTGGAAATGCGGAGACCATCCTGGGGAAAAAAGTCGTAAGCAGGGCGGCGAAGATCCAGTGCGTGAAACTGCCGAGCGCCTGCCCTTCGGCGCGCTGGCGGTTGGGGAATATCTCGGAGATGAAAACCCAGATGACCGCTCCCTGGCCGACGGCGTGCGCAGCGATGAAGGAAAAGATACAAACCGGCACGATCGCGTAATGCTGGGTGAAGAAAGCCCAGGCCACCAGACCGAGCGAACCGATGTAGCCGAACGAGCCAATAAAGAGGAGAGTGCGGCGGCCCAGCCGGTCAATGAGCCAAAGGCCGACAAAAGTGAAAATGAGATTGGTGACGCCGATGCCGACGGATTGGAGCAGCGCGGCTTTCGCTCCCAACCCAGAAAGTTCAAAAATGCGCGGAGCGAAGTAGAGCACCGCATTGATGCCGGAGAGTTGGTTGAAGAAGGCAATGAGAATGGCAAGCAAGATCGGTTTGCGAAGACGAAGCGTCCAGAAGTGCGCCGCCGACGCCTTCGCCGAGGACGCCGCGGCAATCTCGTTCGCCTGGGCTTCGATCTCGTCGTGCGAGGCTTCCGGTTCGATGCGTTGCAGGACTTTCAAACCGCCCTCGCGGTCGCCCTTCCTTGCCAGAAGCCAGCGCGGGCTTTCGGGAAGGCCAAAGCAGAGCAGAGCGTAGAGAAGTGAGGGGAACGCGGCCACGCCCAGCATCCAACGCCAGGCATTGACGCCGATGCCGGCAAGCAGCGCGTTGGATACGAAAGCGATCAGGATGCCAAAAACAATATTGAACTGAAACATGCCGGCAAGCCGTCCACGGTGCTTGGGCGGCGCAATTTCCGAGATGTACAGCGGGGCCGCCACGGTGGAGATACCAATGCCCAGGCCGCCAATGACGCGCGCCGCGATGAATAACGAAACATTGGTCGCCAACCCCGACCCGACCGCGCCGACGAAGTAAAAGACGCCGACCCAGAGCAGCGTGGCTTTGCGCCCGAAGCGGTCGGCGGGCCAGCCGCCGATCAGCGAACCGACGACGGTGCCGTAAAGAGCGGAAGCCATGGCAATCCCGTGAAGACCGGGGCTCAGCCCCCAAAGCGATTGAATGGTTTTCTCGGCGCCGGAGATGACAACCGTGTCAAAACCGAAAAGAAACCCGGCGAGTGCGGACGTGAGCGACCAGAAAAAGACGCGAATATTCATAAGTGTGTAGAGCGATCGGAAAGTGTGACCTCAGGGGCCAAAGCCGCAGTGTCAAAGCCAAACAATAAACCGCCCAAAGCCGCCACAATCGTGCTTCGCAAAATGTACGAGTTTAGTTTCACGTGAATTTCCTGAAAGCTCTCTTGAATGCCGCGGAACCGCGCTCCGCCTTCACCGGCCCCCCATCTCAGATCACACCTGAGCATGGCTGCATATGCTCCTGATTGTATGGGATTTCCTCCTGGTTCTGGCGCAATTTCTTCGGCCCCTACGAGACTTGGCCCGACCTGTCCTCAGTTGCACAAAATTTGCATATACGCGTCTCCCCAGCCCCCCTCGCCTCCGCTTCCACTCTCGTAGGAGGTCACCTTTTCACATCATTACTCCTGGTGAAGATGCTCTAACTATTACTGAGTACCTTTACGTTACATCCGGTGTTTCGGCCCATGACACCTCTGTTCCAGTACTGGACACTTTTGTAAAGGGCGTCCCAGTTTTGAACATACGCCCCGGTGGAGGTTTGCCAGTTTTCCATGCTTCCCGATAACGTCCGTTTCATCCGCAATCGCGAGGTGGTCTCGCGTCAGATCGAAGGTGAACTCATCCTGGTGCCCATACGCCGCGGCGTCGGCGATCTGAATTCCCTCTATACCCTGAATCAGGTTGGCTTGATGCTCTGGGATTTCATGCAGGAACAGCACACCGTCCCCGAGATGATGAATCGCGTCTGCGAAGAATTTGAGGTCACCGCGGCGCAGGCACAAGACGACATTCGCGAATTTCTTGAGTCGTTGCTGGAGGAAAAGCTAGTTCAGCTTGTTGCCTAAGGCTGCGCGGCCATTCCGCGATGGATTGTCCGCAATGCCAAATGCAGAGTCCGTTTTCGCTTTGATCGAAAAGGTAGATAGGTGTTACAGACAGCCACTTACGGAGAATTCTCCACCCTGATCCACCAGCGCCAGCAAGGGCACCGCGTTCCTGCCGACGTGTCAATCGAGGTGACTCACCGCTGCCCGCTCGAGTGCCAGCACTGCTACAACAATCTCCCCATGAACGACTCCCAGGCCCGCGGGCGGGAAATGACGTTCGCTGAACACGTCCGCCTTCTCGACGAACTTACCGGTCTCGGTTGCCTCTGGATTCTATATACCGGCGGCGAAATTTTTGCCCGGAAAGATTTCCTCGATATTTATACCGAGGCCAAAAAACGCGGCTTTCTCATCACCCTCTTCACAAACGGGACTCTGATCACTCCGCGGATCGCCGATCACCTTGCGGAATACCGCCCCTTCTCCATCGAAATCACCTTGTACGGCGCCACCCGCGAGACCTATGAAGCCCTCACGCGCATCCCGGGCTCCTTTGACCGCTGCATGAGGGCAGTTCGTCTGCTCAAAGAGCGCGGTCTGCCTCTCAAGCTAAAGACCGTCCCAACCACCATCAATGTCCACGAGGTTTACGAGATGAAGCGTTTCGCGGAGGAAGAAATTGGCGTCGAATTCAAGTTCGACCCGCTCGTCAATCCGCGCACCGATTGTTCTCAGAGTCCTCTTTCCGTGCGTCTCTCCCCCGAACAAGCCGTGAACCTCGAATTCCACGATCCCGTTCGTAAAGCCGAATACCTTAAGCTTGCGGAAGCCGAACTTGCTTCCCAACACGGTCCCCTGGGCCCCAAAAAATACACCTGCGGCGGCGGGCAGAACGGCTGTGCCGTGGACCCCACCGGCCGCATGACCATCTGCGTAATCTCTCATCAAGACGGCTACAACCTCCGTGACACCAGTTTCGCGGAAGGATGGAATGGGCGTCTTCGCGAAATTCGCGAGTCGCCCCGAAGGCGCCAATCCATTTGCTCGCGCTGCCAGATCCAGACTCTCTGCGGCATGTGCCCTGCCAACGGTGAACTCGAAAGCGGTGACGCCGAAACGCCCGTGGATTTTCTCTGCCAGGTCGCTCATCTGCGCGCCTACACTCTCGGGGTCTTCGTCCCCGAACATGGTGATTGTCCCTGCTGTTCTTCAGGCATTCATTTTTCTCATCTTCAGGAATCGGCTGAACGCCTGCAAGAATGGTCTTCCAATATCGAAAAGATTGTTCCGCTGCCACATCCACATTCTCCACTTCCTGTTCTCCAGTCCGGCGGCGGATGCAGTGCCGGAGGCTGCTCCTCCTGTGGGGCGCACCTTCGTTAAGGCCAATGAAGAGGCAAAGCTCGACCATGAACGACTCGCTCAAGTCCGATAAGCCCACCAAGGCGCCCTATCAGCCGCCGGCGGTGGTCCGCGTCAGCTTGCGCCCGGAGGAGGCAGTTCTCGGTCATTGCAAGATCGCGGGCTCGGCGGGGCCTGCGAGCGCTTCCTGCCGCACCCTTTTTTGCCGTACCCAGGGATCTTGAAACCCCGCTCATTCGGAGAAACTCACTTGCCCACGCCTCTCACAGCTTCCAAGCTCCCGACCCGCAGCGCCAACCGTCTGGCTCTGGCGATCGGCGGCCTCTCCTTCGGCATGTGGTGCGAACGCGGTATGCCGGTCTCTCTTGATCCGGAACACAAGCCCTTCGCCATTCCCCACGCCAGCTCGCATCCTTGCGAAATTGAATTGGATATTGCCTGGGCCTCGCAACTTGATGCGCCTGATACTTCACCGGCATTTGTGTCCGGCGGGCTTTGGTCCGCCTTCACGCACTCCACAGGAACGCAGTTTTATTTCACAACTCCAACATTGGGTCCTGCTCCTTACAAGGCTGCCTGGTTTGATCCAACCTTTTCGCGCGGCCACATTGTTCTCAATCGTGCCAGCTTTCCCGCGGACCAGACGGTGTACCCGCTCGAATATCCCACCGACGAGCTCGTCATGATGCACCGCTTGTCCTTGGGAGAAGGTTTGGAAGTTCACGCGTTGGGTTTGCTCGACGAAGACGGCAGCGGCTACCTTTTCCTCGGCCACTCTGGTGCCGGCAAGAGCACTACCGCGCGCCTCTGGATGTCCAATCCCAGCGTGCAGTTCCTCAGTGACGATCGCATCATTCTTCGCAAGCTCGACGGCCAATTCTGGATGTACGGCACACCCTGGCATGGTGACGCCTGCGTCGCCTCTCCTGCGCGTGCACCCCTCACTTCCATCTTTCTTCTCGAACAGGCTCCCTCGATCAAGTTCTCGCCGCTCCCCGCGCCGCAGGCGGCCGCCGAACTCTTTGCCCGTGCCTTCGTTCCCCACTATTTGAAGCACGGCATTCATTTCACCTTGAGTTTTTTGGATGACCTCACTCGCTCCATCCCATCTTCGGTTTTTCATTTTATTCCGACCCAGGACGCTGTGGAGGCCATCCGCCATGCCCACGCGTGAGATTCAGCACCGCAAGGATTCGCAACTCTTCGCTCAACTTTGCCTGGCGCTTCTCCGTGAAGGCCACAGTGTTCAGTTTCGGGTGCAAGGAGAGAGCATGCGCCCCAACATTCTCGATGGTGACGCTGTCCTCGTCGCCCCCGCGGCTGAAGGCGAGCTGCGTCAGGGTGATATCGCGCTGGTTCAAAATCAGGATGGCTTGCGGGTCCACCGCGTAGCCTCTTTCGACGCTTCCTCGCGCGCCATTGTCACGCGCAGCGATACGGCCCTCGACTCGGACCCAGCCGCTTCGCACATGTTCGGAAAGGTCGTTGTTCTGCGTCGAAACTCCCGCGAAGAATCTCTCACTCCTTTGCGGACGCGCGTCGTTCATCCTTTGCGCGTGATGTTCCGCCGGATACGCGCCGCAGCGCTGCTGCGCCTTCGCCGTTTTGCCCTGCTTCTCTCCGGAATCATCGCCCTATCTCTCCTGTGCGCCACGTTCTTCGCTCCCGCGGTTCACGCCCAGGCTGACCTGCAACTCACGCAAACCGCTTCCGTGACCACCATTCCCGTTGGTACCAATTACACCTACTCCGAGGTCGTCACTAACAACGGCCCGAATGCCGTTGCGAATGCAGCCGATTCGATCGTCGTCTACATGCAAACTCCGGCGAACACGACGTATCGCGCCAATGCTGGTGCCAATTGGACTTGCGTGAGTGGGACCGGGGGGGCTCCTGCAGCTGGCTATATTGGTCCCCTAATCTGCACTTATGCCGCTAACTTGAATAACGGTGCATCCACGAGCACCCTCACGATCACCATGCGGGTCAATGGCGGGACCGCTGCCGGCACCACGATCCAGAATTCCGCAACCGTTACCTCCGACACTGTGGTGGACCCCAAGCCGGCCAATAACACCAGCATCTCCTCTATCTATGTCGAGCCTGCAGGGTCCGCCGATGCGGCACTCTCCATGTCTGTCTTTCCCACTCCCGTTTTTGTCTCTTCCTCTATTACTTACACCATTACAGTTCAGAATCTCGGCCCGGCCTCCGCCACCGGCGTCACCGTTACGGACACCCTGCCTGCCACTCTCACGTTTGGTTCGGCCACTCCTTCGCAAGGTACCTGCAGCGGCGGATTAAGTCTCAGTTGTGCTCTCGGCACTATCGCAGCAAACGCCACCGCCACCATTAGCGTGACCCTTACGACGCCCCCCTCCGCTACAACCCTCACGAATACCGCCTCCGTTTCTACTGCTAGTACTGACAGCAACGCCAACAATAACGCCGCCACCGTATACACCGTTGTCCAACCCATCGCTTGCGCTATCCCTGGCCGCGATGGCGCCGGCGGCGTCCTCACCGGCGTCGTCAACACTTACTTCCCGGGTACCACTGGGACGCTTACCGCCGGCTCCATTTCCGTTACATTGGGTGCCGCCGCAGGTGCTCCGGCCGCCCAGACTCCCATCGCCGCCGGTGATCTGCTCCTCATCATCCAGATGCAGGATGCGACCATCAACAGCACCAACACCAGTTCTTACGGTGATGGCCTTCCTGGGGATCCAGGTTCCGGTTCTACGAACCTTGGCAGCTCCGGCCTCTTTGAGTTCATCACCGCCACGAGCGCCGTCCCCGTCACTGGTGGCAATCTTACGTTCACCGGCACGGGCTCCGGCGGCGGCTTGCTCAATAGCTATTCCCACCTTGCGGCCTCCTCCGCAGGCACCACCTACGTAGCCCAGCAAACCTATCAAGTCGTTCGGGTGCCCCAGTACACTTCGGCCACGCTCAGTTCTACCCTTGCTCCGTTGAAATGGAATGGCTCCGTCGGTGGCGTCCTTGTGCTTGACGCCTCTTCCCAACTCACTCTGGGTGGCACAGTCGCTCTCGATGCTCTCGGTTTTCGCGGGGGCGGTGGCCAGTTGCTTACTGGCCCCACCACCGCCGGAGCGGTCACCGATTACGTTACGGTTGCCCCAACTAGCAATGCCACTACTACTGGCGTCAATGGTTCCAAGGGAGAAGGGATTGCGGGCACTCCACGTTATGTCGCCCCAGCCACCATTACCACCGCCAGCACACCCACCGACGCCTACGGCGGTGCTCTCACGGACTCTCTCCCCGGCGGCAGCTCCGCTCGTGGCGCTCCGGGTAACGCCGGGGGAGGCGGCACCGATGGCGCGCCTGGTAGCAATGCCGACAATTCCGGCGGCGGTGCCGGTGGCAACGGCGGCACTGGCGGTCAGGGCGGTTATGGTTGGGACAGCATGGCCGCGACGAACTCCACCGACGGTGGGTTCGGCGGTGTGGCATTTCCTGCTTCCACGAGCGCTCTTGTGATGGGTGGGGGCGGTGGCGCTGGCACCACCAACGACGGCTCGTGGTACGTCTCCCCCGGCGGAGCTGGCAACCAAGGTGCCGACTGCGGCGCAACCTGCACCGGCATCTACAGCAGTGGGGGCGCGGGCGGCGGCATCGCCATCATTCATGCCGGCGGTGTCTCCGGCACCGGAACCATTACTTCCAACGGCCAATCCACTCTGAGCACTTTGAACGACAGCACCGGCGGGGCCGGTGCAGGCGGCTCGATCATAGTCTTCACCAATAGCGGCACCCTGAGCGGCCTCACCGTCAACGCCGTCGGGGGCAACGGCGGTTACGCTTGGCCTATTCAGGCCCCTGCTCCTGCTTTCTACAGCACTAACAACCAGCGCCATGGTCCTGGTGGCGGCGGCGGTGGCGGCGTCATCTTCCTCTCTGCCGCGCCAGCCAGCTTCACCGTCGCCGGTGGATTCAATGGCTATACAGACACCATACAGGACTCTTTTGGCGCGACGGTCGGCCAGACCGGCGTGTACGCCCCCACTCACGTCATTACCGAAACTCCCGGTACGCAATCAGGAGCATACTGCGCTTCCGCTGACCTTTCCGTCACCAATTCCGCCGCTCCTCCAGTCGTCTTACCCGGTGGCACAATCACGTACAGTCAGACCGTTGCCAATAATGGCCCTCTCGATGCCGTCGCAGCTGTCTTCACCGAGAACACCCCGGCCAATACTACCTTCTCCTCCATCATCATCCCTGCGGGCTGGACCTGCACTACTCCCGCCGTCGGCGTCGCGGGTGCCATTTCCTGCAACACAACCTCTGGCATTTTCTCCGTCAACACCTCCGGCACCTTCACCGTCGTGGTTACAGTTGCTGCCGGCACGGCCAGCGGCACGCAGATCGTGGATGTCGCCAACATCACCTCCGGCACCACCGACCCCAATCTCGCCAACAACACCGCCGTCGCCATTACCACCGTCGGCGCAGCGGGTACCGCGGATCTTGCCATTACCAATACCCCTTCTTCCCCCACCGTCGTTGCTGGCTCGAACGTCACTCTCACGGGTGTCATCACCAATCAAGGCCCCTCCGGCGCCGCCGGCCCCGTTTTCACCGAGGCCATTCCCGCTAACACTACTTATGTATCCGTCTCCGGTTCGCTGGGCTGGAGCTGCTATCCCCCGGGCAGTGGCACCGTCGAATGTGTTGACAATTTTCCCCTCGCTCTCAATGCCAGCGCCACTTTCTCAGTCGTCGTCAACGTCCCCCTCGCCACCCCGGCCGGCACAGTGATTACCGCCACCGATAACGTATTTTCCGCCACTCCCGATCCCAACTACTCCAACAACTCCGCCTCGACCAGCTTCACCGTCGTCACCGCTGGCCAAGCCGATCTCGCCGTCACGGCTTCCGCCTCACCCAACCCCGTTTTTATCGGCAACAACGTCACCTTCACCGAAACCGTTATCAACAATGGCCCTTCCACCATCACAGCTTCCGGTACCACAGCCGTTTCCTTTACGGTTACTATCCCAGCCAACACCACTCTTGTTTCCTTCACCCCTCCTTCTACCTGGACCTGTAACACCATTGCTGTTGGCGGCACCGGCACCTTCAACTGCACTCTCAATTCCACTCAATCCATCGGCATCGGCAGCACCAACGCCGTCAGTTTCCCCCTGGTAGTAAACGTAAACTCTTCCACGATCCCCGGCACCGTCATCTCCGCTACCCCCTCGGTCGCCAGCACTTCCACCACAGGCGCGACCGATCCGAATCCGTCCAATAATTCCGCCACTGCCTCCACCGTCGTCGCTACACCAACCCAGGCCACTCTCAGCATCACGAAGACCGCTTCTCCCGAACCCGTCGATCAAGGCGCCAACCTCACCTACACCATCACAGTCACCAACGCCGGGCCTGCTGCCGCTAAGGGTGTACAGGTGACTGACACCATCCCCTCTCAGGTCACCTATTCCTCTTATTCCACTTCCTTAAGCGGCAGCGGTATCTGCGCCTTTGTATCGCCTACTCTCACCTGCGCCCTCGGTACTGTCCCCGTCGGCGGCAACGTCATTATCACCATCAACGTCACCGCTGGCCCGGCCGGCTCTTCCGCCGTAATTTGCAACGGTGCCACCGTGTCCTCCTGCAATACCGTAAGCGTTACAACGACGACCTCCAACGCCAGTCCAAACACGGCTGCCTCTGCTGGCACGACCATTCAATACCCCACTGCCGTGGACATCTCCTCCTTTCAGGCCTTCGCCCAATCCGATGGCTCCGTCATCCTTGAATGGCGCACCCATGAGGAATCCCGCAACCTCGGCTTCAATATTTATCGCGAAGATGCTTCCGGCCGCATTCGCATCAATCCTTCTCTCATCGCCGGCTCGGCTCTGCTTCTGCGTGGTTCCCGGCCCCAGCACGCCGCCAAGATTTATCGCTGGATTGATCCTCATCCCGTTCGCGATGCCGCGTACTGGATTGAAGACATGGATATCAGTGGCACGCGTGGCACGCATGGCCCTGCTCACGTCCAATCGCCTTCCGCAGAAGCCGCCGCCGCGCTTGCCTCCACGCGTTCCTCGGCCCTGCTCAGCAGCCAGCGTGCCTCAATCGTCTCGCCCGTTCTCGGCAGCCCTTCCCCTGCTTTGGTGACCGTGCGGCCCGTATCCCCTATCTTTCCCCCGTGGCTCCCACGCCTCAGCGTTGCCGATCACCAGGCGGTCAAAATCTCGGTTGCTCAGGAAGGCTGGTATCACGTCTCCTTTGCCCAGCTTTTTGCTGCAGGTCTCGGTCGCTACGTCGACTCCCGCACGCTTCATCTATACGCCGAGGGAGTGGAACAGCCGCTTCTCCTGACAGGTCGGGTAAGCGGTCCCCCGTCGCCTTCCGACGCCATCGAATTCTACGGCACGGGCATCGATACTCCCTTCTCTGCTGACCGCGTCTATTGGCTAGTCAGCGATAATCACTCGCCCAAGCGCATTCTTCCAGCTGTGGCGCCCGCTTCCGGCAGCACCACACCGGCGAGTTTCCCATTCACCGTTCTTCGCGAGGATCGCACCACCTACTTCGCGGCTCTGCTGAATGGCGAAAACAACGACAATTTCTTTGGCGCTATCATCACCTCGGAAGCGACCGATCAGGATCTCGTCGTTGCCCACATCGATTCTTCCTCAGCGCTGCCGATTTCACTGGACGTCGCTCTCCAGGGCGTCACCGACGCGCAGGAGCATCGCGTCACCGTCCAGTTCAGCGGCGCCACTCTCGGCGAAATGGACTTCCTCGGCCTAGCGCTCGCGCAACAATCTTTCCCGGTCGAGCCCTCGTTACTACAGAACGGCACGAACACCGTCACCCTTATCGCTCTGAATGGCGACAACGACGTCAGCCTTGTGCAATCCATCGCGCTGCATTATGCGCACACTTACGCCGCCGATGCGGACTGGCTCCGCGCCACCGCCTTCGCAGGCTCCGAACTCCACCTCACAGGCTTCACCAACCCTCAGATCCGCGTGTTTGACATCACCGATCCGCTCAACATCTCGGAACTCGCGGCCAAGATCTCACCGGAATCGGGCGCTTACGGCGTCTCTTTGGCACTCTCCACTAGCGGGCCCGCGGTTTGTACTATTCTCGCTTTCGCAAACGACGCCATTTCCGCGCCGGTTTCTCTCGCGCCGCATGTTCCTACCTTCCTCGACGACCAGCGCGCCGGCGCGGACGTTGTCATCATTACTCATCCCGATTTTGTCACCAGCCTCGCGCCGCTTGTGCGCTTGCGCGAATCACAGGGTCATCACGTTTCTCTCGTTACCACCGACCAGATCTTCGATGAGTACAACTATGGCGAGCGCAGCCCCTTCGCCATCCGCAGCTTCCTCCAGGAAGCCGCCTCCGTTTGGCAGCGCAAACCCCAGTCCATCCTGTTCGTTGGTGACGCCTCCTTCGATCCGCGCGATTATTTGGGTCTCGGAGATTTCGATTTTGTGCCCACGCGCATCATCGAAACCGCGGCCTTCAAGACCGCATCCGACGACTGGTTCACGGACTTTGCTCAGAATGGTTTCGCCACAATTCCTACCGGCCGATTGCCCGTGCGCACCCCCGCCGACGCCGATCTCGTCGTTTCCAAAATCATCGGCTACGAGCATGGCAACTCGGCGGGCTCCTGGAATTCGCAGGCTTTGCTGATCGCCGATCAAAATGTCGATTCCAACTTCACCGCTGCTGCAAATTCTGCCGGGGCCACCCTTCCGTCTACGCTGCAGGTCTCGGAGATTCTTGCCGATTCGCTCGATTCCGCTACCGCCCGCTCCCAGATTCTCGCCGCTCTCAATAACGGTGCACTCTTGGTCGATTACAGCGGCCACGGCGCCGAGCAGCAGTGGTCCTTCGCCGATCTCTTCGACACCACCGACGCCGCCACACTCTCCAACGGAGGACGCCTCCCCGTTTATCTCCTCATGGATTGCCTCAATGGGTTCTTCCATGACGTTTATGCCGAGAGCCTTGCCGAGTCTCTTCTGCTTGCTCCCAACGGTGGTGCGGTCGCCGTCTGGGCCTCTTCCGGTTTCACCCAGCAATCGCCGCAGTCCACGATGAATCAGGCATTTCTGCACCTGTTCGCCGGCAATCCAAATCAATCCCTCGGCCGCCTTGTGCTCCAGGCAAAAGCCGGCACGACCGATAGCGATGTCCGTCGTACGTGGATCCTTTTTGGTGATCCCGCGATGAAACTCCAGTTCGCGCCCACCGCCGTCCCTACAAAAACTCCTGCGCCTGCCTCTCAACCCGTCATTGCTCCCGTGGGCAATCGCCCCTGTCTTCCTGTATCTGTCTGTTCGAAGGAGAAACAACGCCAATGAGAACCGCTCGCTTTTTTTCCATAGCTGCATTATTCGTTTTTTCTTGCGTCTCTGTGCCTGCGCCTGCGCAAACGCCCCCCGCGAATGCTGCTCTCGGTCTTGTCGCCAAATCCGTCTCAGGTCACATCGGCGATGCCGCTGTCTCCGAAGGTGCCACCGTCTTTTCCGGTGACTATCTTTCTACGGAGGACGCTGGCTCCATGCTCATTCGCGTCGGCCCGCTTTCCCTCGAACTTCAGGGCTCCTCGGCCGCGCACGTCTACCGTGCTCCCTATGGCGCGATCGTTGAGCTGAATCGTGGCGCCGTGGTTTACACCACGCCCGGCACCCACGAGAATATTGTCATCGTTGCTTCCGACGTGCGGGTTACACCCGTGCTAGCGCTCGCCGATCTGGGCCGCGTTTCGATGGACAATCCGTGCGAAATCACGGTCTACAGCCAGCGCGGCCAGGTTAATGTGCAGGTTGGTTCTGAGTCCCATCTCATCGAAGAGGCCAAGACCTACCGGATCCACGCGGTAAGCGAACTCAGCTACCGTGAATACGTTTCTCCCGATGCCAACGATTATCACCACTACCACGATCATCGCCCTTGCGCGCCGGTCGACATGGTGAAAGGAAAACCTCCCATCGCTCCGGGTCAGAGCCGTTTCTTGTATGTCGCCGTGGGCGTTGTCGGAATAGCCACAGTGTGGGGCGTAGACAGGGCCCTCGAAAGCCCCAATCGGCCGTAGTCACCGGTTCCCCTGTACTTCTCGAATTTGCCTTTGTAAGGGTCGAGCACTGCTCGACCCCATGTCAGCAAGCTGCTTAATCCTAAGTCATTCTGCTTGCCCCGAGCTTCGAGGGGGACTGAAGCAGCGGACTAACCAACTCTCTTCCTTCGCACGTTTCCTGTGCGATGGATGTTACTTCTTATCCCGAACCCGCATAACGCTCCCAAGTCCCGCTGTTCTTCCCTATCACGCCTCAATTGTGTCCGCCGGCAATCTCCCGCACAATCGCTCCCACAAAATTCTTTGCATCGCCGAACAGCATCAGCGTTTTATCCAGGTAATACAGCGGGTTTTCAATCCCCGCGAATCCTGCGCCCATGCTTCGCTTGATCACCATCACGGTGTGCGCCTTATCCACATCCAGAATCGGCATCCCGTAAATCGGACTGCTCGTATCCTCTCTTGCCGCTGGATTGGTCACGTCGTTCGCCCCGATAACCAACGCCACGTCCGTTTGAGGAAAATCACCATTGATTTCATCCATCGCCAACAACTTGTCGTACGGAATGTCCGCCTCCGCCAATAGCACGTTCATGTGGCCCGGCATGCGTCCCGCCACCGGATGGATGCCGAATTTCACGTCCACGCCGCGCTTCGTCAGAGCATCATACAGTTCGCGCACCTTGTGCTGGGCCTGCGCCACCGCCATTCCATACCCCGGCACGATCACCACTTTGCTCGCCGCCGTCAGAATCCCTGCTGCCTCTTCGGGCGACGCGCTGCGCACCGGCCGCGCTTCCTTCACTCCCGCCGCCGTCGCCTGTTCCTGTCCAAACGCGCCAAACAGCACGTTCGTGAACGACCGGTTCATCGCCTTCGACATGTTCACCGAAAGTATGAATCCCGACGCTCCGTCCAGCGCTCCCGCGATGATCAGCAGTTTGCTCTGCAGCACGAATCCCATCGCCGCCGCCGATAATCCCGCATAGGAATTCAACAGCGAGATCACCGTGGGCATGTCCGCCCCGCCGATCGGAATAATCATCATTACGCCGAACACCAGCGGAATCCCGATCATGAACGGAAACAAGTACATTTTTTCCGGATGCAGCCCGAGCGTCACCCCAATGCCCACAGCTATCGCCAGCAAACCCAGGTTCACGATGTTCTGGCCCTTATACGTGATCGGCCGCTGCGGCAGCACTTCCTGCAGCTTCCCGGCAGCCATCAAGCTGCCCGTAAACGTCAGGGCTCCCAGGATGACTTCCAGAGACAGAACACCCATCATTAATCCCGGCACATTCGGCGCCCGCAAGTAAAACTCCGACGTGCCCACCAGCGTCACGCACAAGGCTCCAAACGCATGGCTCAACGCCGTCCGTTGCGGCACAGCGGTCATCGCCACTTTTCCCAGCGGCACGCCGATAATCGTTCCCAGCACCAGCCCGATCGCGATCAACTTGTAATCGACGATGCCCTGATTCAGCAGCGTGCCCGCCACGGCCAGCAGCATTCCCGCCTCGCCGGCCCACACGCCGTGCCGCGCGGTCACTGGCGAACTCAGCCATTTCAGCGAAAGCACGAACAATGCGGTCGCGATTAGATACGTCACTTCGATAAGGTGTTCTGTCGCGAACATGGGCGTCACGGCTTCCTTGGCCCGCTGGCCTTGAACATCTTCAGCATGCGGTCCGTGATCATAAAGCCGCCTACGATGTTGCTGGTCGCCGCGACAATGGCGATTGTTCCCAGGATTTTTGCCAGCTCGCTCTTTCCTTCGCCCACCAGGATGATCGCCCCCACCACCGCGATCGCGTCCAGGGCATTTGTCAGCGACATCAGCGGCGTGTGCAGCAGCGGCGACACCCTCCGGATCACTTCAAATCCGATAAACGCCGCCAGCATGAAGACGTACAAGCCGGTCATCAGGTCGAGCTTCATCGGTTTTCTCCTCCCCCAGGCGGCGTCTGCAAGGCCGGCAGCGCGAAAAATTCCCGTACCCGCGCGTTCACGATTTCTCCCTCATGCGTCACCAGCGTTTCCCGCATGATTTCATCCTGCAAATTCAGTTGCAGTTTGCCCTCTTTTGTCAGGTGCAGTAGAAACGACGTCACGTTGCGCGCGTACATCTGGCTTGCGTGATACGGCACCATCGCCGCCAGGTTGTACTCGCCGATGATCGTCACCCCATGAATCACCGCCGTCTCGTCCGGTTTGGTCAGCTCGCAATTGCCGCCGCGCTCCGCGGCCAGGTCCACGATCACCGATCCCAGCGACATTCGCTCGACCATGTCCTTCGTCACCAGCACCGGCGATTTCTTTCCCGGGATCACCGCCGCGGTGATCACCACGTCGCTCTCTGCCACCACCTTGGCCAACAGTTCCCGCTGCTTTTGGTAGAAGCTTTCGTCCTGCGCCTTGGCGTACCCGCTCGCGTCCTGCGCGTCCTTTGCTTCCACGGCCAGCTCCACGAATCGCCCGCCCAGGCTCTGCACCTGTTCTTTTGCCGCCGGCCGCATATCGTATGCCGAGGCCACCGCCCCCAACCGTCGCGCTGTGGCGATCGCCTGCAGTCCCGCTACGCCCGCGCCGATGATCAGCACGCGCGCGGGTGTTATCGTTCCCGCCGCTGTCGTCAACATCGGGCACATTCTTGGAAGCGTGTCCGCCGCCAGCAACACCGCTTTGTACCCGCAGATCGTCGCCATCGAAGACAGCGCGTCCATGCTTTGCGCGCGCGTGATGCGCGGCATTAGCTCCACGGAAAACGAGCTTACCCCGCGCGCCGCGATGTCCTGAACCGTCTTCACCGTCCCCAACGGTCGCAAGAATCCCACCAGCGCTTGACCTTTGTGCAACAGCGGCAGATCCGCGCTTCCCGTCTTGTCATTTGCTCCATGACATAGGAATTGCACGATAATGTCCGCGGACGCGAACACCTCTTCGCGGCTCGCGGCCAGCTTCGCGCCTTTTTCCACATATTCCGTGTCCAGGTAGCCGGCTGCCTGGCCCGCGCCCGCTTGAACCAGCACGTCCAGCCCAGCCTTCTTCAGATTCGGGAGCACCGCTGGCACCAGTGCCACGCGCCGCTCTCCTGGATAACCTTCTCGGGGCACACCGACAATCATGTACCCTCCTTCCTCCTCCGCACTCTCTTCAATCTCAGTTCAGTTTCCTGCTTTCTCTCCGGGGAATCCCACTCCTTTGTCATCGGCGGCGCCCGCCTGCCCGCAGCCGCACTCTTCTGCCGAACTGCCAGCGGCAGCCTGGTCGATCCGTGGATGCTCGTCCGGATATGAGGGGGGAGCGAGTGCCCCTCTTCCAATAGGCGGAACGCAGGCATGCTACCCCGCATGTGCCGCGTCATCCCCACTTTCTTGTTTTAACCGCCGAATTTTATCTCCAACAACCTTCGAGTGACAAGCGCGCTTCCCCTCTTCCGCGCCCTCACGATCGCTTTGCAATTCTTTCCCAGGATACTGGTTCCCTCACTACTTCATCCCTTCATACACGGCCCGTGCTTCCCGCAATCTTTTCATCACCAAGTCCTTCTCCGCCGCCGAATTCCAGTCCGGATATTTCTCGGTCCCCTCGATCGTCCGGTCAATCCAGGCCTTGAAGTATTCCGCATCCTCCCGCGAATACGCTCGCTTTCCGCCGATGGTCACATACACGGGGCTTGTCGTCGCATAGGTATAGCTATCCAGTACGGGATACTCCGCCTTATCGCTCCATGCCCGCAACACACACCACCCGCTTTCTTTTAGCGGAATTGTTCCTTCCGAATCCGCCTTGTCGCGCGCTCCCCCCAGCTTCAGTCCTTGTGTCACCTTCCCGTTGCAAACTACTTCGAGATGCTCCACCGGCACGATCGACCGCAATTTCGCGGTGAAAGGAACTCCTGCCTGGGGCGCATCAAACTTCAGTTCGCTCCCCACCATCTTCCCGCCCAACTTGAACTCGATCAGCGGCCCGTTGGTCGCAAACGTCCGCCCTTGTTTCAATGCATCCATCCACGTTTCAAGATTTGCTGGCCAAGTTGGTGTCCACACGTATGCTCGGTCAAATCCCACCTGGCCTCGGATCGGTGCCGCGTAATCCGCCGTCGCATCCGTTCCGCCGCCTGCTGGAAGCTTGAATCCCAGGTTCAGAAGTTTGTACCAGACCGTCGCCGTGGACTTGTGGTCGCTGAATCCCACAATCTCCATGTAATCCAACTTTCCCAATGCCACATCCACCGGCAACTCGTCCGTGATCTTCTGTGCGGGCTTCGCAAACGGGTCCGGCACCGCGTCAAACGGATGCACCGCTCCCACCAGCGCTCCCTGCAAATGCGCCAGGTCATACACATCGGCATTCATCGGATACAGACTCGCCGCCGCCGTATTCGGATACCCGGCATACCCCGGCAAAAGCAAATGATCCCTCAATCCCAACAGTCCCCGGTGTCCCCAGTAACTGGTATGAAATTCCTGTCCCTGCACCAGGAGCACGTCCGACTCATGCAAACTCTTTTCCTCCTGACCATTCTTGGGAGGAAAATGCATGAATTGAATGTCGGGAAATCTTTGCTCCTTATTGACGGTCAGTTCGTGAATTACTTCGAGCCCTTCGCTTTCCCCTTGTTCGATCAGGCGCTCTCGGTTGTTCCGGTATGTTCCTCCATAATTCATATGCACATGAAGGTCCGATGCAACCCAATGTTCTTCTCCGCCGCCATTGAAATCCAGAAGCTCTAATGTCCCGTCGACCTCGGAAACTTTCCCGGCTTTCACCTCTACAATCTTCCGAAATGGTCTAACCTCTGGCCCTTGCGATACTTCGACGGTGTATTTTCCTGCGGGAACTTCAGCCTTCGCGTCCACGCCCTCTCCGGTGTGGTAATAATGCCTTTCCAGCGCGCGCTCGTTCCGGTCGTAGCCGTCGTCAGCTTGAATCCACGCATTCTTAGGAGCAAACGAGCGGCCAGCTTCATCGGTGATGGCAATTCGAACATTGGATGAGACGCTCGCGCCTTCGGTGTTGATCGTAAGAGTGCCATGGGCATGCAGATAGTTCCGCTGTTCCGGCTGCAGTTCCCCTCCATTCCCGCCTTGAAGCTCTTGCCAGTGGATCACCGTGGACCCCGTTTTATTTGATACGAAAGCGAGGATTCCTCCATCCGGCGACCACCTCACATTCGTCTCGTCCCAATTGTCATACGTTACCGGGAATGCATCTCCCCCGTTCGCCGGCAGCACCCAAACGTTGTGCCACTGCCTTCCCAGATACGAGCTGTACACCATTCGCGAGCCATCCGGCGAAAAGTCCGGCCGCGCTTTCCAATTCGTCTCCTCGTAATGAATCTCCCGCGCCTCCGCTCCCGGCTCCGCTTTCAACCGCCAGAATCCGCCGGTACCGTGAATGTGCCCGCGGTTTGAAACGAACAGAATCTCCTTCCCATCCCGCGTCCATACCGGATTGATCTCCATGTCGTATGCGCTGTAGTAATAGCGCGGCAGGGAACTCTTCGTTTCCCCCGTTAACCGCACAACATTCGTCAGCTTTCCTTGGGCCAAATCCGCCGTAAATATATGGAATCTCCCGTTGTACTGCGTCGAAACCCACACGATCCGCTTCCCATCCGGCGACCATCGCGGCTCCACATTTACTGCCCCACCGCTGGTCAACTGCTTCGTCTTTCCACTCGCCAAATCCAGCAGCCACAATTCCATCGCGTCTTTCTGATACGACACGTACACCACGCTCTTTCCATCCGGCGACCAATCCGGCTGGTAGTCGTATCCCGGCCCATCTGTCAATTGCGACGCCTCTTTTGATTCGAGCTTCTGCCGCCACAGCGATCCCGCCATCGAATAGATCAATTCCTCCGAGTCCGGTCCCCAAGTCAGGCTGCTCGGCCCGCTGGTCAACTGCGGCAAATACAGTTCGCGGTAATAATAAGGATGCGGCTCGTCAATCTGTGGCAGCACCGGCCGCCGTTGCGCGCTCGCCGGAATCGCCATCCCCGTCAAAAGCAAACAAACAACTCCGAATACTCGTCTCAACGCCGCCTCCACTCACACGCATACTATGCCAAAACACGAAGGGGCGCAGCATTGCCGCGCCCCAGTCCCCTCATTTAAGAATCTTTCTTTACTTAAAACTTAAAACTAAAAACTTAGGACCGCGTCACGCTAATCCTGCTTTCGTCAGCGGCATCTCCCTGATGCGCTTCCCCGTCGCCGCAAACACCGCGTTATAGATTGCCGGTGTCACGGGCGGCAATCCCGGTTCGCCAGCTCCTGCTGGCGGCGCATCGCTTTCCACGATGTGCACATTCGTCTCCCGTGGTGCCACGTTCATCCAGGCGATCTGGAAGCCGTCGAAGTTGGACTGGTCGATCGCGCCATCTGTCGCCGTGATCTCCCCATAGAACGCGATGCTCGTGCCCATCACCGCCGCGCCTTCAATCTGCTGCTTTACCGTTGTGGGGTTCACGATCGTTCCCGCATCCACCGCCGTGTCTACCCTGAGGATATTCACCTGCTTGTCCTTCACTTCCGTCTGCACTACCGTCGCGACATACGTCAAAAAGCTGCGGTGCACCGCCAATCCCATCCCGAATCCATTCCCGAGCTTCTGCTTGCCCCAGCCGGACTTTTCCGCCGCAAGTTGTACCACCCGCCGGAATCTGGCGATATCGATCGGGTAATCCGCGTAATCCCCGTCGTAATTCGTGTAGTCCTTCGGCAGCTCCTCTTTCGGCATGATGCGATCGGGTCCCAGCAGCGCCAGCACGTACTCCACCGGATCCTTCCCGGCCGCATGCGCCAGCTCTCCCACGAACGAGTGCACCCCGAAGGCGTGATAAATATTCGCTACCGACCGCAGCCATCCAATCCTCGTGTGCGCCTTCGCCGGCCCGTTTTCCGCCCGGTGGTTCGGGACCGCGAACGGAATATCGCTGAATCCCAATCCAATCTCTCCGGCATCCGCATACAGCCCGTTCGGATCAAATGTCGAAGCAATCGGCGGAAACACGCTCCGTTGCAGCCACGCCGTCGGCCTTCCATCCGCTCCCAGCGACGCCTTGAAATACATCGCCGCCACCGAATGAAACGCGTCGAACTTGATGTCGTCTTCCCGGCTCCACACCACCTTCACCGGTTTCCCCGTCTTCTTGGAAAGCACCGCCGCTTCCACGATGAAATCCGGGAAGGACTTCCTTCCAAACGCGCCGCCCAGCAGCGTCATGTGCACCGTCACGTCTTCCTTCTTCAATCCCACTGCTGCCGCCACCGCCTCTTGCGCTCCTTGCGGATTCTGCGTTGGCGCCCACGCCTCCACTTTTCCGTCGCGGTACACCGCCAGCGCCGCCGGCGGCTCCATGGACGCGTGCGCCAGCATGGGCGCGTAGTATTCCGCTTCCACAATCTGTCCGCCCTTCGCGAACTCCCGATCCACATTCCCGTTTTCCCGCACTACTTTGCAGGGCTTTCGCGCGGTGGCTTCCAAATCCTTCCGGTACGCGTCGGAGTTCCAAACGCTATGCTCGCTCTTGCCCCACTCGATCTTTAATTGCTTCTTGCCTTGGAACGCCGCCCAGGTGCTGTCTGCAATCACCGCCACGCCGCCCAGCGCCTGCATCATCACCGGTGGCTTGAACGCGCCAATCGTCGCCGTTTGCTTTACTCCCGCTACCTTCAGTGCCGCGGAATCATCCACGCTCTTCACTGCACTCCCGAACACCGGTGGATGCGCCACGGAGGCATACAGCATCCCCTCCATCTGCGTGTCTTGGCCGTACACCGCCTTGCCCGTGGTCATGTCCTTCAAGTCATACCCCGACGCCGCCTTGCCGATGTACCGCCATTCGCTGCGCCGCTTCAGACGCAACTCTTCTTTCTTTGGCACCGGCAGCTTCGCCGCCGCGGACGCCAGCTCGCCGTAGCTGAGCTTCTTCCCGCTCGGCTTATGCACCACCGTGTTCAGTTCCGTCGCGCACTCCTTTTCCGGCACACCCCACGTCTGAGCCGCCGCGCGCACCAGCATCAGCCGCGCACTCGCGCCTGCCTGCCGTAGCGTCTCAAAGAAGCTCTTCACGGAGTGCGACCCGTCCGTGTCCTGGTCGCCATACTTTTCGTCCCCCGTGGCCGACTCTACTTTCACCTTCGTCCAGTCAGCATCCAGTTCATCGGCGACGATCCGCGGAAGCCCCGTGCGGTTTCCGCTGCCCATCTCCGCCCTGTGCGCCACGATATAAACCGTTCCGTCCGTCGCAATCGCCAGGTACACATTCGGCCGCAGCGCCGCGTTCGCCATCGGGTCTTCACCCGCGCTCGCCGTTGCACCGAGTACGCGTTCCGGCAGAATCTGCACGCTTAAAACCAGCGCGCCCGTACCCAGCATCCCCTTCAAGAATCCGCGACGGCTGACGTTTTCGATTTGAATCATGTCCTCACCCGGTCTTTTCTCGACGAAAATCACGGAAAATCCTTCGACAATCGTCCTCTATCCTACCCGCATTTCAGTTCCTTGCAACCCCAACCCGCCCAATTCCCTCCCCACCGCGCCTTGCTCATCTTTCTCTCCACTGGCATACTCTACTTCCCGCACAAAGAAAGGCCCTTCTTGATGAAACGTGAATACCATCGTTGGTACTCTCCGCGCCTTGGCCTCGATCTCGGTGTCGTTGCCTACGGCCATTGGGGCCCGCCGCTGCTCGGTTTTCCCACCAGTGCTGGCGACGAATGGGAACTTGAAGGCCAGGGCATGATCGGCGCTCTGGCTGATTTGATTGATGCTGGCCGCATCAAGTTTTATTCCGTCAACTCCATCAACGGCCTCAGCTTTTACAACAAGGGCGTTCACCCGTTCCACCGCAGCTATGTCCAGTCCGTCTTCGATTCCTACCTCCGCGAAGAAGTCGTTCCCTTCATCTGGGATCATTGCCAATCGCAAATCCCCATCTCCACCATGGGCGCTTCCTTCGGCGCGTATCACGCCGCCAACACCCTGTTCAAGCATCCCGACGTCTTCAAACGCTGTTTTGCCATGTCCGGCGTCTACGATCTGCGAAACTTCATGGACGGCATGTACGACAACAATTTCTACTTCAATAATCCCGTCGATTACCTCTCCAATCTCACCGATGGCTGGTATTTCGATCAGTACAAGTCCTGCGATATCCACCTCATCACCGGTACCGGTCCCTGGGAGAATAGCGCCCCTACTTATCGCCTGTCCGAAGTGCTGTCCAGCAAAGGGATCCACCACTCCGTGGACAACTGGGGTCCCGAAGGCGGCCACGACTGGCCTTTCTGGAAACGCCAGATGCGCGAATACGTCTCCCGCTTGTTCTAGCCGCCCGTCCAATTTCTGAGGGTCACCCCGAGATCCGCCGGCCTCGCAAAGCCGCGCACGCTTGATTTAAGCAAGCGCATAAAATCGCTTTGTATTTTCGTTTGGATTCGTATAAAGTCCTTCACTCGGCTGAGCCCGAGCGATTTCTTGCCTGTCCCGCCAAGGCAGGCGCACATGGGAGGAGAGATGTACCGTCTACGAAGTTTCCTATTTCTGCTGTTTTTCGCGGGTTCGATTTCTTGCACGCAAGCGCAAACCGTTAGTGACACTCCATCGCAACCCTCTTCCCCGCAACCTGCTCCCGCAAACTCCGGCGGAGACTTCTTTCGCGACTGGTTCAGCATGGTCTCCGCTACCCAGGCGGCTCAGCCCCATTGGATGACGCCGGTTGCCACCACCACGCCTCGTCTTGAACAGGAGTTCCGCTACGACGTTTTCTGGCAGACAAATAGCGCGGACGTCACCCGCGAAAACTACGGCGGCGCCAAAGGCCTCGAGTTGATCCCGGAGCGTCACGTCGAAGTCATTCTCGTCGCCCCGCCTGCCTACATTGTTCACAACGACCCCGCGGTTCACGATGGCTTCGGCGACTGGGGCTTTCTCGTGAAGTACCGCATCCTCTCCTCCAACGAGGAGCACGGCAACTACATCCTCACCGCTTTCTTCCAGACCAGCCTCCCGACCGGGCAATACAAGAACGGCGCCACCGACGCCATCATCACTCCCACCATCGCCTACGGCAAAGGCTTCGGCAACTTCGATATTCAAGGCACGTTCGGCGCCGCTCTCCCAACCGGCAATGAAGCCAAAATCGGGCGCACCTTCCCTTGGAACAATGCGTTTCAATACCATCTCTACCGCAAATTTTGGCCCGAAGTCGAAGTCAACTACACCTATTTCCAGGACGGCCCGAACAACGGCAAAACCCAGGTCTACCTGACGCCAGGTCTCGTGCTTGGCAGGTTCCACCTTTGGAAACGTTTGGCCCTCTCCGTCGGTGGCGGCTTTCAAATTGCCGCCACTCACTTCTACACCACCAACCACAACGGCATCTTCACCGTGCGTTTCCCGTTCTGAGTCGCCGCAAATGGCCTATTTATTGGCAGGTCGCGGAACGAAGCTCCAACTTGTCATTCCAAGTGCGCCTTGCGCCCGAGGAATCTGCTTCTTTCTTGGATTTCTGATCGCCGCCTCAGGCTCGGAGTGTGGTTGGGTCTTGGGTCTCTTCGCCTAGCTTTTCTCTTCCTCTTAATCTGATAACCGATAACTGGTTACTGATAACTTCGCTAGGCAAGCCCCAGATGATCGAGCTGGTAGTGCCCCTTCTCGATCACCTGATCTTCATCGATCCACACGTCGCAGTTCCGCGTCAGCACGTCCACGTGCGTCCGCGACTTCCAGTTCGCGTTCGTCTGGTTCCCGTACGGATCACCAAACGCGATGTGCACTCCCGGAAACTTCTCGTCCTGCAGCAGCACCCCGATCATTCGTGACAACCCCAGGTTCGTTCCAAACGCCAGTTCCCCCACCCGGTCGCTGTTCTCGTCCGTGTGGCAATATGCCCAGAACTCCTCTTCCAGATCCTTCCGCCCGCACTCCGCCTGCTGCAATCTCCCGCCCGCAATCTTCAGAACCAGCGGCGTCTCCTGCAAATCCCCGTATTTCCCGTTGAAATAATCTCCCGCCGTCGCGTCGCACACAAACGTGCCGTCCACCGTCGCCGGCGTCGTGAACACTTCCCCCGCCGGCAGATTCGACCAGTATCTCGGGCTGATCAGCCCGCTCGTCTTCACCCAATCCAGCCCGCGGTCAAAATGCGCGCTGATCGATGTCCCCGCTCCTGACTTCACCGTCAGCGTTTCCGCCTTCAACATCCGCTCGCGCAGCCGGTCGCTCAAGCGGTCCACCAGCCGGTAGTCCGCGCGCATCCCCTGTTGCATGATCTCGGGCGTCACCCCAATCATGTGCGCGTAGCGAATCTGCCGCCGCTCCACCACCCTCACGATTGCCATCCGCGCCGGCAGCTCGCCCGGTTGCGGCGTCATGCACAATATCCCGACCTCGGCTTTCTCCAGCGCCTCCAGCACCGGCTCCGGTGCGTCCACCATCGGCCGCGGCCCGAAATCCTCCAGCAAGAGTCCCGTGATCGCCGCTCCCCGCTCTTGCAGCGCCCGCTCCAGGCTCGCCGCCACTTCTCGGCTCGCCTCATCCGCGATCAACGTCACACGCTCGTTCGCGCGCACGCCCAGGCAAACTTCCACGGCGTTCTTCGCGCCCGGCATCAGCTCATTCGCTGCGGTTCCAAAGGGCATTCTAACTATCTTACCTGAACTGCTTCCCCTGCCAATTCCCATCCCGCTCAAAAGTAATCCTGATCCCGATTATCGATCAAATGAAGAAAGTCGCGCCAACCGCAAGTCCCCACAACGGGATTTCTGGACCGCGTCAGCTCTTTTCGGTTCAACGCCTAGCGTGATGCGCGTATCTTGGCGCCCGAAGTCGAGTCTTTCTAGGTGCTTGGGCAATCTAGTTGCGGGCAGAGGGAACTGCAGCTATCATCTGCGCATAATGAGATTGGCACATTTTTGCCTTATCGCAGCTCTGAGTGCGTCCGCTTGGGCGCAAGATCCCTCAGCGTCTCAGGAAGTCGATGCCGTATATCCTGAAGCGCATTCACTGTACTTGGATTTGCACCAAAATCCGGAACTATCCTCGCACGAGACGCAAACAGCGGCGAAACTCGCGAGTCGTCTCCGTGGGCTCGGGTACGAGGTCACGGAGCAGGTTGGAGGTACCGGGATTGTCGCGCTGCTCAAGAATGGAGCAGGGCCAACGGTCATGCTGCGGACCGAACTTGACGCGCTTCCGGTGGAGGAGAAGACGGGTCTTCCGTACGCGAGCAAAGTTCACGTGAAAGACGATTCGGGACGCGACGTTTCCGTGATGCATGCTTGTGGCCACGACCTGCATATGGCCTCGCTGTTAGGAACGGCGGCGATCATGGCGCATAGCAGCGAGAGCTGGCACGGAACCCTGATGCTAATTGGCCAGCCGGCGGAGGAAACCATTTCCGGCGCCAAGAAGATGCTCGATGATGGGTTGCTAAAGCGGTTCCCTAAACCGGACGCGGGAGTGGCGCTCCACGTTGATAATTTGGCTCCCGCCGGGAAGATCGGCATCACGTCCGGGTATCGATACGCGAGTGCCGACTCCTTACGCATCACGATCTACGGAAAAGGCGGCCACGGCGCGGCGCCGCAATACACCATCGATCCCGTCCTGATCGCCGCCAGGACCGTGGTCGCATTGCAGACCATCGTTTCTCGTGAGGTTACTCCCGGCGATGTGGCCGTGGTCACCGTTGGGTATGTCAATGCGGGCACAAAAAACAACATCATTCCCGATCACGCGGAACTTGGCTTGACGGTTCGCACGTACAAGCCCCAAGTTCGCAAGAAAGTCCTGATGGCTATCGCGCGCATCACCAAAGCCGAAGCGGAAGCCGCGGGTGCGCAGCGCGAACCTTTGATCGAGCGTTATGAAACCACCAATGCCGTGTATAACGACCCCGCCCTTGCCCGCCGCTTGAGGAGCACACTGGAATCAGCGCTGGGCAAAGAAAATGTAGTGACGGCTGAGCCGTTGGTGGTCTCGGAAGATTTTGCTTACTTCATCGAGGAAGACATCCCGTCATTCTTTTTTGCACTGGGTGGCGCCGATCCGCAGAAGTTTGCGCAAGCCGCCGCAACCGGTGAGGCTCTGCCATTCAATCACTCCCCCCTTTTCGCTCCCGACGTGGAGCCCGCGCTGCGCACTGGCATCACCGCAGAAGTGGCAGTGCTCCGGAATCTCTTAAGCGGATCCGCTGACGACCTGCGCAAGTCGATTCATAAGGAAGTCGGCTCCAGTCGATAGCCGAATCCAAAACGATTAACCGGCAATTCATGAAAGTCGAAATCTGCGAAATCTGGATCGCCGACCTCAGGATCACAGACGGCGCTCGAGGAAGTTTGAGAGCAAACTGTCAGTTCACTTGGACGGATAGCGCCCTGGGCGGAAACTCACCCACTGCCCCGATTCATCTTCCCTGCTGATTACGCCGCTCCCACTTTTTTTGGCTCCACGCGAAACGAGGGAATCTGGCCCCCGCCGCTCGTCACATTCGCCAGTCCTGTCGCGCTTAAGCGCGTCAAAAATCCTGCCAGTTTCCCACGGAACAGATATGGCGCGAAATCCACCAGCATGTTCCGGAAATCTACCTTGCCCCCCGCCCCAATATGTGGATACACGTCACGGCTCACCGGGATACGCTCCTGCACGATCCAGCAGCCATGCGCCTTGGCCTTCTTCCCACCGGGCAATGCCTCCTCGATGGCGTGCTCCCAATGTTTGGCGTCCGTTTCCCATCCCAGCGTCACGCCCATTCCTCCATACTTATCGCTGGGCTTCAGTACCAGGTCCTTCTGGTGTTTCCGCATGTACTTCAGCAGCTCAATCGGCTTACCGCTGTAATCGCTTTTGACGTCCTGCACCACACGCGTCCACGGAACATGCCGCCGGATCAGTTCCCGCTCCTCCGCGGAAAACAGTGCCGCATTCTTCGCGTCCGTCAGCACCGCGAAAAACGCCTTCACATGCGGAATCTTGCAGCGAAAATTGTTCGCCACGCACACGGCCCCCACTTCGTACGCTTTCACCAGCGCCGCGCATTCCGCGGGTTTCGCCACAATGTCGCTGATCAGCACCCGCCGGTACACCAGATCGATCTTTTTCCCTTTCGCTGCCAATTGCTTCCCGTCAAACTCCAACTCCCGCGGGTCCGCCAGAACCACCGGCACGCCCATCGCCTCGAATCGCTCCTGCAAGATCTCAAACTCGCTCCACGTTGGCACTTCCTTCCAATCCACAATCGCCATTTGTGGCCGATGCGTCTTTCCTCCCCATTCCACATAGGTCGTCATCAGCGCATCCAGCAGCTTCGCGCTCAGCGGGTAGCTGTGCACCTCATACCGCTTCGCAAATTCGTCCATCACCGGCAATTTCTGGAATATGTCCGAGAGCGTTTCCGAATAGCCCGCGCCCGCCGGCGATTCACCGTTGTATTCCGTGAACTTCAGTGAGTCCGGCAGAAGGAACGCGTCCAGCCGTGAAGCCGTGCTCGCCGGTCCCGTTCCAGCCGCCAGTCGAGCCAGCCGCTCTTCCTCAGGCCGCAGGTGGAATTGTGCGAAAAGGGTTTTGTCGTTCAGTACAGCCGTGGTAACCCGCTCCGCTACAGCCGCGATGGTCTCGGCAACGTGCCGCACGCGCTGCTCGTCTGCAGGCGACAGAAAGTAGGGCCTCAAAAATGGGCAATGCACTCGCCGCCCAAACGTCAGTTTCGCCGCGCGCACGTCCGCCAGGAATTTCTTGGCAAGTGCCGGCGACTTCTTCACGATGGGCCGCAGCAGTTCGTGCCAGTGCTCGGCTGGACCGCGCTGTTTCACTGCCCGTTTTCTGGACTTCATCGCGCCGTCGTTCCCAAGGGAGCGGATTGGGCGGACTGTGCTGCCGGCGCCGTACGCGGCGCTCCCATAAATCCTGCCGGCGCCCCAATGCCCAGCATCTCTTCCCACCGCGGCCACGTGTTGGCCGCGTTCCCGTTCAGCGCGCGATCGATCACCAGCCGTGCCATTTTCTCCACAACATGCTTGAAGTAAAACTCCGTGATCCGGTCCTTCTCGAAATCCGGCGCGGGATTCAGGAAATCGATCGCATACGGCACACCGTCCTTCACCGCGAACTCGATCGTGTTCATCTCGTAGCCCAATGCCAGATTGATCGTCTGCGCGTCCTTCACCACCCGCGCGCCCAGCTCATCGGACAAGTATTTGTGTTCCACCAGGTATTTCCGTTCTTTCGGGTCGTATACCACCGGCAAAATGTCCGACTTGCCGAACGTGAAGCACCGCACGTACTGTTCGAAATCGATGAACTCCTGCAGCGTCATGCAATACGGTGAAGTCTTGTCGAATGCCTCCAGCAGTTCCTCCTCATTATTTACCTTGTACACGTGTTTCCATCCGCCGCCCGAAAACGGTTTCAGGATCGCCGGCCGCCCCACCGTGTCCAGTAGCCCCACCCAGTCCATCGGATATTTCAAGTTGCGCAGCGACTCGGAAGTGATGTCCACGTCCGAGGGATAGCCCTTTTGCGGCAGCAGAATCGTCTTGGGAATCGCAATGCCCAGTTTTGCGGCCACGCTGTAGTTGAAAAACTTGTCGTCCGCCGTCCACCAGAACGGATTGTTGATGACGTAGGTCCCCTGCAGCACCGCATGTTTTAGGTAGCCGCGGTAGTAATCCACCTCATGCGAAATCCGATCGACAATTACGCGGTACTCCGCAGGCTCGCCCATCCGTGTCCCGCCCAGTTTCACAATTTCCGCGCTCACGCCCACTTTTTTGCCCAGTTCGTTCACCCGCGCCAGAAACGCCGGAGGAAAACTGTACTCCCGCCCACACAACAGCCCCACTTTCACCATCGCGCACCTCCCGCTCCCTCTGTTTCGACTTGTCCCGTGAATTACTCCGGCCCCATTGTCTTGCGCCGTGCCTGCCTCTAGTTGATGACACCCGCCGACGTGGACTTCCCATCCTCCACGGTTCCCCGCGTTTCCCTCACCAAATGCCGCACCACTTCCTTCAGGTCCCCAGTCTCCTGGAAGACTCGCAACTGCCGCTCGGCGCTCGTGCCCTCATTCATGATGGTGTGCACGTACTCCACGGCGCTCCTGCTGCCCAGATCGTCCACCACGTCATCCACAAATTCCAGTAGTTCGGGAATCAGCTGCCGCATCGGCACTTCCGTCTCTTTCCCGAAATCGATCAACTTGCCCTCGATTCCATACCGCGCCGCGCGCCATTTGTTTTCTTCGATCAACGCCCGCCGGTACAGCCGCCAGCCCATGTTCCCCGTGTATAGCCGGTGGATCTTCACCACAATGGCCTGCGTCAGCGCCGCAATCGCCACCGCCTCTTCTACCTTCGTGGCCACGTCGCACATCCGGAACTCCAGCGTCCCAAACGTCGGGTGTGGCCGCACATCCCACCAAATCTTCTTTCCGTTGTCGATGCTGTTCAGCTTCACCAGCAGGTTCACAAAATTCTCGTACGCGCTCCACGATTCAAACGTTTCCGGCACGCCCGTCCGGGGAAATCTCCGGAACACTGTCGTTCGGAACGATTTCAGCCCCGTGTTCCGCCCCATCCAGAAAGGCGAACTTGTCGAAAGCGCCAGCAGATGCGGCAGGAAATACCGCACCATATTCATCATGTCGATGGTCGACTGCTTGTCCGGCATGGCCACGTGGATGTGCATTCCGAAGATCAGTAGCGATCTGGCCAGTTGTCCCATTTCTTCCACGATGTTTTGGTAACGTTCCCCCGGCGAAATCAGCTGATCGATCCATCTCGAATACGGATGCGTTCCCGCCGCTGCTACATGCAGCCCCGTGCTCTCGGCGGCGGACACCAATTCGTTCCGCGTCCGGTGAATCTCCAGTCGCAATTCGCTCACGTTTTCGCAGATTTTAGTCCCTGTCTCGACGATGGACTGGTGCATCTCGCCCTTGACCTGGTCGCCCAATCCGCGCGCCGCCGCGGAGAGCAGTTGCACCACATGCGAGCGCAGCTCCAGCGTATCTGGATCAATAATCTGGAATTCTTCTTCGACACCGATGGTGAAGCGGTGAGCCATATTTTGGCCCTCCGGATCGTTTCGTCTTAATGGGGACTTCGGAGCCGTATCATACCCCCTCCCCCATCCCATTTGCACCCATACTCAAGGCGCAGCCGCCCTGCGCTCAATTTGGTTCTGGACGCCTCGCCTCTCCCCTTGGCACACTCAGCCTCATGCAGATCTCTCCCTTCCGCATCGAAGAGTACATGGGCAAGCACGAATTTGCCGCTAAGTACCTGCTCTCCTCCTCTGACGCCGAATCCCAAACCATCCGGGAAATCCTCGCCCTCGAGCCCGGCGCCCACGAGGCGTTCCTCGATCACTGGTGCGGTTACACCGAATCCCCCGGCGCTCCCTGGCTTCGTGAAGTTCTCGCCACCATGTACTCGCAAATCTCTCCCGATCAGCTCGTCGTGGTTTCCGCCGCCGAAGAAGCCATCTTCGTCTTCTATCACGCCCTGCTCACGCCCCAGGATCACGCCATCGTCGAGACGCCCTGCTACGAAAGCGCTCTTACCGTCCCAAAAAGCACCGGCGCCGCTGTGTCCGAATGGCGCCGCAACTCAACGAACGCCTGGGCCCACGATTTCTCCGCCCTCGAATCTCTCATCCGTCCCAACACGCGCGCCATTTACATCAACTCGCCCCACAATCCCACGGGACTGCTCATGCCTCCGGACATTTTCCGCCGTGTCCTTGGACTCGCCGCTCGCCATGGCATTTATGTCTTCTCCGACGAGGTCTACCGCGAGCTTGAGCACGACCCGGTCACTCGCCTTCCCGCCGCTTGCGATCTCTATGAGCGCGCCCTCAGCCTCGGTTCCGTCAGCAAGACCTACGGCCTCCCTGGGCTGCGCCTCGGTTGGCTCGCTTGCCGCGACGCTTCCATCCTCCAGAAGATCGTCTCCTTCAAGCACTACACAACCATCTGCGCCAGCGCTCCCAGCGAATTCCTCACCGCCGTCGCCTTCCGCCACCGCCAGAAATTCATCGACCGCAGTCTCCAGATCGTTCTTCGCAATCTTCCCCAACTAAGCGCTTTCCTCTCGCGTCACCCCGATCTTTTCGAGTGGACTCCACCTAACGCCAGCACCATCGGTTTCGCTCGCTTCAAGCCCCCGCAAGACGTCCAGTCCTTCTGCGAACGCCTCGTCCGCGAAGCCGGTGTCCTACTCCTGCCCGGCACCGTCTACGACCAGCCCCGCCACATTCGTTTCGGCTATGGCCGCCGTAACATGCCTGAATCCCTCGCCCACCTCGAATCTTGGCTCGCCACCTTTCCCTGACCTGGCTCGCCGCAACTGGATCCGGTTCGCTACCAGCAAGCGTCAATCATCCAGCTACCCCAAATCTGCTCTCGGTTCTCTGCCTCGCGGCACCCCTCAAAAATAAAGAAGGGCTATCAACCTCGATAGCCCTCTCCCTCAAACTTAGGTTTTTGGGGTTCGTTTACACTGCGCCCATGGACCGCCTTGCTTGGAAGCATTCCCGGCAAAACACCGGGCGCCCCTGCGTTGGTCGGAAAGGAACCGTGGTCTCTTTTCCGCATTGCGAGCATGTGGTCTTGGTTTCTGCCCGCGCTTGCGTTGACCCGCCTCCTCCGCCTCCCTCCGCTCGTTTGGCCTTGCACGCCTTACAACGTTTCGGTTCGTTCTTGAATCCCTTGTCGGCGAAAAACATCTGTTCACCGGCGGTAAACACAAACTCGGCACCACACTCCGAGCACTTCAGGACCCTATCGTGGTATTCCATGAGCCGCTCCCCTTGGACCCCAAGCGGGCAGCGGGGACGGGCTCATTTTGCACCAGGGCTTGTTTGTGAATCTAGACCTGTAGTCCGGGAACGCCGGGCACGGATCCCTTGGGCCTGCGGGCGCAGTCAATGTACGAACACCCAAAACGTCTCTGCCTGATAGGGGCCTGATCCCGGAAGTGCGGCGCCGAGCCGCGTCTCGTTCAGGTTCTTAATCCTGCTCGCGACGCTGCTTCTTGCGCAGTCGCTTCCGCGAAAGCGCTTCTTTGGCCCGGCGCTTCTCACCGGGCTTCATGTAGAAGCTGTGCTTCTTTATTTCCTTAATGATGTCTTCCTGTTGCACCTTGCGCTTAAACCGCCGCAATGCATTCTCAAGAGACTCACTCTCTTGAATCACTACTTCTGCCAAAGATCTTCACCCCAATTCCGGTTCGGATTGGTAACTTGCAGTGCCCGCCAATGACCTGAGGCACTGCCCCTGGTAGATTATCTCACGAGGGTGCTGGCTTCTTGTAGTCAATTCCAGCCCTCCAAGTCAAGCCTTCTTTCCAGTTCTTCGCCCTCTTTCCTCCTCAGGCTGCCTCGTCAGTTACTTTTTACTCTAACGCCAACGTTTCGCCCACCTCCTTTTCTCATCGTGCGCCCCCCTTGCCTCTGCTGTTACACTAAGCTGCTTCAGAGTCCTGCCTCGGGAGCTGATCCTCATGCCTGATATGCGCGATGCCCTTGGAGTTCTCCTCGCGGGTGGACAAGGTGAACGTCTCTGGCCGCTCACCAGAGATCGCGCCAAGCCCGCCGTCCCCTTCGGCGCTCTTTACCGCATCATCGATGTCACGCTCTCGAATTGCATCAACTCTTCGCTCCACCGCGTTTTTGTCCTCACTCAGTACAAAGCCCTCAGTCTCAATCGCCACATTCGCGCCGGCTGGTCTCCGCTGATGGGCCTTGGCGAATTCATCGAAGTGCTTCCTCCGCAAATGCGCGTCTCTCAGCAGTGGTACCAGGGCACTGCGGACGCCGTGTATCAGAACATCTACTCCATCGGCAGCGAGCGCTCCAAGTTTGTCTTCGTCCTTGCCGGCGACCACATCTACAAGATGAATTACGCCAGAATGCTGCAGCAGCACGTCGACTCCGCCGCCGATATCACCGTCGCCACCATCGCAGTTCCCGTCGCCGAGGCCGCCAAGCAGTTCGGTGTCATCGAAACCGATAAGGATTGGCGCATCATCGGCTTCGAGGAAAAACCCCCCAAGCCCAAGCAATCCGCTCACAAGGCGGCCCATTGCAACGCCTCCATGGGCGTCTATATTTTCAATACCCAGCTCCTTATCCCCATCCTCCTTGCTGATTCCGAGGATCCCAAGTCTGCTCACGATTTCGGCAAGGACATTCTCCCCCGCATCATCTCCAAGCACCGCGTCTTCGCCTACAACTTCGTCGACGAAAACAGCCAGGAAACTCTGTACTGGCGCGACGTCGGCACCCTCGACGCCTACTACGAGGCCAACATGGACCTCGTCAGCGTTTCGCCCGTCTTCAACCTCTACGACAAGCATTGGCCTCTCCGCGGCTGGCAACACCAGTATCCCCCGGCTAAGTTCGTCTTTGCCGATGCCGACCGCATGGGCGTTGCCATCGACTCCATCGTTGCCGGCGGCTCCATCCTCTCCGGCGGCCGCGCCCAGAACTGTGTTGTCGGTTACGATGTCCGCATCAATAGCTATTGCGAAGTCTCCGAATCCATTTTGTACAATCACGTCAACGTCGGTCGCCACTCCCGCATCCGCCGCGCCATCATCGACCGCCACGTCAGCCTTCCCGAAAAAACCGAAATCGGCTTCGACCTCGAAGCCGACCGCCGCCGCTTTCACGTCACTCCCTCCGGGATCATCGTAGTCGTTCGCCAGGAGTCCCTAATCGAAGAGCCCGAAGCCCAGTAATCCCTCGTAGTTGCCTTCATCGGAACTGCCTGGGTCTTTCAAGGCGGCACAAACGATATCGCCACCCCTATGTCCAACTCCCAACCCGCTAACAAGAATGCCGTATTTGAACACCGTGAAGATGTGCTCAGTGAACTCTCGCTCTCGGGTGAGGCCGAACTCAACCGGCTCGCAGAGCTAGCCACGGAGTTCGGAGCAGAGCACATCGCTTCCACGGCCTGCAGCATCGCCGAGAGGATTTCCGAGGGCCGATTTTATGTGGCATGTATCGGGCAGTTCAAACGCGGCAAATCGACCCTTCTCAACGCGCTGATCGGGCAATCGGTTCTCCCCACCGCTGTGGTCCCAGTGACTAGCGTGCCGACGATTATTCGGTATGGCGAGCGTCTCTCGGCGCGGATCCGCCTCCAGAATGCTCCGTGGACGGACGTTCCCGTAAGGGCCATCGAAGAGTACGTGTCTGAGGGAAAGAACCCTGAGAATGCGAAGGGGGTGGCGGGGGTGGAGATCTTTGTTCCAAGCCCGCTTCTGCAGGCGGGAATGTGCCTGGTAGATACACCTGGCCTTGGGTCAGTGTTTGCCGGAAACACTGCGGCGACCCAAGCGTTCATCCCGCATATTGACGCCGCCATCGTCGTTATTGGGACTGACGCTCCACTGTCGGCGGATGAACTCCAGCTCGTAGAGACTGTATCTCAGGAAGTTCACGATCTCGTCTTTGTATTGAACAAGGCAGACCGGGCCAGCGCTGAGGAGCGCTCTGCTGCCCTGGGTTTTGCCCGTCGCGTGCTGGAAACGCGTCTGAAACGGGCGGTGCCCGCGATTTTTGAGGTCAGCGCCCTCGATCGAATGGAACAAAGCGGTCCCGAACGGGATTGGGGGAAATTGCTTCATGCATTTGAGGATCTGGTGCAGCACTCGGGGCGCTCACTCGTGCGCAAAGCGACTGAGAGGGGAATTCGGCGTGCGGCGAATCAATTGCTCTCGGTGATCAAGGAAGAACGGAATGCGCTAGAGCGCCCCCTGGAAGAGTCAGAACAGCGCATTGCAATGCTCCGGAAAAGTCTCGGAGAATCAGAAGTTCGGATGCGGGATTTGGGGGTTCTGCTGAGTGCGGAGCAGCAACGTCTGTCCGGCGTTTTTGGCCAACGAAGAAATATTTTTCTGCAGCAGGCGCAAGTCAAAGCCCGAACTGAATTGGCCCAGCGTTTACCTTCGCTGGCGCCCAGCCACAATGGCCCTGCGTACCGTCGCAGCGTAAATCGCCTGGCGCAGGAAATCGCGCGCGCACAACTTACGCCATGGCTGGAGCACGAGGCGGCGTTCGCAGGAGAGGAATTCCACAAGACCGCACAACGTTTCGTTGAACTTGCCAATGATTTCTTGCATCTCCTGGGAGAAACAGACGTGCCGGGGTTGGAAGAACTCCCGGAAGACCTTGCTTCTGAGCAGGGACTCACGGCCAGTTCACGATTCCACTTCCATGTAATCGAGCGAGTAGCGGCGCCAGCCTCTCCGTTATTGTTAGTCGCAGATCTCTTGCTTGGTGGTGTGGGATTGCTCGGCGGGATCGTCCACGGCGCCCAGGAATTCCTCGATCAGTTGCTCGAAGTGAACAGTTCGAGAGTGCAAAGCGACGTGGACGAACGCGTGCGGGAAAGCCGCAAAAAGCTGGATGCAGAGATAAAAGGAGTTCTGCGAGACGCGGCGGCCATTGCCGATCGGGCGCTGGCACGCGCCCGTGCCGCACAATCTGCCGGGGCCCCGGGAATTCAGGCGGCACTTGCCCGCCTCGACTCCGCCCAGCGGTTCGTCCAGTCTGTCCACTAACGTGAAGTTGAGATACCAACAATCAGCATGGTTTGGGTCTTCGACCGCTACTCTCACTGATCGGCAACTTCCCACGAGTCGCCAGTCACGAATCACGAATCACGAACCACGGCAACGTGTCCTCTGTCACTCGCCATCCTCCCTCCCTCTGCTACAATCTTCTGTTGCAAATCTCTCAGGAGACACTACCTAACATGTCCACCAAAATCACCCGCGTTCACGCCCGCCAAGTCCTTGACTCGCGCGGCAATCCCACCGTCGAAGCCGATGTCCTGCTCGAATCCGGCGCTTTTGGCCGCGCCATCGTTCCGTCGGGCGCTTCCACCGGCGAACATGAGGCCTTGGAACTTCGGGATGGAGATAAATCCAAATATCTTGGCAAGGGCGTCCTCAAAGCCGTCGCCAACGTCAATTCCGAGATCGCCAAAGCGGTCACCGGCACGGACGCCGTTGACCAGCGGGCCCTCGATCACGCATTGATCTCCCTCGATGGCACGCCCACCAAATCCCGGCTCGGTGCCAACGCCATCCTCGCCGTTTCCATGGCCGCCGCTCGCGCCGCTGCCGTTGCCCTGAAGCAACCGCTCTACAAATATCTTTCCCGCTACTCCACGGATACTTCGGGCAATCTCCTCCCTGTTCCCATGATGAACATTCTCAATGGCGGCGCGCATGCCGATAGCTCCGTGGACTTTCAGGAATTTATGGCCATGCCCGTCGGCGCATCCACGTTCAGCGAAGCTCTCCGCTGGGGCGTTGAAGTTTTCCACTCACTGAAGGCGGCTCTCAAGAAACATGGCTATTCGACCGCCGTCGGCGATGAAGGGGGTTTTGCGCCAAGCTGCAAGTCCAACGAGGAAGCCATTCAGATCATCCTCGAAGCCATCGCCGCCGCCGGCTACAAACCGGGCGAACAGGTGGCCATCGCTCTTGACCCCGCCGCCAGCGAGTTCTACGACAAGGCTTCCGGCAAGTATATTTTCAAGAAATCCGACAAGTCCGCGCACACCTCTTCGGAAATGACGGCCTACTATGAGAAGTGGGTGGAAAAATATCCCATCGTGTCACTGGAAGACGGGCTCGCCGAGGATGACTGGACCGGGTGGAAGGAACACACGCAGGTGCTGGGCAGCAAGAGCTCCAAGAAGCGGATTCAGCTTGTCGGCGACGACATCTTCGTCACCAACACCGAACGCCTCTCCCGCGGCATCAACGAAGGCATCGCCAACGCCATCCTCATCAAGCTCAATCAGATTGGCACCGTCACCGAAACGATCCAAGCCATCGAGCTTGCTCGCAAGGCCGGCTACAAGTCCGTCATCTCTCACCGCTCCGGCGAATCCGAGGACACCTTCATTGCCGACTTCGCCGTTGCCACCGCCGCCGGGCAGATCAAGACCGGCTCCGGTTCCCGCACCGACCGCATCTCCAAATACAACCAACTCCTCCGCATTGAAGAGGAACTCGGCCCCGCCGCCCGGTTCAACGGCAAGGCCCCGCTCCAGTAGGTATTCTTTTCCAGTTGATCTCGAGGGGGGAATCCAAAACCCGCCCTTCTTTTTTCGTCATAAATTGATTCCAGGTACGAGCTCATCGCACTGTGGGGGGTAGACTGTTCCAAGCATGCCGCTTCATTTCACGCGCGTCTTGAAACTCGCCACAGGTGTCAGCATCGTTGCGGCAATCGCCGTCCATTTCCTCGCGAGCCCTCTGCTCCTCTGGACTTTTGCGCCACTCGCGACGCTTCTGATTCTCGCCATCGCGTTTGCGAACTGGCGCGTGCGCAAGGACCGCTACTCACTGTGGATCACAATCGGCCTAATGTTCTCCCTAGCGGGAGATGTTCTGCTGCTTACGCCGGACCATTTCTTCCTGCTGGGACTCTCGGCCTTCTTGCTCACGCACATCGCCTACCTCATTGCGTTTACCCGCGACACCCTTTTCCCCGCGCGCCGCGGCGTGTGGATTCTCTATCTCCTGTTTGCCGCCTGCTGCAATTTCCTGTTGTTTTCGCGGCTCCCGGCGGGGCTCCGGTTCCCGGTTGCGGTTTATTCCGTCTTTCTCGTGTCCATGGCCGCGCAGGCCATGGGGCGTTCTATTCTTCTGCGCACGTCCGCCGCGCGATTGGCAGCCGTCGGAGCCCTGTTGTTTGTCCTTTCTGACGGCCTGCTCGCCTTTGATCGCTTCTATGCACTGCTTCGATTTGCTCCCCTGCTGATCCTCGTCCCGTATTACGCAGCGCAGTGGCTGATTGCATCCTCCACCGATGAGCCACCCTTGCCTTTGTAGGGGTCGAGCACCGTCACCCTGAGCTTCGAAGGGCTGTCCTCTCGCTGGAAGACTTGATTCGTTGAGGAATCAGCCAACGGAACTCCGGAAGCACCGAAGTTGCCAACGACCTGTCCGCTGGAGGGATCGATAATCTCTCCCTGGTCGTGGTAGAGCAGCCGCTCAATTCGAGCAGTTTTCTCAGGATTTCGATATGTAAGGGGCCAGGAACAAATAGTCACACGACTCGCACCGAAACGGCCGCACGCGGCGGATCAAGCACACCACTCTTACGTAGAGTCCTCTCCTTCTCGTGCGCAGCACTCCCTTGCTTCCGCAGTTTGGGCAAATTCGTTCGCGGGCAATTCGCGGCAGTGGCATTTCGATCCTTCCGAGGCACTCAATCCGTATGCAACCTGACGGCACTGAATAAAGTTTGTAAGCATCCAGTATGCAACAGTTTTTTCAAGCGCCAAAGGAGCGGCGTAGCCGTTGTGCCTGACTGATCGTGTTACCATGCCATTCCCTCAATCGCAATTCACCGCAAGGGGCAGCCGCTCGATTGCAACCCCCAGCCGTGTACAGTAAGATTTCCACGTCGCAATTACACTCGATTGTGCGCATCCCCGCCCTCGGATTGCCCCGAAAGGTCAGGTTTGGCTGAGTTTTTATGGCAAGGCCCATCGTCAGCGTTTTGATCGACACGTACAACCACGAGCGCTTCATTGAGCAGGCCATTCGCAGCGCCTTGGAACAGGATTTCCCCGCCAGCGACCGCGAAATCCTGGTGGTGGACGACGGCTCGCAGGATCGCACCCCAGAGATCGCTGCCAAATTTGCTCCTCAAGTCCGCCTGATCCGCAAAGCCAACGGAGGCCAGGCCTCTGTTTTCAATGCAGGCATTCCCGAATGCCAGGGCGAAATCGTGTCATTCCTTGATGGCGACGACTGGTGGGCTCCCGGCAAGCTGAAACACGTGGTCGCAGCGTTCTCGGAGAATCCGGGAGTGGGCATGGTTGGCCATAGCATCACCGAAGCCCTCGCCGATGGCTCCCATCGCAATGAGTTGGTCCGGGAATTCCCCCGCTTTCGCGTGGACTCCGAGGCCGGCGCGCGCCTGTTTCGCCTCCGCAAGAGCTTTCTCGGCACCAGCCGCATGGCCTTCCGCGCAGAGCTTCTCCGCCGCATCGGCCCGGTGCCCGAAGCACTCACAATTCAAGCCGACGAGTTTCTTTTCACGCTGGGCGCCGTGTTTTCCGAAGTGCTGCTCCTCCGCGAGCCCCTGACCTTCTATCGCTTGCACGGACAGAATCTTTTTCAGGTGAGCGACGGCAGCCGCGCCTCTCTTCAGCGGAAACACGACGTTCTGGTCTCCTTGACGGAAGCACTCCGCCGCCGCTTTGCGGACGAGCAAGTGCCCGACGACGTCAGCAATGTGATTTTTGAATCCCTGAGGAACGAATCGGATGCGCTGGCTCTTTGCCTCTTTGGCGGCACCCCGCTTGACACCATCCGCAACGAGCTGCTCAATTACCGCATCACCCAGGAGAATGCTTCGCCCTTTCGCTGGTTTCTCAAATACATCAGTCTCTTCCCCGCGCTATTTCTTACGCCCAATCATTACGCAGCACTCAAGCAGAAGCTGGCTTCCAGTTCTCTCTATCGCAGACTGCGTCGAAAAGTTCTCCCAGCCTTCCAGCCCCCCCACGTTGATCGCACCGGCGACTGGAGCCCGCGATGAACTCCGGTTCCCTGCGCATCCTCATGTCTTCCTGTGTTCCCCGCCGTCGCGAAGGCGGTGTCTCGGCCATCATCCATAACCTCAGCCGCGAACTCGAGCGCCGCGGCCACACCGTCCGGCATCTCTTCCGCGAGGATTTGATCGACAGTGAAAAAGTTTCAGCACGCTTTGCCGAGCTTGTTTTTTCCTTGCGCCTGGGAAAGTACATAGTGCGGCACCGCGCCGAATTCGATATCGTCAATCTTCATGCCCCTGTCGGTTTCCCCTACGGCCTGCGCCGCCGTCTCGCTCGCTCGCGCGGCTTGCCCCCATACGTGATGACGCTCCACGGCCTCGAAGAACGCCGCATCCACGTGATGAGCCGCGAGGTCCGCAAGGGCCGCGCCTGGCATTTTACTTGGAGGAACCGCTTGTGGCAGCGTTTCTACAATCTGCCGCGTTTTCGCTGGTCCATCCGCACCGCGGACGGCGCACACACTTACAGCCGCGATGTCTGGAATATTCTCCAGCTCAAATACAATCTTGATTCCGACCGGACCAGCTACATCCCCAACGGCGTCGAGCCGCGCTTCTTCGTTCCTCGCAGCTACAGCAATTCCGGACCCCTCAAGCTTCTCTACGCCGGCACTTGGCTGGACCAGCGCGGCATTTTCTATCTGCGCGACGCTCTCCTCCGCCTTGCCACGCAGCTTCCCGGCCTGACCATGACCTTCGCCGGATGCGGCTGCCCTCCGGAAGTGATCCACGAATTCTTCGGTCCGCAGCTTGCCTCAACGGTAGTTGTCCAGCCCATTGTCCCCTCGGACAGCATGCAGGAGCTCTACGCCGCGCACGATATTTTCCTGTTTCCTTCGCTCATGGAAGGTCTTCCCTCAGTTCTACTGGAGGCGATGGCTACCGGCATGCCCGTCATCACCACGGAAACCTGCGGTATGCCGGACGTAGTCGAAAGTGGTTTCAATGGTCTGCTGGTCGCCCCTGCCAACGCCGTGGCGATCGAAGCCGCTGTCCTGCGCTTCGCCGCCGACCCGGCGCTGCGCCGGTGCCTCGGCCAGGCAGCGCAACACTCCATGAAACGCTATACTTGGGAACGCTCCGCCGAAATGCTCGAAAACTTCCTCCACCACATCATTGCTCGCGAAGGTTCGGACTCTGCATGATCACCCTCGGTCTGAACTATTCCCGGATGCACGATTCCTCCGCCTGCATCGTCCGCGATGGCGAGCTTCTCTTCGCTGTCGCCGAAGAACGCATTAGCCGCCTCAAGCATGATGCCCGCTTCCCGCAGCTTGCCATTCAAGCCTGCCTCGAGTTCGCCAAAATCTCTCCCGGCCAGATTGATGAAGTTTGTTTTGGATGGCAGACCCCCGGCGCAACCTTTCGCCACGACCTGAAACTCTTCGCTACCGGGCGCTGGCCCGCCAGCTATTTCAGTGTGCTGAACTCCTCGCGCCAGTTTCTCAGCATGTGGCACCAGGGCGGCGGCGCACGGCGCTTCGCGCGGCAATTTGGCCATTCCAAAGCGCAATTCCGTTTTGTGGATCATCATTTCGCCCACGCCATCAGCGCCTATTCCTACTCAGGCTTTGACGATGCCGCCATCGTCGTCATGGACGGCCGCGGCGCCTGGGAGGCCACCTCCATTTGGCGCGGCAGCAAAGGACGCATCGAGCACCTCCAGACCATCAACTGGCCCGATTCCCTCGGCCTTTTCTACGCCCGCTTCACCGAATTCCTCGGCTTCACGCCCAACGCCGACGAGTGGAAAGTCATGGGCCTCGCTCCCTACGGTGAACCCGGCGTGAATCTCCGCGCGTTCCTTGAGCTAGAAGCGTCCCCCTACAAGGTCCACACAGATCTCCTGATGGGCGATGGCAGCGGCTCTTTTTCGGGCTGGCCGGCCGCGCTCGGTTCTCCACGTGTCCCCGAAAGCGATATCAATGATCGTCACAAAAATGTCGCCTTCGCCGTTCAGGATTTATGCGAAGCCGCGATGATGAGCGTCGTCTGCCTGGCTCTCGAAAAAACCAGCAGCCGCAATCTGTGTCTTGCCGGGGGCGTGGCCCTCAATTCCAAGGCCAACGGCAAGATCCTCGCTTCCGGCGTTATCGATAGGCTTTTCGTCCAGCCCGCCGCTTCCGATGATGGCGTAGCCCTCGGGGCCGCTCTCGCTCCCTATCTCGATGGCGGCCAGCGGCTTCCTTTCAAGCCCATGCGTCACGCGTATCTCGGGCCCTCGTTTGATGACCACGCCATCGAAGCCGCTCTCAAGACCTACAAAATTCGCTTCACGCGGCTATCCGATCCCGCTGCCAGCGCGGCGGAACTCCTTTCCCAGGGCAAGATCCTCGGCTGGTTCCAGGGACGCATGGAGTTCGGCCCGCGCGCGCTCGGCAACCGCTCCATCCTCGCTGATCCGCGCGATCCGGAAATGAACGTCAAGGTCAACAACGCGGTGAAATTTCGCGAGTGGTGGCGTCCCTTCGCTCCCTCCCTAAAAAAGGAAGCCGCGCCCGAGTTCCTCGAATCCGCCTGGGATTCGCCCTTCATGATTTTCACCGCGCAGGTGCGCCCCGAGAAACGCGGTGTCATTCCCTCCGTCACGCACGTTGACGGCAGCGCCCGGCCGCAAACCGTCGAACAAGAAATCAATCCGCTCTATTGGCGGCTCATTGATGAATTTGGCAAGCGCACCGGCGTTCCGGTCATCATGAACACGTCGTTTAATCTTCGCGGTGAAGCCATCGTCCACACTCCCACCGACGCTGTCCGCACCTTTTTCAGCTCCGGCATGGACGCCCTGGTTCTCGGCAGCTTCCTTGTGGAGAAATAAAGTGAGGGAAAGGGGCAACCGCCTCGCGAACCTGTTCTTGCGCTACGCTTCCTTTTTCGCTGAACTGCGCCGCGTTCCCGTCCTCGGCGATTTCCTCAGTTGGACCGGCCGCATGCTTCTTCCGCGCGATACCCTCGTCTGGATTCAGATTCAGCATGGCCCTGCGGAAGGTCTTTGGATACGCGTCAATCCGCGCACAGGGCAAAACGTTCAGCAGGGGATCGGCGAGCCGCAAGTCCAGCAGGCGCTGGTGAATTATCTTCGGCCCGGCATGACGTTTTATGATCTAGGCGCAAATATCGGATACTTCTCGCTCATCGCTGCGCGCCTGGTGGGGCCCACGGGACGCGTGGTCTCGTTTGAGGCGGATCCTGAAATTGCTGCGCGCCTGCGCGAAAACCTGGCACGCAACAATTTCTCTCACGCTAGGGTTGAGCAGAAAGCGGTCTGGTCAGGGGTCACGACCGTGTCTTTTGCGCGTGTGGACCCGCACACTTCACCGGACCGCGGTCTGGGCCACGTGTGCGCCGATTCTTCGGGCGACACCATCACGGTCAAAGCCATATCTTTGGACAGTTACGTCACCCCGCAGAATTCCCCGGATTTTCTGAAGTGTGATGTCGAGGGAGCGGAAGCGGAGGTGTTCCGCGGCGCTGAGCGATTGCTCGCGGAAAGGCGTACCATTTTGCTGGTCGAAATGCATAACACGAACAATCACCGCACGTTGGCGCAGAAATTCGTAAACCTTGGCTGCACCGTGCGAAATCTCGACGAGAATCACGTTTTGGCTCTGCCCAAATGACTACGCCCGTCATCGCTCTCCTCGGATGCAAAGACACGCCCACGGACGCCGTCGAGCAATATTGCCGCTACCTCGGCGCCTCCCTGCAGTCCCACGATTTGCAGCTCGAAATTCGCCGCGTTCCCTGGGAGGTTCACGGCTGGCGCGATGCCCTCGACGCCCTGCGCCTCCAGGCGGCTTCTTGGCGCGGACGCTGGGTCCTCGTCCAATACACCGCCCTAGCTTGGTCCGTGCGCGGTTTTCCTTACAAATTTTCCCGCGTCCTGCAAATCTTGAAAACCGCCGATGCTCGCATCGCCGTCGTCTTTCATGATGTGGAACCCTTCCGCGGTCCGCGCCTTGTGGATCATCTACGAACTCGCGTTCAACTCCACACCATGCGCCGCGCCTTGGCCGCCGTTGACCTGGCCGTCTTCACCATCCCTCTCGAAAAGCTCTCTTGGCTTGCGGGCTCTTCCTCTCGCGCTCATTTCATCCCCGTCGGCCCCAATCTCCCCATCCCCATTCCGTCAGAGCAGGACTTCAGCCATGTCGGCAACATTTCCGCCACTCCCACGATTGGTGTCTTCATCATTACCGGCGGCGAACCCGGTGCGCGCGAAACGAAAATCATTCTCGCCGCCGTCCGCCACGCCGCCCAAAAACTCGCCAAGCTTCGCCTCTCCGTTTTCGGCCGCCACGCCGAACTCCGCGAAGCCACGCTTCGAGAAGGTCTTCAGGATTTGCCCGTGGATGTTTCCGCAGAAGGCGTTCTCGACGATCAGCAGGTGATCGATCGCCTCCGCGCCGCCGATGTGCTGCTCTTCGTGCGCGCCCCGATCTCCACCCGTCGCAGCAGCGCCATCGCGGGCATCGCCGCCGGTGTGCCCATGGTCGCGTTTACCGGGGCGGAGACCACCTGGCCAATCACTGATGCCGGTGTGCTTCTCGCATCGCCCGGCAACCCCGCCCAACTTCACGAAGCCCTCGTCCGCGTCCTTTCCGATCCCGAACTCCGCGCCAGCCTCCGCCAGCAGAACGCCCTCGCCTACCGCCAGCATTTCTCCTGGCCCGTCATCGCCGCCCGCTTCGCTGCCCTCCTGAAATCTCCATAGCAGGCGCTTTTCTCACCACTTCCGCGCGATCACTTCTACAATCTTGCCCAGCGCATCCAGGTCCTTCGTATCGATCACTTCCGCGGGCGAGTGTGCGTAGCGCAGCGGCCATCCCAGCGCCACGTCCACCGATCCGTACCGCAAGAACACCGACCCGTCATTTCCCCCGCCCGTCACGCCGTATTGCACCGGAATCGCGTTGTCCTTCGCCAGGGCCACCACGCGGTCCACGTATTCCCGCGGCACAATATTGGAGTTGTCCACCGCCCGCACCACGAAACCTTCTCCCAACTTGGCATCGGCAAAACGCTTCGATTCCAGCGGGGAATCGGAGCTTACGAACGTATCAATCGCAAACACAAAATCCGGCACACGTCCTTCCTTCGCTAACTGCTCCGCAAACGCCGCCGCTCCTTTCAACCCCACTTCCTCTTCCGTGGACCACACAAACGTCACATCGCGCCCGGGCAGCTCTGGCCCCAGCGCGCGCACTGCCGCAATCAACGCCGCGCAGCCCACCCGATCATCGAAGCTTCGCGCATTCGCCCGGGTACCCAGCAGTGGCCGGTACTCCTTCGGAATGGTCACAAAATCCCCCGCCGCAATTCCCAGCTTTTCCGTCTCCTCTTTCGATTTTGTTCCCACGTACACGTGCGCCGGCTCATCCATGGCCTTCGCCCCGCTGGGCCACTCGAATCCTGGCTTGTCCCAGCCCTCCGGCAGCTCCAGCACTCCACCGACGTGGCTCCCATCCTTCTCGTGCACGAGCACCACATGTCCCAGGAAGTATTGCGGATAGCCACCACCAAGAACTTCCACCTGCAACCGTCCGTCATCCTCGATCTTCTTCACCTCGTACCCGATCTCATCCATGTGCGCCACAAAAGCGATCCGCGGCGTCTTCTCGTCCCGTTTGCTGTCGCCAAGTCGCAACACTAAGTTTCCATCCTCTTCAGTTCTGATTCTCTTTTGTGCCCACTCCGGCAGCAGTTCCTTCACGGCCTTCCGTACGGCTCTCTCATGCCCGCTTGCCCCGTATGCCTCTACTAGTGTCTGAAAAGATGGGGCAGCAGGCTCGGGAAAACTGTCCGAGATGACTCTTCCAGTGGTTGGTTCCTGAATTCCCAAATAGGCTTTCAGTAGTTGCTCCAATTGTTCACGATCTCTGAACGAAGAGAATTCGCCAGGGGTCACAGGCCAGAGGAGCGGCACATAGATCTGCACAAATCGATCGGGGAGCGAAGCGCTCTTGGCATAACCTGCAATTCGCGGGGCGGCCGCCGAGACGATCTGAATCGGAATCTCTTCCTTTTTGGCCAAGGTTTCCAATTGTCCGGGCAAGCTCGCCTCGCTTTGGTTCGCATTTGGTAGGAGTCCGACCAACAAACCACTTCCAGGTTTTGGCCCGTCTCCCTTCGTCTCTGTTCCGCGTGCTGGATCGGCCGCGATACGGCCAACGTATATCATTTCGTCTGGGTGAATCTCCGTCATCAGACGATTCAAGCCGCGCCCACCAAGCCATTGCTGCGTCACAAACGCAACCGTTGTGGTTCCTTTAGTTTTGATTTCACTACCTTCCTCCAACAACTGCAGAAGGGCCTCGCGACCCACCCGGTCACCCACACCCGGACCGGCCAAACCCCACTCTCCGACATGAAATTCGCCAACAGTGAAGAAAATTCGTTGAAGCGCGAGGGTATCCAGCACCCTCACCCCCATGGTACTTACCTCGTCCGCACTTTTCGCCCCGATGTCCACATACATCTCCTCTGGGTGATTCATCTTCGGCGGGTTCAGCCGCCCCGGCTGCAAATGCACCGACAAACCAGCGAAGACGCCTGGGATCTGCTTTCCCTCTCTAGTGATCACCCACACGGGTTGCGCAAAGTGCAAGGCATCGAACACAGGGTTTGGCGGCGCTTGTGGGAGTCTCTGCACGCGCAAATAGCCGTCCGCCGTAATTTCGCTTACCACATACCCCGGTTCGTCGATCGGCGTCACGATCAAGCGGTGCGGCGCCCCGCTGCCCAAGGTCACATACACATTCCCGATACTGTCGGTCTTTGGGGAGTACTTCGTCAAAAGCTCCGCGATCTGCTTTGTCAGTTCTTGCTCATGCCCTGAAACCGCAGGAATCTTGACCAACCTCGCAAAATCTACATTGGATTGAGCACCTACGCTCTGACCCATCAACATCAAGCTGCCGGTCAACATTACCGCTCGAAACCACGTCTTCATCTGCGACCCCCTACACCAATAAGTCCCCTCCGCGACCTCTGCGGTGAGCTTTTTCTGCTCTTCAGCGGCACAGCGTTTCAATCAGTAATTCTTTCTTCTTCTCCGCCAACCTGCTCAGCGCGCCCAGCGACGCCACATAGCCCCCCGCCGCGGCTGCCGTCAGCCCAGTGAACGCCATTGCCGGTATCCATGGATTCCCTAGCAATCTTCCGACAAGGATGATCCCCGCGCAAACCGCCGCCACTACAATCTGCACGCCAAACGCTGTCCATACCGCGACGCCCGAGTTTCGCTGCCCCTTCATCTTCCCGATCTCCATCTTCTTCGGGAAGCTCAGCGACGACCAATTCGCAATCGTCAATTGGCCCGTCACTGCGAACGTGCCCGCCCCAATTGTAGCCGCAAACATCGCCGTGCTTGGCCACCCTACACGCCACACCAGCAGCGCCAGCGACAAGCTCAGCTCAAACGCGATCAGTGCCGCCAAAAACAGGTTTTTCCCCAGCAGCACATCCTGGAATCGCAGTGGTGCCATGAAATACGTCTGGATGCCTTTACCCTCAAACGCAAACGCGTTATACGCCGGCGTGATCAAGATCAGGATCAGGTACGCCATGATGGCCGGGAAAAACATTTCCGGATTCAGCGAATGTTCCCGCAGCGCCGAACCCTTCCCGAACTGCATCGTGAAAAACACGACCATGATCGGCGGCAGCAGCAGCGTAAAAAAGGCCATGCCGTTGCGTGTCAAATACCGGAACTCCTTCAGCACCACTGCGGCAACCGTCGCCGGCAGCATTGGCAGAAATTCTCCGTTTGAACTTTGCGCTTTGGCCTTTTCCGCGGAAACGGCGATGGCGTTGTTCTTCTTCGTTGGTGCGGGTGCCGCGCTCTCGCCGAGATCTTCTCCCCGGTATTGTGCTGCGAATCGTCGCCACAAGAATCCGCTCGTCACACCCAGCCACACAAACAGTCCCGCCGCACCCAAAAGTATTGCCCGCAGATCCCCATGCACCGAGCCCGCCACTGCGCTCCCCGCCAGCGATCCTGGCAGCCAATCTAGATACGCCAGGTACTCGAGAATCCTCGGCCGCGCCGCGTTGCCATACCGCTGCAGCACGGGGTTAAGAAAATTCAGCGACACCATGGACAACACGAACAACCCGATAAACAGCTCCCGCGTCTTGCGTTTTGCCAGTATCTTTTCCAGCCACGACCCAATCAGCCGCTCCAGCGTCACGTTCATCAGCACAAACAGCACGCTCACGCCCGCCATTACCGGCAGCACTTCCGGCCGAGCCATTGCTGCTCCCAGGATCATCGCCGCCACCCAGCAGACGGACGACACGGCCGCAAAGTCCGCGAATCCATAGCCCAATCCCAGCAAATAAAACGTGCGCCGGCTCAGCGGAAAACGCAGCAGCGTCTTGAACTCAAAATTCGCTCCGAATCCCGCCACAAAAATCGGAAACACCTGCCACCACAAAAAAATGGCCCAGAAAAGCAGAGCCATCCAACTCGCCCGTTTCCCCGCCAGGCACGCACTCGCCCCCGCAAAAAAAGCGAAGCTCAATCCCACCACCAGCAACGCGCCGAACACGCCCGCAAAAATAACTCCCACCAGGTCCCAGCGGTTGTTCTTGCGCTGCAGGCCGTTTTTCAGCAGGCTCCAGCGCAAGCCTGCAATCAACCGCAATTGCGCCAGCACTCCCGGAAGCTGCGCTACGTCAGCCACGTCAGTTCCTCCAGACCCGCCTGCTCCGCACCGCTTTGCCCTACTATCGAAAGGAAAATCTGCTCCAGCGTCTTCGTTTCGCCTTCGGTGCCGGCCACTCCCGCGCGCAACTCCTCCAGCGATCCCTGCGCCACCAGCCGGCCCTGGTGGATGATGGCTACGTGGCTGCACAGCCGCTCCACAATCTCCAGTACGTGCGAGGTCAGAAAAATCGTCACGCCACGCTCCGTCATCCTTCCCAGCAGCGCCTTCAGCGCCCCAGCCGCCAGCGCGTCCACGCCCTCAAACGGCTCGTCCAGGAATAAGATCCGCGGCCCGTGGATTACCGCCGCGGCCAGCGCCAGTTTTTTCTGCATCCCGTGCGAATAATCCGCAATCAGCGTCTTTTTCCGATCGGCCAATTGCATGAATCCCAGCAATTCTTCTAAGCGCTTTTCCGTCGTCGCGCGATCCAGCCCGTACATTCTCCCCACGAAGCGCAGATACTCCGCTCCCGTGAGTCGCTCGAACAGCCCCATCCCTTCCGGCACCACGCCGATCTGGCGCTTCACCTCCACGGGATGCTTTTGAAAATCGAGCCCCAGCAATTCCATGCGCCCCGATGTCGGCGCCAGCAGCCCCGTCAGCATCTTGATCGTCGTGGATTTCCCCGCGCCGTTCGGCCCCAGAAACCCAAAGAAATGGCCCGCCTGTACTTTCAGGTCAATGGAGTCCACGGCCGTAAGCGCCCCAAAGGTCCTGGTCAGTTTTTCGGTCGCAATCGCGATTTCGCCCATGAATTCCGCCTGTTCTGGCACACCCGAGCACGCCACTCTATCACCGATTTATACGCAGCCCATCGCCGGAATTTTCAATACATTGCAAGAAGAAGCTTTATGTTTAGCTGCTGGGAACCGGGGTCGCGCCTGGCACTTGGGACCCGCGTCCCGGCAAAGCCGCCAGCACCGCCGGAAGTTCCACGCGAAACACCGCGCCGCCTGTTTGCCCGTTGTAGCAGAGAATTCTTCCGCCATGCTCCTGCAGGATACCGTAGCAAATGCTTAGCCCGAGCCCCGTTCCCTTACCCACGGGCTTCGTGGTGTAGAACGGATCAAACACCCGGTGCGGCTCGCGGATTCCCGGCCCAGTGTCCGAAAACAGGATCACCACATTGCCGCGATCCCGCAGCGTCCGGATGGTCAGCACGCCTCCGCCCGCCTCGTTCATGGCATCCACGGCATTGTTGATGATGTTAAAGAAGACTTGCATCAGCTGGTTATTGTCGCCGCGCACCCCGGGCAAAACCGATTCCAACTGCATGTCAATGCGTGACCCGCTATTGTGGAGGTCGAGCGCGCGCAATTGCACCGCGTTTGTCACCACCGAATTGATATCCAGCAGGGTGCGTTCCGGTGGCACCTGCCGCGCAAAGCTCAGCAGGTTCTGCACCAGGTTTTTTGTTCGCCGCGCCTGCTCGCGAATTTTCGCTGCTGTGCCCCGCGCACGGTCCGTCAGCGCCGGGTCGTCCGCCAGCAAATCGGAGTATCCCAGAATCGCTGTGAGTGGATTATTGATTTCGTGCGCAGCTCCCGCCGCCAGTTGCCCCAGCGAGACCAGCTTTTCCGATTGCACCAACTGGGCCTGCAGCCGTTGCAGGTTCTCGATCGACGACTCCGATCTCGCAAGCAACCGCGCGCGGTCGACATCGGCAAGGTGCGTGCGCAGAAATACAAGTAGGGCCAGTGGCACGGAGGCAACCAGCGTCACCGTCAGCCGGAATTCTCTCACCGCTAGCGTGTCGCGCTCCATCCACAGCGCATATAGCGCAAATACAGGCAGGGACATCACCGCCGCCATCGCGAAGCGGCTGGCCCACACGCTGTCGCCCACCACTGTTTCCAGTTCGCCGGCTGTGCTGCTCTCCATCGGCGCGTCCAGTTCATCACGCCTTTTGTACGCCACCCAGCCCGCATACGCATACCAGAAAAAGACGGTAAGTAGCGGCAGGTCGTACAAACTCCCCGTGTAATATTCGTTGTGGCTGATCGCCACGTTTACGGCCAGTGACGTCAGCATGTACAGCGCCGAAGCCCCAAACAGGTGCGCGTACACGCGCCGCCATGCCCCGCTCGTCCGCAGCCAAAACCAAGCGAATCCCCCGATGATCATGAGGTGCTGGATGTAATCCAGCACGTTGTAATTGTAGTTGTAGACCCCCGGAGTCGGCGTCGCGTACATCCACGGCAAGACCACGAACACGTACAGAAACGTCCACCACGACAACAGCAGCGCAAAATCCATGTACCCCAGGCCGATGCGTATTTCGCCGCGCTTCAGGTGCGGCCGCATCGCCAGCGCCGCGATTAGCGGAATATTCCGCAGGAAAAAAATGATGTCGCCGGCAAACAGGTCGGGCACCGGCTTGTGCAGGTACACTTCGTAGTACGTCCACTCGAATTGCCCGGCCATCCACAGCGTGCAGCTCACCGCCACCAGCATCCAGAAAACGTTCCGCCGCCAGTGTGGCGTGCCGGCATTCAGCAACAGCCCCGCATTCGCCAGCAGTGGCACAAAGCATTGCGTGATGTCCGCAAAACTGTTGAGTTTCGTCCCGCGTCCCAGGAGATGAGACACCAGGGCATAGAAGCCAAGGAACACAACCCAAGCCCCCACGAACCGTGCAGTTGTGCGGGAAACAGTCATAATTGTTCTTCCCTCTATTCTAGGTGTTTTCCGGGAAGCCCCGTCTTGCCGCTTGCCTCACGCATGGCGTAAGCATTACCGCACCGCCCGCCGCAACCCGGTTGAGACAGCGAACTCCCCGCTTTTCGCCGTCACGCCACTGGGGGGCACGGGACCCGGTCGCACAAGGATGCGCCTCATAGGAAATGCCCAGCAAGTTCACAGAAGCGAGGAACGTGGCCGAAGGAGTGCGCATGAAACGAGGACTGAGGTGGGGAGCAAGGTGCTATGGCACGTTTTCGATATCGCGACTTGAAGGAAGCCTCCGCGGCCGTGGCGACGAGAGCTTTTCCGCTTCAACTTGAAAGCAGGCCGAACAGAAAGAGTCAGTTAGCCATCTCCCCCGCGCAAGAGCACGCCTAATCGCGTACACTACGCTTGGCTGATTGTTGCCAAGACGATGCGGTCATCGCTTCCATCCGAAACGAGCTTGTGGTCGAACGAGTGGCGCGTGCTGCTTGCGTGCGCTTCCCCGATACCTGACGCTGGAAACCTCGCCGAATTAATCCGGTCCGTGGACTGGCCTCGCTTGCTCGGGCTCGCCGAAGACCATGGCGTAACGGGGCACCTCGCCGCGCGGCTGCTGCAGCTCGATCAAGATTTCGTCCCGCCTGCAACCCGGCAAGCGCTGGTCGAACGCCAGCGGATGCAGATTGTTGTCACCCTCAGAATGAATGCGGAACTGTTCCGCCTGTTGGATCGATTGGAGGCGGCGGATATCGGCGCCCTGGTCGTGAAGGGACCGGTGCTTGCAGTCCAGGCCTACGGAGATTCCGCGATGCGCAGCTATGGCGACTTGGATCTGCTGGTCCGCCAGCGCGACATTCGCCGCGCCACGGAATTGATGATTGCCGCCGGCTACCAGGCCGCCGTGCCGCTGCCTGCCATCGACGCGGGCAAAATTCCCGGCCAGTATCTTTTCTCCAATCCCGATTCCAAGTTGCTTGTCGAGCTGCATAACGATTTCACGCTTCGTTACTTTCCCCGCCGGCTCCCCATTGAGGAATTCTTTGCGCGGCAAATCCACGTGCGCTTCGATGCTCATGAAGCTCCCGCCCCCTCCGTGGAAGATGAGCTCGTGCTGATCTGTATCCACGGGGCAAAGCACTTTTGGGAGCGGCTGATGTGGATTGCTGACGTCGCCGCGCTTGTCTCGCGCCAATCGGCCATTGATTGGGAGCGCGTTGCGGAGTTGACGCACGCCGTGGGAGCGCAGTGTATGCTGCACACGGGGCTGCGTCTCGCTGCGGACTTACTGCACGCGCCGCTCCCCAACAAAATCTCGACAAGGGTAAGAGCCGATCTCGCTGCCGCCAGGCTCGTCGAGGGCATTCTCAGTTGGCTGCCCGCGGCGGGTTATCAGCACCCCGGTCTGTTCGAGAGAGCTGCCTTCCGGCTGCGTATGCGCGGCGGTCTGATTTCTGCTCCCGCCTACCTGCTGCGTCTTCTGCTAACTCCTACCGAAGAAGACTGGCTGGAAGGCCCCAAAGAAAGCCACCACCGGTTTCTGGACGTAATTCGCCGGCCATTTCGTCTCGTGCGCAAGTATGGCCGCGGCAACAAGAGTTGATCCCCGGAGTTCTGCGGCCGGCGCGCACGGATCCGCCAGCACCCACTGGTTTACAAAGAAAACCGCGCGTGATGTTTCCATCACGCGCGGCACCCTCGCTCGGATTCCCGAGCTTAGTCAACTAGTATTTGCACCTGAACTGTATGCGTCAATGCCCCCGAAGTACCCGTGATCGTCAAAGTGGCCGGACCCTTCGGGGTACTCGGCTTCGATGGTCCAGTGCAGCCCGCAAAAGCAATGAGCACGAGCACGGCCGCCATCGCCAGTCGCAGGCGCGGCTTGCGGGCCCATCGCAGAGAGAGCAGTAGCATCAGCGCCAGAACGATAGGAACCAGCGGCCGTGCCGGTAAAGTGGGAGTGGGGACACGGGTCGGCGGCACAAGGCTAGCCGTCGTGGTCATAGACACCTGCGCCTGAATCGTCGAGGGCGCGGCTATCGGCGGTGTGACTGGTGACGTAACCGTGCACGTAGCAAGCGACGGCGCTCCCGTGCAGGCCAAGGCTACAGGAGAATTGAATCCGCCGACTCCCGTTACCGTCACATTGAAGCTGAGTGTTTTGCCGTCCTTCACGTCTTGTACGCCTGTTGGCCCAGTCAGCGTGAAATCCGGCTGCGTGTTCGTTCCGCTACCGGTCAGAGCGATGTTTTGCGGGCTCGTGCTGTCGCCATCCGTGAGGACTAGCGTGGCGGTTTCGGCGCCCACCACCGATGGCTTGAACGTCACACTGATCGTGCACTGATTGGCGGGAGGCGCGCCGGACGGGATCCCACCCGAGCAGGTGTTGGCCGAGACGACATAGTCCGTAGTGGCCGCCGCGGGACTTCCATTCGTCAATGTGGCGCTGGTAAAGGCGATCGCCGCGTTCGTGTTGTTCGTCAGCGTCACCGTCTGCGCCGGACTCGTGGTAGGGATGAGCACCGTCCCGAAGTTGAGCGCCGTTGGCGACACCACCAGCGTCGGAATCAGTGTCAGTTTTGCGATGAACGCATCGGACAAACCATTCAGGCTCGGCTGAAACGCTGTCGGAGGATAAACAGGGAAAGTCGCCGATGAAGAGAATGTTTCCCCGGTGAGATAAGCATTATTCAGGCTATCGACGGCAATGGCATTAACACTGTCGGGCCCGTTGGTGATTCCACTTCCACCAAAGAAACTCGAATAAACCAAGTCTGCCGCGCCCTTGCCCCCTGGATTAAGCTTCGAGATGAATCCCTCACCCTGCGCCCCCGGCGCGAACGCAGGCTGAAATGCACCTGGGGTCACGTGATAACTGGCGGAGTCAGTCCCCCCGCCGACATAGGCGTTGCCTGCCGCATCTACCGCGATTCCAAATCCGATGGTAAGGGGTGCACCCAAGAAGGTGGAGTAAATGAGTGAAGCGGTGCCGCTCTGCCCGGTGTCTATGAGGCTAACGAAGGCAGTGCCTCCGGTTGAGCCTGTCGCCTGGTATGGACCGGGAGGGGTCGTAGGAAATGAAGGAAATTGGAGCGAGCTGGTCACGCCCGTGACATAGGCCACCGCACTATTCGGTTTTAGTGCGATCGCCGTGCTCAAATCCTGGTTCTCGCCTCCCAAATACGTCGAGTAGACTAGGGATGCCGCCGCCGTTTTCGGGGCTGTTGACGTGTCGATGCGCGAGACGAATACGGTTCCGTTGGCAACGGCCGCGGGATAATGGGTATTCGGCTGATATGCAGTCGCGTTTGTCGTCGGGAAGTCTGTGGAGGTCGTTGTGCCAACGATGTATGCATTTTCGGATGAATCGACCGCCACCCCTTGCGCTTGCTCGCCGAAGGACAGACCTGAACTTGCCGCATTAGCCCCACTCCCGCCTAGGTACGTTGAGTAGGTTAACGAAGCGGCTCCGTCTTTGGTCGTGTCAATCCGGGTGAGGAACGCATTCCCATCGCTGCTTTCCAGGTTTGTCTGATAGGCGCTTGCGGCCGTTACAGGAAAGTTCGCTAACCCCGACCCCGGCGACGAGGACGTCAATCCAGTCACATAGGCATTGCCGTTTACGTCAGCAGCTACAGCATTTCCGACATCGGGATTGGGTGAGGTTCCGTCGGTTCCGCCCAGATACGAAGAGTAAACCAGCGAGCCTGTGCCACTCTCAGCCGGATTGATTTTGGAGATGAAACTGGTTCCCAGGTCGGCGCCATCATTTGTGCCAGGCTTGAGGGCATTTGCTGCAGTGGTCGGGAAGTCGGTCGAGAATGTCTCTCCCGTCACATACACATTGCCGCCAGGATTTGCACCACTACCGGAATTATCTAAAGCGATCCCGAGACCAAAATCGCCACCGGTTCCCCCCAGATAAGTGGTGTAGAGCAGTGCCGTACCGGTGGGATTTATCTCTGATACAAAAGCAACTCCGTTAGCATTTCCAGCACCGAAGCCGCCAGGAGTTGACGGGAAGGTCGTAGAATAAGTTGTACCCGTGACAAATGCGTCTCCCAGTGAGTCCACGGCAATCGCCGAACCAAGGTCGGAGGGCACCGCGCTGCCGCCCAGATAAGTCGAATAGTTCAGCACCGGGTCGATGATGAGAGGTGCGCTTCTATCATAATTTGCGACGGCAAAGGTGACCCGGCGGTCTCCGGCGAGTACGTATCTTCCTTGGATGTCATGTCGCTTACCTCTCACCTTTTGGTAGATCGCCGGCTTCTGGAGTGCCACTTGGCCCCCGGAAACGCTTAAAACTAAATCGCCGTTCGAATTGACCCGAAGTTTCTGCGCACCTTTCAGACTCAGTTCGATGACCTTCGGATCGGCTCCTGGCGCAACCACGAAATCATATTCCAGTCGACGTTGATTGCCGTAGAAGATAAGATCCACGCCAGGGTAAATCCCCGTATACTTCACCCTCGCATAGGAAGGGATGTCTGTGCGCCAGTCCTTCGGACTATTGCCAATAAAATAGTTCACTTTCCCCGGCAGCAAATCGACCCCGGCGGTTTGAACTGAGGGATTGGCTCCCTCGAGGCGCATTCGCAGGACTGTCATTCTCCCGGCCTGACGGGCCTTGCGCAAAGCTCGAAAATAAGTCATCCGATGTAGCGCCGACAGATTTTTCGGCATAGATTGCTGCAAGGAGATCACTGCCTCTTCTTGCGTCAAAAACAATGCATATCCGGTTCCGTGGGACACGAACCGTACTTCCTGCGCCGTCTGCCCCAAATTTTGTTCAAAGCTCAAGGGCAATTTGCCGTAAGCACTTGCCCACTTCACACCATCTTTTCCGAGGGGGGAATTCGCTGCTCCAGCGGCCGTGACCGAGGATCTTCCCATCTCGGGTTGACCAATGTGATTCCCTCTGCTTCGTATCACGCCGAAGAGCAGGAGGCTAGAAACGAGAACAGCCACGCCGAAAAACTTCACAATCTTCTCCCAAGAATCCCAAGTCTTCATGGAATCGATCCTCCTAAATCCTCGAGTCACTCACATTCCCACCGAATACCATTTCGGAACACGCCCCCGATTTTGGCGCACTTTCTTACCAGTTCTAATTTGGAACGAAACGCAACTTCATTGATCCAGGAAAGGCTAGGATTTCTTGGAGAGGGAGCAAGCAATCCGCAAGCATTTAGCATGGTGCCCCAAATCGGAAAGGACTGTTCCTTATCGGGAATCACCTTCGTATCGTACCAGATATCTCGTACTTCTTCAGCTAGGAATCCGCGTGAATCCCCATTCAATCACGGACGAGCTGTTGTTGGTGGGTGGAGCAACGCAAAATCATCGCTGATGGTTTTGCAGAGTTCCTCAAGCCGGCTTGCTTCCTTGTGGGGATGGACTTGACGGATCGGAATGGTCGTCACCAGTCGGCCAAGCACCGCAAACTCGCTCGCGCGCATCTCTCGGTCGAGGATTCTATTGGCGTAAGTGTCGGCCACCAGCGAAAGAAGAGCACTCTGCGGCCGCATTCTTTCCAAGTAGGGAGCCGGATCAGGACGGCGCTCGCCCAGAATATAGATGGCCCCGAGTGGAAGAGGGCGGCTTTCGAACAGAGTCCCCTGGTTCCCAAGGTCGAGGCGCCGCTTATCCCAATTCGGGACGAATCGGGGAAGCGCCTCCGAAGAACCATAGAGCATTTTCACCGAATCGGGCCAAAGAGAAAGTTGGGGATAGGCAGGCATGACGTGAAACGTGCCCTCTCGCTCTACGAGCGCGGTAATGTCGTCCGAAAGAACTCCATAACCGTGTCGCGCGAAGGCTGCTGCAGTTGTCGATTTTCCTGCCCCCACAGAGCCGACGAAGGCTACACTGCGATCTTCGAAAGCCACGGCGCTGGCATGCAGACAGGTAACACCACGCAACCGCAGCAGAAATCCGAGGATCGGCCCCAGAAGATAGGAAGCCGTGTCTTCGAGAGACAACGTCCCAGGCCATACCGCCCAGAGTGTTTCTCGTTTGCGATCCAACCAAAATTGTGTGCCATCGGAATACGCGATGCGCAGAAATGCCCCCTTCGCTACTTGCCAAACCCGCAGACCCGGTTCGCCAGTTTCAGCGCAATAAGAGCCCACGTACGCCAGCTCTTCCTGAGCAGACAAGTCCCCTCCCTCGGGATAGGGCGAACTCCCCAGATGGAGTTCAATATCAGGGGAACTTGCCGTCGAAATGACCGGCACCACTCCGGGAAGGGCCAGATTGGAGTGAAGGAGCAAACCGAAAACGGAGTAGTGGAAACTCAATGCAGGAGCAAGTCCCAAACTCGCTTGAGGGGAATTGTGTCCGTTCGCTACATGACCGAATTATCTTTATTCTTCCACTCGCTGAAATCTTGACAGGTTGTGCGTGGGATCGCGGTCTGATAACCGATTCTAGAAAGCTGTCTTATTGCGGGTTGGGTTGCCGCCCACACGATCCCTCTGGCCTTTGGGGCCAACGCTCTTCGTGAGTTCCCGCAACGTCCCGTAGACAGCCAACTTGGGTTTCTCATATGGCTTTTTCGGTTCCCGTTTGACGCGCTCACCCATTAACAGCCTCCGCATGCTTGTTATATCGAACTTTCTGCATAGTCTGCAACCAGATGTTGAGGCAGTAGGGGCGGAGACTACCGTCAATCCGCTGGGCGCTCATCTTACCATGGAGCGGCGCCAGCGCGGAACGTTGAATATAACGGTCCGCATCGGGGCTCCAGGGCACATGTTTCAGTTGATCTGCCCCCGTTTGCCGGAACTGCTCAGATACCGGATTGCCTTGCAGTGGCGTTTTTGGTCGCGTCCTCACGCGCTCCGGGATCCGCTCCGCCATCGCCGCACGCAGGAGCATCTTCTGAAAAAACCAGGGAAACGGCGGAAGGGCCAGCAAGTAATCCACGATCCTCAGGTCGAGAAACGGGTAGCACACCTCCAGAGGGTAAGGTGTCCATCCGCCATTTTCCTGTTCGAACATCAGCATCCAGTGCGGCAGGGAAAAAGAGGCGTGGGCTTTCGGCAGAATGGGATGCGTGCTAGGAGTCACAGGATGTTCGCACATCTCCCTCCATCGCGCTTTGAGGTTGCCGCGCCGCAGAAATTCTTCCGTGAACCACTCCGGGAAAACCGGCATATCGGGATCACGGCCGATGATTCTCTTGACGCGCGCTCGGATGCCTCTCCAGGGAAAGGGTCGGACCCAAAAATAGTTCGCCACCTCGGTCAACAGCCGCCGCCACTCTCCCCTGCGCCGCAGATCTTCGGCATATGGCCACATCTGAAAGCTCATCAGGTTATCGTTGCCCTCGCCTGACAATAGAACCCGGCAATCGGCAGAAATGTTCCGGCAGGAGTCAATAAAACCGGCAAACAGGGGATCATCGACCGGCTCAGGCAAACTGAACTCGGGATCGTCCCACCGCTCAAAGAGCCGCGTATGATCCATCGCCATGAATTTCACCGGAATGCGCAGAAACTCGCCCACTTCGCGCGCGTATTCGCCATCGTTGTCAGGAAGCAGCGATTCATACCCCTGGGTATAGCCGCGAATGGCTGGACACCCGGAATTCTTCGCCGATACCCCTTTGGCCACCGCCGCCACCGAAGAGGAGTCCAGCCCGCCGCTCAAGAGGATTCCGACGCGGTCCGTTCGCAAGCGGTCCGCAACCGCGCTCTCGAAAAGTGTCTGAAAATGTTCGACGTATTCTTCGGGCTTCTCATAACGAATTCGCCCGTCGGTCGGTAGCGTCCAGAAGCGCTCGATTTTTAAGCCATTCGCCGAAAACGTCAGGGAATGAGCTGGAGGCAGGCGCTGAATATCACGGAAGCTCGTCGTTGCGTTATCGTAGTTCAATCCGAAGAGCAAAAAATCCCCGATGGCCGCTTCATTCAACTCGTTCGAGACACCAGGGTGCTGCCGGATACAGTTCAGCGTATTACTGAAAACAAGGAGGTCACCCCGCTGCGCATAGTAGAACGGCTTGATCCCGAAGTGATCGCGTGCGCAGAACAGTAGTTTGTTTTTCGCGTCCCACAGCGCAAACGAGAAATCGCCCCGCAGGCGGTCGACGCACTGTGTGCCCCAGGTCGCGTAAGCATGCAGAAGCAATTCCGAGTCTGGCACATCACCCCGGACCGCCCGCCGGGAACGCTGCAGTTCGGCGACGAGCTCCGCTCGGCTATCGAGTCGCGCGTCCGCAACGATCCAGTACTGCTCCCCGATGCTAGCCGGCTGGTGCTCATTCAGCGATTCGTGCGTGGTCCGCAGCAGCGCATGCGCCATTCCCCTCGAACCATCCATCCAGATGGCTTGGGCATCCGGACCACGGTAAATCAGAAAATCTGCGAACAACTGCAACAGTGCACGCTCAATCGGCTTACCGTTCCGATGAACAATACCGGCGATGCCACTCAATCCATTTGCCTCTCTGTCGAAGGGCTGATGCTTCGAACCTCGAAACGGGGCGCGGCGCGACGTCATCCGCGCCCCGAGTGTGTTCCCCGTTATCCGGAACTCGGTATCGAATCACTGCTGGGCGAGAACCCCATTCTACCGAGGCGTCTCGCCAGCGGCAACCGAGTCATCCTCACGGAAGCGCGCAATCTATCGCCGCGAAATCTTCGCATGCTCTCGGCAATACCGCGTTCGTCAGATCCGTGGACTTTTGCTTTCCAACCCCCGATCAGTCTAGCCAGCGTCCTGAAGGATGATTCTGCATCTCTCCGACTTTGTACAGAGTGGAAGACTCGTCGCCGGCTTCGCGCTTGCCGTTTCTCCTTCGTGTTTCAGCAGCGGTGATGCTTGCGCTAGGCGCTTCGCTGGCTTGCAGACTGCCCAAGGAATAGAGCACACGCGCATCTTGAGCCGAGCGATGCTGATAACTGAATTCCGAGATCGCGTTCTTGCGAGAAGCGAACGGGTTGATTCTTAGAGGGGGAAGGAATTTTTCTGGCGGAGGAGGAGGGATTCGAACCCCCGAGGCCCTTTCGAGCCCAACGGTTTTCAAGACCGCCGCCTTAAACCACTCGGCCACTCCTCCAACGTCTTTCGTAGTATCAGTTTACACTCGATCCGGGGTGCTGTTCTAGTCTCCGTTTAGTCTCCCCAAGCGCGTTGTCGAGTGCAAGGGCCGCAATTTTGGTCTCTTCCGGGAGCGGCTTGATGTAATGCGCGTCTGCTACGGCTTTGGTGTGGCCGAAATGGTGCGCGGTGATCTGGGAGTTCCCGTTGGTGAAGCGATTCATCTCGGTTTCGGCTCCGCGCCGCCCGCCGTAATAGCCCTTCCATTCCAAACCAGACGCTTTGAACATCGGACGGATCACGTCACGGGCGAGCTTGTCCAGGTCCAGCGGAAAACCCAGGGTGTTTTCCAAAAGGAAGCCCCGCTGTGAAGGCTGCGCTTCCATGTACTCTTTCAGGATGTCGATCACGGTAGAGCCGAGCGTAAGATCGCGGACGCTGTTCTTGCCCTTGCCGCCCTCATGGATGCTGGACCGCCACGCGGACCGGCGAACATGGAGTGTGCCTGCACTAACGTCAATGTCTTCCCGCCTGAGGCCGCGAATCTCGGAGGGGCGAAGGCCGATAAAACTGAGGGCCATTGCGAGCTTTGCCGGGCCGTGCAGGATAGAGAGCGCAGTGGCCATCTCCGAAATCGTGTAATGCGAAGTGTTCTTTGGCGGCGTTGGAGTGACAAGCACTTTTGCGAAATGAATTGGATTAGTGTTGGTGTATCCCAAAGCGGCGGCGTGCCGGAAAATTCCCGACATCAGCGAGCGCACATGCTTGACCGCGTTGAGGCCCAATCCATTCTCAGCCAGTTTAGTCAGAAAGACTGTGGCATCGACAGGTTGATAATCGCGCAGCAATCTATTTCCGAAGTGTTCATGCAAGTGGGTTTCCCAAAGCTTTTCGTATCCGTTGACGGTGGCAGGCCGCTTGTAAGCGCGGACCCAGGGCAGGTAAACGGTGTCCACAAAGTCAGTGACGGCGACCACGTGCTCCGGTTTTACGGTTTGAACGTTGGCGTTTATCGTCGCCATGTGGCGCTTGCAGGCATCTTCGATGTCGCCCGGCGGGCGCTTTCCCCGTGTGGTTTTCTCACCCAGACAATACGTGACCCGCTTGCGCTCCACCGCGCCGGTGACGTTGCGACGTTCCCAGTAGCTCGCGTACCACTTACCGCTCCGAAGAATGATGCTGCCTTTTTGCTCGCGTCTCATCGTGACTTCCTCCCTTTGCTCAGAGCGGCATCCTCGGCCGCTTGCTTCCGTTTCAAATTTTCCCGGTATTCCCGCTGATTTCTGGCCTTGCGCTGGTGATAATCCGGTTTACTCTGCTCAAACCGCTCACGGCATTCCTTCGAGCAGAAACGGTAATTGCTGTGGCTGGCGGCCAGCCATCGCTCGCGGCAGACTTCGCAGAGGCGCACTTTTTCCAAATCTCCCATTGCGTTTAATCGGGCGAGCGACAACGCGGCGTCGGCTTCCGTGACGGCAAGCTGGTTTGCCGGAGCAGGGAAAAAGCCGGAGTCGGAGAGGGCTATCACGCCGAATCGCCCCTCGTAACCGGCTTCCAGCCCAACGCACGGGTAAAAGACGTATTGCCTGAGGCGGCGATTGATTTCCTTGATGCGGCGCACCCGCGCTGACTCCGCAGTTTCCGCCCGCAGCTTGCGCAGATCGCGATGGAGCGACGCCAGACGATCATATGCCTTGTTCCCCCTGGATGCGTTAAGGGCGAAAACCACGGTCTCCGCATCGTTCCGAAGAGATAACCGGCGCAAACGCGGGTTGGTTTCAACCGCCCACACCTGGGGTGTCCGAAACCGAGGCTCTTTCCTTTTCGTTACCGCACTTCTCGTCTTCATAATACGGAAACAATAACACTCGACACAATCGCTGTCAACGGTTAGTTTCGGCAAAGAAAGTGAGGGTACATGAGCCCTAACAAAACCCGAAAGCTGATTCGCCTGGGCAACGCGGCAGAGCGGCTCGCCCTGCAAGAGTCCACGTTGCGAGACTGGTTTCTCAAGCGGAAAAACCTCGATTTCGTCAAGGCGGGCCGGGCTGTCTGCGTTACCGAAGAGTCGCTTGAGGCGTTCATTGACCGCAACCTGCTCCCGGCACGCGAGCGACAAGAGCGAAAACCTTTCAAATCCGAAACCGTAGAGGCGCGCAGCCTGTAGAGGTGATATGGCCGAGATTGAAATCATCGATGCGAAGCAATTATCGGAGCGGTGGAAAGTGCCGGAATCGTGGGTGCGTTCCTACACGCGCGAGCGGACAGCGAAAGCCGAGCGCATCCCGTGCGTGAGATTCGGACCGCGATACGTCAGGTTCGAGTGGAATTCCCCGGCGCTGGAAGCGTGGCTGGCACGGCATCGGGAAGGCGGCGCGCAATGACTATCAGTCCAGCACTCAATGACATCCTTCGAAGGACGGGCCTCAGCGATGAGCAACTTCGCGGGGCGGGCGTCAACATTGCCAATCAGCCCCTGCGTCCCACCGGCCCGAAGCTACTGGACGCGGCTCACGCGCCGCAACCGAAAACACCAGTTGTAGCCCGCGCAGCGTTGAACGTGACCGCCACTGAAAAACCGGATGCTGTTTACGTCTACTCAGATGAATGCGGCGCGCCGCTCTTCGAGGTTGTGCGAAGGCCGGGGAAAAAATTCTTTCAGCGAAAACCGGACGGCACACCCGGACTCGATGGCGTGCGCCGCGTGCCTTATCGCCTCAATGAGGTTGTTCTCGCTGAACAAGTTTTCCTCCCAGAGGGTGAAAAAGATGCCGAGAGCCTTCGCGCAATCGGCCTTATTGCCTCGACGAACCCCGGCGGCGCAAACGGCTGGCGGCCAGAATTCGCCGGATACTTTCGCGGAAAGGCCGTCATCGTCATGCCGGATCAAGACGCGCCCGGCTACTCCTGGGCAGAGCGCGTGCTGCACGATCTGACGCCGGTGGCTCGCACCCTCAAACGAATTGATTTGCCGGGCTTGAAATTCGGTAGTGGCGGCGACGTAACAGATTGGCTGGCCGCAGGCCACAAAAAAGAAGAGCTTTTGACCATCATCGGAAAAACGGACTTCTGGCCGCCCATCGGTACTGCTACACCTGAGAACGGGACTGTATTGCTCGCCGAGGTGGAAAGGCCGGTGCAAGAGGCTCCCGCGTGGCCGAAACCTTTAGCCGTCGAAGCCTTCCACGGCCTGGCCGGTGACGTGGTGCATACGATTGAGCCGCATAGCGAGGCGGACCCAGCGGCCCTGCTGATTCAATTCCTCGCGGCCTTCGGTGTTGCTGCCGGACGTTTCGCTTATTTCGCAGTTGAAGCGGATCGGCACTACTCCAATTTTAATGGCGTGATTGTCGGGCAAACGTCCAAGTCGCGCAAAGGTACAAGCTGGGGGAACGTCCGGCGCGTTTTCGAGATGGCCGATGGAGATTGGGCTTCCAAACGAATTCTCACGGGCTTGTCGAGCGGAGAGGGATTGATATGGGCCGTGCGGGACACCATCTACAAGCGCGAGGCGGTGAAGAAAAGCGGCCGCGTTGTGGACTATCAGGAAGTGGAGGCCGATGCCGGAATCACGGACAAGCGCCTGCTCGTTCTGGAATCTGAATTCACATCCGCTCTGCGCATGATGGGCCGCGATGGAAATTGCCTCAGTCCGGTCGTGCGCGACTCTTGGGACCGGGGCGAGCTGGAGCTGATGACGAAAAACTCGCCAGCGCGAGCAACCGGAGCGCACATCGGAATTCTCGGTCACGCCTGCCGCGAGGAACTGTTGCGATACCTGAATTCCACAGAAGCCGGTAATGGTTTTGCGAATCGTTTCCTGTGGATTTGCGCCAAGCGCAGCAAGTGTTTGCCAGACGGCGGAGCGCTGAGGGAAGAATCAATAGTACCGCTCGCTGACAAATTGAGGGAGGCACTGGAATTTGCGAAGGGATCGCATGATATTCACCGCGACGAGGAAGCCACCGCAATGTGGCGAGGCGTCTATCCGGCGTTGTCCGAAGGGAAGCCCGGACTACTCGGGGCGGTGATCGGACGCGGGGAGGCCCAGGTTGTGCGGCTGTCTCTTATCTATGCGTTGCTCGACCTATCGAATGTCATCCGGGCTGAACACTTGGCAGCCGCATTAGCCGTGTGGGACTACGCCGAATCATCAGCTCGATTCATTTTTGGCGAGTCGCTTGGTTATCCCGAGGCCGACCGTCTCTTAGCGGCCTTGCGCACTACGCCGGAAGGTTTGTCCAGGTCCGAGGTTTCCGCTGTCTTTGGACGGCACCGCACCGAGTCGGAAATTGATTCGGCGCTGCGAGCACTGACCGAAAGTGGACTAGCGGAGCAGCACTCGGTAGAGACTCAAGGGCGGTCACGCGAAGTATGGAGTGCGAAATATGCGAAATAGCGAAATAAGCCCCCCCTTCTTTCGCTTTTTTCGCTTGTTTCGCACCCTAGGAGGGCGTTGGAAATGAGTTATCTGGAAATGGCGCTCAAGGTTTCGAGGGTTAGCCAATCGGCGGAAAGGCCGGAGCCAAAGGACCAATCCGCGAGCGTTCCGGGCGTCCGTCCGGCGACGTGTGCGCCATCCTGTTACGAAGTCGAACCGGGGCGCGAAGCACAGATAATAGAAAAAACGCCCCTACCGGCAGTATCAAAAGTATCAGAAGTCCCGCCGATGCCCGCAGGTGTCCGGCTGGTCCGCTGGGAACCTAAGCCCGCGCCGGTGGCGATTGACGTTTGCAGCGTCGTGGTAGACGTTCCGAAGTTCATTGAAATGGAACTCCATGATCTGAACTCCCGCATAAATTTTCCTTGGACCATTCGCGGCGGCTGGACAATTCCGCAGATTTTAGACCGGCTGGCCCAGGCGGGCGTGGAAGTCGAAATTGACTTGAAGGGCGAGACACGATGACCACTAACTATATTTCGTTGATCGCGGAAATGGACAAGGCAAAAGGCGCTGCTTATGCCGGTAATCCAGGGAAAGGTCAAGATGCGCGGTCGCCAGCACCTACCGCGCAAAAATTAAGTGACACAGGCAAAGGCGGCGATAGAAAATCACAGTCGCGTACTCCGACCGTGAAATTAGAAACATTCGCTGTCGCGGAACTCGAACTCATCGGCGCGAGGCATAAAGGACATGGTGACCGGGGAGATAGAAAGTCGGGAGCGGCGACTATCAAAGATTTGGGTGTCACCAAGGACCAATCCTCCGAATGGCAAAAGCTGGCTGCCATGCCCGAGGAAGATTCTCTCCTGTGCGAGTTGGACTCGGCGATCCGCCGTCACGCGGAATCCCTCGCGCAAGTCGAGGAACTGAAGGACCGCGAGAGAGTGAACGTCTGACAAAAGGAGAAACGGACATGACTGAAAGCACCCTACCTTACGATGGAAAAAATGCGGACCACGGTATCGCTGTGGACGAGAACGGAGGAATGACTTACAGCGGGGCGTCACGCGAGGGCCGAATCGAAATAGAAATCCCCGCTTTGAAGGGGAGTCCCAACCCGACCGAAACCTTGCACGCGGTTAATTTTGGCCCGCACACTGCCTCGAAAATTGAAGCCAGCATGGACAGGCAAGGTTATTTGAAATCCGGCCCGTTGCAGAACGGTCCTCAGACCTTCGCGCATTATGTAGCAGTGGCGAAAGGCGCGGGGTTGCTGGACGCGGGCGCACAAAAGAATGCGGACGCATTAGTGAAAGAGTTTTCTGTGGAACCAAATCAAAGAGAATATTTCGCGCAAGTGGTCCGGCCTTGGTTGCATACCTTGTCACCGGGGAAGCGGTGAAGCATGAGCATGGGATTTTGCGAAGGAAAGGAAATTATGGGGAAAGAACTCGCGGAGAATGAGATTTTTCGTTTGCGCAAGCAAGCCGAATTGCTTTTGCGGGCGGGGGACGTGGAGCAATACAACTGCGTCCTCGTAGTAATCTCCTCAATCCAAGCAAACAACCAACAAGCCGTTTACGGCAGAGAGGAAACACCCAATGCACGAGGAAATGATTCAGGTTCACAATGCGGTTGAGGCTATGAGTCCGGGGGAGATGGCAGAACGGATCA
>Ga0209517_10000135_pt1 | contig 126916 bp, 101 predicted proteins | sample PeaSoiMetSII2010_FD_187695 | JGI IMG/M metagenome (GOLD analysis project Ga0209517, IMG submission 187695) | Peat soil microbial communities from Weissenstadt, Germany - SII-2010 (SPAdes) (version 2) | ecosystem: Environmental > Terrestrial > Soil > Wetlands > Peat | place: Germany...
CGCTATGCCCCGGGCTGGCCGGGCATCCCGCCGCGTTGGACCTCCAGCGCCAAGACCGGTGCCGGCACCGCACTGAACCAGCACAGCAAGGTCTGGTTCACGCTCAGCCACGGCATCCTGAACGAGGTTTATTTCCCGCGCGTGGATCAGGCCTGCACCCGCGACCTGGGGTTGATGGTCACAAATGGCCGCGACTTCTTCTCCGAGGAAAAACGTCACTGCACGTTCGAGAATCGCCCCGTCAAACTCGGGATTCCGGCCTATCAGCTCACCAACACCTGCAACCAGGGGCGGTATCGCATTCACAAGGAAGTTCTCACCGATCCTTACCGCAACGTGGTGCTGCAGAAGATCCGCTTCGAGCCACTCGAAGGGCAACTCTCCGACTACCACCTCTATGCCCTCCTCTCGCCGCACCTGGCCAACTGGGGCAGCGGCAATACTGGCTGGATCGGCGACTACAAAGGCTTCCCTATGTTCTTTGCCGAGCGCGGCAACGTAGCTTTGTCGCTGGCCGCTTCCGCGCCCTGGAAAAAAATGGCCGTTGGATTCGTAGGCTTCTCCGACGGCTGGCAGGATGTGTCGCAGCATTTCCAAATGGAGTGGGAATACACACGCGCGGAAAATGGAAACATCGCCTTTACCGGCGAGATCGACCTGGCTGCCTGCCACGGCGAATTTCTGCTCGCGCTCGGTTTTGGCTTCATCTCGACTGAGGCTGGACAGCAGGCGCGCTCCACTCTGTTCGAAGACTACAGCGAATTGCGCCAGCACTACGTTGCGCAGTGGAGCAACTGGCAAGACAAACTGTTCAAGCTGGACGAACCGCCGCGCCAGTGCGATCTCTATCGCGCCTCGACTGCGGTCTTGCGCACGCATGAGTCGAAGGATTTTCTGGGCGGCATCATCGCCAGCCTCTCGGTTCCGTGGGGCTTCAACAAGGGAGATGAAGACCTCGGCGGGTACCATCTGATCTGGCCGCGCGATCTGGTCGAAACTGCCGGCGCGCTGCTCGCCGCGGGAGCCGTGACCGAAGCCGTGCGCGTCCTGCTCTATCTGGAAACCACACAGGAGGCCGATGGCAACTGGGCGCAGAATCTCTGGCTCGACGGGCGCGCCTACTGGAGCGGCGTTCAGATGGATGAAACCGCCTTTCCCATCCTGCTGCTCGATTTGTTGCGCCGCGAGGCCCCGGATGCGCTGGGAAAACTCGACCGCTGGTGGCCCATGGCGCGCAACGCCGCCAGCTTCATCGTGCGCAATGGCCCGGTCACCTTACAGGATCGCTGGGAAGAGGATGCCGGCTATTCCCCATTCACTTTAGCGGCCGAGATTTCCGCTCTGCTGGCCGCGGCTGACATCGCCGATCTGACCGGACATTCCGAGCAGGCCCAAACCATGCGGGATACCGCCGATGCCTGGAACGCTAACATCGAGCGCTGGACCTACGCCAGCGGAACCGATTTGGCGCAACAGCTTGGCGTCCCGGGTTATTACGTGCGCATCGCACCGCCCGTCACCGACAGCGCGGCCTCTCCCGTCCAGGGTTTCGTTCCCATCAAGAATCAGCCGCCGGGCCAGGACGGTGAACGCGCCTACCACATCATCAGCCCTGACGCTCTGGCGCTGGTGCGCTTCGGCCTGCGTGCGGCGGACGATCCGCGGATTGTCAGCACGCTGCGCGTCATTGATGCCCTCCTTTCCGTCGAGTTGCCTCAGGGTCCGTGCTGGTATCGCTACAACGGCGATGGCTACGGCGAACACAAGGACGGTTCTGCCTTCGATGGCACCGGTATCGGCCGCCCCTGGCCGCTGCTGGCCGGAGAGCGCGCCCACTACGCTCTGGCCTGCGGCCACCGCGACGAGGCCGAGGCGCTGCTGACTGTGCTCGAGAATTCCACCGCCGGACAAAGCCGCCTGCTGCCCGAGCAGGTCTGGGACGCGGCCGACATACCGGCGCTCGAACTGTTCCGCGGTCGACCGTCCGGTTCGGCTTGCCCGCTGGTCTGGGCGCATTCGGAGTACGTCAAGCTGCGCCGCTCCATCCGCGACGGTCGCATATTTGACCAGCCACCGCAGACGGTTCAGCGTTACCTCGTCGAAAAACATGGCCGGCAACACTACGGCTGGAGGTTTAACAACAAGGCGCGCACGGTTCCCCACAAGCAGACCCTGCGGCTCAATCTGCTCTCACCGGCGCTCGTGCACTGGAGCATCGACGGCTGGAAAACGGTGCAGGACAGCGAGACCCACGACACCGGCCTTGGCCTCCACACCTTGAACCTGCCGACGGCTTCCCTGCCGGCCGGAGGACAGGTCGTCTTCACTTTCTTCTGGCCCGCGGGAAAGCGCTGGGAGGGAACCGACTACACCGTTACGGTGGAAGCGAGCTGAGCTACCTACGAATGTCCGGGAATTGTCTCTAAGCTTCCGTGCGGACAGCGGGAAGCGAACTTGCCTCCTGCCAGGGCGGCAGGAGCTTGACCAAAACCCACAGAATGCCGAACGGAAGAATCATGAGCGCGATCGCAGTCAGCAGCCCTTCCCGCGTCGCGAAACTCATCTTGTACGTGGTGTATCCGAGGAAGCTCTTGGAGAACAGTTGCCCGCCAATGACCACGTTCCAGCGCATGGCGAAGATACCAATCAAGGTCAGGCCTCCAGCCAGGGCATAAATCCGTTTGCGGGCAACGTCATTCAACTTCACAACTTGAGTCAGCCCCAGCAGCACGATGGGAGTCACGGTTCCGAGAAGAATCTGCACAATGACCTGCGACTTCCATAACCGCGTGTGCACCATGAAATCCAGGCTACGGAACGACTCATCGGCCTCGTAGATGCGCTGCAGCAGGTCGAGCATCTCCAGGCTGAAGTCAATCACGAAGGTATACAGCAGATATTGCGCGATCTTGTCCAGGCAGCGTATGTCGATTTCGCGCCCCCGCAGCCGGGTGGAGAGCATGTAGAGCAGCATCACCGCCGCGATGCCCGAAACCATGGCCGAAAAAATGAACACGATCGGCATCAGCGGCGACGACCACCAGGGGTTCGCCTTCACCGATCCAAAAATGAAGCCGACATAGCCGTGCAGCAAAAACGCGGAAGGAATACCGATCAGGGTAATGAAATAGCCCAGTCTCTCGTCGATGTGCAGCGAGCGTTCGCTGAGGTTGCTGGAGCCCAGCGTGAGCGCGCGGTACACCAGGCGCGCTGCTCCCTTCGAAGTCTGGGATTTCAGCACGATGTCGCGCCGGTAGTCCAGCCAGATTTCCAGCAACAGCACCGCCATCAGGTACCACAGATAGACGAAGCCGAACATGGCCATGGCGGAAGAGCGGTGCGGCGTCAGGTACATCTCCAACGATCGCTCAGGATGGCCGAGGTGCAATTGCAAGGGCAGGGGCGCGACCAGGAGAAATGCAAGCGCCGTCAACAGGGCCAAACGGTACGTCGGCTTCACCGCTTCCACCCGGAAGACGCGCTCCAGGGACGCCAGAATAAACGCTCCGGCCACCAGTCCCGTGATGAAGGGATAGAGAACGATGAGCACGCTCCACTGCAGCTCCACCTCGTTCGGATACATAAAGCCTTCGACGGGAATTGCCACGAGCCTCCTTGCCTTCCCTCAGCGGCTAAAGCCGCACTTTTTTCACCGCACTCGCGGCGCGGCTTGAGGCCGCGCCCTTTCCAAACCGACCGCGATCAGACCCTATCGCACTGAACCGTCCATGCCGTTGTAGAAAACCTTCGCGCCGGTGGCCATATGCGGCTTTAGAATTTGCACGCTATGAGTTCGCAGGAACTCATGAATCGGATCATTGGGATTTTTCAAGTCGGCGAGTTGCCGCGCCCCCGTGGGACACACCTCGCAGCACGCCGTCGTCAGGCCCTTGGTGATGCGGTGATAGCACAGCGAACACTTCTCCGCGGTATTGGTCTTGGGGTTGATGAATCGGCAGCCGTAAGGACACGCCTGCACGCAATAGCGGCAGCCCAGACAATAGGTCTTGTCCACCAGAACGACGCCATCGGGTGTGACGAAAGTCGCGCCCACCGGACAAACCTGGGTGCAGGGGGAATCGGCGCAGTGATTGCACAGTTTGGGCACGAAGAAATTCTTGCCGCCGGCATTCTCGTTGGGCGGGAACCCTTGCTTGCCGCCGTTCGGCGACTCCACCTCCGGCCGTTCAATCTTCCAATCGGCGACGTGGTAGCGCTCGATCCAGGTGCGGAAATATCCCTCCGGCACGTCGTTTTCTTCCGCGCAGGCCCGCACACAGCTGCCGCATCCGATGCACTTGGGGATGTCAATCAACATGCTCCACCAATGCTCGGTGAGCTTGTAATTGGGCGAAGCCTCAGGCGTACCCGCGAGAACGTATTTCCACGCCACCGCTGCCGCGGGCAACAAAACCAGTAAACGACGGCGGGTGATGTCCATTATTTCTTGCCCTCCGTCTGGGACTTGGTTGTGGTCTTGGCTTCGGTCTTTTCTTCCTCAATCTTCGGACGGTGCGGTTGGTGGCAGGTGTCGCAGGCGATTCCACCGGCGTGATCTGCAGTCACAACTTGCGGAAACCACTTCGGCTTGGCGCTGTTGGCTTCATGACAGCGGGCGCAGACGACGGCCGTATCCAGCTTGGCCGGGGTGACCGATGCAGGATCGTCGGCATGCTTGGCCAGGGGGCCATGGCAGGCCTCGCAGGGAACAGCCACATGCCTACCCTGCTTCTTCTGATCGACGACGTCGGTGTGGCAGGCTTCGCAAACTTCGTGGCCGGCAAAAGCGGCGGGCCGGGCCGCGGCTTCCGCGATGGCAGCGCCGCGGTAATGACCGTACTCGCCAAAGCTGCGCGGAACGACTGCAACCCGCAAAACCAGGAACACGGCCAGCAATACCACAATGACCACGGCAAGCCGGACGAGATGTTCTATGTCCTTGAACAATTTCGTGCCCTGCACCGGAGCGCTGATGTGATCCAGAGCGCAATTTTGGTGCTGTACTTCGATACCGAGGATTTGGTTCCGGAACGATGATCGAAGTCACAGGTACCCGTGATCATGCTCACGTCGGTGAGAAGATCAATGCGAAACATGAGGCCAACGTCAGGCTCTAAGAAGCAAGGCATCCGGAACGGGGCAACCGCGAAGAAGATGAAGATAATGCAGCCGCCCACGTTAGCGCGAACAGCAAAGCGGCCGGCAAGAGTGCCTGCCCCAAGCAAAGCTTGGCGTCCCCGCGGCGGGACAAACTGTCCCGCGCCCCCGGGCAGGGGACAGTTTGGCCCAGTTCACCCGGTAGTAACCATCGAACAATCCTAATCAAATCTGTGGCTTACAAGTCCGGGCGTTGGCACCTCTCGTGCAACGTACCAGTGCAACCTCCCTCTTGAAGAAAGATTCCACGAGGAGGAACACATTCGATGCGCAAACAAAAGGGCTTCTCGCTGATTGAGCTGCTGATCGTGGTGGCTATCATCCTGATCATCGCCGCCATCGCTATTCCGAACCTGCTGCGTGCCCGCATGGCAGCCAATGAGGCGTCGGCAGTCGCCTCCGTCCGCACGATAAACACCGCCATGGTTACATACGACTCCAGCTACCCCGATGTGGGCTTCGCCGCCACGCTGGCGACTCTCGGCGGCGCTGACCCTTGCACGCCCAGCTCGACCACGGCCTGCCTGATTGACAGCCTTCTTGCTGCGGGCGTCAAGAGCGGCTACAACTTCGCAGCTACCGGCGCGGGTGGTCCTCCAGCCGTGCAGTACTACGTGACAGCTTCGCCGGTTACGCTGAACCAGACGGGCACCATGAGCTTCTGCTCGTTCGAAGATGCGGTGGTGCGTGTGGATCCCACGGGTGCGGCGGAGGGCAGCGAATCCGCGTGCCAGGCTTTGTCGCCGCTCTACAACTAACACGGGCTCGAGCCTCAGTTTGCGAATCACGAAACCGGACCGCGGTCTCGACCGCGGTCCGTCGTTTTAGGGCGGTACTTCACTCCTGCTTCTACTTCACCACAGGCGAGTCAGCATCGGCGGGCTTGGTCTCGTCGGCGTGGATTTTACCGTCGTCCTCGGCGTAGAAAGAACGGTGCTGAGCGTCCTGAAACTTGGGGGTCATGGTCAGGAGGTAGCTGTCGTCCTTCCCTTTGAAACTCACCGTGTAGTCGCCACGGTCGGGATTCACCATCCGCTTGGTGAAGGAACCGGAATGCACTAACTCCGCGAGCGTCTTGGCGAAGTGGTCGTATTGCTTGTTGAACTGACGCTGGGCGCGGATTACGACGCGCATGTAGGCCAGTGCGGCGGCTTCGGAATCCGACCGCGCAGGATCACCGGGAAATTTGGGCTGGTAGGTGGGGACTGGCGGTTGAGACGGCGCGTTTTCGGCTGGCGGCGCTGATTGAGCCGGTGGCGTGGGTGCGGTCTGTTGAGCCAGCAGCGGCGTGGCCAGGATGAAAATCAGAGAGATGATGAGAATGAGTAATTTCATTCTTGTCTCCGAAAAGAGTGCGATCGCATTTCGTGCAGGGCCGAAACCCCGCTCGGCCCCTGCGTTTTGAGGCCGATTTCCATGTTACTCCCGTAATTTCCCTTCGGTCACCTTCTCTTTGCATCCGAACGAATTATCACTATGCTGATAAAAGAATCCAGACCCTATAGGGAAAACTATGAAAGCAGCAGTCGCCAGAAAACCAGTAATACGAATTGCCGTAGTGGAAAGTGATCCTTTGCGTTTTGTAGGGTTCCGTGCCCTGTTTGACTCCGAGCCCGAGTTCGAGCTGGTCTCCGCCGCGTTGCCCGAGATCAACACGCTGCAAAACATTGACCTCATCCTGCTGGGCAACCGCTCCGGGCAGAACCTGTTTGACGTGATGGCCAGTCTGAAAGCCACGCGGCCCGATTTGCGCATCATCGTCACCGGCTCCGGTATTGACGAAGAAACCATCTTAAAGGCGATTGCTTCCGGGGCCAAGGGATATGTCGATGAGGCCGCCACACCAGCGGAATTCGCGCAGGCGATTCGCGTGGTGAACCAAGGATCGGTATGGGCGCCGCGGCGCGTGCTGTCCCTGTTCATCGAGAGAGTGTCATCGTCGCCCGGACGGATTTTCCCGGCGGGCCGCGTCACCTTCACCGACCGCGAGAAGGAAGTGCTGGAAATGCTGGTGGCGGGACGGTCGAACAAGGAAATTGGCGGCCAGTTAGGGATCGAAGAGCGTACGGTCAAAGCGCACGTCGCCAAGTTGATGCGCAAAGTGGGCGTGCAGAACCGGATTGCCTTGTCGGTTCACGCCATCACACATTCGCTGGTGGCGACCAAGTAGTCGCGAGCCCTGAGCCGCGAGTTGCGGAGGGTTTGGCTCGGGACTCGGGACTCGCAACTCGTAACTACGGGCCACTTACCTTCGTAATCTTGCGGCCCTTCCAGATCCGCCACATACTCAGCTTACCTACCACAGAACCTGGGAGACGGGGTTGAGAGTGGCGATTAGGGTCACTGCTTTCAGCCCCGCATTTTTTGTCTTCTGAATTGCCCGCGCATGCAGCCCCATCGGTGTGACTTCATTTACAATTCAAAGTAACCATCAAAGAGTTTCTGACTGTGGTGAGGACCATGAAAAAATGTGCGGGTTTGAGCCTGATTGTGGTGTTGCTCTCCTCTCTGTTTGTTTTCGCTGATGATCAAGCGAAAGAATCGAAGGCTACGGATCGCGTCCAAGCGGCCGCCGACGTGCTGAACGAGATTCAGGCTGCTCCCGACAAAGGCATTCCGCAGAAGATTCTCGGTTCGTCGGAATGTGTGGCAGTCGTGCCGTCGATGCTGAAAGGCGGATTCATCTTTGGCGCCAAGTACGGGCGTGGAATCGCCAGTTGCCGCACCCCAAAAGGCTGGAGTGCGCCCGCATTTTTCACCATCGAGGGAGGCAGCTTCGGCTTGCAGATCGGCGGGCAAGCGGTGGATCTGGTGCTGCTGATCATGAACAAGAACGGCGTGCAGCATCTGCTTTCGAGCCAATTCTCGCTGGGGGCGGACGCGTCGGTGGCCGCTGGCCCGGTCGGGCGCGAAGCGGAAGGCGACACCGACTGGAAAATGCGGTCGGAAGTTCTCACCTATTCCCGGGCACGAGGCATATTTGCCGGCGTCACTCTCAACGGCGCCGTCGTGAAGCAGGACAAGAACTCGACCCGCGATTTCTACGGGCGCATGGTGACGTCAAAAGCATCGCTGATAGGAGAGGTAGATGCGCCGGCGGCGGCAAGCGCGTTTCTGACCACTCTGGCCAAGTGGGCGCAGGAGGCTGCGAAGTAGGGGGAGCGGGCGTCGGACGTCAGACCTCGGACGTCAGACCTCGGTGATAGAATCCGGGGCGTGCCTGATTTATCCATCCTTGACCCCGAGCGGTAGCTTTGCGGCGGGAAAACGCACACGGGCGAGAAACGCATGACCAAGTAGGGTTCGTCTACTAGTAGGACCCCAGACTTCGGACCTTCGAGGTTCAATGGAAGTTTTGGTTCAGCAGAGGTTTTGAAGTTTGAGATCTGAGGTCTGAGGTCCGACGTCCGATCCGTGATGCGTCGCCAACTCGAATACGCGGCAGCGTGGCCATTCATCAAAATGCTGGGTATTCTGCCCCGGCCCCTGGCGCGGGCCTTCGGCATTACTGTCGGCCAGGTCGTGTATCTTCTGCACGTCCGTTTGCGCCGCGTCGGCATGCGCAATCTCGCGCTGGCTTTTCCGGAGAAAACTGAAGCGGAGAGGGCGCTCATTCTGCGTGGGGAGTTCACTTCTCTGGGCCGGCAACTGGCCGAAGTCTGCCGCTTCCCCAAATACACGCGGGAAAACATCGAGCAGGTAGTGGGGTACGACGGGCTGGAGAATTATGAGCGGGCTTACGCCCGCGGCAAGGGAGTGCTGTTTCTGACCGCGCATTTCGGCGGCTGGGAGCTTTCGGCCTTTACCCATTCGCTCCACGGGCACTGGCTGCACGTGGTCATGCGGCCCATGGACAACCCGTATCTCGACCGCCTGATCCAAGGCTACCGCACCATGCACGGCAACCGGACGGTGGCGAAAGATGATTTCGTGCGCGGCTTGCTGGGCGCGATGAAAGCGGGCGAGACAGTCGGAATATTGATGGATACGAATATGACGCCGCCGCAGGGGCTGTTCGTGGATTTCTTCGGAATCCCGGCGTGCACGGCGAGTGGACTGGCGCGCATCGCCTTGCGGACGGATGCTGCGGTGGTTCCGGGGTTCACCATCTGGGATCGGGAGCTGGGCAAGTACCGGCTGCGATTTGATCCGGCGCTCGAACTGGTGCGCACCGGCGATCCGGAGGCCGACATCGTCGCCAACACGGCGAAGTTCACCAAAGTGATTGAGGAGTACGTGCGAAAGTATCCCGATCAGTGGTTGTGGGTGCACCGGCGTTGGAAGACACGTCCGGAGGGGGAGAAAGGGCTGTACTGAAGATCGGGAATCAGCGTTATTCCTCCGCGCTGGCGTAGCGCAATTCCACCACGGTGCAATCGTCGTTCAGCGGATTGCCGGCACAGAATTCCGTCACCGCTGAAAAAATTCCCTCCAGCGTCGGCGACTTGGCGGCCGCGGCCTCCAGTCGCGGATCATCGAAGAATTCTCCCATGGCGTTCTCCGCCTCGGTGACGCCGTCGGTCACCAGAATAAAGCGGTCGCCGGATTTCATCTGGCAAGTGGCGCTTTCAAACGTGGCATCAGGCAGCAGTCCCACCGGCACATTGCCATGCGGCGGACGCAAGACCTCGGCGCCGCACACCAGCAGCGGAGGCACGTGGCCGCAATTCACATATTCCAGTTCGCCGTCGCGTCGCAAGCGCGCCAGCAGCACGGTGGCGTATTTCTCGCCGCCCATCTTCTCGGTGAAGAACCGGTTTACCGCCGTCACCACTTCCAACAGCGACGAGCCCGCGGTCAGGTGCGAATAGATCATCCCTTGCAGGGTCGAAGCCAGCAGCGCCGCCGAGACTCCCTTGCCGCTGACGTCGGCCAACACCACCGCCAGACCCTCCTTGGTGTTCACCGCGTCGAAGAAATCTCCGCCGATCTCCTTACAAGACAGGTTCTTGCCGCGCAGTTGCGCGAAGGGCACTTCCGGAATCTTCACCTGCATCAGACGCTGCTGAATGCTGGCGGCAATGCTCAATTCCTGCTGGTAGCGCCGGGATTCTTCTTCCGCCTGCACCAGGCGCGCGTTCTCGATCAGCGACGCCGCTTCGGTCGCGATCACGTGCAGAATTTTCTGGTCCACGCCGCTCATGTCACGCGACGCAAAGCGCGAGTCCACATACAAGACGCCCATCGCTGCGGCCTCGGCCGAAGACCCCGTAGCTTGCGCGTCCCGCGTCGCCTGCACCTGCATCTTGCGCAACGGAATGCAGACCACGGTGCGCAAATCGTAGGCCACGATGCTCCGGCGGCCAGCCAGTTCGCTCGACCGGCTGGTATCAGTCAGAACAAACTCCGAGTTCGAGCGCAAGGAATCTTCCAGGATCGAGTGCGAAATGGTGGTATCGTCCAGCAGTGGTTCTTTCTTGGCGTTGCGGCCCGCCGCCAGCCGGAGCTTCCCTTCCTCATCCTTTAGAAAAACGTAGCCGCGTTCAGCTCGCGTCAGCTGCAGCGTGACGTCGAGCATGGTCATCAGAATCTCGTCGAGCACGCCCACCGTATTCAGTTTGCGGGCCGCTTCCAGAAACAGCGTGAGTTTCTCCAGATCCGTGGTTTCCTGCTTGATCTGAATGCCGGAGATCTGGCTGAGGAACTCGCGGGCAGTGTTCGAGGTAGCGTGCGCAGGATTGAACAGGACGTAGGCGGAATCACGCGCCCCGAACTCCAAGCGGTCACCGCGCTCCAGTTTCTGCCGCTGGACGCGTTCGCCGTTCACGAAGGTGCCGTGCTTGCTGCCCAGGTCCTCCAGAACAAAGTCGACGCCCTCCTGCAGGATTTGGGCGTGGTCGCGGGAAACGCGCGGATCGGCGATGACCAGGTCCTTGTCGACTTTGCGGCCCACCGTGAAGGGAATGTGGTTGAGGACGATGTTCTTCTGCTCGCTGCCCTGCACGAAGACGAGGGCAGGAAATACCCCGGACGAACTGCGCTGACTGATTGAGTTCAAGGCCATGGATGGTCGGGCAGCGCTCTTCCGAGCGCGGAAAAGCCGCGGCCTAGCCGCGGCCAGTCTTGCTGCAACAGACTACTCTCGCGCCGCGCCCTCCCGCAAGTTTCGCGGTCCGGGGCCCCATGCGTCGAGTAGCGCCAGTCCGAAAACGAACACCGGCATCATGAAGTTGGAGTAAAACGGCATGGGCCAAAGTTTCTCGCGCAGCGACGGCGTCAGCCAGAGGTAAGCCACGCTGAGCGCCATCGTGGCCACCCACGGCCACGCCAGCAGAATGCCGCCGACCGTACGCGCCAGGCGGATCACAGGCAGAATGGGATCTCTTCGACTTTCGCTCCACAGCAGGGCCAGAATTGCGGGCGCGAGCAGCACCTGATTATAGGGAGCAAACATGGGAACGATGACGACCGTCAGGGCCAGCACCAGGCCGATGGCACGCCCAAATGCCGCGCTGGTAGCCGGTTCCCGGCGCACGCGCCAGACGCAGACGGCGCAGGCCAGCAGGCTGAGTGCTTCCAGAATTCGTCCGACGATCACGCCAAACAGCCAAACCAGCACCGACTGATTCTGCGTATAGCGGTGATATTGCCCAATCGCCTGAAAGAACATCCGCGGCCAGCCGGGCAACACCAGTTCCGCCCCGACCAGCAGCAGCAACATGGTCAAAGCAAAGCCGATGACGAGGTTTCGCCGCGACCGCCAGTCGCTCACCGCCCACGCGACAAGCCAGAGCACGAGCGGCCATGTCAGCTGCGGTTTGATCGTAGCGAGCGCCAGCAGCATGCCCGCGCAGGAAAGCCATCCGCCTGCCACGCACGCGCCGCATCCGGCGAGCAGTTCCGCGACCAGCAAGCTCAGTTGCTGCAGCTTGATTCCCTGCACCATGGGCAGCCAGCCCAGCATGAGCACGGTCATTACGAACATCGTTCCGAACGACACTTTCCAGCGCAAAACCCGCAGCCAGAGCACAACGCTCGCCACTGCGAGCGCCGGCAGCAACCAGCGGAAGCCGATCTGCACCACGTCGAACGGAAGGCCAACCGTGGGCGCCAGCAAAAACACTACGTAAGCCGGGTACACGAACCCCTGCTCGTCCTTGGGGTCGTCGGCGCGCGCCGGATCGAGCGGCCTGCCATAGTAGCCCCGCTGAATCTCGCGCGTAATCTCCGGACTGTAGGGATTGCGCCTGCGCAGCAGCAACTCGCGCGCTCCCAGCCAGCGCGGATAAAGATCCGACAGGTTTCCGCGCGGCCGGCCGTGCGCCGCCGCATCGGCAATCTGCTGCGCGCGCAGGATGCGGTTCATGTAGAACCACGTGCTGGCCGAGGCCACCAGGGCCAGCGCGAGGACGACGAAGAATGGCGGACGCTTCAAAGAAGAGTGCTTTCACTTACCGGCGAATCGAAATTTACCCGCTTCATGTTACAACTGTGGCGCACACATACCTATGCGATGGCGCATCGCAATCTCGGCCGCAATCGGGTTGGCCAGCGGCGCGTTTTGCTGGTTCCTGATGAGACACTTCCATCAGGGTGCCGGCGACCTCCGCTGGGCGCTCCATCTCGCCCAGAACCTGCTGGCGCGGCGGAATCCCTACGATACGCCGCTCGAGCAATATCCGGTCACGGCGGCGATCTTCGCTCTGCCCTTTGTCCGTCTGCAACCCGAGCTCGCTGCCGGCGTCTTCTGGGGCATCAGCTCTTCCCTGCTCGCTTTCGGCCTCACCCGCCACGGTTACACCCGGCTGCTGATTTTTCTTGCCTATCCGTACTGGGTGGGAATGCTGTTCGTGCAATGGTCTCCGTTGGTCGCCGCCGGGGCATTCTTCCCCCTGCTTTTGCCCGCGACCCTGGCCAAGCCGCAGGTTGGGCTGCCCGTTTTGCTGACCCGCGTCAGCCGCCGCGGACTGTGCGCCTGCGCCGTGGTCGCGCTTGTCAGCCTGGTGTTGATGCCGACTTGGCCTCTGTTATGGCTTCGGCAAGCGGGAAACTACCAGCATTTCATCCCGCTGCTCGTCCTTCCGGGGCCGCTGCTGTTGCTGGCATTGATTCGCTTCCGCAACAGCGATGCGATCTTTCTGCTTTTGTCTGCCCTCATGCCGCAGCGCTGGTTCTTCGACAGTCTCATTCTCTGGCTGATTCCACGGTCGCGCCGCGAAATCCTCTGGACCGTGTTTTTCAGCTGGGGTGCCGGTATCTGGCGCTGGTATCACATTCCGCAAAGCTTCACCGAGGTTGGCCGCTGGACCGTGATCTTTTTCTACCTGCCGATGCTGGCCGTGATCCTGCTGCGCAAGACTACCGTGTCCGCCTCCAAGGCCGCGCAGAAAGCCGCGCAGATAATTGACGCCTCGAAGATCGTCGTGCCTGAAACTGCGGAGCCGAAGACTATCACGCCGAATAGCATCACGCCGAAGCCGTGACGCGAACTCCGGCGCTGATTTCGCTCTCCTTTAAACGTCCGAGCTCCCGCCACATCGCATAAACCCACCACAGCAACGGAATCACGGCAAGGTTCAGTTTGCCCCAGCGCATCCAGAAAAAAAACCATAGGGGACTGATCAGCAACGGCGCCACGGGAATGAGCAGCGCTCTTATCGCCTGCCGCTCGGACCACCGCGCCGCGCAATGATCCGCAAGCAATGCCAGCGGCAGCACCAAAAGGCACAGATCATGCGTATTGGTAAGATAGCTGACAAGAACTGCGGTGACCACCGCACAGGCGAAGCTCAGCCGGAAGCATCGGGGGTCGTTCGCCAGTCCGCGCATGCGCGCGACAACGAGCAGCAGGGTGACGGAACCCGCGACCGCGATCAACCACATGGGCCAACCCAGACTCTCCGGGAGGGACCAACCTGTGGCGAGCCCCACTAAGTTCGACATCAGCCCCAGCGGAGTCTGGCCGTGGCCGGGCAGCGACACAATGTGCCAGGCATATGCCGGATATTGCAGGGCGCCGTGCCATCCCACGATCCCCAGCGAAAGGAGCGTTGCGGCAGAAGCGGTCGCTGCGAAACCCCACACTAATTTTCGCCCCTTCCACAGCGCCAGAATCAGAACCAGCGGAACCACGAAATGGTATTTGAATACTCCCAGCCCAAACCAGCAGCCCGCGCGGAACTCTGCATTTCGATCCAGAGCGCGAAAACCGAGAATAAAAACCAGGAGCAACAGAATTCCATCCTGGCCCTGCAAGAAGTTAGTAAACACCGGAAAAAAAGCCAGCTGGGCCAGAACCAACTCCCAGAGCGGGATCGGGCGCAGAGGGTCCAAAGACTGCCGCAAGAGCAGCGCGATCAGGAAGAGCAGGCCCAGGTTCAGAAGGTTCCAGAGTACAAAGGCCTCCGGATAAGGCAGGAATGTCAGTGGCACGAAAACCAGGGCTTCAAACGGCGGGCAGATATAGGGCAGAGGCCCCTGCCGTATGTCCGTATCAGTTGCGAACTCCCACTGAACGGCATTCTGGGTGGCTGCCCGGTAGAGTTCTGCGCCGCGTCCCTCGCGCAGGATTTTTCCCGCAGTGTAAAAGGCGGTGAAATCCGGGTCCCCTTTCTGAATCCGGCCTCGCACGCTCCATAGAAACGCTGCGTGGATGGCCACCATCATCAGCAGAAAGAATCGGCCAATGGTTCTCCAGGATCGCGACGAAATCTCCTTAGACCTCCGTTTCTTCGCTACTTACGGCCCGGCACGCGATTGTATCCCGCCGCGGGATTTCTGGCTACGGAGCGCGACGCCTGGCGCTGCAGCCCTGCCATCCCGACTCGACCGAATCCCCTCCCGCCCCGTAACCCATTCGCATGGCGGGGGTTAGCCGCCCATCAAGGCCCGGCTTTGATTTTCCGTCTTAGTTACCTCGGGTAGTCCGGGGGGATGCAAGAAATTACCACTCTTCCCTGTTTTGCAGGGTATGATTAGCCTTAGGCGGGCAGTATCTTAGCGGACCAATGCACGGGTTGATGCGAGGGTAAAGCCTCGGAAGAACCACTCCTGCCTGTGGCGCCGGTAAGATCATTCCCCCAAGATCCCGTAAGAGGCAGATTAGGAGAATATCTATGCAACTTGTGCGCAGGCTTTGGCGCAACCAGGAAGGACAGGATATCGCCGAGTATGCAGTCATGCTGGCGGTGATTCTGGTCATTGTCATTGGAACTGTCCGGCTGATCGGTTCCAACGCAAGCAATGTGTTCTCCTCCGTTGCCAGTTCCATCCAGTAGCGCTCCCGTTACGACCACGGGAGGAAGCCATTAGAATCGGGCAGGAGCGGTGGTTAGCAGTCTCAGTTTTCAAGGGAGCTTCATGAACCGCACACGTTTGTTGATGATAGGAGCCATGGCGCTGGCTCTTGGCCTGCTGGCCGCCGGGTTCGTTTACCAGAACCTGAAAAAGGGAGCCGGCGGCGGCAGCGAGCCGGGCTTCCAGGTCATGGTAGCTGCGGACGATCTTCAGATCGGCGCCAAGGTAGAAGAACGCGATATCAAGATCATTAGCATTCCCGCAAGCGATGTGCCCGCGGGTGCGCCGCGAAGAAAAGCCGACGTAGTGGGCCATGGTGTCATTATTCCGATATCGAAGGGCGAGTTTATTCTGAACAACAAGCTGGCCGGCGAGAACGTTACCGGCCTGCCTTCTCTGATTACTCCCGGCATGCGCGCGGTTTCCGTACGGGTGAATGAAGTGGTCTCGGTGGCTGGTTTCGTCACCCCGGGAACCCGCGTCGACGTGCTGCTGACGGGCACGCCCACCGGTGGCAACGATCAGGAGACCACCACTGTTTTGCAGGATGTCAAGGTTCTGGCTTCGGGTCACACGCTCGAGAAAAGTGCGACGGGCGAGGCGCAGAACACGCCGGTCATCACACTTCTGGTTACACCCGACGATGCCCAGCGGCTCACCCTGGCCAGCTCTCAAGGACACATTCAACTTTCTTTGCGCAATCCGCTCGACACGCGCCAGGAGGAAGTTCCCGCCTCCAGTGCCAGAGGTCTTTACAAGGCCGGTTCGCCTGCCGCGCCGGTGCCCGTTCATCACGCGGTAATCACGAAGGCACCAACACCGCCTGCCGCTCCGACCAGCATTAGCGTCGAAGTCTGGCAGGGTGACAAGAAATCTCTAGCCGATTGCTCAGACGAGGGTTGCCAGACCAAGTGACCGGGAAAACTTCCAGTTCGCGAATTGCATCTTTGCGCAGCGTCAAGTTTCCTCACAGGGAGAGGAATCTGAAAATGAAAGTCCGCACGTCCTGGCTCGGGGCTCTTCTGCTCGCACTCATACTGGTTCTTACCGCGCCTGCGGAGGTCCTCCAGCAGGCCGACACCACAGGGCAATCGCAGAACCCCACTCCTACCGCGACCCAGACCGCGACGCTCCCGCCCCAGTCCGAGTCGTCGCTGGGGTCGGCGCCGTTGCGCGTGATGGTAGGCAAGTCGCTGCTCATTAACACTACCGAAAGGCTTCGCCGCATCTCGGTCACCGATCCGGCCATAGCCTCCGCCCTGCCCGTCACGCCCACGCAGATCATGGTTCATGGCAAGGCGCCGGGAGAAGTTTCGCTCCTCATCTGGGACGAATTGGAGCGTTCGCGCAGCTTCGACCTGCGCGTGGATGTGGATATCAGCGCCTGCGCCGAAGAAGAGCACCGCGTCTTTCCGGATGAGCAGATCGTAGTCACGCCCTCGCGCGCCGCCATCGTGCTCTCCGGACACGTTTCCACCGAAGATGTTGCCAAGCGCGCCGGCGAACTCGCCACCGCGTATTCTCCGAAGGTTGTGAACGTCCTCACTTTTGGGCCGGTGGGCTCGCAGGAGGTTCTGCTGCAGGTAAAGTTCGCGGAAGTGGACCGCAGCGCTCTGACCCAGATGGGAGTGAACTTCGTATCGAATGGTGCAACGAATACGATCGGAACGCTGACCACCGGGCAGTTCGGAGGATTCGGCCCGGTGAATGTGCAGACCTCGCAGACAACTTCTCCTCTCGGCGGCACCGCAACCACCAACTCGGGGACACAGACCATCAACAACGTTCTCAATCTTTTTCTGTTCCGTCCCGACATTAATTTCGGCGCGGTGATCGAAGCCCTTCAGACCAAGAACCTGCTGCAGATTCTAGCCGAGCCCAATCTGATTGCCGTGAACGGCAAAGAAGCCAGCTTCCTCGCCGGCGGTCAGTTTCCTTTCCCCATCGTGCAGCCGGGCGCGGGCTTTACCGCAGTTACGATTTCCTTCAAAGATTTCGGCGTCAACCTGAAGTTCACGCCGGTCATCATGCCCAACGGCAATATTCATCTGAAGGTTGCTCCTGAAGTCAGCACGCTCGACTATGCGAACGCGCTCACGATTTCCGGCTTTACCGTTCCCGCTCTCAGCACACGCAAGGCGGAAACCGAGTTTGAACTGCAGGATGGCCAGAGCTTCGTGATCGCGGGACTCATCGACAATCGCGTCACTGACATTTACAACAAGATCCCCGGGCTTGGAGATATTCCGATCCTGGGGGCTTTTTTCCGCAGCAAGAGCCTGCAGAAGAGCAATTCCGAGCTGATGGTTCTGTGCACGGTGCGGCGTGTTTCCCCCAGCGCGGAAACGCCCACTCTACCCAAGAATCCAAAGCCGTTCATCGATAATGGCAAGTTTGACAAGCCGCAGAAGTGAGCGGCTGAACCGGAAATGGAACCCTGCGGTCCAGGGGGCACGAAGTTCGCGGGTGGGGGGCACCGCGCGTACGGTATGGCAGAACTTTCCGTCGTCATCGTGGCTACCGACAACGAGCAGCGGGCCGTGCTGCAGGTGCTGGTCGATGGCACCAGCGTGGCGCGCACGGTGCTTACTTGCGCCAGTTTTCCGGTGGCGGCTTCCGATCTCATCACGCGCCGCGTGCGCACCGCGAATCCCGACGTGACCCTGGTAGACATTCCCGCAGATAATACGCCGCAGGCGCTGCGGGCCATCGAACTGCTCCATCAGGAAATGCCGGAGGCTGCTATTTTCGCCGTCGGCAGTCTCAGCCAGCCCCAAGTCATCGTCAACGCCATGCGAGCCGGGGCTCGCGAATTCATTGAGCGTCCCACCACCACCACCGACTTGCTGGAAGCGTTCGTGCGTCTCACCTCAGCCCAGCGTCGCGGGCGGCAGGAAGGGATCCGCGGCAAGGTGTTCTCGGTCATCAACGCCAAGGGCGGGAATGGAGCCACCACGGTCGCTGTGAACCTGGCCCTGGCCCTGCAGACGGCACATGGACAAACGGCGCTGGTCGACATGGCCCCGCTGGGGCATGCCGCCCTGCACATGAACCTCAAGCCCAAATACAACGTCGCCGAGGCGATGCGCAATCTTCATCGCATGGATGCCTCCCTGCTGGAAAGCTTCATGACGCGCCACGAAGGAGGATTGCAATTGCTGGCGGGAACTAATGTGCCCGCCGCGGTGGATCCTTCGACCGCGGAGTTTGTTCGTCTCTTCGACATGCTGGTGACCCAATATCGTTATGTGGTCGTGGATGCGTCCTCGCGCTTTGACGCGGCCAGCCGGCTCATCGCGAATCTCTCGGAAACGGTTCTGCTCGTGGCTTGCACTGACGTCGCCTCGCTGTGGAGCGCGGCCCGCGTGCATCAGTATCTGGGAGAAACCGGCAGCCGGGAACGCGTCCGTTTGGTGCTCAATCGCTTCCGCAAGGTTCCGGGTTTCAGCGAAGCCGAGGCCGAGGCCGCGGTGGGCGCCAAGCTGTTGTGGCGGGTGCCAAATCAGTATTTTGCCGTGTCCAGCGCGATTGACCGCGGCACGCCGGTGATGGATCAGCGCAACAGTGAGATGTCCCGTTGTTTTGCCGGGCTGGCCGAGGAGTTGACGCGCAACGATGTTGACGTAAAGCGCGCGGCGTGGTCTTTGTTTAAATCGGTTTAGGAACTTAGGGCCCTATGGCGAATTTGCAATCGTTCGAGCGTGCCGATTACCAGCAGATCAAGGCGGACCTGCACCGTAAGATTCTCGACCGTCTCGACCTGGAAAAACTGGGCAAGACCGGCGATTCCGCCCGCGACGAAGTTCTGGTCGTTATTCGCAACGCCGTCAACGCCGAGGTCGTCCCTCTCAGTTTCACCGAGCGGGAGAGCCTGGCCAGGGAAATTCTCGACGAAATTTTCGGCCTCGGGCCGCTGGAACCGTTGCTGAAGGACCCTACCATTTCCGACATTCTGGTCAACCGCTTCGACCGCGTCTACGTGGAGCGGGCCGGCAAGCTTGAACTGACCACCCTGTCGTTCAAAGACAATACGCACCTCATGCAGATCATCGAGCGCATTGTCTCGCGCGTCGGGCGCCGCGTCGACGAATCATCGCCCATGGTGGACGCGCGCCTGCAGGATGGGTCGCGTATCAACGCCATCATCCCTCCCTTGGCGCTCGACGGGCCGTGCCTTTCCATCCGCCGTTTCGGGCGCGATCCCATCACGGCCCGGCAGATGATCGAGAATCAGACGCTCACCGAGTCCATGCTCGAACTGCTCTCCGCTCTGGTCAAGGGACGGCTGAATATTCTGGTCTCGGGTGGAACCGGCGCCGGCAAAACCACGCTGCTGAACGTGCTCTCCGGATACATTCCCAACTCCGACCGCATCGTCACCATTGAAGATGCCGCCGAACTCCAGCTCAAGCAGGAACACGTGGTGCGTCTGGAAACCCGCCCGCCCAACATCGAAGGCAAAGGCGCTGTCCGCCAGCGCCAGCTGGTCATCAACAGTTTGCGTATGCGTCCCGACCGCATCGTGGTGGGCGAGGTGCGCGGCGAAGAAGCCTTCGACATGTTGCAGGCCATGAACACCGGCCACGAAGGATCTTTGACCACGGTGCACGCTAACTCGCCGCGCGACGCCCTGGCTCGCGTCGAGAACATGGTCTCGATGGCCAACCTCAACATTCCCGAGAACGCCGTGCGCCAGCAGATTGCCGCCGCCATTCACGGCGTGGTGCAGATCGCGCGCCTTTCTGACGGCACCCGTAAAGTCATTACCATTTCCGAGATCACCGGCATGGACAACGGCTCCATTGCCATGCAGGACATTTTTTCTTTCGACCGCTCCGGCATCGATGAAAGCGGAAAGGTGCGCGGCGTCTTCCGCGCGACGGGCATTCGGCCGAAGTTTACCGACCGCCTGGCCGCGGCCGGAGCCCGCTTGCGTCCCGCGCTGTTTGAAACGAGGACGGAGGTCTGATTCCGAATATGCCCGCATTTTTGATTGCCACTCTGGTATGCATTCTGGTCGCGTTGGCAGCCTTCGCTCTGTTCTTGCTTCTCGACCAGCGCCGCGCCCGGGCCCGCCTGATCAGGGAACGACTGGCCCAGGAAAGCAAGGCCCCGGAGACCGGAGCCGAAGAACAACTCGCCGTCGTGCGCGATGAGCAACTCAGCAACATTCCCGCTCTCGACGCACTGCTGCGGCGCTCCGAACGCGTATCCGCCATCCAGAAAATGCTCTCCCAGGGCGGATTGACCACGCGCGCGGGCAACTTTCTGGGTCTGTGCACGCTGGTCGCGATCGCCGCCACCATCGTGGCCTTCGTGCTGACCAAGAAGATGGAAATCGCCTGGGTCTGCCTGCTGGTCGGTTTCCTGCTTCCCTATTCCTACGCCTCGTTCCGGCGCACCCAGCGCTTCACAAAGTTCGAGGAACTTTTCCCTGAAGCCATTGATACCCTGGCGCGCGCCGTTCGCGCCGGACACGCTTTCACGACCGCTCTGGAGATGATTACCAGCGAGATCTCGGAACCGATTGCCGGCGAATTTCGCCAACTCTACGAGGAACAGAAATTCGGCATGCCGGTGCGCGATGCCCTGCTCAACCTGACCGAGCGCGTGCCCCTGGTGGACGTGAAGTTCTTCGTGACCGCGGTCATGCTGCAGCGCGAAACCGGCGGCAACCTGGCTGAGATTCTCGACAATCTGTCGTACGTCATCCGCGAGCGCTTCAAGATTCAGCGCCAGGTGCGGGTTTACACCGCCCAGGGCCGCCTTACCATGGCCCTGCTGATGGGCATGCCCCCCATCATCGTCGTAACCATGCTGGTGCTGAATCCGGGATTCATCCACCCGCTTTTCTCCGATCCCATCGGCCACACCCTGCTGGTCGCTGGCATCACCCTGCAAACTGTCGGATATTTCGTGATCCGCAAGATCATCCGGATCCAGGTATAAGCGAATGCCGCCGATCATTCTGCCCATTGCCGTGTTCGTCACTGTCGCGCTGGTGGTCTTTTCCCTTGGCGCAGCCGTGGTTACCCCAAGTTCGCTCCTTGGCCAACGCTTGCGCGAACTGGGCGGACGGCAGCAGCCGGTGGAGAACAAACCTGCTTTCAAAGAGCGCCTGGAACAGGCGTTGGAGCCGATCAGCAAAGCTCTTCCGCTCTCGCCCGCCGATGTTTCGCGTACCCGCGGCTGGCTGATTCAGGCCGGATTTCGCGATGCCCGCCACGTGAACTACTATTTCGGCCTGCGCCTGGTCATGGCGGTGGTGGGTTTTGCCGGGGTCGCGCTTTTCACCGGCTTCGACAACGTTCCGCTGCTTGCCGGTGTCACCGGCCTGGGCTTCCTGCTCCCGCGCTTCTTTTTAAAGCGCATGATCAGGGATCGTCAGCAGCGTATTCGCCTCGCCCTGCCCGATGCTCTCGACCTTACCGTCATCTGTGTGGAGGCGGGTCTCGCTCTCGACCAGGCCTTGATGCGCGTCGGGCAGGATCTGCACCACGCCCATCCTGACTTGAGCGATGAGTTCCATCTCGTCAACCTCGAAATGCGCGCCGGCAAACCTCGCGCCGAGGCTCTGCGCAATCTGGTCGATCGCACCGGCGTGGACGATATCCGTTCTCTCGTTGGTACACTGATTCAAACCGACCGCTTCGGCACCAGCGTCGCCCAAGCTCTCCGTGTGCACTCCGACTCCCTCCGCACGGAACGCCGGCAACGCGCCGAAGAGCAGGCTGCCAAGACCACCATCAAAATGGTCCCCCCCTTGGTTGTGTTTGTTCTACCCTCGATCATTTTTGTTACCATCGGCCCAGCCGTGATCGAACTGATCCGCCAGTTGGGTCCAGGGCATTAAGATTCAGGATAAGCAAACCGCGCAGCCCTGGGAGCGCTTACATTTATGGCCGTTCTTACCCCACGGGGGGAGGCGTTCAACCGAACCCGCCAGACGCATCTCGCCACGGCTCTGGCCGTGGCGGATACGCACTGGACTCGCCTGCGTGGGCTCCTGGGCATTACTGCGAGTGACTTCCGTAATGGCAACGGCCTCTGGATCGTTCCCTGCCATGGCGTTCATACTTTGGGCATGGGGTTTCCCATCGACGTCGTCTACCTCGATGGCACATACACGGTAGTTCACATCGAGCCCGATTTGCGGCCCTGGCGTCTGGCGCCGGTTAGGCTGGAGGCGGAGTCCGTGCTGGAACTCCCCTGTCGCGCGATTGTGGAAACAGGAACGGCAGTGGGCGATAGAATTGACATAACCGTCAGTTCCGCCGCCGCTGGGGCCGGCTAGGAACTTTGCTGCAGGAGGTTGTGACCAGCCAGTTTGACCGACGTAGCCCAACTCGAGAAGCCCGCCGAACTCCACGACGTGCCCAAGCTGCTCATCGAGTGGCCCTCGCCTTGGCGCGAGTTCGTCACGGCGATCCGCCCCGCCCTCTCGCGCTCCCAAGCCCGTCTTGCCGGCGAAGCTCCTTACGGCATATTTCCTTACCGCGGCATGATTCCCTGCTGGCTGGCCGAGGCTTTCCTGATCTTCGCCGCCATCGTTGTGCCCGTGAAGCTCGCGCAACTGCGGCCGTACGTCGCGCCAAGGCTGTCGAGCCATGACATCATCTACTACACCGGCGACGAACTTCCCCGCACCGAGGATCTGGCCGGCGCTCAGGCTGGAAGAAGCGGCGCGGCGGGAGGAGACGAAGCTCAGCATCGCACCCAGACTATCAAGATCGCCCGCGGAAGCTCACTCACGCCGAAAGTCGTGGACGCGCCCAACCTTCGCCTGCCTGTGACCCGCGATGCCGTGGCCAACCTGCTGGCCATCAAACCGAATCCCGGTCCGCCTCCTCTGGAAGGAGTGCGCTCCGCCCGTAGCGCCCCGACTCTCTACTCCGCCGTCGTGGCCCCGGCGCCCGATGTTATCCGCGACTTCACGCGCAACGGAATTGCCATGGACGCGGTCGTTCCGCCCGCCCCCAACTTCTCCCGTGACCAGCCTCTAACCGCGCCCACGCTGAACGCCAACGTGATTCCACCGGCTCCCAACGTTTCCCGCGAGCACGCACTGATCGCTCCGGCACTGGGCCCCGCCGTGATTCCGCCCGCGCCCAGCGTTTCCGGCGACCACAGGCAGGCCACGCCGTCTCTGAATGTTTCCGTGGTGGCGCCCGCCCCAACGGTTGCTGGGGACATCGCCAAGAACGAGAGCCGCTCTGCTCCATCGCTGGCGACCAGCGTGATCCCACCTGCGCCCGGCGCGGTGAGCCGTGAGATCACCAGCGCGCCGGTGCAGATGGCGAACGTTGCGGTGGTGCCACCGCCGGTCTCTGCCCCCGAACGCGCCACAACGCGCGATCCCAAGCTGAGCCTGCCGGCGCCCTCGGTCATCGCACCGCCGCCTTCCGCCAATTCCCACGACGTGCAGCGTCTGGCCAGCGGCAGCATTCCCGATCCCTCGAAAACGGTTGTGCCCCCGCCGCCCACACAATCGGGCAGCGGATCGTTCGTGAGCAGCCTGATCGGCAAAATCTTTGGCGCCTCGGAAGTTGTGCCCCCGCCGCCCACGGTCAATGCCAACGCCACTAGAAACAGCACCGGCACTTCGCTCGCAGCCAACGTCGTTCCGCCTCCGCCATCAGTTGGGACGGTCGCCGGCGCTAACGCGCGTGGCACTCGCCGTGACGCCGGCACTTCGCTCGCGGCCAATGTCGTTCCGCCTCCGCCGTCGGTTGGAACAACCGCCGGCAGCAACCCGAGCGGGACGCGCAATGGCATCGGCGCGACACCTGCTTCCACCGTAATCGCGCCGCCGCCCTCGGCCGGCATATCCGGTGGAACCGGTCCGCGCTCACTCGCTCCGTCGGCGGCGCCAACTCTCGGTCCCCCCAGCATTGTTCCTCCGCCGCCCTCACTCTCCGGTCCGGGAGGTGGCACCGGCCAAACTGGAGGGGGCGCGGGCGTCTCGCTCGGCACACAGATTGCCAGCAATGTTGTTCCACCGCCGCCGAATCTTGGCGGAGGCTCCGCCGCAACTGGCTCCGGCCTCAGCCGCCAAGGCGCAGGCTTGGGATCACCGCTCGATGTCGGCTCGCCTGCCGCCCCGCCCTCGAGCGGCGGCAGCAGCACCAATGCCGGCGTTGTGGTTTCCAACCATCCCGGCCCCAAAGTTGGACTTCCCACGACCGGAGACAAGGGTTCGCTTTCCATGTCACCCTCCGGCGGCGACAAGCCCGGCTTAGGCGGCTCGGGCGGAGGAACGGGTATCGGACGCGGCACTGGCTCCGGCAGCGGTATGAAGGGCGAAGGCCCCGGTGCAGGCAAATCCGGCCCCGGCCGCGGCTCCGATCCCAACGCCCATGGCGGAATCTCACCCAGCCCCGGCTCCGGCGGAGCGGGCACTGCGCCCAGTGGCACTCCCTCCGTGCCGGGAGTTTCGGTCAGCGGCGGTAGCGTTCAAGTCAGCTTCGACACCGATCCCTCGCCGAGTGATCCCGGCTCGCCTCGGCGCTCGTCGTTGAAGCAACGCCAGGTGCTGGGAGTCGATGTGGTTTCCACAGCCACTTCGGCGGGTGCGTTCGAGCCGTACAAGAACCTGCTGCATGGCGAGAAGCACATCAGCTATCTCAACACGGTCTTAGGCACAGTGGTCATGGAATACGCCGACGAGGCTTCCGCCGGTCGCTCCAACCCCGGATCCCTCAACGCCCCGCAGCAGATCCGCGCCGATCTCCCCGCGGGCTTGCCCCACGTCCGTATGGTGGTTGCCTGCATACTCGATGCTTCCGGCAATCTCAAGAACCTACGCGTTCTCGAACCTGGCCCCGCCGACATGACGGCGAAAGTTCTGGCTGCCCTCCCCAGCTGGAAGTTTCAGCCCGCTCTGCGCGGCGACCAATCAGTAGAAGTCACTGCCATCCTCGGCTTCAACATCGACACCAACGACCGGTTCTAGGCGGTGCACCGCCTTCCTTTCGCCAGCGGGAATCCGTGAGCAACCCTGGAAGAGCGGCGCTTTAGCGACGCGTAAGAATCATCGCAGAAATCACGGGCTTCAGCCCCGGTGGGCGCAGGGCCTAAAGGCCATTCAGGTGGAGGACTGAAAACGCGGCCCTGAAGGGCCGCTCTTCCACGATGTCTCGCTACCAGAATTCTTTCGAAGATGGTCACAGCCTTGAAGCACTACTTCGCGCTGCGCCGGGCCCTCCGCCGCGACGGCGGAATCACGCCCTTCTCTGGATGCTCGCGTTCGATCTTGTCTGACAGCTTGTGCAGCGGCCGGTCCAGCGCGGATGACAACTGCCGCTTGGTCGCGGTCATGGTCAATCCCTGAGCCGTGAAGGTCGCTTCGTTGAAGGTCGTCCCCGAATTCGCCGCCGCTACCGCAAACACTCCGTGTGGCACTCCATTGACGAACGCAGTCGCGATGTAATCCCCCACCATTAATCCGTTCTGCGAATTCGGCAGCCAGCCCAGTTGCATCGGCCCAGCCAGCGGGACCGGGGTATTCCACGTGGAGCCTCCGTTGACCGACGCAATGAACCCGACATACAGCTGGCAGGTAGTGACCGTGCAGTTGGTCTGCGAGTAGTAGTAATAGTGAACGCCAACGTGCGCACTCGCGCCGGAAGTTGCCGGATCGATCCCGATGCCCGGGATGAAATAATCCGCCACGCTCGACGTTTGATCAATCGGAACCCGCGCCACCGCACTCCAGTTCACGCCGTCGCTGGAAGTGCTGTACACCAGGTCGTTGCTCGCGCAGCTGGCGCGGAACCGGCAGTCCTCCCACATCACCCAAACCGTTCCCGCACCGTCCACCGCTGCCGAAGGCAAAGGCCCGCTGCGGATTCCCCCCGCATCGGTGTGCGCCTGCACCAGCGCGATATTCGCCGGCGCAGACCAGCTTGTCCCTCCGTTGCTCGAGCTGAACGCGGCCATTTCGCCGGCGTCCAGAAGAACCGGCACCACCACCGTTCCGTTGGGCTGCACCAGGGGCTGTCCACCGATCCCTCCGGCCAGGTCGGCCGTCGGTGTTGCAGTTCCCCAAGTCAATCCACCATCGCTGGAAGTGCTCATCAGAAGTTCGTCATCCTTACCGTAGTCATCCCACTCCACATAGCAATTGCCGTAGTACGGACTCGCCGGCCAGTTGTCGCACACGATCCAGTTCTTGTCTGACGCTTGCGCAGTCGTGTCCACGGCCACCGGCTTCTGCCAGGTCATCCCGTCAGTCGAGCGGTTAACCGTGACGGCGGGCGTCTGCAATGTGGACGAGATGGGCAGCGACGCGATCATCCATACTTCAGGCTTGGCGTCATACGCCACCACCGGATCGCTGGCCGCATCATACGGGCCGGTCCCCTCGCCGGTCGTCAGTCCGGGCAGAAAGCCGTGGCTCCAGGTTGTTCCGCCATCGGTCGAGGTCGCCCATCCGATGTCGGTTGCGCCGCCGGGCGCGATGCGCCCGACCTGAAATGCCGCCACCAGAGCGGACCCGTTGGCCACCATGTGCGGCTCCACTTCCGTCGCATGCTGGCCGGGCGGAATCGTATAAGGATCGGAACTGATCTGTGCCAGGGTGGGCGTGCCTGGATTCACCGGCTGCGTTCCCGAAGGTGAAGATCCCGAACACCCAGTCAGCGCAAGCGTCAACAGAGCAAGAAGGATTGCGGGCACCGTCGCCCCAGAACAACTATGAATCACTCTTTTGACCGTCATATAGGTTCGTCTTCTAGAGCAATTCCGCAGTTGCTGTGTCCATGTGGGGACAGCCGCCCTCGGCTGTCCGGCGGAGCGAAGCTCCGCATTGCGGATACAACTTCTCTGAATTCACTCTAAGCACAAGAAAACTACCAGGCACTCCGATGGCACACCTCGAAATTAATCATCATGGCAATCCTCGAGAACCGCAATCGAATTCGCTTTCTCTCGTGCCGTTCGAGATTACCGATTTGAAGCTGGCCCTTTTCTTACCAACACCACCGCCGTGTCGTCCCCGTAAACCTCGATCCAGTCTGGCTTTTCGAGCGGCATTTGCATTTGCATTTCCAGCAGAAGATTCGTGAGCGCTGCCTCCCGCGCCAGCACAAGGCACCGAATTTCATGTTCCTGGAGGAATTCCTTCCGTCCTGGCTGCACCTTCATCATCTTCAAGTAAGACTTTAAGAATTCCTCGCCGTACAAGTCGTGGCGGTCATCTATGACCACCTTCGTTCCCGGGTAAAGGCGGTAGATCAAGTATCCGCCCCAGTAATCCGGGCTCAGGACCGGACCGGGAAGTTTCTGCGCCTGCAAATAATTGACCGCTTCAACCGGCATCCGGTTGGGATCGAAGTGCGCATCCATCCATACGCTGGACCCGACCCGGCCTCCATTGACGGCGATCAAGAACGTGACCACGACCGCGAGAACCGGCCACAGATGGCCGCGCAGTCCGCACTCGACTGCGGTCATTTTCTCGAAGAATCTTTGCCCCAGCCGCACCGGCGCCAGCAGTGGCCCGATTACCATCACTAACAGCAGCGACGAAACCGGGATATTCCGCGAGGCGTACATCCCGGTGAACACGGCGAGCAGCACGGTCAGCATTTCGCTCATCCGCAATCTGCGGCCGTGGGCCGCCAGAGCCGCGAGCGTGATGAGAACCAGAATGAGAAAGCATTTCTGCGCCAGGCCGTGAAAATCGGGGGAACGAAATTCCTCAATGTGATCCATTAAGAACCGGTTCGAAAGATAGGAATACACGTGCCCGTGCAGCTTCCATCCGTACGGATTCACGAGACTTGCCACCAGCGAAAGCAGCCCCACGCCCACCAGCGCCCGCGCCCTTTTGTGTGCGGCTATTCTGGAAAACAAATCCTCGATTCGTCCCTCTTCCGTACAGTACCAATCCCACAGCGCTCCCACCCAGAAAATCGCCAGCAGCACGAACCCCACCACAAATCCACCGTGCACATTCACCCACACCAGCATCAGCAGGGGCAAGAGCCACAACACTCTCCCGCGCCGCAGGCTCTGCCCGTCCAGCGATTCCCTCTCGGAAGACTGGAGAATCCAGAACCAGGCCAGCGTGAATAGCCAACTCACCACATGGGGACGCGCCAGGAAGTGAATCATTGAAGCCGAAATCGCCAGGAGCACGAGCACCAGCGCAATCAGCAGGTTCGTCCCGCGCAGGATCAGGAGGTGGAAGGTCCAGGCAAACACCGCAGCAATCACCAGGGCGGTAAACCATACCACCCCATTGAGCCCCAAGCTAGCTTCCAACCGGCCCACAACCAGGTCATAGAGCCACTCCCAGGCAAACCACGCTTTGCCTCCCATGGTCGAGGAAAACGAATCCACCCGCGGGATCGTATGCGTGCCCAGAATTTGCTGTCCGGCGCGGATGTGCCATCCGATTCCCGCGTCTCCCAGCAGGCGCACCGAAAGCGGCGTGAACACCAGCGCGGTGAGCAGCGCAACGAAAATCAAGTCCGCTGTCGAGGGCATGGCCACGCGCACCCACCGAGGAGTCGATCCTCCGAGCGATCTTCCGGAATCGTCCGCCATCGCTGTGAATCTTATAGAGGTGGGGTGATGAACGGCAAGCCGAGAACGCGGGTTGTGATTGTTGGCGCCGGTTTTGGCGGCCTCAATGCCGCACGGGCTCTGGCCCCTGCGCCGGTGGAGATTACCATCATCGACCGCAAGAATCACCACACCTTCCAGCCTCTTCTATACCAGGTCGCAACCGCCGGTCTTTCGCCGGGAGAGATCGCCGCGCCCATCCGCTCGATTTTTCGCTCGCACAAAAATGTCGAGGTCCTCATGGCCGAGGTCACCGGATTCGACCTCGAACGGCGCGCCGTCCAAACTGCCGAAGGCGAAGTCCCCTATGATTACCTCGTCGTTGCCGCGGGCGCGAGCCACACCTACTTCGGGCACGACGATTGGGAGCCGCTGGCTCCTGGCCTGAAAACCATTGAAGACGCTCTCGAGATTCGCCGCCGCGTGCTGCTGGCCTTCGAACTGGCGGAGCGGCAAGCTGCCGCCGGAGACTCCTCCACTCCCCTCAACTTTGTAGTGGTCGGCGCCGGACCCACGGGAGTCGAACTGGCAGGAACGCTGGCCGAGATTTGCCGCCACGCGCTGGCCCACGACTTTCGCTCGATTGACCCAACCCGGGCGCACATTCTTCTGCTGGAGGGCGGATCACGCGTTCTTGCCGCTTATCCCGAGGATTTATCCGCCAGCGCGCAGGAGCAACTGCAACGCCTCGGGGTCGAAGTCCGCACTTCAACCACAGTGACGCTGATCGAGCCGGGCGCGGTTCACTTCGGCGATTTGCGTCTCCCCGCAGCCGTAGTGCTGTGGGCGGCTGGAGTCGCCGCCTCACCCTTGGGCAAGAAGCTCGGTGCGCCGCTTGACCGCGCCGGACGGGTGCGGGTGTTGCCCAATTTAAGCCTTCCGCATCGCCCCGAAGTGTTCGTCATCGGCGACCTGGCGACCTTGAGCGATGAGCACGGCAAAATGCTTCCGGGCCTGGCCCCGGTTGCCATCCAGCAAGGGCGTTTTGTGGCCCAGACGATTCGTCGCGAACTCGCATCAAGTCCGGGCACGGTTCACTCTCGTCGTGCCTTTCACTACTGGGATAAAGGCAGCCTCGCGACCATTGGCCGCGCTGCCGCCGTCGCCGATTTCGGCAAGATTCACATCTCGGGATTTCTCGCCTGGCTGGCTTGGCTGTTCGTTCATATTCTCTTCCTGATCGGTTTTCGAAACCGCCTCCTGGTCTTCATTCAGTGGGCATGGTCTTATGTTACTTACGAGCGGGGAGCGCGGCTGATCACCGGCAGCACGTACTTGCCGGGCTGGACTTCGGATTCGCACGTGTCTGCCGGGGCAGAAGAACCCACTCCACAGGAGTCATCGATAAGCAGTTTGTCCGCGGCTCAAGAAATCCACACCGGCGCGCCCAAATAGAGCGACAATGGTAACGGGCCTTGGATTTGGGACTCACGTGCCCCCGGGGCCGGCGCTTGTCGCACAATGCCTTGTCATCCTGAGCGAAGCGAAGGACCTATGCACTCCTCGTTGACCACAAAGAACTCGAAGCTACGTCTGATCATAAGCCTCGCCTTCGTCGCTATTTTCTCGTCCCCCGCCCCGGCCGAGATTCTCAAGATTGCCATTAACGACACGATTCAGCCCATCAGCCGGGAATACGTTGAACGCGCGGTCGATGAAGCGCGCCGCCGCGGCGACCAGGCGGTTTTGATTGAGATGAACACGCCCGGCGGACTGGTCAGCTCCACCCGCGAAATCATCGAGGCCATTACCGGTTCAGCCGTTCCGGTCATCGTGTACGTAACGCCTACCGGCGGTCATGCTGGTTCAGCGGGCATTTTCATTCTGGAGTCGGCTGACATCGCAGCCATGGCTCCAGGAACCGCCGCCGGAGCGGCTCATCCGGTCGCGCTCATTGGTCCGGTGCAACTGAAGCCGGACGATGACATGAAGAAGAAAATGGAAAACGACACCGCCGCCCTTATGCGCGCGGTCACATCCAAGCGTGGGCGCAATGTCGAGGCGGCGGAGAGTGCCGTGTTGGAGTCGAAGTCCTTCACCGAACAGGAAGCGCTAGCACAACATCTCATTGACTATGTGGCGTCCAGTCCCGAAGACCTTTTCCGCCAGATGCAGGGAAAACCCTTCAAACGCTTCAATGGGGAGTCTGTCACGTTGAACCTCGCCGGCCAGCCGGTCTTCCCTTATGAAATGACTCTTCGGGAACACATCCTCGATGCGCTGATGGACCCCAACATCGCATTTCTTCTGCTCGCCATTGGCGCGCTGGCGCTTTACATCGAATTCAACCATCCGGGTGCGGTCATCCCGGGAACGGTGGGCGTGGTTTTCATCCTGGTGGCTGCTTTCGCGCTCAATCTCCTGCCCACCCGCTTTGCCGCTCTGGTCCTGATTTTGGGAGCTTTCGCGTTGTTCGCCGCTGAGGCCAAGTTCGCCACTCACGGCGTTCTCACCATCGGCGGCATCGCGCTGCTGACTTTGGGCGGATTGCTGCTGGTCGACTCGCCCATTCCCGAAATGCGCGTGCACCTGGCGACTGCGCTCGCCGTCAGCATCCCGCTTGGACTGATCACCGCCTTTCTGATGACCATCGCTCTCAGGGCGCGGCGCAACAAGGTTGTCACTGGGGCGCAAGGCCTGGTGGGCGAAACCGGCGTGGCGCAGACCGCGCTTTCCCCGCAGGGCAAAGTGTTCGTTCACGGGGAACTTTGGGATGCGGTCGCGGCCTCTCCCCTGCCCGTGGGACAGTTGGTGGTGGTGCGCAAAGTTGACGGGCTGACGCTGGAGGTCGCTCCGCTCACGCAATGAACAGCTAGGGCTGGCGCGAGGGGCCACTCACGGCCAGCACATCCACCTGCATGCGGGCAGCATGCAGTCCCTCCACCGAGATCGGAATCACCTTGCCCGTGGGCGGCAGCATTCCAACCGCACGGTTCTTGCCCGACACTTTCGCCTGATGCAAACCGCGATCGGCCAGAGTGAGAACTTCCCGATAGCTGATCGCGCGCGGATTGTCGGGAAACCAGGGAAACGCGGCCCATCCCACCGAGCAGTTGCGGTAAATCGTTCCTCCCTCTTCATCCACGTTAAATGGCATATCGGCAACGGCGGCAAGCACGCGCTTCGCCAACAGCTCCGCCTCGCGCCGGTCGGTATGTCGCGAAATGAGCAGGAATTCCTCCCCTCCCCAGCGGACAAGAACATCGGAGTCGCGAATCGAAGAACTTACCCGGCGGGTCATTTCGACCAATACCCGGTCGCCCACGTCGTGGCCATAGCGGTCATTGACCTCTTTGAAGTCGTCGGCATCGATCAGATAGAAAACCAGGTCGCGAATATGCAGGTCGTGGCCGTCCGCGTGAGCCCGCAGGGCCTGGCTGACGTCGGCATCAATGGTCGCCGAAAAGTAGCGCCGGTTACGCAGACCGGTCAAGGGATCGGTGAGCGAGGCTTCGTGCAGCACCACGTTGGTGTGCCGCAATTCGCGGTTCAACCGCTGGTGCTGGATAAACAGCAGCAGCACCATCAGGAACATCGTGGCCAGCGCCACCAGCACCCGGAAGTGCGCCGCCAGACGGGGAAGGCGAGGATCGAGAAGAGCCCAGCAGGCAATGACGGGGAGCGAAAGCACGGCGATCATTGCCCAGTTCGCCAGCCAACTCCCATCACCGCTTTCAGCCTTCTGCGTGGGCGACAATCCCTCTCCCGCCAGCGCCACGGCCGGGTACACGGCAAACGACGCAGAATAGAAAAGATCGTGCCAATCGCCGGTGAAATAGACGTTCTGCTCAATCGCACGGTTGATCAGGTAGAACGCGACTGCGTTACAGGCGACGGCGCCGCTAAACAACCCATAAAACTTCTTCCACCGGCCCGAAGTCTGCCACCAGAAAACCGCGAGGATACAGGTAAGCAGCATATTCTCGGCCGTCGCCAGCAGATCGAAGTTCCGGTTGTAGGCATCCTCATTCGGCACGATGTACTGCCAGCACACGACAAACGATATATAGAGGAAGAGCCACCAAAGCAGCAGGAGGAGGAAGTCCGCAGCCCCCAGGCGGGCACTGCGCTCGCTGGGCTCGCGGTGCGGACGAAGCAGAACACCGGCAAACATCGGAGCCCCGGCAAGAAACAGGAGAGCGTCCGCGAACTGCATGGCAGGCATTTTCTGCCGCCACACCACATCAAACATGATCCACACCGCCTGATCGGCGAGCCATAACGCCCATCCGGCGGCCTGCAGCGCCCAGAGCCATCGCATGCGTCCGCTGCTGGCATAGCCGTTGGTGGCAAATGCCAGGAGTGCGGCAAGCATCAACAGGGCGCCGGAGATGTCCGTAACCGCAGTCCGGGCGAAGCCTGGTGCCAGCAGGGCGCTGGCCAGCGCCTGCACTGCCAGCAGCAGGAGTGCAGCCACTAAATACCGTCTCGGTGGGGAATGCTGGTTCAATGGCTTCCGCTCCCGCCACCCTGTTAACTCTTCCCCGCGGAATACGCGATGCGCGGGACTTGGCCGTCAATGTCCTTGCGCAAATCCTCCCAGACTGAGTCCGGCATTTCAAGAAACGCTGCCACGACCTCCGGGTCAAATTGTGTCCCCGCGCACCTCTTGATTTCGGCGCGAGCCGCCTGCAGCGACTGGGCAGATCTATAGGGACGGTCCGACATAATCGCATCCAGCGTGTCGGCAACGGAGAAGATGCGTGCCCCCAGTGGAATCTCGTCGCCCTTGAGCCCGCGGGGATAGCCGGTTCCGTCAAAGCGCTCCTGATGCGAATAGATAATGTCGCAGGCATCGGCCAGAAATGGGATTTTCTTCACGATCTGGTAGCCCTTGTAGCAATGCTCCCGCATGGTCGCGATCTCTTCGGGAGTGAGCTTTCCCGGCTTTCGCAGAATCGCGTCCGGAATCGCCATCTTCCCGATATCGTGCAGGAAGGCACCCCGGGCAATCATGGGGATATGTTCCTGGGGCAGCCCCATTGCCTTGGCAATGGCGATGGTAAACGTGGTCACGCGCTTGGAGTGGCCCTCAGTCTCCGCATCTTTCAAATCCAGCGCATCCCCCAGTGCCTCCAGCGTGATGTCGTACGAACGCTCCAGATCCGCCATCGCCGCCTGCAGTTGATTGGTGCGCGCCTCGACCAGAGACTCTAGATTCGTCTGGTAGGTCCGGTTCTCCACCTTTAGCCGGCGGTGCTCCAGGGCGCGGCTGACGGTGTTCAGGAGTTGTTCGCGCTCAAACGGCTTGAGCAGGTAGTCATAGGCGCCGTCTCGAATCGCCCTCAAAGCCACGGAAATATCGTGCACCGCCGTGACCATCACCACCGGCATATCGGGATACTTTTCCTTAGTGCGCTCTAACAAACCGATGCCATCCAGGTCTGCCATCATGAGATCGGAGAGCATCAACTCGAACTCTTCCTCAGAGGTGAGGACGGCGAGCGCCTCCATGCCGGAGCCGGCTTGCTTGCAGGCGTACCCCGCCGTGGTCAGCATCGAAGAGACGATTTCGCGAATGGCTTCTTCGTCGTCAACTACCAGGATGCGCTCTGCTGCCATGGGAATACACGAAAGTCTATCGGCGATTGTAACCTACCGGCGAGATGCCGAAAGTAATCATTCAGGTCCGGAAACTTCATCGAGAAAATCCCCGCCCATGATATTCAGAAACAAGGAACCCGTACGTCCGGACTAAGATGAGCGCTTCCCTCTGGTCAACCTGGAACGCGGCAGCGAGCCTTGGCATCGCCAGGCCCGCCGCGGCGGAATTAGCTCTGCTGATTCTGCTGGGCGCGTTCCTGTTCGCCCTGCGCGCCGCCCGCGAAGGTTATTTCCGGGTCTGGATTGCAGGCTGGATCGCGCTGGTGGCTTCGCGGCTCATCGAACATTCCTCCGCAGCCAAGATACCCGAACCCTTCGACCTGGTGGCTACCCACGCGGCGTTTGTTCTGGCCGTGGGCTTGCTCGCCGGCGCTGTTCTTCTGTATGCGCGCAGCCGGGAATTGATCATACCTCTGGCGGTGATCACGCCTATCCTCGTGGGCTTTGCTGGGGCCAGGATTCTGTTATGGCCTGACTCCCTGCCCATACGGATGGCGGTCGAAATCAGCTACCGGATCATCCTGTTGACCGCTTCGATCGCCTTGCTGCATGCGCGCCGCGGCCGCCGGGAGCCGGTGACCTGGCTCATGGCCCTGTGCCTGCCCGGGCTGCATCTTGCTTGGTCGCCGTTTACCGATGGCGCGACCGGGGTTGCGCTCCAGGCCGCCGAGGTGGCGCTCGGTCTATGGATGCTGCTGCTGGTTCTGGGCGAGGCTCGCGCCCGCACCCGCCGCCTGCTGACCTTGCAGGCGCTCGCCAACAGCATGGCTGGCTCGCCCTCGTACGGCAGCCTGGTTCAGCCCGCATTGGAGGAAATGCAGCGCAGCAACCAGCTCCGGGCAGCGTGGTTCCGACTGCTTGACGGCGAGCATCTGGTCGCGACCCACGCCGTCGGACTCTCCGCCGACTTTCTGCGCAATACCAGTTTTGCTCCGCTCACCGAGGCATTGTCGAAGCTTTTCCAGGAAGCCGAACCGCAAGTCTCCTCCCGCGATGCCACCACTCCCGAGGAGTCCCTGCTGCTGGAGGCGGAAAAGATTCGGCAGCTGGTCATGGTTCCGGTGGTCGGCAATAAATCTCCCGTCGGACTGCTCTTGCTGGGGGACTCGCGGAACCGGCTATGGACCCCGGAAGAACGCGAGTTTCTGAAAACCTGCGCCAAACAACTGGCCATCGCCGTGGAGAATTCCCGTCTGCGGGAACAGGTGTTACGCTCGCAGCGCCAGTGGATGAACACTTTCGATTCCGTCCACGACATCATCCTGGCGCACGACTCGGATTTCCGCATTTTCAAGGCCAACCAGGTTCTTCTCGAGCATCTGGGACAAGCTGCGGCCGACGTCATTGGCAGCACCTGCGAATCGGCGTTGCCCCACAGCTTGGGAGCGTGGACCGGTTGCCCCTATTGCGCCATGCGTGGCGACGATGAATTCACCGAAGGCGCCGACCCCTGTTTCGGCGGCTTTTCGGTCGTCTCGACCACTTCTTACACCGAGCAGGAAGGCGCGCAAAAGGGAGTCATCCACGTCATCCGCGACATTTCTGAGCGCCGCTCCGCCGAAGAACGCTATCGGCTGCTGTTTGAGCAGGTGCAGGAAGGCGTCTATGTTGCTACCCCCGACGGCCGCTTTCTTGATTGCAATGACGCGATGGTGCACATGCTGGGTTATGCCTCGCGGGAAGAGTTGCTCGTCGTCAATCTGAATACGGAAATCTACGTGGACGCCAAGCAGCGGGAGCAATTCCATCGCGAGATGGAGATGCACAATTACGTGCGCAACTTCGAAGTCACGTTGCGCCGCAAGGACGGGACGCTCCTGCTTGCGGTGGAAAGCAGTTTCGCCGCCCGCGACGCATCCGGCAACATCGAGCGCTACCAGGGCTTTGTCCTCGACACCACCGAAAAGCGCCGGGCCGAGGACGAAATGCGGCGCCGCAATCGCGAACTGAACGCGCTCAATGCCATGGCGGTGGTGGCGGCGCAATCCTTCGACCTGGACGAGATTCTGAACCTGACCCTGCGCCAGGTCGTCTCGCTGTTTGGCGCCGAGAGCGGATCCGTGTACCTGTGCGACGCCGACGCCCAGACCTATCGGCGCCGGGCCGCATGGGGCCCCGGCAGCCGGGAAAAGGCGCGCCCTGCGGAAATTACTTTTGCGGAAGGTTTCGGCGATTTGATCATGCGCTCCCGCGCCGAGGTCGTCACCGGCGAATACCTGCCTCACCTGCCGCCCAACGTGGCCGACTTCCTGCGTTCCGATGCGGACCGCTCCTGGATCTGGGTGCTCTTCTGGGGCAAAGATAGTCCGGCCGGCATCATGGGCCTGTGCAGCCACCTGGGATACGAATGGTCGAGCAACGAAGAGAACCTGCTGGTCGCCATCAGCCGTCAACTGGCCACCACCATCGAAAAGGTACGCCTCTACGAAGAAACCTGCCGCGCCTACGAAGATCTGCGCAAGACGCAGGAGCAGCTGTTGCAGAGCGAAAAAATGTCGGCCGTCGGCCAGTTGATTGCCGGCGTGGCCCACGAGCTCAACAACCCGCTGACCGCCATCCTGGGCTATGCCCAGCTGTTGGAGAGTGAAGGCCTCAACCAGCGCGCCCAGGATTACGTCGGCAAACTCTTCAAGCAGGCGCAGCGCACCCACCGCGTGGTCCAGAACCTGTTGTCATTCGCCCGCCAGCGCAAGCCGGAACGCGAAGATGTCGACATCCGCAAGGTGCTCGACGAGACCCTTACTTTGCGGGATTACGATCTCAAGACCAACAACATTCGCGTCCAGCTCGAAACTCCTCAGGAACCGATGGCCGTCGTGGCCGATCCGCATCAGATCGAGCAGGTATTTCTGAACATCATCAACAACGCGGTCGACGCCATCCTCGAAACCGGACGCAACGGAAAACTGCAGATTCGTGTCTATGTCCAGAATGGACAGGTCTGCACCCAGTTCACCGACGACGGCCCTGGAATCAAAGATCCCAAGCGCATTTTCGATCCCTTCTACACCACCAAGAGCGTGGGCAAAGGCACCGGCCTCGGCCTGAGTATCTGCTACGGCATCGTGAAAGAGCACGGCGGCGACATCACCGCCAACAACGCTCCCGAAGGCGGCGCTGTGATCGAGGTGCGACTGCCCGCAGCGGTGGTGGCCAAAGCGGAGCCGGAGCCCGTAAAAGCAGCGCCCCGCACGCACGAGGGTGCCGTGCACGGACGCTTCCTGCTGGTTGAGGAAGAGGAAGCCGTGCTGGAGTTTGAGCGCGATGTGCTGGCCGGCGCCGGCGCCACCGTCGTCACCGCCAAAACCAGCGAGGACGTCCAGAGCCGTCTGCTCTCCGAGTCGTTCGAAGCCGTCATCATGGCGGGCAAGATGCCCGGCGGCTGGAATGCCAAAGAGTCCTACACCTGGATCAAACAGAATTGTCCCGACATGGTCGGCCACGTACTGTTTACCTTCTCGAACGGAGTGGAGCAGAGCGAAGGCCGCGGCTTCCTGCAGGAAAACAGCGTCCCTTCCCTGGTCAAACCGTTCGAGGTCGCCGAACTCATCTCCCAGGCCCGCCGCCTGCTGCAGAAAACGCAGGCCGCCGGCGCCGGCGCAGGCACCAACTAGAAGCCAGCCACACGTTATAGCTGGCGCTATCCCTCTATTAACATCAGTTGCTGCTGGGCAGCAGTCGCCAAGAAGGATTTTTCCCTGCTATTGCAGCCTCGCGTACTCCGCCTTGGCTTGCTTCAGGATGGGGATGTCGGGGTCGACTCATTTCCCGGGGCGCGAATAGGTCGTCATTGAGGCAAGCCGACCCGACGCAGCAAATCCTGGAAACGTGGGTCGGAGCGCACAGAGTCCCAGTCCCAAGCCACGCCGAGATGAGACAGGGGAATTTCCCTCTCGTCGCAAGCTCTCTGGAGCCAGTGCAGAACCTGCTCTTTGTCTCCGGCGTGGGCGTATAAGCGTGCAATCCTCACGGCCGGAACATAGGTCCGTTTGGAGCGGGCTGCTAATACCTCCGCTCCCAAGTGCATGGCTCGGGCGTAGCCACTTTCGGAATAACCGCGCGTCAGCGCCTGCTCAACCTCGCGGTCGTGGAGGACGGAGAAGAATTTCCGGGCTTCCACCATGGCCTCTTCATTCATTCCCGTTTTGTAATAAGCGCCCCACAGGCCCATGTGCGCCGACGAGAACTCGGGTGCTGTGGCGAGAACGCTGCGGAATTGCGCAATGGCCTCGTCATACCGTTGCAGGTACACGAGGTGCCAGCCGTAGAAACAGCGGAAAAACGGATTGAACGGATCCAATTCCAGCGTTCTGTGAATCTCCGTGTTCCATTCGTCCACGCGTTTCATGGAGACCAGGAAGTCGGCATACATAAAGTGGCCATCGGCGCTGTTCGGGTTGAGTTCGAGGCCGCGCCGGAATTCAAGCTCGGCAGCAGCCCAATCGTGGTCATAGGGTCCGGCGATATTGGCGAGGGCGATGTGCGCTTCCGAAAGCGTGCCGTCGAGCGCCAAGGCCTTTGAGATGGCGGCCTTGGCCTGTGGTATCGCTTCGCTCGGCGGCATGGATCCGGCATCGCCTCGCTCCAGCCAGACGTTGGCCACACCCACATACGCACGCGCGTAGGTGGGCTGCTTCTGGAGCGCCAATTCAAAGTATCCAAGAGCTGCGTCGAGGTGCTCACGCGAAAGCTGGTACCAATGCGACTGACCCTTTAGATAAGCCTCGTAGGCGTCGGGGTCGACTGGAATCGAGCGGCCCAGAGTGTTTGTTTCTTCGGGCGAAACAGCCGCCTTGATCTCGCGGGCAATCGCCTGCGCCACTTCGGCCTGCAAGGTGAGCACGTCGCTGGTGTCGCGTTCGTAACTTTCGGCCCAGAGATGAGTGTCGGTGGCGGCACGGATGAGCTGCGCTGTGATTCGCACCCGTCCGCCGGAACGTTGCACGGAACCCTCCAGGATGCCGTCCACTCCTAACGCTTGCGCAATGTCGGGCAGCGGTTTCTTGGCGTCCTTGAACTGCATGACCGAGGTGCGCGAAATCACCTTCAAGGCCCGGATTTTGGAGAGATCTGTAATCAGTGCTTCGGTCATGCCGTCGGCAAAGTATTCTTGTTCTGGATCGCCAGAAAGATTCACCAAGGGCAACACCGCCAGGGATCGGATGGGAGCATAAGCCGTTCTGCCGAACAGCCTGTCTCGAATGCCGCCGGGATTCAGCCCCAGAATTAACGCGAGCAACACAGCGACCGAGCACGCCGCGGCAAGCGGGATTGTCTTGCCCACACCGAACTTTCGCCGCTGGATTGGGCGCGTAACTGTGCTCGGTGTGAGCAGCCGTCGCAGATCAATCGCCAGCTCCTTTGCCGACTGGTAGCGGTTCTCCGGTTCCTTCTCCAGGCACTTCCCGATGATCCGCTCCAGTTCCGGAGACAGCCTGGAATTGAGAGCGGCAGGTGGTCGTGGCGGCCGGCGCAGAATGGCACCGATCAGTTGCGAGTGTTCCACGTCGGCAAATGGGTATCGCCCCGTGGCCATTTCGTATAGCACCAAACCAGCGGCATGAAGGTCAGTGCGAGCGTCGATCTCCTCGCCCAGCAACTGCTCCGGCGCCATGTAGGGCAGAGTCCCGGCCATTGCATGCGTCTCGCTGAGACTTTCCGTCGTGGCGGTCGCCGTGACCGGACGCCACAACTTGGCCAGCCCGAAGTCCAGAATCTTCAGCCGTCCGTCGCCCGTAACCCGCAGATTGCCGGGTTTCAGGTCACGATGAACTATCCCGTGTTCGTGGGCCGCCGCCAAGCCTTCCGCGAGTTGCACGCCCAGACGGAGGACTTCCTTCTCCGGCAGCGCTCCGGCAGCCACCTTCTCGTTGAGTGTGATTCCGGGGATGTACTCCATAACCAGGAAGTCCACGCCCTGCTGTGTGTCGAAGTCGTAGATGGTGGCGACGTTGGGATGATTGAGCTGCGACAGGATCAGAGCTTCTTTGCGGAAATGTTTGCGGGCGGATTCGTCGGTGAGCGTACCGGGCGGAAGGACTTTGATGGCGACGTCGCGGGCGAGGTGCTCGTCGCGGGCGCGATAGACTTCTCCCATGCCGCCCGCACCGATCTTCTCGATGATGCGGTAATGCGCGATGGTTTGCCCGATCACTGGCGCGAATCTTACGTCTCTAAAACGGGCAAGTCAATGAACACCATGGAGTTGGCGGTGGCTCGAGAGGATTGCTTTTGTAATCGCCTCACTCATTGACCCCGGATCGGCCGGCGCGCTCCCGAAACTCACACAAACCCATATTTTTCCTCACTCCCCATTGCGCTAAACTAGCGCTACCGACCCATGTCCCAATTCGTCCACCTGCATCTGCACACCGACTACTCCTTGCTCGATGGCGCCTGCGACGTCGAAAAGCTCTGCCAGCGCGTCCAGGAACTGGGCATGCCTGCCGTGGCCATGACCGACCACGGCAACATCTTCGGTGCCGTGCACTTCGTCAACGCCGCCAACAAGCATGGTGTTAAGCCGATCGTCGGTTGCGAACTCTACATCTGCAAGAAGGACGACCACAACATCGAGCGCACGCCTCCGGAAGGCGACACCTACAACCATTTGCTGGTGCTGGCCGAAAACGACGAGGGCTACCGCAACCTGGTGAAGATCACCTCCGAAGCCTCGCTGCACGGCTTCTACTACAAGCCGCGCGTGAGCAAGCGGTTTCTTGCCGAGCATGCCCGCGGACTGATCGGCCTTTCCGCATGCCTGAAGGGCGAGGTGGCCGAACGGCTCGTCGAGGGCAAGTACGAAGCTGCCCGCGCGGCGGCCGGCGAACTCGCTGATATTTTCGGCAAGAACAATTTCTATCTCGAGATTCAGGACCAGGGCCTAGAGATGGAGCGCCGCATTCATTCCGGCCTCTTCCAGCTGGAAAAAGATCTTGGCCTGCCGCTGGTGGCGACCAACGACAGCCACTATCTCTGCGAAGACGACGCCCATGCTCAGGACGTCATGGTCTGCATTCAGACCGGCAAGTCCATTCATGATACCGGCCGCATGAAGTTTGAGGGCACGCAGTTTTTCGTCAAGAGCTATGCCGAAATGCAGCGCGTGTTCAAGGACTCACCCGACGTCCTCACGCGCACGCTCGATATTGCCGGCCGTTGCAGCGTCCGGCTCGAAAAAGTGGCGACGCCGTTTCCCCAGTTCGACGTTCCGCCCGGCTACTCTATCGACAGCTATTTCGTGCATGTGACCCGCGAAGGCTTTGCCCGGCGGCTGGAAACCTTGCGGCCGCTGCAGGCACAGGGAAAGCTGAAGCATCCGCTGGCCGACTACGAGCAGCGTCTGGAGCGCGAACTCGACATTATTCAGCAGATGAAATTCGCCGGCTATTTCCTCATCGTTTGGGATTTCATCCGCTACGCCAAAGAACGCGCTATCCCGGTCGGCCCGGGCCGCGGATCGGCCGCCGGCTCGCTGGTTTCCTATGCGCTGGGCATCACCGATCTGGACCCGCTGCAGCACGAACTGCTGTTCGAGCGCTTCCTCAATCCCGAGCGCGTGTCGCTGCCCGACATCGACATCGATTTCTGCATGAACCGCCGCGGCGAGGTCATCAATTACGTCACTCAAAAGTATGGGCGCGACAACGTCGCCCAGATCATCACTTTCGGCACCATGGCCGCCAAAGCCGCCATCAAAGACGTGGGCCGCGCCATGGAGATCCCTTACTCCGATGTCGACCGCATCGCAAAAATGGTCCCACTGCAGCTGAACATTACGCTGGAACACGCCCTCAAAGAATCGCCGCAGCTGCACGAAGCCTACGAGAAAGATGCCCAGGTTCACGAACTGCTGAACACCGCCAGAAAGCTGGAGGGACTGGTCCGCAACGCCGGAGTTCACGCCGCCGGCGTGGTGATCGCGCCGCGCCCGCTCACCGAACTGGTCCCGCTGCACAAAACCAAGAACGACGAAATCGTCACCGCCTTCGACATGGTCGCCATCGAGAAGATGGGCCTGTTGAAGATGGACTTCCTCGGCCTGACCACGCTCACTATTCTCACCGACACGCTGAAGCTCATCGCGCAAACCTGCAGCACCACCCTGACCTTGGAACAGATTCCACTCGAAGACAGCGAAACTTATCAGAAGGTATTCCACAAAGGCTTGACTTCCGGTGTCTTTCAGTTTGAATCGCATGGCATGCGCGATGTGCTGCGGCGCTACCAGCCCAATTCCATCGAAGACCTCACCGCCCTCAACGCCCTCTATCGCCCCGGCCCCATCCAGGGCGGCATGATCGACGACTTCATCGACCGCAAGCACGGGCGCAAGAAGATCGAATACGAACTGCCCGAGTTGAACGACATTCTCCAGGAAACCTTGGGCGTAATCGTCTATCAGGAGCAGGTCATGCAAATCGCCAACCGTCTGGCTGGCTACTCGCTGGGCGAAGCCGACCTGCTGCGCCGAGCCATGGGCAAGAAGAAGCCGGAGGAAATGGCGCAGCAGCGCGAGCGCTTCCTTGAGGGCGCGGGGCAACGAAAAATTCCGCCACGGAAGGCCGAAAAGATTTTCGACCTGATGGCGCAGTTTGCCGGCTACGGCTTCAACAAGTCTCACTCCGCCGCTTATGCCTTGCTGGCCTATCACACCGCGTATCTCAAGACCCACTATCCAGTGGAATTCATGGCCGCGCTGCTGACCTCGGTGACCGGCTCAACCGACGACGTAGTCAAGTACATTAACGAATGCCGCGAAATGGGCATCGCCGTGGAAGCGCCCGACATCAATGTCTCGGATGCCAACTTCACCCCCCATGGCCAGTCCATCCGCTTTGGCCTGGCGGCTGTCAAAAACGTTGGCGGCAATGCCATTGAATCGATCGTGGCCGCGCGCAAGAAACTTGGCCGGTTCAAATCGATTTTCGAATTTTGCGAGCACGTTGACCTGCGCCTGCTCAACAAGCGCGTACTCGAGTCGCTCATCAAGAGCGGAGCCATGGATTCCCTCGGGCGCCGCGCCCAGTTGATCGCCGTGCTCGATAAGGCCATCGAGCAGGGACAAAAAGCCCATCGCGATGCCGAGTCCGGCCAGCACGGCTTGTTTGGCGTTTTTCAGCAGGAAGAAACCGCGGCCCAGAACGACCAGTTGCCCAACGTTCCCGACTGGGATGAGCCCACCCGCCTCGCCGCGGAAAAGGAAATCCTGGGCTTTTTCATCACCGGCCATCCGCTGGAAAAGTACAAAGACAAACTGCAGGACTTGCAGGCCCTCAGCACCGAGGAAATTTCCGCCATGACGCGCTCCACCGGCAAAGACGAAACCATCGTGACCGCCGGCATCATCACCAATCCGCGGGTGCTCAAATCGAAGCGCGGCGACTTTTACGCGCAGGCCACGCTGGAAGATATGGCAGGTTCGCTCGACATGATCGTCTTCCCCGAGGCTTACAAGCGTATCGGAGACAAGGTCAAACTCGAGGTTCCCGTGCTGGTAAAAGCTGGCGTGCGCATCGAAGAGGGCGCCAATCCCAAAATCACCGCGGCCGAGATCATTCCCCTCGAAGAAGCCAAGGTCCCGCTGCCCAGCGCCATCCGCATTCGCATCCCGCTGGAAACTTCCACCCATGCGACGGTGGATCAGTTGCACGCCTTATTCCAGGAGCGCAAGGGTCAAGCCAAAGTGTTGTTTGACGTGGAGCGCCAGGGCGATTTTATGGTGGTGATGGAGGCGGAAGGCTATAATGTGCTTCCGGACCGCAATTTCATCTCCCGGGTCGAGCAGTTGTGCGGGCGAGGCAGCGTGCGGGTCATCAGTTGATTTACTAGGGGTGCCCCACGTCTCGCTGGTGTTGCGAGACGTGGGAATTGCGTTTTCAATGGCCGCCACCGAAAAAGCGCAGCAGGAACTGGAGCAGATCGAGCGCCAGCTCGCCGCAATGGAGTCGGGCGGCACCGACGACGATACCCGCCGCCAGATCGCCAAACTGCAGGAACGGATCGAGACCTTGCGCCAGGAAATCAGCGCTCCACACACAGCCTGGCAAAAAACCGAACTCGCGCGCCATCCCCAGCGCCCGCAGACCCTCGATTACATCGAACGCATCTTTACCGATTTCAGCGAGATTCACGGCGACCGCGGCTTTGGCGACGACGCCGCCATCGTCTGCGGCATGGCTCGCTTTCACGGCGAAGAAGTGCTGCTGGTTGGCACGCAAAAAGGCCGGGACATGAAGCAGCGCGTTTTCCGCAACTTCGGCACGCCCCATCCCGAGGGATACCGCAAGGCGATTCGCGTCATGCAGGTTGCGGAAAAGTTCCGCCGGCCGATTTTTACCCTGATCGATACCGACGGCGCCTATCCCGGCATCCATGCCGAAGAGCGCGGCCAGGCCGAAGCCATCGCCTACAACCTGCGCGAAATGGCCCGGCTGGAAGTGCCCATCATTGCCACCGTGATTGGCGTCGGCGGCAGCGGTGGCGCCTTGGCCATTGCCGTCGCCGACCGCGTCTTGATGATGGAAAACTCCATTTACTCGGTCATCTCTCCGGAAGGTTGCGCCGCCATTATGTGGCGTGACGCCAGCAAGAAAGAACTTGCCGCCGAAGCCATGCGCATCACCGCGACCGATCTGCGCGAGTTGGGCTGCATCGATGACATTGTCCCCGAGCCCGAGGGCGGCGCCCATCGCGACCACGAAGCCGCCGCCAATCTGCTCGATGTCAGCCTGCAAAGACACTTCGCCGAACTGAAAACGATCCCTCCCTCCGATTTAGTCGTGTCACGATATAATAAGTTTCGTCACATGGTTCAGTTCTTTAAGACGGCATCTTAGGCGGGCCACTCCTCCCCCGGTTGCAAACGGGGTTCCTGCGCGCCCGCGTGTGCCGGTTGGGGGCGCTGGGGACGAGGGCTGCCGTATAATGAACTGTTTTCTCTCCGCAATGATCAAATCAATGGGCGACAGGGTTCCGCCCGCTAACTGAAGGAAGGTGTTGGGATGGCCACTACGGACGTCGTGCCCCGGGAATCGGCCGGAGGCTTGGGGCACAAGCGCATTGTTAACGACATGAGCATTCAGGTTGCTACGGTCAATGGCTCCGGTTCGCAAAGTTCAAATACCGTTCTTCTGCGCAGCATTTTCCAGATGGGCGTGCCGGTTTCGGGCAAGAACATGTTTCCCTCGAACATCGCCGGCCTGCCGACCTGGTACACCATCCGCGCCAACAAGAATGGCTACATCGGCCGCAAGAAAGAAATCGACTTCCTGGTGGCCATGAATCCCGAGACGGCGGTCGAAGATACCATGTCGCTGGCGCCCGGAGCGTCCGTGCTCTATGACGAGCCCCTGGCCCTGCACAAACTGCGCAACGACCTCGTCTTTTATTCCGTCCCTTACGACAAGATTGTCGCCGCCGTCTGCCCTGAGGCCAAGCTGCGCAAGCTGGTCAAGAACATGGTCTACGTCGGCGTGGTGGCGAAGCTGCTCACCATCGAGATGGCGGAGATCGAGAAAGCCATCCGCAAACAATTCGCCAAGAAGGCAAAAGCCGCCAATCTGAATCTGGCTGCGGCCCAGGCTGGATTCGAATACGCCAAATCGAATCTCGAAAAGCGCGGCGCTTTCTACATCGAGCGCATGGACAAGACGGCGGGCAAGATCATCATTGACGGCAACTCGGCTGCTGCTCTGGGCTGCATGTTCGCCGGATGCACCGTGGTCACCTGGTATCCCATCACGCCGTCGTCCTCGCTCGTGGAAACCATGATCGAATACATGAAGGAATACCGCATCGGCCCCGACGGCAAGGCTACTTTCGCCATCGTCCAGGCAGAGGATGAACTGGCGGCGATCGGCATGGTCATCGGTGCGGGATGGGCCGGGGCGCGCAGCATGACCGCGACCGCCGGGCCCGGCATTTCGCTGATGTCGGAGTTCGCCGGCCTGGCCTACTACGTGGAAGTCCCCGGCGTGATCTGGGACATTCAGCGCGTCGGTCCTTCCACTGGCCTGCCCACGCGCACTTCGCAAGGCGATATTCTTTCCACCGCCGTCCTCTCCCATGGCGATACCAAGCACATCATGCTGATTCCCTGCTCCGTCGAGGAGTGCTTCACCATGGCCACCGATGCCTTCAATCTCGCCGAGCAATTCCAGACGCTGGTGTTCGTCATGTCTGATCTTGATCTCGGCATGAACAACTGGATGTCCGATCCCTTTCCTTATCCCACCGCGCCCATCCAGCGCGGCAAAGTACTCAGCAAGGAGGATCTCGATCGCCTGGGCGGATTCGCCCGCTACAAAGACGTCGACGGCGATGGCATCGGCTATCGCACCCTGCCCGGCACCCAACATCCCGCGGCCGCCTACTTCGCTCGCGGCAGCGGCCACAACGAGAAGGCGCAATACAGCGAACGCGCCGACGATTTCGAAAACAACCTGGAACGCCTGAACCGCAAGTTCGAAACCGCGCGTTCCTTCGTTCCCCGGCCTGAGATCAGCAAAGGCAACAACGCCGGGGGTGAAAAAGTAAAGACCGGCATCATCGGCTACGGCACCTCTCACTGGGGGATTACCGAGAGTCGCGACCAGCTCCGCGACGAATACAAGATTGAAACCGACTACCTGCGCTTGCGGGCCTATCCCTTTACCCGTGAAGTGCACGACTTCATCGAGCAGCACGAGCGCATCTACGTCGTCGAACAGAATCGCGATGCGCAGATGCTCAGCCTGCTCAAGCTCGATGTGAAGCCGGAGCTGACCACCCGCCTGCGCAGCATCGCCCATATCACCGGACTGCCGCTCGATGCGCGGTCCATCACGGATGAATTGACCTCGATGGAGGGAAAGTGAGCGGCATCACCATAGGCCATGGAGGGGCGGACGCCCCCGTCCGCCCAGGAAGGTCCCCGGACGAGGGCGTCCGGGGCTCCCGTCGAAACACCAGAACGGAGACCGAATAAAATGTCGACCACCACTGTTGAGCCCGGCGCAGCCGTACCTGGCCCCAAGACCAACCGCATCGGCCTCACCGTCATTGACTACAAGGGCGGCAAGACCACGCTGTGCGCCGGCTGCGGCCACAACGCGATTTCCGAGCGCATCATCGAAGCCATGTTCGAGATGGGCGTCGAGCCCGAGTTTGTCATCAAGCCCAGTGGCATCGGCTGTTCGTCAAAAACTCCCGCCTACTTCATGAGCCGCTCCCACAGCTTCAACGCGGTCCACGGACGCATGGCGTCGGTCGCCACCGGAGCCTTGCTGGCCAATCGCAAGCTCATCTGCATCGGCGTCTCGGGCGACGGCGACACCGCCTCCATCGGCATCGGCCAGTTCGTTCACCTCATGCGCCGCAACCTGCCCATCATTTACATCATCGAAGACAACGGCGTGTACGGCCTCACCAAGGGCCAGTTCTCCGCCACAGCCGACCTGGGCTCGAAATTGAAGTCGGGAGTTGTCAACGACCTGCCACCCATCGACACCTGCGCCCTCGCCATTCAACTTGGCGCGACCCTGGTCGGCCGCTCCTTCTCCGGCGACAAGCGCCAGTTGAGCGCCATGCTGAAGGCCGCCATCGCGCATAAGGGCACGGTCATGCTCGACGTCGTCTCGCCCTGCGTCACCTTCAACGATCATGAAGGCTCGACTAAGTCCTACAAGTACGTGAAGGAGCACGAGGAGATCCTGCAGGAACTCAGTTTCATTTCGGCATTCGAGGAAATTGACGTGGAGTACGACCCCGGGTCGACCGTGGAAGTGACCATGCACGACGGCTCGCGCCTGCACCTGCGCAAGCTGGAAGAGGACTACGACCCGACGAATAAGGTTCGAGCGCTCACCCGCCTTACCGAAGCGCACGACAAGGGCGAGGTCCTGACCGGTGTGTTCTACGTCAATCCGACCGCGCCCAACTTCATTGACATGCTGAACGTTGTGGATCAACCCCTAGCCACGTTACCCGATTCCGTAACCCGCCCCGACAAGGCCGCGCTGGACGCGGTGATGGAGGAGTTGCGTTAGTCAGCACGCGTTACTCAGCATCCTGCATAGTTCTTGTCATTCCGAACCGGCTTCAGCCGGCGAGGAAGCTGCTTTTCTTCACGGCCGCTTGCAAGGCCCACACCCTTGTCGCGCTCTTTGCGACAGGGTGGGGATTTCGATGTCACTGTCGGCGGCGCTCCCGCTACACGCTCTTCAGTTCCGGTTCCCCGCTGTGTTCCGGATTCTCCCCCGGCTCGGGAAAGTCAGTGTCCGCATCCTTCAGCATGGGGTCCTGATCGCGGTGCCCTAACTGCTTTTCCATGCCAATGTTGCCCGGAATCTTGTGATCTTCCGCCTCAGTAGCGCCCTTCCCCGTGTCCTGATCGTGTCGGTTTAAGAGCATCATTCCACCTCGTATGATCGGGCAGCGGCGTAAGAAATGGAAATGAGAGCCGCCCTGGCCTTCACTTTATCACTGGAGCTTTGCCCGGAAAATAACTAAAGTGCGATAGGCAAGACTTGACCTTGCACACCAGGCCGTCGGCTGGAGCGCTACCGTCAGACAGACCCTTGGCAGGGGCTTTCAGCGCAATCGCCTCTCTGCGAAGCGAGTTTTCAAAGCCATTCAGGTTCAGGGAAGTTACAGAATCGTGCGCATTTCACATCGATAAGGAGAACCGGTGATGCGACCTTCGAGGATTCCTGCCTGCTTCCTCATCATCCTGGAGCTTTGCGCCTTGGCCCCGAGAATTTCTGCACAGACGCCTGCATCGCGCCAGCGCATCGTAATTGCTGCCAGCGCCGTGCTGGATGGCAGGGGTCAGACATTGCACGACGTTCGCATCGTGATCGAGGACTCAAAGATTGTTGCGATCAATCACGGCACCGACGGGCCGGTAGATTACGATCTGCGCGGCCTCACGGTGTTGCCGGGTTGGATTGACGCGCACGTGCATATCACGTGGAGCTTCGGCAAGGATGGGAAAAATGCGGGCACCGAAGGGACAACACAGGAAGATGCCTACCGGGCGGCCTCGAATGCATGGGTGACTCTGATGGCTGGATTCACAACGGTGCAGAGTGTGGGTGCGCCCAACGATGTCCCGTTGCGGGATGCGATCTCGCGGGGAATTCTGCCTGGGCCACGCATCCTCACTGCTGTCGAGCCCCTCGAAGGACGAGGCGATGCCACCGGAACACCCGATGAGATTCGCGCATTTGTGAGAAAGCAGAAGGCAGCCGGTGCAGACCTGATCAAGATCTTCGCCTCGAAGTCCATACGGCAGGGTGGAGGAATGACTCTTTCGCAGGAACAATTGAACGCGGCTTGCGATGAAGCCAAAAAGCAGGGACTGCGCACGCTCGTGCACGCGTACAAGGAGGCGGTGCGCGCTGCGACTCTCGCAGGATGCACTGAAATCGAGCACGGCACGCTGGCGACCGATGACGACCTGAAATTGATGGCGGAAAAAGGCACTTATCTGGACCCGCAAGCCGGGTTGGTCATTGAGAACTACCTGCTCAACAAGGAAAAGTATCTCGGCACCTCCGGCTACACGGCGGAGGGATTCACTGCGATGGAAAAGATCCTGCCCATCGATCACGAGATCGTCCAGCACGCGGCGAAAACTCCGGGGCTGAAAATGGTTTTCGGCACCGACGCGGTGGCGGGCGCACACGGGCGCAATGCCGAGGAGTTTATCGATCGCGTGCGTGACTCCGGTGTGGACCCGATGGCTGCGATGGTCTCCGCCAATTCGCTGGGTGCTGAAGCGCTCGGCATGGGCGATCAGATTGGCTCGATAGCTCCCGGCCTGCAGGCCGACATCATTGCGCTCGACGGAGATCCCTTAAAAGACATCACGGCCGTTCGGCGGGTAGTGTTTGTAATGAAGGGCGGCATTATTTATAAGAACTCCGCGCGCGGTGCCATTCCTTTTCATGCAGGCGTCCAGCCTTGATTTGACTCTCAGGTATGGCCTGCAGCAAATGAGAAGGTAATGCACGAACCGCCGATTCCGTTGCCGCTCGATCAGTGTCCGAGGAAGTGTTCCAGCGACTCGACATCGCTTTGGGCCAAATCCATATATTTCTTGGCCTTCTGCGCGTCGCCGCTCTGAAGCGCACTTTGCGCTTTTGCCAGGTTGTTTTTCATGCTCGCCTGTTTCGCGACTATGTCCCCGCGCAGACCGTAGCCCGCGGCATTCTGCTGTTGTTGCAAACGGTCCAGGCTGGCGTTCACCGCGGCGGCTCGGTTGGAAAGCTGATCCACCTCATGCTCCAACTCATCTGGGTCCGCGGGCGGGTTCGCGGCGTTGCTTGGGGGAGCGGCTACGCCCTGGTTCGATTGGGCGCTGTTGTCAGCCTCCCGGAGTGCGGCCGGGACTGCCGGCCCTGTGCCGCTTTTCTTGCCGGCCAGTTTCCGAGGATGAGCATCCGGAGGTGGGCTGGGCATCGAATTGCCTTGTGCTGGATTCGCGCCTTCCACGCCAGGGGACATCGCTGGGGTGGCAGCCTGCTGCGGCGACGAATTCGAATCCGCAGAGCCAGCTGCTGGAACCGGTGCTGGAACAGGCGCTGGAACAGGAGCAGCGGGTTGCTGGCCTCCTTCCTGTGAGCCGGCAATCATGCTCTGGGCGGAATTGGATTGTGGCTGGGAGGGAGCGGTTTTAGCTTGCGTTTTGCTCCGGCGCGGTACGTAAATTCCCGCCGCAACCAGAACCACCAGCACGATCAACGCTCCCAGCGTCATGTATAAGCCACGATGACTGCCCGGTTGCGCCGGCGGCATGGGAATGGAAGGTGTGGCTGGACCGGCGGCCGCTTTGGCGCCCTGCGCTTGAACCGGAATGGCGGTCTGTGGAGTCGCCGTGACCGCGGGTTGTGACAATGGAGGGGGGAGAATGTTATCCACGGTGGCAGCCTCAGAAGCGCTCGATACGGCGGCTTGCGATGCCGAGGGAGCGATGCGCACACTGCTCAACGCATTGCGGAACGCGTCCGCTGTCTGAAAGCGCTGCGCCGGGTCTTTGGCAATGGCCATGAGAATGATTTCATTCAGCGCCGCGGGTAATCCTGGCTGTATCTCCACCGGTGGCTTCGGCGCTTCTTTCACGTGAGCCGCCATGACGGAGTAGTCGCTGGTTGCCTGAAACGGCCGCTGACCAGTCACCATTTCGTACAGCGATACACCCACGGAATACAAGTCCGAGCGCGCATCGGTAGCTTCACCCTTCACTTGCTCCGGCGACATATAGCCCAACGATCCCAGCGTGGTGCCGGTCATGGTCAGACTGCGTTCCTCGCCGGCGCGCGCAATCCCAAAGTCCATGAGCTTTACCACTCCCTCAGGGGTCAGCATCATGTTGGCAGGCTTGATGTCGCGGTGGATCACATGCTGCTGGTGCGCGTAACTCAGCGCGCTCAGCACTTGGGCGATGTAATTCACCGCCTCGGCCGCGGGTATCGGACCATGTTCCAGGCGCTCGGCCAGGGTGGTGCCTTCGACGTACTCCATAATCATCACCAACTGGTTGTCAGCGGTGAAGGCGGTGCGCAGCGCCGCAATATTGGGATGGTTCAGGCTGGCCATGAGCTTGATCTCGCGCAGGAAGCGAGCCGCCAGTTCCTGCCGTCCCGCGAGGTCGGGAAGCAGAACCTTCATGGCGTCGATGCGATCTGAAATGACGTTTCGCACCCGGTAAACCCTCCCCATGCCGCCGCTGCCCAACTCGTTGAGAATCTGGTAGTCGCCAATCCGCTTGCCAGTTTCTTCGCTCATACCCAGGGCTCCTTGTCTACTTACGGAAAATCAGGGTTCCCATTCCCATAGGAACAGACTTCTTCGGGGTCGTAATTATCCTTCGCAACCGGCCAGGGGTCAAGGTTTTCGAGGGAGTTTTTTTCGGCAGGATGCGCTGGCGCAGCCCTCAAATCCGCGTAATTGGCTGACTTTTAATGAGCTTGAGGGTCACTCAGTGATCGTTTCCCATCGCGTTCTAGCTACGCTCAGCTTGTATTTGGCGATATTCAGATTTTTCGTGGCTTTCTCCTGCATCGCTTTCCAGGTCTCGGGTTGCGCCGCGCTCCCGGTGCGCAAAATTCTGATGTTGGTTTCAGCCTCCCCGGCATAGAGCGAGGCTGCTCCCATGTTCTCGGCAACAATTTGATCGATAGCATTGGCACGCTGGGTCGCGATGCCGAAGTCGGCAGGGAGAATCCTGATCTCATCCGGCAGTTGCGGATACGCGTCCGAACCGATTCGCTTGAGCCAATCCTCAACTGTGTGGATCGCAACCTTAAGCTGCAGGTTCACCGTGGCCAGGTCCGCAGCTCGCTGCTGGCCCATCTGCTTCTGCAAAATCGCGAGCGTCTCCGCCGCAATTTCCGCCTGCCGAGTTGACGCCGCGACCTGTTCCCGACTCGCATCAGCCTGCCGCTTTGCGTGCCATGCGTAGTAAATGTTGATCCCGGCAAGGACCAGAACCAGCAGCACGTTGGCGACGGCCGCATAGGCCATCACTTGATTCACGCTCAGTCCGAATGCCTGCTCCGGCATAGCCGCCCTCAACGAACGTAAAGTATAGACCGTGAGCCTCCAGCTGCGCTGCGGTAACGTGCAGCTCTTGCCAACGCGCCCAACCGGACGGAGTCATGCACGAACCGGACTACAGTGAGGCAATCAGGCCATAGTTGGCGAGAAATCGCGGTAACATTCACTGACGCTGTGACTGGGGATTTTGAGTGCTAGCGCTGATAAGAACACTCACAGCTAGGCAGCAAGCGAAAAGCAGGGATTATGAGTGCTACTGCAGCTTCACGTACTCGGCCTTAGCTTGCTTGAGGACGGGAATGTCGGGGTCCGCGTCTTTCCAGAGCGCAGATAAAGCTGGACAAAGCCATCCCTCAACGCCTAACAGCCCGTGGTGCAAGCGAGATTCGTATCAGGGCACGCCTTCAGGCGTGCCGCAACCGCTTTGAATTCGAGTTTCACCACAGGCTGCTAACGCCAGAATCGATGTCGCTGACCTAATGCACGGCTGAAGCCGCGCCTTTTCAAGCCATCGAATCCAAGAATCCCTACCAGATAACTTTCGCCGCGATCTGGATATGACGCGAGCCGCCTGAGCCGATGACCGGGTTCGCGGCTGCTACGTCGGGCGTGTAAACGACCGTTCCCACGGTGCTCGGTGCGGAAAGGTCGGTGTTCATCGTGAACACGTCGAAGTTGGCGTGGTTGAGGATGTTGAACATCTCGCCGCGAAGCTGCAGCTTGAAACGCTCGCCCAGCCGGAAGATTTTTGACACGCCCATATCCCAGTTCGCGAAGCTGGGGCCGCGGAACATGTTGCGGCCCATGTCGCCCTGGCTTCCCAGAGCCGGCGGCGTTATAACCGCGCCTCCCGAAACGTAGCATCCCAGGTCATATCCATTGGGACCGCCCAGATTGTCCGCTGCACCGACGCCGCCGGTTGCATAAGCCTGACTGACGCAGGCCTGGGCCGCCGGCGTGTTACCGCTGATCACATCGTTGGTGATGGGATCGAAATTGAAAGGAGAGGCGGCCGCATCAGGATTTACGTAAGGCAGTGGTGCAATCTGCGACCAGTGAATGTTCCTGGCCGGCCCGGTCATGTTCCACCGGTCGTTATATTCGCCGGTGAGACTCATGTCATCGTTGAAGTCCCCAAGAGTGTAGGGTTCGCCGCCCTGCAGGTTCACAATGCTCGTGACTTGCCAGCCTTCCAGCAGTTGCGATCGCGTCTTCATGGAAGGCAAGTCATAAGTAATCGAGAGCGTGAAGCGGTGCCGGATATCGAAATCGCTGTTGCCGCGTTCTTCGTTGTAGTTGTTGCTGTCCGGAGGGACCCCGGCCAGGTTGCTCGTGGCCGTGTCGATCGCGTGCGCATAGGTGTAGCCCGCCAGGAGGTACAGACCGTGCGAGTAGCGCTTGGTAAGTGTGACTTGCAGGGAGTTGTAAGCCGAGTTGGATCGATTGCCGAGATAATTGAAAAACCCAAGCCAGGGGAAGCATGGTCCGCCGAAGCCCTGTCCACCCTCCGATACGGGACAGTTTGTAGCCAATGGGCGGCCAATCGTCTCCGATCCGTCATCATAGAGCGGGTTGACCTGGTTGGTATCGGTCACGCTGTAGAGATGCACGCCGTGATTGGCAACATAAGCGACCTGCAGCAGGGCAGTCGGTGTGAGGGCTTGCTGCACGTTCAAGTTCCAATTCATGACGTATGGGGTCTTCAGGTGCGGGTCGACGGCAAAGATGTTGCACTGGCTGCTGACGCTGCAGACGTTCCCCGAGGTGGCGGCATTGGGAAAGATCGTGGGCGACTGGTTCGGCGCCAGCCAGCTGATCTGCGTACCGTCGCTCGACGCCTGCAAGAAGGCCGTGATCGTTCCGGTCGGTTTCTGCTGAACCCCGTTGGCGTCGAGGTAAGGCACTCCGGTCGGATTCAGGTTGAGGCCTCCGCCGTTGAACATAAAAGTGCGGATGGAGGGCTGCTCGTAGATGATGCCGTAGCCGGAGCAAACGACAGTTTTTCCGGTGCCGAACACATCCCAGGCAAGGCCAATGCGAGGCGAGAAGTTGTTGTAATTCGTGGGATACGGGGAACTGATGCCCTGGCCGACCTGGACGAGTCCGCTCGGCGAGGTCGGATCGTAATTGGCCAGCAGGTTGCGGGAGTCCTTGATCGGATTGGTGATGTCGTAGCGGAGTCCGAGATTGAGCGTGACGCGCGGGGTCACCTTCACGTCGTCTTCGAAGAAGAAGCCCATGGCTCTTTGGCTGACGTCCCGTTTGGGATCTCCGTAGAGGAACTGCCAGCGCCGGACGTCTCCGTCCAGAAAATTCCAGAGATGGCGGAAGTCTACGCGTCCCCGGCCATTGCCCGCGCGATAGTAGTTGACGTCCCCATAGTGGAATGTGCCGCCAAATCGAAGCGTTTGTCTGCCGCGAGTGTAGGAGGCTGTATCTGCGAAGCTGTAGGTCTTGCTGGGAGTTGTTTCCAGGGGCCAACTGGAATTCCCGCCCATGTAGTTGAATTCTTCGCCGATGCCGATGCGCGGAAATCCGAACAGCCGGGGATCAGTGACTCCCGTATTCAGGCCGTACCCACTCAATGGATTGACGTTGTGATCGATGGGGAAAATGGCCTCGTTGAAGGTGTTGTAGCTGAAGCGGACTTCGTTGGACCAGGCCGAATTCGGATTGGAGGCCCAGTTTACTCCAAAGACCTGGGTGATCGGACTGGTGGTTGAGAGCCACTCCGGGCGAAGCGGGATGGTATCTTCCTCCGATTGCGCTGTATTGCCGTAGATAAAGCGCGCGCTCAGGACGTTCTTCTTGTTCAGGACGTAGTCGGTTTTGGCGACCAGATTGTCTCCCCGGTTGTGGTTCACAAAATCAAAATTGATGGCCGCCGGATCGCTTTGCGACATGGTGAAGCCGGGATTGGGAAGAAATAGCGACGTGAGTTGCTGGCTTAAAGGAGTGAGAGTGCACGTCCCGATGTTGTCATAATTTGCCTGGCAGTAGGCAGTACTAGTTGCGGAGTTGACATACGAGATCGCATCCGGAACGCTGTAGAGGGCCGAATTGGGGCTGCCATCGGGATTCGCGATTCCGCCGGGGATCTGGCTCGCCAATGAAACCGTCACGGGACTGTCCGTGACTCCCGGATTCCCCACCTTGTCGCGGATGCCTTCGTAGTTCACGAAGTAAAACCAGCGATCCTTCTTGATCGGGCCGCCGATGGATGCTCCGAACTCGTGCATGAGCAATGCAGCAACCGGCTGGGGCGCGGGATTGAAATAGTTGCGCGCGTCGAAGGCGGAGTTGCGGCTGAAATAGTAGGCCGAGCCGTGGATATCGTTGGTCCCGGACTTGATGCCGATGTTCATCACCACGCCCGGTTTGACGCTATAGTCTGCGGTGGGGCTCTCTTGCGTATTGAACTCCTGAATCGCATCCAGGGGCAGGAAACTTGCCGGGGTGCCCTGGATACCGGCCTCGTTCGCGACGCCTTCGCCGTAATAGGCATCGTTGTCGTCGGCGCCATCGATGAAAAAGTTGTTGTCGTCCGCGCGGTTGCCATTGGACGTGATGGACTGAAATCCGCCGCCCGGCGTGCGCTGCACTCCGGGATGCAGTTCAAGCAGGTTCTGGAAATCACGCCCTTCCACGGGAAGTTCGGAAATGGCCTTGTTCGAGAGCACGCCGTTCAGGGTGGCATCCGAGGTGTCAACCAGGGATCCCTCGGCGCTGACCTCAGTCGTTTCGGTGACGGCGCCCGGCTGAAGCTTGAGATCGATGCGGACATCACGCGAGACCTCAAGAACAAATTGGGTGCTGACGGCCTTCTTGAATCCCTGGGCTTCGGCGGCTACCGTGTAAGGCCCGGGAGCCAAGTTCGGAGCGACGTATTCGCCCGCGCTGGTAGTGACCAGCTGGCGGCTCACGTTGGTGGCTGCGTTCGTGATTGTGACCTTGGCTCCGACAATCACCGCGCCGGTCTGGTCAGACACCGTCCCTAGGATGCGGCCCTGCGAAGTCTGCGACAGGAGAACATCTGCGAAAAGCAGAACTATTCCGATCATGAATACTATGAATCGCATCGCCTTCATAACACCTCCTTGCCAAACTTCCAGCACGTGCAGCAGCCGACTCCGAGGCGCCGGCGGTTGTCGCCTTCATGAAATCACCTGGTGTTGAACCGTGCACTCGAACCAACAAGCACACACAACATTGCGGTTGTTGTCAATGCTTCTGGTCACATTGAATCAGCCAGCAGTTCGGAAAATCCGGCGTCAGCCGGCGATAAATCTCGTCTTCACTCATTGAGGGGCTTGGAGTGTTACCGCCGATAACGACAGTTGATAACGACAGTGGACCAGTTGACTTCCGCCGTGCCCATCATCCAGTCGCGGAGGACGCTTCGGGATGAGCCAAGCGGAACCCACGCGGCTCTGCCCCGCTACGCTTCTGATCTGCCCGCGGATAGAGGCCCAGGCGAACGGTCGTTGCTAAGTTAAGAATCGCGATCGAGCAACGTGATGGTCTTATCGATTCCAATACTCGACCGAAAGCTCCAAGCCACTCGGTGACTTCAGCCATCAAGACCCTGGCAGAATCAGAGGGGGCGCGATCCGGCCCTCGCGAGCCAGAAAAAGCGCCACCTCCGTTTTTCCCGATCCAAACAAAAGGAACTGGGGGGTAGTACCAGATTGACAGCTCTCTTTTCCGCCGAGCTCAGGCCAGGTCGTAGCGGTCAAGGTTCATCACCTTGTTCCACGCCGCCACGAAGTCCTTCACAAATGCCTCCTTCGAGTCGTCACATGCGTAGACTTCCGCGATTGCCCGCAGCTGCGAGTTCGAACCGAAGATGAGATCGACGCGCGTGCCGGTCCACTTGATTTTGCCGGTTGTCCGATCGCGCCCCTCATACACGCCTTCGGATGCAGAGGAGGGTTCCCACTTCGTATTCATGTCGAGCAGGTTGACGAAGAAATCATTCGTCAGCGTCTCGGGCCGCTTGGTGAAGACGCCGTGTTTGGCCTGCCCGAAGTTCGCATTCAGGGCGCGCATTCCGCCGACGAGAACCGTCATCTCGGGGGCAGTCAGCGTCAGCAACTGCGCCCGATCCACCAGCAACTCCTCAGCCGACATGACTTGCCCGCTGCGGAGATAGTTGCGGAACCCATCCGCGATCGGCTCCATTACAGCGAAGGAGTGCACGTCGGTCTGCTTCTGCGAAGCATCCGTACGCCCCGGCGAGAAGGGAACCTTCACCTTGTGCCCGGCCTTTTTCGCAGCTTCCTCGACGGCTGCGCAGCCGCCCAGAACGATCAGGTCGGCCAGCGAGGCCTTCTTCCCTTTGTTCCCGTTGGACCTGTTCCCGTTGGATCGGGAGCTGTTGAACTCCTTTTGGATCGCCTCCAGCTTCTTGAGAACCTTCGCCAGTTCGGCCGGTTGGTTCACTTCCCAATCCTTTTGTGGCGCGAGGCGAATGCGCGCCCCGTTCGCCCCACCCCGCTTGTCGGAGCCGCGGAACGAAGCCGCCGATGCCCAGGCAGTTGTCACCAGTTGGGAGATCGACAGTCCGGACTTGAGGATCTTCGCCTTCAGCGCAGCCATCTCCTTCTCCCCGATCAATTTATGATCCACCGCGGGAACCGGGTCTTGCCACAGCTGGGGCTCCTTCGGAACCAGCGGGCCAAGGTACCGCGAGATCGGCCCCATGTCGCGGTGCGTCAGCTTGAACCACGCCCGCGCAAACGCGTCTGCCAACTGATCCGGGTGCTCGTAGAAGCGCCGTGAAATCTTTTCGTAAGCCGGGTCGAACCGCAAGCTGAGGTCAGTGGTCAGCATGGATGGCGCGTGATGCTTTGACGGATCCTGCGCATCCGGCACCCTACCGGCGCCTGCGCCATTCTTCGGTGTCCACTGATGCGCACCAGCCGGACTCTTGGTCAGTTCCCATTCATATTTGAAAAGGTTCTCGAAGTAGTTGTTGCTCCACTTCGTAGGCGTTGTGGTCCAAATGACTTCCAGGCCGCTGCCGATCGCGTCATCCCCGCTGCCCGTGCCAAATATGTTCTTCCAGCCGAGGCCCTGCTCCTCGATGCCGGCGGCTTCCGGCACTGGGCCGACATACTTGCTCGGATCGGCAGCGCCGTGGGTTTTGCCGAAAGTGTGACCGCCGGCAATGAGCGCAACCGTCTCCTCGTCATTCATCGCCATGCGGGCGAAAGTCTCGCGGATATCCCGCGCCGCGGCAATCGGATCCGGCTTTCCATTCGGCCCTTCCGGATTCACATAGATCAGACCCATTTGCACGGCAGCCAGCGGATTCGCAAGATCACGGTCGCCGCTGTAGCGCTCGTCCGCCAGCCACTTGCCTTCAGGACCCCAGAAAATGTCCTCTTCTGGCTCCCAGACGTCCTCACGCCCGCCGCCAAAACCGAACGTCTTGAATCCCATCGACTCGAGGGCGACGTTGCCGGCTAGAATCATGAGGTCGGCCCAGGAGATTTTCCGCCCGTACTTCTGCTTGACCGGCCACAGCAGCCGGCGCGCCTTGTCGAGGTTCACGTTGTCCGGCCAGCTATTGAGCGGCGCAAAGCGCTGCTGACCGGCTCCGGCCCCGCCGCGGCCGTCGCCGATGCGGTACGTACCCGCGCTGTGCCACGCCATCCGAATGAACAGCGGCCCATAGTGGCCAAAGTCGGCCGGCCACCAATCCTGCGAGTCCGTCATCAGGGCGTGCAGGTCCTTGATCACCGCCTTCAGGTCGAGGCTCTTGAATTCCTTAGCGTAATTGAACTTCTTGTCCATCGGATCGGACAGGGGCGAGTGCTGGTGCAGGATCTTCAGGTTCAGCTGATTCGGCCACCAGTCGGCATTCGTCGCGGCCCCAGCTGCGGTCTGTGTGAACGGGCACTTCGCTTCGGTTGACATGATTGCTCCTTCTTTTAAGAAACTGTGACGAACTACGAACCCATCCTGAGTACGAGATGTTTTGCTTAGTTTTTTGCACGGCAGCGCCGGCAGAGGCCAAAAACCTCGACCAACGGCTGCGTCAGATCAAAGCCGTCCGGCACGTGCCGGGATAGCCGTTTCAAATCGATGAAGTCTCCTTCGATGTCCTGCACCGATTTACAGCGCGTGCAGACCAGGTGGTGATGCGGTTTGAGATTGCCGTCCACGCGCAACGTCGGCGCATGAGGACTGACCTCCCGCAGCAACCCGCACTCGATGAAAAGCCGCAGATTATTGTAGACCGTGGCCAGAGAAATGGATGGAATGCGGCGCCGGACCGCGGCGTAAATGTCTTCCGGGGAATAGTGTCCGTGGGAAGCGATGACGGCCGCATAGACCACCTGCCGCTGGTGCGTGACCGCCAAACCGTGCTTCGCGGCCCGTTCGCGGAACTGTTCATGGGTGAGGCGCATGATTATCGGATGAGAATCATTATAAAACGACCGGGAGCAGGGTCAACCGAAATCTTTCCCTGGGCCTCGAACTTTTGATCTCGAACCCGGCGGTTGGCCGCAAGACCAGGCTGTGGCTCAGTTACCATGACCGGCATCGGGGCCGCTTCTGGATGGATTGTCACCTGCCCAAGCGGCATCCCCGTTCAGTACGACCGGCAGATCCCTGAGACTATTCGCCCTCGGCGTTGTTTCCCGCAGCCCTGGCATTCTCTCCGCGCGTCGAAACTCCCAGCTTGCGCAGCCGTTCCCGCGCCTGCAGCGCTTCGGGCGAGTGCGGATAGCGCTGGATCAAGTGCCGCAACTCGCCGACCCCGTCATCCTGTTTGCCCAGTTCGATCAGGGCAAAGCCCTTTTTCAGTTCCGCTGAGGCCGCCTTGTTGCCGCTGGGAAAATTCTGCAGCACCTGATCGTAGTTCTGCGCCGCCTGCTGGTAGTTGCCCTGCCGGAACTGAACTTCTCCGAGATAGAAGTAGCAGTTCCCCGCCAGATCGGTGTTGGGATAGAACTTGATGTAATCCGAAAATTCCTGGGTGGCCAGATCATTCTTGGCCCCGTTGTAATCGCGCACGGCGTTGTTGTAGAGCACATCGGGAGGCGGAGCCTGCGCCAGGGCCTGCTGTTGTGCCTGCTGCTGGGCCTGCTGCGCCGCCTGACTTTGCTGCGCTGCCTGCATGTCTTCCAGTTGCTTGGTCACCTTGGCCAGCCGCACCTTGAGTTCGTCGAGCGTATCGTTGAGCGCCTGCATCTGTCCGGAAATCTGGTCGCTCCGCGTACCCGCGTCCGTCTGCTGCTTGGCCAGCGTCTGCTGCAGCGCATCGAGCGCGGCCGCTACTTTGTTCACCGCGTCGGTATCCTTTTCCACCAGGTTTTTCATGACGCCCATGCGCTCGTCAAAGCTGCGCTGCATGGCCGTCATTTGCTCCTGCAGTTGCTGCACCTGCGTCTGCAACTGGACCATTTCCTTGCTGACGCCCCGGGCCGCCGGTGCCCCGGTCCCCAGGACTGCCAGCACGGCGAAGAACACGAGAATACGATGTGGTTTCATAAAGATTCCCTGCCTATGGCAGTTTAGATGCCAGAGTACAGACGAAGAGCACACACGAAATGATTGTCCCATAGGTCTGGGATGATTCCGCGGAGAAAGGACTGCCCGGAATCGCAAGACACAACTGGCCGCATCGGGGCCCGGTGTGTTCCTTCATCCAGGCAACCCGTGCGCCACTCCGCGCAAGCAGGTGAGGGACGCCGCCCGCGGCGTCCCCCTCCAGTCTTCACTTCTGATAAACGAAATGGCCGCGGCGGTTCTGCTGCCAGCAAGCTTCGTTGCTCTCTGTGCAGAACGGTTTTTCCTTGCCGTAGCTGATCGTCTTGATGCGGCTGGCATTGATTCCGGCCGCCGTCAGCGCGTTCTTCACCGCGCTGGCGCGCTTGTCGCCCAGCGCCAGGTTGTACTCGGTCGAGCCGCGCTCGTCGCAGTGCCCTTCAACCGTGAAATTGATGTTGGCATGCTGACCCAGGAACTCCAAGTCGGCTTGCACCGATCCCTGCTGATCCGCCCGAATGTCGGACTTGTCGTAATCGAAGTAAACATCCTTGATGTTCTGGTTGAACAAGTCCTCGTCCGTCACCGTCGGCGGTGGAGGCGGCGGAGGCGGCGGCTGCGTTACCGTCAGGCGTGCCGTCGCTTCCTGCGTCCCGCCCGCACCCTTGGCCACCAGGTGATAGGTCGTCGAATCGTTCGGGGACACATTCTGCGAACCGTTGGCCTGCACGGCGCCGATGCCGTCGATGGAAACATCCGTCGCGTTGGTGGTCTGCCAGGTGAGTGACGCAGACTGTCCAGCCTGGATGCTGCTCGGGCTCACTGAAATTGAGGCTGTCGGAGCTGCCGGCGGCGGGGGCGGCGGCGGGGGTGGTGGCGGAGCCACTTTCTTCTTGCAAGCGCCAACCGCGAGAAGCGCAGCGAGGGAGAGGGCCAGGAACATCCATTTCATGCTCTTATGCTTCACTTTAATCCTCCTTACGGGGACCTCGATGATTGCTTTCGAGGTCAGACGAAATTATTTATTTATTTCCAACTCCAGTTCGGTTGCGAGTTACGACCAGAAAAAGTCAGTTGTTGAACCTTGCTGCCATCGGCCAGCATACTCCAAATCTCAGGACTTCCCGAGCGGTTCGATTGGAACACGATATGCCGGTTGTCCGGCGACCACGATGGAGAATCGTTGTGCCCGCCATCGTGCGTGAGCTGCACCCATTGTTTGCTCGCGATATCCATCAGGTAAATGTCCGATGACCCCGGCTCCCCCGGCCCGTATTTGCGCACCCAGGCGAAAACCAGAAACTGCCCGTTCGGCGACCAGTTCGGCGACACCGCATAGCCCTGATCGGTCAGCCGCTGCTGATTCGTGCCGTCGGCTCCCATGGTGTAGATCTGCGGCAGACCCGTCCGCCCGCTGGTGAAGGCAATTTGCGCATTGGTCTTGCGGTTCCACACCGGAGAGACATCGGGTCCCGATGAGTCAGTCATCCGCCGCGGATTGCCCCCGGAAGCATCCGCCACATAAATCTCCGGCGCGCCGGCGCGCGACGACGAAAACGCCAGCTTCAATCCGTCGCCCGACCACGCTGGCGACAGGTTCGTTCCCCCCAGGTGCGGAAAACTTACCAGCCGGTTCAGGTCGAGCGAGTACATCATGATTTCCCAGCCGGTCTTCGTAATCGCGCTGAACGCGATCCGCGATCCGTCGGGCGAGATGCGCGGCGAGAGCGAAATCGAATTGAAATGCGTGATCTCGTGCTGGTTGGACCCGTCGTAATCCATCGCCCAGATTTCCTTGTGCCCGCTCCGGTCGCTGACAAAATAAATCTGGCTCTCCGCGATGCCCGGGATGCCTCCGCCCAGCCGGTAAATAATCTCATCGGCAAACTTATGCGCCATCAACCGCGCCACCGCGTCGGTCGCCACATCCGTATACACCTTGCCCAGCACCTGCGGCGACTGGATGTTCTTCACATCGTACAGCCAGCCCTGTACCGTAAGCTGGCCAGAAGCCACTCCCAGGTTTCCGAAGGCCAGCATCGCCGCATTGGGAGGGGGAACATTCCAGGCCAGGAAATTCACTTCCGGGGGTTGTCCCGGCGTCTGCAACGGATAGAAACTCTTCGACACCAGCTCGACCACGCCCGAGACGTCCAGATCGTTCCACAGCGTGTCGTTGAAGGTCCTCAGCAAGGCGGCGTTTTGCGGGTCGCCGTTCGAGGGCTTGAAGTCGGCAACCGCCAGCCGGACCTTTTCCACTCCAAGACTCGTGCCCGTCTTGACCCAGTCCTGCGCCAGAAGGGGCGACGTGAGCAGGCAAAAGGAAAAAATCAGGACGAGCGCCAGCGTCCGGCCATCGAGCAGGTCCGGCCATCGCGAAATAATTGGTCTAGCGCTGTCGTCCATCCGCTCGGGGGAGGAACATACTCCGTACGACAATATCGTATAACGATATGAATTGCTTTGCAAGGCTTCGTCCTTCACACTAATGCTTTAGTTCGATCTCTCCAGCCTGCGTCATCCCGAAGTCCCGCGCTTTCACCAGCGGGACGAGGGATCTCGCGCGCTGCATCTTCTCGTGCTACGGGAGATCCCTCGCTCCGCTTGAAAAACGGCTGCGCCCGGGACGACGCCTCCGCAAGGAATTCACTCAGCTCTAACTTCACCTTTTGTAATCAAACCAGAACTCCACCGAAATCTTGCTTCCGGCATAGTCCATGGGCAACGGGCCGAAAGTATCGATGCGCTCGAGGGCGCGCTTGGCTGAAATATCTAACGAAGGCACGCCGCTGCTTTGCTCAATCTGCACATTGGCCGGATGCCCGTCCCTTTCCACGTCGAACGTAATGTACACTCGCTCCGCCGACGTAATTCTGGGATCAACCTCGTACTTCAACCAATTCTCCGCCACCTTCCGCTGGATCACCTGCACATACCACCCGTATTTGCTGCCGAAATCGCCGCCGCCTCCCGTGATCCCGAACCCGCCCTTCGCCCCGCCCGCGCTGAATGTGCCGTACGGCCCGCTCACCGGCCCGCCCTCCCCGAACGGAACCTGGTTGTTCTCTTCTTCCGGCGGAGCCTGTGCCTTCTCGGTGGCAGCCGTCTCCTGCTTCTTCCTCGGCTTGATTTTCGCGTTCTTCCCCTGAATCTCGATCGCGTCCGGCGCCTTCTCCTCGATCTTCGGCTCCGACTGCGTCAGCCCCTTCGATTGGTTGGCCAGTACGTTCTGGGTCTGGGCAGGATTCGACGGCAGCGGTACCGTGCTCACCAGTGTCGCCCCAATCGCTTCTCCCCCGCCACCGGCTCCCCAGGTCTCGCCGCCGGTTCGGTGGAGAAGCGCGGCGTAGACGAGCAGCATTACGGTCACCCCAACGTGCAGGCCGGCCGACCACGCCAGCGCGCGGCCCCAGCGTTCATGCTCGAAATAGATCTCAGCGTTTGCCGGCATTTTCGATGGGCTGCGTCACAATGCTGACGTTGCCGATCCCCGCTTGCTTCACCGCGTCCATCACCGTGGCGAAGGCCCCGAACGGCACATTTTCATCGGCCCGCACAAAGATGAACTGGTGGCGCGGATCGCGAATCTTTTGCCGCAGCATCTTCGCAATCTCGTTGATGTTGATCGCGTCGCTGCCCAGGAACACGCGTTGATCCTTGTTGATGGTGATGACCAGCCGCTCTTCCGTAATTTCGCGCACCGTCCGCGTCTTCGGCACGCTCACGTCAATTCCCGACTGCAACACCGGCGCCGTCACCATGAAAATGATCAGCAGCACCAGCACCACGTCGACCAGCGGAGTGATGTTGATATCGGCCAGAGCGGACTGCGTTCGCCCGTTGGAAGTTGTAAATGCCATCACCGCCTCACATCGGCCGGAACTTGCGCTGCCGCCTGGCTGTGCTCCACCGCGTTCAGAACTTCCAGGGAGAAGTCGTCGCCCCGCGCCGCCAACTCGCGAATGGACGCGCCAATCAGGTTATAGGCAATGACCGCCGGAATCGCCGCCGCCAATCCTGCAGCCGTGGTGATGAGGGCCTCCGAAATGCCCGGCGCCACCGCCCGCAAGGTCGCCGCGCCCGCCGTCCCCAGACCATGGAAGGCATCAATAATGCCCCACACCGTGCCGAACAGCCCCACAAACGGCGTCACCGCCGCGGTGATCGCCAGCCACGCCATATTGCGTTCCAGCCGGCTGATTTCTTCCGAGACTCCGATCTGCATCCCGCGCTGGATCGCCGTCAGATTTCGCAGCATGCCCGATGACACCACCTGCCGCTTGTATTCTTCAAATCCTCCCTCGAAGACCCCCACCAGCGGGCTGGGGCGGAATTGATCGGCCACCGCCGCAATATCCTGCAGCCGCTGTGCCTTGCGAAACGCGCGCACGAAACGCCCGCTCTGCATCCGCGCCCGCCGCAGCAGGCTCCACTTGGTCAGGATAATGGCCCACGAAATCAGGCTGAAGGCCGCCAGTGCCAGCAGCACGAGCTTGGCCACCGCACCAGTGTTCGAGATCATGTCGACGATTTCGCCGCCGACGAAAACTGCCAGCAAGGGGAGAAATTGCATCTGGTTTAGGAGAACGCCTTTTTTGATTATAGATGAACCGAAGCGCGCACTTTCCCGCACGTATCCGATCCGGCAACGCTGTCGCGCGGGTGCCCCACTTCTCGCCGCTTTTGCGAGAAGTGGGAATTTCGGATCCCGAGCCGCAATTCAAAACTTCAAGGTCCTGTCCGAGGGTTCCGGTTGCTGAACGCGAATTGCACCGTCATCGAATCCAGATACGGCGATTCCAGCGGGCTGAAGTGAAGATCCTTCACCTGAAAGACCACATAAAACCCGTCCACTTTCATGATCCGCTTGGCGCGGATCGGCACCGGCCCAAACGGATTCGGGGTCAGCCACCACAGGTTGTTCGCGGCGTCAGTCGAAGGCTGTTGCTCCGCCAGCAGAAGATTGTTGTAGATGCTGTGACGCAGGTCCCGCAATTTCACCCGCCACGAGGTAATCCTGTTATCGCCCTCCGGACCTTGCGGCGTAATCGTCAGCTCGTAGCGGTCATTGCCGGCAGTATCTTTGAGGAGTTCACGGTAGGTCGGGTTCTCGGGCGTCAGCCTGGCTTCAAACCTCTCTTCCTTAATTTGCGTCGTGCCCTTGCGGAAACTCTCCGCGTAAAACGCAGGTGGCGTGCGCTGCGCCTGCGAGAGGATCGCCCAGATTAGAGCCAGGCCCAAAGTTAACCCGGAGCGTTTCATTGGCGGTTCACTGCCTCGAGAGGATCCCCGCAGGCTGATGCCGGATTCAAGCATATTTTTTCCAGCCGCTCGCACAAGGCGTGCGCTGCAAGCCGGCTATTCCGGGCCAGCCGCGCCACTTGCGGCCAGAGCCACGGCCGCAGCCCGGCGAATAACAGGAAGCGCGCCTCCAGAAATCGGCCGCTGGAATCAACGAACCGCTCCAACCCCGGAAACACAAATTCAGAATCATCCGAAATCACTTTGACCGCGGCAAATCCCACGCCTCGCATTTCCGCCGCGCGCGCCACTGCAGCCGCCTCCATGTCCACCACCTGTGCCGCGAAGGCCTCTCGCAGCTTTTCCTTCTGCGCCGGACTGGCGACCGACACGAAACTGACCAGAACGCCTTCGCCGCGCTCCAAGCTGATGCTGCTGCCATCGCCCGCGTTCACCACCCGCCGCGGTTCGACCAGGCCCCCAACTTCGAGTTTCGGATCGAGCGCGCCGGCAAAGCCTGCCGAATAAATCATTTTCGGTGCGTAGACGGCGATCATGGCTTCCGTCGCCCGCCGCCCCGCTTCCGCACCCATCCCGCCGCAGACCAGGACGGCATCATTTTTCTCGAAGAAGCGGAACCTCCGGCCGTCCCATTCCTTCTCGCCCACGCGCCACTTCCTGATCAGCGGACGCACTTCCCGCTCCAGCGCGGCCACAATCCCGATTCTAGACATACCCGTTGGTCCGGAACCACTCGACCGCGCGTCGCAGCGCATCCTCGACCGGGACAATTTTCCAACCCAGCTCACGTTCCGCCTTGGCCGAACTGGCAAACATCATTTTGCGGCCGATGCGCACCGTGTCTATCGTGGCGCGTGGCTCGCGATTCAGCAGCCACCCGGTGATGGCTTCATCCACTACCCCCGCGGCAAACGCAACCACGTACGGTAGTTTCACGGTAGGCGAAGGCAAGCCGGTAATCTCGCCCAGCTTGTCGAGAGTCTGCTTCAACGTCAGATTCTCGCCGCCCAAAATGTAGCGCTCGCCCGATCTTCCTCGTTCGAACGCGGCGATGTGCCCGCGCGCGCACTCCTTCACGTCCACCAGGTTCAGCCCGGTCTCGACGTACGCGGGAAATTTGCGCTTCAGAAAATCCAGCACGATGCGGCCAGTCGGCGTCGGCTTCACGTCCTGCTCTCCGACGGGCGTGGTCGGATTCACCGTCACCACATCCATCCCGCTGCGCCCGGCTTCCATCGCGATCTGCTCCGACATGAATTTCGAGCGCTTGTAGGGACCAATCATGTTGGCCAGTGAAACCGGCGAATCTTCGTTGGCACTAGAGCCGTCATCCGTGAATCCTATGGTCGCCACGCTGGAGGTGTGCACCACGCGCCGCACTCCGTTCTTGCGCGCCGCTTCCAGAATCGCTCGCGTGCCCTCGACGTTCAACCGGTACATTTCTGCGGGATCGCGCACCCAGAGCCGGTAGTCCGCCGCCACATGAAAGACCGCCTCGCAGCCCGACATGGCTTTTTCGAGCGAGGCCGCGTCGCGCAGATCCCCGGTCGCGGTCTCCGCCTTGGTGCCCGGGGAAAGCAGCCCTTCCAGATTTTTCAGATTGCTCGTCGGGCGCACCAGCAGGCGCAGCTCTGCGCCCTGGTCGGCCAGAACGCGAGCGACGTGGGAGCCTAGGAATCCGGTTGCGCCAGTGACAAATACTTTCAAGGCAGTTCTCAGTTGTCAGTTGCCAGTTGTCAGCTAAACACAGGATCTGCCGCCGGAATAGTGAGAACTGGCAACTGGCAACTAGCTCTGCTTCTCCATCACCTTGGCGTACGTCGTCAGCGCCAGCAGCGGGAAATACTCCCGGTACAGGTGATACATCAGATAAAACACGCGCGGAAATCCGGTGCCGGTGAAATATTCCTCATCCCACGACCCGTCTTTTTTTTGTGTGCGCAGCAGGTAGGCAATTCCGCGGGCCACCGAATCGCTGCGCGTGTCGTTCGCGGCCAGCAGTCCCAGGATCGCCCACGCCGTCTGCGACGGCGTACTGTCGCCCTGCCCGCACAGGCTCGGATCATCGTACGATCCCACCGTTTCGCCCCAGCCGCCGTCCGGGTTCTGCACCATGCGCAGCCACTCCGCGCCCTGCTGGATGCAGGGTTCGTGCAGATCCATCCCGATCGCCTCCAGCCCGCGCAGCACCAGCGCCGTGCCGTAGATGTAATTCACTCCCCAGCGCCCGAACCAGCTTCCATCCGGCTGCTGCTCCTGGCGGACGAACTGGATCGCCCGCTTCACCGCCGGATGGTTCTGGTCATAGCCGTAAGTCGCCAGCATTTCCAGAATGCGTCCCGTGATGTCCACCGTGGGAGGATCGAGCATGGCGTTATGGTCGGCAAAGGGAATGTACTGGAAAATCATGCGGTCGTTGTCTTTGTCGAATGACGCCCAGCCGCCGTTCTTGCACTGCATGGAGAAGATCCAGTCGATGGCCCGCTGCACCGATTCGCGCTGGTAACGCCCGTTGGGATGCTCCACCCGGCTCAGCGCCAGGCAAACCATCGCACTATCGTCCACATCCGGATAGTGCTCGTTATTGAATTCGAAATACCAGCCTCCCGGCTGTCCCTTTTTGTTCTTGATCTTCCAGTCGCCGACGTTGCGCACCTGCTTCTGCAGAATCCAGTCGGCGCACTTCACCAGCCGCGGATCATCCGCCGGCACACCGGCCTCGCCCAGGGCGAACAGCGCGTAGGCCGTGTCCCACACCGGCGACATGCAGGGTTGCATGCGGAATGTGTCTTCCTCTTCAATGCCCAGCTTCTCGAACTCGTCGAGCGCGCGGATCACCTGCGGATCGTCCAGCGAATATCCCAGGCAGCGCAGCGCAATAATCGCGTTCAACATTGAGGGATAAATCGCGCCCAGGCCGTCGCTCATTTCGAAACGCGCCAGCATCCATTTCTCCGCGTGCTTCAACGCGATCGAACGCAGCGGCCGCACGTGCACCCGTTCCAGCCAGTGCGTGATGCGGTCGATCACCAGAAAAAAATTCCGCCAAGAAATCAGCTTCTTTGCCCAATGCAGGTGCATGCGCGACTTCTGCATGCCCCCGACAAACAGTTCTTCCACTCCCATTTCCCGCGGAATTTTCTTGAACGGCTTCTTGGCGTAGCAGATAGACAGCGGCACCAGGATGGCCCGCGACCACGAAGAAATCTCGTAGATATTGAACCAGAACCAGTTGGGAAACAGCACAATCTCGGGCGGAATCGCCGGCACCGCGTCGTAATCGTATTGCCCGAAGAAACACAGATAAATCTTGGTGAAGGTATTGACTTCGGTGACCCCGCCCATCTCCAGAATTTTTTTCTTTGCCCGCTGCAGCGCGGGATGGTCGGCGGTATATCCTGCCAGCTTCAGCCCGAAGTACGCCTTCACCGATGCGCTGGTGTTCGACGGTCCGCCGGCGTAGATGCTCCATCCGCCGTCTTCGTTTTGATGGCGCAGAATCCAGTTCGCGGCCTTCTGGAAACGCTCTTCCGTGCCCGTCCCCAGTAGCTTGTGCAGCAGGATGTAATCCGATTCCAGGGTGGTATCGGCTTCGAGTTCACCACACCAGTAGCCTTGTTCGTGCTGCTGGGAGAAAAGATATTTGCGGGCGGCGGCAACGGCCGAGCCCACGCGGCTCGCCAGTTCTTCAATTTTGCCGAAGCGGAGTTGTGGGTTCGAACCTGCGGCTGCGGAAGCGACTTTGGAATCGGGGGAGTCCTTGTCCATCAGTTCACTGCTCCAGTTGCAAAAACCATTTCACCACGGAGGCACGGAGGCGCGGCGAAAGCATCTCCAGATTGCCGATTTTCGGTTGCCGATTTCCGATTGAACACCCCCGGCGCGTTCAGCCCTTTCAATCGGCAATCGAAGATCGAAAATCGGAAATTCTCCGTGACTCCGTGGTGAATCATGCAGCTCGCTAATCCGCGCTCACCGCCGGAGCGGCCGCGATGGCCTCCACGATCTCCGGTGGCAGCCCGAAGCGCACATTCTCCGGCATCACTTCCAGTTCCTGCACGTTACTGAAACCCTTGCCGCGCAGGAACGCGATCGTTTCTTCCACCAGGCACTCCGGCGCCGAGGCTCCGGCCGTCAGCGCAATGGTCTTCACGCCTTTCAGCCACTCGGCTTCAATATCGTTGCAGCTGTCGATCAGATGGGCGTTGGTGCCCAGGTTGCGCGCCACTTCCACCAACCGGTTCGAGTTTGAACTGTTCTCTGAACCGACCACCAGCAGCAAATCCGCTTCCGAAGCCACTTGCTTCACAGCGACCTGCCGGTTCTCCGTGGCGTAGCAGATGTCCTGCGCCGCCGGCCCCTTGATTTTCGGGAACTTCTTCTTCAACGCGGCGATGATGTCTTTGGTTTCATCCAGGCTGAGGGTCGTCTGCGTCAGATACGCCACGCGGTTGGGATCAGGAACCTTCAGCGACTTCACCTGTTCGGGCGATCCCACCACCTGAGTTACCAGCGGCGCTTCGCCCAGCGTGCCAATGACTTCATCGTGATCGTGGTGGCCGATCAGAATCAGCGAATAGCCTTCCTTGGCGAATTTCACCGCCTCCACGTGGACCTTTGTGACCAGCGGACAGGTGGCGTCAATAACCCGCAGCCCGCGCCGCGCGCTGTGCTCCCGCACCTCTGGAGAAACGCCATGCGCGCTGTAAATGATGCGCTCACCGTTGGGCACTTCGTCTTCGCTATCGACGAAGATCGCGCCCTTGCCCCGCAGTTCCTCGACCACAAAGCTGTTGTGGACGATCTCCTTGCGCACGTAAATCGGCGGCCCGAAGGCCTCCAGCGCAATGCGCACCACATCAATCGCCCGCACCACCCCCGCGCAGAACCCCCGGGGCTTGAGCAAAAGCAACGTCTTGCCGTCGGTTTTCCCTGGAACTCCAGCCACGATGTAAGTCCACTCCCCCAGTTAAGCTCTCACGCCGATGACGCCGGCTAGTCTCATCCGGTTGTCATTCCGAGCGGAGCGAGGAACCTGCTTCCCTCGTTAAGATGCAAAACCGCCACAAAACGCTCCCGTTCAGCGTACACGAAGCCCATTGTGGCGATGTTATTAAACTACCGGAAAGAACCGCGATGGTCAACGCAAGGCGCCGCCTCGCAGTGACGCGGTTTGAATCTTGTCGTTCGGAGGCGTCATCCCGAAGGCCCGCGCTTTCACCAGCGGGCCGAGGGATCTCCCGCGCAACGGTTTTGTGCACAGGGAGATCCCTCGCTCCGCCTGAAGGTCGGCTTCGCTCGGGATGACGCCCACGAGAAAAACGATGCGGTCAAATTTCAAACCGAGGCACTACGCGGTACCTCACTCCTGCTCTACCCCGAGCCCGCGTCTGTCCCCAAAACTATGAATAGAATCCACTTGCGCTGAAACCGTTCAATTCCTCATGAAAATGGCGCAAGCCGAAGGCCTGCGCCACCTGAACTTCTCTATCTACTTTCAGAATAGCAAATCGGAGGGGGTAAACGTAACACGCTTTCGGAAAATTTATCTCGTTGGGAATCTATGGATTGGACGGAAACGGGGCCTTTCAGGGGCTTGACAAGTCGGGCGGGCGGAAGGCGCACGGACTGCACCAGAGCCGGTGCACTCGGGCCAACGAAAGCAGCGCGGATGAGACTTTGCTCTTCCCGGGAATCTTGCTGCGGGTAATCTTGACCCGCTCGCAATATGGAGCATTCAATGAAATTATGGCTGAGTTGATGCCAACAGCCCCTCCATCAAAAACAAGACCTTGGCTGAAGTATCTCGGCTTTTCCGTGTTGGTGGCGGGCCTCTCGTCGATTTGCTGGTATGTTGGCTCCGAAATCTTTCTTTTTACGAAGCTCGCCGCCCCTCTGATCGCCCCGTTTTTTGGAGGAGTCCCGCGGATTTCCGGCACTGTTGTGGATGCCGTTACTGGGCAGCCAGTCCCAGGCATGGACGTGTGCTTAGTTGCGAGGGCTAGAGGTCTCAACGGGACCCGAGTCGACCGAAGCGAGATGACGCACAGCGATGCCTCAGGAAAGTTTTCCTTTGCGCCCTCGCGCCAGGGAGGGGCCGGTGCCGCGGGCTACGAGATTGGAATCGCCGACCCTGCCGCTCACGTGGATCTCTCCTGCGGAAAGTACCGGGAGGAGGCTCCTTATCTTAGTCAACAGGAGTTGCCATCCCGCGACGACGGCAGACGCTTCTACTTTCCCATGGTTGCGGTTCAGGGACTTCCCACCCCCCTGAATGATCAGGTGACTTATGGTTGGATAACCGAGAAGTTCCCCGATCCTGGGAACATCAGAATTGCGCTCATTCCGCTCTTGCAAAACGAGAGCGAATGCGCGGTAATCCAGAACCAGGTCAATGCTTCGCTCTGTCGCTATTTGAACCGTTCCTACGATGACGCCCTCCTGCGCAAACGAAGACCGTCGCTGAACAATCGGTGAACACTTACCCCGGATAATGCACCAGAACCGGTGCCGAATGCCGGGTGCCCCATCCCTTCGCGGTCTGTGCGAAAGGGTGGGAGGCACGAACCTCAGTTCCAAACCCTGCAAGATGCAATAGGTCCGAGGTTCCCACCCTTGCGAACAACGCAAGGGTGGGGCACCCTCGGTCCGAATGACAGAGCGTCAGCCGTTCGCCTTGATCATCTGCTCGGCATGTTTGCGGGAGGTCTCGGTGAGCTTGGCCCCGCTCAACATGCGGGCGACTTCTTGGGTGCGCTCCTCGCCGGCCACCAGGCGGATGCTGGCGCGGCTGCGCCCGCCGGATTCCTTCTTTTCGATCACGTAGTGATGGTCGGCAAAGGTCGCGATCTGCGGCAGGTGGGTGACGCACAGCACCTGATTCGATCGCGCCAGCGATTTCAGTTTCCTCCCGACCGCTTCGGCGGCGCGCCCGCCAATGCCGCTGTCAATTTCATCGAACACCAGCGTGCGCTGAGCTATCGTGCCGCGCGCCTTCGCGGGCAGGAGTGCCCGCGCCACACCGGACTTCCCTGCCTCCACGCTGGCTTTCAGCGCCAGCATCACGCGGGAAAGTTCACCGCCCGAGGCAATGTGTTCGAGCCGCCGCAACGGTTCCCCGGGATTGGTCGAGATCATGTACACCACTTGATCGATTCCCGAGGCGGTCCAGCTGGCTTCTTCGTCCGAACTCGCAATCTCGACGTGGAACGCCGACTTCATGGCCAGATCGTTGATCTCGGCCTCCACCAGCTTCTCCAATTTGCGCGCGGCTTCCGACCGCTTTCTGGCCAGCGCCCGCGCCACGCGCAAGTATTCGGCCGCCGCGGTTGCCAGTTCGGCGCGCAACTGGCGCAGAATTTCGTCTTTGTTCTCCACTTCCGACAATTTCCGCGTAACCTCTGCCCCGAACTGCATGACCTCATCGAGCGATGGGCCATACTTGCGTTTCAGGCGGTCAACGAGCGCCAGGCGATCCTCAACCTGGGCCAGATGCTCGGGCGAGGCGTGAATACCGCCGGCATAGTCGCGCACGGTTGCGCCCACGTCTTCCACGCTGATGCGGGCAGTATCGAGCGCAGCCAGAGCTTCCTGAAATTTCGGTTCGTAACGCGCCAGCTCCTCGATCTGCTTGTGCGCGGCGCGCAACGAGGAAGCCGTCGAACCGCTGCCCTCGTAGAGCAAGTCGAAGGCGTTCATGGCCGCGTTGTGGATTTTTTCGGCGTTGGCCAGAACGCGTTTCTCGGCCTCCAGGCGCTCGTCTTCCCCGCTCTCGAGGCGCGCCTGCTCGATTTCGCGCTTCTGGAAGACCCACAGATCGACCAGCCGCAACCGGTCCTGCTCGCCCCGCTCCAGTTCTTCGATGTGGGTGCGAATCTTCTTCCAGGCTGCAAAGGCGGTCTCTACCGGATCGAGCTCGTTGCCGGCAAAGGCGTCCAGCAACTCGAGCCGCGCCGGCCCGTCGAAAGAAAGGATGGATTCGTTCTGGGCATGAATGGTCGCCAGATGTGGCGCCAGTTGCCGGAGCACGGCCACCGTCGCGGGCTGATTGTTCACGAAAACGCGGCCTTTGCCGCCAGCCGCGATCTCGCGCCGCACAATGAGCGAGCCATCGTCGGACTCATCCAGCCCATTGGCTTCGAGAATCGTGGCCAGCGCTTTCTCCGCCGCGCTCGCGGCCTCGAACACGGCCGAGACGACGGATCGATCCGCTCCGCTGCGGATCACGTCGCTGGAAGCTTTTTCGCCCAGCAGAAGCGCGAGCGCGTCCACCAGAATGGACTTCCCCGCGCCGGTCTCGCCGGTAAGCAGGTTCAGCCCCGGCCGGAACTCGACCGCCAGGTTGTCGACCACCGCATAGTTTTCCAGCCGTAATTCAACCAGCACGAGCCATCCCGGAAAGACGAAGTTTTGCGCAGCATAGCACGAAAGAGGACGTTGGAGATTAGAAGGCTCGTCAACGTCCATCGACTACTAGCTCGGCGGGCAATTCGCGAGCGGATGACCGCGCGTAGAGACCGCCCCTGTCAGCTAAAGTCAATGACTCGAATGGAGTTCTCCGTAGACTGTCTTGTGAGAAACTATCTCGTGAGTTAAGAGTGCCAATGCACTGGCTGCCGTTCCTCTTTCCAGCGATGTGGCTTGCGTACATCGCCTATTGGCGGGCGATGGCCGCGGACCTCAAGAGCGACAAGCGCCGAGAGAGCGCCAGTTCGCGCCTGCAACGTTTCGCCGTGATGATTCTCGCCCTTGTGCTTCTCGGCGTTCCCAGCATAAGACTCTCCGTGCTCGATGGCCGCTTTCTCCCCGCTTCCATGCGGTGGTTTTGGATTGGGGCCGTTGTCACTGCATCCGGTCTGCTGTTTTCTGTATGGGGTCGCCGCTACCTCGGGCGCAACTGGAGCCGTGCCGTCACGATCAAGAAGGACCACGAACTGATTACCGGCGGCCCGTACTCTCTGGTTCGACACCCAATTTACACCGGACTGTTGGTGGGTCTATTGGGATGCGCGTTGGCCTTGGGTGAGTGGCGAGGACTCGTCGCAGTAGGATTGGTCTTCATCGCGCTGCTGAGGAAACTGCGTCTCGAGGAACAATGGATGCGTGAACAATTCGGCGAGGCCTACGAGAACTATTGCAGACAGGTCCGCGCTCTTGTGCCCTACGTCTTCTGAAGCTACGCGGCGCCCGGTATCGATGGCGTATTGGCTAACAGGTCAACTTTCAGCCTAATCTGCCCTGCCTTCGCATACAATAGTCCATTCACCCTGAGAAACGAATCGGTTCCTGGCGTCATCTAAGTTCACTTATGGCGATTGCCGGACAGTACGCGGTTGAAACGGATCCCCACTTAGTTCCCGCGACCATGCAAGCCGCGGTCTACCGCGGAGTCAATGACATCCGGCTGGAGACGGTCCCCGTGCCCGCGATCGGCCCGGGCGAGATGCTGGTGCGGGTGCACTCCTGCGGCGTCTGCGGCACGGATCTGAAGAAAATATCCACCGGGTCCCACTCGGCGCCCCGCATCTTCGGCCATGAAACCTCAGGCGTGGTCGCGGCGGTAGGGGAAGAAATAGGCGACTACCGCCCCGGAGATCGTGTCGTGGTCTTTCATCACATCCCTTGTCGCGAGTGCTTTTACTGCCGCAACAAGACTTTTGCCCAATGCGCGACCTACAAGAAGGTCGGGTGCACCTCAGGATTCGAGCCCTCCGGCGGCGGCTTCGCCGAATATGTGCGGGTGATGGACTGGATCGTCGAGCACGGTACCGTTCGCATCCCCGGCAACGTCAGCTTCGAGCAAGCCTGCTTCGTTGAGCCGGTAAACACTTGCATGAAGGGAATTGAGGCTCTCGACCTGCGCCCGGGCGAAATCGTTCTGACCATCGGACAGGGGCCGATTGGCATTATCTTGAGCATGCTGGCCAAGCGGGCAGGGGCCACCCTGATTACTTCCGATTTGTATGCCGAGAGGCTTAGAATAGCGAAAAGTTTCGACATAGGGCATACAATTGAAGTCTCGCGGGTAAATCTGCTCGAACCTGTCCGCGAGCTGACCGAAGGGCGTGGTGCCGACGCGGTGATTCTCGCGGTCGGCGGCAATTCCCTGATTCGCACTGCGATGGACGCTGCGCGTCCCGGCGGGCGGGTATTGTTGTTTGCTCAAACGCAGCACGGTGAGGCCGTGATTGACCCTGCGGCCGTCTGTGTCGACGAAAAAACTTTAGTGGGGTCGTACAGTGCGTCGGTGGACCTGCAGGAGGAATCAGTTCGCTTTGTCATGAATCGGGAGATGGATCTGGAACGTCTGGTCAGCCATCGCTTTCCGCTCTCCGAGAGCAGCCAAGCGCTGCATCTGGCAGCTCATCCCCAGCCCTCGTCCATGAAAATCTTGATTCAGCCCGGCAGTACCTGGGCCCGGCAGTACCCGGAAGGAAATCCGCAGTGAATGGAAAAATGACCGCTGCCGTCCTGTACGGCAAGGAAGACCTCAAGATCGAAAAGGTCCCGATTCCCCGAGTGGGTGAGGGCGAAGTTCTGGTGAAGGTGCAGGTGGCGCTGACCTGCGGCACTGACCTCAAGGTCTACCAGCGCGGTTACCACGCCCGCATGATCGTTCCCCCTGCGTTGTTTGGCCACGAACTGGCCGGCGTGATTGAGGAAGTCGGCTCCAGCGTCAACGGCTTCAAGAAGGGCATGCGGGTGGTGGCGTTGAATTCAGCGCCCTGCCAGATGTGTTTTTACTGCTCCAAGCATCAGGAAAATCTCTGCGAGGATCTGCTTTTCAATAACGGCGCCTATGCCGAGTACATTCGCGTCCCCCGCCGCATCGTGGAAGCGAATATGCTGGTGATTCCGGCCAACGTGACCTTTGAAGACGCGGCCATGACCGAGCCGCTGGCCTGCGTGCTTCGCGGACTGCATGAAACCGGGGTCGAGATCGGGGATACAGTCGCGATCCTGGGCGGCGGACCGATTGGCTTGATGTTCGTGCAGGTGGCCCGCGCCATCGGCTGTAACGTGATTTCGGTGGTCAAGCGCGACGGCCAGGCAGAAGCCGCCAAGCTGATGGGCGCGCACGAAATCGTGCAAACCACCCGGGTCGCGAATGTGGTGGAGACGGTGCGCGCGCTTAGCTCACAAAGACGCGGCTGCGACGTGGTGATCGAAGCGGTAGGCAAGCCGGAAGCCTGGGAGTGGGCGGTGGACATGGTCCGCAAAGGCGGCACGGTCAACTTCTTCGGTGGCTGCGCCAGCGGGACGAAAGTGCAACTCGACACCAACCGCCTGCACTATTCCGAAATCACCCTCAAGGCCACGTTCCATCACACGCCGGAAACCGTGCGCCGGGCCTTCGGGCTGATCGCGGCCAAGAAGATTCGTCCTACCGACTACATTACCGGAGAGGCGCCGCTTTCGCGCCTGCAGCAGGTGCTGCGTCACATGCTGAACCGCGGTGGCGAGATCAAAACCGCGATCATCCCGGGACACTGAGGGACGCCGTCCTCACGGCCGTTCGATAAGAAATTCTTGATTGCCTGTGACCGAAACCGTCACCCAACTCGCCACCCCCGGCTGGAGCCGGCTTCCGGCCAGTTACGCCATCCCGGAGCATCCCCCTGCGCTCGCCGAGGCACGCCAATATTGCGCGCGTTTAGCCCGCGCCCACTACGAAAACTTCTCGGTTGCGACTTGGTTCCTGCCGCGTCGCCTGCGCCAGCATTTTTTCAACCTCTACGCCTACTGCCGCATTTCCGATGATCTGGGCGACGAAGTCGGCGACGCTGCCGCCGCGCTCCAGTTGCTCGACCAGTGGCAGGCCGAACTCGACGCCTGTTATGCAGGCACGCCGCGTCATCCGGTATTCGTAGCGCTGCGCGAGACGGTGCGCCAGTTTGACATCCCGAAGCATGAGTTTTCTGATCTGCTCATCGCCTTCCGCCAGGATCAGACGGTTACGCGCTTCGAAACGTTCGACGATGTGCTGGCCTACTGCCGCTTCTCTGCGAACCCCGTCGGCCACCTTGTGCTCTACGTCTGCGGCTATCGTGACGCTGAACGCCAGCAGCTTTCCGACTTCACCTGCACCGCGCTGCAGCTGGCGAATTTCTGGCAGGATGTCAGCGTGGATTACGGCAAGGGCCGCATCTACCTGCCGCTCGAAGACCTGCGCCGATTCGGCGTCAGCGAGGAAGATATCGCCCAAACGCGCAACACCGCATCTTTTTGCGCGATGATGAAATTCCAAGTCGAACGGGCGGAGGATTGGTTCCGCAAGGGATTGCCGTTGATCGGTAAAGTCGACCGCGAACTGGCGATTGATCTGGAACTGTTCAGCCGCGGCGGACAGGAAATTTTGCGCGCGATCCAGAAGCAGGGCTGCGCGGTTCTGGGCAATCGTCCGGCGATCTCCAAGCCGCGCCAGATGGCTCTGGTCGCGCGTGCAGCGCTGGGAAAGATCCTCACCAACTTCCTTTCCGCAGATTCACGCCGACCCACGCGGATAAATCAAGATAAGGGGTGGTCCGCGTGAATCAGCGTGCATCCGTGGCGATGAAGTTTTGTGGCGCTGGGGGAAACGAGCCATGAGCGCCGGGATTCAACCCGCTGCCGTGCCCTGGACACCCGTGCCGGCGCAGCTGGTCATGGCGTATTCGGTCTGCCGCGGCATCACGCGCACGGCGGCCAGGAATTTCTATTACGCCTTCCTGGTGCTGCCGCGCCGCAAGCGCGAAGCCTTGTGCGCCGTCTATGCTTTCATGCGCCTCTGCGACGACATCGCCGACGATGCCACGCTCAGCCTGCCGGAACGCCGCCAGAAACTCGACGCCTGGCTGGACGCGCTGCACCGGGCCCAGCAGGGCCAACCCACCGACGATGCCATCCTGCTGGCGTTGACCGACGCACAGCGCCGCTACACGATTCCGGCGGGCTTGCTCGATGAGCTGGCGCTGGGCACCGCCATGGACGTGGCGGATTCCCCTGACGCCGGGGAAGCCACGCCCGACGCTGTGAGTCGCGACCCCGGCCTCACGGTGCGGTACAAGACTTTCGAGGACCTCCGCCAGTACTGTTATCGTGTGGCTTCGGTCGTGGGCCTGGTTTGCATTCATGTTTTCGGGTATCGCGATCCGGAAGCCGAGCCGCTGGCGGAGCGCTGCGGCCTGGCATTCCAGCTCACCAACATCATTCGCGACATCAAGGAAGACGCGAGCATGGGCCGGGTGTACATTCCAGAGGAGGATCTTGGAAAATTTGGCCTGTCGGCGCAGGATTTGGTCACTGCCCCCGATCCCGCGCGTTTGCGCCCGCTGCTGACCTTCGAGGCCGACCGCGCGCGCGAGCTCTACGTCTCGGGCGATGCGCTCATTCCCTACATTTCCGAAGACAGCCAGCCTGGGTTGTGGGTTCTGATCAACATCTACCGCGGGCTGCTGGGAAAAATTGCCGAGAAGCAGTACGACGTATTCACTGCCAAAGTCGCCCTCAGCCGGTGGGAGAAGCTGCGCATCCTGGGGAAAGGCTTCTTCATGCGGCTCATGTAGGATTGAGTCATTGAGCAATTGAGCGATTGAGGCGCGCGCAGTTGAATCGCTCAAGGCCTCAATCGCTCAATGACTCAATTCTTTGTCTGATGATTCCATCCTCGTCTCCATCGTCAGATCAGCCCACTGTCGCCGTGGCGGGAGGCGGTCTCGCCGGACTCGCCGCCGCATGCGCTCTCGCCGATGCCGGTTTCCGCGTCACACTCTTTGAAAAGCGGCCGTTTCTAGGCGGCCGGGCATCGTCGTACGAGCATCCGGGAACCGGCGAAGTGGTGGACAACTGCCAGCATGTGCTCCTGGGTTGTTGCACGAATCTGGTCGAGTTTTATCGCCGCACCGGCGTGGAAGAGAACATTCGCTGGTACGACAAACTGGTCTTCCTCGAACCGGGCGGACGCGCATCGTTCATTGCTCCGTCGTTTCTCCCCGCGCCCCTGCACACTGCGCCCTCATTTCTGCGCGCGGCTTGCCTGGGATGGCGCGACAAACTGGCCATTGCCCGCGCCATGATGATTCTTGCCGGAGTCTTTCCGGACGGAGGATCGGAACCGTTCCTGGCTCGGGTGCGTGGCGAGACCCGGGGCATCCCTGTGTTCCGCGACACGGGCGAGAACTTCCTGGTGTGGCTGCGGCGCCAGCATCAGACCGAGCAGGCGATCGAGCGTTTCTGGAAGACCATTCTGGTCAGCGCCCTGAACGAGGACCTCGACCGTGTTTCGGTGCCCTACGCGGCGCAGGTAGTGCGGGAGTCGTTCCTGAAATCGGCCGCCGGCGGCCGCATGGGCGTTCCCACCGTTCCGCTGACCGACCTCTACGATGCTGCCGGAGCCTACATCCGCGCCCGTGGTGGCGAGTTGCGTCTGCGCACTTCGCTCGCATATCTGACTCCCAGCGAATCCCGAGTCACTGTCCGCAACATGACAAAAGTAGATTACCGAGAGGGCCAGACCGCTGACATATTCGATTACTTCATTTCGGCGCTCCCCTTCGACGCTCTCGACCGGATACTCATCGACACTCCCGATTCCGCCCCGCTTCGCGAAACAATCGCGCACTTCGAGAGCTCGCCCATCACCGGAATTCATCTGTGGTTCGATCGCCAGATTTCTGACCTGGACCACGCCGTGTTGCTCGATCGCACCATTCAATGGATGTTCCACAAGTCGCGGCTGCAGCCCATGCGCACGCGGCCTGCAGAATTCCCACTTCTCGCAAAGGAGGCGAGAAGTGGGGCACCCACGGACGTCGGCAGTTACATCGAACTGGTCGTCAGTTCGTCGAAGACGCTCATCGACAAATCGCGATCCGAGATTGTCGACCTGGCGCTCCGCGAACTGCGCGAGTTTTTCCCGGCAGCGCGGGAAGCGAAGCTGGTGAAATCCACCGTGATCAAGGAAGTGAACGCAACCTACTCGCCGCGCCCGGGAATGGACGCGCACCGTCCGGGGGCGACAACCGCGTGGCCGCGCGTCTTCCTTGCCGGAGATTGGACCGCAACCGGCTGGCCGGCCACGATGGAGGGCGCGGTGCGCAGCGGATATCTGGCAGCCGAGGCGTTGGCCCGGGCTGCCGGGCGGAATGATGCTCGCTTTCTATCCCCTGATTTACCCGCGACGGGACTCATGCGGATGTTCGCATGAAAGCCGAGAACCGGCTTAGCCTTTGAAGGAAGCGTTCATTCCACAGACGGGCACGCAAAAGAAGAATGCGCCGGAACTCCGGCGCATAGTGCGGTAAGTGCTGAGGATCCTTCAGAAGGAACACCTTCAGTAGCTCATCGAGCCTTTTTGCGGGGCGAGATCCTTGGAGGTCATGTCGAAAGTGAGCATGAACCCGTTGGTTCCCTTGAACTCAAAGGCATCTGGTCCCTCTTTGTAGGTCTCCAGTTCGTTGGGCATCATGACGAAGCCGTCGTTGCGCGGCGTGCCCCAGTATCTGACGTTCTTCAGAACGGCGGGTTCGTCGGTCATGCCCTGAAAACGCTTCAGCTTGATCTCGGCGGTCTTGCCGCCGTTCAGCGTGGCGTGGGCCTGGTCCTTGTCGAAGGTCCAGGTATCAATGTCACCCTCGGCAGTCTGAAAAGACTTCCACTTCACCGGAAAAACGTGGCCCAGGATGTCTCCCAGAGCTTGGCGTTGTTCTGCCGTGGTGGCTTTGTCAAACGTGGCCAACACCCGTTCCATCTGGCCCTGTGAAAAATCGCCTCCCAGGTCGCCGCTGAGCCAAAACTTGGCGCCGGTGAGGTCGGTGCTGCCGTAATGCCCCTTGTTCACCTTGTAAGCATTGTTGAACTTGCAGAAGTGTTCGGTTTTGCCGTTCTCGTGATGAGCGGCGGGATGTGCGTTGAAATAACACATGCAGAAGTGTGGGCAGCTGCATGCCTCAATTGCGGTTGCGTTAATCGCCCAATCTGCCGGCGGAGAAGAATGACCTACGCTGACCGAGAGCAAGGCGATGACTACAAGCGATGCCATTCTGTGCATAGGAAGCACCCCCAATTGCGCGACAGTATGCGCCAGGTGGGGGCCGGGGTGCAAGTGGCTAGCCCGGAAATCTCCGTCGCCGAATCTTTACCCGGCCAGCAGGGCCACGCCGGCAGCAACCAGCAGGGCGGCGATCCAGCGGCGGCGATCCACTTTTTCGTGTAGAAAGATTTTGGCGGCGAAGGCCGTGCCGATAAACGTGAGGGACGAGGCCGCGGGCGCGACCAGACTCACATCTCCCCAGGAGAGCGCAAACAGCAGGCTGAAGAAGGCCAGGGTCATGGCGCCCACACCAAGGAAGAAGTTTCGATTGCCGAGCACGCGGGCAATGATGGTCCAAACGCCCTCGCGGCGCCAGAGGTAGTGAAAATCACCGACCTGCTTCATGGCGCGGGCGATCAGGATGTCGCCTACGACGGAAGTCGCGGTGACGAGCAGGATGGCGGTCCAGGTGTACAGGTGTTTCATGATTTGAATTTGGTCTTCGCCGTTAAAGTCGGAACTGTCGTCCCCACAGGGGCTAAAGCCCGCTCATCCTTTCGTTTCCCACGCGGCCCTCAAGGGCCGCTCTTCCACGGTTGTCCAAACGGGATCGACTCGCTCCCAGATCACGGCATGCCCTCCGGCGTGCCCTGATACGAATCGCCCGATCTGACTGTTCCAGCAACTGTGTCGGCTTCGGACTCCGGAGGGTGGCTCTTTTCCGGATGTTTGTGCGAAGTGAGCGCCGGGCCGCCGGCGACAAAGCTGACTCCGCCCGCGATTAGCGCGATGCCGAGCCAGCGCAGCAGGCTGACGTGCTCGTGCAGCACCAGCCTGGCGATCAGCGCCAGAAGAACGTAGCCCAGCGACGTGGCGGGCAGAACATAGGTCAGGTCCGCCCACGACAGCGCGTTCATGTAGGAGGCGAAGAAGGCGAGCAGGAAAACGATGCCCACCGCGATCCAGGGATTGAGAACCGCGGCGACCAGGCTTCCCAGGTGATCAAGGGAGATGTTGCCGGTCTGCTTCATCCCGTAGGAAAGCATGGAGTCGCCGGCCGCGGCAAAGACGGTCACTCCGGCCAGCACAAGATACTTGCGAAAGGTCACTGAGGCTCAGGTTTCAAGGTTTCAAGGTTTCAAGGTTTCAAGGTTTCAGAGTTTCAAGGTTTCAAAGACGCCAGCGAATTCAAGGGCAGAACACCTTGAGACCTTGAAACGTGAAACTTTGAAACCTGCCGTTACTACGCCTTCACTGGCTCCGCCTCAGCCGCAGCGCGGTTGTGCTGCTTGACCAGCTTGTTACGCGCGGAGCGCAGCTTGAGGAACATTTTCGCCTCTTTGTAGAGACGCTTGCGCTCGCCGCCATCGAACGCCGCTCTTCTCAAGATGCGGAACACGGCCTTCGGACGGAAATAATATTCGTCGTAGAAACGGTGGACGGCGCCGAGAATGTCGTCGGCGGGAAGCCCGGGATACTCGAGATGCACCAACTGGTGGCCGCCTTCGTCGACCATCTTGCTGCCGGCCACCATGAATCCGTTCTTGGTGACATGGTCGTAAAGTTCCGTACCCGGGTAGGCGTGAGCCACCGAGACCTGGATGGTCTCGACATCGAGTTCCTTGGCGAAGGCGATCGTGTTGTTGATGGTTTCGTGAGTTTCGCCCGGCAAGCCCAGGATGAAATCGCCGTGAACGACCAGCCCGAGCTTCTTACAATCCTTGGTGAACTGGCGGGCGCGCTCGACGGTGGCGCCTTTCTTGATGTTCTTGAGGATCTGCGGGTCGCCCGATTCGTAGCCGACGATCAGCAGGCGGCATCCGGCTTCTTTCATTGCCTTGAGCGTTTCAAAGTCGGTGGTGACGCGTGAGGTGCACGACCAGGTCAGGCCGAGCGGCTTCAGCTTGGCGCAGAGTTCGACGGTGCGGGCCTTCTGGATGTTGAACGTGTCGTCGTCGAAAAAGAATTCCTTTACCCCGGGAAACAGTTCTTTCGCGCGCGCCATTTCCCTGGCCACGTCATCGGTAGAGCGCTTGCGCCAGGGATGTCCGCTCAGGGTTTGCGGCCACAGGCAGAATGTGCACTGGGCGGGACAGCCGCGCGTGGTGTAGAGCGCCACGAAGGGATACTGCAGGAAGGGCACGTTATAGCGGGTCACATCCAGGTCGCGCTTGTAGATTTCAGTGACATGGGGCAGCGCGTCGAGATCCTGCACCTGGGGCGCGTCAGGGTTGTGCACGACCTGGCCGTCTTTCAGGAAGGAAATGCCGGGAATTTCCGCCAACGGCTTGCCGTTGGCGAAGTCTACGGTTGAGAAGTCGAATTCCTTGCGGCAGACGAAATCGATGGCCGGGCACTCGCGCAGGGATTTTTCCGGCAGCGTGGTCACATGCGGCCCGACAAAGGCAATCTTGATTGTGGGATTCGCGTCTTTGATGGCCCGCGCCAGCCGGATGTCGCCCGGAAAGCCGGGAGTCGAGGTAAACAGGACGAGAAACTCATAGTCCTTGGCGATCTGGATGGTTTCTTCGCCCGAGACGTGATGCGGCGGGGCATCGAGCAGGCGCGAACCTTCCAGCAAGCCGGCTGGATACGCCAGCCATACCGGGTACCAGTAACTTTCGATTTCGCGGGTGGCGGGCCAACGGGAACCAGCGCCTCCGTCGAAATTCTCAAACGAAGGCGGATTCAGGAACAGTGTTTTTAGAGGCATATTGGGTATCATTTTATTTTAGCATCCGGGACGGGATCGGAACTTGCCTCGCCGGGTTCCGGGGTGCGTTTTAGTGGGATCATCACGACTGAGGGTGCCCCACCCTTGCGCTCTTTGCAAGGGTGGGAAGCTCTGGCCTATACATCTTGCACGTCAAGACTTGGAACGGCTGTTCAGGATGACGCCGATCCGCGGCGCGGTTATCGGGTTTCGCTGGCGATGGGCAAGCGGAAGGTCACGCCGCGCTCGTCGTTGGCCTTGGTGGTGGCGGCGAGATCGAGATCAGCCAGGTGAATCTTCTCCGTGCGCTGAGGGGCAAAGTTCCAAAGTGTCTGGCCGACGATGGCATAGTTCTGGATTTCTTCTTTGTGCTGGTCGCGAAAGACCAGCACGGTGGCCGGCAGGAAGGGCGCGCCATCTGGCTCGCTCTCAGCGGGAGCCGATGGCGCGTAGGAGTCCTGATCGCCGTCGGCTTCCTCCTGGCGCAGCATGCGCTGCTCATCGAGATTCTGCTGGTTCATCGCGTCGGCGTTGGCCAGTTCCTGCTGGTAGCTATCGTCATAACCGGAGCCGGAATCCCACCACCACCAGGGATCGTAATAGCCCGCGTACAGCCAGGGATACCCCGGGTAACCGGAGCCTACCCAGCAGCCGTAACCGTAGCAGCCGTTGCGGTATCCGCGGTTATATCCGTAGCTGCCAAAGCGAGGCCCGCGGAAGGAATCATGCAAATATAGGCCGCGAGAGCCACTCCAACGCGAGGAAGGAGGCGGTGTGAATTCGCGAGAATAGCCGGGGCTGGAGCGGAAACCGCTGGAGACATGGCCGCCGCCGGAAGCAACGTGAACGCTGCTGCCTCCGCCGCTATGGCCGCTGCTGTGGGCGCCAGAGCCGCCGCCGAATCCGCCGGCATGACCACCGCCGCCAGAGCTGGCGTGACCTCCTCCTCCTCCGCCGCCGCCGCCGTGACCACCACCGTGCTGTGCCCAGAGAGGTACGGCCAAGGAGAGAGCGAACGCCGTGATGGCAATCAGGCGACGCATACGACTACTTACATTATAAGCCTGAAGAGCAAGAAAGGTTGCCTGTGGCTGAGCTTCGCGTATCGGAGGCGCTGGGCTGTCGAGCTTCGCTCGACCGGACAGCCGGAGCGGCTGTCCCCACATGATTTGTTGCGGGAGTCGGGGCCAATCCATCACGGTTGACGCTGACCGCTGCCAGTTGGAAAGGATTCTGGTTACGTTTGACCACTACATCATCATGGACGACGTGGAACTGCAGAGAATGTCTTCCCCGGACGAGGGCGTCCGGGGCTCCACGGAACCTGAGAACTTTACCAGTCATGGAGCGGCGGACGCCTCGTCCGCCCGCGAAGTGACAACCCGCTCCTACCTGCGCTTCTTCCCCTTGGCATTCTTGGCGGGAGCTTTGGCTTTGGGCTTCTTCGCCGGTTTGTGGACGGGCTTCGCCGGTTTGTGGACGGGCTTGGCCGGCTTGGGAACGGGTCTTGCAGCCTTCGTTTTCTCGGGCGCTTTCGGCTTGGCTGCCGGCTTTGGTGGTGGAGCGGGTGCGACGGCGACGGCCGCGGCCGCAGCAGATTTCTTTCCCGGCTTTGACCCCGCTTTGGCGGGGGCGGCGGCAGCAGCCACGCCAGCCGCCTTGGCGATGCGGCCGCGCCTCGGCGCCGGCGGCGGAGGCGGGGGCGGCGGAGCAAAAGGCTTGAGGAACTTCAGCGTCTCGGTGCGAGAACGAAGCTTGCCATCGAGCAGCAGCATGAAAACATCGTGCGCGATCTTGGGATATACCGGCAGTTGCGGTGTGATCAGCAACTCGGTCATCTCGGGCAGCGGAATCTTCTGCTGCACCTGCCGCCATTTGGTGAGGTAATTTCTGATTTTCTGCTGGACCGATTGTTGTCGGGCGGTCACGGCCAGGAACAGAATCATCTCCGGCCGGGCCGCGGAGAGCAACGTCCAGGTGCGCGAGGGAGTGGCGGCCTCCTTGCCCATCAGGCGCTTGGCCAGTTCCTTGGCGTGATCTTCAATGTCGCGCCAGGCCTCGACCAGATCTTTGCGTGGAATCAACCGCTGCAAATCGGAGATGTCGCTGGTGGTGAAGCGCGAGGTCAGGAAGTACATCACTGCCGGACCGGCGTCAGGCGCGTAGCCCAGATCGACCATCTGCTGGCGCGTCTTCAACAGCTGACCGAGGCCGTTGGTGTCGACCTTGGCGCTCGTCCAGCGGGGATGCAGGATCTCAAGCCATCCCTCTTTTTCGAGCATCTTGAGCACGTGCAGGGGATCGTCTTCGTGGGCGAGAGCGGCGATTTCGTGGCCGATCGAGCTGCGCAGAATGTAGTCGATGTACTTGCCCTCTTTGGCGGCGTTGTAGCGGGCCTGGGTACGCTCTTCGAGCGGCCAGTGAAAACGGGCGGCAAAGCGGGTGGCGCGGATCAGGCGCGAGGGATCTTCCAGGAAAGAATAATTATGCAGAATGCGGATGAGCTTGGCCTCGATATCGGCGACGCCATTGAAAGGATCAAGCAGCAGGCCGCGGGATCCCTCGTTGAGCGAGAGCGCCATGGCGTTGACCGAGAAGTCGCGGCGGCGCAGGTCCTCGTGGATGGTGGCGGGAGCGACCAGGGGCGGCTTGCCCGTCTTCTCATACTGCTCGGTACGGGCCATGCTGATTTCGGCGCGGGCGTTGCCCGGCAGCGAGAGGAAAATCGTGCGCACTTCCTCTTCGACGGCGGTGATCTTGGCGCCCGCCTTTTCCAGATCTTTTTGCAGCTTGAGAGGATTGCCCTGGACCGTAAAATCGAGGTCGCGGATGGCAAATCCGCTGATCAGGTCGCGGATTGCGCCGCCGGTGAGGTAGAGATTCATGCCCGCTGCGCGGGCCACGCCTTGTACCAGGCCGACGCCCTTGAGTTGGTCGGGCGTCAGCCGGAGCTCCATCGTGTAAATGTAATCAGCCATGCGCTTTGCAGCGGCCTTCCGGCCGTTCCGCCGGGGGTACCGCCGACCGCAACCTCATACCGGATTGGGCTGGAGCTACCGGTATTTCCACAAGATTTCCACAGCTTTACAGCGCCAGCTATTCAGGGCCTCAGCCACTCGGATGCAAGTGGCTAAATACAAAGTACTTAGACGAACCGAAGTCTTTGCTGTAAGCTAAAGAAAATAACACAACGTTTACATTTTGGCTACTGCCAAGGCAGATTCCGCGAGTTTCTGCCGGAAAAGTGCGAGAATCAGGATTCGGACGTCAGCCCTTAGACCTCGGACCTTAGACTCGGCGCTCCGCGTGTACAGGCAAGATTAGAGATCCTTTTCGTCAGAACATCCGGGGGCCAGGGGTTCTGAAGTCTGAGGTCTGAAGTCCGAGGTCTGAAGTCCGAGGTCTGAAGTCCGAGGTCCGACGCCAGGGTTTATGCCTTCAACACACAAGAAAGTCATCGTGCGCAAAATGGACCGGGACTCGGTTTCGGGCTACGTGGCGCCCGCGGAATTCGTCCACGAAGGCAAACTGGAGCTGCTAAATACTTCGGGTACAGTTATTTCCATTAACCTGCGCGAGGTCAAGGGGGTGTATTTCGTGCGCGAATTCGGCGACTCGGAGTCGCTGACGCGCAAGACGTTCACTTCCCGTCCGCGATCGGAGGGCTTGTGGGTGCGGCTGCGGTTTAAAGACAACGAAGTGCTCGAAGGACTCATGCCCGCCGATCTGGCGCAGACCGTGCCCGAGGGATTTCTGGTCACCCCGCCCGATCAGCGCTCGAACACGCAGCGGATTTTTGTGCCGCGAACGGCGCTGGAATCGCTGACCGTGCTGGCGGTCATTGGAGCTGCCCGGCGACAGCGGCGCGCGGCGCAAGATCAGCTGCAGGTTCCGATGTTCGAAGAGTAGTGACCAAGGTCAAAGTCGGTCCTGCATTCTATGTTCGGGTAGTGGCTCAATCCGAATTTGACCCTCTTCTGCACGGCGTCATCCTGAGCGAAGCCGCTTTCTGGTAGACCCTCGGCTTCAGCCGGGGCGAGCGAAGCGAGGCGGAGCGAAGGATCTCCCCTGGCACTATCTTGAGGGAGATCCCTCGCCCCGCTGGTAAAAGCGCGGGGCCTCGGGATGACGCAGGGAAGGTCGACGATCAAACTGAGCCACTACCTATGTTCGGCCTCGCGGGTGTGCCCTGCACCGCTGGTGTACGATTGACTCGCATCTCCTCTCATCGCCATGAAACTTTCTGCCATTGCTTCTGCCCTGAATGTGCGCCTGGAAAACGGGTCTCCCGAGACAGAAATCACCGGCCTCAACGGGATTGAGCAGGCCGGGCCGGGAGAATTAACCTTCATTTCCAATCCCAAGTATGCGGCGGCGGCGCGCACGACCAAGGCTTCTGCCGTGATTGTCGCCGAGGACTTCCCTGCCATTCCCGCGGCCATGCTGCGGGCGAAAGATCCTTATCTGACGTTTGCGCGGGCGCTGGAACTTTTTCATCAGCCGCTGCGCTACGCGCCGGGTGTGCATCCCACGGCGGTCGTCGACGCGAGCGCGAAGATTGGGGCAAATGCGCACATCGGGCCGTATGTAGTGATCGGCGAGAACGTCGCGATCGGAGCGAACGCGGTGCTGCTGGCGCATGTGGTGATTTACCGCGGGGTGAAGATCGGCAGCAACTTTTTCGCTCACGCGCACGCGGTGGTGCGCGAGAACTGCCGCATCGGCAGCAACGTGCTGTTGCAGAACGGAGTTGTGATCGGCGGCGACGGCTTCGGCTTCGCCAAAACGGCCGAGGGACGCTGGCACAAGATTCCGCAGCCCGCGCCGGTGGTCATCGGCGACGACGTGGAAGTGCAGGCTAACTCCTGCATTGACCGGGCCAGCGTCGGCGAAACCCGTATTGGGCGCGGGGTGAAGGTCGATAACCTGGTGCAGGTTGGTCACGGCTCACAAGTCGGCGAAGATGCGCTGCTGTGCGCGCAGGTGGGGCTGGCGGGATCGACGGAGATCGGCAACAAAGTCATTCTTACCGGACAGGTCGGGGTGGTCGGGCACTGCAAAGTTGGAGAGAACGCGATCGTGACGCCGCAAAGCGGTGTGGCCAATGATATTGCAGCCGGGGCGCTGGTGAGCGGATCTCCGGCAGTGGATCACAAGGCTTGGTTGAAGTATTCGGCGATCCTGCCGCGATTGCCGGAGATCGCGCGGGCGGTGCGGGGGAAGAAGCAGGAAGAATAACGAGGAAGCAGATTTCAGAATGCAGAATGCAGATTTCAGATTCTAGATTGCAGATTGAGCCGGCTGCTCAACTGAGATTGGGTTTGAAATCTGCAATCTGAAATCTACAATCTGAAATCTTTCTTCCCACGGTTCGGACTTCACTCAGCAGTTCGGCTGTTGCTCTCTGCGGCAAGGCTTCCCTGCCGGTACTCTTCCGGCAGCCCGCTTTCGATCACGGCCCGGACTTTCTCCATGAGGCATTCGCGGCTGCCGAAATCCGCTGGTTCAATCGCGGGATGGAATATCACTTTTGCCACTCCCGGCTTGATGGCGAATCTGCCCTTCGGCATGGCGTAGTACGTGCCCACAATTGTTACAGGCACAACGGGTACACCGCACTCCACGGCCAAATAGAACGGGCCTTTTTTGAAGGGCAGCAGCTTTCCGTCGAAGGAGCGATGGCCTTCCACATAAATGGTCATGTTGAGCTTCTGCTGGATAACGGCCCTGGCGGCGGCGACGGCTTCGATGCCGGCCTCGCGGTTGCCGCGATCCACCGGAACCAGCGCTCCCATGCGCATGGCTTGTCCGAGGATGGGGACTTTGAACAATTCTTTCTTGACCATGACCGAGGTGCGCTTGGGAATGAGGGGAATCTGAATGGGCGGGTCGAGGTTCGACACGTGATTCGACATGAAAATGTAGCTGCGCGAGTGGTCAAGCTGGTCGAGGCCCACGGCTTCGAACCGCACGCCCGTGATCCACACTCCGGCGCGCGCCCCCCACATGAAGAGACGATACAGCACCCGGATATCGCCCATGATGTAGGCAGCGGGAAATCCGATCAGGGCGGCGATGGGAGCGGCCAGGCCCCAGAGGGTCAACATGAGGATGGTGCGGATCATTTCGCTGCCGCTCCCGCGGTTTGATCGGCGGCGCTCTGCGCCTCGCCTCTCAGCCAGGCGGCGCGCCGTGCGCGTTGATCGGCAGTGACCTGGTCGAGATCCTTCACCTGGTAGGAAATCTCCTGGCGGCCGCCGACCTTCCATTTCAGCTCGCGCTCGCCGCCGCGGCGGCCGCGAACTTTCATGGTCAGCGTGTCGCCGGGATTCAGCCGCATCAGCGTGTCGCGAGATTCCTGCCCGGCCGGCTTGCCTTGCAATTCGAGAATTGTGTCGCCCGCTTGCAAACCGGCGCGCTCGGCTTCGCTGCCGGGCGTCACGGCCCCGACCGACATGGGATTGTCAAAATTGCGCGCGGCCGTGAATCCCGCATCGGCAACGGTGTTCGTGACCTCGTTCACGCGCAGGCCCACCGAGCCGAAGAAGTCGTTCCACGGAATCTCATCGGTGCCCGCTACATATTTGGTGAAAAACCACCCCAGGTCGACCTGGCTGACCGCTTCGGCCGCTTCGCGGACTCCGTCTGAGTCGTTGAAGAAGCGGCCTTTCCTGGCGTAATTGGCGTTCATCCACTGCAACACTTCGCGCAGCGAGGCTTTGCCGTGGCTGGCCTCGCGGACGGCCAGGTCGAGCATGACACCGAGAAGTTCGCCCTTGTTGTAGTAAGAAATGCTGCGCTCGGGACGGTGGTAGTAGGAATTGCCCTCGAGCCAGGCGTCGAGGCTGGACTCCTCGGCGGACTGCGTCAGGTGAGCCAGGCGGCGCTCCAGTTCACTGATCTCCGCGCCGAGCCGGAAGAGGTAGCGTGGCTCATCGAGCAGGCCGGCGCGCAGTTCAATTGTGCCCTCGGCGGTGCTGGTCACGCCTTCACTGAACCACAGCGCCCGCGTGTAGTTTTCTTTGGTGTAGTCCACCGGTTCGAGCGTCTGCGGGCGGATGCGCTTGACGTTCCAGAGATGAAAAAATTCGTGGGCGGTCACGCCGGTAAGCGAATTGAGACCGTCCTTCAACACATCCGCATTGATGTCAATCGCCGTGGAATAGGCGTGCTCCATGCCGCCGCCCGCCGGTCCGCGGGGAAAGTGATAAAAAAACGCGTAGGTGTCAAAAGGACGGTCGTTCATCCAGGTGATCGCCGCGGCAACGATTTTGTGCAGCACGGCGACGATTTTATCCATGTCGTAGTCGGTGGGGTCGGCATCAACGATGACGCGAAAGTGGCTGCCCGCCTCGTCGAAATCCGCCTCCTGAAAATGACCTGCTTCCACCGGAGAGTCCACCAGGCGATCGTAGTTCTCCGCGCCAAAATCGCCGCCGGGCGACAGCAGAAGCGGAGTGGCAATCCGCCATCCTTCAGGAAGACGGCTGAAATGCAGGCGCATGGAGGTGCCGCGCGCGTCCACCGGATACATGAGAATCTCGGCGAGATTGAAGAAGGCGTGATGCGGATTCAACTGCGCGCCGAACGGTCCGGGGGAGTCGGCATAGATCTGATACTCGACCACGGCGCCGTTCTCCGCATTCTGAATCTGCCAGCGGCTCGAGCCCAACTCGCGCACGGGAAGCGCTTTGCCGGAACGGTCCTGGGCGCGAATCCAGTTCACGTACTGGGCAAAGTCGCGAACCTGATACAACGCGTTCCACACGGGAAGCTGCAGCTCGCGTTGCGCCGCGCCAGCAGGCAGCACGATCTGCACTTCGACCAGATGTTGCTCGGGCGAAGCAAGGGCGATGGAGTAGGCAACGGTGGGTGACGATTGGGCAGAGGCTAACGATGCGAGGATTAGGCTGCCGCAGAGTGCGACGAGTTGCACTCCAAGAGCCGCACCCACGGAGAGGGGTAGTTTTGTTGCACGTCGGAAGCAATTGCTGGGGAGAAATGTAACCATGAGCAAAGCAGCCACCGGGGCTAAAGCCCGTCCTCATTCAACGCGCCTGGCGCGGCCCTGAAGGGCCGCTCTTCCACGTTAGCGCCTTCGTTCTGCGCTTCTTCGGCGGCCGGCAAAGCCTTGGGCCGAACTTCGCAAAACAGATTTCATTGTTGCTCCGCCAGCGCGCGCAGGCGCGCTGGTAGTTTTTCATAAATGCCGCCGAAGCCGCCATTGGAAAGAATGGCCACCACATCACCGGTGCGGAGCTCCGGCGCAATTGTCTGCACGATCGCATCGGCATCGGGCAAGAGCCGCGCCTGCTTTCCGTGCCGGCCGATCTCCGCGGCCAACTCTGGCAGCTGCATGCGTTCGTTTTCCGGGATGGCCTCGGAACGGAAGACACCCGCCACGACAATTTCGTCAGCCAGCGCCAGGCTGCGCGCCAGGTCGCTCTGCAGCACACGGCGGCGCAGCGTATTGGAACGCGGCTCGAGAATCGCCCACAGACGCGCTCCGGGATAGCGCGCGCGCAGTGCTTTCAACGTGCCGGCAATCGCAGTCGGGTGATGCGCGAAATCGTCAATGATGGTCACGCCGTTCACCTGGGCTTTCACCTCCAGACGGCGCTTCACGCTTTTGAAGGTTTTGAGGGCAGCGGCGATGGCCTGCTGCGAGATTCCGCACGATGCGGCCATGGCGGCAGCCGCGGTTGCATTCCACACGTTGTACTCGCCACCGAGCGCGAATTCGAGGTCGGCCCACGGCTGGCCGTCGTGCAGCACGGTCCAGCAAGTGCGGTCTGCCTCCAGGCGAAGATTCGTGACTCGCCAATTGGCGCGGGGACCGGTTCCGTAGCGTTCGACCGGGCAAAACGCTTTGCCCAGACAGCGCTCCAGGCTTGGGCTCTCCGTGGCTTCGGCGGCAACGCCATCGAAGGCGATGATGCGGCCGCGGCGCGGAATCAGGTTGACCAGCCGCTTGAACGCGGTCTCGACGGCCTCGAGATCCTTGTAAATGTCGGCGTGGTCGAACTCGACCGAGGTCAGGATCACAGCGTCGGGAAAATAGTGCAGGAATTTCGGCCCCTTGTCGAAAAACGCCGTGTCGTACTCGTCACCTTCCAGAATGAAGTGCCGGCCCTGGCCGAGATGGAAACTGGAACCGAAATTCTCGGCGATGCCGCCGATCAGGAACGAAGGATCGAGTCCAGCCGAGTGAAAGATCCACGACAACATGGAGGTGGTGGTGGTTTTGCCGTGGGTGCCGGCTACGACCAAGACTTCTTTGCCGCGCAGGAATTCGTCGTGTAACAGCTGCGGCAGGGAGCAGAACGGGATGCGCTGGTCGAGCACATGCTCCAGCTCAACGTTGCCGCGCGACATGGCATTGCCGATGACGACCAGATCGGGCCGGGGCTCCAGATTTCTCGCGTCAAACGGCTGGGCGACTGGAATGTCTAATTGGCGCAGAAAATCCGACATCGGCGGATAAGCAGCGGCATCGGAGCCGGTCACGCGAAATCCGCGCTGCTTCAGCATTCCAGCGAGCGAGGCCATCGCCGTGCCACAGATGCCGATCAGGTAGATGTGTTTCTTTGGATTCATCTCGTCTGACGATGTTTGAAAACTACAGCTGAATCGCGGGCTCCAAAATCCTTAAGCCGACCTGCCCGCCGCGCACCGTCAATCTCGCCTGCACCCCAAAAGGCAGAGTGATATTCCCCGAGGTGACGTGGCCGGAACGCAGGCCATAAGCGACGGGCACTCCCAGCTTTCCAACAATCCGCGCGACGACTTCCTGCAGCGTGTAGTCCTGGCTTGCGGTCTGCGCACAGTCGAGCATCTCGCCGAAGATGATGCCCCGAACACCCTCAAGCTTGCCCGCCAGCTTCAACTGCATAAGCATGCGGTCAATCTGATACGGCTTGGCGGCAACATCTTCGAGAAACAGGATGGTCTCTCGTGTTTTGATCTCGTAAGATGTGCCGAGCGACGCGACCAGGATCGAGAGGCATCCGCCATAAAGAATGCCCTCGGCCTCGCCGTCCGCGAGTCCGCTGACTTCCCTGCCCAGAGCCACGTCCCACGGTACAGCACCCGACAACGCCGCTTGCCACGATTCGAAATCAACTCCGTTCTCGTGCGTCCAGTCTTTAGCCGCCATCGGGCCGTGGAAAGTCACGAAGCCGCCGGCATCGGCAAAGTAAGTGAGCAACGACGTGATGTCGCTGTAGCCGACGAAAATCTTGGGGTGCGCCTGAATCTTCGCCAGGTCAAGCTTCGCGAGCAGATAGTTGGCGCCGTACCCGCCGCGCGCGCACACGATCGCGCGCACATCTTCGCGCACGAACATCTCTTCCAATTCTTGCGCGCGGCGCTCGACCGAGCCGGCGAAATAAATATCCTGGTCGAGAATCGAGTCGAGGTAGAAGGCGCGATACCCGGCACGCTGCAAGGCCACGCAGCCTGCGTCCAACTCCGCCGGCTTGATGTTGCTGGCGGGCGCGACGATTCCGACCGGGTCGCCCGGACGGAGGGCGGGCGGTTTGACACGCGGCTTGCGCTGAAGGTGCGAAGAAGACATGTCGTAACGGCTGTTGCGATCGACGATCGGCACACAATAACTCAGCTCAGAAAAAAGTCTCCCTCACACACGAGGCGCGCCGGGCCACGCAGAAAGACTTTGCTTCCTTCCATGCGTACGGATTGTGTTCCACCGGGCGCCTGCACTTTCACGGGTGATTGGGCACGGCCCGCGGCGATCGCCGCTACCGCCGCCGCGCAGGAACCGGTCCCGGAGGAAAGGGTTTCGCCGACGCCGCGCTCGAAGAAACGCGCTCTGAGATCGTGCTTGCTGCCGGCCGGTGCGACCCACTCGACGTTCACCCCTTGCTGGAACCGCGGATTGCGCTGAATCTCAGCCGAGCGCGCCTGCCAGTGTCCAGGAAACTCCGGCACAAAGATCACAAAGTGCGGATTCCCCATCGAGACTGGAATGCCGCGTACTTCCCCGCCGCTGAGCGCCAGGGGAACTTCCTGCTCGACCACCGCTTCTCCCATCTCGATTTCGAACTCGTATTCGGAATCCCGGCGCGCAGTCAGGGAGCAGATTTTGAGTCCCGCCCCGGTCAGAATCGAAATGCGCTCTTTGCCCTGCTGCGAGCAAACGTAGGCAGCAACGCAGCGCGTGCCGTTGCCGGAAATCTCTGCCGCGGAGCCATCGGCATTGATCAGGCGGATTTCCAGATCCGCGCTGAAGTGGGGCAGCATCCACTCCACACCGTCGGCGCCTACGCCCTCGTGCCGGTCGCAGATGCGGCGGGTAAAGTCAGCGACGTCCGGCGGCGCCAGCGCGCCGTCAATCAGCAGAAAATCGTTGCCGCAGGCGCTGGCCTTGACGAATGGGATAGTGCGCACGATGGCCGGATTCTATCACTGCAGACAGACGAGGCCGGATTAACCCGGGTGATTACCGCGCGCGATAAACGATGGCACGGGCCTGCCCCGTGACATGGATTTCGACCAACTCCGCAAGTTGCCGCTGGTGGACGGCTTGCCACACGGGGTCGCCTTCGAAAGCTACCACGAAGTCGGCATACTGGGCGGGGTTCGCCAGAGCCCGCTCCCACAGGCCGTCGGGATCAACCGGCTGCTTCCACACCCGGTGATTGCCTTCGTTGATGACCTGCTTCAGCGGAATGCCGGCCTGCTCGACTGCTCCCACGTGATCGCCGAGATACACGAGCAGAGTGGCCGACTGCGGCAGCTTACCGAGCCAGACCGCCAGTTGCGCTTCGAGCTGATTCCGGCTGCGCATGTTGATCTCGGCTTCTATCAGACAGACCGGTCCGGCGCGCCAGATGGAGGCGTAGCTGACGACGAGCACCGCGAACACACCGAGCACAGCGACTAAGCGCAACCTCGGCCTGAGTTGCGCGGCCCGCACGACGAGATATACCAGGACGGCAAAAGCCATGGCGAACGCCGGCAGCAACTGCAATCCGTAGCGAACGTTGTAGTGCGTGAAAGGCCACCACGCCGGAACGAAGATCGGCACGCCTCCGTATGCGACCGAAAGCGCGTAAAAAGGCACGGGAACGAACAACAGGAGAAAAGGTAGCCAGGCGCCACGCACTGGGTCGATTGCCGCGTTCAACCGTGGGCGCACGCCGGGAGCGGCGGCGAGCAGCGCCGCGATCCCCAGCGCCACCCACAATCTTCCGAGCCACTGATTCTCGGCCATGTTTGCTTCGCCGGATTTCAGAAAGTACAACCCGGCCACGATCAGATTGCCGCTGCCCGAATGACCCGGATTCCCGGCACTCTGCGTTCTCCGTTCGATCGCTTTGGCGGAGTACGGGCCGTTTTGAAATTCCAGCGGATTGCGGTAAACGACTCCGTTGTAAGCGAGCCAGAGCGCGGGAGCGGCAGCGGCAATCAAAACGAACTTGAGGGCTGCACCGCGGGAGATATTGACTGTGTTTTCATTGATCCCCCTCGCGGCGCGGAACGAACGAACAACGATCAGCGCCGCCATCGCGACTGCCAGGAACCATCCGTCATAACGAGTGAGGCAGGCCGCGGCCAAACAAAGGCCGCACTTGGTCAGCGGTTTCCCACCCTCGCGCCGCGACTCGCTGAAATAGAGCACCGCCCAGACGAACAACGCCACATAGAGCGATTCCCCCATGGCGGTGGTCTGCATGTAAATCAGATTCGGATTGACGGCATAGACCACCGCCGCGCTCCAGGCCGCAAGGTGTGCGGCGACATCCGGCTTATCGCGGCCTGCAATGGATCCCCGCACAAGACGAAACATCCCGACTACGCCAAACACATAGGCCACGAGCGACGGAATCGAACCGCCCACACCGCGCTGCCACATTTCATGAGAGATCAGGAAGGGGATCATCAGCAGGTGAGGCAAAGGCAGCCAAACCGTGCCTAGCTGCAACAGGCCGGGGGTTTTCGAATCGAAGACACGGCGTGCGATGTTGAGGTGAGCGACGGCATCGCCATAGACAAGCACGTCGCCGCGCTGGAAATAGAACAGGAAAGAAAACACCGCGACGCAGGTCGCCAGCCAGGCCAGGAGCCTGGTTTCGGAATCCCAGGGGGAAACGGTGGATGGTCCTGCTTTGGTTTTAAGCACAAGCGACATACTAAGGCAGTTCACCAACATCCGCCGCGACCGTCGAGCTTCGCTCGACCGGACCCGTTCGACTCGCTGCACTCGCTCAGGGCAGGCTAACGAGGGCGGCCGTCCCTACACGTGTCACTCGAGGTGGGTCAGTTCGCGAAAGACCTGGAAGCGGGCGTCGATTTCGGCGCGGGTCAGCGACTGCAGCCGCTCCGTGCCAAAACGCTCAACCGCAAACGAACCCATCACGCTGCCATAGAACAGCGCGCGTTTCAGCGCCTCGCGATTCACCTCTTTCTGCGAGGCGAGGTAGCCCATGAACCCGCCGGCAAACGAATCGCCCGCGCCCGTCGGATCCCTCACCTCTTCCATGGGCAGCGCGGGAGCGCGGAAGGGGTGGCGGCCCATGCCGAACGCGCCTTCGCGAAAGAAAATGGTTGCGCCATATTCGCCGTGTTTGATCACCAGCGCCTGCGGGCCCATGGCCAGTACTTTCTGCGCCGCGCGCGGCAGATTGGTTTCGCCCGCCAGCATTTTGGCTTCGGTGTCGTTGATCAGCAGCACGTCCACCAGTTTCAGCGTTTCCGCCAGTTCCCTGGGAGTGCGATTGATCCAGTAATTCATGGTGTCGCAGCCGGTCAGGCGCACCTGCTTCATTCCGCGCCGCACGTCAGCCTGCAAAGTCGGCTGAATGTTGGCCAGAAAGAGAAATTCCGTGTCCTGGTACTCTTCCGGAATCTGCGGCTGGAACTCTTCAAAGACGTTCAGATCGGTGAAGTTTGTTTTGGCTTCGTTGAGGTTCTGGGCGTACGTTCCGCCCCAGCGAAACGTCTTGCCGTCGGCACGTTCGATGCCGCGCGTGTCAATGCCATGCTGATGGAAAACTTTTTCCTGCTCAGGGCCGAAGTCGTCGCCCACGACGGCCACCACGCGAACCTGGGTAAAGTAACTGGCGGCCAACGAAAAATAAGTGGCCGCGCCGCCGAGGATATTTTTCACGCTCCCCGAGGGCGACGTGATGTCATCGTATGCAACCGAACCGACTACGAGAACGCTCATTGTGCGTACGCGCTTTCCTTCATCGTGGAATTAAGTGGCCAGTGGCTAGTGGCTAGTGGCCAGTAAATCTCGCGGAGCACCGGCTTACTGATCACTGACCACTGATCACTCGCCACTGCTTTTCAGATATTTGCCCAGGATCAACTTGAGTTTTTTCTTCGCCGCCGCGGGAATCTTCCTGGGGTCGGTCAGAATGGCGTGGGCCAGTGCCGATCCGCACTTGCACGAGCGCTCGCGGGGCATAGCGGCCACGGTTTCGCGAACGACCCTCGCCGCGTTCTCGGCATTCTTCGTCAACACGGCGATGATCTGATCGACCGTGACCGAGTCATGATGCGGATGCCAGCAGTCGTAGTCGGTCACCATGGCGACGGTGACGTAGCAGATCTCGGCTTCGCGCGCCAACTTGGCTTCCTGCAGGTTGGTCATGCCGATCACGTCCATGCCCAGGCCGCGATAGACTTGCGACTCGGCCTTGGTGGAAAACTGCGGGCCCTCCATGCAGAGGTAAGTCCCGCCACGCTTGCCGACGACGCCAGCCCGCTTGCAGGCCGCATCGACGATGCCGGAAAGTTCCGGACAGACCGGATCGGCAAAGCCAACGTGCGCAACCACCCCGCCGCCGAAAAACGTGTCCACCCGGTGGCGGGTGCGGTCGAAAAACTGATCGGGGATGACGAAATCGAGCGGCCGGTGTTCTTCCTTAAGCGACCCGACAGCAGAAAGGGAGAGGATGCGTTCTACCCCCAGCTGCTTGAAACCGTAAATGTTGGCGCGAAAATTCAGTTCGCTGGGCAGGAGGCGATGCCCGCGTCCGTGGCGCGCCAGAAACGCCACCTTGCGTCCCCCGAGCATGCCGCAAGTGTAGGCGTCGGAGGGCGCGCCGAACGGCGTCCTCAGGCGCGCTTCCTTCACCTTCGTCAGGCCCGGCATGGAATACAGCCCGCTGCCGCCAATAATTCCGATTTCCGCCTGTGGCAATCTTCCTCCAGGAAAGCTCGCGCACCGCAAGCCAAACCCGTGATTATACAAGACAGGAACGGGCTCGAATGAAACCCATAGCCGCAATTGCAACCTGGCGTCGATGTTTGCACGGTTCACTTCTTCGCGTGCTTTGCGGCAGTTCCTGGCGGCCTTTGCGGTAAGAAGCCTTGACCGCAAAAATCGCGAGGGTTGCGCGAAGTCCGCAAGAGTTCCCTTGGCCGCGGCAACCCACTCGGCGAAATCGTAACCAGCGCTACAATTCCCTCATGCGGTTCTGTGCGGTAATCTGCGCGATCTTATCGCTGGGCGCTTTCAGCGCCGCCCAGGATAAGCAGAAACCATCCACTCCCGCGCCGCAATCCGTCACCGTGCCTGCCGTCATTGACCACAACCGCGTCGTCATTGACGCCGACATTCCTCTGCCCGATGGCTCGACCCAGCGCGTTCACGCCTGGGTGGACAACGGCAATCACGATCTCTATATGTCGCGCCATCTGGCAACTGTGTTAGGTCTCTCGGTCTCCTGCGATGACAAGGCGTGCTCTGCGACTCCGCCGCGGGAGATCCTGGTCGGAAGCATGGCCATCCCACTCACCGAGATCAAGGAAGCGCATATTCCACTGAAGCCGGTCAGCGCCGCGTCGGTTGTCGCCGCGGGCCTTGATGCCGAGATCAACCTTCCCTCTACTGTGCTTCGCCACTACGACGTACTGGTTGACCTTCCCGGCCGCAAGTTCACCCTCGGAGCGCCGGGCACGATTCATTTCCTCGGCGTGGGCGCCAAGGTACTGATCAATGCGGAGAATGGCCTGATCCAGGTCCCCAGCCAGATCGAAAGAAAGAAGTACAACCTAGCGTTCGACCTGGGATCGTGCATCAGTTTTCTTTCTGAGGAATTCTTCGACCAGCTGGCTGCCGCCCATCCGGACTGGCCGCACATGACCGGCGCCGTCGGCTCGGCCAATATGTGGGGCATGGACGAAGAACCGAAGTGGAAAGTAATGCGCCTCAATCGCGTGCAATATGGCCCGCTGTTCTTGACTGACGTGGCGGTTGTCGCCTTGCCCAAAACCACGATGGATTTCTTCGCAAAGCGCGCCGGAGTCCCGACCGTCGGCTTACTTGGCTCGAATGCGCTGCTCAACTATAGGGTCGGCCTTGATTACGCCCATGCGACGCTCTACTTCGACATAGGCCGGCTGTTCAACTTTCCGGATTTCGATGTCATCGGACTGGTGCTGCGGCCGGAAGACGACGGGCGCTTCACCATTCTCGGGGTCGCGGACTTCGACGGCCGGCCCGCAGTGCCATCGGGACCCGCGGGCATCCAGCCCGGCGATCATCTGGCCGCGGTTGATAACATTCCCGTCCGCGGCTCGACCATGGGACAAGTGTGGTCCATGCTCGGCGGAACTCCTGGCCAGGAGCGGAAACTGACCATTGAGCGTGGTGGCAAGGAATCTGTGGTCGCGGCCAAAGTGCGGCATTTCCTGGGAGAAGCGCCGGACAGCGACGCTAAGAAGAGCAAATCGAAAAAACGGTGAGAGAATTTTCGATTGCCGATTTTCGATTTGCGATTTGAAACCCGGAACAGAACGTGCAGAAATCGGAAATCGGAAATCGTCAATCGAAAATTACTTGCCGAACACTTCCTTCTCCAGCGCTGCCGTGGTCGCCGCGTCCAGGCTCTCACTGACAAACACCATGTCGCCCTGCTCTTCGATGACCACGGCACCCTCTTCGGTAGTCCAGGCGTGGCGGCCTTTCAGCGGATCGATCTTGATTTCTGCGCCTTCCGTTAAGCTCTCCTGGGTTACGGACTTGTCGGAGACGGATCGGTCTGACGCGGACTTATCGGAGGAGGGATCTCCGATTTCGTCCGCCTTCTGGTATCGCTGCTTGAGCGACTGGGCGTAGATCGCGGCGAACTCCGCGGCCTTTTCGGCGCTCGACCAGCGAGAGACGTAGAGCAGGCTCAGCGGCGCCGTTGCATCGGCCTTGGGCCGGGCAGCATAGTAATATCCGCCGCGCCATTCCGGATACATCTGCTTCGACAGCGGCTTGCCGGCATATTGTTCGACCAGCATGGCTACGTCGAACTCGCCCATCGCGCCAATATCAAATTTCTGGTAATCCTTGAAATCGCGCTTGAAATCGGGCACTGCCATGGGTTCGATTTTCTCGCCCGACAAATACGTTTCCGGCTGCATGATCTGGCGCGTGGTGTGCGGAGGATCGCGCAGAACCGCGGCGAACGCCCGCTCTTTCCCGCCTTTCTGCAGCAACTTCACCACGAATTCCATGCCATAGCTGTAAGGAAATGTCAGCGAATCCTTCATGAAGATGGGCGCTTCATTGAATACCTTGGTGCCGGGCGTGCCGGTGAGCGTTTCCTCTTCCATCGCTTCCACCAGTTGTGGCGAATCGGTGAGCGAGCGCCCCACCGGCGCCAGCGCGTACTGCAGCATCATGGCCTGAGCCTGGCCTTCGATCACGGCCTCGCGCGCATCATCCATTTCGTCGTTTTCGATGTCGGCGGGCGTGGGGTCCTTTTTGATTTCGCCGAGATCCTTCTCACCGCGCCGCAGCCATTTCTGCAGGCCGACCGACTGATCCTGGAGCGCGTGGGTCAACTCGTGAGCCATCACCGGCTCCTGTTCTTCCATCGGTACCCAGTCGAGCAGGTTGACCGTTTTCGTCTTGGGATCGTAGTAGCCGGCGATTTCCTCGCGCAACAGCGCCACCAGAAATGTTTCCAGATTGAAGTCGCGCGGCAGCAGCCCGAATTTCTTGAGCACCAGTTCGGAGCGCCGCAACCGCTGCGCGTCTTCGTCATCCAGGTGCTTGTTGAGATAGGAGACGACTTCATCGCGGCTGGTCAGTTTGCGCTTCACTTCTTTCTTGATGGGCAGACCGGTTTGCTTGCTGTCGAACTGAAGAATTTCATCCACCGAGTGGAACAGTTCTTCGGCCTGCTGTGGCGTGATTTTGACCTCTTCTTTCGCTGGCTCTTCCTGCGTCGAGGGCTTGGCCTGTTCCTGCGGCGCGGTCTGAGCCTGTGTGGCCGCGGGCGACTCGCCCGCGGGTTTTTGCCCCTGATTCGCTGGAGCGCTCTGCTGCGGCTGATCCTGCGCGAACGCAGGCGACGTCCACGCGGCCGCGACCAGGACCAGCGCAAGAAGCAGCCGAAACATCCCAGGGGAACACTTGCCAAATCTGGCCATTAGGATTGAGTGTATACGTTTTGGTTGGTTACCGCGAAAGCGGTAGGGCAGAGTTGCGCTCCCGGTGGAGTACGCCGATTCGCCGCGCGAATCGTCATACTCCGCTCAGGATGACAAGGTGGCGCTGACTTGTTCCGCCACCCAATCGCCCGCTTCCCGCGTCCCCAGCGAGCCGCCGATATCTTCCGTGGTTTTCTTCTGGCGGAGGGCTTCGAGCACGGCGGCGTCGATCTTTGACGTTTCTTTCGTAAACCCCAAGTGCCCTAGCATCATCGCCGCGGTCAGAATCGCGCCGAACGGATTCGCCACATTCTTGCCGGCGATCGGCGGAGCCGAGCCGTGCACCGGCTCGAACATCGAAGTCTTCCCGGGATGAATATTGCCGCTGGCCGCCATGCCCAGGCCGCCCTGCAGGCCGGCGGCGAGGTCGGTGATGATGTCGCCGAACATGTTGTTGGTCACGATGACGTCGAACTGGCGAGGGTCGCGCACCATCTGCAGGCAAAGCGCGTCCACATACATGTGTTGCGGCGTGATCTGTGGATACTCGGCTGCAACTTCCTTGAACACGCGCTGCCACAGACTTCCGGCGTGGGTCATGGCGTTGGACTTGTCGCACATCAGGACTTTGCCGCGCGGCGAGCCATCGATCTTCGCGTGGCTGCGGCAGAATTCGAAAGCGTAGAGGATGATGCGCTCCACCCCTTTGCGGGTGTTGATGTCTTCCTGGGTGGCAATTTCGTCAGGCGTGCCTTGTTTGAAAACCCCGCCCGCGTCGGTGTAAACGCCTTCGGTGTTTTCGCGGATCACGATGAAATCCACATCTTTCGGCTCGACGCCTTTCAGCGGACAGAGTGCAGCGTCGAGCAGTCGCACGGGCCGAACGTTGGCGTAGAGGTCCATTTTGAAGCGCATGCCGAGCAGAATTTCTTTGGCATGGATATTGGTTTTGACGCGAGGATCGCCGAACGCTCCGACCAGAATCGCGTCGAAGTCGCGGCTGAGCCGGGCGAAGCCGTCGGGCGGAACGGTCGTCCCGTCGCGCAGATAACGGTCGGCGCCCCAGTCAAAGTCGGCGAATTCCACGTCCGCGCCCGAGGCCTTGATGACCTTGACCGCCTGCGGAATCACTTCCTGGCCGATCCCGTCTCCGGCGATGACGGCGATGCGTTTGCGGGTTCCAATCTTCGAGTCTTTCTTTAGTGAACTCACGGCAGGAACGTTACCACAATCGCTATAATCGAACTACGGCTATGGGGCTGACTGCACTCCAGGTCCACGGGGAAGGGTTAGGCGCCGCGTCCACAGGCGAGTATCGCGGCGCGATGACGGCTGCCCGCTTCGGCGATCCGCAAGCCGAATGGGCGGCTTTACGCACCGCGTGCGGTGTTTATGACCTCGGCTTTCGCGCCAAGATTTCGCTCACCGGCGGCGATCGCGTGCGCTGGCTGAACGGGATGGTCACCAACAACATCCGCGACCTGGCCGCCGGCCACGGTGTGTATGCTTTTCTGCTGAATCCGCAGGGGCGCATTCTGGGCGATCTGTATGCCTACAATCGGGGTGAATCCATCACGGTTGACACTGACCGCAGCCAGTTGGAAAAGATTCTGGCCACGTTTGAGCACTACATCATCATGGACGACGTGGAAGTGCAGAGAATGTTTTCCCCGGACGAGGGCGTCCGGGGCTCCACGGACGGGGGCGTCCGGGGCTCCACGGACGGGGGCGTCCGGGGCTCCACGGACGGGGGCTCCGCGGAGCCTGAGAACTTCACCGGTCATGGAGCGGCGGACGCCTCGTCCGCCCGCGAAGTGACAACGCTTGGGATTGGCGGGCCGAGGGCACTTGAGGTAATGAAGAAAGCTGGAATCGACGTTCCTGGATTACAACCTCTGCAGCTTCACGAGATCCAGTGTGATTGCGACTGCGGCTGCGTCACCTGCACGATTGCGCGCACTGACGGTCCGGTCGAGTCTTACGAAATCTGGCTGGAGCCCGCGCATGCGCGGCCGCTTTGGAATGCTCTGGTGAAAGCAGGCGCCACTCCGGCGGGCTCCGAGGCATTGGAGTTGGAACGCATCGTCTCGGGAATTCCGCTGTATGGAGTGGACATCCGCGAGCGCGATTTGCCGCAGGAGACCGAACAGGCGCGCGCTCTGAACTTCAACAAGGGCTGCTATGTCGGGCAGGAAATTGTAGAACGGATTCGTTCGCGGGGATCAGTGCACCGGAAGTTCGCAGGCTTTCTGGCCGAAGCGACAGCACAGATCGTTCCGGGAGCGAAGATTCTCGCGGGAGAAAAAGAAGTGGGCGAGATTACCAGCGCGGCCTCGCTGCCCTCGACGGAGGGCGACAGAACGATAGCGCTGGGCTATATTCGGCGCGAAGCGGGCGGGCCCGGCCGCGAGGTCATAATCGGAGCGACGCGTGCAACCGTAGTCTCGTTACCGGTGGAGGACGCCGTTCTGGCGGAGAGTTCTCTTGCGCGGCATCCGGCGTGAAAGGACTTTGACCGCGAAGTTGGCGAAGGATTCGCTAAGAGCGTAAAGAAAAGCCTCTGCTCTCTTTGAAGGAAAGATTTTATGGCCGAGAAGAAACACGAAGAATCATTCACTGTAACCGACCGGCGTCTGTTCACTTCCGACGGCGAACTACGCCAAGACGTTGCGGAAGAAGAGCAGCCGGCGAAGCCAACAAAGCCTGCGCCGGTACCGTCACCGTCCAATGCGGCCCCGCAAACGCCCGCGGGCCCCACCGGAGGCGACAAGAGTACCGTCATTCCGCCACCGCCCAGCGCTTCCGAGCAGCAGGCGCAGGCTGACGCGTACCGCAAATCGTCGAAAGAGCTGGATTCGCAGGTTGAGCTCAACGGGCATTCCGTCAAAGATTTTGAGATGACGTTCGAGCGCTTCCTGGCGTCGCTTTACATGACCGCCATGCTGCAACTCGGACTTATGCGCGAGCAGGGCGCGCAACCGCAGGTTGATATCATTGGCGCGCGGCAGACGATTGACACGCTCAGCCTCATCGCAGAAAAAACCAAAGGCAATCTGACTGCTGCCGAAGAGAATTTTCTGCAGAATAGTCTTTACGAGCTGCGCATGGCATATGTGGAGGTCACCAACATGCTGGCGCGTCCGCCGCAGCCGGGGCCAGCCACCGGAACGAGCGGAAGATGAAAGCCACCATAACCGTTCTGGGCAGTGGAACATCCATGGGCGTGCCTACTCTGGGCTGCGATTGCGCGGTTTGCCGCTCCAGCGATCCGCACGACCGGCGCACCCGGCCGTCGATCATCATCGAGTACGGCGGCAAGGTCGTGCTCATTGACAGCTCGCCGGATTTTTACATGCAGGCCATTCGCGAGAACATCAGCCGCGTGGACGCGGTCTTCTACACCCACACCCATGCCGACCACATCCTCGGAATTGACGATCTGCGCCCGCTGAGCTACCGGCATAAACCGGAGAAACTGCCGCTCTATGCGCGGCCCGACGCGGCGGCATTCTTGCGGCGCATGTTCGCCTACATTTTTGACGCCGATTACAAGTACGGCAGCTTGCCGCAACTGGAGCTGCGGCCGATCGACGGCCCGGTGGATGTGTTCGGGGTGCAATTCGATCCGGTGATCCTGATCCACGGCGAAACCCAGATCTATGGTTACCGATTTGGCTCGGCCGCATACCTGACTGATCACAGCGAGATTCCCGAGGCATCGTTCCATCAGTTGGAAGGCCTGGACATTCTTTTTCTGGACGCGCTGCGGCACAAACCGCACCCGACACACTCGACGGTGAAGAATTCGCTGGAAGCTGTCGACCGGCTGAAGCCGAAGCGCGCCTTTTTCACCCACATTTGCCACGACCTGCCGCACGAAGCAACCAACGCCACGCTGCCGCGGCAGGTGCGCCTGGCTTATGACGGGATGAAGCTGGAGTTTGAAATTTGATTTTCGATTTCCGATTGTCGATTTAAGATTGATAATTTTTGATTGTTGATTGTTGATTGAAAACCATACAGCTACCGGCCGGAAACTCCAATCCCAATCTGTCGCTGCGCGGTTTTCATTCAACAATCATCAATCAACAATAGTCGTTCATTCGGCAATCGCAAATCGACAATCGCAAATTGATGCGCGTCTTCCACAAACTCGAGGATGTTCCCGCCGACCTCGGGCCGACGCTCGTCTCGGTGGGAAATTTCGACGGGGTGCACCGCGCCCACGCGCACGTGTTGCGGGAAATTGTTTCGCGGGCGCGGGCCAGCGGGGCAAAAGCCGTGGCCGTCACCTTTGAACCGCACCCGGCGCGGATTTTGCGCCCGGAGTCCGGATTGAAGCTGCTGACTCCGACGGCGGAAAAGCTGCGCCTGCTGAAAGACACGGAAATCGATGCGGTGCTCGTGCTTCCTTTCGGACGCGATCTTTCGCTGACGACGCCGCGGCAATTCGCGGAGCGGATCCTGAAGAAAAAGCTGCACGCGAGCGAAGTGCACGAAGGCTTCAATTTCCGATTCGGACACAAGGCTGCAGGCGATATCGACGTGCTCACTGAGTTCGGGCAGGAGATGGGCTTTGAGGTCAAAGTCTATCCCGTAATGAAGCTGCGCGGCGAGCGCGTCTCCAGCAGCCAGATTCGCAAGCTGCTGGGCGAGGGGCGCGTGAACCGGGCGCGGCATCTGCTGGCACGGCCGTTCAGCATCCTGAGCACGCCTGGGCGCGGGCGCGGCTATGGGTCGAAGTACACCGTGCCCACCATCAACCTGGCACGCTATGAAGAACTGGTGCCCAAAGACGGCGTTTACATCACCCGAACCCGCGTAGCCGCGGAAGTTTTCGATTCGGTCACGAACGTAGGCAATCGCCCGACGTTTGGCGCGGAACTATTTGCCATTGAGACACATCTGCTCAATTTCCATCCCCTCGAGCTCACCCCGGAAACGGAAGTCGAAATCTGCTTTCTGCAGCGTTTGCGCGACGAGATCAAGTTTCCCTCAGTCGACGCGCTGCGCGAACAGATTGCGCACGACGTGAAGAAGGCGCGCAGATATTTTCATCTGCTGCCGCGGGCTGCGGCAGATGACGACAAAGCCAAAGCAGGTTCCTCCCCCTCGGCTTCGCTCGGGGCTCGCCTTTCGGCTCGGCAAGAACGCTCGGAATGACAACGCCTATATGTGGGAGTTATCACTCGGCGTGACCATCGCTTGCCGGATTGACCCGCACCCCCAGCCACAGGAGCCCCGCTACTACCGCGAATCCCGCGGTGAGCGACAAAGCAGTTTCCCATCCGATGCGCTCGGCCAGCCAGGGCGTGAGCGCGGGGGAAATCATGCCTCCGAGGTTGCTGCCAAAGTTCATCGTGCCACCCGCGATGCCACTGCGCGCACCGGAGAGTTGAGCTATGGTCGCCCAGAAAGGGCCTTCGGTCGACATCACCAGCACGGTGCAGGCAGTGAGCGCGGCCACAGCCATCCCCGGGCTGGACGTTCTGGCGCCAATCACCAGAAACACGGCCGCCACCGAGAGAGCCGTGAGAGGCACACTGCGTCGTCCCCAGGTCGCGCCCCACCGGGCCATCGCTGCGTCGGAAAGAACGCCGCCCAGCGGGATGGCGAATATCGTCGCCAGCCAGGGAAGCGCGGTGAGCCCGGCCGCTTTCAGCAGCTCAAAATGCCGGACCTGCACCAGATACAGGTAAAACCAGAAAACGAAGATGTATCCCAGATAGCCTTGCAGAAGATAGCTGGCAAACAGCAACCAGAAACTCCGGGAACGCAAAGGCTGAGGCGAAGTTTTCGCCGGGTCTTCAGCACCTGAAGCCTGGGCACCTGAAGCATGGGCACCTGAAGCATGGGCACCTGAGTATTGGGCACCTGAGTAAGGGACCGTGGCCGCGACGCTGGAATCGCCGGCGGAGCGATCCGGCGCCAGCCACCACCACAAGCACCCCGCCGCGGCGCTGAGCAAGGCTGCCACCAGCAATGCCGCGCGCCATCCGTAGTGGCTGGTCATCGGCGCCAGCAGCAGAGGCGTGACCGCCGACCCCACTCCCACACTGGCCAGGACCAGGCTGTTCGCCCGGGCATGCAGCCGCGGAGGCACGGTCACGGCAATGGTTCGGCCCGAGGTGGGATAGGTGGGAGCGGCAATCACCCCAAACCCGGCGCGGATCAGCCATAGTTGGGGAATGATGACGGCCAGCCCGAAGCCACGCCATCCCACGCAGGCCGTCAACACGGTGAAGACCGACCACCCCGCGCAAAGAACCAGGAAGATGCGGCGAGCGCTGACCCGGTCGGCGAGTCCTCCCGAGGGCACCTGAAAAAACGTGTAGCCGATCAGGAAGGCGCTGAACACCGTTCCCATCTGCGCCTGGGTCAGGCCAAAGTCTCTCATCATGCCGGGCGCAACCACGGTCACGGCTACACGGCACACGTAGCCGACGGAAGTGACGATCATCAGCAGCGGCACGAGGCGTTTCATCGCGGAAACCGGCGCAGCGGCCGGCGCTGGCGGTGCGGTCACGAAAGCCTCTTGTGGAAGATCAGTTCCGAATGCCCCGGTACGACATAGTCCTTCAGTTCGCCCACGAACTCGTAGCCGTGGCGCCGATAGAGTTGTTGCGCCCGCTCATTGAACGACGACACCAGCAGGAAGAGGTGCTTTCTCTCGGCGTAACGCTGCTCGGCGAAGCGCAGCAGTTGCGATCCGAGGCCTCGACCCCGCGCCGCAGCGTCCACTGCGATGGAAGCGACGTAAGGCGAGCCCGCCAGGCCGTAAGGCGCAAGCAGGATAAAGCCGACCGGCAGATCTTTCTCCCGCGCGACAAAGACCTCCGTGCCCGAACGGCCCAGCGCCTCGCGGCATCCGGCGAGGTCGCGGCCCAGAGTGATCCAAGGCTCGGTGGAGGCCATCACGCGGGCGCACCATTCGTAGTCTTCGGGTGCGGCGGCGGCGATGCGGATTGAAGTCTCCATTCCTGCGTGGAAAGCGAAGTGATCGTAGCAGGCGCCGCGGACTGGTGGCAACGGAGTGTTCTTATTCGATCGGCTCAACCACGACAGATTTTTCCGCCCCGGCCCGCTCTCGCGCCGGCATTTGTACGATCACAATCGCGGCCAGCACCAGAACGATTCCCAAGGTCTGAATGGGGCGTACGCCCTCACTGAGAAATGCGGCGGCCAGCAGGATCGAGAACACGGGCTCCAGGCAACTGACGATAATGGCGCGGCTCGGCTCGAGATGTTGCAGGCCAAGAAAGTAAAGCGAGAACGCGCCCAGCACCGAGATCATGGAAAAGACAAACAGAAATGTCCACTGCGGGAGTGTGTAGTGGATGGCAGCGATCTTCCATGGCGGATTGACGACGAGCCAGAAAACAGCCGCTGAAAGCAAGACCCAGACCAGCACGCGCCAGCGGTCATAGCGGGCAAGGATGCGGTGTCCGCCGAGGTTGTAAAAAGCGAACGAGAGTGACGCCAGGAAAGCCGCGATGAAACCATAGGAATCGAGGCGAAGGGAGCTGGATTTTCCACCGATCATTCTCCCGCCGATAATCCCAATCGTCAGGGCGATTCCCGTGAGCGCGACGGCGACGGCAGCGACTTTCTGCAGCGTGAGCTTCTGCTGACCGCGGGCCACCACATAGAGCAGCACCCAGACTGGCGCCGTGTATTGCACGATGATGGCGATGGCGACACTCGTTCTCTGAATGGCGACGTAGTAGAAGTAATTCGACGCCGCCACGCCCAGCATGCCGAGCACGAGACATTGCACGAGATCGCGCGCCGGGAGCCTGATGCCTTGCCCTCCGCGCCGGCTTGCCAGGATGGGCAGCAGCACCAGCAAGGAAAACGAAGTCCGCGTTTGGGACAGGATGAGCGGATCGATGGGATGGAGCGCTTCTCCGGCCAGGGGCAATCTTCCGGTGAAAACCGCGCGGCCGAGAACGGCGGATACCCCCCACAAAAAAACCGCGGAGGCGATGAACACATATCCGCGCAACGGATGCGCTGTGCTCTGACTGGGATTGCCGGAGTTCAGGTTTCAGTCCCCGCGTCCGATGATGGGGCCGAGTCGAGCAACTGGTCAAGCCGCGCGGGATCAAAGCCGACAACGACTTGCTGTCCCTCGCCCGAGAAAACCACAAGCGTGGGCGTTTCGCAGCTGCCGTGTTGCTCCATCATGGCACGGCGGGCTTCCGGGTCGGCGCTGATGTCGCGCTCCTCGAAGGCGATTTGCTTTGCCTCCAGAAACACCTTCATCAGTTCGCAAGAGAGGCAGCCGGGCTGGGTGAAAAACACGATGCGGGGGGGCATGATTCGTGCAACTACGGGTCGTATCAGGGTATGCCTTCAGAGCCTGCCCTGAGCGGAGTCAAAGGGCATACCATAAGCACTGCGTTAATCATTGCGCCTTCAGGCGCTGAATTTGCGATTCCGAATCTCCACCGCCTTTCAGTCTACTCGGTGTGCTCGATCGCAAAAGTAATCTTGGCGGTCTTTTCCAGCATGGCCGAGACCGAGCAATACTTTTCTTTCGACAGGCGCACCGCATCTTCCATCGCCTTCGCCGATACCTTACCACCGACGCGATAGACCAGCTTGATTTCGGTGTAGACGGCCGGGTAGCTCGTGGTGCGCTCGGCTTCGGCACGCACTTCGAGATGGGTGAAAGGCTCGCGTTTCTTGCGCAGAATGCCGACCACGTCTGACGCTGTGCATCCGCAGAGAGCGATCAGCACAAGCTCCATCGGAGTGTTGGCGGTTTTCTCGGAAGCGGTGTCCATGACGACGGCATGGCGCGAGCCGGCCTCGCCGATGTAGCGCTCGTTGTCGGTCCAGAAAGCTTTAGCAGTAATCATGATGCCTTTTTGTCAGGAATTGTTGATTTTTGATTGTTGATTGTTGAATGAACACCCTTCTTCGCTGTGGTTCGGGAGGCGTTGAAAATCGCCACCAGTTGGTTCGCTTCCGATTGCAGGTCTTTCAGTTTGGCTTCGGCAATCAATCCGGCATCAGTCAGTAGTTCCAGCCAGAACGCTGTTTCGTCCGCCTTTTCAATGACGATGGCCAGCTTGGCCAAGAACTCTGGGCGGGAACGAGCCCGGCAGACTGCCCGGTAGTTAGCTGCCACTGAAGTCCCTGACCGGAGCAGCTGTTTTCCGATCATGCGACCTTCAAGTCCGGGCGGCAAGGAGCGGACGACCCGTATAATGCGCAGGGCGAACTTCTTGGTGCGCTCCTTCAAGTCCGCAGATGGGTGCTCCATTGCGTCTCTCCATTCAACAATCAAAAATCAACAATCAACAATTTCACAGCTGACGCATTCCGGTCTGTGACACATGTCACTGTTCTTGCACATGATCGCCTATCTTCTGTTGTCGGTGCTCGGTTCGGGATGAATCAGCACACGGAACAGCTCGGGCGCGTCCTGTTTGAAGCGGATTTCCAACTCGGTCTGAATGTCGTGCACGCGGGCCAGCGACAGATCATCGGACAGCGTGCAGTGGCAGGAGATGTACAGGCGACCACGCACGCGCTTGATCACAAATTCGTGCACGTCGAGAATCTCGGGAAAGTGCGCGGCCGCGGCCTTCAGGCGCTGGACGAGTACGGCATCGCTGACCAGTTCTTCCGACCTCTCGATGGTGGCCGGCTCGCTCTCGATGTGAGTGAGGATGCTGGAAATCTCCGGCACATCGCGTTGCAGGCCGGCTTCCAGTTCAGTCACCTGATCGTGAGCCTGCTTGAGCGTCATGCGCTCGTCCAGCTCGATGTGCTGTTCGACGTGCAGGCGTCCGGCCAGATCCTGCACGCTGATGTCATGGACGTTGAGGTTTCTCTGGGTAGCTACGGCACGAATGCGGTCGAAGATGTTTTCCGACCGCTGGGCGCGTGGGAGCGGCTGGACGGTCACGTCGGCATTGGGCAGAATGCGGTGAACCGCATCCGTGACCGCGGCGGCGACCTGGCCCGAGCGCTGGAAGGTTACGCGGCGCGCCAGGCCTACGGTCAAATCGGCGAAATAGCGGTTTCCGGCACGGCGGATGCGAATGCGGTCCACTTCGAGGATGCCGTCCACGCGCGAGACTACGTCCTGAATCTGGGAACGAACGCCGGGCGGAGCGGCGTCGAGCAAAGCATCAACTGTGCGCCGGGCCAGCCGCCAGCTCACGGAAACAACTGCGGCAGCTACCAATAGTGCTGCAATCGGGTCGGAATCGCTCAGCCAATCCACGCGATACGCACGTCCGGCCAGAACCAGCAGCAGGCCCAGGACGACCACGCCGGCGGACCAGATGTCCGTGGAAAAATGCAGGGCGTCGGCTTCCAGCGCCTGGCTGTCGTATTTGCGAGCGATGCGGCCAAGCACGCGCGAACGCCACCAGTCCACTGCCATGGAAAACAGCATCACGGCAAAAGCGGGGATCGTGGGATCGATTTCAATGCGCCGGAAAAAGAGACGGAGCACCGCCTCATAAACGATCCACACGCAGGTAATCAGCAGCAGGCCGGTCTCCACAAACGCAGAGAAGTTCTCGATCTTGCCATGCCCGTACTGATGGTCGGCATCTGCCGGCTTGTCGGAAACTCGGACGGAAAAGTAGGTAAGCAAGGCGGCGATCAGATCCAGCCCGGAGTGGGCAGCTTCGGAGAGAATGCCGAGACTGCCGGTGGTGAATCCGACCACCGTCTTCAAGGCGGTGATGACAACCGCAGCCAGAACGGAGTTGCCCGCAGCCGCGCGCTTCTCGGCCCGCATGGACTCCGCGGAAGAAATGGCCGGGCTTGCCGACATGCTGGCATTATCGCCGCTCGGAGCCGGATGCGCCAAAGCAAATTCGAGGCGCGCGCTCAAGCATCTGCTGGGTTCGATAGTGGTGCAGTCTTAGGATCTCGACTACGCCGCGCTGTTTTGCGGACTTCGCGGCCTTTCTTAGCGATCTTTGCGGTAGAAGACCTTTAGACCGCGAAGGTCGCGAAGGAATCGTCCGCGGAACTCGAGATGCACGACTACCCTCCGTTCAAAGGCGCGGTTAAACTCCGCGTTGTGCTAGGATTTGTTGCTTGGCGTTTTTGAATTCTGTGACGGACTAATCCTGGAGGAAACGGTTTATGCGCAAGGGCTGGCTGCTGTGTGTCTTATTGGGGACGTTATCTTGGGGACAGGCGGCACCGGGCACGCCTCGGCCGGCGCCACCGGCTCCGGGCGCAGACAAACCGCCAGCGGCCCAGGCAGATACCTCCGCCTCGGTTCCCGACAATGCGCCGGTGATCACGGTCAAGGGCGTATGTGCGCCGCAGCCGAAGACAACCGCGGCCAAGGGAACGGCGGCGAAGCCCGCGGCAGCGGCCAAAACTCCGCCGGCCGACTGCAAAACGGTTATCACCAAAGCCGAGTTCGAGACGCTGCTCAAAGCTATTCCCAATGCCAATCCTCAGGCGAAGAGAAACATAGCCGGTCGTATTCCCATGTTCATCGCCTGGTCGAACGAGGCCAAAAAGCAAGGCATAGACAAGACTCCGCAATTCGCCGAGATGATGAAATTCGCGAAAATGCAGATCCTGACCAGCGGGTTGCAGCAGAAGGTTCAGGAAGACGCCGCCAACGTCCCCGAGGGAGCTATCACCGACTATTACAAGAAGAATCCGGAAGCTTACGAGCAATACAGCCTGGAGCGGATGTTTGTGCCGCGCACCAAGCAGGCGGAGGCTGAAGCCAAGGAAGAAGAAAAGAAGGACGAAAAGCCGACCGAGGAGCAGATGAAAGCCAAGCAGGCCGAGGAGAAAGCCAAGCAGGAAGCGAATGAGGAGGCGATGAGCAAGCTGGCCGAGAGCCTGCGTGCCCGGGCCGCCGCGGGCGAGGACTTCACCCAACTGCAAAAAGAAGCCTTCGACGCTGCGGGCATGAAGATTCAATCTCCCACCGTCAGCATGCCCAACGTGCGACGCACGGGCCTGCCCCCGGCTCACGTCTCGGTCTTCGACCTCAAGCCAGGCGAAGTCTCGCAGGTGATCAATGATGCGGGCGGACACTACATTTACAAGGTGAAGAGCAAGGAACAGCTTTCGCTCGATCAGGTGAAGGACGAAATCCGCCGCACCCTGCAGGGCCAGCGCCAGCGCGAGGCGATGGACAAGATCAATAATTCGTTCACCGTGGAAAAGAACGACGCCTACTTTGGTCCGGAGCAAGCCGGCATGCCAGGGGCTCCGCGCATGCCCCCTCCGAGAATGGCGCCTGCTCCGAACGCACCGGTGGCACCAGCACCGCAGGGCGGAATTGGACAACAACCTTCGCCACAGATGCAGACTGCGCCTCCGGCACAAGCCCCCGCGCCACCGCCGGCCGCGAAACCGAACTGATGGCGAAACCGGTCGTTGTAGTTACGGGCATTTCGGGCAACCTGGGATCCAGGCTGCTTCCTCTGCTGGGAAGTTACTCGGTGATCGGGGTGGACATGGCTCCGCCCCAGACCGATTCTGAGCTGCGATTTGAGCGCCTGGACCTGGGGCAAGAATCGTCGACCCGGGCCATGTACGAATTGCTGCGCGACACCCACGCCTGCGCGGTGGTTCACCTCGCCTTCGTGATTGACCCGGTGCGCACCGGCGTGCTCGACCTCGAGCGCATGTGGCAGATCAATGTGGCCGGGACGGCGCGCGTGATGGAGGCCGTGACTGAGGCCAACCGCACCACCGATGACGGGGTTAAGCAGTTCATCTTTCCCAGCAGCGTTTCGGCCTACGGGCCGAATCTACCCGGCGCGGTGACGGAGGAATCACCTCTGGCCGCGCACACCCTGCCTTACGCCATCCACAAGAAAGAGTCGGATGAAGTGGTGCAGCAGCGTTCGCCCGCGCTGCGCGGATGCAGCAGCTACATTCTGCGGCCGCACATTTTTGCCGGCGCCAGCGTAGAGAACTACTTGATGGGAGCCTTCCACGGCACTCCGGACGGCAAGGGCGCGCGGGCGGAAAAGATGCGGCGGGAGGGTAAGCGCCTGCCGTGTATGTTGCCGCGCGGGCAGCAATATCTCGACAACAAAATTCAATTCATCCATGTGGATGACATGGCGCGGGTGATCCGGCACATCCTGCAGCGCGAACCGGAGACGCAGCGGCTGACGGTGCTGAACGTTGCCGGGCGCGGCGAGCCGCTCACCTTCGGCCGATGCGTCGAGATGGCGCGGGCCAAGCTGATTCGCGTGCCCGGAAAATGGGCGATGCGGCAGGTGCTGAAATTTCTGTGGTGGCAGCAGATCTCGGCCATTCCGCCGGAAGCGGTTCCCTACATGAGCGGCCAATACATCATGAACACCGAGCGCCTGCGGCGTTTCCTGGGGCCGGAGTACGAGGACGTGATTCGCTACACGATTGCCGACGCGTTCGCGGACAGCTTTCGGAATAACGCCACAAGCAAATGAAACTTTCTTCCTGTGGGGACGGTTAGCCCGGATTATTCACAAGAGTTAATAGGGTTTTGAAAGGGCACGCCTTCCAGCCGCGCCGACACGGCCAAAAAAAGTCCGGCTTTCACCGCTTGCGTGAGCCGTTTGGAAGCATCCGGTGGTGTTAGAAAGGAAGAAGGCGACGCGTTTGCCCCCAGGGGCTGAAGCCCCAATTTTCAGGCGGGCCACGGCGGCGCGGCTGGAAGCCGCGCCCTTCCAAAGCAGGTTCATGAATAATGCAGCCTACTTCTTCCCCCGATACAGCCCGGCAATGCCGAAGGTATACGGCGTCCAGGACGCTTCCGAAAAACCGGCGCGTTTCATCCGGGCCAGCATTTCTTCCGGCTGGGGGAAGCGCTCGACCGACGCCGGCAGATAGGCATACGGTCCGCGGACTCCGGAGATCAAGGTGCCGACGCGCGGCAAGACTTGCCTGAAATAGATGCGATATAGCGAGCCGATTGCCCCCCTGGGCTCGCCGAAGTCGAGGACGCCGCACTCGCCTGCGGGCCGCAGCACGCGGACAATCTCGCGCAGTCCCGCATCATAGTCGGCCAGATTGCGAAATCCGAAAGCGGAAGTCACCAGATCGAAGTGCTCTGCCGGAAACGGAAGGTGGAGCGCGTCGGCTTCGATCCAACCCGGCGCTGATCCGTTTTGCGCCGATGCCTCCGACTTGGTTCGGGCGCGCTGCAGCATGGCGTGGGAGAAATCGACACCCAGAATCACCGGCGTCTGTTTCCCTGCCTCGCGTCGCAAAGCAAAGGCCATGTCGCCGGTGCCGCAGCAGAGGTCGAGAACGCGAGCTCCGGGCCGGGCCAAGATCTGACGAAAGGTGCGCGCGGCTCGCCGCCACCACAGGCGGTCCACGTTGAACGACAACACATGATTCAGCAGGTCGTAGCGCGGCGCGATCGAGGTGAACATCTCCCGCACGGCGTTGGCGGCCGAGCGCTGATCGCCCGCTCCTTGCGGCGCGGCGCCGACTACGCTTGACTTGCTGATTTCCGTCACGATAGCTCAACACGCACACTGAGACGTCATCCCGAAGGCCCGTGTTTTCTCCAACGGGCCGAGGGATCTCGCGCGCATCACCGGAGCGCTCCGCGCGAGATCCCTCGCTCCGCCTGAAAAACGGCTTCGCTCGGGATGACGCCCCCGAGGAAAACCGATATCTGATCAAGACTCGAACTCAGCTGCTACTTGCAATTACGACTACTTCCTCTTCTTTGTCTTTGTCTTGAGCTGCTTGACGATGCGTTCGATCTGCAGCACGTGATTGGTGTCGTGCCCGGCGAACATGCGCACCAGATGCGCAACCGTCTCTTTGCCGCGCTCAAGGTGCATACCATAATGGTCCCAGGCTTCGCGGGGAATTTCTTTCAGCAGCGCCAGATTGTTTTCGCGCAGCACACGGAACACTTCCAGCGACCGCCGTACGTCCCGCTTCTGGTATTGAAATACCGATGCCCAGGCGTCCTGATCGAAGGGTTGAGTCGTGACGCCGTTCTCGCCGATCACCGACCGCATGCGCCAGCTCGCGGCAATTTCGGTGTCCGCCAGGTGCGCGACAATCTCGGCTATCGACCATTTCGCCGGCTCGGGCCTCCATTTCATCTGCTTTGCCGTCAGTCCGTGAATCAATCTTTTCAGCTTGCCCACGGTGGCGCGCTGCACCTTGATTGCGTCCTGGCCCTCGACGTGGCCCAGAATACGTTGGATATATTGTTCAGCTGTTTCCTGCATATTGGACCTCAGGAACTAAAGCCCTCATTGATTCAACGCGAACAACGCGGCCCTGAAGGGCCGCTCTTCCACGGCAGCCCACACATTCGGGACCTTGCCGCAGCCTGCGAAGCCGTGCCCTTCCCAAATTTCACCACAGCCATTCTATTTTCCCCAAACCCAGCCGCCGCGCGACAAATGACGCAACTCCTCGACTGAAGCCACAACGGCGGAGTCGGGCACGTCGCTGGCCACTTCCACCTTGCCGATCTCGCGCGGCAGGACGAAGTGCACCACTCCGCTTTGTGTCTTCTTGTCGCTCTGCAGCCGGGCCAGAATTCTGCGCGGGCTGACGCTGACTTCCGGCAAACGCCCCAGGCTCAACACGGCATCGGCAATGCGGCCCGCGGTCACGCTGTCGGTCCGGCCTACGCTCAGCGCGATGTTGGTGGCGGCGATCATGCCCCAGGCAACCGCTTCGCCGTGCAGAAGACGGCGGTAGCCGGTCTCGGCTTCCAGCGCGTGGCCGATGGTGTGGCCGAAATTGAGGACACGCCGCAGACCTCCTTCGCGTTCATCCGCGGAAACTACTTCGGCTTTCAGCTTCACCGATTGCGCGATCAGCCATTCCAGTTCCACCGGATCGCGCTTCAAAATACGGGCGCGGTTCTGCTCGAAGCGCAGAAACAGCTCAACGTTGCCGATGACCCCGCACTTCAGGGCTTCATACAATCCGGCGCGAAACTCGCGATCCGGGAGAGTCTTCAGCACGGTGGGATCAATCAGCACCACGCGAGGATGGTAGAACGTTCCCACCAGATTCTTGCCGGCGACGAGATTGACTCCGGTTTTGCCGCCGATCGAGGCGTCCACCTGCGCCAGCACTGTGGTTGGAACCTGCACCAATTCGACGCCGCGCATGTAGAGCGAAGCCAGCAGCCCGCTGACATCACCGACGACACCGCCTCCGAAGGCAACGATGACTGCATTGCGGTCGGCGCCCAGGCGCACCAGTTTTTCGGCCAAGCTTTCCACCGTCGCCAAGCGCTTGGACGGTTCGCCATCCGGCATGACGATCACTCGCGGGGCGAACTCGGCGGCTCTCAGTGACTGGAGCAGCTTTCGACCCCAGCGCTTGCGGACGGGAGCAACCGTCACCACGAAAATGCGGCTGGCGCGAGGCAGCAGATTGCCCAGCACGGATCCGGCGCCGGCGAGCAGGCCGTTCTCAATCCAAGCCTGATAGGGCCGTTGGGGAACGTGGATGGTGACTTGCGGCATGGCGGTTCCATCATAACGTAAGGCCAGAAACAAACCATTGCCCGCGGCCGTGAAGTGATACCATGTCCCCGCAATGAAGGGCCTTCCCGCCGAAACTGACTTCGTGGTGCTGGGCGCCGGGATTGCCGGCCTGCGCGCCGCCATCGAATTGGCCGCGGCTGGACGCGTGCTCGTAGTGGCAAAAAAGCAAGTCCCTCACTTCAGTGCGCAATCGCCGCCCGCGAGCAGCACCGCGCTTTTCAGTGATGAAGACGAAGTGAGCCTGCATTTGCAGGACACGCTCAACGCCGGGGAGGGCCTGTGCAATCCGGCGGCAGCGAAGACTCTGGTGGAAGAGGGCCCAGAGCGTATCGAGGAGTTGATCGCCTGGGGCACACACTTCGATCCGCAGCACGCCAAGCTGGTCTTCGAACAGGAAAGTACGCACTCCCGCAGCCGCGTTTTGCATGCGCCGGGCGATTCGACAGCGAACGAAATCGTGCGGACGCTGGCGGCAAAAGCCCACGCGCTCAAGAATGTCTCCTGCGCCGAATCTGTTTTTGTAACCGGCCTGGTCGCCGAAGACGGGGCCGTCAGTGGTATCTCGCTGATGGACGAGAAAGGCGTTCCGCAGGAGTTGGCCTCGAGCGCGGTGCTCGTGGCCACGGGCGGCTGGGGACAGATCTATCGTCACACGACGAATACAGAAACGGCCACGGGCGACGGTGTGGCCATGGCTTACCGGGCAGGAGCTGAAGTCAGCGACCTGGAGTTCGTTCAGTTTCATCCCACAGCGCTCTACCTCAAGAAGGCACCGCGCTTCCCACTGGGGGAGGAACTGCGCAGGGAAGGAGCGCATCTGCGCACCATCGAACTGAACCGCTTCATGGCCAAGTACCACCCCATGGGCGAACTGGCGCCGCGCGACGTGGTGGCGCGCGCGATTATTCACGAAATGGAAGTGAGCCGCGCCAAAGATCCGTTTGTCTATCTGGATTTGACCCACCTCGACGCGGCCAAGGTACGGAAGCGGTTTCCACGCGTCTATGCCACCTGCATGCAGCACAACATCGATATCACGGAAGACCTGATCCCGGTTCGCCCTGCCGCGCACTACGCCGTAGGAGGCGTGCGGACCGCTCTCGACGGCAAAACCAATATCCCGGGACTGTTTGCGGCGGGCGAGGTTGCTTCAACCGGCGTGCATGGGGCAAATCGGCTGGCGGGTAACGCTGTGCTCGAAGCTCTCGTGTTTGGCGCTCGGGCCGGGAGGAGCATGCGACAGGCGCTGCGAGCTGGCTTGAAGGGGAGGACGCAGCTCAAGGCGGCATATTCGAACGGGCCGGTGGATGCCGGCATCGAAGAGCTGATCGGAAAGATTCAGGATCTCATGTGGAACGACGTGGGAGCGGTACGCATGCGTGCCGGCATGCAAACTGCAATTCGCAGCCTGGAGGACATGTCGCCCAGGCTGGCGCACCCCAAAACGCGGCGGGCACACGAGGCTGCCCACATCCATTCGACCGCCCTGCTGGTGGCCAGGTCGGCCCTGGCCCGCGAAGAGAGCCGCGGCACGCACTACCGCATGGACTATCCTGATCACGATGACAGAAAGTTCTTGAAACACTCGGTCGTGAGGAGCGAGAGCGTGCGCTTTGCGTGAGCGGGAGCAATTTTTGAATGTTGATTGTTGATTGTTGAACAAAACCACGCTCCGACAGGCCCCATTATTCACGAGAGTAATCGGCACGAGTGGAACTCGCGCCCTTCCCGGTTGATTCCCGCCGCCTCAGGCCGCGGCGGTCAAGAAATCAACAATCATCAATTTTCTTCTCCTCGGGATATAGCAGCGACGCCCCAACCGAAATCAGCAGCACTCCGGCGATCACGGCCAGCGTGGTCAAGATCGGAATCCTTACATAGTCAGGCGCGATCATCTTTGCCCCGACCAGAACCAGCACCACGGCCAGTCCGTAATGCAGGAAACGAAAAGTTTTCATCAGGCCGGAAACCGCGAAATACATCGAGCGCAGGCCGAGAATCGCCAGCACATTCGAGGTGTAGACGATGAAGGCGTTCAGAGTAATGGCGAGTATGGCGGGGATGGAATCGATCGCGAACAGAACATCGGTGGTCTCGATCACCAGCAGTACCACCAGGAGCGGCGTCGCATACAGTCGCGAATTCTCCTGCCGGTTGCGCACGAAGAAGCGGCCGCGGTCGTAGTTGGCGGTGACCGGAACAAACCGGCGCAAGCCTTTCACCACCGGGTTCGCAGCCGGATCAATCTGGTGATCGCCGGCCAGGCAGACCCGGATGCCGCTATAGACCAGCAGCGCTCCCAGCGCATAAACCAGGCCGTGAAAACGATGAATCAACCCTACGCCGGCGCCGATGAAGATGCCGCGCATGATAAGCGCGCCCAGAATGCCCCAGAAAAGGACCCGGCGCTGTTGTTCCTCGGGAACTGCGAAGTAGTTGAAGATCACCAGGAAGACAAAGAGGTTGTCCACGCTGAGCGAAAGCTCCAGCACGTAGCCAGTGACGAACTCCAGCGCCGCCTGATGCCCCTGCCAGAAGTAGACGAGCACGGCGAAAGCCGCTGCCAGCACCAGGTACAGAGCGCTCCACGCCAACGCCTGGCGAGGCGGCACAGCGCGGCCGGACCGGTGGAAGACGCGAAGGTCCAATACCAGCATGCCCAGCGCGAAAAGATTGAACAGGAGCCAGTAGTAGAACAAGCGGGAATCCCTGGAAGTCTAAGGAATTTTGATTGTTGAATGTTGATTGTTGAATGTTGAATGAAACCCCTCAGCCCGCCGTCGCACAGGCTTTTCAATCATCAATCAACAATCACTTTTGCCTTCCCCGCTTGCCGCTGACCCAATCGTCCCAGATGCCTTCGGACTTGAGCAGTTCGACGCCGTTGGTCTCGCGCATGGTTTGCTCAATCTGATCGTGCGTCAACCGCGGGCCGATCTTTTCCGGCAGGTTGGCCAGACCCGTGCTCAGTGCGGCGGCTTCCGCCACCTGCTTCTTCAGTTGAGCAAAATCCACCTTGTCGTAGGTGTCCGACACGGCGTGGTAGTTCTCGATGTAATTTGCCTCCTGCTGCTCGGCCACGAACGTGGGCACGCCCTCCAGCATGAACTCGAAATGGTCGATACCCGATTCCATCTTCAGCGGCAGCTCCCGGACATCGAATTGAGCCAGCGGCGCGATCAGCTGTTTAGCCACATCGAGGACGTCTTTGCGGCCGCCGACCGAAAATCCCGTCGTCTTGCCCGTACCCTCATCGTAGATGATCACGCCGGCGGCCCTGTCGAGTTCGAAACGGTGGTTCACCGCATAAGCGCGAGAGCCCAGCAGCCCCTCTTCCTCGCCGGAGAAAAGAATGAAGCGGATGGTGCGGCGCGGCGTCACACCCGCGGCCTTGATGGCCCGCAGCGCGTCCACCACCAGGGCAGCGTTGCAGCCATCGTCCAGCGCGCCGGTGCCCAACTCCCACGAATCGAGGTGCGCGCCGAGAATCACGAACTCGTCGGGTTTCTCGCTGCCCTTGATTTCTGCGATCACGTTGGCAGATCGGATGGGGCCGCCGATCTGGTTGGGAATGGAGAGATCGGCCCACACCATCCGTCCCGCCGCCAGCAGGCGCGCCATCCGTAAGCCGTCCTCACGGGCCACGATCACCGTGGGCAGCTGGTCGATTTCTCCCTCGCCGGAATTGGTGAAGCGGTAGAGGATGTCATGCTCACGCGAGGCCATGAAGGCGATGGCTTTGGCCTTCCCTTTCACGGCCTGATCAATGATGGGCGGGGCTTTGGTGTACTCGTCAGACAGGTCGTCCCAGGTCTTGAGGACGGTGGTGTGCACCAGAAGCAGTTTTCCGGAGATGTCCCCGGCTTTCTTGAAATCGGCTTCCGTGCCTTCGCCCACGTCCGCCACCGGGATGTGCTTCGCGGGAGCGAGCGCGGGAGCCCATGCCACCGATACCGCGCGCACGCGAAAGACCGAAAGCACAGTTCCACCGACTTTCGCGCCAATTTCGTACGACGTAGTCGCCGTCATTTCCGTGGCGCCTTCGGCCCAGGAATTCGGAATGGTGAACCCCTCGGTGTGGACGCTGTCGGCTCCGGCCGCGGTCAAGGCTTGCACTCCCCACTCGATCGCATGTTGCATGGCCAGCGTGCCGGGAACCCGGCCGCCGATCTCGTCGGTCAGATGCTGGAGATTGGTCTCCAGGGCAGAAGGCTGAAGGGCGGCCTGAATGACTTGATTTTCGGCGTTCGTGTCGGCGGCAGGAGTCGCGGCAAGACAGAGGAAACTGAAGATGCACAGGAAGAACCACGTCTTCAGGATTCGCATATGGCGTGCATTAGAAACGAAATCCTGAAAAATCGCAAAAATAAGTCGGCGGCGAAGTGCCACCCCGGGCGCTGCATTTCGTTCCGTAGCGCAGGCGAGGCGATCCGCATTGCCGACCAGGCGCACCGGATAGACTGGACGCGCTCGCCCGTGGTCAATGAGCTATTGCCTGGTTACAACATCCATTATTTGCCGGGGCATTGCTCCGGCGCTATCCGGCACGGGCCTTGCTCACGTCTTTTATGCTCAGGCAGCGGCGGCAACTACAGCGAAACCCCGGCGTTTCAGGGCAGGCTACGTGGCCGCACCTCGGACATATATGTTCGTTGCGCGTGTTCCTTATCATGGACATGAAGCCGTAGCCAGCAACAATGCAATAGGGGCAACATATCACTGGGGTCATAATCGCCTCTCCCATGGTGTGTCTCTTCGCAGATCCGAACGAACTCTGAAGGAGTGTCGAACTCGACACGTGTGAGGGCCGAACCTTTGGATTACGCTGTTTTCGCGCCCCATTGCTTTTCACGCTCTTCTCGCTCACGGGTCAGTTCTGTACCACCGAGATCCACGTCAAGCGAGAGTCCGGTTGGATCCGCATTATTCGCGACTCGGAACAAAGCTTCTGAAATACGGCTGACCGCCTCCCGGATATAGCGGTCCTGCTTTTCCGACTCAGTCAGGTTGGAAGCCATAATCATCTGAGTCACGGCATTGTGAACATGATGGTTAAGAAAGGCGATTTCCAGAGTCCTCCGAATCGATCGCTTCCGGGCTTGTTCGAGCGCAATCGTCACCAGGCATATCACGATTAGCGTGTCCACCACTGGTCCGGCTGTTGCGCTTACGTACCAGGCGAAGTGGTCATAGTGCAAAGTAGCTCCCACAGCCGCTCCAACGAGCGCCGCCGCTATCCCTACGACCAACGCCGTCGTCAGAGATTGGAGGAATGACGCCGACCCGTACCCCAAAATTCTGTTGGCATGCTCGTAAGAGCGAGATGACTCGGGCTTATCGGTTTTCATGGTAACCCCCAGCTTCACCGCCTGCTCGCGGGAACTTCTTGGCTTCTCGTTTGCGAGAGAAGGAGCAGATGTGGCAGCAGCGTCGACGCATGCCAGCCTGTGCTCCTCCAAGTCGTTCTTGGCGCGCTCCATCTCGACATCCTTATGGGCGGCAACCTGAACGCTGACCCGATAGTAGGCAGCAGATAGGGCCTCGAGGTGTTTGCTGCGCCTCAGTTCAAAAACTCGTTCCAGGTCGTTGCAGATCACGCAAGCCATAGCGATCCCTTCAGACTTTCCCCCAAACGCGCAGGGTCGGCCGGACGCATGTCTTTATCGCTGCGGTTTTAGGATCTCCTGCTCGGCGCGGAGCCAGTCCTGTTCGTCTCGGCCGGGTTCACCACCACGGCTTTCATACAGCTCATAGGCCCGCTCCCTTATCCTGTCTTGTGCCGGGACAGTGTCTGGCATCATCGCCAGCTTGGCAGGAGAACTTTTCGGTGGGATAGCAACATTTGACTTCGCTTGCTTAACGGACTTGGGATCGAACATAGTGGCGCCTCCTGAGAGCGGTGCACTAAGAGAGGCATACTTCAGATGAACTGCCTTAGTTCAGAGGACCTGAAAGAGGAGAGGAACTACTCACTCACTTTCAAGTTTACGCTGAACCCTCATCCGTGTCCAGTGTAGACATGTAGACCCCGATCCCCCTTTGGTTGGCGTAACATCCCGATTACGCTCAAACCCCCCTCAATGAGCGAAATCGTCTTCTTACAGCAAAGTACTGGCGGCCACGTAACTTTCGTCACTTAATCTTGCGGGGTTTGCAAGCTACTCTGGAAATGGCCTTCGCTGATCCGCTATGAGAACATTGCTTGCATTAGTAGTTCTCACTCCATTCCTCTCTGCACAAAGTCCTGTCGAGCCCCATGCGAATCTCCCCTTTGCGGGGAGCGAAATCCGCAGAGTATTACTCCTCGCGCGGGATGCGGCCCTTCAGCAGCAACGTGTAGAAGGGGGGATGCTTGGGGGATGGTTGCCGGACCGGTTGCAGACCTTGATGACCGGGTTCCGGGCCATTGACGACTGGCAGGACGCTGTCGTGTTGCAGAAGCGTGTA